>JAABUZ0100000006.1_pt1 | contig 415062 bp, 292 predicted proteins | sample 5562091 | NCBI WGS metagenome assembly JAABUZ01 (sample SAMN12813069, study PRJNA571459) | rock metagenome | isolation source: Antarctica rocks | place: Antarctica: Victoria Land, Linnaeus Terrace sud | collected 2015-12-21 | reverse complement strand
TCGGGGCTTTTGCAGAGAATCTGAGCGTGGTGGCTTTAGCGCTTCCCGAGGCTGACTATGTACGGTACGAGCCAGTACCTTCTCATGCACGGAAAGAGCCTAAGGTACTTCGGTCTTGAGGGGGGGGGAAGCACAATCCGGATCCTTCGCACCACAATAGAAGCACTGAGATAACATGGACACACTCAATTAGTTGCTGGAATGGCCTGCCATATACAGCCAAACTCGCATCTGCCCGCGCCATACCAATTGGGGCAAAGGTATCCCCACCCCGGCTGGCTGCTTTGACCTGACAGGACTGCACATCATACCGGTGCTCTGCAATCCTTCGAGCGTCATCTCTGTGACGTCTCACTCTGAAGTCCGAGTGGTTGCGATTATCATGCCAAGCAGCCTTGACGCGGAGAAATAACTTGCAGCGCCACGCGCGCCATCTGTGACCCGGTAGAGTGGCCTCAACGGCTGTTGTATAACCTCTCCTATATCCTACGTCGAACTCACCTCTCTCACTTGGCCGTCTACTGACTCACTCAGAACCTCCGGCAATCGTGATCATTTGACCTTTTCATTTGGGTGGCATTGTGGGTTTATCGTTCTGTAAAAACAGGAAAAGCGCAGTCACTGCCCCTCGCATTTGATCACCGCCGCCTTCTCTTAGACTCAGCTATCACATCAATATAGCTACTCTTCTCTCCCAACTATCTCTAAGCATACGGTAACACAAGTGAAGGGTTGCTTCGATGAAGGCGTTATTGACGCCCTTTCATTCACCTGATGCGCCCTGTCACAGTCTAAGCCAATCCTGGTGCGTCTTGGTAATCTGAAAGTATTACTTCTCCACACCTTACTCTCCTCGCCTTTAGACCGGATCTATAGCTCCAAGCAGTAAAGTACCCTCTGCGTGTACATCGAGGATGGCTCCTTTTACCGCAGTCCCGACGATCTGCGTCGCTCTCATAGCTCTATTACTCGCCATCATAGGGAAACGCAAGCGAGAGACGCTTTCTAGGTGGATTTCTCCACGTTTCACATTACTTCCAAGAGGACGTCGAGCCTCGAACTCCAAGACCCCACCTCGATCATTCTCGCCCGAGAAGAAAGTGCCCAATAATGCGCCACAGCCTGTGGAGTATCAGGACATCTTCCCTCCCAGCCCGCGCGATGCGTTGCCTCAAGTGGCAGACAAATACCCCGAAGCTCAAAAGTCGAAGTTATCTCACGGCCCTCTCAATGAAGAACATTTCAGGAAGAACATCATTCCCTTTACAGTCGATTACAGAGAATGCGCTTCGTCAACGTACACCCCTATGGGCTTTTCAGTAGAGGAGATCAAAGCCCTCGGCGACTTCCCAGATTACGCTTCGCTGAGTGGCGTACCGCTACCGGAATACTACCAAAACTTCAAGATCGAGACAGCGTGTGCCAGGCCGTACCGACCGTTTCGGTGGGCCTATCATCAGACTATGTGTAAGCTTCTACCATTGCCATACAGGGGCTTCATTGCCTAACCTGTGACACTGGCGACCTAGCTCTTGCGAAACTCGAAAATGACTGGTGGCTCGAACTCGAAAGCAGCTATACCTCCCGCATCGCAGAACGCAAAAACCTCTTCGCCCAATACGGGAAGATGGTGCTCGCCTATCTACCCGGCAGCGAGCTAGCTTGCAAAGAGATCACGGAAATGGCACTGCAATTCCTCTGCGCACGTCATCCGCAGTACTTCTCCCTTTCCGAGGATACTGAGAGAGGCTTTGTTTTCCACAACGGCATTCTGAACAATGAGACGGTGATCAATAGCATGCATCCACTACACGTGCTACTAGAGAATGTACCGGAGGATTTTGCATGCATGCTCAGAAATCCGGAGGATGGATGTTATTATTTCCGTGCCGGCATTATCTGCTCCAGTCTGGGATGGAACGTCGACACAAAAATTGGGCTGCAGCTCAAGGAGATCCATGCACCCATACCCGACTATAAGGAGAAGATGGAGTTCTCGATGGACCGGTAAAGCTCAGCCACCCTGGCCTGTCGCACTTACGTCAAACCTCCAGTTGGGCCTTTTTCTGACGCAGAACATCTCCAGGTATTTCTCCAAGCTTCCTAGCTCACGGCCTATCCAGCGCGGCTCATGGGGCCTCGAAGTCGACACCCCCCTGTTTATGCCGCCGAATGACCCTCATGAAGCCTACCGTCTTTCACAGTACGTTTTTTGTGATGCTCCCATCTCTCCCAACCTCCTCGTCATCCTTATGTCCGTCCTCCAAAGCGCACAGTCCCCTTTGCCATTCCAAAACCACATTGACCTCTCTCAGATCCCCATCCCTCGACCTATCCCGCATCCACCTCCGCGTCGACTGGCAGACCCTGCGCCGCCTCCCACTGTCCGGCTCAATCGTCTTCAATTTCAAAGCGCTCTTCACACCCATCACCGATTTCCGGCACGAACCATACATCCCCGCGTTGGTCGTGAAAATTCTCAAGGAGGGGAAGAAGAGCATGATGGAGTATAAGAATACATGGCATATCGAGCATGTGGCATTACCAGCGTTGGAACAGTGGAAAGAGGAGCAAGAGGAAGAAGGTTTGGTGGAAGCTGGGTGGACAGAGGAGACATTAATGGAGAGCCCTTTCTTCAGGGGTTGGGAGGAGAAATGGATGAGTGCGCGGGGATCTTAAGGTCGGAACGGCGGTAGAGAGTCTAGATACCTTATGATGCATCCCCAGCACCTAGACGGCATTGGTTTCGAACAGAATAACAAACACACCCACTTCACCATTGGCCCAGCGCCATTAGAAGAGGAGAATAACACTCATGAACGAACGCCATGCGCACAAACAAGGCCTATGATAGCGCACTATTCGAGTAAAGCGATCGATCTTTCCATCGGCCTTTGCTCACTCATGCTTATGTAGGTTCCCAGAAGTATCAATAAGCTGTGCAGTAAATCCCTTCCTAGTTTCGAGCCTGCAAGGAAGATGACTTGAGATAGCGAGAGGGCAAGTCGAAGGAATTAACCAATTCCAGCTCACAACTCAGTCATGGCACAATAATTGTAAAGTAATACCAACAACAAACTTAGGTAAGATAGGGAAGTTCCTCCAGTGCATGAGGCAATTACTTTAGGGTTCCATGAATGAGGGCTAGACCTTAGTATCTGTTATCTTCAGCCAATTAAAACCACCGCCAAGCGCTCGAAATCATGTCCACCACGATCGAACATCAACTTACTGTTTGCTAATATTGTCATCTCAAAATTTGAGTGTCTTACCTTCACCAACGATTGGTATAAATCCCCGAGAAAACGTTGGAGCAAATCTACTTTAGTATCCCCGTTACAAATTGACTTCCCCGCTCTGTCTGCACAAGCACAGGGTCTCGCGCCATACCCTCCAAAATCCTTTTATCTTCACACTAACCCACACATACGGCACCCTTTACAACAGTGGTCTACGATCCTGCTATTGAAGTTCCTATCAATCTCTCCCCCATCAGACATCAAGAATATTGAAAGTGCTCCGAGCACTGTCGCGTTGATGAAGGGTGCGCCAACCGTCTTCACGTCTCAGGTACGTCTCTCTCCATCCTCGAAGGGCCGTTTGGTCCTCACGATGACATCGCAAGAGTCATTTGCTAATGCTATGTTCACAGGATTACATTTCACGTATGCACCTCGACTGATTGCTTATGTTCAGCCCCTAGCTAATGAATCCTTTGAACAGACCAGGTGTGGAAAGCGGCATCGAGTTGAGGGCCGCCGTTTCGACAGCGAATTCTTCTCTATACCAATCGGTATATCACTATCATGCTAGCAAAATTTGCGAAGCGAACCCCACTGGGCTATATGAAGGCTACAAAGCAGCCATGGAGGGCTACCACCAAGGCTCGCGGTCTGGCCTCTGTTGAGGGCAACACACCACGCCAAATGCCGGCCTCTCGAGCCAGAGCAACACCGGTCTCCTACGATCGAGCTACTTTCACTATTCGTGTTCGTCGAGCGACCCATCATGATTCTCGTATCCCGCCCCGCTGACCATAAGCAGGATGGCCCCGTCTTTAGCGGCAAGTCTTTTGGTGCCAAATCGAACATCTCTGGCGAAGCGGTCTTCACCACATCTCTTGTTGGATATCCAGAGTCCTTGACCGACCCCTCGTACCGCGGCCAGATTTTGGTCTTCACTCAGCCATTAATTGGCAACTACGGTGTTCCATCCTCGGCTCGCGAAGAAAGTGGGCTTCTCCGCTATTTCGAATCTCCCCATCTTCAGGCGGCCGGAGTAGTCGTTGCGGATGTCGCAGAGCAGTACAGTCATTGGACCGCAGTTGAGAGTCTGAGTGAGTGGTGTGCTCGAGAGGGTGTGCCTGCGATCTCCGGCGTCGATACACGTGCCATCGTAACATACCTGCGAGAACAAGGTTCTTCGCTGGCAAGAATCACCATTGGAGAAGAGTATGATGCGGATCAAGACGAGGCTTTCGTGGATCCCGAGCAGATCAATTTGGTTGAGAAAGTCAGCACGAAAGCACCGTTCCACGTGAGCTCGAGCCTCGGCGATCTTCATGTGGCAGTCATCGACTGCGGCGTGAAAGAGAGTAAGTATTGCACCCTTGAATCGTCCGAGGGCAAAGATTGATCCTTTCCTCAGATATCCTCCGCAGTCTGGTCGGCCGAGGCGCCAGCGTTACAGCCTTCCCATACGACTACCCTATTCACAAAGTAGCTCATCATTTCGACGGCGTCTTCATCAGCAACGGTCCGGGCGATCCGACCCATTGTCAAGAAACCATCTATCATCTCCGCAAGTTGATGGATTCTTCCCAGATTCCCATCATGGGCATTTGTCTTGGTCATCAGTTGGTTGCTCTAGCAGTAGGTGCTAAGACCATCAAGCTGAAATACGGGAACCGTGCTCACAACATTCCGGCTTTGGACCTCACGACGGGTAAATGTCACATCACGAGTCAGAACCATGGTTATGCTGTTGATGCATCGACCTTGCCTAAGGACTGGAAGGAGTATTTCGTCAATCTTAATGATTCTAGTAACGAAGGTTTGTCCCTGCCCTTCACCACGCGCTCATAATGTGTCTAACTGTCTGTTCGTGGCCGCGTCTAACATCCTCGTCTCAGGTATAATCCACAGTTCTCGCCCAATATTCGGTACTCAGTTCCACCCTGAAGCTCGTGGCGGGCCCCTCGATTCTGCCTACCTTTTCGACTCTTATCTCGATACCGTGAAAGCGTACAAGAAGAGCCAAGCTATCTTCCAGCCCAAGAGGGAGAGCAGGCCGAGCCCCATGCTAGTTGACATCCTTGCGAAGGAGCGAGTGGGTGTTGCGCCCACGATTGGGATGCAAAACATGCGGAGGGAGCCTGCTCTTGTGGCAGCAGCAGCAGCAGCTTAAGTCGACTGGCATGATAAGGTTGTTGGAAATGAGGTGGGTTGAGAATATCGATCTCTCGATATGAGCTTCAATGTTATATGAATCTGCTCTCGGTCTACTCTCACAAATCTTATAACTGTTGCCGTACTCAGGTCATGCCACATGGTGGCATGGTGCACTTCGCAGGGGTGAATCGTTGAATGGTCGTCCAATGCCTGCTCGGACTCTCTTGCTAGGTGTTTTAATCGAGCAAAGCCGATGGATTGATCGTCTGCGTCTGTATGCATGGGTCTCCATGGGTATTGTAAAGCCGTAAAAGATTTTCGAAGGATTGTCACAGGTGGTGCACCATTTCTTGGTATTGCATGTGGATGATCTATGTGGCATTATTTCTTCTATTTCTCCTCGATCGTTTGATTCTTTCAACATAACGGTTTGTCCTCTTTCTCTAAGGCAGTCTCAAAGTCCTCGTAGTAGCATTTCGTTCATCTCCCAACTCAAACCATCCTCACCATCTCCACAACGGTAAAGCCAGTCCCACTCCCCGCGGTCCCCGGCGGAAACCTCCTCTCCTCCGTCGTCTCCCATCCTTTCTTATGGTAATACCCCTCAGTCAACTCCTTCATCGTCGATACCAGCACCCTGGTCGTGCCTTCCACTCTCTCACCCCCCTCAGCTACCCTCCTCTTTATCTCCTCCAACGTCACCTCCAAAAGCTGCGACGATATCCCCTTCCCCTGCAACTCCGGCTCCACAGCCATAGCGAGCAATTCCCAAGCCGGTAGCCCCTCCTCGTCCTCTACCACCGCCACCGCCTTCCCACCTCCTTTCGCTGCCGCTGGACGCTTGAATATAAGATTAACCTCCCCACCCGCCCCCTCCCTCGCTTTATCGGCGTGGTACGGCTTCGCGCTCGCCGTACCTACCATCCGTCCACCGGCCGCGGCGGAGAAGGCAATGATGCAAAACCCCTCGCTCCCGAGTTCCGAAGCCAGCTGCTCGGGCTTCTGCAGCCGCCCGACGCTGGCGGGGAGGATCTCGTAGCCGGCGCCGTGGACGTGGGTGTGCGTGAAGGTGCGGTTTAGGAGGGCGGCGAGGGCGGGGAGATGGGGGGATTGGGAGAGGGAGGGGCAGGGGAGGATGAGGGCTGTGAGGGGGTAGGTGGTGGACATTGTGAAGGGAGATGCAGGAGGAAGAAGGCAAGGGGGAGAGGCTAAGGTATGTCGATTACGAGGGTGGCTGGAGCTCTGAATTGGCGATGAGGATATTGAGATGACCGCAAAGGATAGTGGCGCTAACAGTGGATTACCGATTATACCACAAGGCTGTATACTATGGCATTTGGCCGATCAGATCAGAGAGTTTGGTCACAATATCTATAACAAAAATGCAGCAACAGCTTTTCAGAGAAGGTTGAGTCAATGGTGACGATATCGGCCTCTAGCAGCACCTTAGCTGTCCCTGCGGAAGGGGCGGCCCGTACTTTAAGCCTGGCTCTTCCTTATTTCGGGTCTCTGTACTAGTACAACTGTACTTCTTTCTTCTACTTTATACTCTCTTCTGACCTTCTAGTGTATTCAAGATCCCGCTCCGCAGGAAGTATCGATAATGAGATTCCAAGTTTGGTATTCTCGCCAATCACTTCAAGCCTCATTGATCTTGAATCTTATATACACACTCATTCACCCAACAGCGCCAAATGTACTCCCCAATTCCATCAATTATCTCTCGACATCCGTCCGTGTCAGAACTGTACTACTCGTCTGACCCTCCAAGGTTTTTTTTGGTTAATCCGTGGTGTCCAGTCAGGTTGACATGATGCATCCGTCAGACGCAGCTCGTCTTGGCACTGTGGCTGTGCAGAGCCTCGACTCTTCGCCGGTACTTTATACAAGATTGCCCCGACTGAGCTCCACCAAGTCAATGCTCAGACTCCTTCGGCCATCGTCCCATCTCTGCTAACCTAGGCTATTAGCGGTAGCTGTGTTCATGCGTGAGATAAACACATATAGACTGGCTTATCTGGTATGGCGTGTGGTCAATGGGCAAGGCTGCTAGCCTCGAAGGTCATCCAGGCAGATGCAGAAACGTTTGATTAAGAGCTCTTCCGTCCATGTGGGCAAGGATTACTCCTTTTACCCACTATTTTCTGCTGCCTTTGGTGGACAACCACCGCACGAGTCGAGCTGCATATACTATTGGTATCATGGTTCTGTAGCTCAAGATGAGCGGTGCAGAAGCTCTACTGGTTGTTGGTATCATCGCCAATATTGTGCAACTAGTTGAGTTCACAAGCAAAGTAGTGGGTCGAGTCAAAGATTCCGCTCAGGATGGCCATAGTATACCAAAAGCATTTCGGAACATTCAGGTTACTTTGCCTCTATTGGCTAGCACACTGCGCAAGACTGGGGATCAGGTCAAGTCCGGCAGATCAGACGAACAGACATGCAACGCATTGCGGCCAGTGGTCGAAGCATGTGAAGCCCAGATGAATGAGCTCAAAGCCATCTTCGTTCAGGCTCTGCCCGCAGAAGGTGCATCAAGATGGACACGAGGATGGAAAGCTATCGCGTCGGTAGGAAAGGACAAGAAAGTCGATGACATAGCACGTTCCCTTTCAGAGCTCAGATCCACTTTGATACATTACCACGTCACGAACCTGGCGACTCGAGATAGGCAACACGATGTCCCTGCAGGTTTGGATGGGTCAATTACTGCCAGCACAACAATTGCAGAGCAACCAAAAGACGCTCGTCAACGCGAGTTAGAGGAACGATGCTTGCACTCACTCGCCTTCCCTTCCATGAACAGTAGACGCCTCGGCATCGAGGAACCCGCCGAAGACACCTGCAGCTGGCTCTTCGAACACCCTTTGTACCAACAATGGGACTTGCGAGACGACGCTGCAATGTCTCACGGTCTTCTTTGGATTAAAGGAAAGCCAGGCTCTGGAAAATCGACGTTGATGGAGCGCTTAGTAAAAAGAAGCGAGGAACGGCCACGCGAGGGCGGTATATGCATATCGTTCTTCTTCAGTGCTAGAGGAGCTGGCCTTGAGCGGTCTGTAGAAGGGTTGTATCGGTCACTCACGTATCAACTCGTGTGGAAGCGACGGACGCTTCTTGCACAGCTTGCCTCGCTGGCCAACGAAAAGGAGCTTCGCTATGGCCGTGGGAATTGGACATGGCATGTCAAAGAACTCAAAGAATTCTTCCATGCCTCGATTGCAAAGGCGGGTTATGGACCTCTCAAGGTTTTTGTTGACGCACTTGATGAGTGCAAGGATGATGACGTACAAGAGGCGGTGACAGCTTTCGAACGCTCAGCCGCAGCCAGCATCGCAAACGGCACTGCTCTTAATATATGTTGGTCAAGTCGACACTATCCGCACATCAGAGTCAAAAGGTCACTAGCGATTTGCATGGAACATCAGAATGCTGAAGACATCGCCGCATACGTTCGTAATGAGGTCAAAAATAGCTCTTTAATCGATCACGAGCTGGAGAGTGAGATAATAGAAAAGGCTAATGGGGTTTTCATGTGGGTGGTACTCGTGTTCCGCCAACTCCTTGATGCCGAAGACCAGGGTCATAGCCGCGCGGAGAAGAAGCACATACTGGAAGACTTGCCTTCTGAGCTCGATGATCTATTCCGACGGATTCTCAACTCAGTCAAACCCCGCCACCAGCAAACAAGGACATTGCTGTTTCAATACGCTATGGTGGCCAGTGAATCGTTATCGGTGAGGGATATGCAAGTTGCCTTGGCGTTTAGCGCGAATCCTCCGCCCGAGTCCATTGAGTCATGGCGGCTTTCCGACTCATATCTGGAGCCTCGCATTGCCTTCCCAAATTTCGTTCGGGAAGTCTGTGGTGGGCTCCTAGAGATCTCGAAAGGGGGAGATTTTCAGTTTATACATGAATCGGTCCGTGACTTCATGCAAAGTGGTGCAAGTCATGAAATCTTAGGCATGGCTGATAATACCGGAATGTTCAGACAAGGGCACCAAAATCTCAGGAATGCTTGCCTGGCCTACTTGAGCAGCCAAGAAGTGGTGGGTGAGTTCGACCGATTATTTGACTTCGAGAAACTTAGGTATCGTGATAAATCAGCACTTCCAACACGTTCAGAAGCGGAAGCGGCCATGTATAGCTTTGTGAGCTATGCCGCTTGGAAGTGGCTGATTCATGCCCGAGGGGCAGAAGATACAGGACAGTCTCAAGTCGATCTAATCCAGTTGACGGCAACAGCCTCCTTTCACGGTGCGGTGAGATTGTGGGCAGCTCTCGAAGGCTTGAACTCACGGTACTGGCATTATCGTGGAAAGCACTACCACGAATGGCCGACGGATGGGATAAGTACGAAGGAGGCGCTGTTGTGGGCATCGTGTGCCGAAGGAATTGTATCATGCATTCGTCCTCTGCTTCAAGCTAGAGTTAATCCTTGTTTCAAGATCGGGTGCCGCAAACTTGCTTGGATCGCAGCCGCAAAGTCTCGCATACCTGAAATGGTTCGCGAGCTTCTTGACCAAGACGTTGCTAACGTGACAGACTATCCATTCACCGAGGATTGCGATCTCCGAGAGATGCTCTGGTCCAGCGGATTAGGCATCGTGAAGGTCCTTCTGGAGCATGGCTTCAGTGCGGATAGCCGCGTTGGCGACGGCCAGACACTGACGCAAATGTACGTTCGTACTTCGTTTGGCATCCCTGACGAGCTTCGAGAAACGATCGCCATAATCAGGACGTTGGTTGCACATGGCGCTGATATCAAGGTCCGAGACAGTGATGGTCGTACTGTGCTTCATTTAGCAGTCCAGAACCATCCTCGCCTAGAGATTGTATCTTATCTAATGGACGCCGGCGCTGATGTTGAGGCCCTAGACAGTCATGGTCGTACTGTGCTGTATTTGGCAGTCGAGAGCCGTCATTCTCGGCAGGGGATGATATCTTGTCTAATCAACGCCGGCGCTAATGTTGAGACCCTAGACAGTCATGGTCGTACTGTGCTTCATCACGCGGTCTGGAGGGATTCTTATCCGGAAAATATATCCTGTTTAATCAACGCCGGCGCTGATGTTAAGGCCTTAGACAGTTATGGTTTTACTGTGCTTCAGTTGGCTTACCGATGCGAATCTCGTACGGAAAATATAACTAGACTAATTGACGCCGGCGCTGATATCAATTGCCTAGACAGTCATGGTCGCACTGCGCTTCATTTAGCAGTCCTACAGATCGGAAGTCGCCATCCTAGATTAAGGGACACCGTAATGAGCAGAGTGAATGCTGTGCAGAAGATGCTCAACGCAGGGGTCGACCCCAACGGCCAAGATGAAGACGGCAACACTGCACTTCATCTAGCATTTGATAAAGTAATCGTGGACGCTGTACCGGGGTTGGAATCCCTGATCCCGATCCCTGAAGAAGAAATCAGAAGGGCTACAAATAACGTCGTGTGGCATCTGATACTATATGGTGCCAACCTGACCACAAAGAACAATGATGGCGTGACTGCCGCCGATCTCATTGGTGGCCTGCCTGACTACATTTCTCAAGCATTCAAAATCACAATTGCGAAAGCGGCTCAAAAATTGCACAGAGCGAACCACGTTGTGAATGTGGATATGTAGGGGGGTGGGGGGACGTAATGTATGCTGGAGCAAAGGGGGGAAAGGAAAATTCAGAGAGCTAAGGAGCGATGGGTGAGTGATTGTCGAAGATAAAGAACGCAATGACGGAATGTTGATGGACTGACTGGGTCACAAGTGAAGACCCATAGCCGAAGCGCTACCCCATCAAATCATTCCCCTCGCTCAAACAAACTACTCCGCAGAACTCATGTGTACCCCTGAGAAGTGCGCCTTTGGGATACCGCCCGATACCAACCTTCCATTCCATAGCCAAGACCCAGACAGAAAATCCAACCCAAGTAAAAGAATCTTCATCCAGCAGCAAAGCAAATCCGAAATCCAGAAACCCACAAGTGCTTCGTTCCTCGTCTCGGCGAGTGTTCAGACTTCGAAAGAAGGAAAGTGCTCACTGATATCGGTCACACCACAAAGCAAAGCAAAGCCTCTTTCCTCTTCTTGGTATCAGGAGATCACTCCTCCTTAACATAGCCACCCTTCTGAGTCTGCTTCGACAGGTGTGATCTACTCTATTCTTCTGCAAGCACAGCCTCGCTACTTGTCTCTCTCTATCGACTTTGGGTAACAAGTAGAGGAGGAAAATGAAGAATTATCGAGCTTCATACCGTCCTTCTTAATATCTATCCTTTTCAATTTTGGTTTCGTCTCACCCAGAACGTCCTTCTTCCTCTTAGCGTGAGCGAGACAAGGACTCCCGATAGTGGCCTATAGAGACATGACCGAGATACAGGCGGCTGGTTCCGTTCCGGAGAAACCCTGCTGTCGTCCTAGTGACGGCAAAGACGTTGCGCTTAGACGGACGTTGCAGCAAAAGGAGATGAGACAATCTCTGAGCGTGAGAACTAGAAGGAAAGCGAGCAAGAAACGAGAGGGACGCGGGTTGATATGACAGGGGCCCGTTGATGGCTGCCAAGGTACCGAAGATTGTGGGGCGGTGTTCGCAACGTGGAGGAAACAGCAGGGTTTCAAAGGGAAGGAGATGCTGTTGTTGGTGGGCTGGAAGGGACGGGGCCAGTGCGCCTGGGTTCGGATTTCAAGTCATCAGGTGGTGAGAGGATAGGGGCAGACGCTGGGGAGCTCGAGATTTCGAAAAACGTGGGGGGCATTGTTGTGGTTGCTAAATTGGGTGCAGCTAATGGGGATGAGAAATCCGTTGATTATAAGAGCAAGTCGAAAAGCGATCATGATGAGAGAGGAACGCGAGTGGGTATGAAGAGAGGCGCCAATGGCCGCCAAGGTACCGAAGATTGTGAAATTGCTGTTCGCGACCAGGAGGGAATGGCAGGGAGAAGAAAGAAGGTATGAAGCTGTTGGGTAGGGAAACTCTTCATTTGGAGGTTTAACTAATTAGGTGGTCAGAGTAGGAACGGTTGTACCTGCTAAGTTCATTCTATCTCGTCCCGATCTCGACAGGGCTGTGAGTGTAACCGGGTACGACGCCTTTTCTTCCAGCATGCACAGTTGTAGAGATAGGCTAGTTGTCTACGAAAGCCTTTTAGGAATCCGAGGTGGCTCGCTCGTGGTCTATCAATGCTCAGAGCCTTAAACATGATATCCCATCGCCTCCCCCACCCAAGAATCACATCGGACCCCCATATCTCCACCCCCTTCCCCCAATAATATCTTAACGCCCCTCTCAACACCGCCGCACAAGCCAAAACCCTCCCCCCCCTAATATCCCAAGTCCCCCCTTCCACTAAACCCACCCACCCTCCCAACCCACTACTCCCCTCTTATCCCCTTTCATCCCCTCTCATCCCTAATAAACCACCCACACACCAGCGCAATCATTAAATATGGGGACCGAATAGAGAAGAAGTTGGGAAGACGATGGTGGAGAGTGGTGGTGGAGATTGGGGATGTTGATTGGGAGATCGTAGGAGAGTAGGAGAGTAGGAGATAGGAGATGGTAGGAGGGAGGGGAGAGGGGCGTAGGATTTGATGAGTGGGAGAGTGGGCGATGGGGTTGGTGAGGGTGGGACGGTAAGAGGGGGGGGGGTTATGGGATGGGATTGTGGGGCTGGAGATGAGGGGTTGGAGGGACGGATGGTTCATGATACTTGTATCATCTCATGAAAGGAAACCATTCCGGGCACCCTCTTTCCGGTAATATTCACCACCCCTTTTCCGGCGTTCGCGGCAACTGCGATAGCGGACATTATCGCCATCGAGAATAACATCGTCGACGTCGATTTCTGATATTTATAAGAATTTCGACACTAGCGAAATAACGTATCCGATAGAGAAGGGAGGAGCTCAGGAAATTCGCCTACATGAAGGCCAAAGACTGGTGCCTCCGCCATAGGCAAAAATAGACGCCAGATTTGTAGATCGACCGTAAGCTCCGTGTGCACCATTACCCAGGATATTTTTTCCATCCATACTGAAAGGAAACAATCGCGACAAGAAGGTAATTGTGTAAATGAAGTGAAAGCGGAACGACTAAAATCCTAATTAGCAGCGACCATCTTGCCTGGCATATCTCTGCCGTTCTTGCCCCCGCCCGAGGACCAGAACCGACTCAGCCTCTTCCGCAAGCTCGGTTTCTTCCCCTCCTGAGCCTTTGGCATCTCGAGTACTGCTGCGGATGGCGCCTTGTTTACTGTGCTCACAACAGGCTGGCTCTGCGTCCTGGGATATTCTGGAAAGTGTGGCGGTGGTTGAAGCGCTGTATGGTACATGTTACTGCTGTTCGCTGAGGGGACAGGGCCAGAGCCAGCGGTGGCGGGACGACGATCGGATCCGCGCGATGTGCTCGTCCGCATTTTCTCTTCCACCGCGCGGCGGATCTCGAACTGTCTTCGCTGTTCCTCTTGCGGGCTGAGCGGGGCGACGACGACGGCCGGGGGAGGGATGGATTGTGGCTGCGGAGGCTGGTCCTTGGGTTTCTTCTGTCGGGGTGCACGCATGATCTGCGCGATGTGGGCGGGCTTGGGCTTCTTCTCTACGTACTGGTCCAGCCCGGGCAGAGCGGGCAGATCGCGGTTCAGATCCAAGGCGCCTGGTTGCGGGGAGTTGGCCTCTTCGACCTGTGGCTTGTTTCGCCAGGAGCTGAAGCTGCTTCTCCGTCGCAATTGGGAGCGCCATCCGCCGTTTGAGTCGCGGCGTTTGAGGCTGCTGCTTCGACTGCCGCTTCGGGAGAGCCCGCTGTCGGAGCGCGTGGAGCGCAGGCTGTCCATGCTTGCGCGCGGCCGGACGTAGTCTCTCACGCCGTCGATGACGCTGCTGGCGATGCTGCCGGCTCGACTGCGTTGTTGATCGTCTATGGATGCGGGCTTGCCGGAGGCACGGCTGGCTGGGCGGGCGGGACCTGCTTTGTATTCGGCGCGGCGGCGGGCGAGTTCTTGCATCATCCATGCTTTGGCGGTGGCGTCTGCTAGGGAAGTGGAGGCGCCGTCTTGAAGGATCTGCTCGGAGACTCTTTCCTTGATGTATGAGGACCGCTTCTCTTCGCCTGAGGTGTTGATGGAGGTTAGGCCGGTTGATATGCGACGTTTCCCGTGCGTGTAGTCTGTGGTTTGTGAGCGTGAAGTCGAGGCGCTGGTCTCAGCGCTGGTCTCATTTGAGGGAGTTGGATAGTCGATGCAAGCCGCTGCCGACGTTTTCGGACGGGATTCTAATGCAGCACGGATCTGGAACAGAGAATTTTCTTGCTCTTCCTCTCTTACACGAGCATTGGCCGAAGTACGCGTGTGGGTGGGTTCAATGGGCTCGAAATTGGCGCTTTCAGATCGGTACTTTTGCGAGGGACGTCTTGGGATAGCCGTAGACTCAAAGCTGGTCGCTGCGTTTATAGGTACATGCTTGTAGGGTGCCGGAGGTTGAGAAGGTTCAGGCGTTTCGCCCCTAGGCCGCCGGGAGAAGAAGGACTGTTGCTCCTCATTGGCTGCTTTGGTTGCTTCTTGCGCTTCGGCTCTCTCTTTGGCTCGTTTCTTCGCAGCTTGGGCCTGGTCATACTTGTATAATGCCTCCCGAGGGTCGGGTAAATTCTCGTACTCGTCGGTGGGAGGATTTGTATCGTTCACCAGGACAGCGCATGACTGTTTGAGCTCGAGTAGTATATTCAGAGGTAACCTTGGACGTTCGCATTCCGAGGGTCTGGGGCTGTAGGGCGGGGACCCGATCTCCTCCGGTGTCCTGCTTTCCTCAACTTGTGGTGAAGCTATCTGGTGAAGAGTCATTACTATGCTCCGACCAAGAGAGACGTAGAGCATGGACAATCTGTACTGCTTGAAAGACCAGATGGAGATCAACTCACCAAGCGCAATGACGAAAAAGAGAACTTCCGCTTCATGGTGAGTGTGATGCTGCTCATTTACCAAGAGATATCTGGCCCCCAACGCAAATGACAAAGCACGTTCCTAACAGGTGGATTCCGCCACGTATGAGTTGATGTTGTGCCTCAATCAAGAGTTCAGAAAGTCAAGCTGAGGGGAAGCGTGGGCGAAGCCAGGAGGGAGACTCCAGGAGCGAATCGGAAACGGACGGGGGATGTTGGTTGACACGGTTGGTGATTCGGATAAACGTCGAAACGACGGACCATATGTATGTGGTTTGAAAAAGAGCGTGTATATTCGAAAAAGACAATTGTTGCTCGCTGGTGTAGAGAATAATAATGAAGGGAATGTGCAGAACTCAAGTCAGGAGAGGCAGTGACGGCGAGATATTGCATCTGGTGGCATCGCGGTTCCCAGTCACCAATCGCTTGGGCGAGTGCAGGTCGTGCAGCGCCTGGGCCATTCTGGGCCTAGAAGTATTCCCGACCCAAGGACTCCGTTCGGCCACTTTGCTACCAACGAATCACATCGTCGACTATGAACCTGCCCTAGTCTCTTCTTCTGCTGGCTCGCCGAAGTCATGCCCACGGTTCGTCGAGGCGACCAAGATCCCTGGCTGAAGTGCCCTATTGCAACCAAATTTCCCCAGCTTTGACCAGCGACTGGCTCGCGTGGAGACCTGATCCCAGCAAGTCATGTTGTTCTCCGTCTTTTCGAATTTCGGTGCAGAAGTGGCAGAACTTCGGTGGGGCTCTTGGCGAACTCAAACGCATAGTCAACGGCTCGACTTGCATGCTGCGGCGTCCCTATTAATCTCCTGCCCACGGCACCCTCGCGCTTCCGTCGCGTAGATAAATTGCAGGCCCACGCTATGCTCTCAATCTCCGTATCGTAGTCGTATCAGAGTTCATCGTGAGCCATTTTCCATCTCGATGACCGTCTTTGCCATGGTGCAGATCTCGATAGCGGACACTGAGCGACCATTGAGAGCTCTGATGTTGTGCAGCTGAACATGTCACGGTTCCCGGAAAGGAAGCGGTGGCGAATAGCTGCACCTCTCCTCGTCCTGCGTCGTGTCGTGCATGCGTTTGCTGCCGAGGTGGGTTTGAGATTGCTTGGCTGTCATGTGCAAACCTCGATAATCTCGTAGTCTTGCTGGGAATCTCAGAGGATGCTGAAGAGTCAGTGTTATTTGAATGCTACATGCGCCAATCAGATTGGAGAGGATGATGGTATGGATGTTTGGAGATGGACGTCTTGTTAAGGTTGCTCGTGCTGCACTGACTTTTTGGCGGTTCGGACTCAGATCGTCGCTGCAGGGTCTCATGTGTGTGTCCTTTGACTTTTTCCGATCCTGGCCAGCGTTGATGCGTTGGCTTTCACTTCGATGGATTGAGTTCATTGCCCTCACATGTACTTCTACATGAGTAGCTGCAAACAGAGCTTTCGACAATTCAACACTAAAAACTCCGTCCAGAACTTCCCGCTACAGTTTCGCATCGTCGCTTTGCACCTTGAACGATTTACCATCCTTTACATACCCACCCTGCGTTTCTCGTTCCACATTCGCCGCAAGAACTAAGGTTCGTACTGCCACATCAGCTGTTCACGCTACTATTTCCAATGGCTTCGTTGTTCATTGCGTCGGTGAAGCAAAAACCAGAGTTGATGATAACCGAGGAATTCGAGGTGCCGTGCCCAGATTATGAATAGTAGACGGTATCACAACATGTACGATCAATGTGGCTTAGAGACCTAATTGCACTCCATCTCATGGGAGCTCTATGAAGATTCGTCCCCATGCCTCCGATGCCCAGAAACTGTACCATTTTCTAGAAACACTAGAAACGCCCCATTCCCCTTGATGCCATGCCTAACTCAACTCATTACCCATTGTTCAGCTTCGCCGCAAAGCCGACCGTTATCATGACCCTTAGAGCTTTTTGATCACCTTCCCAGCGCCAACAACGCCAGCTGCCAGCAGATTAACGAAAAGTCCCATTACCCATATCCACACCTCAAAGCTCCAATACAGAGTCCTTAGGACCGCCCTCGTCGCCGCTGGCAGGCTCTTATCTTCGGCGTTGATCATTGGCTTATAGACCCAACCACTTCCCGGGTTCTTACTTGCTGTTTGAGCCGCCGTGACAGTCGTTGTGCCGCCAGTCTCTTCGTCTTGTAGGTGTTGGGGGAGATGGGCGGTAGAAGATGAGAAAGTCGATCTACACCAGGTCGATAGTGTGCGGCCCTTTGTCCGAGCTGGGCGTGCTGATGATGAGAGCACCGTGGGTGGAGGTGGGAAGGAGGGCGCAATGACGTTGGCCTTCTGAGTGCTCGGTAGTGTTGGGATAGATGAAGAATGATGAAGATGTAGTAGAAGAGCTAAGAGCGCGCTGATAAGTGTGTCTAATGTATAAAGTGAGGGCATCGCTGTGATGGCTGTTGTATGGATGGTGAGGGTGCGAGATGGAAGGGCTAGCGTAAGAAGCGGAGTGGAGGCATCGGTCTCAGGGGCCGAGATGGTAATCCTTTCTGGGTTCAAAGGACTAGGGGTGATTTCGATAGGGAAGCTTGTCGAGGTATTGTCGAGAAGTGTAGGGTGAATGAGAAAGAAATTTCCAGAGTCACTATCCCACAGAAGGCTCGAAGCTTCGTTCTGCTGAGCACGGGCTAGCGCTTCGGCCTGCAATTCTGAACTCGCTTGTCGGTCGAGCCTATGAGAGACGGCGATGGAAGAGGATTGGTCCAGAGCCATTAGCTCTGCAAGCTTGGGGAATATGGTCGCTACAAGCGGAGCTGTGGTGGTCGGTACCGACAGGAATGTTTCGCAGATCTGTATGGTAGGCTGAGGGTTTGACGGGTGGGTACGGGATACTGCCACACCGCCACGCGATGCGGCGAGGGTGTAGAGCGCTTGACTTGGAGAGGAGAGAGTTATAATTTCATCATTGGGCATCAGGGAATCGCTAAGCCATACATCAGCACGAGCGCCGTTCAACGGAGTGTAAGCTTATGGTACCAGCTCAATTCAATGCTATATGTATCTTTAGCACTCGATGTCGCTTGGCCATTTGCTATGATCCACAATTGCAAAAGCTCCTCGGGTGTAGAGAGCGCCGACGAGCTGGGAGCGTATGCATTTTGCTGAAGGATCGGGGCGGATCCTGACGGTTGTGTAGGTATCTCTAGAACAGGCAGTGCAAGTCGGGCCCCCTGTCTTCCCTGCCGTGAGTATACACTCGGGATAGAGGCACCTCTGGCGTGATTTGACGAGACCCTGCCACCCTGGGCTTGTGGGTAGTACCGTTGCTGAGCTAACGAGGTACCCGGGTCATATCGAGGAAACATTGAGCGCATGACTGGTGAATGCGTAGCTGTCCTCGTTGAAGCATTGCTGCCCTTGCGCACCAATGTATGTGAACTGGCGCTGGACTTTGGTGAGTCTTCATGCTGAAGCGGTGAAGGTACTCGACATCGTGTAGGAGAATCCGGAAGGCGAACGGCTGCAGGCGAAACCGGTCTCGATCTTTGCTCAATAGGAACACATACTTGCGTCAAGACCGGAGACGGTGTTTGTGCATGGCTGCGAGGACTGATCGACCCGTTTGCAAGGCGTGCCTGAGGAGGGCTCGAGAAGGTGATGGATGGAACAGCGGCTTGTTCGTTTGTGGATTGAAGATCTTCAGTACTGGCTGGCACAGACTTGGAGAAACCCGGCGCTGGCGTCTCTTCGACTGCTATAATAATCCCACGAGCATTGCCTGACATCTTCACCATCTCGAAGTCCGGCTCTTTCGTTGATCGACTGACATATCGCAAAGCGCCCTTCCGGCTGGGACGGTCACCTTTCAAAGAGGCACTCGGAAACAATGATAGCGTAGCTGTTGCCATTACAAATGATATCGGAGGGTGAAGGTAGAATAAGCACCTCCAGGGGTCGAGGTGAGCAGGACGCAAAGTTCCTCAATCCTTCAACAACGTCGTTCAGCCGGTCAAGGGCTGGTCAAGGAGCATTGCTCGAGAGTGAGCAACGGACAACAAAGAAGAACATAGGGGATTGGGAAAATTGCAGCAAGCTCGAGTGGGTCTCGACATATACCTCCCTTGCGCTGTGTACCCCACCATCATCCTGACAAACACCAGGCGAACATCAAGGCGCCAAATGCTGGAAAGTCGTTCGACCAGTAGCATGACTCTTAATACAGCACACCAATGACAACGAAGTTGGATTCAGAGAAGGATGGTTGTTCCTGAGCTTGTGCACACTCGCCCGGCGCCTATGCTAGGTCGGCTCTGGGCGGCTTGGCATGCCGAGGTGGTGCCGTGGTGAGCGCTTGGGCAGATTACATTTTGATCCGGTCAGTCAACTCAAGTTCTTGATTATAGGACTTACAGTATGTATCAATCTGCTCCTTGCTGGGCTGTTAAAAGGTACGTGGTTCCTTGCGATCGGATGGCCTTGGTACAGTCTCCCCAGTGCGCCGAAATGTCATCCACAATACTGCTGCTCCCAGAGAGTAGGCCGTTGATGGCGGAGATATCAAAGTCAGTGACGGACGAGAGGCAGAGCAAAGGAAGCGACTCACAAACGTCAACTTTTGATCGCAAGCAAGCCATCATAAATGGACAGGTCACATCAGTCTTCGAAGTCATTAGTAGATGAGCTCACCCAAACATTCCTCCGCGTTGAGTATGAACCTTCCCATTTCGGATTATTCATTCGTCCCGGTTTACACGCTACTTAATGCTTCCCTGTCTAGACACCGTACTGCACACATGCATTTCCATGTAGACCCACTGCAAGTATCCCTCCGTGGTTCCACCACATCACTCGTAACATGTCAGCATCCCTCCTTTTCCCCTCCCCTTTTCCCCCTCCCTCTCACTCCAGCGCTGTGGCATTTCCACCCCCAATCCTCACCCCACTCTCCACCTGAACCCAGAAATTCCCCCTCGGCCCCACACTCACCACCCCACCATACCCAATCTGCCCGGTTCCCTCTCCACAAGTCTCCAGAACCTCCACCGCCTTTAACGCAACAACCCTGAAACTGAAGACATCATCCTCTCCACTCTCACTATACGCCCCAAGTGTAACCACGCACGGTGTCCCGCGCTCCGTGAAGCGCCACGGCGCATCGGCGGGGCTGTGGGATGTCGGGCGTTCGCTGTTGCGGGTTCTCATAATCTTGCGCGTCACAGGCATGCAGACTCGCTCGCTGATGGGGAAGGCGGTGGGGCTTGCGGGGTCGAAGCAGTGGACCCATGGGGATGGTTCGGTGGGGTAGCTGGGGAGGGTGAGGTTTGTGGGGTGGAAAGAGGAAAGGGCCGTAGGGAGAAGGTGGAGGAGCAAGAGGACGAAGGTGATCCTCTGAGTGTGCATGATTTGGAAATCTGGGCAGGCGTCGGGGATTCGATTGCAAAGGTCGGGGATGTAATGATGTTAGTCGCGCTATTGCGCGTGTCTGCGGTTGTCGCGTTCGAGAGGGCGGCATCGTGGTGTATGCGACGGAAGTTCGCAAACTGCTTCCGGTCCAGCATTGCGATCATGGCATAGTTGCTATGACGTGCATCTTTATTTTCTCCGTATAGCAACAGCGGCAAGCTGGGATTTTGCGAAGAGCGATATGCCATGAACCATCCATCTGTAATTTCAAATGGCTGGAACCAAAAGTTAATTTGAAAGATAATCAAGATCTATGGCTTGGACATGAGCATTTAATGTATGGGCGTGCCGGCCTGAAATGGAGGTGGAAGAACGAAGATGGAATGCAGAAGACTGATCACGGTCGAGACATAGAATTTCGGGCAGAGATGCATGGTAACCGGTGATTCACAGGTCGAAAAAAGTATGGTATAGGGGCGTAGAAAGGAACTAAGCATGCCGCGAAGAGAATTTCCAAGACAAAACATATATTCTGAAATCCAACGATCGTATATATATGTTCACATGTCACAAACCCAAACCGTATCGCGAGGCGGAGCGATTATGAACTGTAAGACACCGCGCTCGTTCCATCATTTGAAGGCAAACCCTCTGTGTCACCAGGTTCCTTGTAACTGCCAGCAGGCTTGGCACCACGAGTACGGCTGCTAATGGTATTGCTCGGGTCGATCGCATCTTTCTCGTCTTGCTCTACAATAGTGTTAATTGTGGACATTGTTGGTATATAGAGATTTATGGGCGGAGGGGTCAAACATAGAAGAGGCTATTTCGGGCTGTGAAAGATGGACATACCAAGAGTTTTGTCGGAGTCGGCAGTGGCAGGATCAATGGGATCCTCTACTGGTTTTTCATCCTTCTGAACAGGGATCGCAGATTGGCCTGTTCGGGAGGCATAGTCATTGTCCACAGCGTCGCCGGCTGGAACATTGCCGCCGGTGGCATCGTTCTGTTGCTCGTAGGCGTCGTCGGCTGAGGCGGACATAATTGCTGTCGGTGTGGTGAAAGTTAATTGATGATAGTAGCTGAGCTAGTAATATGATGATCTCGACGAGGATATAGGATGGTATACGAATTCCCTATATGGGGGTTGCCCATGGGGTTTATGTATTGATGATACCATGAAAGAAAGGCAAGGGCCAGCTCCCTTCTGGTGACGACACGGCCATCCCCGCGCCAGTCAATGTCATGATGACATGGAACTCTATCAGCCCCGGCTAGTACATGTCCTTAGCACCCCGACCACATTGGCTGAGCGTAGCGAACCAGCAGGCATGAACGGCCATCTCCAGGTAAGGACGTCACGCACAAGTACTTCTAGCTGTCTCAGGCGATGTTCCTGAGTTTCCGAGCTCTTTTTGGTCGTGTACCTCTACTCCTGCGTCATGACAGTTGCTGTGAGTGAAATGATTGGTTTACAAGAATGCGACGGGACGGTCTAGACATCGGACTTATTTTCCGATAAAAGATCCGCGCAATCTGCATGTTTGTCGTCGACTAGTAGCTTTGGCAAAAGCCAATCGCAAATCCATAGAGGAATTCAAAGCGCGAAAAGTAAGGATCTAAGTTTCAAGCAGACGCTAACGAAGGCTTATCAAGTTATCGACTTTCTGAGATTGAACGTCGATAAGCGAGGCGCTAGCGCTGCTGATCGCTCCTGAATGGTGGTAGCTGCATTTGGATGCAGGCGTCAACTTGGAATGTTTCCCACCAGTGACCATGGAGAAAATGGCTGACAGCATTGGCAGGTTCATATTGACAAGTATATGAAACTCCTCAATATGCAGGAACTTCTTTGGTAAGCTGGAGTCTGCGCGAGAAGCGCAGGAGCCGTAGACGTAGACTCAACAACAGCTAGTATTTAGGGATGGGATTGGCATAATCACCTACCCGGCCATTGAATCACCAGTATTGGACGGTCTCGAATGTTACCTCCCATAATCAATGTCTTCGTTACCGTTTCACTAAGAGTACTGCCTTTACCCGAACGACTATTTTACGCTAGAAACTATCAGAGAACAAACTGAACTTCATCTCCAAATTACACCTGTTCAGCGGTATCCAGGCCGTATTTGCCTTTAGAAATCGTCCACTATCGAACGCTGGCTTTCTTGTCCTCTCGTACTGTGCCACTGCTCATATTAGCAAGTGAAGGTGACGTGAAATCTTGGCCACAATCACTTTTGCTTCTCACCCAGCGCCTGCCATTGCAGCGAGTGCATTGGATGAGCAGGGGATGATAGGCATTCGACCATGGTGAAAGAGTACCCAAGCATGGATGATATACGGTAGCACGAACTTTTGGTGAAATCACTGACGATCAAGGGTAGAGGATACAGTATGCAAGCTGATGTTCACCGTGGTGCAACCATGATTTGGGGAAAATCCGAGAAATTGAAAAGGAAGGCGGCTTTGAAGTAAAACGCAGACATGGGAAGAACCAAAATCTTGAGTCATACTCGAGGTTGGAGTCTACATAGTGATGAAAGTCTATGCTCCTTGGCGTGATTCTAAGGCTGGAAATACGTCCTTCAAACAAAGCCCGAACATTGGGCACGATTTGCTATTAGAATTTCTTTCGATTCCACGTGGCGGGATCCTCCGTGGACATGCCCTTTGCCACTAAGGTTTGCTTGTAGCAATCTCGTTCGCGTCTACCACCCTCGTGCTGCTACTGCCCTTTCAGGTTTCCGGAATTTGCACGATGCAGCCCCTCTTTTAGTTAGAACGTCCAACAAACATCTTGGCAAGCTTGTCTTACATCATTCCCTTAGAACCTCGTTTGTTGTCTTCCTTTCCATCATTGTCTTGTTCATCATTATGCCTTTCCTTGTCGCCCTTCTCCCAGCCCTCCTCCTCCTCTTCCTCGTCCATGCTCCCCTCATAGCACCATGCGCTGGGTACGCCAGACGGAGCCATCAGGTATAAGTCCATTACCTCGGAACTGTGCATCCAGCGTTCGGCGTAATCGGATAACTTCCCAAATCTTTTGACCCCGTTCGCCTTAGCCTTGACCTTGGCTTTGGACAGGACTTCGAACTGATTGAGCTCCTTTCTTCCGCCCGCAGCGGACATCAACATCATAGGCGGGCCGCGGAACGTAGGAACCCGATATGGATATGAGTCCGGCGAGGAGGATCGAGGCTCATGTTGAGCGGTAAGATCCATGGCTACCGAGCTGTTTGGCGGCCGGGCTTCCACAGGATTCTCTGCCTGAATATTAGATCCTCTGTCAGTGATTTTCTCGGACAGTGCGTCTTGGAGAGCTTCTTGAGAGGCAGTAGGCTCGGCTTCTAGAGCATCTTCGAGCTGAAGACTCGAGCGGTCAGTTTTCGCGAGGCGCTCCACCTCTCTGTCCTTGAGATCTTCAACCCTAGGATGGGTTATACCACCAGCCGCCAGTAATAGTTGAACAACTACCTCGTGCTCCTCCATGGTAGCGATATCTGATGGTGTCAGGGCATAAGGGCCAGGTGTATTCGGATTTGCGCCGTGATCCAGAAGTAATTTTACGCTCTCTTCGTCGCCCAACGCCGCAGCAACCCATAGGGGACTGTCTTCCCATATGTATGTCCCCCGCGCGCATTGGGTTCTCTTCTTAGGGCGGAAGGAGAGCTTGGATATGCCGGATAAGCTGAGAATCCTCCGAGCGAGGTCCCTGGTGGTGGGCATAGCGTAGGCCCAGAATGGAATGCCGTCTTCCGCATCGAAACCCTCCACGGCATTGACGTCTGCCTTTTTCGCAACTAGTAGCTTGGCTATATCCACGTGTCCACGTCTCAGAGCCTCAATCAGCGGGTACGCTGCTTTTATAACCGCTCCGGTTCGACAAGCAGACGCACAGTCGGCTCGTGGCCCTCCACCACAGCTGCTCTCATGGGCCCACCTGTGTCTGCGGACATACTGACATCAGCACCGTTTTCGAGAAGTAGCTTGACAATTCTGTCGTTTTTTTGACCAATGGCTGTCATCATGCACGTCCCCCGGTACGCGCCTGTGCAAATGTCATGGGCTCCCTTGCTAAGAAGAATATGGGCGATATTCTCATGCTGCCACATGCAAGCTATCATAAGGGCTGTAAATCCCATCATATTCGTCTTGTCAACCGAGGCACCCTTTTCTAACAGCAACTGGACAATCCCTTCGTCCCTGTGCCGGGAAGCTCTAATAAGCGCTGTATCCCCGTGTTCGCCGATTCTCAAGTCGATCATTGCTCGATGGTCGAGCATGAAGTTGACTATGTCAAAGTTACCTGAATCTGCAGCCTCGAAAAGCGCGGTTTTCCTGCTTTGTTCAAGCGCATGTCGGTCCAACATGTCGACGGGCGGTTTTATCTCATCCTTGTAATCCTCTTCTAGTCGCGCTAAATACTTCCTCCGCTGAGAAAGAGTAATCCATTCTTGATCTGAGTCTTGTTGTATCACTCCGAATGCATGCTCAGAAACCTCTTTGGCGTCGTCTTTTCCCAGATCGCCTTCCATCAAGTTGCCCGAAGTCCGCAGAGCAAGCCCCTCGTGTATATCAGCGCCTGTGTCTAGCAGAAGCTTCATAATGATAAGGTGTCCATTGTGTGCTGCAGCCGACAGTGCAGAGCTCCCGCCATAAAGATTAGGGTCGGCACCGTATTTTAATAGTAGTCCCACAACATCCAAATTACCAAGCCACGAAGCGGCCTGCAATGGAGTATATAACCGCCCTCCCGTTACATTGACATACGCATTTCGGCTTTTGATTTGTAGTGCAGCCAAGCGGTCATCGGTATCCAAATCTGCCGTGCTGTCATCGTTGGCTACTCCTACTCCCCTGGATTTAACTCCTTGAAATTTCATCAGCGCCTCCACGAGGTCTGTAAGACCGGTGAGCACCGCATAGTAAAGCTGGGAGCCGGCAGATTCGGGGGGGACCCCTACCCGGTGGATATCAGAGGCGCCGATGCTATAAATTTTTCTGGAGTCGATGTCAAACAGCGCTATCCAATATCGTAGTTTCTTTTCCGAAAGGAAAAGTTGGATTGCCATAGGAGGTACATTACCATCGTTCTTAAGGAGGTGATTCCTCCAATACTCAGCCGCATATCTCGTGAGCGGAAAATCTTTCGACATATCTTCTGTATCAGCGAATGAAGCTTCGTCGTATAAATGAAGGCACGAAAGACTTGTGTCTCCAATCACAGCATTGGATTCCTTTTCATCAATGCTGAAGAATGCCGCAGAACCTGTACGTATGCGACTGGACACCAAGTACTCCTTGACGGAGAGATGAGCTAGTCTGACCACTGTCACCCTGGGTTTCAGCGCAAACGTTTCCACAATACTGCCCTCCTCACTGGATTCCTTGTCGTCATCAACGTTTGTGTCAATACTGATCACTAAACTGGAACATAATGTCAATACTTCCTCAGGTTCCGCAAAACGATTTTCGCTATTGAATTGACTGTCATTGTTGGAGTCAAAGGCAACAATCTCTGCCACCTCTTCTAAAGAAAGCGGCCTCAATGAACATGTCAACCACTGTAGTATGTGAAGCACCTCCGGCCTGTAAAGTGGCTCAATGTTGGATAAGATACGGTCGTAGGTCTCGTCGAGTGTCATCGGTAGGGTGTTTAGTGCTTCGCGGAGCTTACCTACATTGCGGCAGTCGCTCAATAGGTCAAGCTGGCAGGCAGCCCAGCGGAACCTGTTTGAGTTGTTATTCAATCAAGCATATTGGAAAGCGCAGACGTCTTACATTCCATCGCACTTCTCCATCAATCTAGTCTGAATCTCTTCTTGCACCTTTGGGTGCCTTTGCCATCGTCTGAACCTCCTGTCTTGGTGAAGCTTTCCATGAACATAGGAGCAAATATCCTCATCTACTCTCCGACTCTGAATGGAGAGCCTGTTCTTCTCCTGAAGGTGATCCCCGAAAAAGTCGTCGAACTCCTTCAATTTACGGCTGGTGACAAGTACGTTAAGTTTTTCGGATGCCCATGCCAATGCCGTCTCAAGAAAGTCAAGTAGCTCTTCTCGATCTTCGCACTCGTCCAAGGCATCCAAGACTATGAAAGTCTTCTCCGATGATTCGATGAGGGCTTTGAACAACGTTTCAAGATCCTGAGTTTGCGGCGGCTTTGCTCCATCCTGGCAGGACTTGAAGAGAGAGGCCAAAGGCTCAGGTATAGATCCATGCATAGGAAAAAGTTGTAACACTAGCGAACGAAGCATTTTTTTATGATCTTGTTTTGCGGCATCATTAAAGTCGAAATAGTAATAACCAGCGGCAATGTTCGGTCCCTCCTGCAAAAGATTTTCAATGACCGTAGCGCTCAGTACAGTTTTTCCTAAAGCATACAATCAGCATTAATGGTCTAAAGATGTATAAGAAGAGACTCAGAAAGGACAGATAGTGTACCGCAGCCAGGAGTTCCGTGAAGCCAAAAGAAGGAGCCCGGAGCCACTTTCCAGTCTTGAAAATGTCGACTGTCAAGAAGCCATAGCCCCGTTTCAGCATGTCTATGTTTGAGCGCTGCGTGAAAATTGATGGAAGGATCAGGGGCTGATAGCCATTGAAGTATTTTCCAGTACCGCTCATCTGTATGATATCCTTTAGTATGTTCAAGAACGCCACCGAGTGACCTACACACCCTTGTGAAGCGACTTCAAAGACTGATCTAGAGACTCTTGTGTTTGTCGAATAGCTTTGATCATGGATCTAATTGTATTGTTAGAAACACAGTCCTTGAGTCAGAGGTTTCACTCACGTATTATCCACGGTCAAGGCCAATTCGAGAGTACTCTTGAGTCTCTCAATATTCTGCAATGTCTTCGTGGTCTCACCTTCTTTCAATGGCCAGGTCAGGAACTGCATAAGCGCCTTTCGTCTAGATCCATCCTGACTCGCCCAACCTGGAGGACGGAGCTTCTCCTCGAGGATTTTCAACTCCTTGGCGATGGGACCATCTTCTTGGTTGCAGAGCGCTGTAATGGTCGTCAATGAAATCGTATCAGATGGTTCAGTATCCTGATCACTCCTCAACAGTTGCTCCAGCGATTCAAGGACGCTGCGGAGGGTTTTCATTTCGTCTATGACCCCCCCGATTGTCCGTGCCGCGCCCTTAGCAGCGCTGGCATAGTTGTAGCAGAGTAGGACAATTGCATTTGTAGCTTGAAGAAGAGTAACAACGCTAACGGTAATACTCAGAGGATCCATGATATCCAAAAGCTATAGTGGGTAGATAGAAGCTCTTGACGATAGATATATAATATATAGCCAGAAAATTTACTTGAAGAAACAAGGTTCCGCGGTAGGATGTCGAGTCGAGGCCAACCAGTTTTGTTGACTGAGGTCAATCAATGTTGGCGCCAACAAAACAGTGTAGGAGTAGTTCTCCTAGATAGGTTCACTCACGTTGAATGAGGATAGGAGCTGAAGGAGGATAAAAGACTGTAAACATGTCGAGGCATGACTGCTGGGGGCTGAATAGAGGCTCGTCCACGCAGAGAGCAGTGTGGCTGTGCCTGCGAAGGCTCTGAATCGGGCACGTTTTCACCTCCATCCAAAACATTTACAACCACCTAGAAATTGAAGTGGCGAAGCAGCGAGTACTTATTCGACATAGAGGCATTTAGTTAGGAAATGAACAAGACAGCAACGCTACAAGTTGTGTGACCGTAGACCAGCGCTCAGCGTAGGCCTAGTCGAAGATACAGTGAAATTATTAATAGCACTCTCAGCCCTATGATGCTTGGCACGGTATATCTCAACGTACCTTCGTGGAGCTTAGCGAATCAGTCGTCAAGTCGTTTCAACCGCTTCAATAAGGCATTCCAAGCAAGATTTCGGTAGCCATGCCAGTCTACTGTCTCACCTGCTCCATATCTTCACACTCGCTATCCCCCATATGCATTCCATATGTATACCTCCGCAAGAGGTCTTCTATCGCTCGAGGAAGCACCGAACGAAGACATCGGGTTGATGAACACGTCGCCAAGTCATGACAGGTATCATAGATAGACGGGAGAATGGCTTCTCGGACCATCTGGCGTAGCGAGCTTCTGTGAGTACGGCAACTGATGTTACGTCGATGATTATGCTGCAGAGCAGAAGCTATGTATGCGACGATTCAACGAGGCGGCAAGAACTCAGCTCTACTGCAAGCCAGCCCCATGGATTGCGTCGACTGCTTCGTGTGAGCTGACGCAGTTGCGTTCATGCCATGCCTATGCCCGCGCCTAGTCTGGGAGACGAGTAAAGCGTGCTGGCGGACCAATTACTTCATGTCCAATCAAGATTAAGCTGTCTCAGGAACCGGTCCACCGGGGCACCTCAATCACCCAAGCCGACCCTCAAAACTTCCCCGTCATCAACAACGCCCCACCATTCGTCCCGATCAAACTCCCCGTCACATTCCGATCGCGCATACAATACAGATACGCCTCCGCCACATCCTCCGGCCTTCCCACCTCGCCTGTCGTCATCCCTCGCTTCGCCTCTTCCATGAATGCTCCAAGCTGCTCCTTCGGCATCCAATCCCACAGCTCCGTCACCACTAGTCCCGGGAGATCAGATTTACCCTTGTCGGTTTCATGTCGAGCGCCAGGTTCCGCATCATGCTTTGCAAGCCTGCGGCATATGACGCAGGGATGGTCCACCCGGCAATGGGCTTCTCGGAGACGGTGCCAGTCGTAAGCGTGATGGAGGAGTTAGGGCCAGGCGCCAAATGCTCCGATCCGTGTTTTGCGACGAGAAGGGCGCCGTTGAATCGGACCATGCCGGCGCGTTGAATGGTCTCGAGAGTGGCGTCTTTGAGTGGGACGGTGGATAGGCGGTCACCGGCCGTGAAGATGATATGGTCTACCGTCCCGGTATTTGAGAACAAAGATTTGATATTGTCCTCTACAGACGGGGAAGAGAGGTCGCAGGGATGGCCGGTTAGGCGGTCTTTTGCCGATGGATAGGATTGAAGGAGACGGGAGATGCTGGAGTCGATCTTGGATTGTTGCGAGGATGAGAGAATGACTTTACAGCCGTGCTCGAGGCAGGCTTCTGTGACGCAGAAGCCTATCCCGCTGGTGCCGCCGATTACGAGGACGCGAGCGCCGGAGAGCTTGTTGGTATACTTCTGTGCGTCCGACATTGTGTGCTCGGGCTTAATGCTGTTAAGTGGTAATCTGGTGATGCTGGTGCTGGGGTTTCGGGATTGGAGGAATCCAGAAGCTGTTGATTGAGAGGAAAAGATTTCAACTCTAGAGCGGTTCCGAGGGAGCTTTATGTATCGATTGCTCTTTCGCTAGCTGAAAGAGGTATTGGTTTAAAGTAAGTGAAAAGAGGGGGCCTTCGGATTTAAGCGCGCACTTATCTCCGCTTAACGCAAGAAAATTGGGATATTAAATGCTTCCATTGAGGACAAAGACTCAGTATGACCGTACCATAGAGCCAGCCAGCGTCGATGTGCGATAGAACTTACTTATTGCCGACTGCACCCTACTTCGTGCAAAAGCCGTAGCTACGAAGGTAAATTTCCATTCGTTGTCTGCTCAGCGGTAAGGCAAAAGGCAGGATTCTCCAGTAACATGTCATTGGCTTTTATCAAACACCGAGGATTATGACTGGTAGCCTAATCAGAAGACCAGAGCAACCCGGTGCTAGTAAATGATGGCCCGATATATGCTGTCACCTCCGGCGAGAAGGCAGTCGTTCTTGTCGCAAACCTTTATTGGGCTATCGATGACGGGTACTGTACTCTATGCACAGCTTGGCTTGCAATAAGCCCAGTAGCGAGTAGCCTGACATCTGGTCGATGGGGCTGCTGTGAGCGTAGTGGAAGTGCATATAAGAGCCAGGATGGCCGTCGTTCGAAGTCATAGCATCTGGTCGGCGAATACTTGAAAGGTTCGAAAGTCTTTGCGCAATTTTTGAAGATGTAGATGGAGCATTCAAATTTGAAGAACTGTCACACTGCTCGTATGGGGGAATGTTTTCAGGCGAGGGATTGGATCTCGACGCAGTTTCCACTAGCCGTGAAAACAGCGGCGAGGTCGAATCGAGGAAGCGATGGTTCCGAGTGATGTGAGCGTTGGAGTCAAAGCAAGAACCGGGAAGGGAATGCAGCATGTTGATGAGCATAAAGTATGATTATCCAGCATGACTGTCACATCCAGTCGTCACCCATTCGGGTGCGCTGGGACTTGGGGATGACCCCAAGGGGTAAAACCACCTGTATCAGGACGTTGAACAATTCTTATACAGCATTTTTGTTGCCGATAAGGGTGGCGCATCGCAGACGTGCGGCTGCTAAGATATCATCAAAAGAATGCCTGGCATTGTGATCGGAGTCTTGATGAGTTTTTGTCAGTGTAGTGTGAGATTGCACGAACACCACGAGCTCTCAGCCTCAGTCTCAGGGGCCCATGGTTCACTGCCGCCTTGGCAGCGTCAAACGCGGGACCGGCCTGCCCCGATTGACGCGTTATCACAAGCGAGGTGTCGAGTCTTGGAATCTACTCAATATTTCGAATTGGACACACAATGCCTCGGTAACTATTAGTTCAGCTTGCTTGAGTTCTCGATTGAAAAACTATCTGGCTTTCATTCAACCAACATGGCTGAAGCAATCCCACAAGACCAGCTAGCAGGCATGGACCATGCGGAGGTCCATTACTTCAATAGGTATGAGTGCCGCAATTCTATCATTCTGATCCACACTGACAGACAACAGCTACAACCACCATGGTAGGGTCTTGTCTCCTTCTCGAGGGTGGCGGAACATCTACTGACTGTTCTTTGCAATCAAGGAATCCATGAGGAGATGCTGGTACGTTCGACGAGCTCATCGTATGCTCTGATCCGCATGGCTTACGTTGAGCTGATAATGATCTTTTAGAAAGATGAAGTGCGCACACGGTCATATCGAGATGCGATCTACCAGAACAAGCATCTCTTCAAGGATAAAGTCGTGTTGGATGTGGGATGCGGGACTGCAATCCTCAGCATGTTTGTGCCCGCTTCCACCGAACGTAGGTTAGCCGCAGGTCGAACGTTTGCTAACCATCTTTCTGCGCTAGGTTCGCAGTACGAGCTGGCGCAAAACATGTCATAGGAGTAGACATGTCGACCATTATCCACAAAGCGCGCGAGATCGTCGAAACCAATGGCATGACCAACAAAATAACACTGCTCCAAGGCAAGATGGAAGAGGTGGAACTGCCCTTTCCCAAAGTCGATATCATCATATCGGAATGGATGGGCTACTTCCTGCTGTATGAGTCCATGCTGGACACCGTTCTTTATGCGCGGGACAAGTACCTCTCGCCCGGTGGGCTCATCTTCCCGGACAAGGCTACGATCTACATGTCAGGAATCGAGGATGGTGATTACAAAGACGAGAAAATCGGCTGTGAGTATATCTTGAAGCACAGGCCGAAAATGAAGTACTGACCCTCCACCAGTCTGGGACAACGTCTACGGCTTCGACTTCTCCCCCCTCAAAGACAGCGCCCTTTCCGAACCCCTCGTTGACACCGTCGAAATGAAAGCCTGCGTCACCGACCCCTGCCGAGTCTTCACCATCGATCTCTACAACGTCACCGCCGAACAGCTCGCCTTCACCGCCCCCTTCCAGCTGCATGCGCAACGAAGTGATTTCATCCACGCAATCATTGCGTGGTTCGATATCGACTTCACGGCATGCCACGTACCCATCAAGTTCTCTACCGGTCCACACACCAAGTATACACATTGGAAGCAGACGGTGTTCTACCTGAGGGAGGTCCTGACGGTCGAAGAGGGCGAGGTAGTCTCAGGGGTGCTGGCGAGCAAGCGGAATGCCAAAAAGCCGAGAGATCTGGATATTCAGCTGTCTTACAAGCTGGAGACGGAAAATGACTTGCGGAAAGCAAGCGGCGTTTGCGAGTACAAGATGTAAGTGAGATATCGCTCTCTGGGTGAACGGGCACGACTGACAATTCTTAGGTGCTAATCGGACTCCCTCTGATTGATCATATCATAGATTTACAGTTCAGATCCTCGAACTGGATACAAAAGTCACGTTTAGCGGGCATCGACCAGCATAGCGATCAGCATATGTGCGGAAACTATGGGATCGGAGATAGAGGCGCATGCTATCCTTTTAGTGATACCAGAATATTATGCAGTAACTAGTCAGTCTCGTGGATAGAGTGAACTGCTCGTGTTTCATGCATCGAGGTCTTTCTGCCTCCGACACTTTGTGCGTGCAAATCGGAGCTAGTGATTCCTCTTCTTGCTCTGGAAGCATGATTCTCCGTAATGCTCCGAGCGCGTATCCTCCAATACCATGCTGAACACAAATCCACGAGTACCCGTCTTTCCGACCTGCCTCCTTGATCATGACCATGACCATTACCAAAACCATTCTCAACATCCCTGCCACCACCTATTATCATAAGCCCTCCCCATTCCCGTTCCCTTTCCCCTCCCCTTCCTCCCTCAACCGCTCTCTAACCCGCATCAGCGCCTTCCCCAAAAGGTTCTCGCCCCACTCCGCACGCATCTCCTCCGCATTCTCTGCCGCAAACCCAATACCCCAGATGCTATCGCGCGGACTCGCCTGCCAAAACGTCAGCGCCCTCGTTCCCACTCCATTCCCCACTTCCCCCCCCCCCCCCCTCCTCACACCCCAACCACCCATGCCAAAAAACAAGAAAGACCAACCTCAACCAACTCCCTCCCCCCCGTCTCCACCAGCCTCTTCCCCAGATCCCCACCCTCCGCATCCTTCCCCCCCGCAAACTTCCACCAGTTCCCCTCCTCCACAATCCCGCTCTTCTTCGCATCCCATTTCTGCTTATCGAACCCCGACACTTTCCTCCCTAGTGCTTGTTGGGTTTTGGGGTTTGGCTCGTGGAGGATTTGGGCGGCGGTGGCGTGGTCGAAGAAGAGGAGGGCTTTGTGGTACATCATGTATTGCTCTGTCGAGGTGAAGGTTGTGGGGTGTTGGGAGGGGGAGGGGAGGGGAGAGGTGGGGGTGGTGGTGGTGGTGGGTGGAGAGGGGGTAGGGGAGGGCGCGGTGAAGGTCGAGGGGTACCATTGCGAGAGGAAGCCGTGGGGTTGTTCGGTTTCGCGCCAGAAGAAGAGGGGGGGCATGGGTGGGGGGGGAGGGAAGGTGTGGATGAGTTGGCGGTAGAGGGGGGTTATGGAGAGGTGGTTGGGGCGGGTGAGTGGATTCAGGGTATTGTGATAAGTGGTAGAAGCTCTGGTGGTGTGATTGAGTGGCTGTGAGGATGTGGTGATGGAGTTGCTGATGGAAATTTTGAAATTGTTTTGTGGATTTATGGGTTGGAATTGATGCTGTTGCGGATTTGAGAAGTGGGGTGAATGAGAGGAGGTTTTAAATGTATGATTGTTTAGAGTTGTGTATTTTCTGGAGCGCCGTGGGTCACCATAAAGGGATCTGATGCAAATAAACTTGGATGCCATTGGAGAATCCGGCTCTAGGGCTTCTTCAGGGCTTTCTTTGGTGGTTTTTTAAGGTATCCGTTGCTTCTGCTCGATATATAAATCGGGAGGTTCTTAGGCCGACGCATTGCTCTTTTCCGAACACCATCGCGGCCTACAACACCTCCAAGCTTGCAACACTCATGCGGACTGCAACTGCTGTGGCATGAATGAGTGAATTGGAATGGGTAAGGTAGAGTGATCAGATTTGCCGAGGATTCGACAGGAACTCTTGGGACACCGTCTCCACAACAGCGAGCCGGTAAAGGTATGGAATACTTGATTGCATCTCACAAGTCGATAACAGCAACCTCAGCCATAGACTACAGGAATGTAAGTACCTCTCATTGAATTAACTATTCGAGATCGCTCCTGTCCCAAACAGCTCCAGTTTGATTCTTCCTTCCTCCACCCCGTACTCCCTTAATGTCTTTTGCATATCCTTCATGAACCTTTCCGGACCACAAATGAAGTACTCCACATCCTTCTTGTCCAGGAACAGATCCCCCTCGCGATCCAGCCTTCCCAGACTCATCCGCCCAGAGAACTGATAGTCTTTACCCTCCGTATCTTTATCTGAGGGATACTTCATAAACACATGCGGATGCATGTTCGGCCTGTGCTGTGCTATACTCCTAACATCCTCCCCAAAGGCTTGCACCTTTGAGTTCCGCGTCGCATGAATCCAGGATATTGGCTGCGTGGCTTCTTGCTCGTCGAGAGTCTTCATCATTGACAGCATAGGGGTTAGACCGACGCCAGCGGAGATGAGCACGAGCGGGCGCTTGTCGTGCTCGACGTCAAGGAAGAATTCGCCTGCAGGGTGCGATACTTGCAGGGTGTCACCTACATGCTTCTGGTCGTGCAAGATGTTGGAGATGTACCCTGGGTGCGCTACTGCGTCTGGATGCTCCAAGTCCAGGCCAGGCTCACGCTTAACGCTGATGCGGTAGTGGTCTGCATGTGGATCGTCGCTGAGAGAGTACTGCCTCGATTGGAGATAATGCAAGGATGGTACATCAGTGCGAATTGAGACATACTGACCCGGACGGAACGGTGGTAAGGGCTTTCCATCCTGCGGTTTGAGAGAGAAAGACGTCATCTCTTCTGATTCTATGACTTTCTCAGAGATCACAAAATCACGCCAATCAGTCCAGTCGTCACATTCCCCGTAGATCTGCTTTTCGCGGCCGATCATCACGTCTGCAAGTTGCGTGTAAGCGGCCTCCCACGCTTGATGAATCGCGGGGGTGAGTGCATCTCCAAGCACATCCTTCATCGCCTTCAGCAGATATTCGCCCACAAGATCGTACTGATCAGCTCGAACCTAACATATGGTCAACCACGTCCTCATCAAGGCTAATGTCCTACCGGCCGGCAGGAATGGGTTGCACTCTGGCTCCGCACACGCTGATAGTCCTTGAATAGTGCACGAAACCGGCGGATGGGATAGAGTGAGAGGAATACGGAAGCAAAAAGAGAGAGCATACATAAAGACTGGCATGCTTCTGCGAGATCCGTTCAATGGCTGGGCCCAACACGCCTAAATCGTCAATATGGGAAGCGTAAGCATACAAGCTATCGGCCAGCGCCTGTGGTTGTTGGCCATTGATCTGGTTGGTATGGTTGAAGATATTGTTCAGATCTGTATGCGCGGAAAGCATATCGGCGTAAAAATGCGCCGTGATGGCACAGCCATGTTCTTTCAGAATCGGAACTGTATCTCTGACGATGTGGATTTGTTCGAGTGTGAGTGGCATATTGTGTCGAATTGATGTGGCCAGGATTGGGTAGAAAGGCGTCAAGGTCAGATATTTATCATTTCCAGGATTCAGCGCTTATATGAATGCATCACATGACCGCACACTTAAGAAAATGTTAGTCAGCTTTCTACAGGCGACGAAAATATTTTGAGCATTACCTCATAGCAGGCTATATCCTTAGTATGAGGTCATACCTAATTCCCGCACCTACCGAATTGATTCAGGAACAGGACTAGGTTTAGAGTAGTCTCAGTCGGCTCAGAATATCCATCGGAATGTACTGGATCTCTGCCTGCTGCATTTTCTGCCCCGACTCTTCTACAGTGTCCATATCTTGTTGAATATTGTTGAGTGTGGTGCAAGAAGAGGTCGAGCCGACCGAGGCCACACATGAATCCGCTGAAGATGATCTGCATGCTTCGCAGGAAAGGTGCTTCCCAATGACAATGAGAATACGGATCTCGTGAAGACTCTGTCACGAACGAGACAAGAACGTGGCTGTCTAACACGGACGATGATCTCAGACAAAGTCATATCCGAGGAAGAACGAAGACAAAGCCATCGAAGATATTAAATTTCCTGAGATCTCAAGACTGCACAGTCCGGTATAGGATGAGAAAAGAAGTCTGTCGTGAGTATTTGCCCTGTGGAGACATTCAATGACCGAATTTCACGTGAACCTTAACGGAGCACACACGTCCACAAAGTAAGTGCCGTCGCAAATAGCGGGCGTGCACTCTCGAGCGACTGGATCCGAATTGAACTATTGCTTCGGTTCGGTTGTCGAAGGGGACAATGAGCGTCAGCACTGCCAAAGGCATCTAAAGTTGATTTGATCTGAAGCTGTGCGGGTCGATCAATATTGCCATACACTCTTCCGTCCTGCGTGTTGTCCAACCCGTGTAGAGCTCCTAGCCCAGAGAAGCGAGATTATTAAGCTATGTCGAAACACCTCGTTGGCCGTTGATATGTCCCCACCCTTTGTGCAGCCTGCAGCTCCGTGACGAGACGTTGTATAGCTTGGGAACGAGCCCCAACATGAATGAGTGCCGGCCGACAGGGCGTAACTTGGAACCTCTGATCAACTTGACTTCCGTGTTCAAGAGAACGAAAACAAAACAAAATTTCGCCTGACACGGCAAGTCATAACCGGAAGAGACAGAATAGAGATAGACAGGATCTCTGGCCTCCGAAACGAACTAAAGCCCCTTTACAGAGCAAGTGAGGCAATGGCAGTCACCAGATCGAATATTGGATCGAAAAATCCCCAACAAGAATCAGGTCATACCTTCATCAGAGTCATCGGAGATCTCCATTACCCAGACCAATATCGATGATGATCCACAGAATCCACCAAAGCTGATTGAGAGCGAATCGATATCATCTCTGGATGCGGATAAGGTAAACTCGAGGGATGACTTGTGATCGAGTCAAAACCTTCTCAAAATAGAGCTGCATAGCGGGCTTGAACGATTTTGGGACTTGTAATTCTGATGGATACGAGTCCCCTCTGCCTGGCGAGGATGCCCTGTTTAATCAAAGATTACGTTCCCAATCTCCGTCTTCGTTTTCTCGCACAAGCTGTCGACGATAACCACGACAGCGATGGGGGAATATACTCGCAAACCGTAACCCTCCGCGATATTTGCCTTTGTGCTGAGGAGGACGCGGATTTGATCAATCGGGAAACGTTCAATACTTTGTTACCACAAAGTACCTAACCTTCGATGCTTGTTAATCACTCTGGTGGAACACTATTGGCATTCAAACCCTGATCACGAGATGGTCCCAAATCTGATTAGGGCAGCAGGGCCAGTGGAGCGTATGGGAGGCACTGGTCTGTTTCAAAGAAGTTCCTTTGGGTATCAGTTTCGGCTGCGGGCTTTTGCGAGCCTGAGTACGATGGGCAGGCAAGCTTGCTGATACTCGTTGGCGGCGTGGCGTTGGGGGATTTACTCTGTTCTTTTTGCGCTTTAGTCGGAAAGAGAATGATTGAACATCTTAGCTTCCAGCCGCGGCTTCCAATCGTAATATCCCACAGTGAAGATTGAGTCGTCAAAATCAGATCGAGGTTTGAAATCAGCAAACTTACTATCTTACCAGTGATCTGCGATGTGTGGAAACGGTGAAAATCCTAAGCCTGGCGAAAGTCGACGAAGCATGAGCGGCGTAATGGAAGATATGGCTACATACAAAATGAGTTGCAAGAGTCCCTTACCCGGTACTCGCTGGTTTAGAACTCTGAGGGTTTTCGGTGTGCCTTAACCAATTCCTCAGGGTAGCCAAGATGTTCGAGATAAACAGGAGCATAAAGAGAGCGATAACAACTCCCACCAACGTGACAGGGACAACAATAGCGAAGACCGCGAATCCGTAAGCGGCGTGTTGGAAAGCCGGGCTGGAGCCGAGCCGTGTCGAAGCCAGGCCAACTTGCATGGCTGAGAGCACAATCGTAATATAGGCGAACACAACGATCAGCCATGAGAAGTTCTGCTCTAGGAAGCTGCTGTATCTGTGGTAGCGGTAGTGATAGCCGCGTATGAGGGCGTGGTCCTGGGAGGATAAGATCACCGGGGAAAAGCGGTATATTGTATTCAGACGGTCGAGGCGGAGTTCGCCGTACATGTAGCGCGGACTCACGGCCTCCCCAGTATCGACGTTGATGGTGCACGAAAGGTCCTCGACCAGCTGCCGCCATATGGTCCACGTGAGAGTTTCATTGAAGGGAAGAAGTGGGATCTCATGGCCGACAGCAAGGCGAAAGTCGCTTTCGTGGGTGACCAGCCAGACATATGACAACAGTAACCCATAAGCACTTTCGTAGAGACTGGGAGACCTGCACAGATACGTATCCCAGATTCTCTGGTCAAACAGATACGCAGGAAGAGGCTTGATATAGATACCGGCGTGATCCCAGGTCAGATGGAGATCAGCCTGCTCTGTGACGATGATTTGTCGATCCATCATGAGCTGCCTATGCAATGGCCTTGCTACTGCTTTATAGCGACCAGCGAGGCGAAGTCCGATGAAATGCTTCTGAATCCTGTCCAGTCTACTGACATCAAGGTCGTCTGTGAGGAATTTCGTAGTGTCCTCTGAAACCTTATGTAAGTAGTGCTTTTGGTCGTGGTACCATATCGGCATAGAGTTCTCCACGCCAGTGGTGAAGTCAAGGATTGAAGGTCTGGAGAACGGACAAACCCTTGGAGGGTCCATCGGCGAGGCTACAGATGGTCGTTATAACGTACTCTTAGAAAATACGGCTAAAGGAAGTAAGGAAGTTCCTGAACCGTCGGACTGCAAGCTCACATAGTCTCGGTAAAGTCAATCTAGGGCTCTTCCTTCAGTCCAAGTAGTCAAGTAAACAGAAATCAAAGCAACATTCATCTGGCGTGGCTACGGCGGACTTTGAGAGGCTTCTTGGCCCCTATTCTAACGCTAATGAACAGCAGGTTTCCCCCTCGGACTTCGGGCCGACATAAGGTGATCTAACTGCTCCCGTTTGGAGTCGGACGAACTTGGAAAATGATTGTCAATTGATCGCTATTGGCAAGGAACTCATGCACGATGCGTTCCCAGGCTGGAGGCCGGTGTGATTTTGATAAGAGGCGGCGAGTCTCAGCCGTAGATTTCGATCTGGACGAGTTCACAGCCAGCTCGTAAACCCTGATAAATCTCGGACCATCAACCTTGAGACAAGTCTTGCCTACGCAGAGGTAGTATCTCCTTACTTTTATGATCCTCATACCAAAACATTTCACTACTACTCGCAAACTTATCTCGCCAGAGACTGGATGTGCGCTCCGAATGACCCTGGAGCCAAACCCCGATTTTAGATTAAAAATCCGAAGTCGCTCAGCCTTACCAGACTGGCAAGTGGAGAGGTTGGGCCAGCGGACAGGTGAACCATCCTACAGCCCTTTACGACCCTTCAAGGAGCTTCGACGACTGCCTTCTGTTACAATCTGCCCTCTTTCGCAATGGCTACCTGATATCATTCTCGAAGAATTCCGAAGCAAACATGGGCTTTGTACTTAGCTGCTTGGAAGCTGATAAGCGGAGGAAGGACAAACAAATGGCAAAGTTCTCACAGACGAAGCGTGGACAGCGCGTGATGAACTCAACTCAAATGGTGCGATACAAAGAAAAGCGGCTGAAAGCTATGCAACCAGATGTCGATCGGCGCCTTCGGGAGGAAGAAGACCACACGAAGGGTCAACAGGTTTGGTTCTCTCGGTATATATACAATGGTCGATTGAAACATTGGGTTCTAATGACGCACGGCAACAAGTACGAGTTGCGCCGCAGTGGGAATGTTGGGCAGAAGAATGGCGAAGAACGCCAAGGAGAGATGGAGTTCACCTACCACGTCACGCCTTTCACGATCGACGAAGAGAAAAGAAAAGCAGCACTAGCTGAAAGCAGCCTGCCTGATGTCGACGGCTTCTATGTCTGCTTAATCGGATGGACCACCAAGACCAAGGAAGAAGTCGACCTTGCATGCAGGTCCGTGTTCCAAAGTTTCGGGACGTATCACCTGTTGTGGAAGAATTGTCAAGACTTCCTCCGCATGCTGGCCGAACGAATTCTAGCCTCCAGAGCAGCCGACTACCCTTGGTTCAACTCGAACACGAAAACCAGGTACCAGAAGACGCAGTCCTTGATGCCCCCGCCCCTGGAGTTCTTGATGAAGATGCAGGAGCAGATGACGGCCATGATGCAGGCGCAGCTCCAGAACCAACAGACCCAGCTCCAATACCAGACGCAGTTGCAGCTTCAGAATCAGACCCAAAACCAGATGCAAATCCAGCTTCAGAATCAGATACAGAACCAGATGCAGATGCAGATGCAAATGCAAATGCAAAACGCTGGGGGAATGGGCGCGTAAAGAGACAGGTTGGGGTGAGAGAGACGATGCAGTCTGAGACGAAGACGACGGAAATGGCGGAGCATTGACTGGAGATCGCCTTTCAATAAGATGTATGACTGCGCTTGTATGCAGGTCCTCTCCTTTTGCTCAAAATTTTTGATGACAACGATTGATCCCTGGAGATATAAGATCGATAGACCGAAACAAAGTACACACAGGCATAGACCTTGGAATTTATCTCCGCGCTTTCAGTACCTTGGAAATAGATACGTTAGGATACCACAACAATATGCTTCAAGCCATGCTACCCAATCCTCTTGCGCCCGACCCGCACTCAAGATGTCAATCTCGAACTCATCGCCTCAGACCCCTCCATCTCACTGCCAGCGAGCTCTGCTCGATATCTATCCACACCGCATCATCCACAACGCACCACCCTCCCTTCAAAGGCAAAGAAGTCCAAAGGAAAGCAAAACCCCGCGAGAACTTGATAGCATATCATAGCGTCCTCTATCAGGCGGCCATCGCCTTGTCAAATAACAAACCCCCCAACCCGCGAACGATATATACTCCTCCGCATGAGTGTAGACCAAGCACACCCCGTGGCGTTGAATCACTGGGACGTGCAAGGATCAATCCACTTGACCCACGCCCCTTGAGTGTTGCGGACGGCCGTCGTTCTATTGGAAAGTGCCAAACCTACGAACTCGGAGTCGATGTATACACCTTGAGTGCGAGTCCATACCCAGCATCCCCTGCGCAGCTATATGACCAGGACGCGCGAAAGTCCATCCGCTTCCGGGTCACGCCCTTGAGTTGGGCATCTGGAACCGAACAGGTGGACGTCAATGAGGCTTGCAAGCGGACCTGCCGGTGTTATACTGTGGAATATGACGAAGGGCTAGACGGCGGGGAGTGGGGCGGTAGTCGAAGAGTGTGTCACTCGCTATGAGTTGGGTTGGCGGATAGGGAGGGGGATGTTGGGTTCCACTACCTGGCTGGAGGTGTTCTTGGGCCATGGAACTGAGAGTGCTGTCGATCTAACGCGTCGCTACTGGGGTATTAATAATCGATATTCTGTTGATTAGGGGTATAGTCGCAGGTCGTTGCAGTAATAGTCAGGAACATGTAGGAATATCGTATATTACATTAGTATGTGGATAAAGTGGAAAAGGCGCAGGTCGATTGACTGCATGATATTCCAATCCTAGCTTTTTTCTAAGACACTGGTTCCTACGACCCTGAACCCCATGATTACCCATGATATCTTCATCGCAGTACCCTGTCTATGCACCTCTCTACGGAAGCTCAAGAGGTGGTCGAGCTGCAATACCTATTGTTGTTCCGTTGCGTGCGCTTTGGCTCCAGCTAAATTTCGCTTCATACCCTACGCCAATGTCCAATAACGCTCGTTCTTGCCTTATGAAAAGTAGAGATCGTGCTATCACCATCATTAGCAAACACTCCAAACACTGCGGCCGCTACTCACCCTGGTCCGAATCCGCTTCCGGCACATCGGACACGTAGCGCTGGCGGCGTAGGGGGCAGGTCTAGTCCTATCGGCCGGATGGCTGGGGACGTGCTGTTCAGCGCACCACTTGCACATAACACAATGTCCTGAGCCTAATTAGCGCTATGCTGACACTCACATCATCTTGGAAGGTAGTGACATACCGCATGGCAAGGTGGCTACCGTAGCCAATTGTTCCCAGCAGATTTTGCACTGCCGCTCCACCATCATCTGCTCGGTCGTCAAGGGCGGCGGTCTCGTCCTGTCGATGGATGAGCGGACGTTTTGCGGCGGTGGCTGCGTCCTTTCGGGGGTGTGGTGTTGCAGTTGCAAGTGCATGAGGCGTTCGAACTGGCGGCGTTGTTCGGCGTTTTCCAAGGCTTCTAGTAGTTGCGGATCGTCGAGGAAATGTTCAAGATCCGCAGCGGATTCCTGCCCTTGCTGCGGCTGCTGGTTCCCTGGTCCAGGCTGAGGGGCGAAAGGGTTTGAAGTCGCATAGAGTCGTCCTTCCGAGTCGGAGTGATACATCCAAGCAGCACGGTAATCGTGGAGCGTAGTATCACCACTATCAGGCCCAAGATTGTGCCATTCACGGCGATCTTCCTCCGTGTTTCGCACAAATGGCGGGGGCCGAAAGGCGTCACTGCCACGGTGTACGCGACGGCGTGGTATCACTTGCGGGACCTGTTCAACATCCGAAGTAGCTATCGGGACCTGAGTTCTCCTTTGCGCGTGGATAGGTAGGCTTGTGTATTCGTCATTGTTGCTTCCTAAGTCAGTGGTAGTAGTTGGTGCTGGTCCTGATCTTCGAGAATTGCGGCGTGATCGTCCACGAGTTGTATTACCATGATGAATGGCGCTATGGCCGTGACCTTGGGCACCCGTAATCTCGTTTTCACGCGTCCTCTGTGCCTCCCTGTCTTCAGATAACTGATGAAATACTGATAACGCAGGGTTTCTGGAAACACGGCCCCCTTGATAAGCAGGAATGGGTGCCAAAGAGTACCCGCGACGCGGGATCTGTTGGGTAGGTCTTGGTGGCTCAGACTGGTTGGCGGTGTCGTTATTAGCAGGGTCAGTCGCAGGGCGGGATGCATTCCGGAAAAGATCAGTCAGTGGGCTCACATAGTCAGCACCCTGTCTTTCTACCTCTTCACGCGTGCCAAAGACGCGAACTGAGCTTTGATACTGTGCGACCTGCTGTTGAATTCTTTGTAGCTCAAGCTGGATCGTTCTCAGAGCTTCTTCAGCAGCCCTCCGCCGTGGGCCTTGACTAGTTCCACTCTGTACTGCTTCAAGCCGGTCTCGACTCCGCAAGAGGGTCGCCGCGCGGTCCTGGTATTGTTGAAGCTGTGGAGTGTTGCTTGACGTTCGTATCGATGACCAGGTTCCAGCAGCTGGAAAGTTGCTCTCTGACATGTGATTCTCTGAGCGACCCGTGGAACTGTGGATACGCCGATTGCTGTTCGCAGATGTGCTCTGGAGTTGAGATTGGGTAGGAGTGAGTGCGAATGGGGCAGCCACCGCTGAGACCGGCGGCACAGGATCTAAATCCATGACAGAGGATGGAAGCAACGGCGGAGAATCGAAGAGTCTGTCGTCAGGGTCTATTTCCAGAGTTTGTAGAGACCTTGGTGACGCAGAAGCGCCAACACCGGTAGATATGTGAAGGTCAGACAACGATTGGCTTGTGTGTTGAATGTTGTTATCAATCGCGCTTGAAGTGTCGGATTCATCCCCTGATCTCGGAAGACGCCCAGGAGGCATTTCGCTAAGGCTCTCTCTGTGAAGTGAACGCTGCTCTACAGTGCCGTCTTCTCTCGGGATTGTCTTGTAACCACGGTGCCAATCAAACCACTCTGCTACAAAACTAGATTGGTCTGGAACATCCGGTAAACGAGTGTCGGATTGTCTCAAAGAGCTTGCTGCGATCCTAGCATCCCAGAAAACTAATCTATGTAAATATAAGAAAGCAAAGAAGAACGATACCACACATGGATGTTTACAAGATGGAAAGATGGTGTATAGCCTTACCTTTGCAATACCAGCAATATCGCTCCTGCCTCGTTCCTTGTGACACAAATCCTATGCCGTCCAGGTACTTCAGGTACGATGACGAGTGCGATCTCTTATCTAGGCAAGCGCAGCACTTCGGGGTTGCAGTTAGACGACACGATGTGGGTAATTTGTGTGCACAGTGTTCCGGAAGACGTGGTGTATGTGCTGTCAATGTCGCCATATTGGTTGAGCAAGAAGACAGTCCTCGCGGCAGATCAAGACCGTCTCAGTGTGGCCAACGATTCATCTCCGAAAGTAACAATTCTGTGACCAGGAGGGGACAACTACATGACCTGACGGATCCGCTCATTCATTAATCTGCAATTTCACCAAATGCTGGCTTTTCAGTCGTTCCAAAAATGTCTTTTAAGGTCTTCATGAGCTAAATAAAGCAGACATGTAGCTAGAAGATTCGTGAAAGGGCTTTAGCATATCGAATGCTCGTCAAAGGATTCCGGGGAAGAATTGTGATCAAAGGATAAAGCGGCTACGAAAAATCAAATTGAGCAGCTGTACTACTATGGTGTTTCAGTCCTATTCGCATCTAGATGAGGCTTGCTGATGGATTGCCTCAGTAGTCAGATCCTATGGAATGATTATTGTAGCAGTGCGACGCTTGACGCAACGATTTGTAGAAATTAAAGTGCGGCACTTAATAATGCGACGCTTGATGTCGATTTAATGCGTTGCGACATTAAGCGTCGCATTATTAAGCGTCGCACTTGTACAATTAGCGTTTTCACAACGATTGTCGTCCCTTGGCCTTATTTTTAGATCCCCGACCCCAACTTCTGGCAAGATAATTTTGGTCAACTTTCGCATTTCGCTATTAAAACATATAAAATTAATTAATTATTACTCTAGACACTATGCGCTTTCTAAAACTGCTTTGCTTGTAAGTTTTGATCATAAATTGCTAGAGCTATAGAAACTACAAAGTTCGTTGACATGTAAAAAGTTCAAGACACGCTTCAAAACACAAAAACTTTGCAACCAAAAAACTCTCTCAATGTTGACTTAAACTCTATCAAAGATATGCTGTTGAAAGCGCAAAGATCACTCTATCAAATGTGAGATTTCGATAGTGATAAATCAAGAAATGCGAAAGTTGATCAAAAGCATCTTGCTAGAAGTTGAGATCAAGAATCTAAAAATAAGGTCAAGGGGCGACAACCGTTGTAAAAGCGCTAAAATAATTATTCTATAGAGTCTGAGAGCAAAATCTCGAAAATCTATTATTCTTGAAAATAAGATTTCGACGTTATGTTCGTCATACAATAGAGTCTTAACTATTATATTTTACATCAATTAGACTACGCTTGTTGCTAGATTTCAATAATTTTCATTAATCTATAATCAAATTATATACTAATAGTGTGCTGTACACGTGTGCTAGCATCAAAGCAAAAAAGTTTATTTTTATTTTCAAGAATAACAGATTTTCGAGATTTCGCTCTCAGATCTTATGCGAAAAAAAAGTTCTGCCACTTTACCGAATTCAGCTATCACCTTACCGGATTTAGCACTTGCACGTGATACATAGTGATGATGCGAAATAATAAGTAAGCATAAGGTCTGAGGTCTGACCGTCTGAGGCAAGCTGATGGATTGGAATTTGAGGCCATGGTCTCAGCCCTAGCTTATCGATAAGCGTCAAGTGTCCTACAAGGATCTCATCCAAACATTATGCTTCGAGAAACATTGCGATTATTTTACAATGCTTGCCCTTTCCTCCACATTTGTTGCACCACCTAGCCTATGGTCCACAGACTACGGCTGATTTCTCGCCATCTCAGCTGGTTACTAGCCAAGCCCACTTCCAGAGCCACAATGGCAACCTTCCACCTCCCCAATGCCTCCCCTTCCGTAACAATCCATCTCACCCCTGACCTCTCCCAAGATCAACTACTCTCTTTCCCTGCCTTCAAGACGTGGATATCTACGCTTCAGCGCTCGCTGTCGCTGCAGAAGAATAAGGACCACACCTTCAATTCCGCGCCCTACCAACTCCGCAAAATTGACATCCAGTCAGTGGACTTCTTCGGAGGTGGACGCATCGGCTTCATCAAGCTGAAAGCCGAAGTCTCCAATGACAACGGAGAGAAGCTGCCAGGGAGTGTCTTCCTTCGCGGCGGCAGCGTAGGAATGATGGTATACAATTCCTTGTCCCACCCAGATGCTCCCCTAGCGCCTTTTGCTCCCCAGAATGGGAAGCTAACACGGCCCCTCCCAACAGCTGATCCTCCAACCGGACGATGCCTCTCAAAACTCCGAAACCGACAAACAAGTCATCCTCACCCTCCAACCCCGCATCCCTGCCGGCTCGCTCTCCTTCCCCGAACTCCCAGCCGGCATGCTCGACGACAGCGGCACCTTCTCCGGCGGCGCCGCCAAAGAAATCCAAGAGGAGACCGGCCTGTCAATCCCCGAATCCGAGCTCATCAACCTCACAGCTCTGGCACTTTCCCCATCACCCTCCTCTGTCAACGATGAGATCGATAGTGGGGAGAAGCTGCAAGAGGGCGTATACCCCAGTCCCGGCGGGTGCGATGAGTTTGTGCCGATTTTCTTGTGGCAGAAGAGGGTTCCGAGGGGGCAGTTGAAGGAGTGGCAGGGGAAGCTGACGGGGCTGAGGGAGGAGGGGGAGAAGATTACGTTGATGCTTTGTCCGTTGGAGAAGGTGTGGAGGACGGGTGTGAGAGATGCGAAGGTGTTGGCGGGGTGGGCGCTTTATGAGGGGTTGAGGAGGGAGGGGAAGATTTGAATGGCTTCTTTTGTGTAACCACTGTGCGAGGCGCTGGTAGGCTAGGCGTGAACGAGGAGAAAGGAGGAGTGTACAAATTTGCTGGAGCAGCAGAGAGAACCTTGGACGCCATCAAGGGAAGAGCACAAAACACATCGTGTGTTACCTCTTCAAGGCTTGCGCTTGCACAATACGAAATTGGTAGCGATTGCCTAGAATATCTACAATACTCCGCCGATCCTGACAGATTTAAATTCAGAATCATTTCCAAACAGAAGTGAGAGCTGCATACTCCTTCAAATCTGCAAGCATGGTCCAAGCACAAGGTTCTTTGTAGAATATATACCCATTACCAAGCCAACGATGCTATATTACAGAAACCACCTATTAGATCTACAATGCACTCCTACGCAATGCACAGCATCCAATGGACACAGACTCTACCCCTCTCCTCATCCCATGCTTCCAATCCCCCTCGACACACCTACAACATCGCCGCCACAACCCCCACAGCCAGCGCCCCCATACCACCAACCACCCCCTCAACACTCACCCTCCCCGCCGCCCCTGTAGCCTTCTGCGCCGCCGCACTCCCAGTGGCCGTGCCCCCAGTCGCCGTACTCCCAGTGGCCGAGCCCCCAGTAGCCGTGGTCTTTGTACCCGCACTCCCAGTCGCCGTACTCGTACTCCCCATCCCACTCCCACTCCCACTCCCACTAGCCCCCATCGCCTTCTGCTGCCCCGCCGTAACCACAACCGGCAGGAACACACCACTCAGATCACTCGCCACCAACGTCACCACCTGCCTGCCATCCGACAGAGTGCTGAAGCTAGGCCCGGACGTCATTGCCGGCGCAGAAGCTGACGCAGACTCAGGTGCATACGCAGACAGCATGTCCGTACCGCTTGACATGGCGGGCATGTCCGTACCGCTTGCCATGGCGGGCATGTCGGTTCGGGTGTCGCTTGCGAAATTGGAGGAGGCGGTGCAGACAGCGCGGGTGGTGCCCGTGAGCTGGCAGGAGACGGCGGCGGTGGAGGTGTCGGAACTGTAGGTGTAGACGGCGGTGCTGGGGCCTTGGATGTGGGTTACGCCGGAAGGGGCGAAGCCGCATTCGGCGGAGGAGGAGGAGGAGGGGAAGTTTCCTAGAGAGGAGGCAGAGGCGGAGAGAGGGGAGGAGGAGGAGGTGGTGGCGTTGGCGCAGTTGATGAAGTAGGTGGTTGCTGTTGCGTCCTGAGGGGGGGTGGTGGTTAGCTGGGTGGAGGGGAGGGTGATGACATGGAGAAATGGAGACATACGGCGTTGACGATGGAGGCGACAAGCGATTGGCTGGGGCCGGCTTGGGGCATGAGGAGGGAGACGGTGGATTGAGCCTTGATGAGAGGCAGGAGGGAGAGTAGTGCGAGAGGGAGTGACAGCATTTTGAGTGGTATGGGTTTGGACGTGGTTCAGTACAGAGATATAGTAGCGGACTAGGAGCGGATGCAGGGAAAAGCAGCAGATGTAGGGAAGGACGAGAGATCCAAAAGACTGAGTATAGGGAGAGACGAGAGATGGAGAGGAATACGGAACCCAAATCGAGAGGAGATACCTCGATCTCATATACTGTACCTGTCGGAGGATACTTTAGGGGCTGTGAGGCTGACTCGCCAAGGCGCGTCCGTGATTGGTCTAAGCTCTAGCTCTAACTCGTATTCCAGAATGCAATATGAACACAGGTACTCCGTACTTTAACGAAGATACCCACCGGAACAACACCATTGGCAATCCAACCTGATACAGAATACCCATACGAACGCTATGCGTACAACAGGTACGAGGGCGGCGGGCTTGGTCGTTGGCTCTTTTGGATCCTTCCACGGCGAGTCAGATAGAGAAATCCTTGGAAGGCTGATTCCGTGGCCGAATAGCGCCGTTTGCGGGACTCGCCGAACCGTTTGCCGCGCAACGCGTAGCCCCTATTCCTACGAAAGCGTGCGAACAAGACATTTCGTACAGCTACGGTGTCGGCGAACTGTACGAATATAGAATTGGGTGATTCCTAGGATCTTCAGTGCTACGAGGAATCAGGCGTGGGGTCATTTAGACAGATTGTAACCGCAGAATAGAGTGAGCTTGACCAGCGCAATTGTGTTGCGGTCTGCAATAGCACCATATAATATTTTCTATCGTATCCACAAGCGCCGGGACAGCAAACCGGCCCAGTCTTACCATGATGGTAGTATGTACTATCCCAAGGTATTCGCTCGATAGATAGCCACCAATACCTTGTAATCCTTGCTCGATAGGATTCGCTCTTAGCCGTACCAGCCCGAAGCGCTGACTTGCGGGACATTTTCAGATAGGCGGTTCGGAATAATGCTCTTCTTCAGGTCGAGAGCGTCGATAAGGTCCTCCCACGTCTCGAAGTCAAGGTGGAAAACAGCTTGGTGTCTTTCCAAGGGCTCCGGCTCAATACCTTCCACTCTGTACCTTTCCTTTCGTTGCTCCGCGGTCTCGGCGGGGTCTACCTTCTGAATTAGCGCTTTACGCCTGTAACACAGCGAGGATGTACTCACGGAGGGTAGGTAAACCGAACTTGTCAAATTGTATACCGACACTCCCTTCCTTGATGAGAAAGCTGGTGTAGAACATGTTCTCCACCGTCTGACCGAAAGACCGTGGGTTTATGACGAAGCGGAAAAAAGCAACACCTCCGTCCTCAGCCAGACCGTGCTTGACCATCAAGTCGTAGATGTCTTGCTCAGACATGTCTTCTGTCGCTTCTTCCTGCACCTTCTCTTGCCCTTCACCTTGCGTCCTAACTAGCAGTTCGAGGATTTCCCGGCAGAGAGTGGTCAGGTTGCTATTCTCCGCCTTCTCGTTTCCACCCTCTTTAACTTCTTCCGGACGTATGGCATCTCGTGGGTCCCGCCTTTGGAAGCGTTCCCGCCGCTGTGTCTGCTTTCGCTGTCGCTTCTGCACAGACAAAGGGCCCAGGAGAAAGCCTGGCACGGGTGGTCGAACATTGTATGGAAAGCATGCTTGACGTCCAAGCCACTCCCAGTTGAACTCATCACCTTCATCAGCGCTTCCCTCCGCTGCACTGTCATCCTCATCATTGACCCCCCTTCGCCGTCTCCGCTGAGTTGATGTTGTCCCCTGAGCGGCTGCGTCGCCCCGGCGCATGAAGCTCCTGCATTTATTGATGAAGTCCGAGACCTCGATGCCCTGTGTTATGTCACCCAGGTTCAGCTGTTGCGTCCTCTTAGCCGACAGATCTGCTGTCGAAACGAGAAGTCGTGAGTCTAGAGTCGCGTCTGAGGTTTGTTTGACGGTGCCGTAAAGAGTATTTGCCTTATTGAGGGTCTCTAATAGGCCTTTCGAAGTTGGCTTCAGATACTCTGCACGAGAGTCTAAGACATGTAAGCCTTGCAGCCTCAAAGCCATAACATTTCTCCAATCGTACCGGTCAATTCCCTTGAGAGGTCTCTGTAGTCTTTCCGAATGACTCTGCGCTCCTCTATACTTTGATCAGGATCATAGACAGAGGTATCTCCTACCGATTCGAGCCTCTGTTCGTGAGCCGCCTGAGTCGCATTAGGCGCGTTACGGTCACTGAGTCTCCGCCTCTTGCTTGCACGTCCTGAAGGCGGTTCCACAGATCCTGGTGTAGGCAGTCTGGATGGAGGAGGCATCGCTCGTGCTTTGCCGTTGGCGGGACGTGAGGCTAATACCTCACGATTCTCCTTGTCCGACGAGAATGATGCTGCTGGCGAGGGTGAGCCTAGGTTCGCTGCGCGACCATCTGCCCGTCGCGTTGAAGTGTTATCTTCGTCATGATCCGGAGGCTCCGACGACGAAAGAACTGCTCGGCGTGCCATGTTTGACGCGTAAGGTGATCGCAAAGTGAGTGTCAAGATGGGAGGTTTGCTTCAATGACGGAGCCTCACCGCCCCGGCAAGTGCTTCGTCGACAACCGGACCACAGTTAATTCGATGACTGATACGAAATATGGGCGCCCACAACCCCAAGCGAAAGGCAGTAGTATAACATGGTCCACAACGAGTGGGGAGAACCTCAGGAGGAACTAATTGAGCAGCCTTGCAGCGTCCAATCACCGTACGCGCATTAGCGTAACTCGCGTGAAAGCTTGACGGTACATCTTCGGCTAATAATGGCTATGCCAAGACTGCATCCAAAGGGCAGGAGCCGAGAAAGCGCGTCTTTGAGATTTCAATACTTTGTAGTTCTGATACGTCGGGCTCGATTCATTGTTCAACACTATCGGCGATGGAGACGTACTCTTTTGCCAACTCGAGTGCCCTTGACTTCCCCGTCAACGTGAAGATGTTCGTGAGTATATCGCAAGATAGCTGCTCTTATACTGATAGCAATGCAGAGGCAGCCTGGAGGGGCGTCACATTCCCCCTCCTCTATCAACGTTATTGAAAAACCCGGATCTAAGACACATCGGCTCAAACACAAGGTTGGCCTTGCCGGATCAGCCATGGAGATGTGAGCTTACCTCGCAAGCAGCTCGCATTCAGATCTGTACGTGACTGCTCAATTATGGGCCGATTTGAAACCTTTGACTGTCCCGGTCCAGACAGCCTATCGCTCCTTTACAAAAGGCAGAATCTGGAATGAATGGTTGGAACTGCCTATTAGCATCTCAACGCTACCCGTGAGCTCACAGCTAGCCATTACGGTATGGGATGTTTCGCCAACCGGGGGTGAGGGTGCTCGAGGGCACGCTATACCCTTTGGAGGAACTACTGTCTCTCTTTTCGATAAGGATAATACATTGCAAAAAGGGCGCCAGAAGTGCAGAATCCATCGTCACAAGGCCGCAGATGGATTTTCTTCCACGAAGACTCGTGCTGTTCCTCAGCCACGAAAACATCGAGGTGCTAAGGATAGCAATGCTCCTTCATTGCGGCCTGAGGAGGAAGAACTGGAAAGGCTAGAGAAGTTATTCAAGAAGCACGAGATGGGAGAGATACCTCGAGTGGACTGGTTGGATCAACTTGTGTTTCGAGCAGTGGACAAAAAACGTCAAGAGGTAGAAGCGTCGGCCAGACTAGCATGGAGGTCGATGCATTCGTCCAAGCAGGCTCAAAGTGCCGCTAATGAAAGAGGGAATCCCTCATCGGAGGAGGCCGAAGATGACGAGGACGACGACGAGAAACATGTTTTGATTATCGATTTCCCACGTTTTGACTTTCCGATCGTCTTTACCGACCATGAATACACGCCCCCACCAATATCGTCCCTCGCTCTCAACGCATCGTCTGGGAATGTGAATCTGAAACCACCACCTGAAGTCCAGCTTGGCCCTGGTATTGACGGGACTGGTGGTGTCCCAGATGACGATGAGAATGCTCCTCCCCTGATTAGGATCTACGACCCTGAGGTTGGTGCTAAAGACAACCCAGCTGAAACCAAGCACAGGAGGCTCGTACGCAGTCAGCGTGCCGGCGTTCTCGATCGAGAACTCAAACCAAACGCGAAGAATAGAGATGAACTCAACACAATAATCTCGTACGGGCCTACGCAAGAGCTCAAATCCGATGAGAAAGACCTGATTTGGAGATATCGGCACTATCTCACGCGAGACAAGCGAGCTCTGACCAAGTTCGTCAAGTCCGTTGCCTGGCAAGATCAGAGCGAAGCCAGACAAGCTGTCCAGCTCCTACCGAAATGGACAGAAATAGACGTTGATGATGCGCTAGAACTCCTGGGCCCTACCGTTGATAACCCAACGGTCCGAGCTTACGCTGTGGATCGGTTACGGGATTCTGACGATGAAGAGCTTCTTCTCTACCTCCTGCAGCTTGTGCAAGCCCTGAAGTTTGAAAGGATGTCATCAGAGGCCGATGCTGGTGACACGGAGGATTCATCCCTAGCAAGGTTCCTTATATCTCGTGCAACGAAGAGTCTTATGCTCGGAAACTACCTACATTGGTACCTCATGGTCGAGTGCGACGACAGCGGACCCGACCAGATAGACAAACATCGGAAGCTCTTCGCCAAAGTTGAATTTGACTTTATGGCAGCATTGATGCAAGTACCCGGAGGACCAGAACGACGGAAGACACTTCTGCGGCAAGGCGAGCTAATCACTGTGCTGTCTAAGATATCAAAGGAAATCCGCTTTTCGCGAGAAGATCGAAATCGAAAAGCCCAACGACTCAAGAAGTACCTCATGGAACCCAAGAATGAGCTTTTGACTTATGACCCGCCGCTGCCCTTGCCACTAGATCCTAGCGTCTCGATCATCGGCATATTTCCTGACGATGCCGCCGTTTTCAAGTCTTCTCTGTTTCCTCTTCTTCTTCACTTCAAGACATCCGACGGGAAAAAATATCCCATCATCTTTAAAACTGGCGATGATCTGCGTCAGGATCAGCTTGTAATTCAGATCATATCACTCATGGATCGCCTTCTACGAAAAGAAAACCTCGACCTCAAGCTCTCACCGTATCGTATTCTAGCAACGAGTGCTAATGCCGGCGCGGTTCAATACATTCCTTCGTTGAGCTTAGCAGCGGCTTCTGCCAAGAACAGGGGCAGCATCCTCCACTATCTCAAGGTTAACAACCCAGACGAGAGAGCTGATCTTGGGGTACGTAAAGAGACTATGGACACATATGTCAAAAGCTGCGCCGGATACTGCGTTATCACCTATTTACTCGGTGTTGGTGACCGCCATCTTGATAACCTTCTATTAGCCCCTGACGGTAAGTCTTCCATACTCGAGTCATAAGATATTTTATGCTAAGCCAGTTCTAGGGCACTTCTTCCATGCAGACTTTGGGTATATCCTTGGTCGTGACCCGAAACCCTTCGCTCCGGCTATGAAACTCTGCAAAGAAATGGTTGAGGGAATGGGTGGCTCTTCTTCGCCGTATTATTCAGCCTTCAAGTCCTACTGCTTCACCGCCTATACGACTCTTAGGAAATCGAGCAACCTTATCCTCAATCTATTCGCATTGATGGTTGATGCGAACATCCAAGATATCAAGATTGAGCCTGACAAAGCGGTCCTGAAAGTGAGGGAGCGCTTTCACTTAGAGCTGAGCGAGGAAGAGGCGATCAGAGGCTTTGAACAGTTGATTGCGGATAGCGTGGGGAGCTGGGCGCCAGTAGTCATTGACACGATCCACAACATGATGCAAGGACTGAGGGCTTAAGAAATACCTTGTCGGCTTGGTCGCTGCAGGCGAAAGCTTACGAGCAAAGTATGATCAAAGCCCTTCGATATGGCTGAGTAATTGATCACGTTGTTACCTATTATGATTCTTTGAACGCCTGGCCGGCAAAAATGTCCCTCTCGGCCGGCTCACCATTGCCGGTCTCTCCTCGTTGATTAACGCTGTGGCCACGCCAAAAGACAAAACGGGAGTGTGGCTAGAAAACGAGCCGCTCTCCACAAAGCATTCGGCGGTGCCTCTTCAATCCTTGCCATTCCCTTCTCGTAAGAAACAGGTCGCCTCTTCATGATCTCTTGGATCCTTTCCGCACAGGCATTAGCTTTCTCAGCCAGCGATTCCAATGTTTGGACCTCTTGTCCAAGGTCCCTCATCCAGCACTCTGTACCGGGGACTGCTCTCAGCCTGTTAGCATCATCACTACGGATCTTTAAGTGAACCCATTGGAACCGGCGGAGGAGCCACAATTCCATAGATCTGTTTGGATGAGACCTACCGTGGCGGACTTCCCAATGTATTGCGTACATTCGGGTGACCATATCAAGTTTCTCGATGTAGCTCAATGATTCTCCAAGATGTCCCAGCCTCCGGATCAGTCTGGCATGCGTGGTCGAGACGATGGATGGGTCTATTCTGGAGGCCTCCATCACTTCTGTGGGGCTGGCTTCTGCCTCGATCTCCTGCTCGGAACGAAAGCGAACGTCTGGCAGTGCTGTCCTGGGCACTAGTTGAAGGTGGTTGTTTGACTTAAAACTGTCATTGAAGGCTGTTAGGGAGGAAGAGCTGGGAGACTTAAGGAATGCCCTTCAAAGCGTTGTGTGAACCTACTTTACTGGATCATGGACCGAGTATTGGTTGAGTGGTGGCGCTAGTGACAGAATCATGTGTAACCATCCGCGGGCGTATCGCTCGTCAGCCTTCTACTATCTATGGCTCAAGACTGGTCGCCTGGGCAATGGACTTCAACATACGGCAAGTCCGAGGATCCTAATCTGATAAAGACCCATGACAAGCAAAAGAATCAAACGGCACGATCTTTTTGGAGAAGACGAATTCTGATCAGAAACGCCAGTCAGCATCGAGCGTGCGAACCACCACGTAGAGCGCTTGCTTCACATGCACCACCTTTGAAAAGTCATTCTTAGCGAAGCAACGAAACGAGTAATTCCGATGCCAGCTAGGCGAAGTATATTGTCCTGATCAAGGCCTGCACTATGCTTCGTCCTTCATGCTCCACAGCAACACTCAAATGTAGCTCTACGCAGTCATGCATTAACCTTGCAAAGGGTTCGAACCATGGCTATGAGGCATTTGGACTCTGGCTGATTCCGCAATATCTACAGAAAGTCCTGCTGCTCAAAGGGGTTAAAATAATAGTCGCCCCTCATATGAGTACTATTCTAAGGTACACCGTACTCTCCTGCGCCGTCTGGCCCAACCCAACCCGCGGTCATGCCCGGGTAAGACCATCCTATTATGAAATCGAATTCGATGCGTTCAGTCAGCTTAAGCTCTTGAATTTTGTTGTAGATTTCGCCGCGCCACAGCCTTGCTCCGAATTCATTATACAGCACAGCATTCAGACCGTCCAGCGTCAATGGCCGTAACTTGCAGAAGAGCTCGGCGAGTCTTTGTTCTATATCGGAGTCCCAAAGATCTTTGCTTGTTCCTGTGTTATGCTTCTTATCAGCCTGAGAATCAGGACACCCTTACAATCTTATAGTGGCATTTGACCCGTCGTCTTCAATGGTACATACCTTTCTTGAGATGTTCAAGCTCGATTTCCACATGCCGCCAACATTCGGGATGTGCTCGCCCGAATCGCCCGAATCGCCCTCCGAGATCTTTGAGTATCTCGCCTCGCTCTTCATCGCTGGTACCATTTGGATACTGTTCCTGCAGATCCACTAGGCGCTGCAGCAGCTCGCCAGACCAATAAATGCCTTGCAACTATCTCGAAGGTCAGCGGCTTCCTGCGATCCATCGAATCTCAGGAATCATACGTACTTTTGGCTTCGGGGGTTTCTGGACCTCCTTTGCTTTGAACCACGTAGTTGGCTTGAAAGCATGAGACAATTTGGATGCCGCCTGGGCTTTGTCCGATGTGTGTCCCATCATTCGACGAGTTTTGCTTAGAGATTTTGTAAAGGGAGACAAAAGGCCAAAGTTGATGATGTATCTGGAAAACAGAATGTGGCCTGTATGGTCTTTATATGGTCGCTCTACGGCAAACGTCATGTCCGTGATTGATGTTTGAACAAAGGAATCACTTCAAAGAGTCACAACAAGCGATCCACCTCGGAGGTCTTCGCTGGGTACACTCTGTTCCTTCATGGAATCAGGCGAGGAAGCGAAGGATAGACTTGGGCAGCTCAGTAACAGTGCATTAGTCGGGTTTCCTCAATGCCCTCGTGATAAAGCTGTCACACCGCGCAGCGGCGCGTACGTTCACCATGACTAGTTACTGAAAATCCGCCACGGTGTGAAGAATTGATCTAGAAGCGCCGACTCAAAAACCAGGCAAATTGGGTGACCTCTTCGCCATGCTGCATCACGGTCTAATTGCACCTTGGTTTATAGTGGTTTGGACCTAAAGTTTTGACTCTAATAGTGTCATTCATGGCTGATTTACTAATGTACATCGGCAGTCATCGTTCTGTCGAAAAGGGGTTTTGGCTTTCGGACATCATTGGAATATCTTTCCAATTCCCTTTGATAATTCCCCCCTGTCTCGTTAACCTGAAGGAGCCCGACCTGCGGGTATTTCCGGAACATACCATCTTCGAACGTCCCAGTCAAATGCAATTCTGTCATCCAATTTCAGCTGTTGAAGCATTCTATACGCCTCGTCATATTCTATGTCGCACTGATAGTTGACTCGGAGGGTATGATATATAGTGGGAAGAGCATTGGGACCTGCTTTGCTCTCGAAACATAGCTCGGAAACCAGCCGTGCTATCATATCACTGGTCCAGAGGTTGTGTTGAGGACCTGAAAAGACCTCGTTAGCTTTGATTAAGGGCACGCCAAGACTAACGTTCTTGTTGCTCAAGGCTATTCAGAAAAAAGGGTGTCAGCACATACCTGTCCTCAAATCGGTAAGCTCAAAATCGATGGTTTTCCACGAGAAGGGGGCAGCCTCCGGATAGCTCTTCTCTAAATCTACCACGAGGACACATTTCTCGGATTCCGTGGGGGAATCTCCGTGTTTCTCCTGGAATTTTAGCAGATGCTGCAGCATCGGCGTGCTCCAGTAGACAGGGATCCGTGGGCTCGTCTACCAAACAATTAGGGATACCTCAAGTACCTGACTGAGCGAAAAACGTACTCGCTTTCTAACTTGCATTGTGCGGCTGAACATTGTGCGGCTGAACATTGTGCGGCTGAATTTGTTTGGTCAAGAGGGTAGTTGGGCTGAGGCTGGTTATGGGTGTATGAAGAAGAGTTCGACCTTCGTGGCTCTCTTATAGGTGACTATCCAGCAATCACTGTGCGCGTGACTGATTCCGGACACAAGGATTACACCACCCTGTGACCGCTTCATTGCCAATTCCTTTAGCAAATATCCGCTGCGTATCATCAGACTGGTGAAGGACTCGAAACCCACAATCGGGAATCAGCTGGGCGGCCTGGAAGATTCTGTGAAGAATGATTTCAAATTATGGGTATCGGCGCTTCCATCAGCTGCCTGTGCTACATGAGTGGCCAGTAGAAGCCTGCCAAACTGCACACAATTTACTCAAAAGCGCCGACATTTGAGAAATGTGGGCGCTTCCCGTGATTTCTCCACCAAAATGTATATTGTACTGTGGTCGCGGCTGAATACTCGTGGGTCTGGGTCAAGAATTCAACACGTTACTGTTACACTAAATGCTCTCGCTGAATAATTGAGGCGACAAGCTTCAGCGAAATGACAGCAACTCTACCTTAATGTTCTGCAGCTTGAATCAGCGGCCAAATAGTACAGGCCTCAAACTACAGATTAGCGGTCCCTCTGGGATGTACCATGACTCATTTCTCGCGTCAAAGTCCACTTTTCCTTCAAGCTTCAATTTTTGGACCATCCTATACGCCTCCTCAAAGTTCAGGTCGCGATTATATTTGGACCTAAGGTCGGGGTAGATGTTCTCAAGTTCGTTGGAAGAGGCTTTCCCACACAGCCGGCCTATCAAGTCTGCTTTCATTTCTTCGGTCCATAACCCTGGCGTCGGACCTGAGAGCTTCGTCAGCATACTGCAAGACATTGAGGCGTTGAATATACCAATGAATTTTGCTCAACAGGCTAAAGGTCGCTCAGAAGATGGGGCATTGAGACGTACCCTTATGCAATCGTTCGAGCTCAGTCTCGATAATTGGCCAATAGAGGGGAGCAGCTTCCGGATATTTGTGTGTCACTATGTCTGTGATACTTTGTCTGCCGCGCCAAGAGGAATCTTCGCCCTGCTGCGAGATATCGTCCCAAAGCTGCAAGAACCATGAATGACGAGTTCTGAATTTGAAATGCTTCGCCTGGTCTATCAGCCGTTGCAAGATTGGCCCGTCCCAATAGAGGGGGAGTGGGTGGCCAAACTGTTGATCGATTAGGGACATTGACGTCTTTCTTAGATGAGCAGAGGACATACCTCGTCTCTGATTGGCATGACTAATTCGTTGATCTCTGTAGAGATTTCAGAATTCGGACTCTGGCGTCAATATCCTGTGTCCAGACAGGTATGGCGACAAAGAATATCTGAGAGATGCTCAAGATCGGCGGGCGGAGAAAATTCCGAAAATTTGCTTCAGAAAGGTACGACCGACTGCAGGAAATTGATGTTCTTATTGACAAAGCCTTGGGTAAGGCCGTTATATATGGCGTGGGACTACTACGGCTTTGACAGTCAGAACAATGAATCTATCCCACTAGCCAGGCGCTTTATCACACCAGAACTGACTCATGACTTCACGCCGTGCTACGTTACACACGACTGTGAAGCTCACTTACTTGGCTGCACCATAGCAAGCAAAGTCACAGCGGCTCGCGGATTCGATTGAATCAAGTAGCTAGGTTCAACTGTCGGCATTGTAACACGAAAGCCTGTAATATACGGATCATCAGCGCATCCAAAACCTAGGTGTTATCACAGCTAAAGGAAAGCAGCGGAAGTCTCGACGAGCCAAATACTAGAACACAATCGAATACGTGCCTCATTCACGGCAAGTGGTTCCGATAATGCTGCATCAAAGGCTCAACGTAACGACGTCAGGTGAATCAACTATGGCAATTGGTCTTCGAGGGTTTACAGGAACGGTAGGTTACATCTCAGGATGAAGCCATGCTTCCCTTTAAACAATCTTGCCTTCCAATTTCAACTGCTGCAGCTTCTTGTACGTCTCTTGATCCGTCAACCCCACCCTGAACTTGCCAATGAGTGCGAACGTTATCTCGAATACCGAGTTGCAGATTTTCGCCTTGTAACTTTCAACAAGGGAACTCTCCATATCGGGCGTCCACAGCTCGCTGTTAGGACCTAGTTGCCGCCGTAAGCGATGATTCCGCATCGCGTGCAAGAAACATACCTGACATCATGACGCAGAGCTCGTAGTCGATCTGCGAAGCGCTTACATCGACCTCTGAGAAGTCTTGCTTGAGTCTTTTGGTAATAGAGGACGAGGCCCCTAGGAACGAGTGTTCTCCACGCCTGGGATTTAGAGCAAGCTCTTGTAGTCGCCGCAACATAGGTCCGTACTTGGGATCTAGGGCGAGCTCTCGTAGTCGCCGTAATATAGGTCCATTGAGTAAGTTCCCCAAGTAACCATCCTCCTTCCGTGTTGATTAGAAATTTTGCTGTCTTCTCTTGTGCCGGCAATACTTACTTCAGAATCCTTGATCTTGATAGGAAAGGGTCTGTTAGATGCGAAAGCCATGATTTCGACTGTTCTAAGGCAAGGTTGAGGAGGTTGTTTAAGGAAGCATTGCAACAGCTGTGTGGTTTGAGACGAATGTACAGCGAGGCAGAGGCAAAGGTATGTGCAAAAGCCGTAAGCCTATTGCTCCCTCGATGATACTCCGGTGAGTAGATACATCATGGAAACATGGAAAACAGCGCAGACCAAATACGGCAAGATGTCTCTTGCATTTACCACTCCTGGACCTTGTGCTTGGCGCGTGAGAGCTTTCCTGGGTTTCTTAATGACCGGCAGAAGTTTGCAAATCTGCCTCATCAGCATTGTCGGTAAGAAAATCATCACATATTGTAACAGATTCCCCTTCAGAACATTTTCCTCAGCAGCACTCACCACGCACACTTCCCTTCACCACAAAGCTAATTCTGCAACAACCGCCAAAATGCAATTCTCGTACATCACCTACTCCATTGGAGCCTTAGCCCTCGGACAACTTTCAACAGCTCATCCCACCAACAGAACGACCATCGCAACAACCACAAACACAACTGCAGACATCCGTGAGTCACCGCCAGTGTCCAATCACCCAATCTTACACTGACATCTCAAAGCAAGAGTAACCCTCAAAAACACCCTTGACCACGCTGGCCACCCCATCTCCCTCCCCTCCACTGTCCTCGTCCACACCAACACAACCACCTACTCCCAAAACGCATACACCCTCCCCTCCGCCTCCACATGCAGCGACCTCTGCCACGACAATACACAGAAAAACTGCATCATGGCTACTTACAAGAACAGCACTGAGCTGTGCTTGCTACATATCAATATGAAGGACATAAAAGGGGTGCCGAAGTCCACGCAGTGCCCGCTCGGGCTCCCGTCTTCAGGATATGAGAAGGCGGAAGAGGATAGCGATGAGAAGGAGGCGGTGTGGATGGCGGGGCCGTGTTGGGATCCGGGGGATGGATCGGTGGGGTGCACTTTTGGGATGTAGTCTAGATGGGAGGCTCTCGGCTTTCTCTCAAGACGCTTACTTAGATGGTTTTATGTTTGGAGGAATGATTGGGTAGTGGTCTCCCACACGCTGCTACGAAGGTCCATTCATCCGTCATCGATTTGTTAATACTTTTCTCCACGGTGTTCAAGGAATAAGGCATCAATGTCCTTCCGCACTTGTCAAAGTTCGTCCCACAAAATTTTCGAGTCGCTATCATAGAACTCGCAATGCGATAAACAGGAAGCTTTTCTAATTACGTCACCCTTCAAGTGAAATGTGGTATTTACTTCTAAGGCAATTTTCTAGGGTTTCCCTTGACAAAGAGAGATTGCCTTACTCAACAACTTCGAAAGCCCGTATTCGGTGAGTTGCACACCCTCGCAGTTAAAAGCTCGCAGTTAAAAGAGCAATCTCCAAGACATCAGATTATCACTATTTATAGGAACAATGGAGAATCTTTTGTTGAGGATAGGTACTCAGCGCATGAGAGGTGCATTTCTGCATATTCCGAAATTTAGCACGAGTGGGTTTCCTTTGTTTTTCCAAGTGTCAAGCTCTTCCTTCTCTTGCTTGCGAGTCATTAGTATCTGCTGAGAGAAAGATTCCGAATTTTCACCTTCCATACCGAAATCCTTTGACTGCATATGCACCAGACGACGAGTCTAAAAAACAAGAATTGCCTTATCAGGCAGTCGGGTATCAGCCACATCAGATTAGAATGTGGAGAATTAGCTCAGACTTGAGCAGGATACCTTAGACCCATGATGAATAGTATATATATATACGAACCAGCGATGTGTGCTTCCAAATCATCAAACTCTTACAATCTCAAGTCTCAAGTCTCATCTCTCTACTCTCTACTCGCATCAAACTTCATTGAATCCCAAGTTTTCCTATACGTGAAAGACTAACATGCATCCGGCCTACATCACAGGGCTCCTCGTTGCCCTGTCACCAGCCTTAACCTATGCCAGCAGCTTTCATATTGCAGGGCTCCTCCTCGCCCTGTCGCCCGCCTTGATCAATGCCGACGTTCACTGGACAGCAAGTGCGGAAGTAACATTCACCAACGTGGATCGGGCCCTAGAAACACAGTGGGGCGCTGGCCTCGATACCGACCCCAAGAAAATCACCGTCCACGGAGGTAAGTCTTCTCTTCCCCAGCCATCCAATCTCGCCCCCGCAACAACTGAACAAAACGCAACAGACGAAGGACCCACCAAGGTCGCCAGCATAGTCGAGAGCATGATCGAGCACGACGGGACGCACACCCCAAAGCAAACCGCCTACCCGATCGTGCACCGCAAATTCCGACGCATCTCCCGCCGCGGCCCCTCCGACCATGACGACTCCTACGGCGTGCGCGAATGCCAGAGGATCTGCTGGTACGACAGCCTCAACTGCCTGGGCGGCATCTGGCTCAACAACCGGCACTACGCCTGCGTGCTCGACTTCTCGCTCGTCGACTACCACGAGCTCGAGGTCTCGGAGAAGTCGCCCATCTGCCCGCTCGGCGTCGAGAAGCACCTGTACGACAACGAGGACTGGGAGGGCGACTGGTTCATGCGCCGCTTTCTGGGGCCGTGCTATAAGGGCTCGCAGCATATGGATAACAAGCATGAGTTCATTACCAGCTATGCTGAGCCTTGGGACCTGTCGGATTCGATTGAGAACCCGATTAGTTATTTGGATTACTTTACTTTTGGGGGTTATACTCCGGGTTAAGGCGCGTTGAGATGGTGGCTGAGATCATTTGGTTAGTAGGTTAGATTAGGCGTGACAATATCTGTTCAAACCGCGAGGTATATCGCTGTTGGCAGGAATGCTCCCTCGTGATCGACAAAGATGACTGGAATTAAAATCGTGGATTGATGTGGAAGAGGCCCGATGCATCGTCGTGGATTATCTTCCCTTTCATCTTCATGGACTGTATCATCGTGTAAGTCTCTTCTTTGTTGGCAGTCCTCCCCCATTCTCTCCAGAGCAATTTTGTGATCTCGTCGATCGTTCTACCCTGGCAGTAGTAACGCGCAAGTGCTTCTTGTATGTCGGATTTCCATACTTTCTGTCTCCGGCCTGTATCATCCTGCCTGTTAGTGCACTTCTTGCCTGCAATGAAAGCGACAGGGTCATCGAGACCTACCAAGTTTCAGGTAATGAAGTTCATCTTCGACCGCTTGCACGGAGGCTGTCCAGTCCTTCGTGAATTTGTCAGGGTACTCTCTCTTCAAGATCTTGGCGGTTTCCATTGAGTTCCTATTTCGAGGGCTCCCATCCATCCTCCTTTCTTCGTCGAGTTCAAGAGCGCGTTTTAAGATAGGTCCTGTCCAGTGGCAGTGGAATGCTGGGACTTTCTTTCTTTGTGTCAGTAGCGTCTGTTTGGATGCGGAAGTTGACCTACTTTGGACTTCGTAGACGACTGACTTGTAGTGGGCTTTGACGCTCCGCAACCCATCGTTGCAGCTACTTGGGTCCTGCTTTCCAATCCAGATATATAGCTATTCTATCTCTTGGATAGAATTAAGATGTTAGGAGGCAGATGAAACTGGAGAAACCATCTGGAGAAGAAACCGCGTAGTGGTAACATATCAAGAACAAAGAGATGAAAGAAGATTCCACCATACCTTTTCCCTACGCTTTCTCTTTGACGTACTCACAGGGCGCTCTTCCAGAAATGCCATTGACACAGCTTTGGGCGCAAAAGGCAGGCTTATGAAGAATCTTCTTGTCAAGTGACCCTTTGAGATGGGTCGAGGCCACATACCCGACTGGAACCAGCGCTTGGTCATTTGGTAGTGCGATTCTGCGTACTTGAAGCTACAACCCAAGATCAGCACCGATCAATTTAAGCGTAATTAGATTACGTCTAGGTGGCCGCGAATGTAGAGCAGTCGATTTGAATTGGTCGTAGCTGATTTCCCCCATAATCTCAACGACAGCTTATAAAAAGAGCATTGCGAAAAGGGATCTGCTAAGCAACGATAACAGGAGCGAATGAGTGATGCCATCTACTTATCCCAACGAAAACCAGATCCACTTAGAATGGGACATTGATCGCGAAGAGCCTGCCTCCGCGGATCCGTCACCACCGTCGTCGCCGTCCATCACGGGAGGTCTCGAGGTTGCTACTTCAGTGGACTTCGATGTAGGAGATCCCCACTCAGCTTGAGCTCAGTGAGTTTGTCCACTACATCTTCCATGGAAATATCGCCTTCTTTGATGATTCGAGCTTCTTGTGCGAGCTTCACAGTCTCTTGGCCCAATAAGCCAGTTTGGATATCTTTGAAATACGCCTCCTTCGGAATGTCGACGACTTTCTCGTTGATAAGTGGTTTGCCGGTCATAGCTGTCAGGTAGGATTTCCTGCTTTTCACGACTTCCACTCCGTGTCTTAGTACGATTGTTGTGCGTTCAGGCAGTTTGTTGGTGGCATACTTGGAAGATATTGAACTTGGAACTACAGAATTTTCCTCAAGCAATGAGAGCTCTGCAGACTTGTGAGAAGTTTCCAGGAGAATCAGGGTGGGGAGGCGCTTTAACAGACCTCTACCGCCGCTCCGCCATTACGACTTGATTGACGCTGCAATGATGCTTAAGTCGTAGACGCCTGTGCTACTCCCAGCACCACATGACTCGCTGCCACAACGCTTGGACTTCGAATATAAGGCTGTAATCTATCTGCCGAAGCGCCTAGGTTGCGTCAAGTGGCTTCATAATACCGCATGATCTCGAGTGTGTGGGACTGCTTGACTCGCTGGATTCAATCAATGACAAGGAATTGATACCGGTACACTGGTCCATCAAAGTTCTCAGAGGTCTGGGATTGTAAGTCTGAACACTAATATGCAGGCCACTAGCATATTAACCAACAAGGATAGGAAACAATGCTTGGTAGAGGCCATACCTGATATCGGTCGAGCATGACTACAGGATTACTTCTTGTTACCTCTGTAATTGATTGAGATGACCCTACCGACTGTGATTGGGAAGAGTGCGTAGTATTAATGGAGCAGGTGTCCCTGTGACGGCAGCGGGCTTCTTTTGCCGGCTCCAGACTGTTTGGCCTGTGACAGGTAAGACACTGACCAGTACAAGGTGAGCCGCTGGGATTCATTAGACGATGCGGTGATTGCTCTGATACCACCTTACTCAGGTTCCGCGGTACGCTGGAGGATTGTGGTCGCACGCACGCCTTGCAAAATATCAATGAGGTACAAAATGGGCCGAAAGAATGACCCTTGAATCGAAGCGCCAACGGGTTGTATTGGGGCTTCATTCAGGTTCCTGGTCAAACATTTTTCCATAGAGCATGTTATATCTGCGCTTCCCGTATATGGTCAATATGCCGACTTCTGGGAGCGATTAGATGACTCCTATTTCCAACTCATCTCTTTAGCTGTTGCACTTCATCGGTCACCCAACTTCCCATCTTTTCGACGAAGATTCTTTGCGGAGTAGGGAAGCGTGCTACCTCGCTGAACCACCGCGGCCTCCTACAGCCCCCATGGACTGCATCTGTGCGGCACTCAGCCCGATCTCCGGTAGTGGTTGCCCTTCACCTGAAGGCTGATCTATAAACTTAATATCTGTTAGATAACGAAGATATCTTCCCACATCTTCCTTGCTGATGCCGTAGCCATTGTCCTTTTCAAATCCTGCACAGTCCTTGGCATCTGCTTCCAGAATCTTAGTTGCATTCGAGTCATCCAGCTCCGGTGCCCGAGTCGTCGCCGGCAGATCATTAACACAGAAGTGATAGAGTGGCATCAATGTGTGTTGCTCCTGATCTTTCTCTTGACCACCGGCCGAAACGTATTTCTCGAGGTGGTCTTTCCAGCTATCATAGCTAATTTCTGGAACATTGAAGCCGTAGTGTTCGAGAAGTGACAGAAATACACTCATATTCAAGCGTGGATGGCCAGTCACATGAACCACGGGTTGTCCTTTAGGGAGGGGATTGAGTGCAGCAGCCACGGCTATACGAGCAACGCGATCAACGGGAACAGCGTTGACAGTGTTGACAATATGCGGCCTACTGGATAGCTGAACACACCCTTTCAGCATCCGAATCAGGAAGTCATCAGTATTGCAGACACCTGTCTTCGAGTCACCCAAGATGTAACCAGGCCGGATAATAGAACCGCGAAGTCCTCGTTTGCAAGCTACGTGGACCAGCTGCTCCGATACCCATTTAGTCTGGCCATAGCCAGTGCTCAAGCCGGTCCGACTGCCGAGCAGGTCATCATCTTCGGATACACCATGTTGCCCCATGCTGATCCGATGCTGCGAAAGCTTAATATAATGATCGATGTCGAGTACACTTGTAGAGCTGATAAATGTAAAAAGCTTGGGTTTTCCTTTGTTGCAAAGTTTCATGGCGTCAATAGTGGAGTCGACGTTGGTGGCTTTCATGTCTTGGTATGTCTTCACCCAATGGACTACGGCGCCATTATGAACCACTATGTCAACTTTTTCGCATAACATGTGCCACGTTTGATCATCTAAACCAAGCTGCGATTGCGCTAGATCGCCAACAACACAGCTCAATCGCGCTGACCAATCGTCCTGCCACAGAGCGTAGCCTCGCAGCGATTGCTGTAACCGTTCATAGGCAGCTTTGGGGCCCTTGACGTTACGGACATGGGCAATCAGTCTGATGGCCCTCTTGGACCGTTCCAGCACGTCCTTGATGATGTAAGCACCCAAGAACCCAGTTGCGCCAGTAAGGAAGACAGTTATTTCTTCCGATGTACGAATCACTTCTGGCTTGGCTGTTTGATATTCTACCTCCAAGGAATGTACAAGCTGATCAAAAGACCGAGCATACGCAGACGTATCTGGTCTTGGGCCAACGCCATTGCCGTTGACACCGTCTCTTTGTCCTGAATTGCTCTCAATCTGCCTGCTGAAACCCGCTAGACTTGGATACTCGTATAGTCTGTTGATTGAGATGTTTGTACCAGTCCCTTTGCGTATGCTCAACAGCATTTGCTGGGCTGACAAGCTGTTTCCACCAAGCTCGAAGAAGGTCTCCTGAGGTCTGATTGTCTTTGCGTTTCGACCATGAATGAGCTCGGCCCAGTTTGTGGCAACCACTCTCTCAGTCTCCGTCATCGAATCCCATCTTCTCAGCTCCTCGTCCGAGGCGTGCTCTGTTAGAACGTAGGGAGATGGGAGGTTCGGCTTGTCGACCTTCCCATTGGGGTTAAGTGGTAGCTTTTTGAGAATAATGAAGATCTCGGGAACTGCGTAGTCCGCTAGACGAGCCTTCAAGTGGTCGCGCACCTCTTCCTGCATCCGTCTGAACCTCTTGAAGTAGACCTTCGTAGGTCCAACGTCAGTACCTATATCTTCTATGTCCTCCAAACCTCGGGCTTCGAGCCACCGAGGCCATTCCTTCAGCTCCGGTACAATGTAGCTGACCAGAAACCTTATTCCCTTTGTGTCTGCCGGAGCAAGTGTCTTACAGTCCCTGATTAGGATGTTTTGACTTAGGTTGCTGTCGATATCATTGAGTTCGACCCGATGGTTCCGGATTTTGACTTGATCGTCTGCACGTCCTGTGCACTCTACGTCGCCAGATTCGGTATATGTGCCAAGGTCACCGGTCCGATACAGCCTATCCCTCGGCCCTTTGTAAAATCTCCTCCACTCTTCGCCCTTGTCGTTCATCTTGTCAATTTCAACCCATCTGTTGTTGTCCACGAACCAATTCATGAGGAACTTCTGGTCATTTAACGTCTGGTCCCCTTTATAACCCTCAGCAAGCCCGGCGGCACGGACGTAAATCTCTCCGACTTCTCCAATGCTACAAAGCCTGTTTCGATCTTTTTCAGGCACGACGAGAAGCTGCACATTTTGCATTCCCTTCCCGGCCGGTATTGTATCTTTGAGATTATCAATGTATTTGTCATCCACAGCCCTGCTAGGTATCTCGAAGTAACTGACTGCTCGCGATGTTTCCGTAGTGCCTAATTCAGCGGATACTGGAGTCAGCTTTCTTACTTTCGGCTAATTATTGGAGCTGCGAGGCATCTCTATCGAGAAATTGCTGATGAGACATCTTGCAAGCTTCCTGGAATCCTCGTGAAGGGGTCCGAGATATACAGAGATTGACTGACCATACATATTGACGATATTGACGTTGACTGCAAGGTCCTGTAAACTATTGCAGTCTCTCTTTGTCAGAACATCGCCGACAAAGAAGGCCCTATTTAGGGACGGGAATTTCGCTGTTGCTCCCCCAACCAGGATCTGACCCATCGCGGGCGTTAAATGTGTGACCGTGGGCTTATGCTCCCGCATCCATTCCGCGAGCTTCTCATGCTGAATGTCCTCTCTCGAGGGAACTAAAAGTTGTGCTCCGAGGAATAGAGGCGTAAAGATGTCTCTCTGTATGGGGTCATGCGCAATTCCCGACAGCATGGTGAATTTACTATCCGCATTAAGCTGGAACCTGTCCGCCATCCAGCCAAAGTACTTGGCAAGGCTGAAATGGCGGCCTAGCACTCCTTTGGGCCTTCCCTCGCTGCCGGATGTGAAAGACAACGTGGGTGCACTGTCGGGACCGACCTCTGTGTCTGGCGGCGAATCTGATCTCGATCTAAAATTCGCAAATAAATCCTGGCCATCAACTTCGCCGCCACAAAGGGTCCCATCGTCGCCGATCCGCATGGCAGGAATCTCCGCTTTCAGATCAAGCTTCTCATCAATGTAGGCTCGCACTTCCCGCGGATCCAGAGGCCCAGCGTCATCTGTTGCCCTTGCAATCTGGACCAGTGCGCGGGGTTGAGCGACCTCGAGATAGATTCTTTGGCGTCCTGGCGGATACGCGGGATCAAGAACACTCATTGTTGCCGAACAAGCCTTGAATGAAGCAGAGAGGAGACAAGTCAGATGGTCAGCTAATCAAAAGATCTGGACCCAGGTAGAAAGAGAGAAGGTATTACCAGTGTTCCCATTATAGCAACCTGCATACAATTTAGATCATACAAAATATATGTTATCTGGATTTTCTCACAAGAAGGTCCACGGAGCGATGTGCCCATATCATGACAACATCTCCATTGGTGACTCCTGCATCGTGCAGATAGTGTGCCAGAGTATTCGACGCTTCATAGATTTGCTTATACGAAAATCTTCTCTCAGGAGCTTCTGCGGACTTCGTCTCAATTACGCAAGTTCGCTCTGGATGTCTCTTCGCAGCTTCACTAAAATGCCATTGTATCGAACCGACGTACCCTGACCAGTCCAGGTCGGCCGTGGGATCTGGCAGCTGTCCCATCTTGGTAGGGAGTCAGGGATCTGCAAGGCCCAAACGGCGTGACCTAATTATAAAAGCTTCCTATCAAGCAGCTCGACCAGCTGTTGAGTACCCGTGAAATATTCGTGGCGATTAATTGTCCTTCGTTCTTGGTTGAGATCCAATGATTAACCAATGTACGGACAATCGAGGAGACCTTTCAATGCATTGCGTGGGCTATTTGACAAGGTGAACACGGCCCCACTCGAACACTAGCGATCTTATCAGAAGCTAACCTGTCTATGATAATGCTGCTCATACTGAGAGTTCCTATATGATTCTGCTGCAGACTGTTTTGAATTCTCTAGACCAGGTCTTGGCATCCATGTCCTCGCCTACATCCGGTCATATCCGGAAGGAGCTGCTTACAGATGCTTCTTGCTTACGACGATGGTGCTTCGGACATCAAGATGGCAGTTTGAATCGCCATTCGTGAGGCTCTATGTCCCATGAGAGCTTCAACAACATCAATGTAGCGGTTTGTAGGCTTTTCCAACCGCTATTTGCGTCTTCTTCCCTGCGCCGCCGACATGCCAATCTCGCTTCCCCAGGTCTCACTACCGACTTGGTCCCAGACCAAAACCACCTCCAAACAATCCTTCGACAAAGTCTACTCGATCGTCGACAAGCTCGGCGCTCCAATCAACAAGCTCACAAACAAGATTGGCTCCGAAACCTTCTGGCCCACCACACTCGACAAAGAATCGGACAAGGCTGCGCGCATCCTGAGAAGCTTCTGCAAAGATGGGTTCTACGTCGAAGACGAAGTGGCGAACGATAGTACCAGCGGTGAAGGGCCGAAGGGGAAGGCTCGGTCGGTGCAGAAGATTCCAAGCGAGGTAATCAGAAGGGCGAAGGGGCTAGCAATCTTCACCACCATGAGGACAGGTCTATGGGTCAGTGGGGCTGGAGGCAGTGGTATACTCGTTGCTCGGAAGGATGATGGAGAGTGGTCTCCGCCTTCAGGGATCCTGCTGCACACTGCTGGTCTAGGTTTCTTAGTTGGGGTTGACATTTACGACTGTGTCGTGGTCATCAACACCGACAATGCCCTGGAGGCTTTCACGAAGATACGATGTACGCTTGGGGGTGAAATCAGCGCAGTAGCGGGGCCGGTAGGCGTCGGTGGAGTGCTGGAAACCGAAATACACAAGCGGCAGGCCCCAGTGTGGAATTATCTGAAGAGCCGAGGCTTCTACGCTGGGGTGCAGATTGACGGCACGGTGATCATTGAGCGCGGTAATGAGAATGAAAGGTTCTACGGCGAAAAGATCGCGGTCAAAGATATCCTTGCTGGAAAAGTCAGGCATCCCCCATACGAAATCAGGACATTGATGGCGACCATCAAGGCTGCCCAGGGCGACACGGTGGTCGATTCGGCTCTGCCACCCTCGGAACCAACCCCAGGCGATATGGCTATTGAGAAATCTGACATACCGCTGGGATTCGGCTTGCCAGCTGAGGATGATCCGGATCCCTTCGGCGTCAAAGCATTGGAACAGGAGGGCATGGAAATCAAAGAGGCCGGCACGAAGGCTAGACCTAGCATGGAAGCTTTCGAGTACAAGCCTTCGCCCTCAAGTCCAATCTTCAGTACATTCCGTCGCTACAGTGTAGATAGTGCAAGGAGAGACAGTAAGAGAAGCAGCGTTCGTAGTTTAACTAGCACGGATCGAGGAACTCAAACCCAGGATACCGTCACCTCGCCCTCCAGGCAGACAGAAGCAGAGCCAGCAGCGCCGAAACCGCTCCAATTGGAGGCGGTCAGTGCTGGAAATTACTCGGAAGACACTACGGCTGGAGCCAACGAACAGCACATCGAGGATACTGAGATCGATCATGAGGTACCAGCTCCTATTGTCACCAAAGCGAGACTGGTCAGTATCCCGAAAAGAACTCCCCCAACGTTGCCACCCCGAAACCCAAGCCGTAGTTCTCCTAGCAATGCCGATTTCTTCAAGAGCCCGACATCTGCAGGGCGAATAGACCAAGGCAGCAGCGTCCAAAATTCTTTGCCACTCAAAGATTCATGCAAGCAATTTCATGATGTCAAGATTAACAACAACGATATCACGCCACGCCATAAGAGTGTCGAAAACGGATTACAGAACATCCACCTCTCTCCCTCCACCCAGCAAAATACTCCGAACAATCACCCTTCGCCTAGCGCCAGCAGGGATGGTTTCGATGAGGTGTCCATGAGTGGCTCTGCTCATTCGAAAGAGACAGGCACTTTCTCCAATGGAACATCCATCACCATGCAGGATAACGAAGCTTATGAAGCAACGAGTAAACATGATCATGAGATAACGAATGATGCTAGCGAGGAGTTTCATTCGATTCCAAGCACGCCGGTTGAGACGACGGCGCCGAGCTTGCATGGTGGGAAACACGAGTTCTCATAGCATCCATAGTTTTGCGTGCGTGATCTATGTATTTCTATGATAGCGTGCATTGTGCTAGCATAAGCTTGTAGTATCAGGAGAAAGCACGGGTACAATCCGGCGCTAGTAGAATATCCACCATCGATCTGCTTTAGTCATTTTCTCAGTCCAGCACTCTCGCCGCACATTGCAATACTCTCGACACGTAGATGTGGACAGGCTTTGGTCCTGTCGGCCAGATCATCCAGATACTCCCTGCTCTCAGGCACACTATCCTTGCCGCCTACTGTAATCGATGCTCAGCCGCCGCCATCATTGAGGTAGTCGAAGGCACCGGATCACTGTACGTGAAGTCTCCCCCTCTTCTGATGGATATCTGCGACGCTGGCGGTAACAGTAGCTAATGAAGCGTAAAGCAGTCCTCAGGCCTGGCTAGCGTCGGCGCGATGTCGTGACCACAAGATTATTACGCCCCGAAGAAGCCTTATATTTGTAAGTCAGCACACTCAACTGCTTCATGGACGGTAGCTGAGGGATTACCATCCAGTTCCCGCATCTTTCCTAGTCTGCAATCCACGAAGCTATCTGACACCCTTCACATCATGTCCTCCCAAGCCTCCAGTCCAGGGTCGACCTATAGCAATCCCCTCTTTTTGTGGTCACAATCTAGCTCATTCCCCGACTCTCCCAGATCGAGCAGTGTCACGGTAGACTTCATGGGTTTCCCACGCGAGGTTCGGGATATGGTCTACGAACTCGTCTTGTGTGTTGATGGGGTCCTCGCACCATATAAGGAACACTACACAGTCGATAACGACTACGGAGGTCCGCCTCCTACAGTTGCCCTTCTCGCGACCAACAAACAGATTCGAAATGAGACTTTACCTGTGTTATTTGGCAAAAACACCTGGCGTTTCACTTCAGAACCTAAGAGACTTACCTCTCGCTATAGGCGTGACGGAGAAACCGAATCTGACTATGAGCGAGACGGTCGATCAAGACCATCAAGAGGAATGATCGATACACTTTTCGGCCATTTTCGTCAGCTACTCCGCAGAGTTACTCTTGATTTCAACTTTCAAGCAACAGATCGCACTGAAATTGTGAACAGAGTACACACTCCTCAAGGCTCTTACAGCGCAGTTGAGCGCATACAAGTCCTTCATGATGACAGCAGCGATTACTTGTTTAAGCGCTGGCTTGAAAAGCAATACTACTTTGGCTGGACACCTAACGTCACGTCACTCCTGATTGACATCACGAATACGTACTGCTCTTTCGGATGCTGCCGGGTCGAAATGCTCGAGCTCTTATTCGGAGGAGACAAGTTTTTCAACGACACCATGGTAAAATTCAGATTGGAGAACGGGCTGAAAATCCCAAGCTTCGAATTCAAAGGTATCCGAACAGATGAAGAACAAAAGTTGGCTGTAAGTTGGCAAGAAGGACTGAGGGAGCGTGCACTTTCGCAAAGGCTGCTGTATGAAGCCCGTTTAGAGATACGAACGTCTCCGAAAAGTGAAAAATGTGAGATTGGGGCGATCAGCAGCCACATGATCTGGTAATCGAAGAACAGGAGGCGAAAGAAGCAGTAAGCAACAAGCCCAAGATTTCTACTCCAGACAGGCTTGAACACGCTAAGCAGGACATCAGGTCTTGCTCACGGTCCCTCAGCTTCGATACTGGCGGCTTCTCTTGCATGTTCCCTTGCTCAAGCATCAATCTAGCGCTCAAAGTTGCCTTTGATCTTACAGCAGCTCTTGTTTCTACGTATATCATTTCAGCCATGCGGCACATCGCAATGGTATTGTAAGCTCATACTATCAGCTGTAATCTATCTTCTTCAAGACAACTTCTAAAACAGCAATCATGGCTACTACTAGGCTGGATCCTCGTCATCTAAATTCGTACGGGCTTGCACGTTCTAAGATCTCATCGTGATATTCCTCCGAAGCCTTCCATCCAGCCTGTCGAAGTGCAACATGAATGCCCTCATGGTACGTCGGTAATATCTTACCCAAAAGACCTTCATGAATCATGCCATATCGCGACCTTGATGCATCCTATGTCAGGCATTTGATTCTTTGATCAAGGCTGTACGCTGCACTTCTACAGCTTTGAAGTATTCTGCTTTTCCTGCGATATTTCCACTGCGAGAAGTACAAGGAACAACCAATACTCTTATACAACTACAAAAGAGCCCACATACTCGTAGAAGCCCTGACCGTCAAGCGTAAATCGTCATTGAAGTCGGACTTGAGACATCGGCCCGTCATGGAAGCTACTGACACTGGATGCCTGCTCTTGTCATCGAGGAATATCTTCGTTTGAAAGGGAGAGGATTGATCTCGTGGTCTAGAAGACAAGTCAGACCTGCTCTGCCCGCCAGATATCTACTCTAGAGCATGGCAGCGAGTACATTGGCGCAATCATCTTTTGCCATCTTTCATGCTATCACTTCATGTTTGCTGACTTCCACAGTCCATCGCGGAGAGATGCCTTTATACACATGAGATAAAAACCCCTTTTCCCATCCCACCCACCGCTCTATCACACTACCCTTTCATCACCGCTTCCCCACCACCAAGCAGCGCTCACTACCTCACGATGCCATCCTTCCCAAACGTGTCCTCACCTCCCCCTCCCACCCTCTCCCCCTTCCTCTTCGAATCTCCCCTCAAAGAGCAGGAAACCTCCAGCATTCGTAAAAGGGTCAGGGTCCAACTCCATCGCACTCCCGACATCGCATCTTAAACATTCGACGCAGCACCAAGGGGACAATGGACGGCGTCGATACCCCCTCCTAAGGGGTAGCACCATTTTCAAGCTGGCGAGGACTAGGGATGATGACGTTTTTTAGCTAGACATGGTCACTAATGGAGATAGGCTTTCGTGAAGGAGAGGTCTAGGGGAAACGAATTTGAGAATAGAAATTCTTGATGTAAAAGGCGGGCTCAAGCGACGTCAAGAGATTACGGAAGACTGCTGACGAACATGCTGTTGTGGAAAGATGCACTCAACAGCCCCCCTTGCTGATATCGTCGAATCCATCTCGTATGTACTATTCCCATCGGCAACTCCGCGTGCTGAGCCTTCACTATACGAAACAATACACTGAAGGAACAAAAATAAAGCGTTTTTCGTCTTTATGATCTAATCTCCTATCCTACCACATCCCTGGCCCAGACCTTTACATCGGTTCCCAGATAGAAAACCACTTCCTTTTCCTGCAACTCCGGAGGCTCCGACACAGTGTCGAAGATTCACTACAGATTTAGGTTTCTGTTGGGAGCGAGGCTTCGGAAACTGAGTTGTGGATGGATGTATGTGGCCCACAGACTCGGCATTGGAGCCAGAAAATAATTCTTGAAGTCCCAGTCCGTCACCATAATTGCCCTCGACCAATACATTCTGAGTAGCTCAACAGATTTTCTGGGCAGGTCTACGCGAAATGGGACTCTATGACTTGCATATTTTACTTTCGGTCATGTTCAGGAACAGCGATGAATTGGGAGCGGAATAGGTGGCTGTATGCGTGGAAGATAGAGATTTGCTCTGGCCGTTGGACTGTCTGTGTTGGGGAGTACGGTTGCCCTACTTGGTAGATAAAACGAGTTTTCGCTAAAGAGAATTGGCACGCATTGGCAGATGCTTTTGTTGAAAGACGGTAGGCAGTGATTGTGTTTCTGAGTCTCGCGAGGGAGGGTGGCAAAGATGGCGGTCGTTCCTTTCGCCCTCGGAGATTGGCCCATGGCATTTCGGCGAGAAGTATGCTCACAAAGGCTAAGTGACTTGATTTCCTCTTTAGTGTATAGGTGGGTTTGCATAGAAGTGCTGTTGGGGAAATCCCGAGCTCTGGAAGTACGGAGCATGTATGTTCACGAACGTTCGATGAACGTAATTAGTGAAACAAAGTTACATGCAGCCACGATTAGCAGTAAAGCCGACATTAACTTTTAGCACCGCCCAACAGGGGATCAGTCGAACAAAAGTGACGGAAATCGAGGTGTTCGTTAAGGGAGCGAGCCCCTACTTTGCTGTTGCCCCAACCCACTTGTTTCTATCCTGGAGCTCATAAATTTCTACTCCATGTTCGAGGCCAATCGGGAGGTTGAGAACAAGAAGCTGAAGAAGACACTGATGGCCTTCGCTGCAGTCTTGAAATCAACCGCTGCTGGGATTTTCGACAAGATTCTCTCGAGATCGTTGTTGACGTGAGCTGCGAGAACGAGAAGCGAAATGTTTCGTGACCTTGGAGACAGAGAAAGCATATGATTTCAGACGATGAAAAGCATGCGTTTGCGAGTAATTCAACGGGATTGTCGAAGTCAAGAACATGCAATTACAGGTGCTCAACCGCGCTCTAATAGCATCCGATAAGAGCTTGATTCGAGGTGCAAATGCAGTAGAAAAGGTATGAGAAACTGTTTCTCAACCATCTTCGCTCAGGGAGAGAGTCGGATCGACGCGCTGATTCGATAGAGGTTTTCTCTACTTCGTCGCATCTTCATCGCCATTCTGCTGGTTTTGAGATAATACAAGTGGTGTGGGAACAGTAAAGGTAGTGTTAGAACAGGGGCTCCCTTTGTTGATTAGAGATGACACGTTAGTGTAGATGCAAGTGTCCTTCGCATGTCACAATCAGGCCGTAGCCGTGAGGTTCTGGCTATTCCGTAGCTCTGTTGATCTATCACCACCTCTATCATCTAATAGGGTTCCATCTCGCCCTCAAAATCGTTATGGATGTCATCCTCATCGTACGAAATGGTGAAGAACAAACCCGTCTCCCCCTCGTTCAAGCCCCAATCCCGCCACATCTTGACTAATTCCTTTTCAGCCTCTGTCTTCGGGTCTCGCAGAACCACCCTGACATCTTTGGCGACAGTCGTCTTCATGATGTCTTCGAAGATCAGCCGTAAGACCCGCATTCTACAGCAACCGGAGGAACAAGAGCCGGGACAAGAGCAGTCCTGAATATCGAGCACTAGCCCCTCCAGGTTCGGCATCATGGCTAGTACTCGGTTTTGGATCGTCCATCTCGCAACGGCGATTTCGAGGTAAGCCATATGAGCGGCATCCTGATTATGAAGTTCCAGCGTCTGGGCCCATCTTAAGGAAGGGCAGTCGTACATCAACCAGTGATGGTTGGAGAAGTCGAGTTCTATAGAACGGAAGAGGTCTCGGTACTTGTAGAACATGGTCGATTCCAGAGCATTTCTCGGCAATGGTTTGGTGCTGACCCTGCGGTAATCGCTGCTACCTGTGTTATCCTTGGCAGCAACCTCGTTCAAGTGGTCTGATATGAACCAGCTGTTGCAGCGGATCAAGATCGGCAGAGCTTCCTGGCGGACTGCTTTGTTGACCGATAGAAGTGCGATTGCAGGATTGTCAGCTCGGTGCTGATGATTGTATGGTGGGTTGTACGGAATAAGAGTGTGAGGGACGCTGAGGCTGTATTGGTAGATGATATCGCGAATCTCACGGGGAAATTTGTGAAAGGTGCACATTTTGCGGACTCAGCGGCTTGGGTTGGTTGATAATTGTGAGCCGTGGGCTTTGGTGTGTTAGCGTCGCGGCCCGGGCTAGAGGATGGAATAACTGAAGGACGAACTTGACAACAGATACGGACTCGTAAAGAACTGCCTGGGCCGGTTTTCGTTTTCATATACTGACTCGTCGATTTCCAGTGTATATCTAGGAAAGAACATGTGATGGATGGTCGTACTTGCCGATGTGCGTCCCGTGTTGGACCCGGTCAAGTGTCCAAGAAAGTTGCTCAACTGATGAAGGTCGATGTGTTGACTTTTGATGAACACTTGCGACTCTTCCTCAACTTTACTGTTATCACCCGAGGTGCCGTCCGTTCCTAGAGCGTCATCACAACTCGACGATTCTACTTCTGCCTCTCGCCTTGTCCCAAAAGCCACCCCTCCCGTCAGTCGTCTCATGACAAGCGTTTCGGAAACCATCACATCCAGCAACCCCAATCGCATGAGCCCTTACTAGCATTGTTAGCTGCATTATCACATCGATCGCCGGGACTACTTCAAGCATGGTAGATACACTTCTGCTAAGCTCGGCGAGCATCGACCGAGATATCCTATCTCATGAATCTTCGAGTACAGAAGCGTCAGCACCTACCTTCCCTCTCTCCTCATTCCCAACGGAGCTTCAATTACATATCCTGCGCGCATGTTTGATATCAAACGTTCCACTCATCAATTTTGGAAACCTCGAGCTTCAGCAGGAACCTTCTAGCGAAGATACAAGCCTAGGTCAAGATCAGATCAACCTCTCAGTGCTTGCTACTTGCCGACTTTATCGCACAGAGGGCTGGAAGATTTTCTGGGAGGAGAACGAATTCATGTTCGTCCATCACCCTAACGTCCGGGGAAGCTATTCACGATTAACCTGGCATCTACCAACATATCGGATGCTGAGGCATATATCCTTCAAACATGCCAACGTAGGGTCCTCTTTGAATGTTGTCAGGTTGATCACGGCCGTTCTTGTTGACTCAGAAGAGTTTCCGGCTCTAAAGTCATTGAACCTCAACATCGGTGTTGTTGGCGACGGAGTAGAGGAGTTACGTTACGATACAGAAAGTCCACCCTCGTTCTACCGTTTCTTCAGGCAGTCCATTCCGAGATTCAAAGCTTCCAACCTACTGGAAGAGCACAACTCAAGACCATCCAGGATCTTCGAAACAGTCCGTTCGGATGACCTACTGCTTTTGATGATACATCTTACAATCACGTTGCTAGAGTCTCAGAGTGATCTCGATGTCAGATCCTATGTGGAAACATCAGGCCAGATAGTGCAGTGTATGCTGACACCGTGTGGCTCGTACTTGCGGGTTCGAGAGAAGATCGAGCTCCATTCAAAAGACTCGGCAACCCTTCACTTTGCCATCGAGCGTGTTCCTAAAGGCTCTCATTCTTTGCTCGACCAGGTCGGCTATCCGAGGATATTGATCGAATGAGGAGGAAGATGCGGCTCATCATCGATAGATGTGGATGCCGCATACGAGTAGAGCATCATCTTACAAGCTGAGAAACCGATCTCGGCAGAGACACAGCGAAGAGGAGAAGGGGCTCGCAGCGGGATAGAATCCTTCTTAAGAACAAGGCTCGATCATGTCTCACTGCTCCAGCTCAGTAGCATCTTGTACTTAGCAATATGCAAAAAGCGACTAGCGGCAATCATGACGAATAGAAAGAGCCTGATAAGGGCCTATAGCGAAGTGATTCAGCCGCCAGTACTGCTTGATTGTAAGGCAGACCAACCGATCACTAGTCCACCGTCATCGGCCGGAGAACAGGGCGCCGCACGGATTGCACGAGGGAACACTGACGCATTGTTCCGATCAATCGATGCAGTCTTGTCATCAAACACTCTCGGCAAGCTCCATAGCTTTGTAAACGACGTCCGAATCTGCAGGTTGAATGAGATGAAAACAGAAAATCTAGTGAAAAAGCTCTATATCAGCCCTAGCTTGGCCCTAGCGAGCTGCTGTTTCGACGTCAAGCCGAGGTACCTACTTGTACTTTATTCCACCACGCAGCGTCAGTGGTGCTCGAATTTCTCTCATTCCTCCCATCTACCACCTTCGCCATGTCCACCGCTCTCAAGATCCTCGTCCCCGTCAAACGTGTCATCGACTACGCCGTACCCTCCCCCCTCCCTTCCCTCTCCTCCCCCCCCTCAACTCCCCCAAGTAACCCCCCTTCCCTACTCTCCAGGTCAAACCCCGCGTCAACGCCTCCCGCACCGCCATCGAAACCACCAACGTCAAACACTCCCTCAACCCCTTCGACGAGCTCTCCATCGAAGCCGCCGTCCGCCTGCGCGAAGCCTCTTCCCCGCCCGTCTCCTCAATACTCGCCCTCAGCATCGGCCCCCCCAAATGCGTCGACGTCCTCCGCACCGTCATGGCCATGGGCGCCGACCGGAGCATCCACATCGAGATCCCCGCCTCGGAAGCCGCTTCGCAAGGCGAACTCGAGCCGCTGGGCGTCGCGAAGGTGCTGCAGAAGGTGGTGGCGGAGGAGGATATCAACCTTGTGATATTGGGGAAGCAGTCGATTGATGATGATAGCAACCAGACGGGGCAGATGCTGGCGGGGCTGTTGGGGTGGGGACAGGCGACGCAGGCGAGCAAGATTAGCTTTCAGGATGGGGGGAGGGTGGAGGTTATAAGGGAGGTGGATGGTGGGGTGGAGACGTTGAGAGGGGTGTTGCCTATGGTGATAACGACGGATCTGAGGCTGAATGAGCCGAGGTATGCGAGTTTGCCGAATATTATGAAGGCGAAGAAGAAGGAGATTAGGAAGAGGACGCTCGAGGACATGGGGGTTGATAGGAGGAGGAGGTTGAAGACTGTGCGGGTGGAAGGTACGTCTCTTCGTTCTATCTGGTTTCTTGGGCGGGTCTTTGGTAAGGGCGCTGAGCCGGGGTTGGGAATCTGGGAGAGCGGATTGTGGTGGGAAACGAGAATTTTTGTAAAAGGGCGCTGACTGTGGGACTACAGAACCACCACCAAGGAAAGGAGGTGGAAAGGTGGAAGATGTGGATGGTATGATCTCGAAGCTTAAGGAGCTAGGAGCATTATAGCATTGCCTAGCTATGGTAGTCTGTGAAGTTCATCGTAAATATATGAAAGGAAAAGAAGAATCCTGCTAAGAAATCCAGGATATCTCTGCACCACGCCCTTATAAACAAAGAGACCATTATCATCGATCTCCTGCCGCCGTATGATATTCCCGACGCGCCATCATCGCAGAGTCCCGCCCTTTTGGTAGCAGCTCATTGTCCTCACCTTCGCCAGAACCGATCGTCGAACGGCCAAGTTCCCTTTCGAGTGGCCCACAGTGCCAGTGCTTCTTCGTTCCCCGACTCCGCAATCGCTTCATGGACGAGAGACTTCGCGTGTGCGAGTTCTTGCAAGTGCAGCGCGGATTTGTCGAAATTATTCGCTGCGGCATTGGCAACTGCCAGAGCCACGTCCCGAGCATCCACCACGTCACGAGTGTTCCTTCTCTGATCCAGTTTCGATAAGCGTTTGGCCAAGATTGCGAGCTTGAGGCCCTCCATTTGGCAGGATTTCTTCATGTCGGTAGCATTGAGCTCGGAAACGCAGACCGTACCGATGAGGGCTTTGACAAGGGTGCTGTTGGCTTTGCGGAGCCGCTCGATCTCAGCTTGAGCATCATCGAGTTTGGGATGGAGTTCTTGGTGTTTCTGCTCGCGATCGTCATGATTGACCGCATAGATGGATGCTGGCGGAGCGGGCAGGGAGTACGAAACAGGCTGAGCATGGATGGTCTGCTGAGGTGTGGGAGAGAATATGCCTGGAGATGCTTGTTCTGGAGAGAAAGGCATGACTGCACTAGGATACGGAGTCATATCGGCCTGAGTCCCCAGAGGTCCCCATGGTCTCGCGTTCCAAACCTCTTCTGGAGTGGTGGAGTTGATAAAGTCCGCGAACATTGGGTTATGCTGGTTCTGGTAAGTGAACATGGTGTAGGACTCGAGGAAATGCTGCTTCTGCACCTTGGCCGTAATATGGTCGATTTGCTGCTGGATCACGGGGTCTAAAGTTGATCTCCTACGCGAGGTTACAGGGTCTCCTCTGCCGTCTTGATTGAGGCCTTGGGCACTTCGATGGTCTTTGAAGACCGCTTGCTGGTGGTTTAAGTAGTTCTGGAGATTACCACCGGCGATGGAATGGCCTGAACATATGCCTATAGATTAGAGTCCTGGCTCACACAATTTCCAGGAATGATCAAACGTACCTGGCTCGACTTGGCAGGGTGCACTTGCGATGTGTCCAGTCTCCCAGTGGGCGTAGAGGCAGTTCGGCTCTGAGTACTTGCATTTGTAGTGGAACCAGAAAAAGCAGGTCAAGTGTTTCATTGGCCTCGATTTTTCATAGTCGCTGGGTGATGGTTGAAGGACTGTTGGAGCATCGTGTGTGATGGCTTTATCACCTCTCTCTGCGTGATCTCTGCTGGTGCCTTCAGGTTCAGTGAAAGCCATTGTTTTTCGATCATCCAAGCTGGAGATCCCCCTGATCCACGACCTCTGCGTTTAACTCACTGTCAAAGATTATGCCTGGCCATCGTTAATGATGTAAGTGAAGTTTGTGCAACCTTGGAAAGTAGGCCCATGATCTGAGTCAACCCGCGGCAGAGAAAAATGACGCATTAATCAAGCGCCGGGGAATGAACACTTAGTGACATACGAGCTAACCTCAATGCGTGTTGAATTGTGATAGACAAGGGTACTGTGATTGCAAGACCCAGCTTGAGTGAGAAAGTTACAGCTGCTATATGGTAGACCACAAGCCAAAGTAAAAGAGATAAGAAGCCATGGCGTTGATGAGTAATTGCTGTCACATTATGTCGTAAAGTCACTGGCCTTGCCACAGTGCAACTACCAGGGCCATCTCGGTATTCCGTTGGTTAGCTTTCCCCAGAACAGCCTCATTTGCTGGCCACTGGCATCTTGTTGTCCTTTGGCAAACACCCTGCCCTCTTTCTAAGACGCTTCAGCCGCTTGCTAGCTTTTACTGAGTACATGGTAGGTGGTCTGGATGGGCTGAGATGTTCTAATTCTTGAGAGAAAGTGAGGTGGATAGTAACTACAGCTAACGGTAAGTTTTTGCAGTATCGTATGCACGTGTGGAGATGCTTAAGCCGGCACACCAGCTTCATAGGACAGCACTGAACCTGCAGCTTGCAGTGCGCCAGCAGCGAACTCCTTCACCCTGCCACTTGAGCAGCATGTCCAATAATCAGTCCTAAATTCCTGGCTTCCTCCTGTACGAGCTGTGGAGTCTCAGCCTCAACACTTTTCCCTCTTGGAGACCATCCCAAAAGCTTGCGAGCTCGAATGGCGGTACCTCTGGAGTTTGCACCCCAAAGAAGAGAACCATGATTCCTTAGCCGATCAACCTCTTCATTTGACACGCTGACGACTTTGTCTGTGGGTATCAAGCCCTGCTTATGAGCCTCGACCGCAACCACCTTAGACATATCGCCCCAGATGAGGGTGCCGTTCTCTGTGAGATAGTATCCTTCCTTGCCCCAAGTGGCTTTTCCACCTCCTGCGACAGCGGCTTCGATGAGCTTCAGATAGCAATCGCTAAGATCGTTGACGTGCACATTGTTCCCTGGAGAACACGGATTAGTACATCAAGCGTGGATCTGGGTATTTATTTCCACAATATGAAGTTGTGCACGGTCCTTGGTACATCTTGTAGACTTAGATGACACTATCTGAGGATCTGGCGATGGACTAATTTACTGGAGGAAGTCTATTGAAAAAAAGGCTGAACAATCAAGTGGTGACACTTGCTAATCGAAAATATGCCGTACGTGGACATTAGTGATGATGGGGCACTTGAAGCGAGGAGCAACCGTTGAAGGGTGAGCGCCTCGACTCCGTGGAATGCTTGGTATCAAAAAAGAGAGCTGACTCACACGAACTTTTCCCTGAGCCTACTTGAAAACCTTTCTTTCCCTGAAGTATGCACTTTGCTAGATCGGGCATCTGCATGCTACGTTGATTCCCCGGCCCTCTGCCTTTTCCATAAATGCATGGCGGGCAGACTATTGCCGTCCGTAGCACATCTACGTTCTCGGTGCCTGCGGTGAGAACGACCTTTTCGACATTGCGATGTGGGGCCATGTCGGGTAGGGATGTGAGCTCCTGCACGCCATCCCAATCATCGTATATCTTAGTAGCGGTTCCACCGAATGTCTTGCGCTCCAGGTCTGCCCAACAGAGAATACCGGTGCCAGAAGTATGGATAATGTAGCCCGGCTGGGCTGCGCTGTGGGAGGAGAGCCCTCGGAGAATTGCTTTCACGGCACCTTCGTGATCGGCGTTGGCACAGTCTAGCGGCCACAATTCATCAGCTCTCGCCACCTTACGCATATGGGGCGGCCACATACTCAGAACAATGTCGGCTTTCTTGGCCTCATCCTCCAATAGATCGTCGCTGTCCAGAGTTCCGTATACCAAGCGTACATTTGAATATTGACTGGCCACCTGGGAACCCTTCTCGCTATCGCGCACAAGGCAGACGATGTTGTAGTCTGGATGGGCCTCGGTGAGATGGTAGAGAGCATCCCCACCAATGTATCCGGTAGCACCGGTGCTGGTGAGACGTTAATCGCTTCTCAGCTCTATTATGCCTAACATACATGAAGACTTTAGGAGCCATCATCAATGTCCTTAGATCCTGCGAAGCGTTTTTTTGCTAGAAGGAGATATGTTCGTGAAAAGGATGGGTGGGAAGGTCCGATTTTTGTAGTGTTGCCTTTTCGCAAATGCAGGCCCGACTCCGTAACACAGCTAGCGATGGCCTCTTCTTTGCACTTAGGCAGGCAGCCTCAACCAGTTGGATCCGCTTTGCAATCGGAATGCTTACGATCTTCGTTTATCCCAGGAGTACATTGTCAGCTTGTTGGTATTTTGGATAACTCTAAGATAGATTCATTGGCGCTAACCCGATACGGCCTGTGATTCTCAAACCCCATTGTCACCAATGGAGACATCCTCATCCCACACTTCTACCTACAACCTCATATCTTTACACACTTCCATCTTGTCTGGCGCGCATCTGGGTCTCACCGCAACACCCCATAGAAGTCACGAACATCCCGCCGTGCGAGAACGTGTAGTTTGGCGATCAGAATAAGAGCTCGCAAAATCAAAGCTGATGCCGAGAACACAATACTTTTGAGTCAATTCCGGCCCCGCCTGGCTGCACCACCATGCCCCCGGGAGGTACAGGGAAGAGAAAGAGGGGTGATAGAACATTCTCTCAGGACAGTGGCCACGACGGATCTCGACCCTCACCCCACCGTCCTGGCAACCTAAGCCTCGCCCAACACCAGAACTCAGGTCAGGGACAATATCAGCAGAGCTATGGTAGAGAACAGTATGAGCAACGCGGAGGAGGTCGTAGGCGAGCGAGCCGCGGTAACCGAGGTAGCGGGTCTCAACGCAGCCCCATCAACAGTCCCAATGCAGTGCCAGTCACATCACGTACTCCTGTTCCGGGCAAGGCTCAATCCCCTTCTTCCACACCGACTCTGTCACGCAAGGAACCTGAACAAGCACTGGCACCTCAACCGGCATCATCATCCAACACAGCTACGACCCAAACCTCAGATCCACAGCAGCCACCAGCTGTGCTATACATGTACGAATACTTGACAGACGAGAGGCTGAGCCAATGGGCACAAGGAGGGAGAAAGGACATAATAGGCCTTGCCGTCAAATCTCAGCATGACGAAGACTTTCTTGTCCTCGGTTCGCTCTTCCAGGAGGTGGTACGATCGGGTGTCGAAGGCCGCTTGGAGCCTTTGGAAGCTGGCGACACGATCAAGGACATCATTGAGTCCGAGATTGCTACGAATTCGATCACGAAGTCGGAAAGGTCTCCTTCGGATCTTGATGCTAGTTCACTGTTCTTAGACTGCTTGTCCATCGTGGCTGAAACGTCTGATATTGGGCCACGATGGTCACCTTTACTTAAAGCGACAGGTATATCTCCTTTACTCATGCGGCACCGATTAGACAGCTCCCTACTGGAAAGCCTGGGCATGATCCGCAGCACTTTTGTCCGTGTCGGTATCCGTCAACAAACCAACTTACTGTACCGCCAATCCAACTACAATCTTCTCCGCGAGGAAACTGAAGGCTATTCAAAATTGATCACGGAGCTATTCACAACGAGCAGCAACGAGAGCCCATCTAGTACAGCCGTCGAGGAAACATTTGAGCGGGTTAAAGGCATGATAGGAGCTTTCGACTTGGACGTAGGTAGGGTACTCGACGTCACCCTGGACGTTTTTGCGGCTGTTCTTGTCAAGCATTATCGGTTCTTTGTCAAATATCTAAGAGTGAGCTCGTGGTGGTCTCAAGAAATTGCGCATAAGAATGGGGTGTCTGGAAGTCTACCAAAATGGGCGCTGCCCGGCAGTCTTACATATTCAGCGTCAGCTTGCGAGGAAGAGGCAGACTTGGCTACAGCACGAGACGAACGCGGTAAAGCCTTCTGGTTGATAGCGAAGCAAAAGGGCATAGCAGCCTTCTTCGAACTTGGCGACAGGGGAGTTGAAGCAAGTAAGCTGCAGGCCGCTATCGACAACGGTACCGAAGGCAGCCCCTCAGAACAAGATCAAGACAGAAATTGGATGAAAGCAACGGGTACTCTACCCCCTCGGGGCAACAAAGTGGCGGCTCAGATCCTGGGATTCAAATTACGCTTCTACAGCTCTGCGGCGCGGAGTTCTACCGATGTATTACCAGTCAACCTCATTTACCTTGCGGCATTGCTCATAAAAATCGGATTTATCTCGTTGCGGGATCTGTATTCTCACTTGTGGCCAGCAGACGAAGCTATGGAGGCCGTAAAGGAGCAGAAGATGAGAGAGAGGGCCGAAAAGGAGAAGTTAAATCGGCCAGGAGGCGGTGTGCCGAACGCTCTCACATCTGCTGGAGCTTTACCAGATGACATGCCACCACCCACACGATTACGTGAATCTGATAGACTGCGAGAAGTTGAATCATCTCGCAACAGCCCTACAAAGGCTGATGCTGCGACCGAAAAGGCGGGATCAACCGCCGACGTGGAGGACAAAGAACAGCTACCCGAGCCTTCGGATCAGAAAGTCCAATTGCTGAAAAGCCTTCTCTGTATCGGCGCCCTCCCTGAAGCGCTTTACATGCTCGGCCGCTTTCCATGGATTCCGGACGCATTTCCAGAGCTGCCCGAACACATACACCGCATCCTGCATCACAGTCTGAGCAAAGTATATGCTCCTGTGCGCCCATTGCGTGAACATATAGATCTTAGAGAGCCACGGAAAGAGCCAGATTCAGACCAAACGGGTGTTGCCAAAGGATACCTCAAGCTCGCAGATGCTTCACCGCGAAAGGTGTTGCGCTGGGCTCAATTGGATAAAGACGACACCAATGAAGGGATAGACTACCGATTCTACTGGGATGACTGGGCCGATAATGTACCAATCTGTCAGTCCGTTGACGATGTTTTTACCCTTTGCGCTACATTCTTAAACTGCTCTGGAGTGAAGATCGGACACGATCCTGGATTGCTCCTCAAGCTTGCGCGCATTGGCAATCACTCTTTGTCTACTGATCCTTCTGAAGCCAACAAGGCCCGGTGGGTCGATCTATCGAAGCGGCTCATTGTGCCGGCGCTGAGCCTTACGAAGTGTCTGCCAGGAGTCGTCAACGAGGTATTCGAGCTACTTATCAAAAATTTCCCTACAATGATACGCTATTCCATTTATGCAGAGTGGTATCAAGGACCCACCTCGCGGCTTCCAGATATTCAAACGGCGTTCGAACAGGTCAAATCTGAAACCAAGGACATCCTCAAACGAATAAGCAAGACTAACGTGAAGCCAATGGCGCGTTCGCTTGCGCGAGTCGCTTACTCTTCACCTGGTATTGTCTTCCAGGTTGCTATAGCGCAGATCGAGTCATATGATAATCTGGTCGAGACTGTCGTTGAATGCGCACGGTATTTTACATACCTGAGCTATGATGTGCTCACGTGGTCAATCCTAAGTTCTTTGGGAGGTCCTGGAAGAATGCGGGTCCAACAAGACGGCATGCTGACAAGCCGGTGGCTTTCAGCACTATCCCTTTTCGCCGGAAAAGTGTTCAGACGGTATTCTGTGATGAGTGCTACTCCAATTCTGCAATATGTGGCCGAGCAGCTTCGCCAGAGCAATCCTACAGATCTTATCGTGTTGGAGCAGATAATTGGTTCAATGGCTGGCATTGTATCAGATACTAATTTCAACGAAGCTCAGGTTCTAGCAATGGCGGGCGGGGAGCTTCTGCAAGCCCAGACAATGCTTCAGCTATTAGACCGACGGCATGAATCGAAGACGACTGCGAAACGACTCCTTCAATTTCTGACCCGACCGCGATTGGCTGGCCAACTCCTGATCTTGATTGCACAGGAACGCCAAACCTGCGTGTACAAGGTTCCGGAACGTAATGCGCACTTGAAACTGCTGGGAAATTTGTTCGACGAGCTTCATCGTGTTTTCGTTCAATACCTAGATCTGCTGAGGTCCAATCTTACCGTTCAAGAGTTCGATGAGCTTGTACCTAGCGTCTCTCGGCTGATCGTCGAATTCGGTATTGAGCCCAATGTTGCCTTTGCGATTGCTCGACCCAGCATAGCCGCGGCAATATCGGCACACGATGCGAACGTGCCGAAAGTGCCTTGTGAGCCAAAGAAATCTCCATTGCAGGAGCCAGCGGACGGGGCTGTGAAAGTAGACATCCAAGGATCGAACGGGGAAACCAAGCTCGAGACGCAAACAACGACCATCGAAAGTGATCCAGCTGATCAAGTGGCGATCCTGCAGGTCGAGCCTGACGGCGTGGAGGCGATGGATGTCGACGTAGTCCATGCGGGCTCGAAGGAGGCAGCACCAAAAGATCCTGCTGCTCCCCCAGCAGCACTAATGAAACCGCATTGGCATCCTGTGCTGGAGGATGTCATGGACAACGTAGCGTCTGCTCTTCCAGATGAGACATGGGGAGTCCTGAGTAGACCTTTCTTTGTCACATTTTGGAGCTTATCTTTAGGCGATATGTTAGTACCTTCGAACAGCTACGATGAAGAAATCAACCGGCAGAAGAAGAAGGTCGCAGCGATCAACAGCGATAGATCAGATCTCAGTGTTCTTGGCACTCAGAGGAAAGATCGAGAGAAGAAAGCTTTAGGCGATCTACAGGATCGCCTTCGTGCGGAGTTCAAAAGCCAGATCCAAGCTTATAGTTTGACGAGGACACGGTTGTCGGAAGAGAAAGATCTATGGTTCGCAGGACTCTCCCTAAAAAAGAACGCTCTCAATGCAGCGCTCCTGGAGCAATGCTTCCTTCCGCGCATCCTTCTCTCGCCTATCGACGCAATGTATTCATTCAAGATGTTCAAATTCCTTCATTCCTCTGGTGCAACGAATTTCTGGAGCATGGGCTTCTTGGACCAAATCTTCGGGGAGAAGCGCCTTACATCAATATTGTTCTTGTGCACAGCTAAGGAGGCCGAGCATCTTGGTCGGTTTTTGAGTGAAATTCTGCGCGACCTCAATCGCTGGCACGTAGATAAAGCAACCTTCGAGAAGGAAGCTTATGGGCCAAAGAAAGATCTTCCCGGATTTGTCCACAAGCAAGAGAACGAGACGCTCGGATTTCTACCGTATGAAGGGTTTCGATCACTTTTGTTCAAGTGGCACAGACAATTATTCATCGCTCTCAAGACCTGTTTTACTGGTGGCGAGTACATGCATATCCGCAATGCGATAAATGTTCAGAAGGCTGTTCATCAAACATTTCCCGCCATTGATTGGATGGGCGATAAGCTTGTTACTTTCATCACTAGCCTCAGTAAGGATGAGCCAAGGGAGGATCTCAAAATTGCGGCCACTTCGTTACTCGGTAACCTCAAGCGCCGGGAGAAAGACTGGGTACTACAGAACGCCTTTGGCACAGTGGGTACACTAAAGGTCGCTGGGAAGGCAAACGGTTCGAATGGACAACGATCGACTTCGCCAAAGTCAGGTACAACTCACCCTGGTAGCTCGGCGGCTAAAGACCTTAATCCTAGAGCAGCGGATTTTCGACCCACTGGAAGCTCCAGGTACGTAGAGAAACTCAGAGCTGAGTAGGTAGAAGTGCTAATAATTCTGTCATCAGCACCGACGGATCTGCAGAACTTATGAAGCGAATCGCCGGCAAAGCTCAACCTGACGCAGAGGATGGCGAGATTGAGGATGCCAAGATGGCAGACGTCACAGCGAAGGCGGATAAACCCGCAGCAGATGGTGTCAAGATAGTGGATGTGAAGGATGTCCCAACACCTCCACCAGCGGTGCCAGCGAAGGCGCTGGAGACTGATATTACGCTCGGGCCTAATCAAAGATCGCAGACGCCAAAGCCAGTGCCGGGAGAGTCTGATAGGGTTCCAACACCAGCAGCTGTGATGCAAACGAAGTCACAGCTACATGACACGATAGCCACATCGGTCGTTGCAAGGACTTCGTCCCCAATTCCTCCGAGACCAGAGGCTCCAAGAAGTACTTCGAGTAGTGGCGTGAATGGTCGTGTACAGCACGGACTGCCTAACAGACCAGATATTCCCCATTCAAGAGCCAGCGAGCATCGTGTCGCAGACAAGGAACATATGTCTCACGACCATAGCAAAGACAGGCGGTACCCAGAAAGGGGAGGCATGGACGGATCCAGAGATAGCATGCAGGAGAGAGCTCCTGACCGCCAATTCCCTCCCTCGCAACAAAGAAGCTATGAGCGACCCGAGCGACTTCAGAACCCGGAGCGTGAGCCTGCCCAAACTGGCTGGGGAGGTGACAGGGGCCTATCAGGGCGTCCCATCGCGGAAGAATGGCAGAATGGGGCCTTGCAACCTCGAGACACACGTCAACCTCAAAGAGCTGAGAGGATGGATAGACAACAGAGAGACAGAGCAGGCGCTGAGACGAACCTCAACTCGAGGACTTTCGAGCCACAAGGGCAGACGACTCGTGAAGGAATAATGGCTCCTCCGAGGTCTACCATTGCTCAACATCCTGACCGAGCTGCTCTCATTCACAGTGCGGATCGACCGTCCTTCGACCAGCAACATGACCGACGCCAGGAAAGCCGAAAGTATGAAGGCCACTCGACTGCAGATAGATTATCTCGCCCTGGATCGCCTACTCGTCATGATGATCGGCAACACCAACGGTTCGAACCACGTCGAGATGATCGTCCTCCAAATAACGCGCGCCAGACCCAAGAGAACAGTGTGAACGGTCGACTTCCACGGTATGAAGACAACCAGGCCCCTACAGGTCCCCGAACCGATCGTCCCATGCCTGGAAGCCAAGGCAGTCCACAAGATCGATTCCGAGAATCAACTAGGAATGCGTTCACTCCCTCGCCAGCGACTGATCCATATAGGAGGGATCAGAGTATGACTCACAACAACCGCCAGCATGAGTCGCAGTATGGTAGACTGAATGCAGGACCAGAGATACCTTTGGGACCACGGCTACCAAATGGTAACACTGCGCCACCTCCTCGAGCAATAGGTCGGAACGTCAGCGCGCCCCAACCAGTAAATATTCCACAGACGCAATTCCACTCTGGTTCGCAGAATGGTTCCATGGCTTCCCAGGAGAAGCATACACCTACTGGACCTTCGGCACGAGGGCCACCAATGGCTGCACCACCCTTGCCCCAGCCTGACTCTGTGCAGTCTGCGCCTCCAACACCTGTAGCCGGAAGTCCAGACACTGCAGGCGTTCACCCTGATCGATTGAGGGCAATACAAGGAGCCGGGGTTGCTCCTGTCAATGCATCTTCGAGCTCGACCAACATGACAAGGCCGCCGCGCGAGCCTTTACCACCTGTGTCTGTCCCTCCCAGCCCAGGACAGCGACCCCATGCGCAGATGCCAAGTCCGGGCGGTCATATGCAGAGCCCGCTTGGACCTTCGCCATCACCTCGAGGTGCCCCAACTGGTCCATCATTCGGGAATGACAACCGTCGAGGCGACAAGCGCATGCTTGCAGGTATACAGAACGCCCTGCAACAAGCCGGTACTTTTAATCCGCCAGAGCGATCTGGTCAAGGTGCTAGCATCCGTGGCCGTGGCGGTCGAGCGAACAACAACACTCAATCCTCGCCTTCGGCATCCGGACCACCTACACCGGCTGCACTTGCACCACCCCCAGACTTCTCCAGCCGAGGAGATCTTTTTGCGAATAGGCCGCCACCACAATCAGTACAGCAATATCCTGAAGTTGAAGCTGACCACGGCAGAGGAGCGAGGCGAAGTGGGCCTCGAGAGCACATGACGGAGCCCCCACGGGACGCTGCTCGAGACGGCGCAAGAGGCAGTATCGCCACAAGAGACGAAGCACGAAACGAAGAGCGTAGATCCACCCATCACCGCAGCAGCCGCAATCACAGCCGCGACACTGGCCCACCTCCTCCGTCGATACCACCTCGTGATGACGATAGGCTGCCCCGACGCAATGACCTCAGAGATAGAGGTCGGCCACCGATTCCTCCTCCACCTATGGAGCGCGATCTGAGACGCCCGCCGCGTGTGGATGAGGAGCGGAGAGCGGAGTCTGACCGCAGAGATATGGAGAATTGGGGTGGGGAGAGGAGGAACGGGATGGAGAGAAGAGATGACCGAGATCGTAGGGATGGGGGAGGGAGTGGGAGGAAGAGGGGCAGAGCAGGGGAAGACGGGCGTGATGACAACAAGAGGCCACGGCGATCCGGCTGAGCGGGGCGTTCTGGATGATTAGGGACGGGATTTGAAGCATTTACATGGGAAAAGGAGCATGTGAGTGGAGTGTTGGCTGCATACTACTCGTACACCTGGTTGTGGAACGAGGTGTTTGGCATCTTGCTTGTACTCCGATTCGATCATGTAGATTTCTACCGGCTTTGTACCTGTTTGATAGATAGCTCGATAGCACAGCGGGCATAGGAGGATATCTCCAAAGCTTTACCCTCCAAAACCGAGCCTCATGCTACACGTTCCACAAGAGCGGTTTAAGGGTGACACAAGGCCTCGATATTGATCATTATCTACGTTTCCCAAAAGCAGACCTTCACCCGGATTCTCATCTACTCTCAACAATCAGCTTCGATCCAGGCAAAATCCCAACCCCCGACACCCAACACCTCACCCAAACCCCCGGCGCAAACCCTCCCATCCCTCATCCCTGATCCCTCAGCCCTCGTCCCCCCTCCCCCTAAGCCAATCCCCAATCCCACCACACGCCCCCCTTCCGCAGAACCCATCGCCAGCAAATCCTTCACCACTCCACCGCTCCATCCATCCCCTCCACTCTTCGCACTTACCCACCCCTTCCCACCCCTTCCCACCCCCCCCTTCCTATCCACCCAGCTTGCGTACGCTCAGTACCGTCCGCCCCACCTTCCTTCCATACCCCGTGGGCATCTTCGCGGTGGTGGATGAGTGGGGAGTGGGTGTTCGGCGGATTGAGTCGTTAGGTGGGGGATGCGAGATTGTGTTGCTGGGTTTTTGGGGGGGGGGAGATGGGGGAGCGGGAGTGATGGGGAGTGGTGGTTGGGGGGTTAGTGAGGGAGTTGGTGGGTGGAGAGGGTGGGGAGGGTGGGGAATTGGGGGTGGGGGGTGGGGGGGTGGAGAGGGGCTGGGGGGTAGGGGGTGTGGGGTTGGGCGGGTGGGTTGTGGGAAAGATGGGGGAAAGATCTGGGGGGGGGGGTAGGATTGCAAGGGTTACGACGGAGGGAGGGTGTGAGGGAGGGGTCTGTGATGGGTTTGATTGAGAAACCTTTACTGCGAAAGAAGCAAATCATGAGAGGGGGTTTCTTTTCGTTTAGGATAGACTATCGTTGGAGGGTCGGAGGGGAGGCAATTAGAGGGGAACAGTATGGCTATGAAGGGCTGGCTGGAAGTAGAAGGGGTGTGCGTTTAGGCTGTGGTACGGGATATAGGATGAGTGGACATGAGAGACTTGAGAATATCCACCTTGTGTCGATGGGGTGGTTGGAGTGCCTTCAGTGATGTCTTTGACGACTGCTGCTGTTGGAGCCTTCTTTGGGGCCTTAACAAGCCGGAATTTGATATAGCGTTGGTCCAGATTGTCCTTCCTCTCATTTAGCACATGTGACTCAGTAGTTCAGCATCCATGAGTCCCATAAGGAAGCAGGATGCCATAGCTTGAGACGCAGCATGAACGTGAGTGAAGTTGCGTTCACCAATTTGACAAATCAATCCCTGCCCGTCGATCGGTTTCGCAGAGTCCCCTTCCAGGGCCTTCCAGGACGTCTTTCGAAAGGGCAGCCTTCAGCATCAAGAGCACTTCCTAAGTCTCGATCATCCCCATAACGGCCGAAGCCACATACACAACTACAACCCAATATGAGCAACTTCATCGACGATGTCATGGGCACGCCGCGCAAGCGATCCAAAGCTCCAGCCAGGTCGCCGCTCGCAATCCCTTCGCCCCTTCACCGAGAGCAAAGTGCCGATCTGTTCCATACTGCTCTTGCTGTGCCTACACGGGCGACGTTCGCATCGAAGAGCGAGGCCAGGGGACGCTCATTAGTTGCAGAAGCACCTTCGAGCATCGACAGAAAGCCTTATCCGGATGAGGTAGCGCCTTCGGAATTGCCGCCATCGGAAATACCACTGCCACCGGAGTTGCCACCGGCTCAAGAAGGGGACCAAGCTAAAGAGGGTGTACAGACGCAGGATGAGCCCGTCAGAGATGAGCCCATCAAGAATGCGCCAAATCAGGAATTAGTGGAAGTTCCTGCACCAACACAAGACAAATCCGTTCTGGGGCCAAAGGAGGATGCCCTGACAACGTTGAGTATTGTGCCGCCGATGCCGGTCGCTCACAGCCACCCAGCCATCTTAATCGGTATCTCGGGGTGTACAAGCTCTGGAAAGACCATGCTTAGCCACCTGCTGTCCTGGATCCTGCCGCCAGCAACTCCACGATTCGTACTTCATCAGGATGATTTCTTCATTCCAAAGCATTTCCTTATCCCGTCAAAGAGTGGCGATCTGGATGCAGATTGTCGAGATGCGATCAACTTCGGAGCCTTGATTAGAGTGATGGAGTTTGTGAAGTGTGAAGGAAAGATGCCTCCTGGCTTTCATACTGATCAGAATGGGACATATGAACGAGATCACGCCAGCACGCTAGTAGATGAGGAAATTCTTAATGAGTCGAGGGAGCTGTTGGCGAAGTCCGGATGTCTCGAGAACGGACAGCCTGTTTGTATCGTGGAAGGATTCTTACTATATCACGAGCCCAGAATCAGGGAATTGCTTGATGTTAAGCTCCTCTTGAGAACCACGAAAGAAATGGCCCGGGCGAGGCGCTTCGAAAAGCCAGATTATGAGGGCGAGCACGCCGAAGAGGAGTTCTGGAAGACCAATGCATACTTTGATCGAGTGGTGTGGCCAAATCACGTAGAGGAGCACAGTGTACTGTTTCACAGCTCAGATGTGGAAGGGGCGCCCAGGCGCAAATTGTGCAAACAACTTGGCATACAGATGCAGCCCCGGTTGGAGATGAGTATTGAAGAGGTGTTGCGCTGGGCCACATCGAGCATTGCAGAGCAACAGAAGACCACGTTTATCGAGACCTCGAGAGATCTTGACCCGAAAGAGGTCTTGGGAGACAGGTTCGAGATCTGTGATTGTGGCAGCGGTTGGGTCGGAAAATTCAGGCGGCTCCTGTATGATATTGTTTGAGGCTATTCCCTTTGGGACCCAACTGGTTGAATGCTGGAGATTGCACTATATGGTTTACCAAGTCTCCTGCTTGTACCTTCCTTCCTTCTCCATTCCCTGTAGATAAGCTTCAGCTTCTCCCTGATGCATGTTGCCACATTTTGTGAAAGCTTCGGTCAAGGCCACTCGGACGGCCTTCGGCATTGTGCCTGAAGATCCGCAAACGTACACGAGAGCTCCGCTGTCGTAGATTAGGCGATACACAAGCTCACACTGTTCTTTTATAAGGTCTTGGACATATATCTTGTGCTTTTGATCCCGCGAGAAGGCCGTAAAGACTTTAAGAGGGATTTGCTTTTGTAGCTGCTCCCACTCTTTGCGGTAAAAGTAGTCGACTTCCCTCTTCCGGCAGCCGAAGAACAACACCATTTCACCTAGGTTGCGTTGGTCGTAGACCACATTATCGCCATTCATCTGCAACTGCTGCTGGGTCGACGGGTCCGCCCACTGCAGGCGTTCCCAAATGAGAGACCTTATGGGTGCGATCCCCGTACCAGGGCCGACCAAGATGATTGGGCGCTTGGCCTGAGCTTCCGTGATGCCTAAGCTACCCTTTTGGAGCGTGACATCCAACGGTGAGCCTATCGGTAAGTTTGCCAGATATCGAGTACACACTCCCTGTCTGACTTTCTTGATCACAGTCTTATACTTGACGATCGCAGCCAGAAGCTCAAATCTGGTACTACCATTTGAGTCGGCCTTAAGCCTGCCGCCACTTGCGATACTGAACTGACGTCCACGAAGTTCGGGTAGTACGTTCGCCGCCCATTGCCAGGGGATCTCAACAGTGCCAAATTCCTGCAATACTTCGAGGATACTGCGCCGAGGCCTGGTAGTGTAGTCGTACAGCTCGTCGATGTACTCCGGTTTGGTGAACTCACGGAGCCGCTCCCTTTGCGATTGATCTTCGGCAAAGTGTGCTATGATGGAGAAGAAAGATCGCTTTGGAATTGCACTGAGGTCTAAATGGTCGGTCAGGAGGCTCCGAAATGTCATTGTGGAAGCAGTGGAACTGATTGGAAGAGCTTGGAACTGGAAACCACTGCGACGCCTATTCGAGGCTGTCGGAACAAGCCGCACAGGTCTCTCTGCGACGTGGTTCCAATCCATTGCTCGAAGCAGCTGATCGACATCTTCAGGGGCATTCCGGGGGTAGATAGTAAGGACGTCTCCTGGTTCGTAAGGTGTTGATACTGGAGTAGAGAAGACCAGGCGACGTACGTCCTGCCAGTGGGCCTCGGCTGTGACCCTCACATTCTCATCTAAAGTGGCCACGAATCGCCTTCCAGCACCAAGCGGTGAATTCCCGCTTTGCGAATCTGTAGAGCACTCCACCCCAGCACAAGTGGAGGCTTGGGCGACTGGCGGGGTACCCTCCGTAGATATCAATCCATTCGGTATAGTCTGGTAGCGCTCTACCGTCTCAAGAGTCCATTTGGGGTTAAGTAAAGCCTCATCTGGGATGGGCTTAAGTCCATTCTCTAGGGGAAAGGACTTGAGAATGTGTCGGCGGAAGTCGTTTGACCAAGGAACGAAGGACGCGTCAGACCTGTAGGCTCCGTAAGCTTCTACTACCTTAATCAATGCGAGAATGGAATCTACCCTTCTTCATGCTGGTCGTCGGCCTCTCCTCGAGGATAGAGCTCGTTCGCGCCCAATTGGACAAGCCGTTTGTGTAACTTTCGAGCAGCCCAATTGAATCTGCAATCGGATCAGTATGAAGAGTGCTTGAGGGCATAATGAGGTTATGACCTCGGATATGAGCTATCACCCAGGCCGAATGTCGTGAACTGAACGTCGTTCAAGTAGGTTGGTGGCAATTTGCGGCGAAGAACGTTTTTCCAAAATTGGCGGGCATTGGTTGGGAGATCGCCTTGACCTGTGGTGGAGATGACGATTACGACCAGAGAATATCGGTGGAGAGAGATCTATCCCCAACTTTCAACATGACACCTTCAATTGCTTGAAACTACGTGATTTAGACATACTGGCTCCACAGCATCTAGAGATGAGACATGCGTTGAGAAATGCAGACGTTCGGTCAATCCGCCAATCTCTTCAGCATAATCAGACGCACTGCCCGTCTCAGACCCATAGAGAACAAGAGCTGACCTGTGCCATAATGTTGGATCCATGAGACTATTCACAAAGCGAATAATGAAGTTCGAACGAGAGGCAAGTTGACTTCTCCGAGATTCATTGCTCTCTAACCCTATGTCAGCCCTGTCTAGCTTTTAGCTCAACAACATGTGTTTTCTGAGTGCTAAACGAGTTCTCATCACATATTTAATTCAAACTAGAGTTCATTGCATTGTGAACCGCATTCGCACGCAATAGCATGTGCCTTACGAAGATGATCGAATCAACACCATCACGCACGCTTCAGCTTTAAAACTTAGACATGGTAGTGTAACATGGATATTCATCCGGAACCCTGGTGACATAGCACAACTGGGGACAACCATACAGTTGCAGCTTCCTATCTCTCTTCTTCCCATCCTGCTGACCGTTTCTTCTTTCTGCTCTCTTAATCAATGCAGTCCTTCTCGCTGGTTAAGACTGACATGGAGTCAGAAGCAGATGTAATACCCTAGTACTCCATGAAAGGTTTCGAAGCTGAAACAGCTGCCTTCTAATGTGGTATTAACAAGTTCATGTTGATCTTTGTGGTCTAGGGACGCTACGGGCCCGCCATGCTCTTAGAAACCCAATGGCCAAAGCATGGTTTTCTCTATAGCATCGTGCGATATCGCATCGAGATTGAGATAAGGTATTGTTGCTGTCATTCTGCAATTGACTTGCATCCCTGAATTTCATGAACATTCTATGACCGTTTGCCTCTGACCGTCACTCGTGAATCCAGTTATCGTCTTGTAATCGATGAATGCCCTGATTCTCCAACATGTAGGATACTTGATCATAGGCCTCCTGAAGGAGAAAAGCTCGTTCTAGTCTCACTTGTCGACGACCAAGTAGAACACCAGGTATGATTCGGCCTCCGAAGAAGAAGGTTCTCTCAGTGGCCACATTGTTTATCCCAACCAGTGGTAGGATGCACTTCTTAGGGGTCGCTTAAGGTGCATGCATATGACGCCTTCTCCAGGCCCTCCTGATGGGTTTGAGCAAGGGTAACGCTTCGATGGTGCACCTTTATAACTGTGGACTTTTAAAAACCATCCAGCCATCGTAAAGTCTTCCAAACGTTCTCCCTTGTCATATCAATACATAATGCACTGCCTCTTGTCCCTGTATGAAACATGCGATTGAGCGAGGCCGAGTATGGCTTGCCGTCCCAACCAGAAGATATACAAGCATGAGACAGGTGATGATAAGGGTTCGGAATAAACAGTATGGAAATGGATGCAACATAAGAGTCCCTCTATGTAGCAAGACACTGAGATGAGATTTGCAGTAGAGATTAAAGGACGATACCGACCGGATGTCCAAGCTAGTAGAAAAACTCTGGGACATACCATATCCATATTATCATCTGACATTTGTGAATAATGTGTATTACTTTTGAGCTCAGTAATACCCTCGAGGGGGTGATGGTTGTACGAGCAAGCCTTCGGCCCAACTGGGTCGAGAAGGGTTCACTTTTTTTCCATCGTTGACACAGATTTGCCATAAGTGGTATCCTGATAATCAGATGCTCCACGTTCGAGACGGCTAGAGCACATACTCAAGATAGATGTTTCCTTTTCATTTCCCATTCATTATAGACCGCTGCTACCTCTCTAAAACGGATCATGCGTCTTCACAGTTTCCTCTTATGTTGTGAAACGATGGTCAAGGCTATCAGAGACACCTGTTGTTCTCCAGGAATTCCTTGTGCAGCACCTGAGAAGTCCTGTGAAGATGCTACGAATTTGGAAGTGATGAGGGAAGTGCTAAGGGAAGGAGGGATTCACTTGATGGCACTTGACCGCATTCGGACATCGCTTACTTAGTGCGGAATAATTTAAATTTCTCGACCTCTGCCTCCTTCCTCCTGCTTCTTCCCTCCACAACTTCCATTCAAGACTCAAGTCACCTGTCAACAAACCAATCTACAGCTTTCAAACCTTTCTCTAGGGCACGTAGCTACCCTTCAACCCCCTCAATCAAGCATTTCCACAAAGGCTTCAATACCAGCCTTTGCAAAAGCAACAAACAAACAAATACGCAGAGCCAATCTCACATCAACCAACACGATACGCCACTATGTCTTCTGCAGTCGACAACGTTGCTGACTCCCTCGCCAATACGCATATTGCATCTGGTGCTTCTGCTGGTGCCAGCAATGTCACTGGTGGTGAAGCCATCAATGCTGCTGAGAACGAAGCAGTCATTGCCAGCGCTGCTGAGGGTCGTCGTCTATACATTGGAAATCTCGCATATGCGACCACTGAGGGGGACTTGAAAGAGTTCTTCACGGGATACTCAATGTATGTGGATTGTCCTCTCTACTATCGCTTGTCGCTAACGTGGCTGGTAGTGAATCCACCTCTATTCCTCTCAACCCGCGTACCACCCGTCCCGTAGGCTATGCCTTTGTCGATCTCTCCTCTGCCGAAGATGCCCAGAAGGCCATTGCAGAGCTCTCTGGCAAGGAGGTCCAAGAGCGGAAGGTGTCTGTCCAGCTTGCTCGAAAGCCCGAGACCGCCGCCGAGAAGGCAGAGGCCGCTGCTAGTGGCGGGGAAGGTGTCAGCGGTGGCGAAGGCCGTCGTCGGAACTCGGGTCACGGCCGTGGTCGAGGACGCGGTCGTGGAGGCCGTGGGGGTCGCGGAGGTCGTGCTGTAAGTTGTGTTCCCAGAGGGCCATGACAGTCTGCCTGACAAATATTCTCAGCGCCAATCTACTACCGAAGCTCCAGCCACCGAGGCTACACCCCTCACGGAGACCACCAATGGAGCCACTTCTGCAGCGCCAGCCGCCGAGGGTACTACCGATTCCAAGCCCCGTGCTCCTCGTCAACAAGCTCCTAGACAGCGTGGACCACCTGAGGACGGTATCCCGTCGAAGAACAAGGTCATGGTTGCCAACCTGCCGTACGACCTCAGCGAAGATAAGGTATGTTCTACCAGCGGTTTAACAAGTCTGCTAGTGTATTTTATTGATCATACCTTGTACAGCTTAAGGAGCTATTCCAAGCGTACAATCCGTCTGCAGCCAAGATCGCTCTCCGGCCCATTCCTCGCTTCATGGTCAAGAAGCTTCAAGCACGTGGAGAGCCTCGTAAAGGCCGTGGCTTCGGATTTGTGTCTCTCGGCTCCGAAGAACTTCAGCAGAAGGCCGTCAGCGAAATGAACGGCAAAGAGGTGGAAGGTCGTGAGATTGCGGTCAAGGTTGCGATCGACAGCCCCGGCAAGGAGGATGTTGATCCTGAGGCTGCCGGTGTGGAGCCCTTGACCGAGAACGGCGTGGTCCAAGCCAATGACCCCCCGGCCACCGCTACCACTTAAGTCGCATTTGGGAACCTGCAGTTGGTTGTCTGATGACCTTCCGCGCGAACCTAGGCGAAGGAGATATGGTATGCTTTTTGGTGGCGAAATGTTTCGGAAGGTGGCTTTCACAGCATTTATGGCAGTCCGGCGTGGCGGGATAGAGCGTCTTCTCTTCCTTTTCGGAAGTGGTTAGAAGCTTTGATTCTTGCCCTTCGCAGGATTGAGGATAGCATGCATGTATTACCACCTTTGACGAATTTTCTACTTCTTACCCATGGCAGCCGCTATGGGTGGCGATGACTGTATTCTAGCTAGACAGAGGAAGGCCTGGTGGGAATGGGAAAAGCCTGCTTTGATCTTTACCCTCACTCCTACAATGATCTTCGTACCTGCCTGTGATTGCGGTTTTTCACGTGCTTATAACAGCGGTTTTTCCCACCTGCTTGTATTTGCGGTTCTCTATTATTCTCCTGACGCACCATCACCACTTATCATCGCCCCCCCACCCCTCATCCCTCCCACCCCCCTTCCTCATCGCCGCCGTCCCAATCGCACTACTACTACTGCTCTTCTTCTCCGGCACTACCGAATTCGCATCCGGCGACCCGAACGTGTCCCAAAAGTCCTTTCGTGCGGGCTCAGCCGCCGCTGTTCGGGAGGTATAGCCCTGAGTCGCGGTGCTCCTGCCTCCATCATCGATGAAGCGGTTCAGTTGCTCGGCGGCGCCCTTGGTGCTGGTTTGGATGGTGTGGCCTACGGAGGCGGCGGTCAGGCGGGCTTGGGTTGCGAGGTCGGCTTCTGCGAGCTGGTGGGGGGGGGGTGTTAGTCTTGGGTTTTGTTGTATTGTCTGTGTAGCTTTGCGCCTCTCAGATATCCCCCCTTGTCCCACTAGGTGCTATATGGAGAGGGAGTAGGATGGGGGAAGGAGGGGAGGTATTATCGAACCTTCTGCGCCGTCGGCCTCACCCACCCCTCATTCACCTGCCGCGCCCCCTTCCCCACCGAGCTCGTAAACCACCCCAGCCCTTGACTCAGCGCGCCCACCGGATCCCGCTGGAAATCATCCACCCCCGGCATCCCCTTCTCCTCCTCCCCCTTTCCCTCCACCCCCGCAGGCGCGCTCCCAAACCCAGCGTACTTCCCGCCCTGACTCGGCGCCAGCCCCTCCGGCCTCGACTTATTCGCATCGCCCATCCGCGCGAAATACGCTTCGTTGGCTTCCTTCCCGCCCGGCCTTCGCGCGGGACTCTCTTCTTCCCTCCTCCTCTCGACCTTTTCCCGTTTCGGCACCCCCGTGAACTCCCTCCCCTCGACCTTGCACGACAGCCGCTCTTTCCACTCCTCGCCCACTTCCCCGCCATACCGCTCGACCAGCACCTCCGTCGTCGGCGGCACCTTCCACACGGCGCCAGGGTTCTTCCCCTCCCAGAAGGCGCGGAAGGCGGCGTTGCCGCCGAGCTCCATGCGGCGGATCTCGGACGTTTTGAAGGAGTCCATGGTTGTGGAGCGGACGAAGGAGATGTGCACGCCGAGGCTGCGGTGGTGGCCCGCGCAGGTGAGGCAGATGAAGAGGCCGAGTTTGGGGGTTGCCCATCTGAGGAGGGGGCGTTAGGTGTGGGGGTTTGGAGAGGGAAATGGGGGGGGAGGGAAAAGGGGGGAGGTACTGTGGGGAGGGGGCGGCGCAGTCGGCGCAGAGGCTGTTGGCGGGGAGCTTTTGGAGTGCGAGGAGCTGAGGGAGAGGGGTGGAGTGAGTTCCGGTGCATGGATTGGGGGGTGGGAGGATCGCGTACCTTGCTTTTGGTTTCGGGGTCGACTTCCCACATTGTGGGCGCGGTCGGGGTTAATCCCCGGTCGAGTAGAACTTGCAATTACGGGCAGGTCATTTTGATTCGGCTGAGGTGGAAGTAGAAATGGATGATGGGGTCGCTGAATTGAAACCTCGTGGTCAACTGCCTGTTCAATTGAGCAAGGGAAGTTGGTCGTTGGTGTATCAGAGCGCTATCGATAAGGGGAACACATGCCAAGACCTCTTTTAGTGTGGGAGTGTCTCAGTGCTATTACTTATATGTACGGTGGGATAAGGTAAGCATAGGCGAGACATTGGGATCATAAGTAACGGTAGAGAGATGATTGTACGATGTATCTATTCAGACAATAAACCGAAAGTCGTATATACATAACCGAAATTCGTTATTGGAGGTTCTAGAATCCTCTGAGTTTCTTCAGAAGCTCCTTTTCTCGCTGCCCGACAACCCTCTCGAACTTGTCCGCGCTCATCACAAAGGTTCCTCGGCCACCGCTCAAGCTCTTCAGATGCTTCAAGTATCCCACCATCTGCTCTAACGGCACTCTAGCGACGATGGTCCTCTGCCTGCTGCCCGTGCTTCCATCTGCAGATTCCTGGCTACCTTCTGTGAGCGGGACGACGAACTCGTCAGGTGGAGCATACACCCTGCTGGTGTCGATGACAGGCTCGTTCTCGCTAGAGCCAGAGGCGTCACCTTCGTCCAGGGACATTATGTGGCCCCCACGGGCAGACGAAATGTCGTTCATGACTGCACCGAAGCTGGCTTCGTCGACGCTAATTGTCACGTTCATCACCAGCTCCATGAGTGCTGAGCCTCCCTCTAGAGCTGCTTTGACAAGCGCAGCTTTCGTGGCTGATCGAGCGGCGGAAGAAAGAGCGGCGGAAGTTGTCTCACTGCCGAACATCTGGGTACGTGGGTCGATGTTGATGGAGACATGTGTATTCGTCAAAGGGAAGCCGTGGTTTATGCCGCGACCCAGTGCGCCGAGTACACCGCTCTTGAGGGCGTTGTGGATGACTGGAGCGGAGAGGTGACTTGGTAGATTGCCGCTCCATGGTTCAAGGCCGTTATTGGTATCTTCTGCTCCTCGAATTGCAATGACGATTCGATTGCCGTCGTCCATCGAGGAGTACGTATACTCATCCAAGATTTCTGAATGGGCGGCTGGCTCATCGAATAGCGGCTTGACTGTTGCGACACAGCCGGCTTTTCCACTCCGACCTGCAGCCTCCCTTTCAAATATATATGTTTCTGAAGGCGATGCTCTCAAGATAGACTCTCGGTATGCTATCTCGATCTTCCCCATGTTTGCTTTGGCCTTAAGATCGTTGATCAATCGATCTCTGGCTATCTCGAGGTGGAAATCTCCCATCCCGCTCAAATGTGTCTGACCAGAGTCTTCGTCGACTGATAGCTGTAGACTAGGATCTTCTCGAATTAGTATCGCCAGCGCATCCTTGACAGCCTTCTCCTCGCCCAAATTGTGCGACTCGATGCTCGAGAAGAAGACAGCAGGAGGAACATCAATCGGTCGCAACTGCAAAGTATTGAGTGGCGCCGGAGGCCCGGTCTGAGGGTTCGCGCCGACGTAAGATATTAGGGTATCTCCTGTTCTTGCATGCTTTAGGCCGGGAATGACCCCGATCTGGCCTGCCGGTAAGCTCTGAATCTCAGTTGAATCGGAAGCGTACATCCGAAAAAGCCGCGGTGCTCGTTCAGAGAGTTGCAGATCCGTATTGAAGAGCGTTGTGCCACGATTGATTTTGCCAGAATAGACGCGCACATACACAAGTAGGCCGCGACGGGGATCATTGACTACCTTGAAAGCCAGGGCACATGACTCGAGGTTTTGGACTAGAGCTGTGCTTGGACGTTGAGCTAACGCCGTAGACTGCTTGGATTTACGTTTGGTTTGAGCCTGCAGAGATATCAACTTGCCCTCCAGTAGCCCCGAAAGCGTGCCATCGATGTTGCCAAGGCTGATCTCGGGATCAGGAGCTTCCCTGGGACTTGGGAGTAAATGGACGATAGCATCTAGTAAGGGCTGGACTCCGATGTTACGAAAGCTGGCACCGGCGAATACTGGAACGACATTCGACGCCGGATCAAAGACACACCGCCTCAAACTGGCTATCATGTCTAGAGCTGGGATCGCGAGATGGTCCTCGTTGCACTCTAGGTACTTCGCGACCATTTCCTCGTCGTGCTCGGCGAGTAATTCAACCAACGCCGCTCGAGCCTTCTTTAGCTCGTCGCAGAAAGCGGGTTCCGAGGCACTGAGTTCGTCGAGGCTGGAAATCTTGATTTCTTTGCCATCCCCGCCCTCTGCCCACTGACATGCTTGAAGGCGGATGACATCCCCAACGCCACAGAAATTCTCCCCTTTACCGCGAAACATCGGGATTTGACAGACAGCAGGCCAGGTGTGCAATCTTGAAGCAATCTCTTTAACAGTCTTACCAAAAGCTGCTCCATCACGATCAAGCTTGTTGACGTAGATGATCCTTGGTATATGGTACCTGGCGGATTGATGCCAGACCTTCTCGGTCTGAGCTTCTACGCCCGCCACGCCATCCAGGATACAGATCGCTCCATCCAATATCCGAAGTGAGCGAATCACTTCGAAAGTAAAATCTGCGTGGCCAGGGGTATCGATCAGATTTATCATATGCCGAGAGAAGGCCTCTGGTAAAGAAGACGCATCTGTAGTCACGCCGGATGGTGGCCAATGGAACGTGATCGCAGCGGACTGGATGGTAACGCCTCTTGCCCGTTCTGCGGGTAAGAAGTCTGTAATGGTCGAGCCATCATCCACATCTACGCGAGTCATCAGGATTTGAATGAGGACAAAGCTAAATTAGAAACCCTCTGATGCCGTTTCTTGACGCACGTAGTGACTGACGAAAAGGGGACAAGAGATGTGGAGGACCTACATACTTCCTATTCTCCTGGTGTATCCACTGTAATAGAGCATGCGCTCCGTAGTGGTTGTCTTGCCCTAGTAATGATGAGCATAGTAGAGCAGTTATATGTTTCGTTTCAATGTACCGCATCAATGTGAGCAATGATCCCGATATTCCTTATTCTCTCCAGCGGCACGTTGCCATCTTGAGTCTGGGCATTTGCCCCCAAGCGCGATGTATAGCTGAGATCTCGCCGAGTCGTATGGGCGTATATCCTAGCTGTGATCCTCCTCCAGTTTCTACCAGAAGCAGACCAAACCTGCATGTAGACGGGAGTGAATGATCAGTCTCACGATGTTAGTGCTTACAACCAAGAGGGCGGACTCTCGAGATGCAGCTTGATTGGTCAATCGCCGGAGCGACGTTTCGCCGCAGGAAATGCGACGATATCGATACTTCACCTAAAGTGCCTTGATATAGAATATAATTGGAGACACGCCCAAGAGCTTCCTACGTCAGAGCACTTTGTTCTCTCGTATCCTCCGGAGCAGATGGTTTTGGAACTATTCTAGTCAAACGCCGGCAAATCATACACATCGACACACCGCTAGCACTCTGGCAGGCTTCTCTAAAGCCAATGTCGGAGCATGGACTACAGTTCTCTACCCAATGATCCCGACCTCCCCATAGGCTCATCGCCATGGCAGTCTTCGCCCCAACCTACCAGCAGGACTTTTATAGCCTCTGAAGCCAGTAGCGCACCCTCCTCACCACTGGCAAAGCATTCATCCTCGAGACCGGATTCGCCTCAAGCAGCAGAACGGGATGGCAGCGGTGAAGATCACGGGACTGAAACCATTGCCGGGGAAGAGAACCGATCGTATGGGGAACACAGGGAAGCGGAGCTAGGTCTGAATGGGAGTGCTCGAACGGCCACCGACAACGCCCAGCCTCCGCCCAAGATGCAGCAATCAACTCAAACACAACAACAGAGCCAGCAGCCACGGCAACCTCAAAGTCAGCATCAGAGAACGGTCCCCAACAGATATCATGGAGGAGCAGCTCGACAACCGCAGAGGCAAAGTCTTCCACCCTACAAACTGCAGGCCAAGATCACGAGCTTAGAGAGGACGGGAAGAAAGGACCCAATCCTTAAATTTGATGTCCATGTAGGTGTCGCATTATCTGACACACCACATGTTTACCTCACGTGTACTGATGTTTGGGCAGACAAACCTACCAAAGTTTCGGACCACCCAATTCCGCGATGTCAGACGAACGCACTCAGAGTTCATAAAGCTAGCAGACCACCTGATCTCCTCAAACCCCGAAGCCTTCGTACCTGCAGCACCTTCACCGTTGACGGCAGCAGGCGCAGGTACAGATGAGGATGAAGCCCGCGTGAAGAGCTCTATGCAAAGATGGCTCAACGTAGTTTGCGGCAACGACGTGCTCATGCGAGATGACGAGATGATCTTCTTCGTCGAAAGCGACACGGGGTACAGCCCAGTGATGCGAATGAAGCAGCCAGCGACTGGTGTACGTAGAAAGGTAATCAAGCAATTCGCCCCTCCACCAGATGACACCCCCGAACTCCACGAAGCCCGGCCCATAGTCAAGCAATTCTACCTCGGAACCATGGAGACAGGGCAGAAGGTCGATCGATTAGTCAAAGCCCGAAGAGGTAACCCCTTCCACATATTCGCACTCCTAACCCCAACTCACATCCCCAGGCCTCGGACTCGCCGAATCCGACCTCGGCGTCAAACTCAACCAGCTACACGTCCAAGAAACCCAGCCCGGCCTCGCAGCCGCCTACCGCAAACTCGGCCGCATCATCCAGACCACCGGCGACTACCACGCCGCGCAAGGCACCGCCGAAGCCACCACCATCGGCGACCCCCTCAACTACCACTCCTCCGACGCCTTCATCGTCAAAGAAACCCTCACCAACCGACACATCCTCCTGCGCGACCTCCTCTCCGCGCAGCAAGCCACCCGCAGCAAGCTCTCCGCCGCCGATCGCCTCAAAGCCAGCTCCAGCGTCCGCCGCGAGAAAGTCGACGAGGCCATCTCCGCCCTCGACGAGGCCCGCAGCCACGAGCTGTATCTGTCCCAGAAAACGCAGCGCGTCACGGCGAACCTGCTGCAGGAGAAACGGAGATGGTTCGCCCGCACGGCCGCCGATGTCCGCACTAGCATCCGGGAGTACGTCCTCCGCGAGATTGAGGCCGAGAGGCGAACTCTCGCTACTTTGGAGTCGGTCCGGCCGGATGTCCGCGCTATTGATGCGAGTGGGGGCCTGAGCCGCTTGGGGAGGGAGGCGCACCCGGCGGCGAGGAGGACGAGCATGGCGTCTAGTCAGGGGCCGAGGGGGGATGCGTGGAGTGGGGTTCCGAGACGGGGGGCGGAAGCGCTGGATAGGAGTGTCAGTGGTGGGGCGTTTGGAGGCGGGGTGCCGGAGGAGGGGGAGGAGGTGGAGGGTGGGAGGAAGAGAGCGGGGAGTGCGGGGGGGAGTTTGAAGGGTGTGAAGGAGGAGGAGGATGAGGACCGGGTGGATGCGAGGAATGCGGCGAGTCGGTTGGCGACGAGTACGTTTTAGGGGTAGGGCGAAAAAGCGCAGGTGCTCTTTTTTGTGGATTCTTGGTGTGGTTTTTCTGGTTTGGAGGCAGGTTGAGAGTATGGTTAGGAATGAGTGTAGAATATGAGCAGAGCGGCAAGGTGTGACGATGACTTGGTTCATGAGAGCTATCATCGGAGGCAGGCCACCAGCACTTGGTGACTTCTCCGCCATGCTAACAACGTTGCCCTCCACACATGAGCCTTGGTTGGCTCTTTGAGACATCGTTATGCTCGACAATAACAGCAACAACAGATCGCTCCATGACAATTCCCGCCATACAGACATCGCTGGCCAACAAGTAAGCCGGGTATCGCACAGGTAATTCAATCTCACAGCGCCGACAGGTCTGCCCTACTCCTCCTCGTCCTCTTCATCTCCCGCCTCACTCTCAAGTTCCTCCTCCTCCTCAACGTCGCTATCACTCTCCTCATCCTCCTCCTCGGCCTCCAGCTCATCCGCCTTCTCCAACAGCATCCGCCGCACCAGCCTCCTATACACCACGCACGGACGGTTGCACGCGATATTATCCTCCGCCACCTCCCAATCCACCTGGCACATGACCTCTCTCGCCAACCGGCGCAGCTCCAGGGAGCACAGCTTATCCTGATAGATCTTGACAGGGCCGTTGGGCCCCTGGACAATCGCATATTTCGGGTTGAGGCAGCAGGTGGAGTTGCGGCTTATGGAGCTGGTTGTGGTGATGGGTGTGCTGGGAGTGTAAGTGTCTTCCATGACGGCTTTCAGCTTGGCGACGTAGGTGTTGTAGGTGGAGGTGGTGGGGGAGGTGGTAGCAAGGCGCTTGATGGCGCGGCCTAAGCTGGGTGAGTCGGGGTCTGTGGGCGCGGCGCGCTTGGTGCCGCGGGTGAGCTGGTGGTCGGGGGTGGGCTCTGGTGTTGGGGGGAGGCGGGTGACGGGCATGGTGAGTTTGATGCGGGTTGGGCCTGAGACTTGACCTTTGAGGTGGTCCTTGGGGGCAGTGGGCGTGGTAGGAGCGCTGGCAGTGGTGGAGTCGAGCTTCTTGGCGATGCCTGGCTGTGCGGTCACCGCCTCGGCTTCCGCGAGGTTGATGAGCGAAGGTTGCTGTGCGGGGCATCAGCGAGATGTACACGAGACGGGAGTGGGCAGTTATAACGACTTACCTCGATGGAGTCTTCGACTTTGATGGTGGCTTTGGATGATTGGATGGCTTGGTACATCTTGCGAGCGAATTCTTTGGTGTATAAAGCCATTGCGTAGGATTTCGCTTCTGGTACGGACTTGTGATCTTGGAGGATTGCAGGATGTAGATGCAAGTAGAGATGATTAAGCTAGAAGCGTACAGTAGAAGCACTATTTTTGGGGTAACACAGATTGTAGTTGAGGTTCTTAAGATGCGGTGTAGCGATATCCGAGCGATGTTGAATGTGGTAGAAGCAAAGGGTTGGAGAGGATTCGAATATGTAGGAGGAAAAGTGAGCTGTGGCCCTCGAGGTGCCCCACATCTTGAACTCATGCGTTGGGCTTTAGCTAAAGTGCTCACGCTAATAGCTCGCGCTAGCCTCATCCGGAAAGCTATCCTGCCGAGAGGTGGTTATGCTCGCTCTCTATGATCTCGAGAACGTAGCACTGCTGAGGTTTTAGCTAGGATGGGTGCTTTTGGATATATACTGGTGAAGCGCCAATTGCAGGAACTTGCGGTCTTTTAGGACCCTAAGTAGGTTTCGGAGTCAGCATTCTTCCTTTCAGTCAATGCAACGAGCAGAGGTGCATGCTTCGGGAGCGGATCTACTGAGACATGTTTCAAGCATCTTCAAACGCTCAGTAAGGGGCAATAGATGCTCCGAAAGTTACATACCCCCTCAATAATATGATGACACATTACTGACGACTGATCTGCCGGTAGAAACCCATAGCGAAAGAGATGACCCGCCAATAGCTTTCTCTTGGCTATTGAAAGACTCGGATCGAGGAAGGTCAGAAGGCCATATAAGGGAGTGCTGGCCACTCAGCAGCGCTTGCCATGGACCGATACACCTCTGGGTGCTGCAGCATAGGGTATCGCGATGAAGCCTTCAGTCAGATTACCAAGAGCTGGCGACAAGCCTCACAGGACTTTGGCTTCAAAAAGGTATACCAGGTGGATCACACAAAAGTCCTATCCTATGTTGAGTATTCATGAACGCAGGCAAAGGGTAAGGGATAGGATATAGGATTAAGCATCCGCGCTTGTCGCGGCTATACTGAATCCCTTGCCGCGGCTATCATTATGCGCACAGTTTTCTTCCTTTTACGTCTAGCATACATGATACATGTACTTTCCCAATATACAGCTTTGCACAGAGGCCCACAAAGAAGCCGGGCCACATCTAAGCAGTGACTGATACTCTGGCCTTATCATATCAAACCTACTATCTCGTGAATTCGGAACATTTGGTGCGATGCCCATTGACAGCTTGATCACGCAGAATGCAAGATGACAGGCTGTGAACCTGTCTGAATCGGAAAGCTGAGTGTCTGGTCTCTTGTGTCGATTTCTCTCTGACCTGAAAGGTGATGTGCAGACATTGCTGGACAAAGAACCATGTTACAGAGTTGTGGCAACAAAGCCAATGCATGAGACCGCTGTAGGGCCCGATGTTGGAAGCAGGGTCTAAGTTCTCAGCATGTCTTCTTAAATACTTCCATGTGTCACATACTCCGACCATTATGCGTAAGGTGTGCTTTATCTTCTTTTGAAACTTGAAGTCCCTCTTCGGCCTTTCTGATATAGATTGACTCTCAGGCCTCTTTACCAGTGTCCAAAGTTAGATTTACAGACCTTAATCCAGCACTCCTCCTGCTCTTGATTTCTCAATCATACCTTCTTTCCTGTTCTACAAAGCCACAGTAGCTCATCAATCTCCCGAACTTTTGCGAAGATGTCGGGAGGCAAGATTGTGATAATCACCATACCTGATGATGACAGTGAACTGGATGGCTCTACGACGATAGCCAGCAAGACCGAAATACCTTCTCCAGTCTCTTCGGACTCCTCCAGATGCCAATCCAATGGGAATAATACCAAGAAAAATGGGTTAAACCCCGATCCTGCAGCGGCGAATGCAGCCAGAGGTCACTCGACTTGCAGTCGAATGAAGTCTGTCGATGGGGCTCCATCAGATCAAGCAACCCTGAACACAGAGTTAAGATCTCCCTCCGAGGCATACCATGCTGCATCTCTCCAGAAGTCCAATTCGGCCCATCCTGACGGTATGTCCTTTTAATCTAATCTCGTCACACAGCAAGGTCTAATGGTTGATTGCAAGGTTTGGAGCTGTTCCCTCAATACGATTCCCTATATTCAATGCCTGGGAACGGTTATGCCCCTCCAACTATCCCTATCGCATACATGGGGCCTCAGCCAATGGCTACAGATGATATAGCACCAATGGCCACTGTTGCATACACGAAAGTACAAGCAACCCCAACGGATAGGCCGAACACCACACCACACTTCCAGAGCCCGGCAAGAGGAATGACCAGCGCAATGGATCAGTCCCATACCACACCTCATGTTCAAAGCGCAATGGCAACAAAAGCTGTTGATCCAGGCGATCAACATAAGACGAAACGTAAGGCCAAAGAAGCAATCACTCAAGCTGCCAAGCGATCCAGGACACTGGCGTCTAACAGGCCATCATCAGGAAACAGTGACACTGTAGTGGACAGCATCCTCTGGTCCACTCCACTCTATGTCCCTAGCAAGGACAGTAAGGTTGAAGAACCTTCGGTCCCGAAGTCTAAGCAATCACGCAAGCCAAGAAGCAAAGCCTGGACAAGCAAGATGCTGGCCGAACTTGGTACCTTGATTCAGAAGTCTGTTCCCTGGGGCGAGTTCGCGGAGAAGAATGGGAAAACCTTGGCGGACGTTCTGGAGACCTATAGTATTGTGGTCTCAATGCCGCTGCTGGATTTCGCTGAGCGGGGAGAGAAGCGGATCGCCCAGAAGAAGTTCAAGGGCATGAGGCAGAAGTACAAGGAGATGGAGAAAGATGCTGTTCGGATTGCGAACGAGCAGGCGAAGAAGGCGGCTGAGGATCACTTCCGTGTAAAGAAGAAGGGACAGAGAAAAGAGAACAAACGAAGCTCAAGCAAGCCTGGCGGAGCCGGGGATACAATCCTCCAAACGGTGGCCAAGTCTAATAAAATTGGCAAGACACAGGCTGTGAAGCCTGCCCAGGCCTCCATGAGTGTCTCCACAGACAAAACATCGCTCAATGCTACGTAAGCTGACTGGAGCAGAGAGATTGGGCAGCATATAAATCGAGCGTTCCCAGGTGGTTAGATCTACTCTCTCTGAGTCTACTGATTTACCACATGCTCTCCGTAGACACGAAGGTCTGGGCCACATACTTCGCGAGTTGAAGGTCGACGTGGAAAATATATGCCTAAGGTTTCAAGTCGCATCCTGATACTGTGGTCTGTACAATCAGCAGTGTACCACTGATGGCTGTTTAAAATCGTGGCACGGCTGCGAAATCCACGCGTGCAGACCCACATCAGACAGGGTTCTCTATGAACTCTCAAGAAGATTTGTTCTCCCAAGCAAAGTGGAGGTAGAATAGCTTATTGGCAAATTGCTGTCTACCGTAGATTTGCAAACACGGTACGGGGGATACTGACTTCACTCGGCTCGCTCGCTCCGGCGCTTAATGGGTCCTTCCCCACAGTGTCGGATGTCATCATTTTTCACCACTTCACTTTCCTTCCTTCCTTCCATTCTACCTTCGGACTTCCTTCCTCGCACCTTCATCTGTCCACGCTTTCATTTGCGCAGCATTCTATCCGTGTTGGCCTTCGAACAGGTCACCTTTAACGCGTCTCACGTAGCTGTATGCTTCTCCCGCTGTGGACCAATCATGGCACATACTCATCTTACCATTTGCAGGACCATCCCAAGCCTCTGTCTCCCAAGTCCACGTGTTGTACATCAACGCTTGATGCTTTTTCGTATGCTACATCTCTACGAGTAGGCCCCACGTCCCTCTAAGCTGCAGTGTACTTACTACTTGCCAGCCAGCACATATTTCAGCCTAGCCTCCACAACCGGCTCTCAAAATGATGTTCGGAACCAAGCATGTTCCAAATGAGATCCTCTTATCTGTGGCCGGCCAATTGCCAGTCAGGGACATTCAGAACCTCCGGTTGACCTGCAAGGGCTTCGAGGCCGTTGCCTCGCGCTACCTGGTAAGATCCCTATGGATATCACCTACTTCTGCCGATCAGCAAAAAATGCTGGCTGTTGCGCAGCACCCAGTGTTTTGCCAAACCATCGTTGAGATCAAGTATGACGCCAGCTGGTCGGTTCGTGAGGATCCGGAAGTATCTGCCCCATTCTCTCAAGCATCATATGTCCGACGCTTCTGCACAAAATGGGCGACGAGAACGCTGGGCTTTCCGGTTCCCAAGGCCGCGGCTACTAGAGGCTACAAATGCTACAAGCAGCGCAAGGATGAAGAGGACACCCTTGCAGCAAATTACACAGGCCCTAATTTGACGCGCCACCGTGACCACGACAGTCTTCCGGATCAATTCAGCATACTTCTCCAGGAGCCCGAGAGCCATAACCAAGTCGTGCAGTATCTGCCATCGGACCTTGCGACCTTGATCAAAACATTGCCGCGTATGCCTAAGATCCGACATTTTGTCATCTCCGATTGTCGTTACTCTCATACCCATGAGTATTGCAATCTTAACCTGGGCTTCGATGACTGGGACTATCGCAAGGATTTGAACTATGCCTTCGACCATCAAGGTATTCGCGGTTCGGACGCATTTGTGTTGAAGCCTCGGCCCTGGATATCAAACAATGAGGAGTACGCAGCGATGTCGTATCGACAAGTCTATCGTGGATTCCCCGTCATGATGCAAGCTGCGTCTATGATGGAGATGACTAGTCTAGAAAGCTTTTCTATTGAACGGGATAGCGAGAATAGTGGCCTCTCTTGCCAGCTATTTGACATGTCCCCTAGCGAACTCCACCACTCACTACGAGCTTTTAGTTACCTTCGCAACGTGACACTAAAGCTCAACACCCTGGTCGGATCCGATACCCTTCAGCAAGGTGTCGAATTCGCTGACGCGATGCGCACGGGCGCTCTTGCCCAAGTCTGCATGGCTGCGCAGGGTCTGGAAACACTCAATATACAGCTTGATGGCCCTAATTCGATGGAAGTGGAGGAGGGCTATGCTCCGCCTGTGATCACTGTAGCCCTGGGGAAGCTGATCGGCAGCTCGACCTGGCCAAAACTCACCTCAGTAACGCTTGGATGGATGGAAATTTCAAAGGACGAGTTCCTAGCATTCTACGACCGCCAGCACCACACAATTCGTCGTTTGAACCTTAACGGCGTAACAATCATATCTGAAACTGGTACTAGTGGAACTGACCAAGGGCCTCGACGCCCATGGCAGGATGCATTCAGTGCAATGGCAGCAGGCAGCATCAAGCTGCAGTATCTCAAGGTCGATAATGATCCAGAGGAAGATTCTGACTGGCCAGTGTATTTTCCCCTCCATTTCGAATCAGAGGACCAAGCCGCTATACTTCGCTTCTTGAGTTCCGGGGGCATTGACGGGAATTGTATGCGCCCGCATGGACCTGGATGTTGTTGCATTATTGGATACGACCATGGCTTGTCAAGTCCCGACACAGAGAGTTCCGACAACAGCCAAACCTCGTCGTCGAGCTCTAGTCACACACATTAGCGGGTCTCGTCAATCCGCCAGCCCATGAATTCTCAATATCCTTCTACACTTCTCCTAACACTTGACTTTCCGCCAGCATATCGGCTTTTCGTTCCTCGGAACTTTGGCCAATATCTTTACAACAGTCAGAGGTACACGGTGAAGCTTCTACGATGGACGGCTCTGTCGACGCCACTGTTATCGGATGTAGCGCTTCTCGGCTTCTTGTCGGGTGTATAATACCGCAGACTGGAGGGATACGGAAGTACTTGTACGATACGAAGCGTTGTCGATACCAGCTTGCATGAGCTTGTCTGCATGCGTTTGTTCTTTTCTACCATGTGTTCAACCAAGCGTTGTTGATACCAGCTTGCATCAGCTTGTACGCATGCTTTTGTTTTCTTTACTACATGTACCATAGAGCTGGCTTACACTAGCAGCAAAATCGCTTCTAGATAGATGGGAGATATACCATGAAAGCTAATCGTGATCGCGTCATGAGTGATACTGAGAACATGACCGGGCTTCGAGGAGTAAATCCAAGAACTCGACCTTGCTGGTTGCATTGGTTCTAGTAGCTACTACATGTACAACGGAGACGGCTTACACTAGCAGCGAGATTTTCGCTTCTAGACAGATGGGAGAAATGCCATATAAGTCGAGATCTGAGGAGTAGATATCAAGATTCGAGCTTCCTGATTCAAACACTTCCATTGAGCAAGGACTACCTCTAGAGAATCTCGTAGATGCTGCTAAGAGCTGAGATGTAGCACCCACCCTTCTGCATGCATCAAGGACCGCAGCAAATATCCAAGCCATGATAGCCCACGGAGCTGCTCCCCTACATACCTCCTTTCCTCCTCTTGGCACATCTCGGTAACGCGATAGCACATGCGTACATATTGCACGATTTTCCATACAAAAAGTATATCATAAGTACCCTCGAGCTTCTGTTACGCCTCCGTCCCAAGCCCAGTCCCCGTCCCCTCCCTCCTCCCCCTCGCCCCCTCCTTCAACTTCTCCCACCTCTCGCGATACCTTCCCACCACACCCTTCAACTTCTCATTCTCCCTACTCATCTTCTCCAGCTCTCTCTGCTGAGCCTGGAGCTGTTCCTCCAACGCCGCTACCCTATCATCTCCACCCCTGCCCTTCCCCGAAGTGTCCGTCCCTGTATTGTCCATTCCTATCGGGGTAGCAGTGGTATTAGGTCCAACCGGCAGTTGCGGCTGTGACTGCTTCATCAACCTAAAAGACTGATATAGCGCCTGCGACTGGGACTGCGAGCCCATCTCAAACTGCGCGAGGCGTTTGGAAAGGACGTCGAGCAGGTCGCGCAGGGCGCCATTCTCGAGCTGCAGCTCCTCGGGTGTCTTCCCGCCGCCGACGGGCCCATGGCGGGCGCTGGTTAGGGAGGGCGGCTGCGGCGTTTCTCGCGCGTCGACGAACTCGGCGTCTTCGTTCGGCTCTTGGGTGTGCGTGGGGAGGGACAGGCCTTTTGCGGCTTCGCGCTGCGTGCGGGCGAGGATGGCGGCGTAGGAGGTTGTGTGGCCGGTGGTGGGGACGACGTAGAAGCTTTCGTGCTGGGGCGCGTAGCCGCGCTCGGATTGCAGGGCGCGGAGGGCGGCGCGGGAGAAGGCGCGGGTGTATTCTGGGTTGTCGGATAAGGTGGGGGTGGTTGTGGGGGTTTTGGAGGTTTTGGGGTCGGGTTGTGGGGGTGGGTGGTTGGGGTTGGAGGTGAATGGGGTAGAGGGTTCGAGATTGAGAGGGAGGCCGGCGAAGGCTAGGGGGGCGGAGAGAGCGGAGATGAGGGGGGCGAAGGTGTTGTAGAAGCGGTTGAAGGGCTCGTCTGTTGAGGGTGGCGGTGGGGAAGGTGGTTTTTGCGAAGAGAGGGAAGTGGTGGCGGTTTTGAGGGTTGATTGGATTTTCTCCTGGATTGGGTTGGGGGCAGCTCGTGATGGATATTCGGAGAGTCTAGGACGTCGCCCAGGCGTGGTGAGTTTTCCCTCTGCGTGCTGTGATGAGGAGGCGGGTGAGGCGGGGCTGCCGCGGCGTTGTTGGCGGCTGGTGGGGATGCCGCGCGCGGAGGCGAGGTTGCTGGCGATGGAGGAACTGATGTCGCGGGGTGGTAACAGGTGCGTGGCTTGTTGTTGTTGTTGTTGTTGTTGGGAACGGTAGGAGGACTCTTCCTGGGGCTTGGGATGAGGTGTGGAGGGAGAAGATTGAGGTGCGCGCTTTTCGTCGGAGGCGGCGTCGGGTATTTGGGAGTGATGGGTAGCTTGGAATCGTAACAGCTGGGAGAGGCGCGAATGGTAACTTTCGAGAAGCTTGAGGGTGCGGAAGGCCTGGGAGTGGATAGTCAGTCGCTTCTTTTCGAGGGATCTTGGAGGAGACGATGGATTCGTTGGGACAGACGGTACCTCTGAGCTGCTGGTATCTTTGGCAGCAGTCGCATACTGGCCTGCGGCACGATTATGCTCGCCTACAGCTGCTGTTGGGTCGATCGAGCTCACTGTGACGGCTTGTCGTGCATGGCTTTGAGCCTGGGCATCCGATTAGAGTCGACTCATTTACTATCCGAACGAGGATCAACGTACCATGATCAGTGGTGAGGAGTCCATGAAGCTTCTGCTCTATGCTGAGCTGCGGAGGAATCCCACTTGACTCTGATCTTCCACAAGACCCCGTCTGATGTAGCAGCTATTGACCGAATGTCGTTCGCAGTCACGGGATCTCCTAAATAAGGTTGAAGCTTGGACCAGTCTGCCATTACGTCAGCGACCCCCCTGTATCCTGTCTGCAATTATCCAGCCAATCAGGTAAACATTGCAGGTTTGGAGGTTTTGGCAAGAGCTTCACTTGATATTACTCACCTACTCGTACGATCCAATCATACCCTGCAAAGCTCCGTACTGGACTCGTGACTATAACATACTGTGACCGTGCGGTCTTGCCAACTTGAACAATTGGCCAGCATCGAGACATGGAGAGCGAGGTGAGGGAAACCTCTCAGTCGCCAGCAGGGACCAATCGCTTGAAGAGCGTTCTTAACAAAGCTCGCCGTGGACGCAAGGACAACAACGCCTCGACATTGTCAACCGCAGTTACAGAAAACAGCAGCGAAGGCAATAGGTCCGCTGCACGAAATTCCAATGACTCTCTAGTCGCAAGCCGGCACTCAAGCCTTGATGATGGGACAGGTGCGAAACTTACAAAGCTGATACCTGGGCTGACGAAGAGGAAGAAAAGAAAGCAAGAGGCAGCCGAAGCATCGCAGCGACAGCAAGACGGAGACGAGGAAGGACGCGACCGGGATTCGACCGACCAAACCGCGACGGCGGCAGCGTTGAGCCCCAATCGCAGTCACAGCATATTGGATGCGGATGCGGATGATGGCAGTAGTCTGATGACAGTCGACTCGGATGCAGATTCGTGAGTGACCTTGTGCTTTCTTTACACTTTCGCGCTCTATTTGCAAAGTCATCCTGGTGCGGCGCTAGTCGCAAACAGACACTCGCCGCCGGCGAGTTTACAGGCCCACCGCCGCAGTCTCAGCCTTGCATGCGACTTTCCACGTATGCTGGGAGGAAGCGACCCATATTTGCATTCTCTAGTATACCAAGCATCAGAATTGAATAATCCTTGCCTAATGCTGTTCTACCTGCACTGCCGTGCTCGAAACGTTTCAAACCGAATGTTGCAGATTACTAGTATATCAAGGTCTCATTGCTAACTTCTCTGCTACTCGAAGACCATCAGGGCCCCCTCCTCCCCTCCTTAGCCGTCAGTCGCACGCTGGATACCTCACTGCTTCATCGCCGTTGATCAAAACATCCACGGTAGTAGAACCAAATAGCAGTGACGCTGCTATTACCGACGGTCCACCCTCTCAGCCTCATCCTCTCAAGTCCTCCACCTTTCCAGAAGAACCTTCTTCATTCGAATCCATAAATCTGGCGCCTCGCCATGCCGCTACATTGGGCCCCGCTACGCAGGAAAGATCCTCCAAGAGAAGTCCTTCGAGGGATGGTCGTGGTGTCTCGCCAGGCAACCGCATTAAGGATATATTCACGCCTGGCTCACAGAAGAAGAGCGGCAGCTCTTCGGAAAGCCCAGAACGTGACTCGGAGAAGCCCAACGGCACTGGGAATCCGCTGGGAGCCATGTTCAGCAAAGAGAAGAGGAATAGCATGAGCCTCCGTAAAGGCTCAAAACCATCGGACATTGATGGTACGACTGGAATCTCGCAAAGCAGTCCAAGGAGTCCAAATCAAAGCGTCCAAAGCCTTCCGCAGATCGCAACGTCTCCCAAATCGATTGCAAGCACAGTGTCCGAAGCCCCAACAACTACCATCACCCCTCCGACGCCTACCGACCATGTACATGACAGAATGAATGGGATCCCCACGAAAAGGAATACCACGACTCCAAGCGGGAACAACGTCGTCTCTGCTTCCACCAGCCCTGCTCACCGAAGAGTTCGGTCAGATTCAGCGACCCATGCGCCTAGTAAGCTGTCGAATGCGATGGCTCCACCATTGACTCCAACAGTCGAAGAAGTCAGAACACCGGGAGGTCGTACACCAAGTGCTACTTCTGGTTCTCCAGGTGGTGCCGGAGGTTTCTTCTCGTCGGTGTTCTCGGCAGCACAGAACGCTGCCACCAATTTCAGTGATATCATAGCGAACAACCCTTCCCGACCACGGAGTTCCACACAGGTCGCGGCAGAAAGTAACGACGACCAGGAGCCAATGATTCCGACTGATGGCGAGGAGGGTACTTCGATCGAGAAGCGACTGATGGCCGTCGACACGTTAGGGTCGGGTGACCTCAGCCTGAGCCATTTAGGAATTGTCTCGGACACACCAGCGACTAATACTTCTACGACGGGAACCTTTCCTTCTCTGGACAGGAATGTGGTGCAACGAGACGAAGCAGCCGCTCGTGCTGAGAACGTCTCTGCGGCCCGGGCAGTATCTGCCGCATACAGTGAAGCAACTCATGACGAAACTAATACACCTGTCGCCGAAGACAAACCCCCCTCTTTCAGGCCGCGATCGACCTACGAGAACAGTCTAAGTGGAGACAGAACACCCCCGACAGGAAGTATATTCGAAGGACAGTCAGGTACCCGCCGAAGTGGAAGCGTTCGAAGCCGAGTTGGCGCCGTTGCTCGTAGAAAAAGAAACAGCTCTACAGCCACAACAGGCACCGGTGCTACGATTGCTGCAGCCCTTGGAGCGAGTCATTCGGCCTTGGCGAATCCTGCTTCAGGTAGCACACCCAAGTTGACAGGTTTCACTGTCGCGAATAAGAAGCGCAACCGTGACTTCCACCAATCGTTCCGCAGTGTCCCCGAAGATGACTACCTCATTGAAGACTACAGCTGTGCTTTACAGCGAGAGATCATTCTGGCAGGAAGAATATATATCTCTGAAGGGCATATCTGTTTCTCGAGCAATATTCTGGGGTGGGTCACCACATTGATCATCAGCTTTGATGAGGTTGTTTCGGTTGAAAAAGAGAGTACTGCCGTGGTTTTCCCTAATGCTATTGCAATCCAGACCTTACATGCTAGGCACACTTTCCGCAGTCTACTGAGTCGCGAGACTACCTACGAGCTGATAATTGGGATTTGGAAATTGAGTCATCCCAACCTAAAGAGTACTCTCAACGGCGCTCAGCTCGATCCAGACGCCACTGGCGACAAGACTGTTAAAGTGGATGTGAATGGTAGCGATGACGCTAGCGATGTCTCGGACGAGGACGAAGAAGTCTATGACGAAGATGAAGACGGGGATGAAGCATCTGCGAGCTTTGTTGAAGGCGATGGCGAAGCACTCGCTAGTGAAGCCGGTGAAGCCACTCCTGATAAGGTTGCGACCCGAAAAGCCTCGGCGATGGGTGTCGCTATAGGCCAAGCGGGCTCAATAACAACCGTGAGCGATGCAAAAGCTGGCGAGAAGGCCGCTGCTGCTGCTGCTGCTGCAAGTGTAGACTTCCCTGGACCGGCAGCGCATACGCCCACGGAATGTACTGACATGGATACGCATTACGACAAAGTTCTGAAGGACGAAGTCATACCAGCTCCCTTGGGCAAGATCTATTCCATGGTCTTTGGACCTGCTTCGGGCGGCTTCATGAGCAAATGGCTGATGGATGAAATCAAAGTCACTGAGCTGCAGATGGAAGATAGGAGGGGATTGTCAGAAGACGTTAGGTCACGCTCTTTCACGTACATCAAGCCGCTCTACGCTTCGATAGGTCCAAAGTCATGCAAATGCATTATCACCGAAACGCTGGATTTTATTGATCTCGAGCGATCGATCTCTGTCACCGCAAGCACTCATACACCGGATGTCCCCAGTGGCAATGTTTTCACGACGAAGACAAAGTTCTGCTTCATGTGGGCGCCCGGTAATGCAACACGAATCATCATGAACTGCCAGATCGAATGGACAGGCAAAAGCTGGCTTAAAGGTACCGTCAATTCAGGTACGCCGTATTCCGTAGCTAATAAATGGTGCAGGGCCTATTGAAAAAGGCGCCAACGAGGGTCAGACATCTTACGCGAATGATCTCGTGAAAGCACTCAGAGCCGGCCTCACATCGCGACCACGAGCAGCCACTGTGGGCTCGAAGACGAAAACCAAGGGCAAGCGGCCAAAGGGAACTTCGAGTGCAGCGAAGACGACAGCAGCCGACGAAACAGCAGCAGATCGGGCCAAGGCCCAAGACGACAGCTGGGGCTTACTCGAGCCCCTACATGGCATCCTTGGCCCCTTGGTCGACATCTTCAAACCCTTCATCTCGGCAAACATGGTCATCGTGTTTCTGCTCTTCATCATGATTGTGTCCTGGCTACGTGGTCCGAAAGCCCCAGCAAAGGGCCAGCTAGGCTTCCCGGCCTTATCGGGACCTGAGCGTATTGCCGCGTACGAGGCGATCTGGAGACGCGAAGAGAGCGGGCTGTGGGATTGGCTCGAGGAGCGGATCGGCATGCAAGGTCTCGCGTACCCAGCATCGCCGGGGCCGCAGGATCAGGCGGCATTCAAGAAGGCGAGGAAGCAGCGAGAGAAGTCGCTGAAGGGTGGTGGGATGCAGGCTAAGCTAGCGGAAGAGAGCATGAGTGAGCGGGAGATGGACCATGCTATTGAAGTTACGGAGCAGCGTCTGGATGATTTGAGAGCGGCGGTCCAGAAAAGGAGGATGTCGAAGGAATAGAAGGAAGCCTCGAGGTTAGCAGAGACTGGCGAGACGACGAATGGAGTCTGCATGAGCGGATTGTGCTGGTTCACCATGTTTGTATTATTATTAGCGTTCACAGCGAGCATGATAGCACGATAGGGTTCAGAATATCAGTAAGGGCTGGTGCTAGTGGAAAGGTCTGTAGGGTTCTCCAAACAATGCAAGCAATTATTTGATAACAAGCATTGCAGCTAAGTAGCAGTCTTATATTTGGTAAACCTCCAAGAGATTATTCAACAAATTCAAATAATAATAACCTAAGATTTGAGATGAATTAAATACAATCTTTAAGAGAATCGTATTTGAATTTCTATATATTTGAAAAATACTAAGTAATTATTCTACGAAAAGATTCTAACTTCTACACAATTTTATTATTGCTATACTTATTCGGTTGTCTTATTTCTTGCAATAGTATTCGGCGATTTGACTTCTCTAGCGAATATATCAATTGTTGGTTAGTACGACGACAGAAACTCTATCGAATCTGGGGTCCACTTGCTATTGAATCTGCGTTCTATTTGCGTCAAGCCCGAGTAAGATTGTTACCAGGTTGTTATCGAACAAATCGTTTATTTCATGCTCGCACTATAGAATTCTTCTTTTTCTTGCTTAGACAATTCTAGATAAGTTTCAACTCCTCCCAGATTCTCTCAGCAACTGTACATTCTATCTGTATATACTGCTAAATAAGACCAACGCAATATATAAGGCATAGTTGTTGCGAAACAGATATCCAAGTGAGTTCGATGCCTGTTTCGGTCTTGCGGTGGAGTAGTTTTCAAAGAAGATCACCCATCTTATGCGGTCCATGCTTATTCCTGGCCGCTGACCAAAGCCCTTCTGGCTTCAGAATCACGAGCTGGCACTTCCGCCCTTGGTAGAGGGCCAGTGCCGGGCTCTAGTGCTTGGGATAAGCAGTCTCAAGGGTGGAGAACACGATCCCAGACGTGGGCAGTTCAAGCGAGGACTGAGTGCCAACAGTGTCTATGGCGAGTAACGGGCTTTGAAAGTACACCTGCTGGAATTGATGTCCACGCGACTGATCTGATTATTATGCCTGATCCAAAGACTGCGCCAGACACATAGCGTAGTACCTGCCCTTGAGCCGCTGCAACTCCTCATGCGTGCCAATTTCTGCGATCTTGCCATCCTCCATAACAAAAATGACATCCGCGTGCCGAATAGTGCTGAGCCGATGTGCGACGGCGATCGTTGTCCGACCCAATGCCACTTCGTCCAGCGCTTTCTGCACTATGCGTTCACTTTGGGTATCCAGCGCAGAAGTCGCTTCGTCAAGCAACAACAAGCGCGGCTTCCGAATCAGTGCCCTAGCAACTGCGATGCGTTGTCTCTGTCCGCCGGAAAATTGGAGACCCTTCGAGCCGCAAGGCGTACTCAGACCTTCAGGCAACGAGGACACAAAGTCCAGAGCGTTGGCCTGGCGACAAGCTTCGTGCACTTCCTCTTCAGAAGGCTCGTACTCCAGACCAATCGCGATGTTCTCGCGGACAGAGCCAAGATACAAAGGCGGTTCTTGCTGCACCAGGGACATGTAGCGACGGTACGCAAACGGAGACATGAGCGAGATGTCGTCCCCGTTCAAGGTGATGCGGCCAGACGTTGGGTCGTAGAAGCGTTCCAGGAGCGAGATGATTGTGCTTTTGCCGCAACCGGAGGGTCCGACGACCGCAGCGTGCGTTCCAGGTTCGATCTTCATCGAAATCCCTCGCAACACTTTCGCAGCGTCCCGCTGCTTGTACCGAAATTCGATGTTCTCGACGCCAATGGGCCCGTCTCCGGACGGCTTTCTGTCTCGGTTTTCATCGGTTTCGCGGATATTGGCTCTGATAGTCCGAAGCCAAAGAATGTAATTTGCAGCGACTTTGGCCTTGGTGATTGAAGTTGTGTACGAGAAGAATTGCGCAGTGCCCTGACCTCCGAAGATCACCGCAATGAAGATGACGAAGAACTGTGTTGTGGTATACTCTCCACTTGCGATCAGCCAGGATCCGTACCAGAAGCCAAGGCCCATGATGAGGAAGTCGATTGATTGCGAAAGCGCATAGGGTATGAGCGTCACTACCAGACCCGGAATCACCTTGGCCACAATGTTTCCCAGAACCTCATTGTACTCACGTAGAATCGGTGCCTCTAGAGTCAAAGAGCTGATGGTCCTGATTGAGGTTACAGCTTCGGTGGCCAAGCCAGCGCTGCTTGCAAATCGCTCTCCCGTCGAAGCTTCGAGCTTTTGATCGAGCCGGATGCGGATGTATCCAGCAGCAACGAGGAGAGAAAGTCCGCCAAAGACGATGACAAGGCCTAGCTTCCAGCCGAACGCGATACCGAGAGCACTGCTGGACACAATGTTGACCAGGAGATTCAGGATGAGGCCGAGGTTCTGGGCCATCAGTTCCTGTAGCGATGTCGGCACGGACGATAGCTTAGAGGTCACAGACCCCGAAGAGTTCTCGGGACGATCGAAGAAGTCCTGGTCAAAGTATACCATACGTTCAATCATCTCCCGACGAACACGATGGGTGAACGCTTGGCCGATTGTATTGCAGGCCCATCCAATGCCGAAATATCCAAAAAGGTTTGCAATCGCCAGCACGAAGAACATGAGGGCGTAAAAATCGGCCTGGTCTTTTGCTTGCGACCCCTGTAACGTGAAGACGTTGATAAGACGGGAGAAGATGATCGCTTGTGCCGGGTACGTGCCACCGCCAATCAGGCCTCCGAAGACGATGACCAGGTACCATAAGTACAAGTCTGGATGTTCTTTCAGCATGATCCAGATACATTTTCCAAGCGAGTATCCAACAGTTCCAGCAGAAAGGTGCTCAACTTCGCGCCCTGAATCCTTCGCCAGGGCCTCGGACTGCGTTCGTTGGAGTGTGAGGGGTCGGTCGAGTGCTTCCTTGACGTCGTCTCCCTCTTCCGGTTCTTCACGAAACTCTGGTTCTCCAGCCTCGGCGCCTAGATCTTGTGCGCGCACCATAGCGGCGTACAGGCCGTCGTGCTCGAGGAGTTCGCTATGGGTCCCTTGCTCGATGACCTTTCCACTCGTCATCACAGCAATATTGTCAGCCGCCATGACCGTAGCGAGCTTGTGCGCAATTATGAGAGTTGTCTTGTTGGCCGACACACGGTGAAGAGCATCCTGAACAACTCTCTCTGCACGGGGATCGAGCGCACTGGTTGCTTCGTCGAGCAGTAGGACTTTCGGATCCGAGATGATGCTCCTGGCAATGGCAACCCTCTGCCGCTGCCCGCCGCTCAACATGCTCGCTCTCTCGCCGACTTGTGTGTTGTACCCCTCTGGCAGCCTTTCGATGAAGTCATGCGCGTTGCTGGCGAGACACGCTTCTTGTACCAGCTCCATTTGCGCCTCCTCGGAGAGATTTTGTTGCTCGCCAATGAAACCTTTGGCGACATTCTGGAAGATTGTGCCTTGGAAGAGGATAGGCTCCTGCTGAACGAGTCTGAAATTGCTCCGCAACCATTTCGTGTTATACTCGGCAATGTCGTGGCCATCCACGAGAATCTGACCTGAAGCAGGCTGATACCATCTTTCCAGTAAGCCAACCAGAGTCGACTTGCCGCAACCGCTGGGTCCGACCAGAGCGGTCATTTTGCCAGCCGGTATAGACAAGTCCAAGCCTTGAAGCACTTGCGCCGTGGGCCGCGTTGGGTATGCGAAGCGCAGATCACGGATCTGAATTTCTCCTGTGAAGGAAGTGGGTTGCATGCCCTCGGGAGAGAGCGGATCCAGTAAAGATGGTTTGTCGATAATAGAGAAGAGCTCGGAAGCAGCAGACGAAGCATTCGTGATGGATTGGAGCTGTGGCAAGACCAGCATAGTGGAAGTAGCACCAAGCGTCACGCTGAGGACGACTGTAAAGACCGTTCCGACGTTGTCGATTTCTCCGCTTTGGAACAATCGAAAGCCTTCCCAGAAGGCGAGCGCAGTCCCTGACATGACCAAGAACGTTTGAGCGGAGAAGAGGATGCCAAAGAGGAGGGACTTCTTATTGCCTTCCTTATGGGCTGTTTGTAAGTATTCATCGTACCTGTTCACAATCTTTTGCTGCGCTCCGAATGCGTGGATGGTCTTGATGGAGCTCAATGCATCCTGAGCAAAGACTGCTGCGCGAGAGTAAATTCGTGTCTAGACAGCAGCGTTGTCAGAAACGTGTTCTCGTTTCACGACGGATGCTCTACTACTTACAATTCGGGCCTCCAGGGGTGCATCGAAGCTGAGGCATCCTCCTATCACCAAGACAATGGCTGGCACTATGCTCATGGTAATGAGAGCAAGCTTCCACTGGACAGCGAGTGCCACAATATATGCCGAGAAGAAAAGCGAGATGCCCTGGACGAGTGTGAACAATTTCTCGGCAATACCTTGATTGACACGGTTGCCATCTGGGAGCTCCTGTCAGCGACCGAAAACTGTGTAGTGGATGACCACGTACTCATCGTAACCTGCGTCGCGGGAGATCCATTGCCTCCTTTGTCGAAATGCCATACTTCCTGCCTCAGCAGACTCTCCAGAAACGCCTTCCTCAAGGAGCGTGTGGTTCTGGTAGCCGCAATACATATGCAAAGTGTTGCCACGTAGCCGATGACGAAGCGGGCAACGAACAAATACACGAAGTAGAGGACGAGATGGTTGATCTGGGCAGTGAACTGCTGCGCGTTGCCCTGGCCGGCCTTGAAATTGCTGAAGGAAGCTGTTGATGAGCCGAACACTAATGTCATCAAAGGTAGAGCAGCGCCAACCGCAACACCGCCTGTAAGTGCGATGGCGTACAAGAGGATGTCGAGGCGGTCGGCGTATTGGAAAATTCGCTGTCGATGAATCAGTCCAATTCAGCAAAGATGTTCTGATTCACCGCTTACGAAGTAGTCCTTAATACCCCCTTCCTTCTCTTTCTCTGGCTTGTCCTCTGCTGCCTCAGATGAGTCCGCATCGTCCGACAAAGGCTTTTTAGGCTCGACCTTGCTGGTTATTTTGTCCGCAGTAGGTGGCTGCGCACCAAGCGACTTCTCAACATCAGGCATCTTTGGTGGGTACACTGGTTCAGCTGTCTTCCCTGGCATGTTCGGTATTGAGATAGTCATGGAGTATCAAAGATAAAAAGGTGCTTTAAGGGCTGTAGGGGTGTTTTGAACATGCACCTGGAAGAGTCTCGGAACACTTTTGTATCAAAAATGTAGTCGTGTAAAGCGTACCTGGGTTTCCTCCTGATTGTAAAGTTGGTGAAAATGCTTTGAGATGCTCTCAAAATCAAAATTCCAGAAGGTGGTGATAACTTGCAAGACACAATATAAAAAATCTCAATGTATAGTACTAATTAATTTGAAAGATGTGTGGCTTATCTCCAACAGCATAAAGTAATTGATTTCAGGCAGCAACATTCTTGATCTAGGCGTACATATAGTTTCCTTATCAAAAAGTATATTTTGCATCAATTACTACTAGTACAATGCGTAATTCAACAAGGCCCTCGACATTATCGTTGTGTGGAAAATGCCATGGGAAGGATTTTCAAGACAACCCTTCAGCCCAAAAAATATTTTGGATGAGTGTCAAACACCGGCACAAACACTCGAAGAACCCTGGCCTGTATTCACGGGTCCCGGGATTTCTGCGAAGCTGGGAAGGAAATTTGACGCTTCGGGAGGTTCACTGTGAGGTGTGAGATCGAGCCATCTACGTGGGCGTCCTTCCAAGTGGAAACACTGAACACAACCTGCTCTGTTGTCAGACTGTATGGTGGTCAGTATATCATTTGGCGGTGCAGTCTATAGACGTCATTATCAGCTGAAATGGACTAGGCTCCTGGCATCCTCGGCCGATCCTCGCGCGTTGTTTGTTCGGCCATTCCGGGCCTGCTACCTCCGTATAACACCTCTTGGCGCGAAGGGTTAGAATGCTCGCTTGTACGCTCGCTTGCAATAGCTGGCAGCACCAGCAGAGAGAATGGCTGAAGTTGAGTTGTAAATTTCATTTTCGGCTATCATTGTCAGAAAGCATCAGTGAGGTTGCTTCCAAGGCTCTCAGGTATGATAGAGGCGAAAGCAGTTATTACGGAATACAATCATGGCTACAACGGCACTAGGCTCTTGGGGTTTGGTTTAGGGTTTAACTTTTACATCTCTCCTGACTTCATCTAATCTTCTACGCTTCTTATTATCCATCCTATCTTTCCTTTCGCTGTCCATATTGAAGTCTGATTGCACATAAGAGGCTTGTGTATCTTGACCTGCAGCTATATTCCACTGCTAAGCGTTAGCTGCCTTTTCCAGTCCACCTCGGCATCCTCATACGACCGCTTACGGGCGTTTGTTCCGTGCCGTACGGAGGTAATTCATCCGCGGTTGTGGTATATATTTAACCTTGATCTCATCAGAGCAACTATTATCTGGCATGTTCAATACTTCATGTATGTGAAAGAGTGGTGAAGTCCAGGATTAAGCGTCTTAGTTCCAACACTCTGTCGAGCCCAGCCATTGCTGTTCTTGCTAACATCATTGGTTGCACAAACACTGTTCTCCAGCCTTCACTATCTAAAGGGCTTGAAGTACTCCTATAATAGTTCTGTCAGTAGACCCATAGACGAAGGGCAGGATGCCTCTAGCAAAGGGCGAGTATGTTAGTGACATATGGAAAGATGGCATCTTCGGTCGGTTCTTCCTCATCTCCATCCTCTTCCCAGTCTTTCCTTCTACTTTCGTTCCACCAGTCCCCCACTGATACCCCAGCCCAGCCAGTCGCACAGTTTTCTGCACAGGTGGCGCCGGCACAATCTGCAGCGCTCAAGTCCGCGCTCTTGTCCATCTCGGCGCCAATGCCTGCATCATCGGCCGAAACGTCGAGAAAACCGAGTCCATGGCGAAAGACATTGCTACGGCCCGGCAAGGTGCGAAAGTGCTGGGCATTGGCAATGTTGATGTTCGGAGTGTGGAGAGCTTGCAGAGAGCGGTGGAGAGGTGTGTAGAGGAGCTGGGTGGGATCGACTATGTGATGTGAGTCTGATGCGCCATCTCTTCTTACCTGGCCTCTATATCACCGACGGTCAGAAAAGGAGAAGTATGGAGATGTATTAAAGATAGACCAGTGCCGGTGCAGCAGGCAACTTCCTCGCTCCCATAAACCAACTCAGCCCGAACGCCTTCAAATCAGTCATGGACATCGACGTGCTCGGCTCTTACAACACGCTCAAAGCCACCGTCCCCGAACTCGTCAAATCAGCAACGAACACCAAAACTCCCAGTAAGTCCTGCTCCCACCTCTCATAACCTCTTTTGCTCCCATCCTCATCAACTCTCGTCCCCAAGCACTCCTTCCACAAATTCCCATGCTAAGATCATTCCAGCCTCCCCCTCCCCCCTCGGCGGCCGCATAATCTTCATCTCCGCCACAATGCACTACACCGGCGCCCCCCTGCAAACCCACGTCGTCGTCGCCAAAGCCGGCGTTGACGCCCTCTCCGCCAACGTTGCCCTCGAGTTCGGGCCCCGCGGCATAACCTCCAACGTCATAGCACCAGGCCCCATTGGCGGCACCGAAGGCATGGAGCGGCTTGCGAGGAAGGAGGATATAGAGGGCATGGGCAGGAGGATCCCAAGCGGGAGGTGGGGGACTGTGAGGGAGATTGCGGACGCGACGGTGTATCTGTTCAGTGAGGCGGCGGGGTATGTGAATGGGACGGTGTTGGTTGGTGAGTCATTCTCGCTTCTGTCCCTCCTTGGCTTCCGATTCATTATCCTGTGGTGGTATCGAGCTTGCCCTCGCTCCTCTCTCCGTATCGTAATTCTTTTTCGTAATTTCCTCATTGATGTTTTTGGGTTCTTCGTGCGAGGCCTTTCCCTTCCCCTCCTTATCCTCAGAATCACGCACCCCCGCGCTCATCACAAGTCCAAGGCAAGCTACCACAACCATACTGACATCTTGTAGTCGATGGCGCGGCATGGCGCACGATGTCAATGAACCCCGGTTCCGGCTTCCAGTATCCCGACTTCCTCCTCGGCGACGAGGTCGTCTCGGGGGTTAAAGGGATGAAGAAGTCGAAGATCTAGAAGGTACAGATTTCTGAGCATATGGGTCGATCTGGGGTAGATATGTTTGAGGAGCTTAAAAAGAAAACTAAAGAGAAAGATACACTTGGAAGCTATTGAAAGGAGAAGAGGAGGTGTAGATAAGCCTTTGTACACAGCGGCTGCCGGAGAGTTACTTGATATACTGCGTGAGTGCAAAAGGGGGGAATTAAGAAATCTGCCTCGAGTCTGCCTGAATTCCGCATGTACACTCAATTAGAATTTGACATATCCCTTGCACACAGCGGCTGCTGGGTTTACAATGGGGGATCACATGAGATAAGTGTCTCAGATTCACGCACAAGGCACAACCGATCCGCCGCATAACCACCCCCTCGAATTAACATGAGAGCTATCAAATACACCAACATCTAGACCATCTCTCAACAACACCCCCACACATCCGACTCCTCCACTCTCCCAACCCTTCATCCTATCCTCGCCCACCATCCTCGCCCACCACACCCCCCATCCCATCCCATACCCACCAGCCCCCCCCCTGATCTCCCAGACCTCCCATCACGAACCCGCCTCCCCTTTCCCCTTCTCCTCCCCCTTCCCCTTCTCCTCCCCCCTCTCCAGCAACCTCGTCCCCTCCTCCCTCAACCTGAATTTCTGCACCTTCCCACTCGCCGTCTTCGGGAAGCCGTCCGTCCAGAAGACATACTTCGGCACCAGGTGATGGCTTAACCTCTCGCGCACCCACGCGCGGACGTCTTCCTCGCCGACCTCCGCCCCACGTTCCGCTTTTTCTCCGCCCCGGCCTGCCTTTTTTGCGTCCTGCGCCTCCATACTTGACTCCTCTGCGCGCTTTTGCAGTCCACCGCCCCCTCGCGCTCTAACAACAAAAGCAGCAACCACCTCCCCATACCTCTCATCCCGCAGACCAACAACACTAACATCTGCGATGCCCGGATGCGCAAGGAGGCAGTTCTCGATTTCAAGGGGGTGGATGTTTTCGCCGCCGCGGATGATGAGGTCCTTGATGCGGCCTGTGATTTTCACGTAGCCTTCTGTGTCGAGGAGGGCTTCGTCGCCTGTCTGTGATGGGGGTTGGTGTTTGGGGTGGGGGGTTGGAAGGGGTGAGGGGGAGTGGGGAGATAGGGGGGATGGGGATGGGGAGCAGGGGGATGGAATACACGAACCATCATCCACACTTTCCCAGCCTGATCGCGGACTAACACTTCCTTCGTCTGCTCCGGCGCCCCCCAATACTCTTTCATAACCAGATACCCACTAACAGCCAGCTCCCCCCTCTGCCCCACGGGCACCACGCGGTTCGGATCCGCGATGTCGACGACCTTGGCTGATACATGCGGCAGCACCCTGCCCACGCTGTCGATCCGCTTTTCGAGCGGGTCATCCGTCGTCGTCATCGCGCTCACGGGACTCGTCTCCGTCATGCCGTAGCAGATCGTCAACTCCGTCAGGTTCAAAACTTTATGAAGCTTCCGCATCAGCTCGGCGGGAATACTCGAGCCCGCGGCGATGCCGGTGCGGAGATGGGAGAAGCTCTTGTGTGGCACGGTGCCGGAGGCGAGGAGCTCGAGGTAGGAGAGGAACATGGTTGGGACGCCGTATAGCGCTGTGCATTTCTCCTCTTGTGCGGCGAGGAGCGTGGCTTGCGCGTCGAAGGTTTCGCTCGGGAAGACGATGCTGGCGCCGTGGGTGGCGCTGGCCATGTACCCAAGGATGCAGCCGAAACAGTGGAAGAGTGGGGGCGGGCAGCAGATTATGTCGCTGGGTGAGAGGAGCATGCGCGCGCCGATAGAGTGGCCGTTGTTGAGGATGGAGCGGTGGGTTAGGGCAGCGGCTTTTGGGGCGGAGGTAGTGCCGGAGGTGAATTGGATGTTGATGGTGTCATTGGGGTTAAGATTCTGGGGTGGAAGGGGTTTGCCAGGCCCGCCGTCTTCGAGAATGGAGGGGTAGGGGGCGAGGGATTTGAGGGGGAGGGGGTCGAGGCGGCCGGAGGAGTTGTCGACGAGGATGATGTGGCGGAGGGAGGGGACCGAGGGGGAGGAGAAGGTTTGGCAATGGAGATCAGGGGTGAGGGCTTGGAGAAGGGGGAAATTGGAACGGGGTGGCTTGCGGGGCAGGTTGGTTTCGGCGCCGATAATGAGGCTGGAGGCAGAGAGGTGGTTGAGCGCGGAGATGACTTGTTGGGCGTTGAAGGCTGGGTTCAAAGGGGCCTGGTGGCAGTAAGCTTTGGCTGAAGAGGAAGACTGACCGGGGATGGCAGTCGGTCAAGGAAAAGATGGCGGAAACGTGAAACCGTAAAGGCATAATGCCATGCCATTCGCAAGGGGACTAGATCTAGGATTACGATTTGCAGCGCTCAAGTCGTTGGAGTATGGTTTTGCAGTCGGTGGCATGACGAAACGTAATTACACGTACCAGTATGGCTCCAAGCTTGAAGATGGCATAAGTCGCCTTGTCTCGCATCAGCCAACAACCTGTTCCAATTTCCTGGGCCCAAAGGCTCATACAATGGCGTACTCAAGATTGTTCCCCAAAGATACGCCTACACGGTCGCCCTTCTTCACACCAGCATTGAGTAGTCCTCGCGCCAGCGCATTGCTTTCCGTATCTAGGGCATCGTAGCTAAGGCGCGATTGCTGGTGGCGAGACACAACACTGAAGTCTGTGATCAGAAACGCCTAGGGAGATAGGGCTACGGAAGCAGCCTACGCGGTACGGTCGCCATGTTGGGAGACAATAGAGGAGAAGTGCTCCCCGATTGTTTGTTCGAGGAGAGGCGGCTAGGAATTGTAAGCTGTTGTAGGGGTCGTGTCAGACGAGGTCACTGTACCTCTAAGGGCCCCCTGGTGTAGGACTGAGTCAGGAAGCTACGGCCGTGTGGTGGCCTGGCGCACTGATAGGCAATGAATAGTCTGCATCTTAGACGTTGCATAGTCCATGGATGACGAAGCTATCGAAGGCTTTCGAGTGAAGGTAGCACGTTGGGGGTGCCTGAAGATTGCGGGGAAGTAGCGTTGCGGGAGCGGGGAGATCGATCTGCCCGGACAGTGTGGGGGCAGAGTGGGTAGCAACTAGCAAATATTGATGGTGGCGCCGTCAAGTATCTCGAGGCACTATCATTGGAGTCAGCGTCATCCAGGGGCTTTATCGTGGGAGAAGCACATGTGACTCGGAGACTCTTCATGCATTCCGTCTGTACCTGAGTCTCATTAGCCACAAACCTCGTAAAGCTTGACGCAATTAGCCGATCCCATGAGCTAGCATTATGTGTACCAGCGATCTGAAAGTGTGGTTCTTGACTTATTCAGCAGTCTCAACGTTTCGGATCAAACAAATTAGGAGAATAAGCACACAATTGTATAGGTAGAAAACTAGGAACAATTCCTTTTTCGTTAATCTAGACGGACTGGCGAATCCACCGAACGCCAATCGCCCTGCGATTTACTGTACACGCAGCAATGAGGCTTCAGCCTCAACCTACATCCAAAGATGACGGCAGCCCTGTGGTTGCCTAGCATTAGAACGACCTGACTCCATGATCATGCCAGATCGATGCTAGAGTACGAGAGCGGAGTAAATGTCAATTATCGGAAACATCGTTGCAAGTGAGGCGTCTCAGGTGAGCATAGGCGCTCTTGCTTGCTCCGCAGCGGGCGATGCTTGTGATGGAGCTATCGGGCCCTGATACGAGGAAGTGTGTATTAGCAGTGTCTCGAAGGAACACGGATGTGCCTAGGGTCGCAAGCTTACATCCAGACGTGTATTCTCTGCCATCATTCTCTGTATCCCGATTCCAACCCCTTCGATCACGGCGAGCAGGATGGCGCATCCTATGGCCGAGTTTCGGGCAGCCTTGACACCCCCTCTTACTGCGAGCGCACCGCCGGTAAAGAAACCTGCTATGACTGTTCAATTTGATACATTAGCCCAAGTCGGAGACGCTGTCTTTATCGAGGTCATAAGCGTACTTGCATTGTAGGGGTCCTCCTTCTTGCGAATGCCTTTGACGGCGCAGTCGAATGATGAGAACAGGCCTGCCACAGTTGTCAACGCCCGTTCTAGAATTCAGATAATCCATGCACCACATACCACCCCAGACACCAAAGTTACCTCCAAGCACAGGTGCCCTCGCCTTGATGGCGGTCAATGCTCCAATACGTCGTTCGCCATAGGGTGAATTGCGGAAGCCTTTGACTCCATGCCATACAGCACCTCCGATACCCTAAGAGACCGACGTTAGTGATGATATTTCAGGCGAGAACAAGCTCATGTAGGCGCTATCGGGAGAATAACCGATACAGGAGACGCGGACTGGAGACTGAGTGCTAGTAAATCAGAAGGCAACGAATAGTGGTACATACCCCCATACAGAAAGCTCCCCCAAAGTCGGACAGCGTTACCCAAGGACACGGGTCTCTTGAGTGATCCATGATGCGCCCGTAACAAGGTTGATGGACAGCGTCAGTCAGGATTGAAGTCTCGTGAGTTGTTCGCCTCTGAACAATTTCGAGATGCCGCGGGTAATCTTCGGTTTCTTGGCGCAATATGTCTGTGATTGTCAATTGTACACCATGAGCACTGTGTCTTCGTCGCTCGTTCTACGCTTCCAAATCTTTTCTCTTGAACTGTTCAGGGGATGGATATGCTCTATGGCATGCTCGAGGCCGGGCGTCGGGCGCCCCTGCCATTGGTTCTGTCCGCTCTGATTACTTTCATTGTCATGGCAGCGTTGGTGGTATTTTTTACGTAGTCATTGTGCCGCACGAAGACTCTAACCGGAAACAGTGCTATCTTACTCTATTCATCGCGGCGCCCATCCCTCGAGAACCTTTACCCTGGGAGAAAACATTTCGACACATCGATAAGCATGGGAACCTTAGCGATGCAAAGGACCTACCCTGTTGGCGCGATCATTTCAGCGCGCGCAAGGACGATGCAGCGAAGGAAGGCGAGCCATTGGGCAACGACATCGCCATTGAAGGACCCGAGTTGTTCATGTCGCTCGTTGTTCCTGCATATAACGAGGAGGAGCGCATTGAAATCATGCTCACGGAAGCAGTGGAGTACCTGCAGATGGAGTATGGAGAAAGAGACTCTAAGCAGAGGGCGAATGGCGAACTAAAAGGTCGGAAGCCGAAGGTCAATGGGGTCAATGGACGCACTTCGTCGCAGTCAAAGCCTACTGGCTGGGAAATATTAGTAATCTCAGATGGCTCGACCGATAAGACCATTGATACAGTCTTGGATTTTGCTCGAATTTTAGGGAAGGACTCCTCAATGATTCGCGTCGTCTCTCTACAAGATAACAGAGGAAAAGGTGGCGCCGTCACTCACGGCATGAGACACGTCAGAGGGGAGTATGCGGTGTTTGCCGATGCTGATGGAGCGAGCAAATTCGAGGACCTTGGCAAGCTGCTTCGCGCGTCCAAGGAAGTCGAAGATGCAGATGGCAGGGGAGTGGCCGTGGGATCACGAGCACATCTTGTGGGTAGTGAGGCCGTGGTCAGAGTAAGTCTTTATCCAGCAGATTGTATTCCGTCGAATATCCTGACCTGATCGATCAGCGTTCGTTTCTGCGCAATCTACTGATGCACTCCTTCCATCTCCTGCTTCGGCTCCTGACACCACCAGCGACAGCTGCCATTCGAGACACGCAGTGTGGGTTCAAACTTTTCTCGCGCTCTTCGCTACCTTATATTATACCTTACATGCATTGCGAGGGCTGGATCTTCGACGTTGAGATGCTGATGCTGGCCGAATTGGCTGGCATACCTGTCGTTGAGGTTCCTGTTGGCTGGAAAGAAGTCAAGGGCAGTAAGCTCAACGTTCTGTGGGATAGTCTGGGCATGGCTTATGGCCTGGCCTTGCTCAGAGTCGCGTGGGGCCTAGGAGTGTATCGCCGATCTTGAGGACCAGGCGGTATCTGTCCAGTCAGTCTTCGCACGTATTAGATCGAGAGCCAAACAATCTGGTGGAACGACTACCAATAACTAGAGCTCAGGCGCAAATCCTAGAAAGGATGTGTACAGACGGGACTCGCAAACCGCCACGATGCCTTTCTATTGTTCGGATGCACCACAAACAAGGGCCCATTTGGGTCACAGCAAAACTTGAAGCCTCTGGACGACAAGACATCATCGTATGAATGAAGCACCGGCTTGAAGCACACACAGCAATTCGTGCCATCTTTTCTCCTCCACATCTTCAAATCCCACTAAGGATCGGAGAAAGAGATCTTAGCCCTACGAGAACGGACCATTGCCACATATACCATTGGATGATCTTTACTGCCTGGGCTGCACCTATGCACCCGTTGCTCTGCTTGAACTCGAGATATAGCTCTTTTGGATATCCTTCCACATATTTAATACTTCCTGTACGACAAACCCCGGATTATCCCGCTGTACGAAATGACCACAACCTGGTGCGATTATGGGTCCCTTCGCGCGCTCCACATCGGTCAATCTCGCCAAGCCCTCGTTATATTCATGCCAGGCAGGATTTGCATACTTCATAGTTAGCGACACTGACAAACCCATGTACTGCATTACGGTTAGCATCGACTTAAGCGGCGCTCTCGCTCTGCGACGACTTGACTTACACGCAAACTCTCTTGTGCAAAGGTCTCGAAATCGTGCCCCACTACAGTAATGAAAGGTCCTCGATTATGAGGGCTGACTAGACTTGGCTTGTCGCTATGGGGCAACAGGCTGGCCAGGTTCCTACGATCAAGACCCTCCCTGTTCTTGGTTGCTGGGCTGAAGATGGCTTTGAGTTTGGCTCTTTGCTCTCTCAATATTTCCACACTTACGTCGTCCGGTAGCTGGTTCGCATCAAACCCTTTGGCATCAGGGTCAGGCCAGAAGTCGAATTTCGAGTTTGCCATGACAGAGTCGAGCAGGATGATACCGGTAACCTTTTCTGGGTGCTCCTGAGCGAATAATCTGGCGACGGCGCAGCCTATTGAATTTGCCACCAAGACCAAACGAGGCATCGAATCTTTCGAGAGAGCGTGGTCTTTGCAAACTTGACCGATCAACTGATGCAGATCTACAGCTGCGTCCCTCACATCGTGGCCGTATCCTTCTTCGCGCCCTCTATCTTGCGGATCACGATCTTCCGTGAGGCCTTGGCCATACCGATCGTAGGCTACCATTGTTGGAAAATCAGGGTCTGCTCTGATGATGCCGGCCATAGTGGGGAGCCAGGAGGACTTGTCGGCCACCAAACCATTGAGGAAGACAACCAGAAGCGAATCAGCTGGCTTCTTGCCCTGGGCAAGTGTGTACCGGATGGATGCGCCCGGTTTCGTTTCGAGGGCCAGGGAATAGTGTTTGATATCCGCTGGCAAGGCGATTGCAGGTGGAGGGGCAGCCATGATCGTCGAATTTTGGACAGAGATTGAAAAGCTATCTATGTCTTGCGACAAATGGTCAGCCAAGTACTCCAGGCGCGAAGATGGAGAGATATACATTAGCCTGTGCTACAAGTGGTCTTCAATGCGCCCGCAACAATGGATGCACAATGTCCTGGCAAGAACCTGAGAATCACAAGTCCCCCAAGTGGTGTTGGTTGCCAAATACGCGATAAGCCTTGACTATCTGCCTCTTCCACTACGAGTCGTCAGTGGTCGATCTGCCCAAGGTTATCCCGTTAACTCGTTCTTGAGTTCCAACGAGCGTTCAGTGTGCCCCTGAAAGTGCTCTCTGCCGGCCTTTAGGACAGATGTGTGATAATTCTCAACGATACAAGAAGACCAAAAGTTTCACCTCAAGTTCATAGGTTCAGCTAAGTGTGAATAACAACTACGCCGTGAATCCTTCACGAGCTTATCGAGTCACCAATGATAATCCGCAGATGACAAGGCGGGTGTCGTGACTTCAGCCCTACCAGGCAACGGATGATCACCGGTTCTTGATCAACCCCACCGGAGCTTTATCTTGCTCCAGTCACACCTCTACCTTAGCTACAACCTCGATCCGCAACGTCCCAGCGCTTCCTAAGTACTCTCAGATATCATGAATACAGTCCGCTCCACGCTCTCTACCCTTCGCGACCGCTGGGCACCGGTAACACACACCTCCACCTTCCGCAACACCGGGCAGATCACCCCCGAAGAATTCGTCCTTGCGGGCGACTACCTAGTCTACAAATTCCCAACATGGTCATGGAGCGATGCCGCCACACCCGCCAAACGTGTCTCTTATCTTCCGCCGGAGAAGCAGTTCCTGATCACACGAGGTGTTCCATGCCATAGACGCTTAGACGAGAATTTCGCTGGTGATGCGGGCCAGGATGAGGCGATGGTGCAGGATGGCTTCGTTGGCGGAGCAGAAGGCGCAGGCGGAGAAGACGATGGGTGGTTAAGGACTGGAGGGCTGGCCGCGAGCCAAGAGGCGAGGATGAGGGACGTGAGGACCGTCGACGAAAGTGGGGAGCTGGGAGAAAGGGAGGAGGAAGAAGAGGAGGAGATCCCGGACATGGAGGATGAAGAAGATGACGAGGAGGCGATCATACGGGATCCGAAGGCCAAGGGGACGAAGGCGCAAGTCTTCCGTTCATTCTTGACGTGGGTAGAAATGGTCGGCTGACCGTTGTTGTTGACAGGCCACTGCGGACTTATACGCTCTACATCACCTACACACCATATTATCGCACCCCTCGATTATACCTATCCGGCTACGCATCTGCATCCGAACCCCTGGCGCCGTATCTGATGATGGAAGATATAGTAGGCGACTACGCTGATAAGACCGTCACTCTCGAGGATTTCCCCTACTACAACGCTGGCGTCAAGATGGCCTCGATACATCCATGCCGGCATGCATCGGTCATGAAGACTCTGCTCGACCGTGCAGATGCCGCTCTTAGAATTCGACTGCAGAAGATCAAGCGTGGAGGCAGCGGAGTAGGTGGGGCCGCCAGCGGTAATGGTCACAGTGGAAAGATAGAGAGTGGTATGGAAGGCCTGGTCGACGAGCTCAGGCGAGCACAGATTGCAGAGCGACAAGGTAAAGCTGCTGGCGTGGCCGCCGCTGGTGGTGCAGGAGGGGATGAGTGGGAGGTCCTGCAGAACGAAGGAGGAGCGGAGGAGGATGAGGTTGCCATCCGAGTAGATCAATACTTGGTGGTGTTCTTGAAGGTGGGCTTTTTCTACGTTCGGAATGAGCGTTTGCTAATGGACATATAGTTCATGGCGAGTGTCACGCCTGGCATCGAACACGATTTCACTATGGGGGTTTGATTCTGTTGGAGGAGGAGGGACGGCAGTGATTATTTGGCATAGCAAGGCTGGTATCTGCGTGGTGTTGGTGGTTGGGCTTTGGGGAAAGGTTGGATCAGTGTCTCCTCTGTCGACTGCAGTTGCGCATGCAATACTTGATTGTCTCCATCACTACCCAATGATGACCTTCTATGTCCATTCCAAGATCCCAAGTGTCCCACAGGGGGTATTCCGATAATTGGGGCCTCTATGATATCAGAGTCGGGCGAGACCATCGCTTTTTCAAGAGCGCCAAGACTTGCCTGATAGACCTTATTTCGCACACAACCCTCCTCCTTCTGCATTGCACAACATTTCTCCAGCTCATCGGGTCATGGATAAGCACCAGATCCATCTTGATCAGATTGATAGATAGGAGATTCTTGAACCACCACCTGTCAAAGTCCTGAGGTGTCCCCGAAGTAGAGAGAGCAGGCATGATTACCCTCATATTTACGTCAAGCCAATACTCGGAACTTCTCAAAGCCACTTAGTTGTTGAAACGCATACCGCACTGAATAGCTAGCGAGCGAAGCCTCACTAATCTAGTCCCTCAACAGCTGGGCACCCGTTGAGCAGTAAATGGCCTGAGATCTCAATTGGCAACAGCGCCTTGAACCCAGATCTCGTAAGTCCTGGAGTGCTGCTGCCGTACTTAAAGATTGACCTACATGGGCATTCCTAGTCTCCGAACTACCAGCTACGAAGCAGTCTAGCATCGACTAAGCTTATGCTTGAGTTGGAAAGTCCATTTCAAAGGCACAACCACCAGATCTTTGTGCAAGCAAGAGTGACCCATTCAAAGTACGATAGAAACTCTATTTTGCGCTTCAAAGATACTAACGAGCGACCTAGGCAAACGCTCTCCGCCCGTCATGCCTCGGAAGAAACCCTCCAAGGGTCATCCGTATCCAGCAGAAAGCCAGAAATCGGCTTTCATGAGGCTTCCTCGAGAGATCCGAAACCTGATATACAAATTCTGTCTTATCGTCCATGGACAGGTTGTACCCTACAAGGAAAATTACGATCGTGATACGGCTCAAGACTACACGGGTGACAAGCCCATACTTGCGCTATTCGCGGTCGACAAGGCTATTCGTAAGGAAGCTGCATCAATTTTCTATGGCAAAAATGTGTGGCGCATTACGTCTAATGCGGACGACCTGGCGAAACCACTATACACACCTACCTCCATCGGCGGCGGACGCTTCCCGAAGACCATCTGGACGGTCCATGCTCGCTTGTTTCGCCATGTACTCATCTACGCTCACCGGCTTGATGTCAATGAGCTTGACCTCGATGTCCTTTCTAGCATTGCTCGCTCAACCAAGGCTAAGAACCTTCAATAACGTATGACCAGAGCTCATAGGCGAAATTTCAATCGCATGCTGGGAAGCTGGAGCCCCAAGTTCGGTTTGGTACTCGACATGCCGAAACTCCTTTCAGTTACTTTTGACGTGGGTAAACTCTACTGTCTGAACGGTTGCTGCCGTGTCAAGATTCTGCGAGAGTTCTTCCTGCATTTCTCAGATTGCTGGGAAGATGATCTACGCAATGGCTTCCGTAACAAGACGATTGAGAATCTCGACGCTGCTTACGTAGTGGGACTTAAGAGCAGTCTTGAAGCGGCACAAACTGATCGAACTGGCTGGCGTAAGCCTGAAATACCTTTCGTTGCTCGTTGCCCGTGTCCCGACGGTTGGGCCAGTGGTCCAGAGGAGGAAGCCGAGAATGGGTCTGCGATGTATTCCGGGGAGGAAACTGAAGGCTTCGACAGTCCCGAATTGGAAGGAGATTAGAGTAGTCATGTTATTGACGGAGGCAGGAGGATTGTGATGTTGCTCACGAGAAGTGGCTGTGTAGCTTGTTCTTTGCTGTCAAGTAACTCGTTTTGAAGAAAGGTTCGTACTTTAGCTTCGTGGCAGCTGCGTAGTACATTGGCTTTCTGCTAGCATAGCTCTACTATCCACCCTCCAAGCCTATCGCTTCGCACCTTCTCGGCCGCTCGTGCCGCAGATTACAATTACACGTGGAAGTTCTGGAGGCTCAGGAAGGATCTGCTACGAATGTCGGTAACTAAAATTCCAGCCCTGGGCACTTTGATTTACCACGGAAGGTGCTGTTTCCAACAGCTGGGTGCTGAAAGATCAATAGACAATACTCTACGCTGGAAGACAGTACTTATCAGTGATTGCGTCCCTCTCTCAAGCTTCACTCGAGCTAGTAGGCTAGATCCATTTCTATTCACTTACTACGAGAGAAGCTTCCTAAACGCGACCGAGATCGTGAAACATGGGACATTTGGATACGAAACCAGTGGCTAGGTAGGCGGGAAGACAAAGACGATTTACACATTCTCTGCATCTTCCTCTTTCCCTCCTCTCACATTCGAGACGTGACATGCCGAGGCTGCATTCTCTGCTGTCCGGTCGAAAATGTCTTCGGTGTTCATCCATGTGGTCCGCTCTGCGACCATCCTAGCCTTCCTTCTCTCCTTTCTCCGCTCCTCTACTACCGCCACGTCCGCCCTCTCTATTCTCCCCGAGACTGCAGAATCCACGCCGTTCTCGCTTCCAAACTCGTTGAGTTATCCGTACAAGAATATTGCGTACTATGTTAACTGGTGTGCCTCACTCTACACCGTGTCTGTGACATACCTAATGGCGTGCAGGGCGACATACGTGCGAAACTTTCATCCTCAAAACTTGACTGCAGATACAATAACCCATATTCATTACGCCTTTGCAAATGTTTCTCCGACTAACGGTACAGTGTAAGCCACCGGGTCCGTTATGACTGACTCAGATCTCTGATGAAGAATATGTCCTTCAGATACCTGAGCACTTCTTACGCCGATGCGGAGAAGAAGTTTCCAACAGATGCACTGAATGAGACCGGTAGAAACCTCTACGGGTGCACAAAGCAGCTCTTCCTCCTCAAGAAGCGCAACAGGCATCTCAAGACTCTTCTGAGTATTGGCGGAGCCACCTACACAGAAAACTTCGTCAAGGCATTGGCAACGGAAAGGGGTCGGAAGTTCTTCGCCAGCAGCAGCGTAGCTCTTCTCGCGAACTTAGGTTTTGACGGTCTCGAGATTGACTGGGAGTCACCTGCCAACAGCTCCCAGGCGGATAACTACGTTTCTACTCTCAAGGATGTACGCTGCGCTTTAGACGACTTTGCCTCTGTTAACAGATTGGACTACCGTTTTCTATTGACAGCGGCTGTTGCAGCAAACCCTCAGCGTTCCAACCTCCCTCATTTCGCTGCCATGAATGAATATCTCGACTACTGGAACCTGAGTATGTCCAACTAGATGTTCAAGCATATGGTACTACACCAATTGGTCGCTGACACTCGATTTTGTTGCAGTGACCTACGACTACACGGGCAGCTTTAACAACCTCACTGGCCACGCCTCCAACCTCTATCCATCTCACTCCAATAAGCTATCTACACCCTTTTCGACTCAACAGGCCCTGCAAACCTATCTTACTGCAGGCGTTCCCTCACATAAGATAACCCTCGGTATGCCTCTCTATGGCCGGGCTTTCCTCCAGACGACTGGCTTTGGTAAACCATACTATGGTGTTGGTAATGGCTCGTGGGGCCAGGCAGGCATATGGGACTACAAAGCTCTCCCATTAGCCGGCGCGAAAGAAGTATACGATGCGGAGCTGGGCGCAAGCTACAGTCACACCATGCCCAACACCACGACGAGCGGGTATGGCTATGGTGATGTGACCAAAGGCGGACGTGAAGACATCGTGACCTACGATAACAAAGTAACGGCGGAGACAAAGGCGGCGTATATCGTGGAGAAGAAGCTAGGCGGTGGCATGTGGTGGGAGAGCAGTGGAGATAAATCCGGGGCTGAAAGTCTGATTGGGACGGTGGCGAAAGCACTGGAGCGATGTGGAGGGCTTGATAGATCAGGGAATTGGTTGGAGTATCCGACGAGTCGATACGATAATCTGAGGGATGGGATGAAGGAAGAGTAGAGTGTAACTTAGCGTTCCGTGCCTGACACTACTAGACAGCCACACCTTGCAACATGATTATTCATCTAGACGCTATGGGTAGAATTAGTCTGGGCGCTGGTCCTCCTCATGCTCTTGCTTCTAAAGTAAGCTTTGATAAAGGTCATGGTCTATTCTCCCTGCTCGGCTATCTTGCTTCGACACCTGGCCGGTTCCTTCTGGGTCTATGTGAGTGATGGTTTCGAGTCCTTGTCCCTTTTCAATCAATATTCTTCACCTCGTTCTCCAATCAATGGATGTCCGGAGCAGCTCGTTCCGTCATCAGTGATGACATTCTTCAACGTTACTGATCAATGACCAGACATTGACATAAATTTGTCTGATCTGAAAGTCGCGACGCTTACCTTCACATTCTGATCGGTCAAAACGTATGCGGCCTTGGACGAGCCTACTTCAAGGCTACCACCTTACAGAAGGTCGCTATCGGGATTGCATACTGTTCTCCTATCTCACAGGTAATTCTTCGAATTTTCTACGCTAGTCATGACTCATGGCTTTACTCTAGCGTCTCATGGCTGATCTGATCACTAGCAATTTGGGAGTAAAGTTCACTCTGACTAACGTCTTTGACCTCACTTATTGCCAAACCACGCGTCTATTCCTTAGTGCGATCAACACTCCTCCAAACCGTCGAGGCAAGTCCCTCAAAATGTCGGGCGCCCTAGGTTGCACCACGGTCATCATCAGAACATCCAAGCCCACTATATCGGGTTTCGAGAAGTTTCCGCGTGAAATCCGCGACATGATCTATGAGCTCTGCTTGTGTGTCGATGGAATTCTTGATCCATACCCGGAGTGGTTCACATCCGACCACATACCGAAGATCAAAGGACGCAAACCGGAGGTGGCTCTTCTAGCGCTCAACAAGCAGATTCGAGACGAAGCCCTCCCCATCCTGTTTGGCAAGAATACATGGCGGATTACCGCAAAAAAAGTCAATTTGGCTGAAAAAATTGCCAGGAGGCTTGGACACGGTGAAGTGGACTCACTTTGGGATCAATATGGCTCGCATATCCAGAAGGTAGATCTGAAATACACACGTACACAGCACCCTCCCGAGTCCTTTGAAGAGCACCTGTATTATGCGTACGAATTATACCCGGACGATACGCTCGAGGACCGTAGTGCGAGGGCGGACACAATCCATGAATACGTTACGGACGATCTCAAGTCCGCGTGGGTGGTTATGATAAACGCATTGGACTGCTGTCCAAACATTGAAACTATCCACATCGACACAGGTAACTTATACTGTCCGATCGGTTGTTGTCGCACGAACATTGTCCGGAATTTATTCGCAAAGTACATGGCAGAAGTGAAAGCTGGAGTCGAAGTGTCCGTCTCGGGCATATTTGACGAAGAGGAACGCGGATACGTCGTTGCGTGGCGCACTGGGTGCGGGAATGGGAAAGAGAAAGATGAAGCAATGGCCCATACCCAGATTTCAGTGAAAGGTTTCAACAGCTAAGGGTATTGGAAATGCCTCTATTCGGAACATGATTTCTTGAATGGTGGGCAGAGAGGGATGATTTGCGAAATGAAGAGCTGGCTTGGGAACTCAACTACTTGGGTCGATTGGCACGTTAATGACGAATGACATTCTGCCAGGACGTTGAGCTTGACTCGAGGCGCGATCAAAGGAAGCATGTTTAATCAGCGATCACATCAATACAATGGCTCATGCAACAAGTTCGATTGAACAGAAAGACAGTCTCCCGTGATAGCTACCTTGTGCTGAGAGTAGCTGAGTCAAGACTGCGACAAATGTCCAGACCTTAAACCTTGCCTCTGTACTCAGACTTATGCCAAAACATTTTTTTACCTCTGGCGAAAAATTCCGCCTGAGGTCTGAGAACTAAGGCAACCCTGAACCCCTGAACGAGATAAGTCAGCCCTACAGCTTGACGTCATCTCTCGCCAATGCCAACCTTGTCTGAACCATCATAGAGTTGATGCGTCCCACAAGTCACTAAAACACGATACCTGACCCAAGGCGCTCAATTTGTCCCCATAGCCTACTTTCAGAATCTGCCAGTACCACAAACCAACCCACCACCATGCCCCGTGGAGGAGAATACAGCGACGGTCCCACCGTCCAATCCGACAACCCCATCGAGTCCGGCGAGAACAAGATCGCTGGCGCCGACGTATGCTCAAAGCTTATCTGCCATGCCACCCCCAACTTTGCCTCTCTCTCCTAATAACCTCTCGCTAATTCATGTCTTCGTGTCTAGTCAGGTAGCACCTCGGAAGTCGACCGCTCCGGCAAAGCCGCCCCCCTACCTGCAGGCATTGAAGAGATGAAGGATGGGACTGGTAGTGGAGGGGGTAGTCAGGGCTTGACGGGCGTGGGGAGCGGGAAGGGGGAGAATAACGATGACAATACGAAATAGGGAAGGGTGACACGGCTGAAGCAAATATGAAGGGGAGGACGAGTATATGATGAGGTGTGGGCCTGGTCCTTTGTCGGCCGGCCAAGCGTCTAGATCGCATTATTGAAGGAAATTCGAAAGGGCATCCTAGGAGCTATTGGGGTTTAAAACGGGCCTGACCAAGAGCCTATGCTCATTCAATCTGCAGCAGGCTTTTCGCGAACAGGTTCTTCTGCACTTTGATCTTCGGCTCTATTGAGTGGTTGCATAATTAGATTGAAAATCTGCTGACCATTCGCTAGCATGCTCAGGGTTCCTACTCTACAAGTCTCATTTGTCGACCACGCCGATCGCTCCTTCGCCGTGAATCATATCGGCAGAAGCTGGTCAGCTAGTAATGAGAAAATCTTCCATCCGAGGCATCCGGGACCACGTCTCCCCCAAGTCACTCTTCGAATTTAGTATGTGTCCACTCGTATCTACTCGCTTGATGTCCCAAATCGGACTTCCCTCAGGGCGGGCAGAAGCCGTTCAGCCAGAATAGGTGCAAGGTCACTACACGGTTCGCCGCTCAAGGTAACAAATCGCATTTCACTTGTCCAGCTCCTTCCAGACAGTGTGATGCGCCGAAGACGACACTGGTCAGCCTTCAAATCATGTCCATTTTCATATAAATCCTTGGAAGCCTCTTCAATGGGAAGATAGTGTTCGCAGTCGTTGGCCTTAGCGCAAATGAAGTCCCTACGTGATTCCAACTCAATATCGAGAGTCTCCAACGTTGGTATGAAGCGTACTGTCCTTGAAAAGGCTGCAACTGCTTGCATAGAATAGTTGCTGCAACCAAGGATCGTATACCTAAGCCTCAAGTGCTGGAGATCAGGCAGGGCTCTGGAGTAGAGCTTCAGACTGCCGATGAACGCCTGACCGGCTTGGGACGAGCGCAGAGCAAAATGATTTTTCCCCCGGAACATTGCGGAGCCCTCCTCCCAATAGAGGCGGCATGTACGGAGGATAGCGAGAGCGATGCCATTGTCATCGCAAAATTGGCGGAAGGTCTGACCCACGATGAGCTCGAGATAAGTCCTGCTGTTCACGACGCAGGCTTCGAGGATTTGCAGCCGTATCTCTACCGGGAGACTTGGAAGGCCTCCATCTGACTGCGACGCCTGTGCGCAGAGCTTAGCATCGCTCTTGCTCAGGTCGTTGTCTACAAATTAGAAGCGCTGGTGCGTTGCGCCTTAGAGAGCGGTCCACCAGAAATTCGTATTAAGATTTTTGACAAGCCTTGTCCACACTCTAGCACATCAGGTTGAGATGTTGTGGGTGTGCTGTGGCCTCGGTAGTGTGGACTGGCTTGAGCCCAGGCATGCCGCTCAGCTTGGTTGTTGATCAGCTGGATTCCACCTGTTGCCTTTGTATCACGTGCGCTCGAACTTTGTTGGCGAGGTCATCCATGAGCTCTTTCCGCCACCCCGTGTGTCGAGCGCAGGTGAAGCAGACTCAGGCTGCTCTTGCTGGCAAAGCTTTGCCAGGGCCAAGGCGCGACGTTTCTTACCCTGCCTGCGGCGTTTCTTCTGGCTCTTTGACCACTTAGGGGCAGCAACTTCTTGAGCGATATCGTCTCTTGTTCCGGTGTCAGGTATGCTCGGGGCCGTTTTCGAAACCGTTGGTGAGCTTTCGTTTCGACTTGGCGCACCCATTTGGGTCATCGCGGACTCACCCAGCTCTATCTCGCGAAGGTCTCTCAGAACTTCCTCTTCATTGGCGGAAGAGCTGCAAATGGAGGCCTGTTGATCTGCATGACTCTCTGTGGATCTAGCGGCAATAATTCGTCGGTAGTAGTCGTTCGCGACCTCGAGCTCAGCTTCGCTTGAAGCCTCTGACGAGACGGCTGAAGGGTTTTGTTCGTCTTCGGGTGCATTGCTTCGAGATTCTGCATGCATCATTTGCTCTTCCTGGCGAAGCTTCGCTCGGGCGCGACCTCTACCTAGTCGGCGGCGTTTCTTTTGGGTCTTAGACAAGATAGGTGCGTCCACCTCTTCAGCTACATCTCCTGCCGGATCGTTCCACGGTGCCCTAGGTGATGATGCCGACATTGTTATGGAGGATTCTCTGCGGCTTGTCCTTCTGAACCTGGGTGCGAACCAAGACGCCTTGGTAGGGGAATTTGGGTCAAAGAAGCTGCAAGAGTATGTATATCAATCTCAAGGCGGTCACCACTCTGGGGTGATAGGCTAACATTTCAACACATACAGTCCTCTTACCCACTTGATCAATCAGGAACATCAAAGCCAAAGTGTTGATATCCCAGCTCGCGACTAGTGGTTCACTTCCACTAAGAATCGTGGCATTGGAAGAGTGTTAGTCTTGTATAACAGATGACTTTAATGTGGTATAACACACTCCACAGGTTGTGGATGTGATGAAGAGTCCATCATGACCAGGAGTGGGGAGTCGCCAATATCCAAGAAGACGAAATTATCTACCCAGCCGCCAGCCTAATTCTCACCTCATCTGCGCCCCAATCCCGAAATCCCATCATAGTCATTCCCTTTTTCTACAACGCTATCGGACGAGATTCTACACTCAATCATCTACCCATTCATTCTAAACATCACAGTTCTCACACCTACATGCCCGCCTTCCACCCCTGTTCCAGCCTTCAGCATCAAGTAGATGACCGACGAGGATACTGACTACCCAATACCGCCATCAAAGTGAAGCTTGAGCAAAAAAGCCGGCGAGAGTGCGAGCTGAGGAATTAAGCAGTTTGGGAAGGGTGATACGGAGGGTGTGAGACTGATACTTCCTCCTCGCTGTTGTGAGATTTGAAGGGTGTAGGGATATGGACGTGGATATGAGATGCGAGAGATGGCGATGGCAAGGGGAGTTGGATAAGATGTATCTAGAGATAGGGAGGGACCCAACAAATCAAATACAAAGAGTCGAGCACTTTGACTTCATGGTAGATGGCCCGCCCTCATCCCCACTAACTTCCATAAGCTGTAATATTTGCTGTGCTTTGCCATTCTACCATGATGGCCGAGCAGGCTATTTCTTTCGTGGTGTACACGAGTGGCGAAGTCGCCGTGCCTGGCACTCTACGAGCGGGCGGTCTGATTTCAGTCTAGGGCGTAGATTTCTTGTGCTTCATCTCCTTCGCTGCAAGATACTTGCTCTTGGTGTCGGAATGCTCTTCTTATGGCTCATCGAAGTTGAAGATACTCAATATCCATAGCGTGATGCCCTAGAGAAGAGATCATTGATTGACGGCTGGTTATTTGCACAGAGACCGAACGCGTGGAATCAATAGAGTATCGTTCCCCTGCGATGGTATGGTGAATTCTGGGGTTCAGGCGATGGTTGGTGTCGCTTCCACCATCTCGGGACCCCCGTGTTCGATAACTTATTCTGGTAAGTGCAAATGCTCTGACGATTGCTCTGTTTTCCGGCAGCGGAACCGCACGACGTCCAGCAATCCATCGCAATGCTTCGAATGGTGGACGTATTCCTAGACCGCTCCTACATTCCGAAAGGGAGAATGCGAAACTTTCTATGCAAGCTTCGAGTGCGACCATGGGGGTGTGGGAGAAGCGGCAGGAGAACAACTACGCGCACGCTGGCGATCGGCTCGAGGTGTAGCTAGAAAAGCAGGGAGGCTCGCGCGTTGCCCGCGAGCATGCGACGATGCCGAGATGTATCTGTGTACCCCATCTCAATTAGATCGTTATTATTATCTTCGTTCTTCACTTCATTGTCCGATATCTCTAGAATTTCTCGAGAAACAAAAACGGCGAGCAAGGAGCTTGTCTATAAAATCGAGGCGCTACAAGTACAAATCAGCAAGAAAAAGAAGTGTTCAAGGTAGATGGTACCGTTTGCGGCAGCAACTGACGAAATGCAAACTTATCTCTCAGCTGCTTCCACAACGTCTTCCAACATCGGGCCAGAGACGACAGAGATAAACTGAACTCTTCTCTTCGCATTTAGAATTCCCACTGTTGGTGAGTTCGACTCTAGAGAACAGGCCACTCACAGCGGATAATAGTTATCGAGCAACCTCACAAAGTCTTCCTCAATTGACAAGAGCCGTCTGGTTGTAGCTAAGTGGAATGTTCTCTCGCGTTCGGACTGGGGTCGGAACACAAACGGATCTTAGTTATAGTGCCCCGATATACCTTTGCTGTATGTTGTAGGCCAGGATCGTTCGCCAAACAAGATTCGTATGCGCCAGCTGTTGTCACGCTACGGATCGACACTGGTTTTGGAGTCATGGTAATGTTTTCTGTGATCTGTAACAACTTTGAAATAGACAATGTGAGTCAAAGGCTGGACTATCACAAGGTGTAAAATAGTAGTATTGTACGACTCCTGTCTAATGTACTTAGTTGGGTTACGTTGGTGGAGTTCGAGAGGACAATTGATAAGGCGAGGAATTCTTAAAGTATCAACGCCCAGCCAAATTGCTCTAAGATCGACACTAATAATTATCGAAGCGACGGCATTGATGGCTGCGACGCCGAGAAAGGTTCGGTTTGCAGTGTTCAGACCAAGCAAGGTGAAAGGCTTCTCTAATCTAGCCAGCCATCGCTCATCCAACCCATCATTTCTCATCGTCAATCATCTACATTTTTCACAATTTTCTTGCTCTGCATAGTATATAGTGAGACTGTCGCACTTTGAACCGTCTCATAACCGCTCTACGTGTATTTGTTGCAGGGGGGGGGGGTTACAATTACTTTTGCAACGAGTATATAGGAATGTATAAATAATGTAATAGACTTTCTAATGCCCTTCTATGGGATATGGCCCGTAACCAAAATTGAGACCGAAAAGAGAAAGATCTAGGGGAGATACAAGACTTTACCAGCGCTTTCGCTGTAGCGTTGTCGCGCTATGTGAGTATGTTTGCGAAGTCGTCCGTGTAAAAGAAATGCTTGATTATGTTTGTGGAGTCGCTTGGGAATGTGCTTGTTCGTAGAAGGGGCGAGTGAGTCTTGGATGATGGTGATGGTGATGGAGGACCATGGTGATGGTGATGGAGGACCAAGCGACGGACGAGTCGATGTCGAGGCTTTGCCGAAAGATGGATATATTTGAATAGGTCGTGGATGGCCGAAAAATAATGAGAAGGGCGTGCTCATTCGATTTTAGCGCTTTCACAACGGTTGTCGCCCCTTGGCCTTATTTTTAGATCCCCGACCCCATCTTCTGGCAAGATGCTTTTGATCAACTTTCGCATTTCTTGATTTATCACTATCAAAATCTCATGTTTGATAGAGTGGACTTTGCGCTTTTAACAGCACATCTTTGATAGAGTCTAAATCAACATTGAGAAAGTTATTTGATTGCAAAATTTTTGTGTTTCGAAGCATGTCTTAAAATCAAAGATCGACTTGAACTTCTTAAAGTACTAGTATATGTCGACGAACTTTGCAATTTCTATAGCTCTAGCAATTTGTAATCAAAACTTATAATTAAAGCAATTTTAGAAAGCGCATAGTGTCTAGAGTAATAATTGATTAATTTTATATGTTTTAATAGCGAATTAGCGCTTTCACGTGTGTCTGCAAAGCTTGGCACACAAAAGATGACTTCTTCCCCCTCTTATCACATATACATCTTTTTCAATTTAAAGACAAATAGATTAAAAAAATATCTAGAAGAAAGTCTGTACAACAAGTTAGTTAGCACTTGATTTTGGGCAAGTAGTGAGAGGGTTTGAAGCTTCTATATTGTGTTCAAGTAATTCAAGCTTCTGGAGCAATCGAGCAATATTATACTAGCAGCTCTAGCATAATCAATTATCGTGCAAATTCGCTCAAATTCAAGCGTTAACAATCTTGATATATATACTTTCTTTCAAACGCTTCAAATTCAATTTTTGTCTTAGTCGATGGAGGTGTATATATGTTGGGGGGGGAAGTCGATTTTTGTGTGCCAAGCTTTGCAGACAGACATGAAAGCGCTAAAAATACGAAAGTTGACCAAAATTATGTTGCCAGAAGTTGGGGTCGGGAATCTAAAAATAAGGCCAAGGGGCGACAACCGTTGTGAAAGCGCTAATTACGCATTCGCCGCTCGGAGTCTCGCAGTCAAGGAGTCCCTGGCGCAACAGCACTGAATCCTCGAGTATCTGGGCCGCTACCCGCTGTTGCCACCTAATTCGCTCCTCCTTGTCACACTCCTTACGCTCTGCCATCCTTTCCAGTGTGGCTTCCGCCTGCTCCTCGCGAATATAGCCCCAGCACTCACTCTTCCTCAGCTCATCCCTGATTTCCTCCGTAGCCGCCTCATCGTCCAGGGCCTCTGCCAGCCACTGCGCCTCCTCGAGCATCTCAGCGAGGGTGTATTTCCCGATCTGAACCCTTCGATGAGCGGCCGCGTGGCGCAGGCAGGTGGCGCTGTTAAGCAGTCGCTTGAGGTACTTGAAATCGTCCTCGGCCGGGTCGGACAGTTCTTCCCCGCTTTTGAAGGCCTCGAAGTTCCAGTAAACCTCGTTCCAGAAATTTAGTTCTACCCTTTCGGGACAGTCCCAGCCATGTCGAATGACCCATGTGCTGGCTTGGGCGTTACGTGGCCACTGGAATTCAGCCAGCCGCTGCGGACTATGCTTCGCCCAGTAGTTGTAGCAGGCGCTTTCGAGAAGCTCTTGTGCCCGACAGAGCACTTGATGCACGGTCCCTGGCTCTGTGGGTATATACCCCAAAGCCACGTCGGCGATGTGTCGTTCCGCGTGCGTAATAATAGGCTGGCTAGCCTCCTGATGAGTCAGATACACGACCCGCAAGACCTGCTCAAGCGCCGTAATTCGCGGCTCATCCCTCAGCATGGCAAGAAAGGCAACGGCAGTCTTGATCTGGTGGGTGTCGTACACCCAGCTATGAACTGCATGCAACCTCAACTGGGAGAGATCATTGTAGATGCCACCGCCTGTCATGTGCTTCTGGAGATCCCAGGAATGTTTGATGATATGTCGGACCCAGAAATGGATCTCGACGTCATCAGCAGACTTGGCCCACTTGAATTCCCCGTCCTCGAGCTCTATGTACATGCTCTCTGGTTGGTGCAGCTTGACGAAGTCAAATGCTGCTTCTTCTGACAGGTGCATAACGTAGTTGATCATTCTGTGCGCGGTGCCAAAGGGGATGTCCATGTACCGTTCTTGGTGCAGGAAAGACAGCAAGAATTGGTGCCGTTGAACGTCGATGTCGAGCCAATTGCCGTTCAGAGACTTAGGGGGCGGTAGCGGGGTTGCGAAGCTCACCGTGGGAAGTACTATATACTCCTCCAATGGCGGAGGAATGTCGAGAGGATCCCATTTGGGTATCGACTCGATGGAAGAAGCGGGAGTGTGGGAGAACTGGGAGGTCCAGCCTTCCCAGGTGGTGCTGGCGTCACTGCCATCACAACTATCGCTGGCTTGACTAGTGTCCGACCTGTGCACGGAGAACTTCGATAAACTGAGGCGGGCCTTGCCACCTATTTTCGAGAGCACTATGCCCCATATTTGATGCACAGCAGGGAGTGAGACCCTTTGATGACTCTTAATGGCGATGCGTTGCAATAGTGACTTGCCTGACTTGCCGCTTTTGGAGGAAGACATCTCCGGGGACTCGTCGAATGACTCGATGCTGTTAAGGTTTGTTACTGAAGAAAGAAGGATGGTGTCGCTAGCACGTAAATATGTATCGCCTCGGGACAAGGAGCAGAATAATGTGACAAAGAGGGACACAATGAGTAAGAGCTATCTTTGCGGGACAATGGCTCTTTCGAGAAGTGATTCCGTGAATTCAAATCACGAAGCCAGGACCATTGCTCGAATTGTATAGTATGTATAATGTAATAATTCATCTGATACTGCGCTATGGAATGTAGCACCGTGAGAGAAAGGAGAAAGCGAGCGAAACGCAAGGATTAAACTAGCTCAGTGGCGTAATGCTGAGTCCTTTTGGTAGAATTAGACAGTTGGTCATATCCGTTGAGTATCCGGGAAATTCCTGATCTGGAAGGAGGGGCGAGTCAGTACTGTGAGACGGTCGACATGTAGTAAGTGAGAGCCCTTTCCTGCCCTCGTCCATAACAACTGGGTGCGGTTGAAAGCTGGGAACGAGTGCGGCGTGGAGATGATGGCTCCAAGACAGTCAATGTCAAATTCCAAGCCGAGCTGTCATCGCTATCAGAGGTAGCGACTCAGTTGCCCAGCTTCGCGGTATCGTCAGCTGCCAACCAGGCTTGCCACTTAATCTTGGCCTCGTCATATCTTTCCTTGTCCTCCAACCGCCTTTCCTCCGTCAATTTAGACTGCATCGCATACAAATCCTGACAAGAGCTATGGTCCTGAAAACCAGAGATCTCCTCTGAGGCCGCCTGATCGCCAAGGACGCGGGCTAAATCCTCCGCATCCCGTAGCATCTCGAAAAGGGTTTCCGGCTGATACCCGTCCTCTCGGTAGATACGATGGGCTGTCAGGTTCCGGAGCGCGACAGCGCTTTTCAGGAGACGCGTGAAATCGTCTTCATAGAAGAAGTCGGGATTGTAAATATCCGGTTTCTTCGGCCATGGTGTGAAGTCCCACTTGAGTCCCGGTGTCTCGCACCACATTTGCAGCTCGACCCTCTCTGGACAGTCCCAACCAAAAGGTACTGTTCCCCTTGGCATTCGGCCGTGACAGCCTTTATCGCTCTTGTGCCACTCTAGCTCTGTCAAGCGTTGTGGGTTATGCTTCGTCCAGTAGTTGAAGCAAGCCTTCTCAAGGAGCTCCTGTACCCGGTGGAGGAGCAGATGCTGGGTCTTCGGCTCCGCAGGGGTGTAGTGTAATGCTAAATTGGCCTGCTCGATGTCATCGTCTGTGATGGAGACCTCTTCATTCGACTGCTTGTGCGTGTAGTAAATGGTCCTAAGGAGCTGTCCAAGATTTGTCAGTCGGCCCTCGTCCTTTAGCAGGCCGAGAAATATTACAGCCATCAGGATTTCATCAGTGCCGTAGACCCAGCTGTGAGTGGCGGCAAGTCTCCGATCATAGAGATCATAATGCCAAGAAACATCTACCATTTTGTGCTCTATAATCTTTTTGACCAGGTGTTCTAGTTCAATCTCATCCGCACACTCTCTGTATGCACCCCTAATGTGTAGGTAATCCGATCCACGCGACCTCAAGAAGCAGTAGGCTCCCCACTGTAGTAAGTGCATGATAGCATCGAGGAGTCTGTGAGCCGTACCGAATGGAATGTCGGTGTATCGCGTTCGCTGCAAAAAAGAGCACAGGAAGGGGTGACGTTCTGCGTCAACGGCAACGTTCCCGTAAAACTTGATATTGACGTTTTCATCAGAAAGTGGGTCGCAGAAGCTCAACGTAGGTAGTCTAATGGGCGGATCGTCGAAATCCGCAGGAAGACAGTGAGAGTCCCAATCGCCCGTTGGCTTTATCGAGGATGTGGAGGTCTGCGAGGAGTCGGAGGTCTCGCTATCAAATTCGATGCTTTCGTCACTCCCATCCGAGCTCTTGGAGCTTACACTGGAAGGAGAACCGTGCTCGGAGACCTCGAACATCACTGGTTCAGACTTACTGCTGTCCGTCAAATCTACCGCAGAGTAAGTTGGGAGATCTGCGGCAAGTTGCGATGTCCGGGAGCCTGCGTCGGAAGTCATTTGCGGGGCTTTTTGGTCGGCTTCTTGGGAAGACATGTCGAGAGGGATGATGAACTTGTGGGTTGTGAAAACGGCAGGGATGATCACGTGATTGAGACGCTTCTGGAATTGCAGGAGAAGTAAGAACTAGAATAATGTCGAGAAGGGAGATAAGATGTATATGAATCCGCTTTGCGGGACAATGGCTCTGTAAAAAAGTAATTGACGGGCTTCCAAGGAAATTAGGGGATATCTATAGTATAAAGAAAGACTGAGTCAAATATAGTAGCCGACGGCAACCTGAGTGGTCGAGGAGTTAGTTTGCCCAGTTCGGAAGATTGGGATGACTCCGCTCCCAGAAGGGAAATACCCATGTACTCGAGAGTTCCCGGCTGAGCAAGTTTGAGGGGGTTTTGCAGGAATCACCCTAGCTGGCGTTGCCACGGCTCGATGTCAATGAAAGACAAAGGACGAGTCGAGGATCGGAGCGCGAATAATAAGGGATTGCGCTCAACAAAGCAGTGAAGCCAGATCATGTACCTGACAATCACGTGAGAGACGCGCCTTTGTTCTTTCAAAGTCTTTCGCGCCGGCGAGCTTTTTTTGTCCTTGTTGGCGCCAAGGCTTTCTCCGTGGCCACGTAGGGTAATGTACAAGCAAAGCGTGGTGAAGACTACCGAGGTATCATTATCTGTAAAGACTGCGGTCGCTATTGATGCTCTTTATAGCTGACATAACAGCATGCAATCTCTCTGAGAGATCACCAAGAAGGCAGCGAAGAGACCTTTACCATCGACATGTAATACTCAGCACCAACAGCTTGAGCGAGGGTACAGTCTTCGATGATCTTTGAAGTCCAGTCTAGCTCGATTCGTGAAGAAGGCGCCCTTCTAGCCGTGGGGTGGGAATGAATCAATCTGCTCAGGTAAGTGAATCCCTTATCAAGCTTGGAGGAAGCAGTAAGTGACTCTAAGATTGTGACACTCTGCAGAGTCTCTTGCGAATGTTGCGCATAGCTGATCAATTGCGCCTCTTCCTCCGGCTCAACAGAAGCGTTACTAGCCAATGATCTCTACATGCCACAAGATCGGTGAACGAAAATGGATTGCAAAGAAATCGTTAATCGTCAAGATCTAGGGCCAATCCTCAGACACGAACACCGAAACGTAGGATATTACTATGAGGCGACAGGGATGACTGTCGCACGTGGAAGAGCTAATCCGTCGATGGTAACAGCGGAGGATACAAGAGCTTGAAGGCGGTGGCCAGGACGCGCTCGTGCAGTCTGTTGTCGGAATCACACTATCCGCCGGTGCAGGTGATAATGTCCGAGGACTTGAGCATCTGGGAAGAAGCGCTTTCTGTGTCGTCCCAGGTTTGAGCGCGATAAGCCAATGAGGCCAATCCTTACCGATCAGTAAGAGTCCTGCCTGTCTCGTCTCACCCCAGGACGATTATTCGTGCTACGGGTGGCGGTCTCAATGTTTTCCAGAATGTTTTGTAGAGGCGTCCGACACCCAAACGCGATGCCAAAGTTCTCTGCTCGTTCCATTCGATGAGCATAACATTGTAAAGTGGAAATTCCGAGCTACTATCGTCTTGCTGGCTGTCCTGGTCGATACTGAAGTACAGTGCCTCCGAGATAACAACCAAAGAGTGCTTAGTGGGATCAAAATTTCGTGGACCATCACCATCGAGTCTGAGGTGGCCCACCTGTTTCTCGACCCGGGTCTCTGCGCCTTCGAGAACCGGATATTGCAAAGGAACCTTTGGATTTACGACTGCAGATCGCTTGAGCCGTCCGAATTGAATAGACTCAGTACAGCTCGTTCTAAAGATGAGATGATGGCTACTGATGTGAGGCCAGACTGATTCAGGCAATTCAGCCTGTTCGATTCTAACGCGGCGTTCCGCAACCTTGTCCGAATCTAACAGAAGGTTCTCGATGTCATCCATGATGCAGTCCCAGTACCCGAGGCTATCGTCTGCTGTTCTTGGCGACAACATGGGTGGGTACTTGTCCCACTCCTCTGGCAGCTCTTCGGTGGCTGATTGAAGTGGTATACCGAGGCCATTGTAATTAAGCATTTCAAGCTTGTCGTTTCGCCGGCCGAAATATCTGAGAAGTGGCCTAAACGCTTCGGTGCCATTATCACTTGCAACACATTTGAGAGCCCAGACACTTGTGTTGATTCGGAAGGCATCCTCATACTTGACAGGCCCTTCCCATCCTGCCCAAGACCAGCTCGCAAGCCCCGGAGCGTTGCGTCGATGTAAGCGCGCGGCTGGTCGCCACAGCAGTGCTGCATCTAGCAAAATCTCAGGCAAGCCTTGCTTGATCGGGCCTCTGAAGCACAACTCGAGAACATGAGATAATCCAGCGATTGCTCTGAGAATATCCGAGGAGTGCTGCAGCCGCCTTTGGGAGTATTGAGTTACCAGGTTGACATATTCCTTGAATGTGCTAGACCTTACAATATGAGTTTTACCATCACGAAGTTTTTCAATACTACAATTCGAATGACTTTCGCCTGGTTTCTTGACCCCAAAATGCTGAGGCTTGATCGAGAGCCACAAATACATTTCCAGCTCTTCGCCTGATTCCGCTGCCGTCATATCTTCGAATGCGACGGTTTTGTGACATCGCCAGACCAGTCGGCCACCAGTGAAGATAGCCAGACGGCGAGACAGAAGGCGTTCTTGAAAGGTCCAAGCTCTGTTATCCCAACGTGAATTCAGCAGCCCTTTAGATTCAAGCAAGGGTAACATCATATGAAAGCCCGGTTCAATCTCCTCGCAGATCTGATCAACCTGACGAGACCCCTTGTCTACACCAGCAAGTCCTACAACGGGGTGCTCTGCGTCTGCCGCTACTATCGTCAGGAGTGCATTGCCATAGATGCGATCCATCATTTCGAGCTGCTGACGCAGGTCGACCACGTCGTCTTGGACAACGCAAAGCGAGTCGATCCAAAGGTAGCGCTCGCCAAAGCTTCGCGTGGCATAGATGGCGTCCCGTATCGTCTTCGGGAGGCTCTGACGGAAGATCTTCAGAAGTCCATGGGTGCGTAAAAGCTTGTTCTTGTTGCTCTGCAACAGTTGGAATGTTGGCGCCTCACCTCGAACATAGCTCAATGCCAAGTAACGGTAACTCCATACTTGCGAGCCGGTAACTTCGACCACTGATAAGTCGTCAACGTCGACGAGTCTAAAATAATCAGGCCTTCGTAGATTGAACGGCCAAGCGTGCTGACTGCAAGAAACACCGTGCGTTTGCTCGCAATTATCGAGCCACATGCGACCAATACTCAAGTCAATCTGGTCTGGCTCCAGTACGTGGCCGTAAGCGAACGGAATGTCCCTCTTCCCAAGCTCAGCAGGGGACCACTCAGATTCGATGCGGAGTCTGAATTGACTTAAGGTCACCATTTGAGCTTTAGCTCCGCGAGGGTAGCCCCAAAGCTTCACATCGAGTAGACCGGGAGCTGTGAGGTTGTTTGAAATGGCGATATAGCAGGGCGAAGTAGCTTGAATTTCTGACCCACCGCCATCTGACATGTAAGCAAAGAAGCCCTGATCAAAGTCGTTGGGTGCAACAACGGCAAGGTCACCCGGACTCGACATCTTCGCCCGTTCTTTCTCCCCTTCAATCACTTTAACGCCAAAGGGCCACTTCTGCAGACCAGACCAGGACACATTTGTATTCACCCAAGCTTCATCCAAGGTGGTAGTAGTGAGCCAGGTAGCCATAGTGTCATTGCGTCGCTCATCGGGCAGGTTTGCATAGACAAGAGGGTTTTTTAAGGGATCATTCTCCGGTTGGCAGAGTGAACGTATCAGCAGGCTGCAGAGCGGACAGTCATCCTTATGCCATATCAGCCGCTTCAAGGGAGAAAACCAAGTTCGCCCAGGCTCCGGCGAACTGAGGCAGACCTGCAAGGGGAAGATCTGACAATTGCTGCACAGATGCCGTAATGCGGATACAGACTCTATGGAGTGATTCGACCGACGCTTCAACTCCTTACGTTTTTTTGCAGACAACGTTGCCCGAGCGGTTGAGAAGGCTTGATAATCATCGGTCGCGGTTTTCAGTGCCGATTTTGCTAGCTCCAACGACTGTGAGCCACGATGGTGAATGGTGACCTTGGAGGAAGCGATCGGTCGTGCCGATACTGTGCGAGCATGATTCGAAGACTCCGGGATTGGCTCTTTATCCGCATAGTCAAAGATAAGGGGGGGCAGGGAGAAAACATTAGCAGAATAACCGTGGAAACCAGTCCAGGACTCCTCCATAATTCAATAAATCGACAGCAAAGGTCGTAACGTCGTATGTCATGATCAACAATAAGTGAAGAGAAATGTTGTACCAATACCCAGAGACCCGTGAAGAAAGGATGAAACACCGAGACAGCTGGGGAACGAAGGATTGACCACGAAGCAGAAAAGAGTGTTTGCTTGTCTAAGCGGCATCTTGCATGGCCAACGAGAATCATCTCAACGTCGACTCACCAGCCGGTGATCCAAGTGACCCATTCTCCGAGACTCCAAGCGCACCGCACCATTGTTGCCATTGCTGGCCTCACCCACTGGCGACGTCGCATAGAACCGCAGGATCTGCGTGGTCTCAACTCAATCAATTGCAGCATAGCCACAGCATAGCCACAGCAAAGCTGCTAGACCAATTCGGGACTACATCTGTGCCTTTTCTCGAGCCCACTACGGTGGCCGATACCCTGCTTAAGGTCAAAATTAGGAAGATTTCGGATTTTGAAAATCAAAAACGAGAATTGAGATCTACACTTCTATCTACGTCTAATGCTTTTAGTTATATATTGTTCTATATTTAATTGCATAAGTACTTTAAGCTTATTCGAAAAAACAAGTCAAGACTCTATATAGCGTTGTATATATTGTTTAATATCTATTATTGCTTAAGAACTTGCTACAAATGTTAATTCAAAGTTTGCTCTTAGACTTTTTAGAAGAGAAAGAAAGAAAAATTCTACTAATAGAATTAAAGTGTTACGCTGGTACTTCCGTCAGGGGTATCAGGGCGAGTTATACTGTTGGAGAGGTTTGTAGGCGTCTTCAGGCAATGCAAGCAATCACTTGGTAACAAGGGGTTGCAGCTTAGTAGTCGTAACAGTAAGTCAAGACTTAAGATGAGTTGAACACGATCCATAAGGAAGTCGCGTTCGAAAGCTATATACTTTTTCATCATTTGGGGTCCAAGGTGTCCAAGGTGTCCAAGGCATTGGTCACCTTGATCACCTTGATCCTGAATCCAAGGTGTCCAAGGGCCAAGCCATCTTGATCACCTTGATCCTGTCGGCAGACCTTCCCTTCCTGATTACCTTGTGAAGAGCAGTGCGCGGCGGATAGTACTTATCAGCATGCGGCTCGTAACATAAAGCTTTTGTTTTCAAGTTAATTCTAGAATATTAGAAGAATATTAAAGAGAAAATTTAATAAGTAATTAGCGATCGATTGCGCTAAAATAGTTACTTAGTTAGCAATATATTATCTTTCTAGGAAAATCTCGAGATTAGAATTTATTCTCAAGATTTTTAATATAAAACTTCTCTAAATCGATAAAAATTCTCTGTATTCTCTATTAAACTATAGACTAATTATATTAATTCAATTAATCGAATTAAATCTTAACAATTCGATTCAAATCAAACTAAAAGTCTTGACAATTTAATTCTTAAAATTAGAATTAACAATTCAATTTAATTTCAAATCGAAAATCGAAAATCGAATCGAAAAATTAACTCGAATTGCCAAGATATTAGTTCTATTATAAAATAGTTAATATAGTTAAATTTCTAATCTAAATTTCTATTTAATTCTCTTTAATTATAATTTAGTAATATATTATAGTAATATATTATTATAATAAATTATAATAATTATAATAATTTTAATAATTTAGATCTAAAATTAGTAAATCTTGACATAATAATATAATTTTCGATTTCTTAACAATTCGATTCAATTTGATTCGATTTCAAAATATATAGATTAAATTAATCTTTAATTTAATTTTTATAGTTAAAACTAACAATTCGATTGAATTTCAAAAGTTGAAATCGAAAATCGAATTGACAATTAATCTATAAATATATAGTATAAACTATAATTATTATATCTATATTTTAGATTTGTTACTCTAGTAGATCTAGTAAATAATTTTCGAGACTTTTGTTAAGAGCATAAAATTCAATAGATCTAGCAAATAAACTAGTTCAAACTAGACAATATAAGAGTTTACTAAGCAATACAAATTATATTTCTATAATATTCTTGTATTTTTTATAAAGAATATCGCTTAGTAAGATCTTATATTGTCTAATTTAGACTAGTTTATTTACTAGATCTGCTAAATCTGCTCTCAACAAAAGTCTCGAAAATTATCTGCTAGATCTGCTAGAGTAACAATTCCGTAATGCAGATGTGCCGTGATAATCTCGATCAGCCGAACCTCGGATACCAAGCAATTGCTTGCATTGCTTAAAGAACTCTATAGATCTCTCCACAAGTATCGATCTTTATCGATATCCTAGATCGCCAGATAGCAGCGTAACACGGTTGTACAGAACCTAGTAAGACGTGCTTTTGAGATCGTGAAAATGATTTTGGAGTAGCAAAATCAATTTGGCTCTAGGAGCTCCCTGATAACAACATGTCTTCGTGATCATCCAATATATCTTGTATACCGTCTCCACGCAACATCTTTCTTCAACGCCTCAAGATCAACCTCAGGGAGACAAAGCGCAAGCGGCAAACTCCCCCCCTCTGCCGGTGTGATAACAATCGTCCCCACAATCGGCGCCGCATCCGACCTCCGCACAAAGCAAGCGCGACCCAGCAATCCAAACATATCCGGCATCGCGGACGCCGCCTCGTCGCCCGCGCTCGAGACCATCGACGTCGCCCCCAGGTCGACATTAACATCCCGCAAGCCGCCATAGACGAGCTGCGACTTGTCCTTCTCGCGCGCCACGAACGTCGCATAGCTGCGCAGCCCCCACGCCGTGTTGGCGGCTTTGAGCTCGCGCCGGAGCGCCTGCGTGACGGTCGAGAGCGGAAGCGAGGCCACGCGGCCGAGGGGCAGGCGCGCGATGGAGTGGTGGATCATGTGCCCCAGGTAGCTGGACGGGATGCCCAGCGCGGACCGTCCGTCGATGGCCCGGGTCAGTTTGACGACCGTATCGGCGGGCATGCCGCGCGCGAGCCGGGCGGCGCTGATGCGTTGCCAGCAGAAGGCGCAGAGGATGTCGTTGTCTGAGACCGTGAGCGATGGGCCCCCGCTCCTGGGTGCCGGTGCTGCTGCTTTGCGGAGCGCAGGGAGGCCGGCTAGAGGCACTTTGAAATAGCACCATTTGGCTGGCAGTTTGGGGAGGGGCGGCGCGTAGCCAGGCGGCCGGCGCAAGTGACTGTGATCCTTGACGGGCTCGCATTGTGGGAGAAGCGGTGCGACTATGCGGCGGTCCCGGTTGGCCTGCTCGAGCTCGGCTGCTGGGATCTCGCGCCCGCTGAGCACGGTGGATAGCAATCGCATTATTTGTACAAGCCCCGCGCCGTCAATGGCTACGTGATGCATGCTCATGTTCAGGAGCAGCCCACCGTGGATGAAGTTGGCCTGCGCCGCGATGACAGGCAGAGGTGGCTCGAGCCCATGCGGCAATGGCAGGCTGGGCCACGGCGTCAAGATCTTGCCCGGGAGCATTGCAATGGGAGCACTCGCTCGCATGATCTGTGTCATTGACGGCATCAGGTTGTCGCACTCCTTCACCCGCAATATCTCATTGGGAGGCCCATCCACCGGCCACGGAGCCGGCTGGTAGACGCCTGAATTTCCAGCTCCTCTGGGTACATGCACCACCTGGCCGGCTAGCAAAGGTATCTGGTCAGTGATGATGCGGAGAGTGTTGCGGAGGGCAGTAATGATGGTGTCTCGCGGTAGGTCTGCGTTCGTTTGAAAGGCATAGAGAAGGTCAGCATAGCCGTTGAGAAACGGGAACTGTGACAAGCTGTCTTGATAGAGGTCCTCGTCGAGGGAATCGTCTTTGACCTCAGCCTGCACCTTTGGGTGTCGGTCCGCTCGATCTTCCTGCTCGTCCATCCCCGTCGAGCTGGTTGTGATTTCGGCGAGAGTCTCTGTACGGAATGTTACGTTGGAAATCATCTTCGCAAGGCTCTTTACTCTCAACAGAGAGTCTCAACAAAGAGAAAGGATACGGCTGTCGAAGTCGAAGAAACTAATTGACAAAGCCTATAACATGCGGAATATCCAAAACTCCGCACCGTTTCGTTCCCTCTCCGCCCTCTTCGCATTCCTACAACGTATTAACCCTCACTCCCTAAGGATTGGAAGACCAAACCGTAGCCCACCCCACGCATAGACAAGCTTTCCCGTATGATGATGAGGTCACAGCGAGCAGATTTCACGCCCACGGCCATACTCTAATACTGCACCGAGCCGCGCGGCCAGCGAAAGCAAGACCATGACTACATCTACCTCCTGTCAGCCAGAGTAAACATCACATTTCCCGAGAAAGCAAACAGAATCAAAACCACCAAAAGGACATCCCAAGAAACCTCGCCGCTTCAACAGACTGCCAACTCTCAGTCTCGAGCGCTTTCCGCATTGCATCATGTCAGCAAACCTGTCTCTATGGCTCAAGCAACGGATACGCGTGTCGGTGCGTAGAAAGAATAGAATTGCAACTGCGGGTGTACGCTGTTGGTACCTGCTCAAAGGAGCAAATTACAATTGACCGTGGGTGAGAGGCTTTGCCCACCTCAAAAGTCCTCTCTCCTTAGTGTAAAGCCGGCGTAGGGTTTAGATATGTAGACACCTCGAGCTTGCATATTGAGTAGGGCATGAATGGCTTTGTAGATCGAGAGCTATGGCGGTGACGGCGTGATCGATCAACAAGCGCAGCGGCTTCCAGGACAGCTATAAGCTCGCTCTACAAGGATATCGGCGAAGATAAATCGTAGAAGAATGCAGGAAGAATAAGCCTGCTCGAATCGCTGACGAAGAGAGTGGCAAGAAAGATGAAGCTTGAACCACACGAAGCGAGAGCTCGCCGCTGCGTCGTGGGGAATGTCTCTGATTTCAAACAGTAAACCGAATAAGAAGAAGGTCGGAGAGCTTCACGAAGAGCTGATTAGGGAGACCGGTGCTCTAGTGATCTATACTGACCGAAGCGGTATTGATGGAAAGGTAGAAATGGCAGCAATGGCATCGCACAGGATGATCCTGGCAGATCTAGGACTCATCACGTCGTACACTGTATTCTCGGCGGAACTGTAGGGAATTATTCCGGCGACACGATAATAGCCTATCTTCTGGGGCTTGGATAGCAATATATAATAGTACGTACGTATAGACAACCAAGCAGCCCTTCGAAGCCGCCTCCCCTATCCTCTAGCTCTCGCCTCCATACATCCCCCACACAATCAAGCATACTCACACGACCGTCTACAGAATTGGTATGGGATTACCAGGGCCGAATCTGGCCAGCGGATCCCACTGCTTCTTCAAGCGCACCAGTCGTGGAAGGTTCTTCTTTCCATACCATACCTCCGGGCCCTCGTCCCCGAACGCGTAGTTAATGTAGGTGCGCAGCGTGCCGAAGCCACTAGTAGCGACAAGCTGGTTGCGTAGGCGTTCGCTGTAGGCGTAGACCTCGGCGTCGTGGGCGGGCCCGTCGTAGAAATTGTTGAGGACGCTGGAGGGGGGGGGTTAGTGCGTGATAGCCATCGGTATTTGAGAGAGCGCAGAGGGAATGTTCTTCACAAGAGGTGCTTACATGAGAGTGCCGAAGTCACGGCCGGGGTAGACACCACGTTTGTGTTTCGGCACTGCCAGCGTAGCAGCAGTGTTGAAACGCTGGACGACGAAGGCACCCTTATACCACGGCCTCGACGCCGCGAAGGAGGCAAACTGATTGACGGCATGTGTGTACGTGGTCGCAGAAGTCTGATTGGCGCCGATTGAGTAGTGATTATTATATATCCCTCGAACGCATGCGTTGGCGCCGGCGCCAAAGCCTGTTTGTTGGCCGAGGTTGTTCCAGCTGATGGTCTGATTTTGCCACCTGGTAGGGCCCAGGGCGATGAATCGGTCGAGCCATGGCTGCGCGGCTTTCTGAGGTCCAAAAAACGACATGAAGGCTAGGAAGACTGTCTGCGGTTCAATAAGGGTGTGCGTCAGCAGATTCCCCTTGCAGGAGCGTCGATGATGGCTACGCACCTGGTTTGACGTGTGATTGTATGTTGCCTCCATGGTAAGACCCATTTCCTTTGGGTAAGTCTCATCCCATGCTTGCAGCAACTCCCACAGAGAGGCATTGACGGAGCTATTGTAGATGAAGTCTGCCTGCACTAAGAGACCGTTGTTCGGAGCATCAAACACCTTGTAAGTTGCAGAAGTTATGATTCCGAAATTAGCACCAGCTCCACGGACAGCCCAGAAGAGATCTTCGTTCTCGTCTTCAGAAGCCGTGACAATATCTCCACTAGCAGTGATCATGCGGACAGAAAGCAGGGCATCGATTATGAGGCCGTGAAGACCCTGATACGGACCCACGCCCGCCCCGACTGTAGCCCCAATCATATTGACACAATAAACATTTCCAACAGCTGTTGATGACGATGTCAGCAGGCTGTGCCTCGCCGAACTCTGCCGCGGGTGCAGTCAGAACTCACGGATTACTTTGCCGGCATTGTATAAATTGGTCTCGAAATCGACAAACGAAATGCCCGGACCGACTGTCAGTGTGTTTGCGTTAACATTCAGGCTATTCTCGTGGAAGTTTGACAGTTCAATGTTGATGGCTTGCTTCACCGTTGCAAAGCCAGGTTCGCCGCCATGGGCACCGCCAGTGGCAAAGAAGGATAAGTTGTAATAATTTGCGGTCTTAATCTATTTGATAGCTTAGAGCGCGGCCCCAAGAGCAGCGCTGCGCAGTCTCATCCACCTACAATGTATCGAACATCCTCGTCAGTAGCTGGCTTGATTGTCACGGCGAAGGTTGGCGCATCCCAAATCGTGGCACGCTGGACTGTTGAGGTATTGTAGTCGGCTTGTCCGGGATAATGAATGCTTGCACTTGAAGACAGGCCCGAAGCGAAGATGCTTGTGTAATTCACACCCTCATTGCTGCGCCTATCATTGGTCGACCAAGCAGCGACGAGGAACGGAAAACTTGCGAAAAATGCAGCAATGGAATGCATGCTCGAAAGTGCTTTCGGACTGACGAGGAGAAGAGGGAGAAGTGGGGATCGAGCATCTTTTGTTAATCCTCCACAGCAAATGAGTGGCTTTTTGGGACTTACACCATCTTGTCACATCCCGAATCCAAATGGTCGATTACCCCTACGCGGGCTTGGATCCTAAGAGGGCTGGATCCTACTGCCCGCGTGCGGCTGAGCGAGCTAACGCCATTCAGCAGGTAGTCCCTCGGAGTTTCTATTGCTAACCATTAGTAATGGAGATTGTGAGCGGCAGGTTGGGCGACCTAGAAACACCTAGAAGCTCTGCTCAAAGAGAAGTGCGTAGTAAGCCGAAAGGGATTGAAGCTGCGTAGAAAGCCTTTATTCTCCTCTGAAGCCTCCTGACGAGCTAAAAAGCGAGATTTTTCGCACTACTCACAAGATACAGTGTGCTGATAAATAGCAATGATAGACAGAATCTTCGGGTGTTGCAAATATAGATATAACGACAAGACGTCGAAGCTCATAAAGATGCATCCGCCGCGAGGAAATCTTGCCGACCCACGATATTTGGGGTGCCAGTGACTTTTCCAACAACCAAGCGGACTTTCCATTGCTGATAAACCCCGATATGACGAGAAGATATTCCCCCTTCTGCCTTGTCGTCTGGCCAATCAGATCCAACCAGGGTTCACCATAGTCGCTTCTGATATTTATAAGCATTCCCGAGCATCAACAGTGCCACAGACTTCGCCCGCCCCAATGACTATCTCGAGTACCGCAGACGGAATTGCTAACGGGACCGCTAATGGACATGGAGAGCATTGTCGCACTAAGAAGGAAACACATATCCTCATCATTGGGGCGGGCCTCACAGGACTGTTGCTGGCGCAGGGTTTGCGCAAGTTGAACGCTGCTCTTGAGTCAAGAGGCCAACCGGCCAACTACACGTACAGTATCTATGAGCGTGATGAAGCCGCCTTCTACCGCGGCGGTGGGTTTAGCCTGACCATCCACTGGGCGCTGCAGCAACTTTACGACGTTTTGCCGGAGGATCTCTCAGCACGCATTTTTCAATGCGTGGGCAATCCGGCTGCAATCGAAAATGGGCGAATGGGTTCGTTCACATACCTGAACCTACGGACCGGGCATCCTCTCCATCGGAACGAAGTTCTTCCCGGATGGAAAGGAGCCCGTATGTCGCGTGCCAAGTTCCTCAAGCTGCTCATGACGGGCTTGACTGTGGAGTACTCGAAACGTTTATCTGAAATCACCTACCCCAACGACGATACTGTCTGTGCACATTTTGAGGATGGACAAATGGTGACGGGAGACCTGCTTGTTGGTGCTGATGGCTCGAGATCGGTTGTGAGGCGCTTCTTGTATGGCGCTGAGAATTCGAAAAACTGCCAGCTTCCGGTGCGCATGATCAATTGTCGTTGCGAATACCCTCTTGAAAACTTGAGAGGGTGCATGGACATTGATCCACATCTATTTCATGGGGGTGATCCGGTGCAGAACGGCTACTTCATGTTCGCCTTTCTCGACGTGCCGCGTCCGGGGTCAGCCCAGACTACCGCTTCCTGCCAGTTGACATTGAGTTGGCCATACGAGCCGGGTTTTCTCGGTGAACAAGAGCCATCGGACCCGCCGAATGAGTATCTGGAGCGTGTGGCTTGGTTGCGACGACTGACAGAGTACTGGGCTAATCCGGTGCACGACCTGATCCACCACATCCCCGAAGATAGCATTGTCCGTCCAGTCACCATCGAAGAGTGGTTGCCGAATGATGCAACTCAACATCGGACCGACAGGAGAGTCACCATGGTAGGTGATGCAGCTCACCTGATGACGTCCTGTAAGTAGACTACATATCATATCAAGCTCTGTCCGGACTTCTGACTTGAAGCAGTTCGCGGGGAGAATGCCAACCATGGCGTCGTCGATGTTGCGAACTTGGTCGCCCTTCTCAGCGCCAGTGGTGCAGGGACAACTGATATGAGGCAAGTGATTAGCAGATACGAGGAAGAGATGATAGGGAGAACAAGACCTGCGACTGTTAAGGCTCGACAGGCATGCCTAGACGCCAACCACTACGAGAACGTGAAATCGGGCAGCCCATTCTTATCGAGACGTACCATGCTACATCAGGTAGAAAGAGACCTTTTGAACTTCTGAAGTGATGCACATAATCGGTATAGCCAAATCATATCAATAGAAACGCTAGAATTTGCCGCGCCTTTTTCTTCGTGCCAGCGACTCCTTCAATGCAGCTTAGTCAACGTGGACGAACGCAAGACGGTGTGGGTAATAAACCCTGTCGAGCACTTTCACGAGCCCACCTAATGTTTCTCGCGTTGCTAGCGTAGTTTGATCTGAACTACTCCTCCTTTTTTGGACTACAGTGGAGGATTTTATTTATTTGAGAGAAGCGAGCTGGCATTCGGACGTCGCATAACAATGTTGGATGAATTCCAACTGATTGAAAGTAGAATATCCGCATACAAGATGACTGTTCAACGAAGACAAGACGGGTGATGGCTTACACCCAGTACACGCACCTTTCGAACCATAGCCGTCAGGTAATAGTGACTGGATGGATGATAGATGATGCTTCTCATGAGTCGGAAGACCCAAGGGGTAAGCAGCAGTCACTGCAGAGCCCAGCTTACCCAAACTGCGGTTCGTACAACGTCATCTCTATCAAAACCTTTTCAGCCACCATTAGGCATGAAAGCTGTTAGACTGGAACGAGCGCGACAGCAATTTTTGTGCACCCGTTAGTCTTGTCCTCTTCCAAGCACAATAGCGCCAAATGTGGCTAGATGGGCTGAGCCTACTTCACTAGTCGGAGTTTCTAATAGAGGACTATCAGCATCATGACTGTCAACACTGCTCTCTACGAATTTTTGGAGCTCCTGACAAGCTCCTACCGCAGCTGTTTCGGACACGATTTCGTAAAACATCGTATAGCTTCGGCCACTGACAGCTCCCAAATCCATTGTTCCTCTGCCGAATGACGAGACTACATGTTGCTGTCAGCTTGGATGTTGCTCGCGTAGATCACCAGGAGAATGCCAGAGAACAAAGATTCATGAGCTTAAGATACCTCTAGCCTGCGTGTCGAGCTGTAGGCTCCGCTGCTGATATCATGGGAAGGGACGCGTCAGCCATGACTTCAATAAGTTATGACTTCATCATTATCGGTGGTAAGAGCGTTTTGTTCAACAGTCACGAATTGACGGTCTTATTTGAGCATCTGTTCTTGTATTGATAGTAGTAGGTGGACCGTGCGGATTAAGCCTAGCCGCTCGACTCTCTGATACACCTTCGAAGCCATCCGTACTGCTGATCGAAGCCGGTGGCCGCAACGAAGATCCAGCAAGTCGTATTGCTGGTGAACGAAATACGTTCTGGGCCGCTGGCGGTCTGAGGCTCGATTATGGATACAAGACAACACCACAAGCGGCATTAAACAACCGAGAACTTCCATATCATCGAGGCAAAGGCCTCGGCGGCTCGACGGCAACCAACATCGGCGTATGGGACTATGGCTCAGGCCCCGAGTTCGATGAATGGGCGAGGTTGGTTGGCGACGATTGCTGGAAATGGGACAAGGTCCAAGAGCGTTATCGGAAGGTAGAGATACATCATACTGTATCATTCATCCAGTGTCTTTCGCTGACTTCATCGCCACGAAAAGATCGAAAGGTACCACAACTTCACGCCAGAAAAGTACGGGCGATATGTCAAACCGGATCCTTCATCTCATGGTACATCCGGGTAAGTCCAGCCAGATTGGCCGAGAAGAGTCATGGCCGCACGTACTGAACGGGGTACTAGGCCAGTGGATGTAACGTATCCAGTCATCTGGGATCCATGTCTGTCATTGATCTTCGACGCTATTGAGGCTCACGGAGTATATTGAGAGACCAAAGACCAGATGTATCTCCCGCTGACATGACACAGCTGCCTTTGAATCCAGACTTGAGCTCAGACAAGTGCATTGGGATGGGAGTGGCTCCAGCAACTGTGCTCGATGGTCTCCGAGTCACGGCATCTTCTGCGTACCTGAAACCCCAACGGGAGAACCTCCATATCCTGACGGAGTCTCCCGTTCAACGAGTGGTCTTCGAAGGCACAAAAGCGATAGGAGTGGAACTGACTGGGGTAGAGTCCCGTGTGTAAAGCCCTTGCGGATGGCCACTAAAAAGTCGCCGTACTGACTTGATTGCGCAGGGTACGCTTCGAAGGAAGTCATTCTTTGCGCCGGGGCGATAGATACCCCTAAGCTTCTCCTCCTATCTGGGATTGGCGCCGCCAACGACTTGGCGGGGCACGGGATTTCCTTGGTCCTCGAACAACCCAATATTGGCATGAATCTCAAAGACCATTGCATGATCCGCCTTGGAGCTACCGTCGAGCAGGACGCATTCCACCACAAACCCCTGGCCGCGACAGCGGACGACGTTGCTGCTGCTGCTCAAGGATATCTCAAAGTAGACCCTTCGACTCTCCCAGCCCTATCATCTCTGGCCGCGCATGTCCAGTCGCACTTGCTGAACGACCGTACACCAACACATGAACTTCTGCTGGTATGTCCGCCTCCATTCACAGCCGACCGATACGTCTGACCGCCGACTTTTTCTGATCGCGTCTAGCGCATCGTTCCTAGCCCAATGCAAGAGGGGAGACTCCTCTGGATCGCTGTTTTCGTCTTGATGAACTGCCAGTCTCTTGGAAGGGTGTCACTTCGGAGCAGCAGGTCCCAAGATACGCCAGTGATTGATATAAATCTTCTTTCGCATCCTTACGATCTTCAGGTCGTGACGGAGGCAATCCGATCAGCGGTCCAATTACTTCGTGGAAGCTCGATCATCCCCACCGAGGAGCTTGTACTGGGACCGAAAAGCTTAAAGGACGCAGATATAGTGGTGAGTAGCGTCTTGCCGGCAATTTCTCTCTGATCTGCGTTGATGACGTCTCGCTTGTAGGAATACGTTCGAGCCAGCCTTGGTCATTTGTGGCACGCCTGCGGCACAGTCAAGATGGGCAAACCTGGGCTGGAAGGGACATGCGTCACTCCGAACTTCAAAGTTCAAGGTCTGGAAGGTCTTCGAGTTGCAGATCTGAGTGTAGTGCCCATCATCCCAAGGTAAGTAGTGAAAGTCATGGGAAGTGTAACTGGGCCGTTGTAACGTGTGACCTACAGTAATCATATTCAGTCGACGGCATACCTGATTGGAGACATCGCGGCCAACAAGATCATTGCCGATTACGGGCTTGGGACTTAAATTTTGGGTAGGCCAGTCTGTCAGCATGGTTGGCTTTGTGTGAAATAAAACCACATGGAAAAAAGGCGCTAATCCCGATTTAGCAGCGCTCGACACCCGACCTTAAGTAGGCTTCATGCATGCCTCAGGGGCAACCACATTTTCACTACTTCAATACTTGAGAATCTCTACTTTCTGACCTTCTAGCACATATGAAGGTATTTAGGACTGTATTAATGAACTCTGTGGTCCCATTTGTGGCCCAGTATATGAGGTAAGACGAAAGTTCCTCGCGTGGATCCGTTCATTCATTGTCGGATTGCTCTACGAGTTGAGGAGAAGGTCTGTTTGGAGACCAGTGAGCCATGCGAATGCACATAGCGCAACCGTTCCCCGAAGACTGATCGCGCCTGTACGGCTTCATTCGAGGTAGACTGCCAAAAACCCAGCCTCAGTATTTGAGGACGACCTTCCCAAAATTGCCACCCGCGAACAAAGCCAGGAAGGCCTCTGGCGCCTTCTCAATACCCTGCACCTCCCACATCTTGACGCGGATCACGCCCTCTTTGACCCAAGCCTGCACCCGGTCCTGATGTTCCTTAGCGTACTTAGGCGCAATGTCCTTGTCCGAGACAATAAATCCGCGCACCGTCAGCCTCTTGGAGAAGATCAAACTGTACGCCCGCAGAGGGTACTGCTCTTCCCGTGCGGTGTTGTAGTCGGCAATGGTTCCGCACATGACAACGCGGCCGAAGTCCTTCATCGAGCAGAAGGCCGCTTCCAGGTGTTCGCCGCCAACGTTATCGAAGTAGATGTCCAGACCCCCGGGAGCCAGTCGATAAAGTGCTTGCGCCGGTCTCTCCTTCTTATAATTGAATCCGGCGTCGAAGCCAAGGGTTGATGTGATGTAGTCCAGCTTCTCGTCTGAGCCCACGCTTCCGATTGTGTGCAGGCCTTCGAGTTTTGCTAGTTGTCCTACCATCTGACCTACCGCGCCACTTGCAGCTGAGATGAAAATGCTCTGGCCCCTCTCTGGCTTGCCGATCTCATACAGGCCTCCATAAGCCGTGAGTCCTGGAACGCCTAGGGCGCCCAGATACACGCGAATATCTTCGATCCCCAATGGGTTGTCCAGCTGTTTGAGGTGAGGAAGAAGGTCCCCGCTCAAAGCAACATACTCCTGGATTGGCAGAGTGCCAACCACAATGTCGCCTGGACGAAAAGCCGGATACTTCGACCTCTGCACCTGGGCAATACTTCGGGCGATCAAAGGACTCCCAGGTTCTAAGGCAGGCTGGTAGGACTTGATATGCGCCGCACGCATGCGAGACCTTTGGTAAGGATCGATGCTAGCGTACATAGATTTCAAGAAGACTCCGTCCTCAGGACACTCAATGTCGGAGTTGTACGCCGCTGGTTGGATGGAAATGTGTTCACCAATAATCGGCACACCTGAAGGAACGCTGTTGAAAACGAACGCCCTATTCATAGCCATGGAATACAGCGAGTTGCGAAAGAACAGATGACTGTCGATTGTGTTTGAGAGGTCTGCACCAACGGTCTCGATATCATTGAGACCATGGCCTTCTCGGTAGTCAAGAGCCCTTTCTCACGCTGACAATGCTCCAGTAACAACAGCTCTATGTTCGCAGGTAATTGATCAACCTTGCCGGTTCGGGGGTGGTATGCGAGCCTAAGGCCGCTGACTGTGCTCTTCAGTAATAGAAACTCCGAATGTTACCGTGTCTCCCACATCAAATTGTATGCCTGAGAAAAGCCCCGGAGACTTTCCGCCACTGTTCGCTTTGTAGAGATGCTGTTTGCGGAGAAATGGGTGCATACGGCTGGCAGACGACAGCATTGTAATCAGAATCTCCCCAAGCACTTTGTTCGAAAATGTGCTACGAGCCTGCGGTCAAAATGGTCAAGATATTACTCACAGGTAAGACCTTTATGACCATTATTCTTCTAAACCATCAAAATTGCTGCTGACACATGTAGGAGGAAATGGCTTCATCGCTGCTCACATCCTGAAGTTGCTCCTAAGCCGGAAGTGAGTGCTTAGTTGTGGAGATGTCGCACATACAAGGAATACTAATCTCAACGATAGCGATGACGTAGTTGCCACAGTCCGCTCTAAGCAGCTCGGGGAGAAGATATCCAGGGAGCATCCAAGCATCGCACCAAAGAAGCTGCAACATGTTGTCGTGGAGGACATTACCGGTGCTGGGGCTATGGATAAGGTCTACTACCCCTTAGAGAGAAGCGCCCGGACTCGCTGACAGCTCATCCAAGATCTTTATATCTCACCCCGATTTCGATTATGTCCTCCACACTGCGTCACCATTCACACAGAACTGGGCGGATGCAGTCAAGGAGATCCTGGACCCGGCAGTGAAAGGAACCGTAGAGACACTTCGATCGATCAACGCGCATGCCCCGACGGTGAAGCGTGTAGTGATACTTTCATCGTTTGTCACTCTCATGAACCCCTCGGCGGAGGTTCAGGTGTACGATGAGTCGATGTGGAACCCTGTCACTTGGGACACCGCCGTGGCCGACCGACGGTTGACATATACTGGCAGCAAGGCCAGTCAGCCCGGAGATGTCTTCTCAGTGTCTAGCCATTGATCGCTGACCGTTCTACCTGTAGACGTTGGCCGAACGAGCGGCGTGGGACTTTGTGAGATCCCAGCATCCAAACTTTGACTTGGTCTCTTTGAATCCACCTCTCGTCTTTGGCCCGGTAGCACATCATCTTCCTAGCCTGAATAGATTGAACACATCGAATCAGAGGATCCTGGCGTTAGTACAAGGAGCATTCCAAGACAAAGCGCTGCCGCCGACGGGCATTTTCCTATGGGTTGACGTGCGCGACGTCGCACTGGCGCATATTCGGGCGATGGAAACTCCCGCGGCAGGCGGGGAGAGAATCATGCTCGTAGGCGGACATTTCTCCAACAAGACGCTGGCGGATGGAATTGCAGAAACGCATCCGGAACTTGCTCCCAAGCTTCCCTTGAATGCGGTTGATGATACGCCTGCAAACGTGTACCAGTACAATGGTGCGAAGGCTTTGAGTGTCCTGGGCCTTGAGTTCCGATCACTTCGTAATTGCGTTGAAGATACCGTTACCTCGTTGCTGGAGGCGAGTGCTTGAGATGGTCTGTAGATGAGGGGAGAAGAAACGCATGTCCGAAACTCTCTCTCTACTGAGCTCCGGCTCGACAACCTGGCCTATCTAACGGTGGCTGCAGTCTAGCATCCAGGCTAGCGTAAGATACCTACACTTTCGGTTTCAATCAAAAGCAACCGGAGAGAGCTGCGAGCGATAGCAACTGCAGTCGGGTGCTCCACAGTACGTTGGTAGCAGCGACGAATAGCAAAGGAACAAGATGAGCTGAGGTTGGGCCAGATACTCCGCCCCGGATGCACAGTGGGAGTCCTTGGTCTGCGTGAGGCAACAACTGGACATGAGCGAATCGATAGAGATAAGGTAGTGATTATCGTCGGGCTGCAAAAACTGCATTTCTGGAATGCACTTGTTTGTTGTCAGCTTTACATATCATGGATTTCATCATAAAGTATTCGCGAGAACAATCGTCCTTGTAACAGTCCACCTTAGCCCCCATCACAAGTAAAGCTCGTTCCAGTCTTCCAATTGGTGATGTCATTTTCCAACAAAATCTTGGCGGAACTTCATTTTACCCTCAAACCACGTTAGTAGGGAACAGATGTACTAGTGCTCACAATGAGTACAGATGGAATAAGAGGTAATTGTCCTGGAAGTTCGTTTGGGGCATCAAGAGTGATGAACAGAGTGTTTCAGCTGTCTAGAAGTGCCTTGGCCGTCTAGACTCAGCAACAAATCGATAATGTAGGCACACATGGAATCATGAGGCGAAAGGAGTAAGACTCTTGCTGTCGATATTCTTATCTGTCATCTGTTTCATGCGCCGTTGTTTTGGCAGAGCTTTGTTACTTTCCAATATGAAGAATAAAGAGCCCTGCAGGGCATATACATGTAGCTAACTGGTGAGCAAAAACTCCAAAGATGGATAATATATCCAATACCACATTTCAACACACTTTCTGTAATCACACCTCAACCAGGCATCGATGACCCTTTGGCATAAGCAAAAAAGAAATCTGTGGCTGCATATCCGCATCCGACATGCCACACCGCGTGGAAATGCGAGCTTGGGGCGCCGTGCGGAAGAATAGCGCTGTTGCGAGCCGCAATTCCATCCGCGCAAGGTGCGCGCCAACGCAGCCTAATGATATTTTAGTCAGTCCTCTCCACACACATATTGGTGAGCTTCGCAGGCTAAGCCTGACCCGGCGCGCGCGGCGTACCTCGTGGTCCTATCCCGAAAGGTATGAAGGCATCTTTCATTCTCTTTGTAGGCTGTTCCCACCTTGACGGGTTGAATCTAGTTTGCTGTTAGGTTAGGATATTCCACAGTACGAGCGGTGAAAAGTGAAGAGGCGGAAAGTGATGGGAACGTACCGGTCCGGATCAGGAAAGATCTTGGGGTCACGGTGAACACTGTAAGCTTGGGTCGATACTACAACTCCAGTAGGAATATGGTGCCCAGCCAAGTTGGCACCAGCGGCCGGAACATCTCGAGGGAGACTACCGGGTGCGGCACCATAGCAGCGCAGAGCTTCGTCAATAACGCGGTTGAGGTAAGAAAGCTCACGGATATCGGCGTAGGTCAGAGGATCCGGCAGAGATTGGAGCTCATGTACGAGAGTCTCTTGAATCTCCTTGTTCTGGCAAATTGCCCACACCAGGTACGTGAGCGTCACAGCTGTGGTGTCTGTTCCGGCCGTGATGTAGGACTGAACTTCTATGGTGAGGTCCATGGGTGAGATATCCACGGCATTTCCTTTCTTCACGAGAGCCCCGAAGAGAGTTTTGCTACGTTCAGAATTGCCAGCCTCCACGAGCTCCAGGTAGCGGGCAACTCGTTTCTCTTGGACGGCCAGAATGCGCTGCCTCGACTGCGCAATGTCATTGAAGAAGGGAATGAAGGGAAAGTAAGCACCCAATGCAAGGATGGTTGGGAAAGCAGCCCGAAGAGGAAGAACAGACCCAGCTCGGGCAACGTCTTCGGCGAATTGGTTCTTCTGTACCCATCGAGTAATTATTATGGGTTGGGACGCATTGACATTCGCGAGTTACATCACACACTCACCTTGCCGCTCCGGACCATATCGAACGACTCGCCAAAGCTCAACTCGGCAACGACATCCATTGCCATCAGTGTCCACCACTTGAGGATATCGGCATAGCCCGAGCGGTTCGATTCCTCCACGACGCCGCGGACAGCGAGGCGCACCAGATCTGTCACGACGGGCTCGAATGTGCTCAGCGAAACTTCGGTGAAGTAGGGACCCAGCAGACGGCGTCGCTGAGAGTGGAATTCGGGATCCCGTGTCGAGAACATGCTCTGAAAGCGGGCCGGCACGGCATAGAAGCTGGACTTGGTGAACGGGGCTCTGACGCGATGCACCTCGCGGACGGCATCGCAATCGGAGACGTCGACATCTCTTGGCCCCAGCCGGACGACGGGCCCTGGTAGACGAAGAGGGGCTTTCAGCGGTTCAATTTATCGGAGGGAAAGGGCTCGAGCTCACCGTATCTCTGGTGTAGAGAATGGACGTACTGAGCGCGCGTACCACGGAGGATGGTCAAGCGTACAGGCAGGTCAGTCCATTTCGAAACCAGCGAACCGGGAATGGACGAGAGAGGGCCCGTCAGGGCTTTGTATATCGAGCGCTTCCACCCCAACCAAGTTCAGCTCCAGGTTTTTAAGGCGAAAGGGAGAGTTTTGTGCCCTTCTTACCAGCACCCATAGACAGATGGCAACGGCTAGAACAATTCTCAGCGACAGGGAGGACATTGAACCAAAGTCAGACAGCTCGCGGAGGGATTGCATGTTTCGAGAGAAGATGGAAATCAACAGTCGAAGACGAGCTCGACTAGCATGAATGAGGCGACAAGTGATATGAGATAACAAGCCATCATGCTTGGGAGCAGCGAAGAATACAAAAAAGCCAAGATTGCTGACGGTCTAAGGCCTTCAGACAGTACGTCATGTCATCGAACGCTGCTGTTAAGCTCAAGTAAGTGTAGACTCGGAGTTTTCATTGATCAGTGAGCGGAGGAAGAAAGGCCGAAGCTAAAGATCTGAGCGCTGTTTCAAGCACGTGACGGGATTATAACCCCATTACATAACGCACTGAAATCTTTATACTGTATTGAATTGGCTAAATTATTTTGAATTCAGAATCATTATAAGACTAAAACGCAAAACTTATTCTAGTAGTCTAGGGATTTAGATACAAGAAATTTTGTGACTGTTCTAGTTGTGAAAATTAATCTGGAAAAAAGTTAAGAGATAGATTACGAGAATTTATATGAAATTTGAGCAAGTATTGTTAGAGATAGAAAAGTCTTTCGATCACATTAAAACTAGACTAAGTGTTTACAATTCGACTGCTTACTTAGGTTCGCTCGACATCCAGATCTGTCATATTAGATTAGTCTAACTTGAAGACTAGTAGACTATCTCTGACCAGACGTACTTTTGTTTTCGCATCTACAATTATCCACATCCTAACTCGATTATCAAGATCCTTCGCATACGCCGCACGAGCTCCGACGCCCCATCTGCCGAGTGGAATGCCTCGTTGTACACCAGATTGAATTCCAACTGCCCATGGAAAATCCACAGGAAACAGTACATCTGCCGACTCAGCGTCTCAACCCCCATACTCACATCGCGAACCTCCAACACGAATCGAGAATCGCCGCCTGTATGGCTGGCAAATACAAGAGTCTCCGCATCGCCCACGCTCGAGATGTCGATTTCGCTCGACAATGGCGGCGGCGGCGGAGACGTCTGCCTTAGCATCTCCAATGCTTTCTTGCCATATTCGCGCCTGCAGGTGAGGAAGTCGGGCGTTACACCCGACGTGTACTCTGCGCTGTACTGCTTCGCATTCTCGCTCCATGATTGCGAGGACGGCACTTGGATCATATAGCCAGCGGTGTAGAGCCCCGCCGCTCCCTGGGGCCCGTTGTACGGTCGTGGGAGATGCGGCCGCAGGCTGAAGCGCATGGTGCTGGTGTAGGGTCGATCTCGGGCTGCGGCTGCGGCTCCTGTGTATGTCACCGCACCGCATGTTGCGTGGACGCTCGCTTCCAGGCTGATCTCCTTCGCCTTGCACGCTTGCAGTAGAGCCTGCGTTTCCGCTTCGGTTAAGCGTAGTCGCGCGCTCCGTGTGCCTCGTGGCAACGTCTTGGGCTCAATATCGATCGGGACTTCCACACCCACCGCGTTTTGAAGCAGGGCTGCGGTCGAAAGGTATTCCTTGGCCGACTGCTCCACTTCTGGAGTGGCCTTGGCGGGCAGTTTGAGCGCTTCCTCGAGACTGGGTACCAGTCTGCTCGTCTCGCTGGCCCATTGCAACTTATCGATCAAAGGAGTTCTTCCAGTAATTGTATAAGCTAATTGGTTCAGGTACTCGTTAAGCAAATGCAGAGCGCCGTAACCGTCTGTTCGCCAGTGAGGAAGATGGAGCAGAATGGCGGATTCGGCGGTTACCAGATGCGCAGTAGCATATCTCGACGGCGTCAAAGTAGCTATCAAGTCATCCGTGGAAACATCCGCAGTATGCGAGATGAAAGTCTCGTTTGCCCAAGCTCTCAGCGAGTCCTGATCCGGTACCACATACGTGAGAGTCTCATCGTCGGCCGTTGAAGCAATACTGGGATGCTTGAAGCGCAGTGCGATCCAAGCGATGTAGCATAACCGGGTAAGCTCACTCTGCCCCACAGGCTTTGTCAATTCGAACGTTGCCTTGGATGTCACCGACCAATGCTCCCGACCAAGTGCATGTGCCCTGTCTCCTATCAGTTTGATGAATTTCTCGTTGTCACCAAGAGGTCTCTGGTGGATCCCAGGCTTCGTTTCCGCCCAGGCCATGTTCATGCGACTGGAGAAGGCAAATTAAAAGCAGACTGATGCGTTGATGATTCTGTATCGAATAGAGTGGTATGGCGCGATTACCAAACTATACGCAGCCGCGATTGGTAGATGTAAGGCCAAATGAATTCCGCTTCGGCCAAAAGAGGTCGTTCTTGAAATGCATTCATGCTCATGTAAGCGTGGCTTTCTCGCATGGCACGAAGTCTCTGCGGAATTTCTTCAACCCCGAGTGCAGGCCTTGGATTCCCCGCTTGAATTACTCTACCATAAGTGCAGATACGAGAGTCTGCTGTTACCTGGGATAGCGCCAGTAGGTAGATGACGCTCCGGGTGTCACATCGCTCGAGATTTGCCAAATTCTAAGCTACCCAAGAGATTTACGCGTGTCTATCCATCTCTCTCAGGACTAACGCCTCGTCCGCCACTTCACACCAGTTCGCTGCAATTCCTCGCCAGCAGAATGGGCTCAGTAGGCGAGCTTCCGCAGAATCAGTTCAGTGAATATGAAAAAATCTATCTTCGAATGTCGAGGGCCTTCAAGCCTCTCAAGAAGGAGCACTGGGCCGTCCATTGTGTCTGTTCGATCAATCACAAGCCTCGAACGGCTGGCGAGAATACTCTGGACACCCACAAAGCGCTGCGCAATACGTGGAAAAGGCTGGCCGTTGAGTACCCTGGACTGACCGTGCGCCCAGTCGAGAGCACAAAGCACTACATACCGCTTAATGAGGCCGTTCTCGAAGACTGGGCGAGCGAGACATTCTTCGTGCAAGATGAAGCCTGCGCAGACGACATCGTTGCTGATTCTGAACCACGCGAGCTCCCCAGCTTCTACTATCTACCACGTGCTTCAGAGATCGTCTTCATCAGTCAGCACTGGCGCACCGATGCCATTGGATGCTGCATGCTGTTGAATCGTTTCTTCGAGCTCCTAGAATCAGGAGACACCCAATCTATAGCCATGGGAAACATATCTCCGCTCTCCCCGAGCCTAGAAATCGCCGCAGGAGCTTCCTCCGAGGAAGATGCAGACATCCAATCATACGCTCGTGAGCACATCGACGCCTTCCACGCCAAAGCCGTGCACGCTGGGGGTCTCCCTTTCGACGGCGACGCCACCCGGCCACCAGCTCGCACAAAACACCACGATCTGACCTTCACAGCCAGTCAAACCCAACGCCTCGTTCAAGCATGCAAGGGCCAGCAGATGAGCGTCTCCGCAGCCATCCATGTCGCGCTGGCACGCACATACTTCTCCTTCGCCAAGACCGCAGAGGAGAAGCAGGCGGGATACACGACCGTCATGGCGGTCAACATGCGTCCCCACTTACAGGCACCGTACCACGAGCCAGCTCACGCTTGTCAGGCGTATGTAGTCAGCATCACGCCCACGGTACCGTACGTGAGCGACTTCCCTAACGCGGCCCGCGCGCTGACGCTTGAGTACCGATCCTGGTATACCGAGAAGCTCCGGAGATCGCTGTATTGGCTGTTCAAGTATCACGCCGAGAAACTGTTCGCACCCAATACCGCTAAGGGACAGACCGCAGATCCAGCGCCACCACCAAGCGGCGTTACACTCAGCAGTCTTGGGATTGTGGAGCGGTATTTGGAGGGGAGGTACGGGAATTGCGTTACGGTGGAGAGGTTTCGATTTGGGGTCAGCATGATGACGAGACAGACATTGTTGTATGTATGGACGTTTCGTGGGGAGTTGACGCTTTCGCTGGACTACAATGAGGCCTACTACTCCTACCAGATGGCAGCAGAGGTGCTATCCAGGTTGAAGAAGAATCTGGCTGAGGGACTGGGAGTGACTTTGGAATGAGGAGTCGTGGCGTCTGACTGATGGCAGAATTCGGGCAGTTCGCCCATGTCCATGCGGGGCAAAACTTCGCTCTGACATGGACACAAACCGCATCTTTCATCCCATGGAAATGGCGAAAGCGATAGCTTACTCCTTGTATATGAATTCACAAATCCTCATTGTGGTGCTGCTGTTGCCTGGGTCGCTTCTTTATTCACAATAATCTTGATGTTTTGGTTCACCAATCATAGAAATTAGTTTTCATGTTTCTAAACCCACAGAGACGAACCCTCAACACCACCCCTCTCTACTCAGCGGAGCGGGACAGGATTATTCACGCTAAAAAGCTCACTCGGGTCAAATTGGCGCTTGAGTGCTATCAGCCGAGGGAGGTTAACCGCGCCATACCATGCTTCTGGTCCTTCGTCTCCCCGAGCGTAATTAGGATAGACTACCAGGCGATCATAACCGCTGGTCTCAGCAAACTTTGTACGGGCGGGAGCCCAGAAGGCATTGACTGGCTCATCAAGGGCGTGGTCGTCATAGAAACCTTCGAAATTCCTACTCTAGGGGCTTAGTGGAAGAGAAAAACAGTATAACGGCATAGGAAACTGAGAAGAGTTGGCGGCAGCTTACATGAAGAGCTTTGCATCCCGATTCCCATATGCTGTCGCAGAAGGCTCTTCCCTAAGTGGGCCGTCATTTGCGTAACGTTGCATCAACCATCGGCCTTGGAACCCGGGATTGGCTTCCCAGAAGTTGACCAGCTCGGCGAAGAACGACTGGAATGTAGGAGTGTGAATCTGCTTGAGCGCCATGGTGTAGATATTGATGTGCTGATTCGGCGTGCAGGCACCGTTGTCTTGTCCAAAGGAATTGAAAAAGGGGACATCCATGATTTCGTCAGCAGGAACCATGCTGATGTTGGACTTGGCGGGCCCAAGGAGTTTCCAGGGCTGAAGATATGGCTCTCCTTCTTCCTGTGGGCCGTAGAAGATGGCGTTGACGGCAAACATAGGCTATATGGGGGAAATTGTAAGCATCGAGTAACATCAACGTACAGGTAGGAATTAGGCTCACCTCAGCAGCCACGCGGTTATAGAGCACTCCCGCGGTTATGGCAAGCCGGGACGGCATCCCGTGATCAAAGGATTCCAGAGCCTGCCAGAATGACGAGTTCACACTTGCTGGGAACAGGAAGTCCGCATTCATGTACATGCCACCATTTGAAAGCTCTGGTAGTCGATAGGTCGCCGAAGTGACGATGCCAAAGTTGCTCCCGGCTCCACGCAAAGCCCAAAACAAGTCTTCATTATCTGATCGCGATGCAATCAAAAGATTTCCCGCGGCGGTGACGACGCGGACGGACTCTAATGAATCCATCAACAAGCCACGATGACCTTGCAAGCCGCCAATGCCGCCCGAAAGCGTCGCACCAATCACGCCTACGCAAGCGCATGACCCAAGAGGAAGTTCCTTTGCACCTTCATAGAGGGATTTGACTAGCTGATGGATCTTTGTCGAGCCCCCAATAGTAATCTGAGAACCGTCTTCGCTGAAGACAACCGAGTTGAAAGCACTGAGGTCGATGGAAAGACCGTCGAAAGAATGATAGTCGGACACACCGTGGCCTCCCCCCGTCGTAAAGAAAGGAACATTGTTGGCGGCGGCAATTTTGACAATGTTTTGGACATCCTGCTCTGTTGCCGGCTTGATAGCACCAAGGATGTAGGAGGGCGCATTGTAGTCAGTCCATCTTTGTTGTAGCTGAGCAGGAAACTCTGGTGTGGTAGGAGGAATGACCAGAGCCTTTGGAGATAGGTGCGGGCCAAATAGATCTGTCAAATTGGACTGAATGCTTAAAACAGCTTGCAGCAAAGCGTGCTTCATGATGCCACGAAGACAAAGAGCGGTTGACTCGACCAGATGTATGACTAGGCAAATTGAAACGTTGGAGATGTGGCAATGCCCTCAAAACACTATGTAGAGCACATTGGAGATTGACAGAGCTAGAGCGGTTGAGCAACGCCCCATACAGCCATGGATGAGTCACATCGCTGATAAAGAGCATCTGGACCACGCGAGATATTGAACGAGTGGCAGTCGGCATTCAACTCGCGCTGCTGAGATCTATTTCATTACTCCGAGCCGACGAACATGTCATATCCTAAATCAACCCCACACTTCGGATAGGATGATAGGTCGTGGGTGCATTGACACCTTCATTGAATACGGAATTGTGCTTCTCGACAGGACGTTGGATCGCTATAGCATCTTGCATATTTCACCTCAGTATGGTTGAGGTTCAGGTGTAGTCGTGCGCTGGAGGGTTTGAGCATTTATGGGTCTTTTCATAGCCTGCCATTTCTGCCATGGTCAAAGGGTCATGTTCCTACTTCAAGCCTTGCCAATAATTCCACCTAGACACTGCCCAAATCCCAGATTGTCGCTTCCGGGTGTCTGGACAGTACAAAGATGGTTATCGCCTCCTGCTTCGCCTGGCTTCGCGGTAAGCAGCACAATTACTTCGACAGCCATCCAACGAAGCGTGGCAGCAATGTAGCGAGTAGGCATGCTCGCTCAATATATGTATATAAATTCTTTTGGGGGCTTGTACCACCGGCCAGCTCGCTTACCTCAATTGATAGAGGCTACCGGTGATCAACGATCAACCGGAATGGTCCCTAGGACCCACCAAGCCGCCGAGCTCCCCTGCCCCCCAAGACAGTTGTCGCTTAAGTACGAGGCGAAGTAGCAGTCCTAGGAGCGGCGGTGATTCGAAGCGCGCGCAATACTCCATCAAGGAGGCGTATATGTTGTTAAATAGGCACAAGACCATGCAAAAGGCTCAAGGCCACAAAGAGGATGTAAAGCGAGCGAGGCGTCCTCGATAAGGCAATTGTGTAGGCTGTGTCGAAGGCTCAAGGCCAGAAGATGCGAAGCGTGTAGAGTCAAGGCCATGCAGAAGGCGCGTAACGTGCGACACGATCTCAATTAGACGATTGCGTATGTTGTGTAGGAAGGAGGCTCGAGGCCAAAACATGTGGAGGGGGTAGGCTCAAGGTCACGTAGAAGATCTACGCAGAGCGAATTAGCAATAGTCAGTAGAGCACCAGAAGTTCAAGTTGCATGGTTGACGAAGCTCTACCCCGTCAATCTCCCTCACCACCAGCGCTAAAGTAGCCCCCCGGGCCACCCGGGCCTCAGCCACCCACGGTTATTTAGGGCCCCTGTCCTGGAGCACTCCGTTCCAATGTCCTTCCATTCTCCTCTTCGAAATCATGTGTTGATTAACATGGAAGCGAATACACTTACACCACATTAATAATGATAACATATATACGTAGCTAAGTCGGCGCAAAATCGGCATTTCATATTCTCCGATTTTGTCTTTTGAAATCCTCGTCGCGTGTGTCCTAGATATTGGGAATCCCACCCACAAGCCTACATTCCGCTCAGCAAGACTTCCGCAGTCACCTCGGTAGTAGCGCAAACAGGTGGAAACCTGCAAGCGTAGTTCCTTTCTATACGGATAAGGTACATCTTGCGGAAACCGCTCGCTTTCGGATCCCACCTTACTCGTCAGAGTCGTGGTTACTGTAGGTAGAATGGCCTACTTTCTACGGCATGGTAGGCAGATGCCAAAGATGCTCATATCAAAGTCACGCAATTCCGGCCGACCAATGGCCATTGATGTGACCATGCTGAAAAGCAATCGTGGCGACGCTCTATGGGATTGAGTCCTGCCAAGTACGGGTCATAAACACCCTGCTGCAATGAAAACCGAAAGAGCAAGCGACCTGTAAGACCAATCGCACAATCGAAATTCCTGAAGAGCTTCCAGCTGTTTTGGTGCACATGAAAGGTTCCGCCGCTAAGTGTAAACTATTTCTCCGGCCCAAGATCGAGGAGTATGTGTAAATTCGGGTCATCTTCAATTACTAACGGTTGACTAAGAAGTATTACGTGGGTTCAATAGCCGGCACACGCAAGAGCCGATGCCCTGCCTCCAGAGACGGGGCTTTTTGCCTCTGCTGTGTCAAACATCGTTATGCACTTGAAGCTGCGCTCACGCTTCTGATTCTATTCAATCTCCGGCTATCGCCATGCAATCAGTCGACAAGGAATTTCAGGCCACGACGGTCTTGTTATTTGGTCCGCAAGCCTTGTCCTTCCAGGAGCAGTCATTCCACCACTTACGATCGACCATTCGCAGCCACTGGGACAATGGTTGGATGCGAACAGTGCTCGATGAGTTGCCACGATTTATCGAGCTCTTCTCGCAGAAACTCAAGACGCTACAACCAAGCCCGGCGCTAGAGTTGCTGCAAAGGGTTGCTGAATGGCTTGACTCCGACGCTCCCTCGCCGTTACCTGAGACACTCCCCAACACCATTCTCACCCCTCTCGTTGTCCTCGGTCAGCTAGCACAATATTCCCAATATGTGGAGGTTGCCCATGTTGATGCAGGTCTGGGAGCTGACCGCTGGAGCCCTCAGCTTCGCCGCTCTGAGACGCTGGGATTCTGCACTGGCTTTCTTAGTGCACTGGCTGTGTCGAGTGCGTCGAGTAAAGCTGAGTTCGAGACTTTTGGAGCGGTCGCGGTACGTCTTGCCACGCTGATTGGGGCTTTCGTTGATGCCGAGGACGGCGATGAGCGGTTTGGCAGGTCTACGTCTGTCTCCGCCGCGTGGAATACCCAAGAGCAGGGGGAGCAATTGAAGGCTATTGTAGCGGAAGACCCAGAAGCCTATATCTCTGTCTACTACGACAAAACACGAGCCACAGTCACAACGTCGTCTCAAGCATCACCAACTTTGCAGCAACGGCTGAGAGAGCAGGGAATCGTGGCGTCTGAAATCGGACTCCGAGGCAGGTACCACTGCATCAGATATCGCGACACAATAGATGAGCTGATCGCACTATGCGATGGCTTGTCCGAACTGCAGCTTCCCTATGCTAACGACCTCGTGATACCAACGCTTTCGACGACCAGTGGAGAATTTATCAGCGAGGGAAAGCTTCATCATATTGCGTTGCGGGAAATACTTCTGGAGCCTTGCCAGTGGTATCAAACCTTTGAAAGCATGGCTACCTCCAGCCTCGAATACAAAGATTCCTTACTGGTCATTTTCGGCCAGGAGAAATGCATCCCACCGACACGCTCGCGCTATATCAGTGAGAAGGTCGTGTACATGGCAAATTGGGAAGACGCTATGCCCAAGCTTGCTGCTCTGACTGAGCCAAGTGAATCGTATTCCGACGATGACATCGCAGTGGTAGGCATGGCTTGTAAAGGTAAGCCCAGCCATCCATCGCAGCTCCACAAAGATCCATCCTGACGTTTCGCGACTTACAGTGGCCGGCGCGGACGATCTGGAAGAGCTATGGGACCTCATGTGCAAAGCAGAGTCTCAGCATGTTGAGGTTCCCAAATCTCGATTCACCTTTGACACTCAATGGCGCGAACCGGACCCCAAACGCAAGTGGTTTGGCAACTTTATACGGGATCATGACGCTTTCGACCATAAGTTAATACCCTGTTGAATCACTTCTTGCATCTTGTACTGACCGCGAGGCACCAGATTCTTCAGAAAAGCGCCACGTGAGGTCATTTCACAAGATCCTCAGCAGCGGCTCTTCCTCCAGTCCGCGTACCAAGCCGTGGAGCAATCTGGTTACTTCAACTCTCCGAGTCCTGACACTCGTGTAGGTGTTTACGTCGGCGTATGTGCTGCTGATTACGAGGCCAACATTGCATGCTACCAGCCAAACGCCTTCTCAGCGACGGGCAATCTCAAAAGCTTCATCGCCGGCAAAATCAGTCACTATTTTGGCTGGACAGGTCCTGGTCTCACGATAGATACGGCATGTTCGGCGTCCGCAGTAGCTGTGCATCAAGCTTGCCGGGCCATCCTCGGCGGCGAGTGCACGGCTGCTCTGGCGGGTGGTACGACGGTTATGACAAGCCCTCTCTGGTTCCAGAATCTCGCGGGCGCTTCATTTTTGAGTCCAACGGGAGCTTGTAAGCCATTCGATGCGAAAGCAGATGGCTATTGTCGTGGCGAGGCCGTTGCGTCGGTGTTCCTCAAAAGAATGGGGCAAGCAATCAAAGATGGCGATACCATGATTGGATGCATCCGTAGCACTGCTGTATATCAGAACGAGAATTGTACGCCTATCTTCGTTCCGAACGCTCCATCTTTATCGAGTCTGTTTGAGGATGTTATCCACAAGGCGCGCTTGCAGCCCAAAGACATCACGCTCGGTAAGTTGAGTCGTTTGTACCTTTTAAAGCTTTGCTGACTCGAAAAAGTTGAGGCACATGGAACGGGAACACCGGTAGGTGACCCCGCTGAGTATGAAAGCATTCGACGAGTGTTTGGTGGAAGAAGTATACGCTCAAGCCCGATGCCCATTGGCTCAATTAAGGGTCTGATTGGACATACCGAATGTGCCTCGGGCGTGGTTGCGCTGATCAAAGTCCTTCTTCTCCTTTACCGTGGCGCTGTGCCGCCACAAGCCAGCTTCCAAACCCTCAGTCCTGGCGTCAAGGCGACACCAGATGACATGCTTGAGGTTGTTACTTGTTTGACACCGTGGCAATCTGCATACCGTGCCGCCCTTATAAACAATTATGGTGCTTCGGGCTCGAATGCATCAATGATTGTAACTCAAGCGCCGAAAACCCAGGAAATTCTTGCCTCGGTAGTGGATCATGACAAGTCGAGACAAGTATTCTGGATTTCTGGGATGGAGGAGCGCAGCTTGCGAGAGTACTGCATACGCCTTCGGCAGCTTATTGTATCCCGCACGCCGTCCACAGAGATCAAGATGTCACTAGCCAACTTATCTTACAACCTCGCCCGACAGTCAAACCGAATGTTGCCACAAGGCCTCGTTTTCCGATGCGACTCCGTCCAGGAGCTGGACAGCAAGCTTGCAGACTTCATCCATGGAAAGCCCACGGGCGATCTCATTCAGAACAAAGCTCAACGGCCGGTCATCCTCTGTTTTGGCGGTCAAGTATCGCAGAGTGTGGGCCTGGATAAGATGGTCTATGATTCTTACGGATTGCTTCGGAGGCACCTCGACCAGTGCAACTCGATCCTACTGTCATTGGACTTGAATAGCGTTTATCCGACCTTGTTTGAGAAAACACCAGTCGCGGATGTGGTTAAGCTGCAGACGACGCTGTTTGCACTGCAGTACTCTTGTGCTAAGTGTTGGATCGACTGCGGTGTGCCCGTCGCCGCCGCCATAGGTCACAGCTTCGGTGAGCTTACAGCATTGTGCATTGCCGAAATCTTATCTTTGAAGGATTGTTTACGTGTCGTTGCTGCTCGGGCGAAGCTAGTCAAAGATGGCTGGGGTTCCGATTCGGGGGCCATGATGGCAGTCGAGGCCGACCTCGCCGACGTGCAAGAACTCTTGGAGAAGGCAGCAGTGGCATGCCCAGAAGAGCGACCAGCTTCCATTGCATGCTTCAATGGTCCTAGAAGCTTCACCGTTGCAGGATCCACCAAGGCTGTCGCAGCGGTGGAAACGTGTGCCACTACAATCCCTGGCTTACGGATTAAAAAGCTCGCCGTTTCCAATGCTTTTCACTCCACATTGGTGGAACCATTGGAAACGAGATTGGCAAAAGTTGCGGAGGGTGTATCGTTTAGAAAACCGTGCCTGCACTGGGAGAGGGCTACGGAAGATCAGACATCTTCGGCCATCACGCCGGAATTTTTTGCTTTTCACATGCGTCAACCTGTGTATGCCAATCAGGCCTTTCAAAGGTTACACAAGGAGTTCCCTTCGGCGATATGGCTCGAGGCAGGATCCAACTCGACAATCACAAACATGGCCAGCAAGGCTCTGGGATTACCCAGCACTTCCTACTTCCAGCCCGTCAACATATGCAGCCCCTCAGGTTCACAAAGCTTGCCTGACGTGTTCGTCAATTTGTGGAGGGAAGGTCTCAACATCCGTCATTGGGCTCATCATCCCTCAAACGCGTCTCTCTATGGGCTCATACTCTTGCCGCCATATCAATTTGAAAAGTCCCGGCATTGGCTGGAGCTAAAATCACCTCAAAAGCCGACTGAGCAGCCGGCGCCGCAGCCACAGGCTCAACAGGAGCAGTTACCAACCAGCCTTTACACTTTTGTGGGATACCAAGACGAAGCGAAGCGGCATGCCCGCTTCCGGATCAACACAATGATCAAGGAATATGAAGAGCTGGTGTCGGGACATGTCATCGCTCAGACTGCTCCCATCTGTCCAGCAACGGTGGAAATTGACATGACCATCGAAGCCCTGCTCAGCCTCCGTCCAGACTTTGAGGCGGCCAATCTGCAACCTGAGATCCACAATGTTTCGAACCAAGCTCCTCTCTGCATCGACCCAACGCGCGCCGTCTGGTTGAATGTGCAAGCCGTTAGCGAGAATTTCCGCACTTGGAACTGGGAAATTACCAGCAAAGTTTCGAGCACGACGCTGCATGTCAAGGGTCAGATCATATTCCGCTCAATCGAAGACCGTAAATTAAATGCCGAGTTCGCGCGCTATGAACGACTGTTGGGACATCAGCGATGCCTTGATCTTCTCAACTGCTCAGACCCTGACGACACAATTCAAGGCCGCAATATGTATAGGGTTTTTGCCGAGATTGTCGACTATGCTCCACCTTATCACGGCTTACAGAAGTTGGTAGGCAAAGGCAATACATCTGCTGGCCGCGTGGTGAAGAGGCATGCTGGGCGGACGTGGCTGGATCCACACCTCTCAGACTGTTTCAGCCAAGTTGGCGGCTTCTGGGTGAACTGTATGACAGACCGAGCCCCGACGGATATGTACATTGCTGCGGGCTTTGAATCCTGGATTCGAGCACCGCGATCCGTAGCACTGGTCAAGGACAGTGATAGACCGTCGACATGGGACGTCATGGCCTTTCATCACAAGGTATCTGACAAAGCGTACACCTCGGACATTTTCATATATGATGCCCTGGAACGCTCTCTACGTGAAGTTGTTCTTGGCGTCAACTACGCTCGCATCCCCAAAGCCGTCATGAGCAAGACACTCCTTCGCCTCACTGCCGCCAACGCGACAATTGAAACAGTGGTTGCCCCGTCCGTTGCCGCTTGCACTCTAACACCTCCAGCCATCGTAACCAGCACGCCAGTAACACCAGCCGGATCATCGGCACCCTCGACAGTATTATTAGAATTAGGTCAGAATACGGAAGCGCCGGCCAGCTTACCGCAGAAGCCCACCATGAAGAAAGCGTCCGCCGGTTCAACAATACACGCTCCAGTGGCTGAGATACTCGCGGAATTGACCGGTCTTGAATCACAAATCATGAAACCCAATACAAACCTTGCGGATATCGGAATTGATTCACTTATGGGCATGGAGATGGCTCATGACTTGGAGGCTACATTCAAGTGTACGCTAGACATGGATCGACTGGCGGAAGTAACGACCATACAGAATGTGACAGACTGTGTCGTAACTGCACTCCGTATCGATTCGGCTCATGGCGAAACTGTCGAAGAGAACCTGGACGGTGTAAGAAGCCAAGAAAGCAGTGGCGGCTCCGGAACACCAAAGGACAGTCCCGGGTCTGTTTCAAGTGTCTCGGACATTGAGGATGTTGAACCGAGGGAAAAGCAAGCTGAGGAGCTGCAACTCCCTATGTCGGTAGTTCTAGAGGCTTTTGGAGAGTCAAAGCTTTTGACCGATCAATTTATTACCGACTACCACTGCACTGGCTATATGGATACTATCAATCCGAAGCAGACAGAGCTGTGTATTGCGCTTACTCTTGAAGCGTTCGAGCAATTGGGATGCTCTGTGAAGACGGCACAGCCCGGGCAGAAGTTGGAGCGAATTCGACATGCTCCTCAGCACAGTCGTTTGGTCCAATATTTGTATGAAGTTCTCCAAATCGATGGTCGCCTCATCAATATCGAGGGGCCCACCATCACCCGTACCGCCGTGTCTGCACCAATCAAGTCCAGCAAGGAGATTGTCCAAAGTCTCGTCACAGCTTATCCGGATCACAACTTCGCCAACCGTCTTGCTTACTTCTGCGGTAGCCGACTCGTGAATGTACTGAGCGGCAAGCTTGACGGCCTCAAATTGATCTTCGGCAGTGACGAGGGCCGGGTATTAGTCTCGGGGTTGTATGGCGACTCACTGCTCAACAAGATATCGTACAAGCAAATGGAGGACATTCTGAAGCGGCTGGTCTCCAAGCTTCAGCCCGGTTCTGGACCCCTTAGGATTCTGGAAATGGGCGCCGGTACGGGTGGAACAACTAAGTACCTCGTACCACTGCTGGCCGACCTCAAGGTATCTGTGGAATACACCTTCACCGACCTCGCGCCATCCTTTGTCGCCGCAGCTCGCAAGAAATACAAAGGGTACTCTTTCATGAAGTTCTGCAGCCACGACATCGAAAAGGCGCCCACAGCGGACCTGATCGGCACGCAGCATCTCATTGTAGCTAGTAACGCAGTTCATGCCACCCACAGCCTCCCTGAATCGGTAAAAAACATTCGTAAGGCCTTGCGGCCAGACGGATTCCTAATGATGCTGGAAATGACCGAGACGCTACGATGGGTAGACATTATATTTGGCTTGCTAGAGGGATGGTGGCTATTTGATGACGGACGACCGCACGCCTTGTCTCATCAATTGCATTGGGAAAGCGTATTGCACAGTGCTGGGTACGGCCATGTCGACTGGACTGACGGACACCTACCGGAGAATCGCATCCAGCGCATCATCATCGCCATGGCATCGGGGCCTAAGTGTGGCCGCCTCCCAATTGCCGCGTAGAGGTGCTGACGCGATTCGGCAGGAATAATCGACTACCTGTGCGAGGCAAGCCCACTCCCGTGCAGGAAGCGAGTGATATTGCTGCTCGCAAGGTCGCGGTGGATGCTTATGTCCAGAAATACACTCACGTTTGCAAGATACCAGCAGCCCCCGTCAAGCACCCACAGACCACGGCACATTGTGTCGTTCTTACTGGCGCAACAGGCAGTTTGGGCTCCCATCTTATAGCGCAACTGGTCGCGCTACCCAGTGTTACTACAGTGGTCTGCCTCAATCGTACCAGTCGCGAGTCTGATCACGAGACTCGTCAGCACAAAGCTTTTCGTAATCGCAGAATACACATCGACAAGAGAGGATTGTCTAAGCTGCGCGTGCTAGAGACCGACACTTCCAAGTCACGCTTGGGGCTTACAAGCGATGAATACTTCGACCTGGTTCACTCCGTTACCCACATTGTTCACAATGCCTGGCCTATGAGCGGAAATCGGCCAATTCACCGATTTGAAGCGCAGTTTCAGGGGATGCGAAACTTGATCAATCTGTGTCATGAGGCTAACGCAGCTACGTCACGAATCATCTCATTCCAATTCATCTCTTCGATCGCTGTCGTTGGTCATCAGCCCCTTTGGAGCGGAAATTCGCTTGTGCGAGAAGAACGGGTGAGCATCGAGTCGGTGCTTCCAAATGGCTACGGTGATGCCAAATTTGTATGTGAGCGAATGCTAGATGCCACGTTGGCACAACATGCTCAACACTTCCGTGCCATGAGCGTACGGCTGGGCCAAGTTGCCGGGAATAGCAAGACGGGCTACTGGAATACACAGGAACATCTAAGCTTCCTTGTCAAATCCTCTCAGACTCTACGAGCTCTGCCGGATTTCGACAATCAGCTGTCATGGACACCTGTTGATCTCGTGGCTGCCACTCTGTCCGATCTGCTTTTCCAGACTAGCGGACCCCCGGATCCCATCTACCACATTGACAACCCCGTGCGCCAGCCTTGGCGAAGCATGATTCCTATCTGGGCTGCGGCGCTGGACATTCCTCAAAGCAATATTGTACCGTTTGATGAGTGGGTCCGTCGTGTACGACACTTTCCAGGGTCCGTGGAGAAGGATAATCCAGCTCACAAGCTGGTCGAATTCCTGGACAACAATTTCCTCCGGATGTCCTGCGGTGGGCTTCTGCTGGACACCACGCGAGCAAGAGCACACTCGCCGACGCTGGCAGCGGTTGGGCCGGTGAGTGATAAGGTCGCGTTGGGATACATTCAGTATTGGAAGGAAATTGACTTCCTGTCGGCGTAGATAGATGGCATCATCTATGCTTGATTTTGTAGATGAGAGTCGAATAGTTTCGGATTAGAGACGTAATTTGACAGCATGCTATACCGAGTCAAGAACGTTGTTGTCGGAAATCAATCTCAAATAACCTTTGGTTCCGGGGTGACATGCCTCTTGTAATCTGGCCCTGCAATCTATCTAGTTTGTCTAGTGGAAATCAATCGAAAATATCTAACAAATTTAAACGATCTCTAAATTTACATAGATATTGTAATGCTAGCTTCCAATAATCAATAGAATATGTTAGCGCTACTAAGGTCTTATAGTTATTGGCGTTTTATTTTATCGCTCAGTTCTAGATAGCTAGTATAACTTCTTCTATTGTACTAGTAGAGTATAAGAGCAAAGACTAGCTATTAGAATCTATTTTGCGTTCTAAGTTTTCTCTATCTAGAATCTAAGCATCTTTAAGCTCAATCGAGCAACTAGTAAGCAAATAATAATATTGTTTGTATTGCAAATTAGATTATTCGATTAAATAAATATATTTGATTAAAAGCTCGATTCGACTTGCTAAAGAGATAGATTAATATAATAAACAAACAAAATAATTATCGAATATCTATTATTTTAAGCTTAGATATTAATAATTCAAAATATTTGATTTCATTCTATATAAAGAAGATTTATATATTTTTATTAAAAAAAATCGTAAAGAGAGATTCTAGAATAATTCTAGATTTACAAATTAATAGAATATAGTAATACAAGAAGTTTTAAATAGACAAACAAGAAAAGAGAAGAGAATCACTAGTTTATTGTTTGTAGAAAAGTTGTTTAGATACGTATTCTTCTCTATGTCTTTATTAGTTATTGGTATTTTATTTTTTTACTCAATTTAATGCAAGTTTTCTAGAACACTTTAAGCTTTCTAAGCTTTTTAAGCTCTCTAAGAAAGTCTAGAGTTAAAATTGAATTATATAATGAAAATTCAATCTATATTTGCTAAAATTGTATTTTTAGAATTTAATTTTTTTTCAAATTCTAAATAGATCAAAAAACAATCTTAATCGAAATTAGTTTCAAAAATTTTAATATTTGCAATCTACTATACGCACTTAATAGTTAAATAATTGCATTAATATTAATATCAAGATTATAAAAATTGCAAATTATAGTATATTAACAAACTTGTATACTATCTCTTCTTAAGAAATGTCTCTTATTTTTATTATATAATGTTACGAGCCAAGCAGTATATGAAGTACGCAAGAGTGTAGTACAAAGAACGAATATCTACATATGCTCTACTAGCTCTACTAGAGAAGCATGAGAAGCAATGCTCTATCAACTCTACTAAAGAAGCATAAGGAGCAATGCTCTAGTAGCTCTACTAGGGAAGCATAAGGAGCAATGTTCTACTAGCTCTATCAAAAGAGTAAAGAAAACATTGATGATCTCTTAGTATATAGATTTCGAACACGACTTTCTTATGAATTGTGTTCAACTTATCTTAAGTTTTTACTTATTGTTACGAGTACTAAAGTTGCAAATCTTTGTTATTAAGTGATTGCTTACATTGCTTGAAGACGTTTACAAATCTCTTCAAAGCATAATTTCTCTTTAATATTTTTTACGAAAGTACTAGCGTAATACTTTGAACACTCTAAGAATGTTTGTATTAAATTAACGCGCCTCTATTTCGAACATTAGCTCAATAGCATTACGTCAATTCTTTGTTAATAAAGACGACAAGATAAGAGTTAACAAACTTGACGTCTATTACGAAGATCGAATTGACTTAAAGAACTAGCTTATGTAAATAAATATATATTTTATCTTTTATCTTGTTTTAGCGAACAAAAAGACAATTTTCGCATTTATATTTTTTAAAGAAAGAGTTTAGCATTGACTTAAGTTAAACTTACGCAAATATCTAAAAAATTATGACGAAAATTCTTATGTGATGTTCACGAATTTCGACAACTTTAAAAGAGAGCTTCGAAAAATCTTTGAAACATTTAACGAAAAACAAATCGCAAAAAGAATAATTTAGCATCTAACTTAACGAATTTTTGCAACAAAGTACGTAGCAAAATTCTAAAAATATGTCAATTTTATCAAATAAAACGATGTCGCACTTATAACAATGTTTCGACGAAATTTTAAAAACAATCTTAAGAACGAAATTATGCGCGATGACAAAAACATTAACGACATGTTCGATCTCATTAAAGTAATTATCGATTTCGACGATAAACTATATAAAAGAGCTATGAAAAAGCAATACGATTAATTTCACGAAAAAGCAAAAATCTTCTTTGAACTAACGATCGAATATTATTCGAAAGAATTTCGTTCTAATTAAAAATACAATAACTTAGACTATCGTAAGCTTGCATCTATGAAATTGAATTTTACTCAACGACGCAAAGAGAAGAATTTTAAGAAAAAGCAAGATAATAAATTCTAAAAAACGTACTATTTATGTGACAAATCAAATCACTTCGCAAGAGATTGTCGATCGTAAAATTTAATAAATCGTTAACAAATCAATGCTATGTTAAGAGAGATACTTGATAGCTAGAACGATATTAAAGAGCAAGTCGACACAAAAGCAAACATTTCTAAGATTAAATTAAACGACGATTACTATCTAGTAGAGAATTTAAATCAATTATAGAAAGTTCTAGATAAAATATTATCAAACAAGGCATTCGCATTTACGCAAGAAGTTAATTAAGCACTTAAGAAGATCATTAAATCTTATAGCTCAATTATCGACTCGAACGAAGAGTATAATTGAAAGAACTTTCACGATTGCATAAAAGACATCACGAAACATCTTAACGCTTTAGCTAACTCATTAAAGAAAAGACAAATTAATTAGATCGTAAACAAATGCGAGAAAGCGCTAAAAAGCGACGCCACTAAAAAAAAAGACATTTTCGACGAAATCGAACGACAATTAAATAATGTTAATTTATTTAAATAAGAGATAAAGCAATTAAAGAGATATGCGACACTTAGTTAAACAACTTGCTACGACGACTTATACTAGACTTATCTAAAAAAAAAGAAAAGAATTAATTGATTTTCTAGAAAGTCAAAGTTAGCAATTTAGCAACAAAAAGAAGCTTAACGTAGATAGACGTTTGCAATAGAAGTCGCAACACAAAAGCAAGAAAAAATTCAAATTCTTTAATAAAAAGCATATCAAAGAAATGCAATATGTTAGCTCAACAACAACAACTAAACTTAATAGCATACGCACGATATTTTATCACATTAATTAAAATCAATGATTGTTAACTCATCGCAATGATCGATTTTAATGCGATAGATAATTTTATAACTAGAGCTCTTGTAGAGAGGAAAAAATATTTTATTCGAAAGAAGCTTGACGCTTACAATCTAGTAATTGTAAATAAAAACTCATTATTTGACGAAAATGAAAAAGTAAACAAAGAAACGAAATTACTATTGATAGCTATTTAGCAATATTACGAGAAACTAATCTTTGATATAGTAAAAATAATTACTCATAATATCGTTTTAGAAATGTCTTAATTAAAGCAACACAATCTAGAAGTCGACTAAAATATACGAGTACTTAAATTTGCGCAATGCGAATACGCAATTCACATTTAATCTACGCATCGACAACGTTCAATAATAGATAAAAAATTAAATTGAAACTTAATCGCAAGTAACGAGTTTACATTTTCGCAAAAAAACAATCTAATAGAGTTCGACTTAACAAGCATTGACACAAGTTAATCAAGTTACAAAGTTAAAATAAATGAAGAAAATTGCGAATTTTTTAAGAGTCTTAAACTATTTGATACAACGAAAAAATCGCTAAAATACGTATTACGAATATACAACAATTGAGAGCATCTATTTTAAGAAGAAAAAATGACAAAGATTCTCTCTAAACATCAATCGTAAAATTATGAAATTAAACTTGAATTAGACAAGCAATTTACGTTTGAATCTATATATGCTTTATTCAAAAAGAAGCTCAAAGTACTTCGCGAATACTTGACAAAAAACGAAAAAAAAAAATTTATTAAAAAATTTTAATCATAGACAAAATACTCGATTTTCTTTGTATTTAAGAAGAACGAAACTCTTTGTCTATGTGTCGATTATCAAAAGCTAAATTATATTACGATTAAGAATTAATATTCACTACTTAATATTAACGAGTTTTAAAATCAACTATTTGAATCAAAGTACTTTATTAAATTAAATTTACGAAAAGCGTACAACTAGATTAAAATAAAAGCAAGAAAAGAATAAAAAATAGCTTTTTGCACACGATATAAACTATACAAATATACAATAATGTCGTTCGAACTCACAAACGTTTCGACAACGTATTAAAAAATGATCAATGATATATTACGACAACATTTGAATCAATTTGTCATAGCATACTTGAACGACATCATAATTTACTTAAAAATCTTAGAAAAATATATTAGTTATGTTTTCAAAGTACTAGAATGTTTAAATAGAAAAAACTTATATCTTAAATTAAAGAAATGCGAATTTCATCGAAAAAAAGTTAATTTTCTTGAATTTGTCGTAAGACGATACGAAGTACGCATAAATCTCGAAAAACTACGAACAATTAAAGAATGAAAATCATCTATTAATGTTAAGAAAATGCAATTCTTTTTAAATTTCATAAACTACAATAAAAAGTTTATTAAAAACTACTTCGTTAATGCGATATTATTAACGAATTTTACGAAAAAAAATACGTCATAAATATAGGAATTCGCAAAAAAGAAATCATTTTAAAATCTTAAACTAAAATGTTTGAAAAAATCAATATTAAAAATGTACAATTTACGATTATTAAGTAGAATTGAAATTAACGCATTAAATCTAGTTATCGATGTATGCTTCAATCAAAAGCATAAAAACATATAGCACTCAATAACATATCTCTTAAGAAAACTCTTATTAATTAAATAGAATTACGATGTTCACGATAAGAAGCTACTCGCTATTGTAGTCTTCTTAAAGTTATAAAAAGTATACATCGAAAAATTATTAAAATTTACGATTTTTACGAATCACAAGAATTTTGTGCATTTTATTATTATTAAATAGCTTAACAAAAAACAAATACAATGATTAAAACAATTTAAACAATACAAGTTTAAAATACAATATATTTTAGATAAAGATAACGATAGAGTAGACGCACTTAGTAAAAGAAGTAATCACATAAAATCGAAAGAATTGTTTAATTATAGCATACTTAAAATTAACAAAAACGAATTACTATTAGCAAATAAGCATAAGTTGAATGCTACATTACGAATACTTAAAGATAATAAAAAAGAATTTCTAGTAAAGAAAGAAAAACTTCAAATATTTATCGACAAAATCGACGAATGTATAAGAGAACATTATGATAAATCATTGCAAAAGCACTTAAAAGTGATCAAAATCCTTTAACTTTTACGTTAACATTGTTAGTTTTCACAAATGAGACAAGCTATCGAGACATACATTAAACAATGTCTTAATTGTTAGCAAAACAAATATGATACACATGCGAGCTATGACGAAATTCAATATTAGAAATTATTTAAATCGTTATAAGATAAAGTTACGATAAACTTTATTATTAAGTTGTCTAAGTTGACGAACTTAACAACTAGGAACAAATATAACTTAATATTAATAATAATTAACAAGCTTATCAAGTACTTACATATTATCGCATGCAAGAAGAAGTTCATAGCAAAACAGTTAAAATACATTGTATTAAATCGACTTATACGATATCATAATATATTTAAAGGACTAACTAGTGACAAAGACAAGCTCTTTACGTTTAACTATTAAAAAACGCTTTTTTCAATGTTAGATACAAGACTTCGAATGTTTATTGCATATTATTTAATCACAAATAGTTAAACAAAGCGAACAAATTAGAGTTTAAAGCAATATTTAAGACACTATATTAACAATACTTATAGCAATTGGGTATCGCTTCTATTTATGACGCAATTAGCATTTAATGCAAAAGTTTTAAATATTACTAAGATCACTTTATTCTTCGTCAATTATAACAAGAAACTTAATCTCTTTAAGAAAGAACGCACGCATTTGTTAGCACAATCAATTATTAAAAGAGTAGCAACATTAAAAAGAATACACGACAACATCTTAAAGATGCAAGAAAGATTAATCAAGTATTAAAATAAAAAACGAAAAACAACATCTTAGTTAAAGAAGAAAAATAAAATGTATTTTTTTACAAAAAATCTTAAGACAAGAAAGTCAAGCAAAAAATTAAATTATATCAAGATCGAATCGTTTCTCATTAAGAAAACTAAGAAATCAATTAATTACGAACTCGATTTATCTAAGAACGTCAAAGTATTTCTAGTATTTTATATATCATTGTTGAAATTAGTAGATTTTATCACGTCTTTATAGAACACTTTTTCTTTTTATTCACAAAAAAAGAAACAATTTAAGATTGAAAAAATTTTACAACAAAAAAATCAAAAATATTTTATCAAATGAAAGAAATATTTTATCTCAAAGAACACATAAAAACTCATTAAGAACTTAACGAAGTGCCACAACAAATTGAAGCAATTTTGTCGACAACAACACTAGCAAGCGTCTTTAAACTTTTATCAAAAAAAGTCAAAAAAATAAAAGATCAACTACTTTCGAAATTAAGAAAAACAATTTGCTTCGAAGCGACATCAATAAGAGGCTTCGAAAAAAACTTATTCACAAGCTCATCAATCAAAGAGACGATCTCTTCAAGATTTTGAAATTTTTTATTAACTATTGTTTGTTGCTCGTCTTTCACGTATTTTAGTTGAGAGAGCAAGCGATTTTCTTTCGTTTGCATCTCTTTGCGTTTTAGTATTGCATCTCGAAGTTGTTGTTTAAGAATCTTTCGTTGCATCTTAAGACAACGTCATCGTGCGATATTTAAGAAGGCTAGATCGTAGAGACAATTTTTTCTAATATATTTTACACACTTCTTCGAATCTTTCTAAACACGATAGATCTTGTCAAGGCGATTGCAACGATAATAGAGACGCATTCTAACGATAGAAATACTTAATTTAGTTAACTAAATTAAACGACAACTATAAGAAGAAGATTTGATTCGAGATATAACGAAAGTTTGCTTTCGAAACGAAAGACTTAAAGAAAAAAGATAGTGTTACGAGTTAAGCAATATATGAAGTACGCAAAAGTGTAGTACAAAGAACGAATACTTGCATATGCTCTACTAGCTCTACTAGAAAAGCATGAACAACAATGCTCTATTAACTTTATTAGAGAAGTATAAGAAGCAATGTTTTATTAACTCTATTAGGGGAGCATAAGAAGCAATGCTCTATTAACTCTACTAGAAAAGCAAAGAAAGCATTGATGATCTCTTAGTATATAGATCTTAAATACGACTTTCTTATAAATCGTGTTCAACTTATCTTAAGTTCTTACTTATTGTTACGATTATTAAAGTTGCAAATTCTTGTTATCAAGTAATTGCTTGCATTGTTTGAAGACGTCTACAAATCTCTTCAAAGCATAATCTCTCTTTGATATCTCTTACGAAAGTACTAGCGTAACATATAATGTAAGTTAAATTAATTTATATCTAAAAATTTAATCTAAATAATTTAAGCTAGATCGAAAATTTATATAGATTTAAATTTAGAATGTTAAAAATTTGCAAATTATAATTTGCTATCTATTTTGTATAAAATTTGACGTAAAAAATTTACGCAAATTTATTTCTAGCTATTTTTCTATTCAAGAATCTACTTAAGATAGATTTTCTAACTAAGAATTTAATCTAAAATAGATTCTCTTAAAGCAGAATTTAGTTTAACTTAATCTATTCTATAATATATTTATTTTTGCTTAACAATACAAATACTCTTAATAGCAATATTTTAATTTATAATTTAATAAAATTGTTAATCGAATTAGTTAAAGATTGTTTACTTAATTAGAAAGATAATGTAAGAAGTGAAGATCTTATGAGTATAATTAGAGTCAACAGTAATACAAGTGACAAGTAATTAATTGCTAAGAAGAGAAGAGAAGGCAAAGATTGACGATTCTTAAATACATGCTACTGTCAAGGCCTGCGAGTTATGGCAAACAAGAACGTCTATCTAACAAATAGTAATAAGTTAATAAGTTTTATTAATTTTAATACATAACAAAAGTTTTAACTAACAATTATATCTATATATACAATTACAATTTTAATATAATAGTAGTTGGTTTATTTAAGAGTTTACAATATATATTCTAATAAGTTTGCAATTACTAAATTTAATACAATATTGCAAAAGTTATAGTAGATTAAAATAATAATTCTCTAGATATTTATTAAAAGTATTACAAACAATCTTTAAATATAGAACAATATTTACTTGCAATTCAAATATTGTTTATATCTATATATATAATATACTAAGAAGTAACTCTACTTAGAGATTTAACTAAGAGAATAATAAGATTATTTTAATTACTTTATTTATATAGTATTGCTAGAGTTATTGCAAGTTAAATATTTGTCTTCTATATTATATTTAGCAATTGCACTATATATAGAAAGCGCTTGTTATAGAAACTATTTATTGTAGATTGTTATTTATCTTAATGTTGTTCTTTGCAATTGCTTTACTAATTAGATAGACAAATATTATCTATTAACTATATTTACTAACAAAGAGAAAAAGAAGATTGTATATCTAAACAACTTCTCTATAAATAAAAAACTAGTTGTTCTCTTTCTTCTCTCTATCTATTTTTACTATCTACAAGATCTTCTAAACTAAATAGATAATTTTTGTGTATCTATTGTATCTACTAACAAGAAAATAGAGAAAAATACGTATATATATAGCATTACTATAGATAGAAAACTAGTTCTTCTCTTTCTTCTCTTTGTTTATTGTCTACTTTCTATAAGATCTTCTAAATTAAATAGATAATTATTGTCTATCTACTATATTTGTTGACGAAAATATAGAGAAGAACATACATCTATATAGCATCTCTATAGATAGAAAACTAGCTCTTCTTTTCTCTCTCTTTGTCTGCTTGTTTATTGTCTACAAAATTTTCTAAATTAGAAAGATTATTATTGTCTATCTATTGCGTTTGCCAATAGAAATATAAACAAAAAATATATATCTAAATAGTATCTCTATAGAGAAAAGAGCATATTTATTCTTTATTCTTCTTGTTTGTCTATTTAAATTCTTTGCATTACTATAGTTTATAGATATATACTTCTAGAATAATTCTAGAATATATCTCGATAGATATTTTTTTGATAAAAATATTTGGGTCTTCTTTATTATATAGAATTAATTATAATATAATTTTAATTAACTAGTACTTTCTGTAAATTTTAAAAATTTCTAGATTTTGCAAATCTAAAGCACTAAGACAAACGAGAATCTTATGCAGAAAATCTATATTATCTCTAGAGAGAATTCAGCTCTACTACAAGTAATTGCAAGAACTAGACTTGTATTCGATACCACGTAGAGTAATGGTATTAGTTGTGGCCCGCTTGTAGAAAGTATGTAGTGCTCCCAACGCTGCACAAATTTCGTCTCAACCCAACTCCAGGAGTTACTGAAACCCCGCGAGACCTTCACAGCAGCGGGCCGTGCCAGCCAAGCCGCGGAACTAATCTTAGATATCCGTTATCGCCAGGCCGCTAATCGTTGTCAGCTAGAGTCAGCATACTTAACTCCGTACCCGATGCTAAATCAGCCAATGAGGTTGATCTCCTAGAAAGTCTTGAACCCCTTGTTAACCTTTGACCTCGCACTATCTCCCACTATCATCCACTAACCCCTCGAATGCTCCGGTTCCTCAATCTGTCCCGCTCCTTCAGCAAAAACACGCTGTTTACTGCTCCAACTTCAACCATCCGTCAAGTATCCACCCGAAGCATGGCTGGCAAGCACCAAGCTGTCTTTCTTCCACAGAAGGGAGGTCCTTTGACTGTCGGCGACCGCGCCACGCCTGAGCCCGGTCCAGATGAAATCCTCATCCAAGTCAAGGCTGTTGCTCTGAACCCAGTCGACTACTATCAGCGCGATTTCGGCATGCCTCCCGTGCCCATCTATCCCGCCGTCATTGGATCCGATGTCGCGGGCGTTGTCGCCAAGGTGGGCTCCAACGTCTCCAACGCCCCTCCATCCGGCTCTCGAGCCATCGCATTCGCCTCATCCTTCTATCAGAACGGCTCTCCCGACCACGGTGCTTTCCAGCAATATACCCTGGCTCAGTCAGAAGGCGTGATTGCGCTTCCAGACGCCCTTTCTTTCGAAGAGGGTGCCATCTTCCCCTTGGCCTTCATGACTGCCTTGACGGGCTGGACCACCATTGGAATCTCGCTTGACACCAAGTACACACCTCAGGACAAGCAGGCAGTCCTGATCTGGGGCGGCGCGAGCAGCGTGGGTACCTTTGCCGTTCAATCCGCCAAATCACTGGGCTTCACCGTCTACACCACGGCCAGCGCCAAACACCATGACTATCTCAAGAAGCTCGGAGCGCACGCTGTCTTTGACTACAAATCGAGCGACGTCGTCTCACAGATCATCGCCGCGGTGAAGAAGGATGGCGTCACCCTACTGACCGCAAATTGCGTCGTCGAAGGATCCCTGCAGCCGACATTGGACGTGCTCAAAGCCACCAAGGGCGATGCAGTCGCCAAGGTTGCCCATACTCCTGCTCTCCTCCCGGGAGCCCCAACTCTCGAGGGCGTTGAGGTTAAGTTCAATTTTCCATCTATGGACCCGGCGGAGAGAAACGAGCACATGTACAAGTGCTTCCATGTCTGGCTGCAGAACGGACTGAAATCGGGGACCATCGTGCCTAGCCCACGGGTTCAGGTTGAGGCTGGAGGGCTGGAGGGTTTGAGCAAGGCGCTGGACACATTGAAGGCAGGTGTCAGTGGGACTAAGATCGTAGTCAAAGTCTGACTTGTCGATCCCTACTGTTACGAACGCTGGGTGTCCTGGGAGCGGAAAATGGCTATCTCGATGAGCTGTGGGTTGTGGCTTTCTAGACGGACTTGATGATGAACATGCTATGATAAGAAGTCTCAAACTCAATTTCCAGTTCTGTGAAAACTTGTGCTTTAGTAGCGTTGATACCTCCGTCTCCACGGCCCGCAACCATTTAGCATTCCAACAGCCTCAGCCCTTGCGCACAAGACTTGGAACTGAGCGACACAGTACTACATGGCCATGGTTATATAGCCACTGACACAGGCTTTGCTACCCGCCCCCGCGGAATCTCGTACCCAAAGTATCTGAAGCGTTCAGCGAGCTTGCTGATTATTGAAAAGTACGACTAATATTTGACACCCACCCAGATCGATTTTCACAACTGAACATTGCTCGGAACGAACTATCTACTTGTCCCACTCATTCCACGCTGTCAAGCACTCGCGAGATTCGAGCCGATCGATCGCTACCGATCATCTCACTCTAATTCTGAGATCTCCTTTTACAGAAGCATCAGCATGCCGCTCGTCTCCAATCCCACAGTCAGTTCGGTGAACGCCTTTGTCCTCACTTCCATCCCTCAGCTACCCCCACACATTTACACCAGCCACCTTCAAGCTACTTCGCTCGCCACCGGCTCTTAGCAGGACTGTCAGTTTGAAGTGCCCGCGAAATTGGAGAAGCAAACCCCATGGATAGGAGGCTGAAGTCGGAAGGACGTTCTGCGGCCGTTGTGGAGCAATGAACAATGTTCGTGTCAATCGCAAGGTCTCCATTTAGGACGCCTCATCCCGCAAACTCGGCCACGTAGCATCCAAGGCTTCGATCCCTCCTATTTCCTCCTATTTGGCGAGTACAAAATGCTCTGGACAACTCGCCTAATTGCAATTCTTAATCGCCCCCACCTAAATTTAGTAGTAAACTGCAGGAATTGCGAAACAACATTAATACACAATTAATTAAGTTATTTTGAAGTTCTTGATTTTCTATATATATCAATTTTTTATGTTACAAGTTATTAATAACTTCTTTCTTTCTTTCTCTATTATCTCTTTACTATAAGCTATTGTTGTATTAATAATATTATTAAAATTAAAATTAAAGCTATAATATTTCTTTATTTATATTAACAACTAGATATTATTGTTTATCGGCAATTCGGGGAACCGGCCCTCTAAATTCAAGATGCTAAGATGGCCCAAATAGCCCAAGGCAAGCCCGAGGGTAGCCCGGAGCCTCCTAGGAAACTTGCATTTGGGGCGTCAAAAAAGGCCTAACAAAAAGTATAATTCTAATATTCGAGATGCGCACGAACTCTCGCAGCACTTCAATTAGATCTCTACTTGCTACTCGCTCACATTATAGTAATTTGTATAGCAAAATCGAACGATTCGTGAGATTTCTACGCGGGAGTGATGTGCAAGCAAAAGCATCTTCTACAGTTGCGCAATTGATTGCGCGTAATTGATTGTGCACTTATAGATCTTGACGATGCACAAACAAGTAGACGCGTTACGCGACTTGACAACATAAGTGATGTTCGAATAACTCTTGGCGTACTCTTTAAATTTTTGATAATGCTCAAGATTTGCTTGGAATCAATCGAATCTACGAATGTAACTCTAGAGCTAAGATATCGACACAACAATTCTAGGAGTAGATTGATTGCGTCGGGTCGAGTTATCAAGTTCAAGTCGAATATTCGATTCAAATCTTGGCAATTCGTATTAACTCGACTTAAAAGTCTTGACAATTTGATTTCTAAAATTAAATTAACAATTTAAATCGATTTCTATACTTAAAATCGAAGTTTAACTCGAAAAATCGATTCAAATTGTCAAGACTATTATTTTTAGTAAATTTTATTATTTTTAGTAACAATTAATTAATAATTTAATAGAAATAGTTAATTTATTTAAATTAGTTAATAAATATATTAGAAATTTCTTTTTATAAATATATTACTACTAAGCATTATCTAGTAATTAATAAAAAATCTAAATTTAAACTTAATTTATACTATTTTTAGTATTCTTAACATTCTTGACAATTCAATTCGATTTCTAATATTAAAATCGAAAATTAAGTCGAATCAAGTTAAGTCGATTTTAAAATAATAGAAATTAAATTAGATTTCAAATCGATTTCTAATATTAAAACTAACAAGTCGAATTAATTTCTAAAGTTAAAACCAAAATTTAATTCAACAATTAATCTACTTGAGAGCTTCGAGTCGCTAATAGAATGACTTAAGTGTTATCTCGAATTGTTAATATTAATTGCAATTATATATATAAGCAAATTAAATACAATTAATAGAAGTAACTTAAAATATATAAAACTTTATATATTTCTTTTAATTATATTGTATAAGTAGATTATCTATATTATATATATATTGCAACAAGAAAAAACTTTATAAAATATTAATATTGTTATTTGTATATATATTACAAACTTGTCTTATTTTTAGAGAAAAAATTAACTATAAATATTTATTAAATTCTTATTTGTAAATTTTTAAAAAGAAAGAAATTTTATGCAAATAAAATAAGTTAGTTAATTTACAAAATTAATCTCTTTATATAAAATAATAAGTAAAAATACTAGATATTATTATAAAGCAATATTTCTTTAGAATAAATTTATCTTTAAAACTTAATTAATATAGCAATATATAAACTATAAATTAATAGATAAATTTTGCAAATAAAATAAAAATATATTACAAAACAATATCTATAATATTTAATTTATCTATTTTATTAATAACTATTTTATTTGTATAAATATTAAACTAGATTTCTTTAATAGCAAAAACTTCTTTTAATAGATAGAAAATAAATTTTTATTATAAAATAAATTATATTTAAAATTATACAATATAATTATTCTAGATATTTTTAATATTTATATTATTAATTATATTTGCAAAATTGTTAAACCTTGTAAATAATTTTTGTAATTTTTGTTTTTTTACTTGCTAGATTATAGTTCTATAAAGTTTATTTTTAATATATTTTTAATATAGATATATAGATATTTTAGATAATTTTGCTCTATATTTAATAAATTTAAAGTTTTTCTAATCTTTGTTATAAAATATAGTAAATACAATAAATATATAATTAATAATTTGAATATTATATTTATAAATATATATTTAAGAAAAACTATAAGATATATATATAAGAGCTAGCAAATTAAGAAAATAGCAATAAATTAAAAATAAATTAAGTATAAAAATATTTTGCAATTAAATTATAAGATATTTATTATATTTAAATCAATATTAATATATTGTCTTCTTTATAGTTTTAGTATATAAATATATATAATCTCTTTAAATAAATATTCTTTGCAAATTTTAAATTCGATTTTTATCTAAACTAATTGTTGAATCGAATTTCGATTTTAATTTTAGAAATTAATTCGATTCGACAATTTTAATATTAGAAATCAATTCAAAACTCAATTTAATTTCTATTATTTTAAAATTAACTCGATTTAATTTAACTCGATTTTCGATTTTAATATTAGAAATTAAATTGAATTGTCAAGAATGTCAAGAATATCGTTAAGAATATTAAGAATACTAAAAATAATATAAATTAAGTTTAAATTTAGATTTTTTATTAATTACTAAATAACGTACAATAGTAATACATTTATAAAGAGAAATTTCTAATATATTTATTAACTAATTTAAATAAATTAACTATTTTTATCAAATTATTAATTAATTGTTACTAAAAATAATAAAATTTACTAAAAATAATAGTCTTGACAATTTGAATCGATTTTTCGAGTTAAACTTCGATTTTAAGTATAGAAATCGATTTAAATTGTTAATTTAATTTTAGAAATTAAATTGTTAAGACTTTCGAATTAAGTTAATAAGAATTGTTAAGATTCGAATTCAATACTTGATTCGAACTCGATAATTCAATTCGACGCAATTAGTCTATTTTTATCTAATTAATATATTTAATATTTGTATTTTTAAAATAATATATAAACTTTTTTTTTAATTTATTGTCGAAATTAGTATTTTTATCTTTTTATTAGTCTCTTAAATTTTTTAAAATAAGCAATTAAATAGACAATTCAGTAAATAATTAAGTAAATAACTAATCAAATAATTAAGATATATATTTAAATATTATAAAAGTAATTATATATCTTGTCTAATATAATAATATATAATTATTAGATATAGTTATTTAAATAAATAAAAAAACTTTAGAGTTATTATCTTTTATTAATTTTATTATATTTAGTTTTATTATTTAAATAATTGTTTTTGCTATTGCAATAAGATAGTTAAAAGATATAATAAGAATATTTCTAGAGAATATATTAATTGCGAATTTAGATTATTAATAATCAAATATATAGAGAGAGTTAAAACTTTAATTATAATTAAAATATTTCAATTTAAGATTCTAAAGATAGAAATTAAGATTCTTGCAATTTACTAATTAAATTAGATAGCAATAGTAAAGAATTGCAATTAAATAAATAAACTAATCGTCAATTCAATATTCGGTTCCAAATTTGGAATTGAATTAAATTATCAAGAAATCGAATGAAATTGAATCGCTTAAAGAAGCTAGCTTATTACTATAATAAGTTTAGCTTAGTCGAAAAGTTACTATTTTAAGCAATTTGATTTCAAAAAAAAATCGAGGAACCAAATCTTGACGTTCTCACGTAGTATTTTCGATTTCTTGCGATTAGTCTATAAATAAGTTATTTAAAGTATTTTGCACTTGTTGAATAATAAAGATAATTAGTAAAGAAATATTCTATTTTAGTAAATTTACTTTCGATAAATAGTACTTTGTAATTATTAATTATTCTTAATACAAAACTATCTAATTTAAAGTATTCTCTTATATATTTTATTAATAAATATTAGTTTATATATTTTCTTAAATTATATATGCGCAAAAGAAATTATCTAAGAAAAAATTAATATTTAGACTTAAGTATAGACAACTAAGAAGCTTGTGCACGTTTATTTAATATAATTAATTAATTAATTTGCGAAAGCTAGAGAAGATTAGAATTGCTAGCTCGTCTATATTATATTCGATTGAATAATATTCTTTGCAATCTAATAATTAATATATTTAATTAATTAGCGAGAGAACTATCTATACGTAATGCTAGCTACGAATCTATTAATATTGCGATATTCGATAGAGTCAAATGTTTTTAACATCGACAAGTAAGACGTTCGCAAGCGTTCGATGCAATCGTTACAACAAATCGACTCTTTTAATTGCGAAAACAATAACAACATCAATTACTATTATCACTATTACTATCTTAAGCTCTCACGTATAATAAGATACATATAATTAAGAACACGCAAGATTATTTATAATAATTATTATTTACTTCTTGTATGCATCGATTGTTATTACAATACTCGTTATATTATAATTGCAAAAGAGATGTTTTAAAATATTGCAAAAAAGTCTCGAAGCGTTGTGCGTATAACTGTAGAAAAGCTAGAAAAAAATTATATACTCGTATATTACACAAGCAAAATGTCGAAAATTCTTGTTGCATATAAATTGATTGCGTTAAGATTACATATTTTAATTAAGCAATTGTCTCTTGTCTTAATTAATATATGCTTAACGCGCATTTAGAAATTAAACGATAAGAGACTTTGTCTACTCTAAAATGCAATAGCAAGAATATTTAATTTTGTTAAGAGTAATACTTTGTTACGTTTCGAATTAAAGACGTTGCTTATATAAAAGTACAAATAAGAGTTAACATTAAGTTTAAGCATTAAAATTATACTAAGAAAAATATATAGAATTACACATCGATAAACGATTTTTACATAATCGCAATATATAAAAGAAACTCGAATATAAGTTTTTAAAGCTCTTGTTTTTAATGTGCATAAATTTGAGAATCTAAAATTGTCGAACAATATATAAGAATTTCTTTTGTAAATTATAAATTAATATTATTTTTACAATTCTTATAAAGAATTTTCTTGTATATAAATATTACAATAGATGATTTTTAATATTGAAGCGTCGCGATTTGGATTTAAAAATCTAGTCGCGCAAAAATATATAGGACTTGCATAGATCTCTAGAAGTGTTAAATCAAGTATAAATTAAAAATATATATATATATATTTAATTAATTTTCTTCTCTTCTTATTAAATCTAATTTCTATTAATATCTATCTTCTCTACTATATCTTAATTAACTTAATTAATCGACAATAATTAAAATATATATACAACTATTGTTTTTACAATTGTTATTATTACTATTATTTTAAATTAATATCTTGTTAACAATTCTTAATATCTATATATTAAATAGATAAAGTATAAAATATTTAAATTTAATCGAAATTAATATTTTTTTAAATATATTTGTTGTATAATACAATCTAATAAAAAGAAGATTTAAATGCTTATTAAATACTTTGCAATTAATACAATTAAACAAAACAATTAAACTAGATTTTTTTCGAACTTGCTCTCTATCTTTTATTTTATAAGCTATTGTATTTTTGTTAATTGTTTAAGCTGCTAGATAGATTTAAACAATATTGGCATTTTGAGGAACTAGTCTTCTAATTTCAAGATGCTAAGATAGTTCGAATAGTCCAAGATATGCTTAGAAGTAACCTGAAGCTTCTTAGAAAACTTGCATTTGAGAAATCAAAAAAGACTTAACAAAAAGTATAATTTTGATATTCGAAATACGCATAAACTCTTGCAGCACTTCGATTAGATCTTTACTTGTTACTTGTTTATATTATAGTAATTTATATAATAGAATCGAATCATTTGTAAGATTTTTTACGCAAGAGCGACGTATATCTAAAAAGCGCTCTATTTGTATAATTAATTGCGCGTAATTAATCGCATATAATAAGTAGTGCTCGCAGATTAGGTTCGACAAATCTTGACAACACAAGTAATATTTAAGTAATACTTAACGTATTACTCAAATTTTTGATAATATTTAGAGTTTGTTCGAAGTTAACTAAGTTTGCTAATATAGCTTTAGAACTAAGATATCGAGACAACAATTTCAAGAGCCTTGAGTCGCTAATATAGTTCCTAGAGAATTATTCCGAATTATCGATAAATCTTCTTTCTATTTCTTTTATATTTTTAATAATTTTTTAGATATCTCGAAAATCGATACAATAGCATTCTATACTAATATTTAATACTTATATATATATATATCAAAAAATATATTATTATTTAAATTAAATAGAAAAGATAAGAGACAAAAACAATATATAAAGATTTATTTACAATTTTTTTTAATAATTCTACAAATCTAATATAAAACAAAGATTCTATTATTCTAAATACAAAAAGACTTATAATATAGTTTAACTAGCTATTATATATTTGAATAACTTAATTAAATTAATATATAGCTTTTATTAAAAATAAAATATTACAATATTACAATATTGCAGAAATCTAAATTGTTTTTGCAACTAAAAACTTTATTTAAGAACAAGAGAAAGCTTTTTCTATATAACAACAAATTTGTATTTATTAATCTTATATAATATTATCTTTTCTAGACTATATAAATAAACAATAGACTTATTTTAACAAGTATATATTTGAAATTTGCATTATTGTCGAAAACTTTCTCGATTTAACTTAGAATCTATAAATATTTAATATCTTTAAAACTTAAATAAAACTTAATCTACAATTAGTTGAAAATTTATATCTAGTAACTATTTTTTATTATTAATTGTTATATGTATTTAAAAGACAATTAGATAGAATTTTGTTTTATAATATAATTTTCTAGTCTTGCAAAATATTTGCAAGTTAATAAGATTTTTAGCAATTTCGAAAACTCTATATTATAAGATTATGTAAGATTGTATACAAATATATAACAAAACATTGTTATATCGACGCACTAAAGACAAGACTATATAGTATATAGAATCGCAATTTAGAGAGACATTAATTTGTAAAAATTTTAAAAAAAAATTCTTAAAAAGAAAACTCTATACAATGCTAAGTTGTTACTACAATAGCTTAATACTAGTAATGTATTTATTAATTATTAAGAACTAGCATTACAATTAACTTTCTCTTCTAAATTTTAATCTTTAGAATTAATGTGTTATAACAATATCTTGTTTGCGCAATTACAACGATCTCTTATTAAGTTCTTTTTAAAAATTTCTAAGATTTAGTTAGATAATAAGCAATATTTTATATCTTTATATACAACGCATTTTTTAGTTTATATATTTTTTTATCAAAGTTGCAAGATGTTTATAAAAGAGAATTTTTAATTTTTTTCTTTATTTTTTTTAGATATTTGAAAGAAAGTTAAGAAGCAATAATAGCTTTTCTTGTATATTATTGCAAGACGTTATATTGCTTGTTATAAATATTTTATTGTTTATTAACTTTAAGTTAACAAATAAAGAGATCTTTTGTTTTTTTATTTTAAAGCGCAAATATTTTTTTAATTACTATATTGTTGCATTATTATTGCAACAAATACTTGACAATAATATATTGCAATTTATTTAAATCTTATAAATTTTAAGTTTAACTTAATTTATTATTTAAATAAATTATCTCGATTTTTTTTGTTTAATTTAATCGAGTTAGCGCAATTCATTCGCAAATAATATTTATTAACAATACTATTATAATTTCTTTTTCTTTATATTATTTTTTGATCTATAGTTAATAAGTAAATACAACGTTCTTTAAATTGTTTTAATGCTAATAATAATATTGTGTACAAATTTTGCATTTAATATAAGTTTTCTTAGCTATTTTAATATATTGCAATTTTTTTTCTATAAAAATAATTGTAAGTTTTTATTAATTTTTTACTATTATAGTAGCAAATTCATTATGTAAGCAATACTTTAACAAGATCTTGCTATAAGTAAAATTAATAAAAATAGCAATATTAATCGAAATAGTTAAAAAACAAGACAATTATATAAGAAATAAATATTAATAGCAATTAGATTAATGATCGAGAAGTCTACGAAAATCGATATTATACTATTTTATTATACGAGAAAAGACGAGAGAGAAGATTTTATTAACAATAACGCTCACGATTTATTTCGATCGTTAAAGTTAAATAAACGTAATTGACGCAACTTTGACAAGTAATTAAGACACATTTAATGCGTCTTAACGCAAATTAATAAAAATTGCGATCAACATAAAAATGAAAGTAATTAATATTAGAAAACTCTATAAATCTAAGAAGAGAAACGCGTTCGAAATAATTTCGATAACAACGTTAACAAAATAATGTTTTTTAATCGAGAAGTTAACGCAACGTTTTAGCGAAACTCTCGCGAAAAACGAGCGAATTAACTTAATCTTAATACTAAAAAAACCAAAGAAAACAATCAATCGAATAAAAAAAATCGAAAAAATAAAGAAAGACATATAGTTAGCAAACACATAAGCAACAATAACGAAAAACTTATTATCGAAGAAAGTAAATAAGTAATTAAGAAAGCGTCGAATAGACATCTTCTATGCGATAATTAATTAAAAAGACAAAGTTAATAACGTAGATCAAAAAGAAACAAGAGATAAAAAGAGTTCACAAGATAAGCGTTACAAAAATAATAACATTAACGCGCGATTTTAACATCGTCAAAACATTAACAACGCAAAAGAATATATAGAAAATAAGACGTTTTAAGAGAATAATCGTCTTTCGAATAAGCAACAAGAATAGCAAAACAATATTAAAATCGAGCAATTTTTAAGTTAAAGAAATGTTAACGACAACAATTATACGTCGAAAGCGCGCGAAAGTAATAATGCACAATATTAAAATCAAAAGCATGTCAAAGAATATAAAGAAAAAAAAACAAAAATAATAAAAAAATTATGCAAGATAATGCATTAGAATTTAAAAATTAAAGAGATAATCTAATTTACGAAAGAGAGTAACAAGAAAAAATACGTTTCGATCGTAATATAAGTAGATTGCGCGAAGACAAGAATAGACTAATACAATTAAACGTAATTTACGAGTTAAATATAAAGATTGCAAAATATTACGACAAAGAATGTAAAACGAAACAATGCATAAAATATTAAAAATATAAACATCTTATATATAAATGTAAGAATAAACAACAATGCGCACATTGCGCGCAAAATTATCGACTCGATTAATGTTCTTATTAAAAGAATGTTTTCAAGTAAAAATGTAACGTTTGCAAGAAAGTTTACAAGACATTCGATTTTAAATGTTCTAGAAAACAAAGAGAGAAAATAAGAATTAAAAAGACAACAAAAATAAAGTCTCTATATTACGTTGTTAAGACGATCGAAACAAACAAAACGACAATTTTAATTTTGATAACATTAAGAAGTGCAATCTTGTTTGTTTAAATTACGAATAAGAAAACAAAGCGAAAGACAATAGAAACAATAATAAGTTGTTCGATACAAACGAGTCGCATACAAAGCACTCTTGTAACGACAAAAAAACGTTATTTAACAATTAATTAAGAAAAAGCGCTTTAACGAGTCAATAGAGAGTCAATTTACTCTAATAGAGCAAATTAATAACAAAGTAGCGTTGTTGTTGTTACAAAGTATGCTCTTTATATAAGAGATAAAGAATTTAATACACATAAAGACAAATATAAAAGAGAAACTATAATAAAGATACGAAATAAGCTTCAAATATTATAGTACAATGTTTATAAGTTAAGAAGCAAAATAATAATAACGTTGCTTTAAAAAGAAAAAATAAAAGAATACAATATTTTAGCAATACAAGAGACATAACGATATTATGTCGAAACGAGAATATATAATTCGAAACGCGCGAGCTTTACGTTCGTAAATAATAATGAATGTACATGCTTTTATATTAATAAATGCATCGACAACAATAACTAACATAGCATATAATATTCGAGAACGTAAGAACAATAACGATGCAATTATGTTTTAAAAACAATATTATCGAACAAAATCTTATTAATGTTTATAACGTTTACAACTTATCTCTCGATAATTATAACAATATAATTAATAGAGATAATTTCGACGCAATAGAGCAAATATTATGCATGTAAAACGAGAGCGTTACAATAAAAAACTTTAATTTGTATTATTTTTTATAAGCGAATCTCTTATATTTTAAATAACATTTATTGTTTAATAATTTGCTAAATATAATGCGTTTTGTTAATGTTACGTTGACGCTTTTACGCGATATTATAACGAGAAATTATTAAGAAGCACGAATTACAATTGATTTGTTATTTGTTACAAGAAAGACAACAAATCAATTAATATATTGCGACATAAACAAGAAAATAAAAAGCTTGTCGAATTATTTGTCGATTAAAACAATGCTAAATCTTAAAATGCAAACGAAGTCTATACGTTATTTTAGACAAAATTAAAAAGTTATAAATATAGAGAAATTTGACAATATATTAAAGAGACTATTACTCGAATTATTATTAGACGTTACGATAGAACAAGAGAGCATCAACAAATATACAATTGCGTTACTAAAGATTCTAAAAAAGATTATCGAAGACTTTATCTCGTAAGCAAGATTGCACAAAAGAGTCAAATCTAAATAAACGCAAAAATGCATTAATGTAATTAAGAGACGTATATTTGAGCATGCAATAGAAAAGACAAGATTCTTAAGAGACATAAGAGAGACGAATTTTGCAATTAGATGCAAACTTCGAAGAGCATTGCAAAAAATTTGTTCAAAATAATAAAATAAATTAGAAACGCGATAATAAACACACTTATTAAGCTTACAATTTTATTACTAAGAACGAACATTAAGATAACAACAATTGCGAAAGATAAGATTAAAACAATGTTTTAAGCTTACTTTTTTTTTTAATTACAATCTTAATCGACAATATAAAGAAATCCTTTTATTTATTTTTAATAGAGAACGATAAAATTATGTCGAAGCGCAAAATAATAAGAGCAATACATAAAACGACTTTAAACAAGATATTCGAAATCAACGAAATAATTAATCGAGCGCTAAGATAGCTAATTTGCGTCGTCTCGAAATAAATAAGATTTTTATTTAACAAATGCATTAAGAAAGAAATGTAATTGTCTTATTTTAAAAAGACGATTACGATAATGTTGCGAAAATTAGAAAAGAAAAATTATTTAGAGTTGTCATCTTTTAGATTTATAGCATTGTTCGACACGCTAAGTAAAATGCTAAAGTCAATAATATTGAAGCGTCTTTATTACGTTGTAAAAGCACATAATACTTTATTTAATATACAAATAAGAATTAAAAGACAACGTTTAATCAATACGATGCTACAATTAATTATTGAAAAAATGCACACAATATAAAGTAATTAAAAGAAAAAATTAGTTCCTTTTTTAAGTTTAGATATTTCTAATGTATTTAACAATGTATCGCATATCAAATTACTTTATAATATAAAAAAAAGAAGAGTCTTAACTTATTTGTTTAATTAAATAAAAGATTTTCTAAAGAAACAACGCATTATATTAATTATCGAAAGTTACACAATAAAGAAGCGAGAGACAAACGTTGACATATCGCAAAATTCTTTTTTATTCTCGATATTATACTTGTTTTACAACGTAGATTTCTTGAAATAATGTAACAACATTAAATTGCGAGTTAACGTTACGAATTTGATAAATAATATTAACATATTAACATATAAAGAGTCGACTAAACGCAATTGCAAAATGCTAGCTCAAATATATAACAAATGCGAGCAATAAATACGTACTTATAATTTTAAATTCGCGAAAAAGAAACACGAATTAATTTACTTTTTACGCACTTTAAAGAAATTTAACATAAGCGTCAACATAATATTGACAAAATATAAAATAATTATTAAGTTCGACATTAAAGTTTTAGAAATTTAACTTAACTTAAAACTTAAATAAAAAGCTTATTTGCGACAAGTAAAGACGAAGTTAGTTATCAAACATAAAGAAATCTTAATAATAGAGAGTTTAGTTTTTAACACGTTTATAGATGTCGAAAAACGCAAATACATTGCGATAAAGAAGCTTGTAATAGCATATAACGTTGTTACGTAATACATTTCGTCTATTATTAAGAATGCGAGAAAAAAAGTTGTTACAAAGTTGCGATTTATATAAGAATAAGTGCTTTGTCGCATTATTAACGTTTACAAGACGATTTTTACGAAAATCTTATAAATCGAAATTAATGTGTTTTTTATTAATATCTATTTAGAGAAATTAATACAAAAATTAATAGCTATTATAAATGTACAAGAATTCGAAAAGATTATTAATGTAGCGATGCTACGCATACGCAACGATTTAATGTCGAAAAAAGAACAAAAGTTAAAGTTAAAAATAACATTTTTGCAACATAAAAAAAATAAATGCGAACAATGTTAAAATCAATAATAATTTCGCGACAACAATTATATATTGCGATCTTGTAAATAAAGTCTTCTAAAACAATTATTATTTATAATAAGAAAGTTGTGAAAAAAAAACATAATGCGAATCGCTCAAATTTATATTGATGAATCTATTTTAACGAGAACGAATGTAACGAGAACTTTATTGCAATCTTAATCGAAACAAACTAAAACATCAAAAAGCATTTTAAGAACGTCAATATAACACTAACTTATTACGACAAATTTAAAAAATTTACAAAAGCGACAAAGAAATTAACAAAGCATTGCGAGATTATTATTAATTTGAAAAAACAAATTTATAAAATATATTTAAACATTTAAGTCTTAATTAAGATTATAAGAGAAATAAAATCGACATCGAATCAAATGCGATTAAGACGCACATCAAACGTATGCGAGATAATTTAACGTTACAAGACAATACTAAAATTATATTAAATATCGAAACATTAAAGCATAAAAGATAATAAGATTGCGAACAAAATCCTCAACAAGATGCATAAATAGCTTCTTCTTTTTATTAATTAAATAACGAACGAATTTGTTATTAGAAAAGCACTTATTTAAGACAAGACTTAAAAAGAGTAACAATGCAAATAATTAAAAAATAAGAATAACGCAAAATATCGCAAGATCGCATTAAAGATTACGTATAAGTATACAAAATTGCACTTCAATTATCTTAAATCAAACAATTTACTTCTTGTTTAATTAAGAACGAGCAAAATCGATTTTAATCAATTTTTATATAAGCGTTGCGTTTTTAATATTACGACAAACACGTGCGAATGCAATTAAGAACGCATAATTATCAAATACGTTCTTCTAACATGTTTGACATAACGACAAAAAAGAGCTTAAATGCAATAGAAGATTAATATTACAAATCTAAGACAACTACTAAACGAAACAAGATCTATTATTGCAACAATACGAATAATTTTGTTTATTAATTTATTAAAATAGTTTTAGACAATAACATTGTTAACGATGCTTAAACTTCTTTTAGATTTATAGAGTTCTTGTTTGAAATTTTTTTTTGTATTACGAATATTACGACATAGAAGACGAAGACGCGATGTTGTTATAACGAAGCATTATAAGTGAAATTGCGATCGCGAATTCTAGTCGATTATAATTAGACAAGTAAACGTTAGTGCTACTTGTCTATTTATAATTGATTAGATTTAAAAATCGCAAAAGTATATAAATCTTACATAGATTCTTAGAGATGTTGAATCGAGTATAAATAAAAAAATAAAATAAAAATGAAATGATTTTTTTTGTTCTTTTTGTTTGCGCGCAAGCGCAATGTTTTTCTTTCTTTTGCTTTTGTTGTTTGCAATATCTTGCTTATATTGATAAAAATATTAATTATTAGATACGTTTTCAACTTTTGTTTGCTTCGAAATTTAAATAATATACAATATATTAAGTAAAAGAATATTTGCTATAAATATTGTATTTTAAAGCGCAAGATTGTAAGTTATTTATATACTTTTATGTTTAATTTAACTTGTTAATATATCTCTATTATTATTTAATATATTAAGCGACTTAATATTTTGTTAAAGTTTAGCATGCGTATCTTCGATAAAAACAATATTAAAATTAATTAAGTTGCGTTTGCTTTACAAATGCAATATTGTTTTACTATTATATACATATAATAGTAAAAAAGTATATTAATTGCATTTAATTTACAAGAATCTTCTAGCTAATATTAATATTAAGCTAAATTATTTATACAATATTTAGCAAAAAATGTTCGATATAATATATTATAGAACAAATCTCGATTTTTTTTTTAAAAAAATTAAACAAAAATAATAAATTTATATTTAACAATATTATTGCAAATAACAAATTTAAGAGTTTGTAAATTTTGCGTAATCTAATAACTTTATTAAAAACAATACTATTTATCTTGTTTATATTAATTAAATCTTTTTAAGAAAAAGCAATATAAATATTGAGACAAAACTTCTCTTATATATTATAGTTGTTTTAACAACTTATATACTTAATTTAAATATATCGAATTACTTGTTATTAAACAAAAGTATTTAAAATAAATAATTTTTTTATTCAATAATATAAAAGCTAACAATTAGAAAATCGAATTTTATTTATATCTTTTTGCAAATATTATATCTTTGCAACTTTTGCGTAGAATTTATATTCGAAAAATTATCATTTAAGATATATTATTATTATATTTGAAATAATAAAACTAATTTCATTTTAAAAGATTAAATTTTTTATTTTTGCTATTAATAATTTATTTTTGCAATATTTGTATATTATCGAAAGCAATTAAGCAACAACAATTAAAAAATTATTTAAAAAAGATATGTATAATTAATTGTAAATAGAATGTTAAATCTTATATTAAATAATACGCATATAAGAGCATTTTATTAATAAAGATTAAATAACAAAAGCAATTAAATTTGAATACACTTTATATTGTATTTTTATAACTCTTAATATTTAATTAATTTATTAAGAGAATTATAATATTACTTATACGTATTATCTATATTATTGTTGTATTTTAAATATATATAATAATATTAAATTTTACTTTTTATTGTCGAAATTTCTTTTGCAAATATAAAGTTTTAATTTTCTTATTTTTGCAATTAATTTTTTAGAAGATTTACGCATATTATATTTCTTAAACTTTTGTTTTGCATTTGCAAAATAATTTTTTAATATTTAATTATTTTTAGATAGTAATTTTTTTTTTATTAAATAAGATATTACAACTTGTTATATCTTAATTTATAATTAAGAATATTTTTTACTTCTTATTTCTTATTTTTGTCGATCAATATTATATTCTTTAAAACAACAATATTTGAGTTACAATAATATAGCTTTAATAATAAAATATAAAAGACAAAATAAATATGTTATTTAATAAGAAGACGCAAACAATATATTTGCAAATTAATAATATTTTTAATCTTAAACAATCTTGTAAACTTGTAAGATAACCTTTTCTTTAAACAAATATCTAAAAGATTTTTAATAAAGAGTATAACTTTGTTATTGACTTAATATTTTTTTGAAGTAATTTTGTTATAATAATTTTAAGCTTGCGCTTATTATGCAACTTGTAGACAATTTATTAATCGATTGTATTTGTTTTATAAAGATTAAATTTACTCTTAAGCAACAAAAATGTCTAGACAATTTTTGTTATTCTAATTGAATCGAAAATTTGCAACAAATCTAAATATTGACTTAATGAATAATTTTTTACTCGACGTATACAATGCGCTATTATAAGTATATTAGATTAAAGTTAATAATAAATCTTAATTGTTTTGTTTATAATTGCAATAGCAACGCAAATAATATTTTAATATTTAATTTTCTCTTTCGATTTATTTATTAATTTAAGAATAAAAAGAAATACTTAGCTTTTATTTAATATTTATGCAATAATATATTGCAAATTAATAGCTACTAGTAAAGAGCAAATTATAATCAAAAACAATTTTACAAACTTTAAGATAAATGAGCAATATTTTTTCGAATAAAGTATTAGCTAAATCTTTTGTCAATTATATAGATTTAACAAGAATATATAGAGACATTTTAAAATATCGATTAACTATTACTAGAATTGCGTCAAATATATTATTCTTGCAATAATTAGTAAATAACTTCGTTATAAAGTTTATCGAAATCTTAATTTTTAATTAAGCAAAAATAGAGAACAATGTCAACTTTTTGTAGAAACAATAGCGCAAAGTTTTATTTTGCTAACAAACGTCGCAATCTTTAATATATATATTAATATTTGCAATTATTTTTAATTAATAGAACTTTCTATTTATAAGAGTGCGTGTCTTTTTGATTTTAAAGTATTTTGCTAAAGCGTTATTATAATGCAAACATAATAACTTGCTCTTTAATAATATTTTGTCAAAAATCAAAATAATATAAAAAAAGAACATTATTTTTTTTTAAATTAATTAATCTTTTTTTGCACAAATTTGGTTTAAGATTTGCGATATTAATTGCTTTTTAATTTTAAATATTATAGAGTTCTTTTTTTGCAATTTTTTTATTTTAAATAACAACAAAGATAAAAGAGCTTTTAAGTTTTTTTTCTTGTTATATACAATATAAGCGTTGTTGCAATATAGTTGTTAAATTATTGCGCTTTAAGTTATATTTGCAACTTCTTCTTTTTTAAATTTATTAATTGTATTTTTTTTATTTAAAACATTTTTATTAAGAAGTTTAATATTAAATTTTCTTTTAATCTTTAATACTCGAATCTCGAATTTGTTTTTACTATATAATATTAGTATTTAACAAGCGTTTCTTGTAAGTATTAATATTATCTTAATAACAACAATAATAATATTCTTCAATTTATTTTAAAGCATAAATAAATAAATTTTATTATTTAATCTCTTTTTGTAATCAAGACGTTAAGAAGATTTTTTAATTAAGTTTATTTTTTTTATGCAATATTTGATCTCGAAGTTGTATTTTGTTAACAAAAGTATTTATTAAGATTAACAACAATTTATCGTTGTTATCTTTATAAAATATTGTAGATTATTGTAATCTATTAATATAATAATTGAATAATAATTACTTTTTAAATAGTATTAATATTACTTAAAGTTAATAACAATAATAAGCAATTCTTAATTGTAAGTCTTGTATCAAGTCTTTGCAAAAATTATCTTTCTTAAATAGAATACTATTAGATATTATATTGTTTAATCAACTTTTCTTATAAAATAAATTAATTATAACAAAATTGTTGCAATTGCAAATCTCAAAGTATTGATTTTAATATAAATATAATTTTTTAAATCAAAGTAAATTAATATAGACGCTTGCGTAAAGATTGTAATAAACTTTCGAAAAATCAAAATAATATTCTTGTTAAATACAAAAAGATTATTTTGTTTGTTTTGCTTATTATTTTTTAGAAGCTTTGTTAAAATTTAAATAATTTTTGTATAATATTTTACAAATTGTCGATAAAAGTTTGCATAACTTAGAAATACTTAAAGTTTATATAAAGTAATAAACTAAAATTATATTCTAATAAAGTTAACTTGTTATAAGTTTATTAATATATTATAATTGCTTATAATGTATTTTCGAAATTTAATCAAAATTGTTATAAAAAAGTATTTAAATAGCTTTACGTAAAGTTTGTAAAAATATAATTTATCAAATATTTAATATATGTTATTTTGTTATTTCTTTTATATTTTAAAGTAAATTGAAATATTATTAAAATAAATTATACAAAGATAATTTATTAAATTTCTTAAGACTTTGTTAATTAAAATTTAGAAAATAATCGATAAAATTATTAGTTTAAACAATATTATTATGTATTCGAAGTATTTATATTGTATTTAAAAGATCGTCTTTTATTTATTATCTTAACAAATTCGAATTTATTAATAAATGTTTTTTAAATTTAGTTTTGTAAAGTACGCAATATCTATTAAACAATTTAGTATTTTTTTTACAAAAAAAGAAAAATATTAATACTTAATTGTAATCGCATTAAGATTGCAATAATTAATATATAATTTTAGACTTTTATTGCTCTTTAATATAAATAGTATTAATATTTTAACTTAATTAATCGATTTGCAAATTTTATTTAAAGTTAAGTTTTTTAAAAAATAATTATATAAAACAATTAATTTTTGTTTAAATAAAATATATAATAGATTATAAGACAATTTTCTTTTAAAAAGTAAATCAATTTTATAATTTTTCTCTTTGTATTTAGAAAAAATAAATGCATTTTTTAAGTCGAAGATGTTATTGTAATTTTAAACATTCTTAAATATAATACGCACTATTAATATTTTATCGACGTTAAAATTATAACAAATTAGAATAAATGTTAAAATTTGTTTTTTAAATTTTAAAAAACTTTTTGAGAATTTAAAAACAATAGTATTCTTTGTAACTTAATAGCGTCAAATTAACGTATATTAATTAATATAAAAATTAGCTTCTATTATTTAGAGAAAATCGACAATAATATTATATGCAATTTTATCGAATATATAGAAAATTTGTCTTAATATATATTTTTGTTTCTTATTGTCGTAAATCTTGATTTCTACAATATAGAATTTTATAAATCGAGTTTTTTAAATTGTAAAAACTTTTATTTCAATTACAAATTATTTAATTTTCTTCAAATATTATATTTTTACAAGACATTTGTTAATACAATTAGTATAAATATTTTTATTAAAAAGATCTCTTTATTTGTGTTACTTTTTGTTAACAAATATTAATAATTTTGCAAAAAGAATCTTTGTCTTATATTTTGAATTCGCAATTGCAACTACAATTCTTGCAAATTTATTTAATTTTTTAAATTCTTGAAAATCTCTTTAATAAAAGAATATAATAACAACGCTTTTAAAATACTTGTCTTAAAACTCTTTTAAAAACTATTAATTATATTAATTTGCAAATTATTTTTAACAAATTTAAAATATTCTTTCTAAATATATTTTTTCTTGTTATAATTGTAGCAAATATTTTTTTTTTGTATATTTGAACTAGCTTTGTTAAAATTATATAAAGAAAGTTTTGTTATACTTTTTTAACAATTTCTTGTTGCTAAGATGTCGCAAGTCTTAATTGTTAATATAGTCTTTTTTAATTTATAGTTATACAAACTCTCTTTAAAGTTATTGCGTAATCTTAAAAACAATTTTCAATCTAAAATTTTGTTCTTAATATTGAATTAAAAGAGTAGAACGCTCTCTATATTTTATATTAGCGCAATAAGAACGTCTTTTGTCTCGAAAATTTAAATTATATTGTTAATTTTTTTACAAAGATCTCTTTTTAGATAATTTAAAAGATAATTACGTTGTTAACGTTTAATGTATTTGTTAAAATTTGTCTTTAATATCTTAATATAAATTACGAAATTGTTAATACTTTAAGATTAACTTTGCTTAATCTTCTTGTACTTGCAAGAAAAGACAAAACAATAATTTTTCGAATTCTTAATAAAATTAATTAGATATTGTGCGAATTGTTTTTAGTTTTATTTCTTTATTTAGTTTGTTTGCTTATTCTTATAGTTTTTCTATTGCGTTGTTAATATATCGTAAAGATATTGTTAAACTTAGCAAATCTTTAAGTTTTTTGTTAAGACTTAATCTTTATTGATCTCGAAAAAGTTTTTTGTACTTCGAGTTTAAATTATTTATTTTTAAAGTTCTTTCTATAGTAGAGATTCAATTGAGTCGATCTTATAAAACAATCGAAGCGCTATTTATTTAATATTAATTTGTTAATTTTGTTATTAAAATAATTTTTGCGTAAACAACGCAAATTTATTGCTTTAATTCTATTTTTATAAAATAATTTTAAAAGAAGTTTGTTTCTTGCTTAAGCAATACAAAGTTCTTGCTTTATCTAAAGTTTATATCTTTTTGCTTTCTCTTTCATTAGAAGTTTTTTGTAATTAATATTTTTGTTAAATTGCGATAATTTTGCAATATTGTTATTTTGCAAGACTTCTTCTTGTAGTATAATATAAATTTTTGTAATATTATGAAAGACAAGTTAATTATTCGCACTTTTGTTGTTTTAGAAGCGCTAAGACGTTGTTTATTTCTTGTTTGTCTTTAAATTTCGTTTTGTATTGCGTGTTAAATTAACTATTTTATCGAACAATTGTCTATAAAGATTAAGACGAATTAATATTGTAAGATTCTATATAAGTATATAACAAGATATTGCTATATCGACGTACTAGAGACGAGATTATATAATATGTAGAATTGCAATTTAGAGAGACATTAATTTGTAAAAAATTTGAAAGAGAATTTTGAGAGAGAAAATCCTACAAAATGCTAAGTTGTTACTACGATAACTTAACACTAATAACGTGTTCGTTAATAATTGAAGACTAACATTATAGATTACTAGATTTTTCTCTTAATATTTATATATACGTCTAGCTTTAATTAAGTCGATTAGTACTAATCTTTAGTAATTATTGTTCTAAATCTTGTTATTGTTGTTTAATTATTAAAAAATTAAAAAGAATCTTCGAATTAAACTTTTAGAAACAAATTTTTAATCTCTCTTTTTTCTTTAACAATTTTTTACTATTATTGTATTAAATTCTTGCAATTATATAATTATACATATCTCTTTTATAGATAAAAAGTCTCTACTTTTTTGGCACAATATTGCAATAGTATATAATATTATTAGTAGAACACTTATTAATCTAAAAAAAATCTAATAGTATCGAATTTTTCTTAGAGACAATATTGATACGAATATATTTGTATTTCGGAAACGTAACTCTAGCAAATCTAGAAGATATTTTTTCGAGACTTTTGTTTAAGCAGATTCGACAGATCTAGCAGATCTACTAGTCTAAAAAAGACAATATAAGAGCTTACTAAGCAATATCAATTACATCTATATAATACTCTTGTATTTTTGTAATTTATATTGCTTAGTAAGCTCTTATATTGTCTTTTTTAGACTAGTAGATCTGCTAGATCTGCCAGATCTGCTTGAATAAAAGTCTCGAAAAATATTTTCTAGATTTGCTAGAATTATGTTTCCGAAATACGAATATACAATTAAATATTAATTTATTTTTTAATCTATTAAGAGATAAAATTTTAAGTTATTAACAATATAAATATAATTTATAATTGTTCTTATTGTAATTAACGCAATATATCTCTTTAATAGTTATCTAATAATCTTAAAAAAGACAGTATTTTATATAAAAGTCTAATAACTATATATCTTGTTGTTACTTTCTTTTTCAAATAAAGTTTGCAAAGATTAGAAGAAAAGAATTTGTTGCAATACAAATCCCTTTCTAAATATAAATATATTGTCTATATTTTCTTTGCAACAATATTTTCTTTTTGCAACAAGAATCTCTAATAATTAATTAAATAAACTTTTTTCTAGAATTTGATTTACTTTTCTCTAGTTAATTAATATATTTGCAATCTAATTGCAAAAGTAGATTTAATAGATAATCTTTATAATTATTAAAAAAATATTTCGATATTGTTTGTTATATTTAATAAATTATTATATTACAATATTTTCTAATAGAGTTTATTCTCTTTTTAAATTTACAAAAGACAAAAATTAATTAAATTTAGTAATATCTTATCTATATATTTTCGATATAAGTAGTTTTATTATTTTATTTTCTATTAGATTCTTCTAGATATTTTAGATATATATTTTTTATTATATTAAGATATTTTTTAAGTATATTTTTTATCTTTTTAAGCAATAGCTATTATTTTAACAAGTTCTCTATAGATTGTATTTAATTTTTAAACTAGTTACTTAATATTTGTTATAAAATATCTAAATTAATATTATTTACAATATCTATATATATCTATTTAAATCTTTTAAAAAATCTCTTTATTATAAATAAACTTTGCAAAATTATTAGATTTTTGAAACTTTTTTGCAAATCTTTTTTTTATAGATTTTACAAACTTTTATAATATTAATTAATAAATAAATTTTTACTATATATATTTGCGTTTCGAGAGATAGATCGAGCTTAATAGATTAAGGTTCTCTTAAAATCTTGTAGATCTTACAAATTTAACTACTTTGCGTACTCAAATTAGTATTCTCGAGATAAAATTTACTTAAAAAGCTTATTTTGTTTTTCTGCTATTTAACAAAGTTACGAAATCTTAATTAAATTAGATTACGTCTTAACGCGTAAAGTTTTAATATTCGCAATATGCAAAAATATTTGCAGTTGCTTGCTAGTTGCACAATTGCGTCAAATTACTATGTTTTTCGCTTTAAATATTAGATTTTGTCAATTTGAATAAACTTTACTTTTAGAACAAATCTAATAGATTAAAAGAACGTGTGCGCATCTTATATAGACAAACCATAATTGCTATATAGAATAGGCGCATTTACAAGCGCAATATTAAGAAATATTAAGATTGTCTTTCGCAAAGCTTGACTTAAATCTCTAGATTCTCGTAGATAGTGCAAAATCTATTAGCTCTAATCTTGATCTTGTATAAAGTTTAGATATTAGTAACAAAAAATTGCGACTTTTGTTATAGTAGATCTAAATATATCTAGAACTAAAGTTAGGATTTATCAAATACAAATATAGATTTATCTTAAGATAAAGTAGAAAATAAAGCAATTAATAAATATTTCTTATTTAATAGAAAATTTATCTAATTTTATCTTGTTGTTGTTTAGAGCTTTTCTTATTTTGAAATTGTTATTAGAAAAAAAACTTGTTTCTATTACAAGCTTAGAAGCTTTTAATATTTTTGTATTATTCTTTAATTTAAATCTTATTATATTTGAGCTATTATTATCTAAATTATCTTAATTTCTAGAGCTTTTACTAAATACTAGAGAATATAGATAAGTATTTCGATTTATTAATTATATTTTAACTAAGTTTATCTTTTCTTTTTTTGTATTTTGTATTGTTTTTAATCTTTCTTTTTTGCAAAAAGCTCTTTTAATTCTTTATTTTTTAAATAGACTACAAATATAGATATTTATTTATTAATAGCTTGCGTTTAGTTGTTGTCTTATACTATATAACTTAATTTGTATAAGACTTTAATATTTGTTGTTCTTTTAACTATTAAATTATTTATTTTTTTACTAATATTAATATATTTACAATCTATTGCTTTCTTAAACTTCTTTCTAACTTTGTTCTAGAAATACTATATAGTTTTAATATTATATATTATAGATTTAGCTATATATATATTAACAAAAATAATATTGTTCTTTTCTATAAGATATATATTGTAACTAAGTTTTTAGTTTAATTATTAATCTTTCTTTTGCTTTTAAAAAGCAACAAATATTGTTAACAAAAAAGCAATAAAAATTTCAAAAATATAATATTAGTTAATAATTTTCTAAGTATTAAAGTTAACATTAATATTGTTCTCTATATTTGCTTTTTCTTTCTTTAATTTCTATATAATTGTTAGTTTTTTTTTGCGTTTTATTAATGTATCTCTTTTTTTTGCAAACAATCTTTAAAACAACTCCAATTTTATTTTAATTGTATTGTTTTTTTTATTTTTAAAACAATTGTTATATATTCTTCGAAAACTATAAGAATTGTAATTGCTATAAAGATTGCATATAATACAATTATTGTAAATATTGCAAGAACAATTGTCGCAAAAAAGTTCGAAAAATATTTAAACCAAGAATATAAAAATAACTCTTAAGCATATCTCTAGATATAACGACAAGAACAACAACAATAACAACAACAACAATAGAGACGATGCAAATAATCTTTACAAACTATATTCGCGTTTGATTTTATAAGATTCTAGTTGCTTAAATATATAGATCTAATATAACCAAAGTTGTAGTTTTGTGTTACTCGAATTTTAGAACTAAGTAAAATTAAGATTTGAGTACTTTGTTCAAAATATTATAGATTTTGCAAATTTTATTGAATCGAGTAATATTTGATATTTTAATACAATTATTACGCAAAACAATTAATATTATTTCTTTATTAATGAAGAGCATAGCAATCATTGTATTAATTAGTATCTTATAAATATTAACAATCGATCAAGTTTAAATAATCTTAACGCTTTAGTTGTTTAAGAAGTTACTATTAATTGCACAACTATAGAACTTATCGATCTTATAAATATATAAATTAGTCTAACAATCTTTATATTAGTCTACTAACTAGATATTAAACTAAGTTCAATTAATTTATGCTTTATAAACTTTTATCTTAGTTATTGTAATTACGTTGCGTTAGATTAACGTAACAATATAAGTAAAAATTGTGCAATTTATAAAACAAACAATATTATTGCGTTGTATTGTTAACATATATATTATACTTTTGTAATCTAAAGTAGATTAATTGTCAAATTAGATTTCGATTTTAACTTTAGAAATCGACTTAATTTAACAATTTTAATTCTAGAAATTAATTCGAAATTCGATTCGATTCGCGCTAATTTGAAATCGATTTGACTTAACTCGACTTAATTTTCGATTCCAATATTAGGAATTCGAATTGAATTGTCAAGAAATCGAAAATTACGTTATTAAGTCAAGAATTACTAATTTTAGAATCAAATATTTATTAATAAAATGCATTATTTGCATCTATAGATTCTATAGATCTTATAGATGCGATTTATTAATATAATGCATTAATTAGCGAGAGAACTATCTATACGTAATGCTAGCTAAGAATTTGTTAATATTGCGATAGTCGACAAAGTTAAATGTTCTTAATATTGACAAACAAGACGTTCGCAAACGTTCGATGCAATCGTTAAGACAAATCGACTTTTTCAATCGCGAAAACAATAACAACATCAATTATTATTATTATTATTATTACTTTGAGCTTTCACGTATAATAAGATACGTATAATCAAAAGCACGCAAGATTATTTATAACTATTATCATTTACTTTTTGTACGCGTCGATTGTCGTTACGATGCTCGTTATATCACGATTACGAAAAACGTGTTTTAAAATATTGCAAGAAAGTCTCGAAGCGTTGTGCGTATAAATTTAGAAGAGCTAGAAGAGAATTATACACGCGTACGTTACGCAAGCAAAAAATTAAGAATTCTTGAATCGTATACAATAAAAATATAACACAATTATAAAGTTAGAAATGTTTAAAGCTTATAACGTGTTTGTTTTCTTAAGATTTAAATGCGTTACAATTGCTTACTTATTTATGTCTAAGCAACTAATATTATGAGTAAATTATTGCGAAATTATTCACTTCAATAAACGAGAGCAATAATATGTTCGATTTTAAATATTTTTACGACGTGTTTGCGCTCTTGCGATTCAAATACGTTAAAAAAAGAGCTTTATAATTATAACTTGTTATTACGTGTATTCGTTACGTCAAATCAAAGACATTGCTTGCTTGTATAAAAATACGAACAAAAATTAATATTAAGTTTAAGCATTAAAACTATATAAATACGAAAATATATAAGCAATTTATATTAAGAAACAATCTTTACATAATCGCAATTTACAAAAAGAACTTATATGTAAATTCTTGAAGCTCTTGTTCTTAATGTACACGAATTTGAGAATCTAAAATTGTCGAACGACATATAAGATTTTTTTTATAAATTAGAAATCAATATTGTCTTTACAATTCTTATAAAAAATTTTCTTGTACGTGAATATTATAATAGGTAATTTTTAATATTGAAGCTTCGCAACTTGAATTTGAAAATTTGATTGCGCAAAAATAGATAAGACTCGCATAAATTCTTAGAAGTGTTAAATCAAGTATAAAAAAAAATATATATATAATGCATTATTTGCATCTATAGACTCTATAGATCTTATAGATGCAATTTATTAATATAATGCATTATTTGCATCTATAGACTCTATAGATCTTATAGATGCGATTTATTAATATAATGCATTATTTGCATCTATAGATTCTATAGATCTTATAGATGCGATTTAATGTTTTTCTTATTATTAAAGTAGTAATGCATTACTATAATGCATTATCTTATTATAATTTAGATAATTAAATATTAAATTAATTATAATATAATTAAACTAATAGTCTTGATGATTTGTGTCGATTTTTTGGGTCGAACTTCGATTTCAATTCTAGAAATCGAATTGTCAAGACTTTCGAGTCGAATTGATACGAATCGTCAAGATTTAGATCGAGTATTCGATTTGAACTCGATAACTCGACCCGACGCAATCAATCTAATCTAAATTATAGAGCGCTGCAACTAGATATTTAGTATAATATTAATAATTTTTAAAAAATTACATCAACTCTTTTGATTAAATATTGTCTACTTATATATTAATCTCTTAATTCGAATTATAATTCTTAATTATTGCTAGATATCTCTTGTATTTCTTTAGACAATTAATTGATTTAATATTCTCGAATTTGTTAATTGTATAACATAGATAATTCTTCTTCTTGCAAACAACAATAAATCGAAAGTTTGCAAACAAAAAGATTGCAAATATTATAGTAGAAATATCTCTCTTATAGCAAAAGATTAAATAGTTGTTGTTTATATTCTTTATATCTTGACTTTTCTAAGTATCTATATTATTGATATTAGTTTGCTCTTTTATTTAACAAATAAATTTGTTAGTATTAGTGCGATTTCTTGATATTAGATTACAATACTTATATAGTTATCTTTATCTTTTGCAATATTATTGTCTTCAAATTACAATCTTGATAATATTTATCTTGTGTTATGCAAATTAGTGAATTATTTATTTAAATTATTGAGTAACTATTATCTACAACAATAGATTTCGTAATATTAATATTATTAAAATTCTTATTCGATTTATTTTCTTTGTCGCTTTTGTTATTTATTTCTCTTTTTATAGTGCATAAATATCTTCTTCGAGTTTATTCTATAGAAAACAATTGTTAGTCGAATTTCTTTTGTTTAAATACAAAATTTTATTTTTTATCTTGTTAAAAAGTTTCTCTTTTCGAATTTGACAATTTGAAGTTAGTCTAACAATTAGTTTAACAAATAGTTAGTATATATATATATTTTTTTGTTTAACTTAGTTAGACTAGTCGCGCTAACCTGGAAATGTCACGTGCAAATGCCAAGACTTGGGCCAAAAAAAATTCGAAGAATCGAATCGCTCAAAGTAGTTTAGTCGATTACTATAAGTAGTTTAGCGCGAAGCGCGTTAAACTACTTTGAGCGATTCGATTCCAAAAAATCGTCGCGACTCGATCTTGGCGTCGGGTCGAACTAGAGGAATAATATCATAACCTAGCTTGACGATCAGTCTAAACTTAGTACTTGTTATCGAAGAGAAGTATTGTTTGTCTTTTCTTATCTTTAATAATTGTATATTTTTTTCTTTGCTATCTTCTATATTTTTTACGCAAATTATCGAAGTATTTAGTATAGATTTCTAATTATTTAACATATTATTGTTCTTGTTCAAATAGAGTGTCTTCTCTTTTAGACAACTTTCGAGATTAACTTGCACAACAACAAATATAATTATTTATGTTTTTATAAATCTATTATAATGTTTTGTATTTTACAAATTAATATATATTTTGCAGACAAAATATAAAAATATTACTAATACTTATAATTAAGTAAATCTTGTTAATTTTGTCTTTTCTTTTTTCTTTTTTCTTTTTTCTTAATTCTTAATAATTTAATATATTAAAGTACATATTAATACAATAGCAATCGATAATAGAAATTCAAATATCTATTTATAATCTAAGTTTCTTTTTATATTATTATTACTATTGTCGAAGAAGACTTGCGATATAACTTTGACTATAATAGAGATCAAAAAAGATTAATTAAATTTCTACTTTTATTAGCAACGTAACATATGCTAATATAATACTAATTTCGATTCTCTTCTCTATTAAGAAAGTATTAAAATTTAGCAATATCTTAAATTTTAATCTTGTTTTATCTATATTTGTAAAAGAGTACTAATTGCAAATTATATTTTATATCTTTTCTATTATATAAACTAGACAATAAATTCAATAATTAATATAATTTAATAGCTAAGACAATATTAGTTGTTAAAAATATTATCGAAGTATTATAGACACTTACTTGTTTAATCTTATTTGACGTTAATATCAAATTTATGTTTAAAGAAAATTAATTATTGTCGAATGTTTTAACAATATTTATTTATACTATTCTTACAAATTAATCGAATTCGAGAGACTTTTTATTTGATTATAAATTTTCTAAATTAGTTTTGTAATCAAACATTATTATAACTTTGAGCAATAAATTAATTAATTTTACAATTTTTCGATACTTTTAAATAAAGTTATTTTTAGATTGTTTCGATACTTCGAATTAAAAATAAGTAATTTTAATATTATTAAATAGCAATTTTTTTGTGTTGCTATTAATATATTTTAGATATTGTAAATTGTTACTTTACAAATTCGAATAAAACAAAAATCAAAATTTGCGCTCTAAAAATAATTTAATTAAAGAAGTCAAAACTTTATATTTTCGAGAATTATATTGTTTTAAAAGCATATTATAATATATTGAAGATCTAAAATTATTGTGCTTTGCTTTTCGATTATAGAGTTTTTTTATTTCATTATTTTATTTTTAGTTTAATTTGTAATTATTGTTTTAAAATTAATATTATTATTTAATACAAATCTATAAAAAAAATTATTACTTATTATAGAAGAGCAATTGTATAATAGTAAAGCAAGCAAGTTTTAAAATTTGTTGCAAGCTTTTTGCAATAAAGACTTTGCTCAATATTCGTACAATAATTGTTGCTTGTTTATAATATTTCGAATTTAATATTGTTTTTAAATAGATCTCTAATAAGAATTTAATCTTTAATTTATATTTATCAAAGTTATTAAGAGACATATTAACGTTAATATTGACGCATTTTTGTATCAAAAAGATTAATAAAGATTAAAAGTAAATTAATAAAGTCTATAATGCGTTCGATACAATAGACACAATAGACTTTACATTGCTTAATAAAATCTACAACGTAAAATCAACTATTCGAAATTGTTTAATTATATATTTTTTATCGACAATTATAGCAATTAATCTTAATATCAAGATCAAGATTTTGTTCTATATAAGTTAGTAAATTTGACAAATTGTTCTTAATATATAAAAGTTTACTTTCGATGTAATTGTAATAATAATTAGCAAAGATTTAAAAGTCTTGTCTAGTAATCTTGCGTTGCTATTGCTCGCAATTAAAACAGTTTGTTTCGATAATAATTTAATAGCAAACATATATACAATTGCAATTTTGAACAAAATAATAAGCAATACTTTAAACGTTGCTTTTTCAATTTATTTAAGTTTACTAAAAGACAACTTCTTTGCAAATAACTTTTAAGAAGTTTTTAGCTTTTTTTTAAAGAATAATTTTTGAGTTACAAACTTCTTTATTAAGGTTTACTCTTTTGCTATAATAGTTCTAATAGCAATTATATTTTGTTTGTCTAAAAAAAGTAAATAGATAATAATAAAGAAGCAAAGAACGCAATATAAGAAGATTGCTAAGTAGAATAATTGTAAAAAAGTAAAAGCAATAAAGTACGCAATTGCAAAATTAACTTAAGATTAAATTAACTTAATTTAACTTAATATAGTTAATTTAATTAAATCTCTTTTGTTAATAAAAATAGTTACTAGTATGTTAAAGTTGTATTGGTCGAATTTTTAATTAATTAAATTAATTATTTTTGCTTTAAAAATATTGTTTAATTTGTTTTCGTAGCATTAATTATATAGTATTGCAAATATAGAAAGAATATTGCTTAGACAATTTTTAAATATAGTACAACAAATTAGTTTATTTAAAATGCTTATAATAATATTCTATTAAAACAAAAAGCTTGCAAGAGAAATTACTTATATTTTTTGCAATCTTGTACTCGAATACTATTTAGTTTTAGACTTCTTTTCTCTTAAATCTCTTTGTCTTTATTGTTTAGTTGTACAATTGTCTTGTTATTTAATAAAATTATTTTACTCTTAACAAATACAATCTTATTGTTGTTTTTAATGCAAACTCGCATTGCATAATTAATTATATTCGAATCTATTATTGTCTAATTTTTTTTTAAGAGATCGAAATTAACAAATTTTGCTTTAAAATATTTTATCTTTTGTATAAATTGTTCTTCTTTTTGTTCGATTTACAACTCTCGATTTGTTTAATAATTTAACTCTATAATATAGAGTTAATTGTCTTTTTTTAGATTTTATTCTTTTGTTAGAAAGTATATTTTTACTAGCACGCGCAAATTGTTTTTCTTAATTAGTTTCTTGTTTTTGAAATTTCTTATCTCTTAAAAAGCATGAATTAGAATTACTCTTTTTTTTGTAAATAAATTAAATTCGAATAGCTTAAATCGAATACGCAACTTTATATTTAATTGTTACAAAAAGATTAGTCTTAAATTAAGATTTTTACTCTTTATTTTAATAATAGCAAGTATATTCTATTTACAAGATAAACAACCATTAAGAAATTTATAAAGATAAGAAATTTTGTTGTAAGTTTTATTCTTTTTTTAATATTATTCTTTATAAACTTTAGTTTAGAACTTGAGTTTACAATTGTATTAAAATTTAATTAATACAAATTATTTTTTGTGCTTAAATTTAGTTACTTATTACTTCGAAGCTTCTCTTCAATTAACTTTAGATTGTTGTTTAAAACTATCTTTATTAACATCGAAAATATAAAATATATTCGAAAACAATATAGCGCCAATTTATATATATTGTTTGTTACTTTTACAATTCTTGCGTTCTTATAATATATTCGAAGTTTATTTAGTATTGCAGTTCGCAAAGCATCGATATCTATTTTAAATATTTTCGATATTATTACTTTTAAATTTAGCTTATTTAGTAAAAATATTTCCTTAAATTTTCTATTTTTGAAGCAACTAATATTCGATTTGCGCAATATATACAAATTAATAATTATTAAGATTGTCTTTGCAAGCTTCTAAATCTCTTCGATTATAATTTTGAATTTTTTTTTTCAAAAAGTCTTAAAATATTTGTCGAAATTCGATATAATTTCAAATATAAATTCTTGAAACAAATAAATACTCTTTTTTTATTTAAAGATCTCGAATAACGCAAGATAAAATTGAAGTTAATTAAATAATATTAATTATAATATTTTTAAGATATCTTATTTGCTAGATTAATAAGCAATCGATATAATTATTTCTTTTGTTAATAATAATTGCTTTACTATCTTATAATTTAAAATCTTTTTATTAAGTTTATTAATTTTTGCTTAAGTAATAACTACTCTTTTGTTGTTAAAATACTCTTGTTATCTATTTAATTTTCTAAAAATCTTAAAAATAAACAAATTAAGATATTTTTCGAAATAAAACTTGTCTTTAATAATTTTCGCTTACATAATATTGCGAAATATAATTTTTACAAAAAGTAATTGATTGTTTTTGTCAAATTGCAAAGATTTCTTTATAACAAACTAATTTGCAATTTATAAATAATATAAATCGCTTATTGTAATTATAAAGTATCAATTAATTTTTTGTTGCAAAATACTATCTTTTAGGATTAGTATTCTTGTTAATATTGTCTTGTTTAATTTATAACTATTGTAAGTATCTCTATATTAAATTTATCTATTAAGATTTATGATATTTGCAAAGATAGAATTAATTTACTTATTGAACTTATTAAGTTAATACAATTAAATATCTTTCGAAGCTATAATTAGTAATAGATTGTATTTAATTTTAAATCGATGCAATAGATTTTTCTCGATATATAAATAAGTTATTTCGATCTTCTTTTAAGTAAAACAAAGATTGTCTAAATTTTGTAATCTTTTCTTTGTCGAAGATCGCAAATGCTTTATAAAATAGCTTTTCTCTATTTTCTATTAATTTAAAGCAATATTTATTTATATTGCAAAAATAATTAAATCAATTATTATTATAGTCTAAAGACGTCAATCTAATAAATTTCGATATTAATTTATATATAAAAAAATATTATATCTTATTTAATCTTATATTGTTACAAACAAAATTATTGCGATATTTTTGTTTAAATTTTTAAATTTAATATATAATATATAATTGAAAATTGTTAAAGATTAAATAAATTCTAATTATAAAATGCTTACTAACAATGCAATTATTAACTCAAATCAAGCTATATTAGATTAACAATTATAAAGAGATTCTAAATACGTTTAATTCTAAACTTATATTTTATACAAATTATTAGATTAAGTTAAACTATATTAAATTAACAAGTATAAAGAAGTTTTAGTACATTTAATTCTAAAATTGCATTTTATACAAAATTAATAGATTTTAATTATTCGAATATATTAGTCTATATTAGATTAACTATAGTCTATAAAACTTAATTGTATTATACTAAATTTAAAAATGTTATTATATACTTCGAATTATTGCGACTATCTTAACAATTTGTATACAAAATCTTTTGTAAATATCTTAATTTATCTAGATTGTTTTAATATAATTTTATTGTTAATATTATAGTTCTCGATTAGTTACTCAATATATACAATCTCTATATATATTTTATTAGAAGTATTCTTTCTTGTTAAAGATTTAAAAATCGAATTTATAAAAAAAATTCTTAAAATTATAATATTGCATTCTAAGTTAATTTTTTTGTCTAATAAAGAGAAATTTTTGAATAGTCGAATATTGTAATAGCGTTTAGACTCGAAATTGTAATTTTTCTTTAATAACTTGTAGTTTAAGAAATAAACCTTAGATTTATTCTATAATATATAGCTTATTATATTAGTTCAATTTCTATTCTTTGTTAACAATACTTTCTTTCTTTAAGTACAAGAAAAATACTTGACTAAAAGTTAGTCTCGACTTCGAAGCTAAACAGTTTAATAATATATAATTAGTAACTTTCTCTTTCTTGTAGATATATTCGATTCGAGTAGACTAATTTGTATATATAGTTTATTGCTTAGTTATTGCAAAAATATTAGTCTTAAATCAAAATTATTACTATTTAAAATTGCAATAGCAAATATATCTTGTTAACTATATATACAATAATTAGAAAAAAAGTATAAATCGAAAATATAATAACTTTTTTTTTGTTTTTTATATAGTATTTTTGCTATTATTCTAAGCTTAACTCTTATAATTACAATAACAATAAATATATATCTGTATATCTTATTCTTTGTTTTAGTATTTAATTAATTCTTGATTTACAATTTCTCTTCGATTAATTGCAAATTATTAACTAGACTAATTTTTGTTAATGTTAAAAAAATATAACACAAACATAAATAATATAGCGCAAAAATATAAATATTTTTTATTAATTTTACTATTTCGATGTTAAAGTATTGTATTCGAAATTTATTTAAAATTGCAACTTAAAGTGTATTAATATTTATTTTATATATTTTAAATATTGTTTTTTTGCAAACAAGCTTGTTTAGCAATAATATTATTTTTAATTTTTTGTTTTAAAAACAACTTGCATTAAATATTTAAAGCAAATATAAATTAATAATTGCAAATATTTTCTTTACAAATATTTAAATTTTTTCTATTGTTACTTCGATATATTTTTTGCAAAAAGTATTATATTGTTTGTCGAAATTTGCTATAATTGTTATTGTAGAAACTAAAAGCAAATAAATAGATATATTCTATCTAAAGACTTCGAATAACGCAAAATAAAAAATCAATTTTTTGAAAAATATAAATCATAAGTTTTCTAAGACTTCTTATCTAAAGAATCGATTAAATATTAATATTATTTTTCTTTTTTTCGACAATATTTAAATTATTTGTTTATAATTCGAAATCTCTTTATTTATTTTATTAAGCTTTATTTAATTAATAATTACTCTCTTATTATCTAAACAATCTTGTTAATAATTGAGCTTTGTTTAAGTTCTAAGCAAGATAGAACATTATTAAGTATTGTAAAATCAAATAGTAATATTCGATTTAATAGTTTGTTTCTTTAATTGTTTTTATAATAAAATTATCTATTAAAATCGAGTATATCTTTAAATGCTAAATTGCTTTATTTTTTAATTCTTATTTTTTAATATCTTTATAGTTATCAAATAGCGTTAATAAGCAAAATTTTATACTAATTTTTATATATTCTTATTAAGTTTTTCTCTATATAGAGACAAGTAATATCAATTTTATTTTGCAAGAACAATAGATTGCTAGATTATATACTTGCTTTTTTGTAGACAAATACAAATAACTTGCGAAGTTATCTATCTTAATATTTTATTAATCGAGAGCAAGATTTATTTATTGTTCGAGAAATATTTAATTTACTATTATTTCGATTTGTTTGCGTTAATCTAATATACTTTAATATTAGTTAATTTACAAAGAAATAATATATATTTTCGAGCTTGTATTAGTAAAAGAAAAGTCTTATTTAGGTTGTTTTTTACTTATTTACTTTCAATTTACAATAAATTGTTAAAATGCTCGATTTTTATAAACAAATTCTTTAACAAAATTTGTTAACAAGCTTCGACGTTCTTCGATTTAATATAAAGATATTTTAGTATATTTTAATTATTTTGTTATCTCTTCTTATTAATATAATTAAATATAACAATAGATATAAATAACTAGATTCTAATAATAGTGTAAATCGATATCTTAATCGCAAGATATAGAGCTTATCTTTTAGGCTTTTCGTACTTACGCTAATATTAATTTAAGTATATTTGTATATTCTTTTATAATAATAGCAATATCGAGTTACGAACTTGTTACAATATTGTTATGATTTTTAAATATATTATTGTGCATCTTATTTACAATTTCGTGTACTATATTTTGTAACAAGTTATTAATTTTATCTTCGACTTTGTTTGCAACGTCTTAAAATAAATTTAGTATTCTTAATAACAAAGAGAGTCGAGACAACGTAAGCGTAAATTTAAGAAAAAAAATAAAGAAACGCAACAAAATAAGCGTAAGCTTAAGAATTAGAATAAAAGAGAGTAATATTGTAAAAGTAGATTTAAGAGACAAAGTAAAAGAAAGCAACAATATAAAAATAGACTTGTAATTGTAAAATTGAAAATCTTCGCAAAAGTAATACAACAATTATTAACTAACAAGAAATATTAAATTCAAGACAATATTAGCAATTGTAGCAAAAGTCGCAAATTACTTTTATAATAAATTAATAAAATAAATATCTAAAAAAACATCAAATAGATATAAGATTCTATATAGTAATTAGAGCCTCAAATAATAAAACCAATCTAAGAAATCTTAACACGTACAAGCTCGAACAAGACGCAAAGTATTGTAAAATCGAAATAAGTAATTCTTTGCAACTAGAATAAGAGCGCAATAATTAAATATATAGATATTATATATTTGAGATTTCGATTTCTTGAACAAAAATATTGTATCAAACTAACTTCTTCTAACTTTATCAAAATATTATAGATAAGCTAACTTAATTTGACAAAAATACTAATTAAATATTTTTTTTTTAAACAAAGATTGCAAAGAAGCTAAAATATTTAAATAAATCTATATCTTATAATTATTATCTTCAAGATTGTCTATATTTTCTAATTATATTAAATTTAGAGATTAAAGCTTGTTAATTTTGTCTACAACAAGATAGCTTCGATTTTGTTAAAACAAAACTATAAAAATATATTAACAAGAAGCAAATTCTACTTATACTTGTTGCAAACAATTGTACTTTTTTAAATATTAATATATATAATATATTTATTATGCAAGAAAAAATAATTGTTCGACAATATACTTTAATAATATGTCAATTACGTTAATTGTTATAACAAAAAGGTTTTTTTTTTTGTTAATTCTAAATTCTTGTTAATGCTTATTGTAATTGGAGTAAGTTCTGGCTCTTTCTATATATAAATTTCTTGCGTTAAATATTATTAATAATTGTTATCGACACTAATAACAAAATATAACTTGATCGAAAATAGAAATTCTTTTTTAAATATATAATAGGGCAAATTTCTAATAGTTATTTTTAGTAATAATAGAGATATATCGATAACTTCTAAAGTTAAATTGTATTTAACAATTTATTAGCAAAAGACAATAGTAATTATTAATAAAAAAATTATATGTCTTAGATTTAATAAAAACAAAAAAAAGTTTAAGAGCGCAAAAAAGATAAAGAGACGCAAAACTACAATCGAGTTAAATAAAAAAAAAATATTAATAAAGAAGACGCGCAAGCAATTTAAGAACAAGAAAAAGAAATTGTCTATTAAAAAGAAGCAAATATTAAAAAAAAATTGCAAAGATAAAAGATATAAAAAAAGTTATTAAACTACAAAGATAAATAGAAGTTAACAAAAATCTTAAATGTTTTGCATTTAATTTGTATACAAAGAAAGTAACTTTGCAATTTAATAATTATTGCTAAAATTGCAATATTCTATAAAGTTTATTATATATATAAAGACTTTAGTTAAGATTGTGCTCTTATTGTTTATTAATAATTTGTTAAGTATTAAATATTAATCTAATCTAAATCGACTAAGTAAGCAACGCAATTATCTAATTTTCTTTCTTGTTCTTTGCTATATTTGCAAATTAATAAAGACTTTTTTGCTATATATTAACAATTAGCTAATATAGTTATCGATTTAACTTTTAATCGAAATGTTCGAAAATCTAAAACTTTCAAAAATCTAGCATACATATTATTAGATAACTAATAATTATATTTAATTGTCGAATTTGCAAACGTATTTGCAATCTATTGTATGCGTAATTTTTATTATTATCTATTAAGAGACAAAATCAAATTAAGTTGTTAATTAAGATCTAAACTTTCTAATAATAAAGTTTTAACTTTTGCTTCTTCTAAGACAAGCAAAAGAAAACTTTTATCTTAATAAATATTGTTAAATTAATAATTATATCTAAGTTAATCTCTTTAATCGATTAAGTTGTATTTTCTAATAACTTAATTTAATTTGTTTTAATCTCTTATCTTTTGTATTAACAATTAAGATAATCGATATTTTAATTAAGTATTGTTGTAATCGAAAATTGTTCTAAGTAAAAATAATATCTTCTCTTTGTGAGTATGCTTTGTTTTAATTGCATTAAAAATATATTAAATATAATAAATTAATATAAATTGGTTGTTATTAGATAATTTTATAAACAAAACTTTAATAGATTTATTAATTTAAAAGAAAGAGAGCAAAATAGAAAGAAAAAGAAAATCTAATATAATTCGATTTAATTTAATGTAGTTTGACAATCTCTTTTTATCGATAAGTAAATATAAGCTAGAATAATTGAATTTTTTAAAGATTTTATTAATTTACAATCTTTTAGATATTTTTATCTATTATTAAGATTAAAGTTTTATATAAATGCGTAATTATAGCAAGATTTAAGCAAGATTCAAGAGAATAAAAGTATAATATTCTAATATAGTCTAATAATGTTCGAGTACAATTTGTTAATCTCTTTCTTTTCTTAAAGACTTTGTCGAAATTACAATTTCTTAGACGTTCTTTTCTACTATATTTTTCTACTATATTTTACTCTCTCTTTTAGATTTCTTGCTTTCTTTTTGTTAAAGCTACAATTAATATCAAATATATTAAATATATTGTCGAATTTATTTTCGAGAAATAAGTTAAGATAGATAAAGCAATAAAAGTCTAAAGTACTATTGTTAACTATTTCTCTATTCTCTATTAATATAATTAGAATCTCTTGTAGACGCGTAATTGTAACAAAAAAATAATTCGCAAAAATAAAAATATAATATTCTAACTTAATTTAATTGCGTTTTAATATTGTTTTACAATCTATCTTTTCTCTTAAAAACGTTATCGAAGTTACAATCTTTTAGACGTTTTCTTCTATTATATTTCTCTAATTTACACTCTCTTCTTTTTCTTTTAAATTTCTTGTCTTCTCTTTGTTAAAATTATAATCGATATCGAATATATTAAGTATATTGTTAAATACAAATTTAAGAAATAAGTTACGATAGAGAAAGCAATAAAAGCTAGAATCTTATTATTAAACATTGCTTTGTTCTTTATTATTAAAATTGAAATCTTACATAAGCGCACAATTGTAATAAAAAACAAGATTGTAACTTATAATCTATTTATATATATAAAGAGATACTATACAATATATTAAATATATAAAGAAAGTTAAAGTAAATCTATAAATTATATATATAGAATATAAATAAGTACGTAAGAATTATAAGTAAAAAAATTGAAGCAAAGAGTATTTTAAGATAATTGATTTGCAAAAGTTGTAAGACTATTCAAGTAACTATAACTTAATATTTGTTTGACAAAGAAACAATGTTTGTTAAATAATTTATATCTTTCGAATTTAATATATTTGTTTTATCGATTTGCTAATTGTTTTATAAGTAAAGAGTCGACAAAAGCAAAATTAGATATATAGTTTTTGCAATTAGAATAATATTGTTAATTAAATTAATTTTGTTTAACTTTAACTTATCTTAGATTTGAAAAGAACTTTATCTTTAATAATTTATTATCTTTTAATACAATTAAAGCAATATATCTTGTTATTGAGCTTAAATATCTTAGCAATTCTATTTATAATTATTGAGAATTTCTTTGCAAACAAATACAAAAACAACTAAAAAAATATATATATAAACGCAAATATTTATTCTATTTGCAAAGAGTTATATCTCTTGCTTGCATATAGCAATACTTAAAAGTATATTTTGTACTATTGAACAAGCAACTTTGTCGAAGACTTTTATAAAAAATATTAAGTTAAATTAACTTAAATAACAACAATATAAACTTAGGATCTTTTGTAGAAATAAGACAAACAATAACAAATTAGCTCAAAATAACAAAATTAATTAATTAATTTTATATACTTTTAAGAGATATAGAAAACAACTATTTAAAGTTTACAATTCGAATACTTTCAACTTTTTAAATTAAATTAGAGATAAACAATACTATATCTTTAACGCGACTCTCTAGTATAACAATCTTATTGTCAAAGCGCAAGTTTTGTTAATTGCGAGAAGATCTTAAACTTGTTATTAAAAAAAATAACAATAACAATTTTAAAGAATTAGAGAAAAATAATACTTAAATAAACAAAAAGAAGATTAAGATTAAAAGCTCGAAAAAGCAACTAAAAACAAAGTTTACAATAGCAAGAACAACTATACAAATCGATATTTACAAAAAGATAATCAAGTATTTAGCAAGACGTTTAATTGTGAATATATTTAAATTATTGCAATCTTCTTTTAACTTAACAAACAAAAAGATATATCAATTGTTTAATAATTAGATTAATTATATTATAACTTATTAATTGTTGCAATTTAAATATATAGCTAACAATAGAAACAAATTCTTTAGCAACGTCAATCTTAAATTATTGTACAATCTCTAAAACTTTAGAAGCTTAAACAAATAACAAAATAACTTATATTATATTGTCTATAGAGATTGCAACAATGTCTAAACATATACTTAATTGGAATTAAGTAAAACAACTTACGCGTTGCAAAATCGATCTTATATAGTTTAATATAAAGAGATAACAAAGACAATTGAATTTTTTATTAATTATTTGACATTCGCAATTATCGATATTAAAAGCAATTAATATTGCAATATATATACAATTCCATCTATTTGGCGCAAAAATATAAATATTGATTGATTTAGTTGTACTTATAAAAGTACTTAGACGCAAATTCTTTATTAGATTAAAAATAATATCTTGAATAAGTATTTAGACTAAATATATTCGATAAAGAACTTTGCTTCAAAGTATTAATTTGTAAATATTTACAATACAATAATAATAAATAGTTTGTATCAACTTTATAGCAACAATATTATAAATTATTTACTTAAATAAATTTGCAAACTTATCGATTATTATATTTTACAATCTAAGACAAGTTAAAATAACTCTATTTTTTAAGAGAAAAGTATAGCGAATTAGCTTAAGCAACGCTTTTGACTTATAATAGTATATATAAAACTTAAATACTTTAATTATTTTAGTAAAGTTAAGCAATAAATAGACAATAAATAGAAGTTGATTCTATATTAACTAATTCTTGTAATAATCTTATTACTTATTTCAATTTTATTGCATACAATATTGTGCGTTCGAGCATTTCTAGATTTCGTTGTACTAATATACTATCGAATTTACGACAATAAAATACTACGTTATATAAATTATGTCTTGTATTATATTAATAAACTAAAGAAGATTTTTTGCAAATTTCGAAAAAAAAGAGAGATTTAATAGATTACTTTAACTTTCTTAAGTATTATATATTAAATTATTAAATCTCGCATATAAAAAAAAATTATAAAGCTTCGATTAAATATAACAATTCGACAAAAAAGACAATATATAAAGAAGTTAAATCGCAATATAATCGAATTATTAAGTACTAAAATTATTAAGAACAAATCTTGTATTATAATACTTAAAAAATAAAGATACAAATAATAAACAATCTATTACTATATAATAATTCGAGAGCGTTCGATTAAGTTAATACAAGATTTGATTAAAATAATATTACAATTAATCAAATTAATACAAACAAGAAAGTTAAGATTACAAAAGCTTTATAATTATAATATTTTTTAAAGTTCTTTTACTAAGCAATCGATTCAAATATAAAGAATAAACTCAAGATAATTAATATAAATCTTAGACACTAAAGACGCGTTACAAATATTATTAAATGTTTTTAAATTTTCGATTTTATCAAAGCTCTCGATTTGTTTATTTGTTATTAATAAGTTGTAAGAGATCGAATATAAAGAAAAAGAGAAACAACTCTTAAAAGCAAGAATATCTTCTTCTATTACAAGAAGAATGATTTCTCGTAAATAAATAATTGTCTTATTTGCATTTATTTCTCTATTATTTGCTAAAAATGTGCTATTAAAATAACAAATATCGATAAATAAACTTGCGAAATAGTTTGTTGCTTTTATATTTGAAGCAATAAGAATAACTCGATTTGATAAGATTAAGTATAAGCTTGAAATTATATACTTAGCGCAAAGAAATAGATAGATAGCAAAAGAACAAAACAAAAAATTTCAAGTTATATTAAAAAAATATTAATAGAACAATTATTAATTGTAACAATAATTTAAGATTCTAACAATAAGTAATACGATTGTAAAAAGAAAGCAATATATTATTAAGAAACTTTGATAAATGCTTTGCAATAACACAATAATAGCTTTTCTTATAATATTTATAGAATAATTAAAGCAAATTATTTTAGTCAAGAATATTAATTAAATTGATAGAGATTATATTTGCGTTAACTCTAAACGTTATCAATTATTAAACATTTTAGTCAAGAATATTAATTAAATTGATAGAGATTAAATTTGCGTTAACTCTAAACGTTATCAATTATTAAACACAATACTTATATTGTTTCGACAAACAAAATAAACAAGAGTTTCTATATTGATAATTTTTGCAACTAAGAAATATACAATTTGCTATGTAACAATAACTAAGAGAATCTTGATATTAAACAAGCTAACAAGATAACAAAAGATATAACAATAAAGATTGCAAAGCAAAAAGAAGATATTATTAAGACAATTAAAACTATAGTGACAAGAATTGCGAAGCAAAAACAAGAAACTCAAAGAATTGTTAAAGATATAACAACAAAGATCGCGAGATAAAATAAATTAATAATTAAAGAGAATGCGAATCAAAGTAACGCAATTGCTAAATTAATAGATAAGTTTAAAAACATTAAATAAACAATAAGATAAAGCAATATATATAAATCTAATTGCAATAGATTGTATATTATTGCTTCGATTATGCTTTGCAACACTAATTAGAACAAATAAAGCAATACTATTATTTAAGACTTAGAATATAAATTATACAAAAATTAAATATCTAAATAGACAATGCAAAAAACAAATTTTTAAACTTCTTAAATTACTATTATATTGTTATTAATTATATTTAGGAATAATCGAGAAAAATCAATTTGCGAAAATCGATATTATACTATCTCATTATACAAGAAGAGACGAGAGAGAAGATTTTACTAACAATAACGCTCACAATTTATCTCGATTGTCAAAGTCAAATAGACGTAATTGACGCAACGTCGACAAGTAATCGAAGCGCATTTAATATGTCTTAACGCGACTTATTACAAATTGCGACAAAGATTATCGCAAAAATAATAAAGATTAAGAAGCTCTATAAATTTAAGAGAAAAAACACGTTCGAAATAATTTCAATAATAACGTTAATTAAGTAATATACTTTTGTCAAGAAGCTTACGCGCAAATTTAACAAATTCTTCCCGAAAAATAAACAAATCGATATAATTTTTATGTTAAGGAAATTGAAAAAGACAACGAATTAACTAAAAAAAGTAAAAAGAATTAAGAAAAACACATAAGATACAAATACATAAATAAGTATAGTATAAAGCTTGTTATTAGTTGCACAAACAACAATTTAGACAAACGTCAAACAAATATTCTCGAAAGAACAATCGATTAAAGAGATGAAGTTAATAATATAAATTAAAAAAAAGAAAGAGACAAAAAGAATACACAAGATAAGCGCAACAAAGATAATTACATTAATGTGTAACTTAAATATTGTTAACACATTAAATGCGCAAAAGAACATACAAGAAATAAAACGCTTAAAAAAAAAAATCTTTAAAATTAATAACAAATGCAACAAAAAATTCTAAAATCGAGTAATTTCTAGATTAAGAACATATTTATTGCGACAATTTTGCCTCGTAAACGCGCAATAATAATAATATACAATATTAGAGTAAAAAGCATGCTTAAAAATATAAAGAAAAAGAAAGCAAAAACAATAAAAAGATTATGCAAGATTATATATTAAGAATTAAAAATTAATAAAATAACTTAATTTACAAGAAAAAGCAACAAGAAGAAATATATCTTTATTGTAATATAAGTAGATTGCGCAAAGATAACAAACAAGTTAATTCAACTTAATACAATTTATAAGTCGAATATTAAGATAGCAAAATACTACAATACAAGTTGCAAAATAAAGCAATATATAAAGTGTCAAGAATATAATTACTTAATATACAAATGCAAAAACAAGCAACAATGCGCTTATTGTGCGCAAGATTATTGCTTTAATTAATGTTCGCATTAATTAAATTTATCAAAATAAAAGTATAATACTTGCAAGAGTACTTATAAAGCATTCGATTTTAAGTGCTCTAAAAGACAAAACAAAAAACTAAGAATAAAAGAGACAACAAAGACAAAGTTGTTATATTATGCTATTAGAACAACAAAAGCAAGCAAAACGACAATTACTTTAATAACTCTCGAAAGCGCAATAACGTTCAATTAGACATCAAAGAAAAGAACAAAACGCAAGACAACAACAATTAATTGCTTGACGTAAGTAAGTTGCATGCAAAATATCTTTGTAGCGACAAAATAGAGCGTAATTTAACAATTAATTAAGAAAAGACGCTCTAACAAATTATTAAGTAGTTAGTCTACTCTAATAAGACAAGATAGCAACGAGATAACAATAACATCGTTACAAAACATATCTTTTACGCAAGAGATACAAAACTTAATAAATATTAATATTAAGAATTATACAAAGCAACTTTAATAAAGACACAAAACAAGCTTAGAATATTACAATATAATATTTACAAATCGAGAAATAAAATAATAATTGCATTGCTTCAAAAAAATAAAATACAAAATTACGATATATTAATAATACAAGAGTTGTAACAACATTACGCTAAGAAAAAGATATATAACTCGAAACGCGCAAACTTTACGTTTGTAAATAACAACAAAAAATATATTTCTATATTAATAAACGTATTAATAGCAATAACTAATATAGCACATAATATTTCAAAGATGTAAAAACAATAACGCTACAACTATGTCTTAACAATAAAAATACAAGATATAATCTTGTTAACGTTTATAGCGTTTACAACTTGTTCTCGAATAATTATAACAAAATAATCGATAAAAGTAGTCTTTTAACAATAGAGTTAACTCTACGCATACAAGACAAAAGTGTTATTGTAAAAAATTTTAATTTGCATTATTTTTTCTAAGCGAGCTCTTTCTATTCTAGACAATATTTGCTTTTGAAGAATTTGTTAAATATAATATACGCGATCGACGCAATGCTAACTCTTTCTTAAGAAATTATAACAAAAGATTATTAAGACGCTCAAATTACAATCGAATTATTATTTGTTACAAAAAAAATAGCAAATCGATTAATATATTGCGATAGAAATACAAGCAAGACAAGTTTCGTAAACAAATAAAAACTTCGAAAAACATTATTAAGAATCTCTTCGAAATAGCAAAGTAAGTTAGAAACGCAACAACAAAAACGTTAATTAAGTTTACTATATTATTATTACAAATTGACACAAACATTGCGACAACAACAAAGAACAAAATTAAAACAATATTTTGATTTTATTTTTCTTCTTTGTTTACAATTCTAGTAAACGACTTAAACAAATTCTCTTATTCGATTTTTATAGAAGATGACGAGGCAATATCGAAGCGCAAAGTAATAAGAACAATGCACAAGACAACTTCTAACTAAACTAATCGCGTTAATTCGAGAAATCGAGTTCGATTTAAGAAATCGAATCGAATCTTGACGATTTAATTCGAATCAAATCGAAAGTCTTGACAATTCGATTTCTAAAGTTGAAATTAACAATTCGATTCGATTTCAAAAGTTAAAATTAACAATTCGATTCAATTTCAAAAGTTGAATCGAAAATCGAATCAAAAAATCGAATCGAATTGTTAAGACTATTATTTTTAGTAAATTTAGTTATTTTTAGTAACAATTAATTAATAATTTAATAGAAATAGTTAATTTATTTAAATTAATTAATAAATATATTAGAAATTTCTTTTTATAAATGCATTACTACTAAGCATTATCTAGTAATTAATAAAAAATCTAAATTTAAACTTAATTTATACTATTTTTAGTATTCTTAACATTTTTGACGATTCGATTTGATTTCAAAGTTGAAATCGAATATCGAATCGACGATTAATCTACTTCTAACAAGACATTAGAAATTAACAATATAATTAATTGTGCGTTGCAACAATTAATTTGTATCGTCTTTTCTTTAGTAAAGTTTCTATTCGATAGATACGTTAAGAAAGAAGTGCAATTGTCTTATTTTAAAAAGACAACTACAATAATGCTACGCAAATCGAGGAAAAAAAACTAGTCTAAATTGTTATTCTTTAAACTTATTGCGTTATTAAATATATTAGACAAGATACTAAAGTTGATAATATCGAAGCGTCTTCGCTATGTTATAGAGACGCACAATACTTTATTGAATACACAAATAAAAGCTAGAAAGCAACGTTCGATCAACACGATATTGCAATTAATTACAAAAAAGATTTACACAATATAAAGCGATTAAAAGAAGAGAGTAGTATCTCTACTTAATCTTGATGTATTAGATGCATTCGACAATATATTGCATACCTCATTGCTTTACAATATAAAGAAGAGACGAGTTTCTACTTGTTTGCTTAAATAGATAGAGAATTTTCTAAAGAAACGTTGTATTATCTTAATTATAGACGACTATACAATAAAAAAGCGCAATGCAAACGTAAATATATCGCAAAATTCTTTTTTCTTCTTAGTCTTATATTTGTTTTATAATGCGAATCTATTAAAGATATGCAATAACATTAAATTGCGAGTTAGCGTTACAAGTTTACGTAAACAGCGTTAACATAATAACGTATAAGAAATCGATCGAACATAAATGTAGAGTGTTAAGTTAAATATATAACAAATGCAAGCAATAAGCACGAAGTTACGAATTTAAGTTCGCGAAAAAGAAGTACAAACTAATCTAATTTTTGCGAACTTTAAAGAGATTTAATATAAGCGTTAATATAACGCTAACAAAGCACGAGATAATTATTAAATCGAATATTAAAATATTAAGAATTCAACTAAATTTAAAGCTAAGATAAAGAGCTTATTTGCGTCAAATAGAGATAAAGCTAATAATCAAACACAAGAACGCGTCAATAATAGAAAGTTTAATATTTGACATTTTGTTAAAGACAAGTAAGCGCAAGTATATTATTATTGAAGAAGTTAATAATAGTTTACAATATTGTCGCATAGTATATGTCTAAAAAAATTAAAAATTTAAGAAAAGAAATTATTTCGAAGTTGTAATTAATATAGAATTACGCATTTCGATATATTACGAATATTTACAAGACAATATTTGCGAAAGTCTTACAAGTCGAAACTAACATATCTTTTATTAATATATATTTCGAAAAGCTAATACAAAAATTGATAGCTATTATAAATATATAAGAGATAAACAAAATAATAGACGCAATAATATTACGCATACGCAACAACTTAATATTAAAAAAAGAATAAAAATTAAGACTTAAAATAATATCTTTGCAATTTAAGAGAAAATAGATACAAGTAGAACTTGAATTGACAACAATATTGCAATAGCAATTTTACACAATTGCTCTATAAATAAAATCTTCTAAGATAGTTATTGCGTGCAACAAGAAAGTAATTAAGATAAAGTATAATGCGAACAAGTTCAATTAATATTAAAGAACGTACTTCGACAAGAGCAATTGCAATAAAGATATTATTATTATCTTAATAAAAACAAACTAAAGAATTGAGAAGCAATTAAAAGATATCAAAATAACGCTTATGCATTACAACAAACTCGAGAAACTTACAAGAGTAATCGAAAAATTAATAAAGCATTGCGAGACGTCTATTAATTTGCAAGAACAAATTTACAAGATATATTTCGACAACTAAACTTTATTAAAGATTATAAGAGAAATAAGATCAATATTAAATCAAATATATTTTAGAAGAACGCAAAGAGCATATAATGCAATGCAATGTTGCAATATTATATTGAAACTTTATTAAATTTTAGAGCATAAAGATATAAAAGATAACGAAATTGAAAACAAAGTCGCTAATAAGATACACAAATAACATCTATCTCTCGCAAATTAAATATTAGATAAGCTTGTTATTAAAAAGACGCTTTATTAGAACAAAACTCGAAAAAAGTAACAATTAAGATAATTAAAAGACAAGAATAACGCAAAGTATTGTAAGTTCGCATTTAGAGTTACGCATAAATATATGCAACTATATATTAATTATCTTAAATTATATAGTGCACTTGTAATATAACTAAGAATAGACAAAATCGACTTTAATTAATTTTTGTGTAAACAATAAGTGTTTAAAGTTACGACAAAAACTTGCGACTACAATTAAGAATGCATAACAATCAAGCATATTTTGTTAATTTATCTTAGATAACAATAGAAAAGAGCACAAATGCAATAAGAGATTAATATTACAAATTTACGACAACTACTAGACGAGATCAAATTTATTGTCACAACAATGCGCATAATTTTGACTATCGAGTTGTTGAGTCAATTTTAGGCAATAATATCGTTAGCAATGTTCGAGTTTCTCTTAGATTTATAGAGTTTTTGTTCGAAGAATTTTTTTGTATTACAAATATTACAATATAGAAGACAAAGACGTAGCGTTGTTATAACAACTTGTTACAAGTAAAATAGTAATCGCGAATTCTAATCAATTATAATTAGACAAATAGACACTAGTGTTATTTGTCTATTCGTAATTGATTAGATTTAAAAATCGTAAAAGTATATAGTTCTCGCATAGACTCTTAGAAATGTTGAATCAAATATAATTAAAAAAATAAAAAATAGACAATGCAATATTAGTCGAACAATTAGTCGAACAATTAGTTGAACTTGTTAAGTAATTAGATGAACAAACAAAATAATATTCGCTAAAATAATAATAGCAATTGTTGAACTTAATATTATATCTAAATTATAATATAAGTTTGCAGAAAACAATATAATTCTCTATTTGTTTCTAATAAATAGTTCTAGTGTCTAGTATATTTAATTATATAGTTTCGATAATTGTTTAAATATAATGTTAGCTCTTAACATTGTGCAAAGTTTTCTTTTTAAGGATTTTCTCTTAGAATTCTTACAAAGTAATATCTCTTTAAATTGCAATTCTACATATTATATAGTTTTGTCTTTAATATATCGATATAGCAATGTCTTATTATATGTTTGTATACAATCTTATAATATTAATTTGTCTTAATCTTTACAAACAATTGTTTAATAAAATAATCAATTCGACACGCAATACAAGATAAAATTTAAAGATAAACAAAAAATAGACAATATTTTAATATTTTTAAAGAAACAAAAATGCGAATAATTAATTTGTCTTTAACAATAATATAAAAGTTTATATTATATTACAAGAAAAAGTTTTGCAAGATAATAACTTTGCAAAATTGTTGCAATTTAACAAAGACATTAATTATAAAAAGCTTCTAGTTCAAGAGAAAGCAAAGAGACGTAGACTTTAAGTAAAGCGAAAGCTTTATATTACTTAAGCAAAAAACAAATTTCTCTTAAAGTTACTTTGTAAAAACAAAATTAGAACAACAAGTTAATATTGTTTACGCAAAAATTACTTTGATAACAGAATTAACAAATTAATATTAAAGAGATAGCGCTTTAATTATTTTATAAAATCGACTTAGTTAAATCTTTATTATAAAAAGAATTTTAAAGAATAAAAGAATTAAACTTAAAGTGCAAAAAACTTCTTCGAAATTAATAAAGATTAATTTTCGATAAAAAACTTAAAAATTTGTTAAACTTAGCAATATTTTTACAATATATCAATAACGCAATAGAAAGATTATAAGAATAAGCAAACAAATAAGATAAAGAAATAAAATTAAAAATAGTTTGCAAAATACTTAATTAATTTTATTAAAAATTCGAAAAATTATTGTTTTGTCTTCTCTTACAAATATAAGAAGATTAAGCAAAGTTAATTTTAAAGCGTTAATAACTTTATAATTTATATTAAGATATTAAAAATAAATCTTAACAAATATATTAAATATTAACAACGTAATTATTTCTTATATTGTTTAAGAAAAAATCTTCGTAAAAGAATTAATAATATATAACTTAAATTCTCGAGATAAGAAATGCTCTTGTTATACTAATATAATACATAAAGAGTATTTTACTTTTTTAATTCGATATTAAGAGCAAAATCTTAAATCGAAAATTGTTCTCGAAATTATACAATAATTTTTACTTTTTTAAATCGATATTAAGAGCAAAATCTTAAATCGAAAATTGTTCTCGAAATTATACAATAATTTTAGAGAAAGTTTATATAGTTATAAATTAAAGAAAACTATATTAACAATTAAGACTTGCAACGTCTTAACAACAAAAAGTTGTTAAAAAAGTATAATAAAACTTTTTTTGCATAACTCTAACAAAGTTAGCTCGAATATATAAGAGAAGTATATTTGTTACAATTGTAATAAGAAAAGATATATTTAAAGAAAATATTCTAAACTTGTTAAAAATAACTCGCAAGTTAATATAGTTAATAGTTTTTAAAAAAGCTTCGAAATAAATATTTTAAAATATTGCTATTATATTTTTTTATCGAAGAGATTTTCGACAATTTAAAAAACTAAATAAATTTACAAAAATTATAGTTGCAATTGCAAATTAAAAATACAAAACAAAGATTTTTTTTGCAAAACTATTAATATTTGTTAACAAAAAGTAATATAAACAAAGAGATCTTCTTAATAAAAGTATTTATATTAATTGTATTAATAAAAGTTTTGCAAAAATATAATATTTAAAGAAGATTAAATAATTTGCAATTAAAGTAAAAGCTTTTACAATTTAGAAAACTTAATTTATAAAATTTTATGTTGTAGAAATTAAGATTTGCAACAATAAGAAACAAGAATATATATTAAGACAAGTTTTCTATATATTTGATAAAATTGCACACAATATTATTGTCGATTTTCTCTAAATAATAGAAGTGTTATATCGTTGAACTTGTCTCTCGGACGTGTAGAAGCAATCCTTCTAGTATATAAGTGTAATAGGTGGCAATTATATCGTTAGATCGTAATTACTATAATCTTTTGACATAATAAGACTTAAGATATCTATTATCTTAGAGACGTTATAGAGTAATTACGACCTAATAGATGCAAAGATTAAAATCGTCAAGTTGTAAGTTCGATTCGTAAGATGTTCTTCAAGTCTTGAGATTTTCGATTGTGCTTACAAGATTGTCTCGCTCTTGAGAATCTATTTATAGTACTAATAAATTGAGGAAGATATGTCGCGAACGTTGTTCGATTTAACTTTCTTTAGCTTATTCTCGTGAACGTAAATCTAGAAAGAAAGATAGTTGTTATGTCGTTAAACTCGTCTCTTGAACGCGTAGAGACAACTCTTCTAGTATATATATGTAATAGATGGCAATTACATTGTTAGATCTTAATTACTATAATCTTTTGACACAATAAGATCTAGAACATTAATTACCTTAGGGGCGATACAAGAAGCTAACTCTTATGTTAACTAATATATGCTAATTTGACGCTATTAAGTTACAAAGAATATTATTGTTGTTAAGTTCTTAAAGAATTTTAATATTTGTTTTAATTTGCTACAATTTTAATGTCGACAAAACGTTAACAATGTATATTATACTTAAGAATATTTAAAACTATAACAATATCTTGATTTAAAAAATATGTTTATTTTTTTTAAGCATAAAAAGAAAATTTATAAGATTAATTTGCTTTTTAAAAGAAAATTGTCTTATAATCTGTTATATATTTTGTTCGAATAAAAGTTAATTGTTCTATATAATTATCTTTTAAAGAACTTAATTTTAGATAGAATTTGCAAATCGATTAGTTAAATTAAAATAATATTATTATTTATATTAAAAAGCAATAAAAGTCTAAGATTATATATTAAGTATTGCAATCTTAATACAATTACAATTAAGAATTAATATTCTCTTTCTCTTATAAATAAGATACTAAATTGTCTAATAAGCGTCGCGTATTTTACGAAACTAAATTTAAAAAATATTTATTATTAAATTCGGATTTGTTAAGACAATAAATAAAAGACAATCTTTCGAATACAATATAAATACTTCGAGTATGCAATAATATTGTTTAAACTAACAAATATATCGACTATCTTTTAGATTTGATTTAACAAAGTTTTAAAAAATTCAATAGATTATCTTTGTATAATTTATTTTAATAACATTTTGATTTATTTTAAGACACAAAAAAGATATTAAAATTGTATATATTAGATACTTAATAAATTATACTTTTACAAGCTTTATGCAAAGCTATTTAAATGCTCTTTTATAACAATCTCGATTAAATTTCTAAAATATTTTATAAATAATTATAGCGTATTAATAGATTTATAATAAATCGACTCTATTAAAATATAATTTTAGTTTATTACTCTATATAAACTTTAAGTATTTCTAAGTTTTGTAAATTTTTATCGACAATTTGTAAAATATTATACAAAAATTACTTAAACTTTAAAAAAATTTCTAAAAAGTAATAAGCAAAATAAACAAAATAGTCTTTTTATATTTAATAAGAATATTATTTTAATTCTTCGAAAATTTATTACAATCTTTACGCAAACATTTATACTAATTTATTTTAACTTAAAAAATTATATTTATATTAAGATAAACGCTTCGAAATTTACAATTGCAACAATTCTATTACAATTAGTTTATTTTATAAGAAAAATCAATTAAACAATATAATATTTAATAATATTCTATTTAAGAAAAATAATTTTTGCGAAGATTTAATACAAAATTTATAATTAGAAGTTGTTTGCTATTGTTATTAACTTTAAGCAATATTAATACTATCTAAAGAATAATTATTGTTCAATTATTGTATTAACGAATTATAATAATTTACAATATTACATAAAGATAATAATGCTAAATTGTTGTTAGTTTTAATAAGTACTTTTGTTAATAAAATACAACTTTAAGATTAAATATTGCATAGAAAAAACAAATTTAAACAATAAATTCTTTTAATATCTTAATTACAAGAGAGAATTAAATAATAAAATTTATTTATTTATGCTTTAAAATAAGTTGAAGAATATTATTATTGTTGTTATTAAAATAATATTAATACTTACAAGAAACGCTTGTTAAATACTAATATTATATAGTAAAAACAAATTCGAGACTCGAGTATAGAAGATTAAAAGAAAATTTAATATTATACTTCTTAATAAAAATGTTTTAAATAAAAAAAATACAATTAATAAATTTAAAAAAGAAGAAGTTGCAAATACAACTTAAAGCGCAATAATTTAACAACTATATTGCAACAACGCTTATATTGTATATAACAAGAAAAACAACTTAAAAGCTCTTTTATCTTTGTTGTTATTTAAAATAAAAAAATTGCAAAAAAAGAATTCTATAATATTTAAAATTAAAAAGCAATTAATATCGCAAATCTTAAATTAAATTTGTGCAAAAAAAGATTAATTAATTTAAAAAAAAAATTCTTTTTTTATATTATTTTGATTTTTGACAAAATATTATTAAAGAGCAAGTTATTATGTTTGCATTATAATAACGCTTTAACAAGATATTTTAAAAAAAAAAAAAAAAAATTTATAAGTAGAAAGTTCTACCAATTAAAAATAATTGCGAATATTAATATATATATTAAAGATTATAATATTTGTTAGAAAAACAAGACTTTGTATTATTATTTTTACAAGAAATTAATATTGCTCTTTATTTTTATTCGATTATAAATTAAGATCATGATAAATTTTATAACAAAATTGTTTATTAATTGTTGCAAAAATAATATATTTAACACAATTCTAATAGTAATCGATTAATACTTCAAAATATCTCTATATATTTTTGTTAAATCTATATAATTGACAAAAGATCTAATTGATACTTTATTTAAAAAGATATTGCTTATTTATTTCGAAATTTGTAAAATTATTTTCGATTATAACTTGCTTTTTATTAGTAACTATTAATTTGCAATATATTATTATATACGTATTAAACAAAAGTTAAGTATTGCTTTTAATTTTTAAATTAATAAATAAATCGAAAGATAAAATTAGATATTAAAATACTATTTGCGTTGCTATTGCAATTATAAACAAGACAATTAAGACTTATTGCTAGCTTTAACTTAGTATACTTACAATCGCATATTATATACGTTAACTAAAAGATTATTTTTCGAATTAATATTTAAATTTGTTGCAAATTTTCGATTTAACTAAGATAACAAAAATTGTTTAAATATTTTTATTGTTTAAAAACAAATTTAGTCTTTGTAAAATAAATACAATTAATTAATAAATTATCTACAAATTATGCAACATACGCAAACTTAAGATTATAATAAAAAGACTATTTTAAAAAGATATTAAATTAATAACAAAGTTATACTTTTTATTAAAAATCTTTTAGATACTTATTTGAAGAAGAAGTTGTCTTATAAGTTTATAGAATTGTTCGAAATTAAAAATATTATTAACTCGCAAATATATTGTTTGCGTTTTTTTATTATATAATATATTCATCTAATTAGCGAAAGAACTATCTATACGTAATGCTAACTACAAATCTATTAATACTACGATATTCGACGAAGTCAAATATTTTTAATATTGACAAATAAGATGCTCGCAAGCATTCGATACAATTATTATAATAAATTGATTCTTTCAATTGCAAAGACAACATCAATATTAATTACTATTATTACTATTACTATCTTAAGCTTTTACGTATAGTAAAATACGTATAATTAAAAACACGTAAGATTATCTATAACTATTATTATTTATTTCTTGTACGCGTTAATTATTATTACAATGCTCGTTACATTATTATCGCGAAAGACGTGTTTTAAAGTATCGCAAAAAAGCCTTAAAGCATTGTACGTATAAATTAGAAAAACTAGAAAAGAATTATATACGCGTACGTTACACAAGCAAAATATCGAAAGTTTTTATTATGTTTAAATTGATTGCGTTAAGATTACGTATCTTGATTAAATAGTTGTTTTTTGTCCTAATTAATATACACCTCTCGTTCTTAATATGCACAAATTTAAGAGTCTAAGATTGTCGAACAACATATAAGAATTTTTTTTGTAAATTATAAATTAATACTATTTTTACAATTTTTATAAAGAATTTTCTTATACGTAAATATTACAATAGATAATTTTTAATATTGAAGTATCGCGATTTGGATTTGAAAATCTAGTCGCGCAAAAATATATAGAATTGGCATAAACTCTTAGAAATGTTAAATCAAGTATAAATTAAAAAAATATATATATATATATATTTATCTTGTTTTTTATATTTTACTATTAAAATTGTATTATTGTAACTTAAATATTGTTATCTCGAAAAATATAATATTAATCGCCAAAAATAAGAAATAAAAAGTAAAAAATATTTTTAATTATAAGTTAAGATATAACAAGTTATAATATTTTGTTTAATAAAAAAAGTTTCTATTATATAAAAATAATTAAATATTAAGAAATTATCTTGCAAATACAAGATAAAAGCTTAAGAAATATAATACACATAAATCTTTCGAAAGATTAATTGCAAAAATTAAAAAATTAAAACTCTATATTTGCAAAAGAAATTTCGACAATAAGAAGTAAGATTTAATACTATTATATATACTTAAAATATAACAATAATACTATTATATATACTTAAAATATGACAATAATACAAATAATATATATAAGTAATATTATAATTCTCTTAATAAGTTAATTAAATATTAAGAGTTATAAAAATGCGACATAAAATATATTTAAATTTAATTGCTTTTGTTACTTAATTTTTGTTAATAAAAAGCTCTTATACGCGTATTATTTAATAAAAGATTTAATATTTTATTTACAATTAATTATGCGTATCTTTTTTAATTAAGGTTTTAATTGTTGTTATTTTATTGTCTTTAATAATATACAAATATTGCAAAAATAAATTGTTAATAACAAAAATAAGAAACGCAATTTCTTAAAACACAATTAATTTTATTGTCTTAAATATAATAAAAGTATATTTTAAACAATAATCTTTCGAATATAAGTTTTATACAAAAATCGCAAAAATATAATATTTGCAAAAAAATATAAATAAGATTTGATTTTTTAATTGTTAGCTTTTATATTATTGAATAAAAAAGTTGTTTATTTTAAATATTTTTATTTAATAATAAGCAGTTTAATATATTCGAATCAAGTATATAAGTTGTCGAAACAACTATAATATATAGAAAGAATTTGTCTAAATATTTATATTGCTTTTCTTTAAAGAAATATAATTAGCAAAAATAAAACAAATAATATTGTTCTTAATAAAGTTATTAAATTACGCAAAATTTACAAATTTTTAAATTTGTTATTTGCAACAATATTGTTAAATATAAATTTGTTATTTTTGTTTAACTTTTTTAAAAAAAAAGTATTAAGATTTGCTCTATAATATATTATATTAAGTATGTTTTACTAAATATTATATAGATAATCTAGCTTAATATTAATATTAGCTAGAAGTTTCTTATAAATCGAACGCAAAATTAATTTGTTTTTTTGCTATTATATATATATAATAATAAGATAGTATTGCATTTGCAAAGGAAATATAATTTAATTAATTTTAATATTGTTTTTATCGAAGATATATATATTAAATTTTAACAAAATATTAACTTGCTTAATATATCGAATAACAATAAAAATATATTAACAAGTTAAACTAAATATAAGAGTATATAAATAACTTATAATCTTGCGCTTTAAAGCGCAATATTTATAGCATATATTTTTTCGCTTAATATATTGCATGTTATTTAGATTGCAAAGCAAACAAAAGTCGAAAATATATTTAATAATTAATACTTTTGTTAATGCGAGCAAGATATTGCAAGCAATAGAGATAAGAAAAAAAGAAACGTTGCGTTTGCGCGAAAACAAAGAAAGCAAAAAAAATTATTTTAATTAATGTTGTTGTTTTTATTAATTTTACTTAGAGCAAGACTCTATTAAAGTATTGCTTACGTAGTTAATTTGCTACTACAATAACAAAAAATTAATAAAAATTTACAATTATCTTTATCGAAAAAAAGCTACAACATATTAAAATAATTGAGAAAACTTATACTAAATACAAGATTTGTATACAATGTTGTTATTAATATTAGAACAATTTAGAGAATATTGCATTTATTTATTAATTATAAATCGAAAAGTAATATAAGAAAAAAGAAATTATAATAATGTTATTAATAAATATTATTTGCGAATCAATTGCGCTAATTCGATTAAATCGAACAAAGAAAATTGAAATAATTTACTTAAATAATAAGTTAAGCTAAACTTAGATTTTTCTAAGATTTAAATAAATTGCAATATATTATTATCGAGTATTTGTTGCAATAATAGCGCAATAATATAGCAATTAAAAATGTATTTAAGCTTTAAAATAAAAAAACAAAAGATCTCTTTGTTTGTTAATTTAAAGTTAACACACAGTAAGACGCTTGTAATAAGTAATATAATATCTCGCAATAATACACAAGAAAAGTTATTATTGTTTCTTAATTCTTTCTTAAATATCTAAGAAAGATAAAGAAAGAAATTAAAAAATCTCTTTTATAGACGTCTTGCAATCTTGACAAGAGAATATATAAATTAAAAAATGCATTGCATATAAAGATATAAGATATTTTTTATTATCTAATTAAATCTTAGAAAGTTTTGAAGAAAATTTGATAAAAGATCGACGTAATCGTGCAAGCAAAACGTTGTTATAATATATTAATTTTAAGAATTAAAATTTAAAAGAGAGAGACAATTGTAATGTTAGCTCTTAATAATTAACGAATACGTTATTAATGTCATGTTATTATAGTAAAAACTTAACATCGTACAAAGTTTTCTCTTTGAGAATTTTCTCTTAAATTTTTTAAAAATTGATGTCTCTTTGAATTGCAGTTCTACATACTATGTAGTCTCGTCTTTAGTGCGTCGATATAACGACGTCTTGTTACACGTCTATATATAGTCTTATATTAAATCTATGTTTATAGATCTGCAAAATCTAAAGAATTTGGAAAATATCTTGGCACGCTTAGCTCGATCTGCTTGTCGAAATGCTAATGTATGTCTACACAAGTAATTAAGACAATTGAATTAAACAATAGATTAATTGAATAAGTGTTTATTAATTGAATATTGATTCAATTGGGATTGCCAAGTTGTTAAATCTGCTTACTCTATTAGGATAACGCTAACCTGATTAGACAATATTCAATTGAATAATCTAATTGAATAATTCAATTAAATAGATCTGCGTAACCTTCCTATTTGCATGCAACTTTCCCTGTCTCTCTACACATTATTGATGCGTCAATAATTATCGATTTGAGACAATAGCAAGCTCAATTACATTGTAACAAATAATCGGCTATGTTGCTTCGAGAGAAGCATCTGTTCTTGGTGGTAAGCAGGCTGAAACCTCTCTTTCCTTCTTTATCCAAATTATATATCCAGTCGTCTGCAGAAATTGCATTATCGTCATCGCCTCATTCGAGACCGCTATTAGTGTATATAGCTCTCTTACTTGATGCGGTGACTGCGGAGGCCTCCGCAGTCTTCCTTATTAGAGCAAGAAGTGCCGTTTACCGAAACTGTGCGTGCTCTCTACCGAGTCAGGGTATTTCTTCGATGGTTACCATAATTAAGGGCACTAGCTACGACTCATGGGATGCCCCCTTGTATCCGCCGGGCCCATGTCGGGAATTACAGGTTAATGTATCGCCGGGGAAGTGTTATTCGTTCAATCCCAATTGGTTGTCCACTCTAGGGCTTGAAGAGAGCATATGGCAGCGCGCCTAGTTGCTACTAACTTTGAGAGTTGGCTCACAATGATGTGGGAATGATGATTAGGTGACATGATATCGAGAGACTCCGAATACCAACTTCGCAGCTGGGCGGCAACAAGAATGCGTTTGCTGGGCTCTACGAAATACGATAAGAAGGGTGATACCCATGCTAATATGTACGAATCCTGCTCACCAGAATTTCTTCATCCTGGGCAGATAATATACATTCTCGGTAAAGCGGGTACCATCACCGTGCCCCATATCAATAACAGCTTCGTACTCCAACAAAATAAAGCGCGGGACGGGAAATCACGGTCCCTCCATCTATGAAATTAACGTCTGTATTTCGAATTATTGCTAAAATGTGTTCCACAAGGGCTGCGGCATTCTTCGATTCAATCGGGAGTCGATGTTTGCCATCAACGTCTAAGAATCTGGTGCTGGGCTTGGGCGAACCTTATACAACGATTGGTTATGTCGATACAAATTTGGGTCCCGCATTTTGTTTGCATGTGTCAAAGATGTATTTACTTGTACTGGTTGCCATGATATTGGTAAGATCCAGGCAACTTGCCATTTCCCCCCGTCGATCCCGAGATATTCTCGCTTCAGCAACGGTCCTACTTTAAAGCAAAGGACCCCAAGCTGATCTTCAATCTCCTGCCAATCAAAGACGCCTTCTCACAGCACTGCGTCAGCCGTTGGCCTAGGCCTGAACGAGAGTCAAACGGCCCCTCTCCAACCTCGGGAGCCGTCCATCGACAATATCGGTGGTGAAGCTATCTATATTCAGCACAACCGAGCTGTGATGCGTCCGAATCGCACTCAGCGCATCCAGGTCCTCTGCCGACAAAAGATTCTCTCTGGCCGGATCCTCGACTCCCTCACCACCATCTGCTTTGGTGGCCCCGATGGTGAATTTCGGATCGAAAGCTTTGATCAAGAAGTCGATCGTCTTGGTGATCTCGGTCTGCGAGAGCTTGTCTGATGAATCCACAGTCCCTTGGATTACTGGCATGGGAGTCAGCTTCTGCCCCTTGGATAATTTATGGGGAGACCGACCTGGCTTGAAGAAACTAAAGGCACGGTCAAAGTTGTCTTCGTTGTAGTCGCTCAGCACCGCTTCATCTTGATGCGTCATCTGCTTGTAAGCGCTCAAGACGACGAGCAGAAACCGCGCATACCCCTCCCGTACCTTACTCGTGTGCCACTGCGCCGCGGTGCTCTCATCAACATCGCCTCGGATGCTCGCGGCGATGGTGGTCCCTGCCGACAAGCCGCCCGTCATCGCCAAATGGACGCCCGAGGAGAAGAACGGATCGATGAAGCACCCCGCGTCCCCAACTACGCGTGCAAAGGGGAAGCTGTAAGAGCTGGAGTGGTACGAAAAGTCGGAAGCGGATTTCACCTCTGTCGCACGCTTGCCGGTGCCGATGAGCTCCAGCAGCGAGGGTGTAAGCTTGAGGGAGTCGGTGAAGAAGTCGAGGTTCGAGGCGGCTGCGGCTTTCTTCTTGGTTGCAATGGTCTGGTTCATGACCACACCGACAGAGGTAGTCCCATTATGCAAGGGGATGAACCAAGCCCATCCGCTCTCGTCTGGTGGTTACGGATTCAGTGTCTGTGAAAAGCGATGATGCTCGCGATTGGGCAGACATACCGGTCAGGGCCTCGAAGAAGGGCGTGTTGAGTCGGGTAGCGTCGTTGCTATAGTGTCCCGTCTCCTTGTAGTAAGCCCAATTGGCAATATTCTTGAGCGCGGTATTATAGTGACGATTCTTCAGGTACTTGGTGTTTAGAATGCCTGCACGGCCGCTGGCGTCGACGATATAGTCGAATCGAATCTCTCCGGTGCTGCCGTCGTCCTTCCGCGTGTAAAACGCCGAGACGGGTCGCCCAGGGTTTGAAGTCTTCGAATTATGGCTGCTGGATTCAGTGCCGTTGGTACTTCCGTTGGTTGTAACGTCTTCAATACCGTTGGTCATCCCGTTCGTGTGGGCGAATTCGATGGAGTTGATCTTGACGCCATCGAAAGTCTTCGCTCCAGATTTGGCAGCATGTCGAAAGATCAGCTCGTCCGCCTCTGATCGGATCACGTTCCAAGAATAGTGGTTTTTATCTCCCGCGATGAAGTCGGTGACTAATTGAGATGATTAATGATCGGGAGTTTCCATTTCATTAACGGGAGACCCACAGCCCTCCCGCTGGTGCGGAATCATTTTGAACGCAGCCCCGACCTATTCAATCCTCGATCTCAGTACAGTTTTGCAGCAATGGAAAATAGTGAGGGAGGGGATGCCAACTGTCAGGTATTGCTCCCACAACTGTGACTGACCTTCTTGGTGAAACCGTGCTTGTCAAACACATCATCGAGATCAATAAAACGTAGGTAATGGCGTATGGACGGCAGCATGCTCTCGCCGATGTGGTATCTGATTACAGTTATTCAATGTTCGATACAGCATAAATACCCGTTGCTCTTGCCTTCATCACAAAGTCAGATGGGCAGAAATATATAGATGGAAAACATGGTGGGCTTAGAAACATTGCAGTTCAAGGAGAAGAATCCAATACTGGTGTCTTACCTCGGGAACTTCTCTGCCTCCAACAGCACAGTATCGATGCTCTCACGCGCAAGTACCGCCGCTGTGTACGATCCTCCTGGGCCACCCCCCACTACCAACACGGTGCAGTGCTCTGGGATGGACATTTTAATTGTTGAAAGATCGGTTGAATTGGCTAAAGGGAAACTGAAGCGACTGTGACACTATGGTCGACGGACAGAGAGACGCAATAAAGTACCCGTATATCTGAACAAAATGATAGCGACAGGGTTAGTGACAAGATCGCTTATAATCTAAATCTACAAAATCGATTACAAGATGGTGCTAATGACAATGCGGCTAAAATCATAGAAACTGTCTCCACTTCGGAGTTTCTCTCATCAGACAACCATGTCGCACCCTACGGACTTTTCGTTTATGGTGGTGATGAAGTTCTAGGACAAGAATCGAAGTGAGACAAGTCTATAGACTCAATCTAGAAGAAAATCCAACGAGCGCGCCATTCGGATGTCGTTAACCAGAGTCTTGAAGATGATGGATAACAAACAGCGGCTCCCAAGGAAATAAAGGTTGGTCAAAACGAACACCACGTATGAATGACAATGACAATGGCAATGCTGGCAACATGCCCGAAATCCAATCGGAAATGCAGCGATGCCGAGTCTCGAAGGCTTAGCCATAGCCCCGGCGTGACGCTCATACCTTGTTTCAGCTTGAACGCAGCATTCGAAGTAAGAGGTAGCAGCTAGGGTGCGAGCCAGATACCCATAAAGTATCGCCGACGGCCTTTTCCAGCCATGACGATAGGAGTTTTGGGACAGCGGAAGCCATCAGCGGGCCTTGCAAAGACGATCTCCGAGCCACGTCGGTCCTTGAAAGCTCAAAATACATGCCACAGCGACACGACTGGTCAATCTTCATGGCAAGTAACCTGCGAGTTGATGGTCGGGCGAGCAATGCTGGGTGGCAGGATTATTGAATAGATGGAGTAACTGATTCTCCGGTACAAGGAGCCACATTGAGCATGCTAAGCTTCAAGAATTATCCTTCCTGGCCGATGGTTTTGGGAGAGCTCCACGACAGATTGTCCGCGTCAGATTGCCCGTCATGCCACGGCGATATGGAAATATATACGCATTTCGCAACTTCTGCATGCCATTCCTCTTGAGGCAGCTTATCTTGCGTTGAAGATATAGCTTCCTGAACGAACTGCAACCTCTGTAAAGACTCACATCACCATCCAGGCCTCATAGCTTCATCATGGCGACCCTTGAAGGTCTCGCGACCCAAATCAATACCCATGCAACCGCTTTAAGCCGGCTCTTGACCGAGGCGAATCTGCCTGCCCCTTCATTCGCGCCGGATGCACCTCCCAATCCCCCTCATGAGAAGAAATTCGAAAAGATTCAAGCCGCCCGCATGTCATTGATTGAAGCTGCTCAAGCAATCCGAGACCTGGCGCTTGGACCAGTAGACTGCATCACCGCGTTCTCCGATGGGGTAGGCCATCTTGATTCTCCCACAAGCATAAAGAAATCTTATCGAAGATGAATCTAGATCAAGCACGATCTCGCGGCACTGCAGGTCATCACCGAATTCCAGATCCCACAACTCATTGCACTCCATGGCGAGATGTCTTTCACCGACATCGCCGCCAAGCTCAGCCTTCCAGAATACCGCCTACACCGCATCCTCCGGCACGCCATGACCTTCCGCGTCTTCCGCGAATCTCGTCCCGGCTATGTGGCCCACACCGGCCCGTCAGCTGCCTTCATACGATACCCCCTTCTCAACGATTGGGTGTCGTTCAACCTGGACGAGGTATGGCCGGCCGACACGAAACTTGCCGAGGCACTGCGACGCTTCGGCGACAGCGAGGAGCCCGGCGACTCGGCCATTGGACTCGCGTACAGCTTCCCTAAGGACAAGACGTATTGGGACTTCGTCGCCAATGACAGCGAAGGCGAGACCAAGGGCTGGCGGCAGAAACGCTTCGCTCAGGCCATGAAATTCATCGCGGCTGGGAACCCGCACGCGCACCACCATCTGCACGCCGCGTTCGACTGGGCAGGTCTGGGGAAAGCCACGGTGGTGGATGTAAGCGATACTCATCCTCGACGTAAAGTATGCTGCTCAAACTAACTCGACTGTGTCCAGGTTGGCGGCTCCACAGGCCATGTCTCGATCGAACTAGCCAAAGCATTCCGCCAGCTGCAGTTTGTGGTCCAGGACTTTGCATCGCTCGAATCCTTCCACGCAACTGTTCCCGACGAACTCAAGCCCCGCATCAGCTTCCAAGCTCAAGACATCCTGCAACCCAACACGCTTCGCGACGCGGAAGTCTATCTTCTACGCTCCATTCTGCACGACTGGTCAGATAAATACGCCGTCATCATCCTCAAGAACCTGGTGCCGGCCCTCAAGGACGGCGCGCGGGTGCTGATTGCTGATTTCATCATGCCGGAGACGGGCTCGGGGCCGATGTGGGTGGAGCGCCTGTCGACTATCAAGTCGATGCAGATGATGACGGTGGTGAATGCCAAGGAGCGGACTGAGAGGGATTGGGCCGAGGTGATTAAACGGGCGGATTCTCGCTATTGTGTCGAGGCAATGGTGACGCCGCCGGGGGCGGCGATGGCTGTTATTGAGATTGTGTTCAAGGCTAGCTGCTAGAAGTTTATTCCAACGTGTATACATGCCTTTATCAAATTAGTACGGGAGGCATGGTAATATCTATTGAGGTACACAAAACAAGTGATATCGCTTGCAAGATAAACATATGTTCTTTTGCTTTCGATACGGAAAGCTTGACCTATGAGAAAGACAGTGGCTGGGCTATCTGCCGAGTCATGATACATTTGCGCTGTCGCGTGACTTTAGGAACCGAATGAGTAAGCGCCAGAAGACGAGTGCTTTGGTAATCCGCTATCATGAATCGGCAAGGTGACAAGAGAATACAATACCGTAGAGTGCAACTGCAGAGCGAGTTGAATTAAGAGGAGTATCGAATGGTCGTATTGTTAGACATGTTGCGCAATCTGGATTGGATTACTGCTTTCTTAGCGGAGCAGACCTCAGACCCTTGTTGTAATAGTGAGGTCTATGAAGTGGAATCTAAGCGCATGTTCGTGGGTGAAATAGAATTTGATCACCTTGATTTCGGTCCAGAAAACCTGCTGCGCACAATACTCTACGCAATCTTATTGAAACGAATGCATACCAGTCTTTTCGCAAACCATCTTTCCATCGAGAGGACGCATTTGAGAGCTACTAATCCACCTCTAGGACAACAACGACGCATCTACAAGCTCGCTCTTGGCAGCAACCTCGCTAGCCAGCGCCGCCAACGAAACGCTCTGCATAATCCCATAGCTGGAGACCTCGGTGCCCATCTGGTGTGTCAGCATGTTCCGCAGCTCGACGGCCACCAGTGAATCGACGCCATAGGCTCCTGGTGGTTTCGTCATGTCGATATCGTCGACGGGGACGGTGAAGATGTTGGCCAGCCACTGCGCCATCGCCTCGCTGACCAAGCGCTCGACTTCGCCCCGCGTGCTGGCTTCTGCGAGACGACTTGCAAGCGTATCGTCGCCAGCCGTCTCGCCTCCTGTCTTGCTACTGGGTTGTTGTTGTTGGGAACGGAAGCGTAAGGCTGTGAAGCGCGCATCGCGACCAAGTTGCGAAGAGCCGTTGCGGTCCCAATGCTCGCCTGGGGCGCCGTTGATGCCTGTTATGATCTGCCCGGCGCTGGGATGAAGAATGGCTAGTTCGACCAAGCTATGCAACGTGTCTTCGTCAAGAGACATGTTCCCGAGCTTGGCCATGCGCGCTCGCTGACCTGCTGGTTCTGCTACGATCCGGACCGATTTGACAGGGGACAAATCAATAGACACGCAAGGTAGGCCGTGCGCTACCCGCCAGCGTGCGAGAGCGTCTTGGTATGAGGAACCCGCAGCATAGTTGGATTCGCTGGCGTTTCCTAGTATGCCGGCCATGGAGGAGAAGATGACAAAGAAATCGAGATCGCCAGAGTGCTCGAATTGCGAGTGGAGATTCCAGGTGCCGGCAACTTTAGGTATGACTGCGGCCGCGTAGTCGTCGGCTGTCATTCGCTCAAGGATGGAGTTCTGCATGTAATCAGTGTCAAATCAAATGCATGTTCCTGCCGCAGTCTAATTGATTGGGTACTTACATTTAGGATCATTGTGGTCTGTACAACGCCTCGGACTGGTGGGAATTGCTCCTTGGCACATAGATTCAGAGCCTGCTTTAGGCTAGCAGCATTGGAGACATCACAACTGATCACCTTCACCCGACAACCAGCTTGTTGAATTTGATTGACCAAATACCACTTCTTGGACACAACACGCGACAGCAGAATCATGTTCTTCGCGCCGCGGTCAATCATCCATCTTGCCACGGACTGTCCAATATCTCTAAGACCGCCAACAAGTAGGTAGGACGCGTTTGCACTCAGCCGAGCCTTGACACGGCGTGGCAGAACAGGTACCACTTCGTGTGGTCCGGTCGAGAGTACCACCTTTCCTACATGCTTGCCCGCATGAAGCAGCTGAAATGCCTCTGTGGCTTGCCCTATGGGGTAAACGATGATTGGATGGACTGGTACGACGGTCTTGTCGGCAACCAGACGAGCCACCGTAGCCAACACGCGATGCACGTCCTGCCCACGATGGCGCAGCATTGCCGTTAAGTCGACTGACGAGAAGGATACGTGGCGAGCGAAGGGATGCATTTCCAGACTGCTATTGCGCTCCAGATCGTGCTTTCCAATCTCGACCAAGTGTCCGAAAGGTGCAAGGACATCGAAGCTGGCCTGTAGCAGCGGGCCTGTGAGCGAATTGAGCACCACGTCGACACCATGTCCATCAGTGGCGAGTAAGACCCCTTGGGCAAACGATTTGCAGCGGCTGGAAAAGATCCGCTCGGCTGGAATCCCATACTTGTCCATAATAAGCGTCCTTTCTTCAAGGCTACCTACTGTGGCAAAGATAGTGGCACCAACATGTTGTGCAACCATTATTGCTGCCTGCCCAACGCCTCCGGCCGCGGCATGAATCAGCACCGACTGACCTTGTCGGAGGCGTGCCACTTCACAGAGACTGTAGTATGCAGTGCTGAGAGCGACAGGTATCGAGGCTGCCTCCTCGAAGGTGAGGAACACTGGCATGTGCATAATGCTCGTCCACTTGACGCACACACGACTGGCGAACGGCTCGTTGAGTAGGCAAAAAACGCGATCACCGTCAACATAGCCTTGAGACTTTGCTTGGACACCAACCCTTTTTATAACACCAGCACATTCAAGGGCGAGAACGCTATCTTCTGTCTGTCCCATGGCGGTCATGACGTTCCGTAAGTTGACCCCGTACGCTTTTGGTTCAATCTCAATCATTTCATCTCCCAAGACGTCGTTGTGAATGTGCGCCCGATCATCGTCATCAAACACGATCGTCTCTAGCCGTCCTTTCTGGCCAATTTGCAGTCGAAGAGGACGTTCTGCCTGGTGCAAAGGATGGACTTGCCAATTTGTCACCTCGGAGTAGTCAATGGGCTCTGGGAAGACAGCTTTGTTCTTCACTATGTCTTTGTAGATCCGAGGGATCAGGAGGCAACCACCACGCTCAGCGTACTCAAACTCATTGGGTGAAATGTCGTCCACGAAAGCTTCAGTCCAGCTTTCAAACCCGACTTTGAGCACTCGCATGATGGCAGACAAATCTGAGTCGGACCAGGGGGAAGTATTGGGGTCAAGGTCCAGAGTAAGGAACTGACGGCCAACATATTCGTTCCGCAAAGAGCGCATGAACCCAGCAGCGAGCCCAGAATTCGGCCTCTCACAGTCGATTGCACCTCCTCTGGTCACCCAGAGCAAGCCTTTGCATGCCGTTGCCATGGCTTTGATACCTTCCAAGCTTGCCGCATCGAGGCTGCACAGCAGCGGCCGCTCTGCTGCCTCGCCAACGATGACACAAATTTTGCCGCTATATGCCGCTGGAGTTCCGGTCTCGAGGTCTTGCACAGTAGGCAAAGTGCCACCCAAGCCTTCTGTGACAACAATACTTTGAAACATTTCAATCCAGCCTTGCGAAGGAGGCGCCCTGCTGCTGGTAACCAAAACAAGATCATGTGCGGATGGCAGCTTCGAAAGCCGCACGGGAAAAGCTGTCGACATGATTGTGCTGATGGAATACAGCTCCTCACTTTCGCAATCATGTATCTCGAGGTCAACGCCCGTGAAGCCAGCATCCTTCAATGTCTGGTCCCAAGATAGAATACTCAGCGAAGGACTTGACTCTCTTTCCTTTTCTTGGCTGAGCCACCAACCCGGAAGGAGGCCGAAAACGAACTGAACGTCCACTTGATCTTTCGTCGTTTCAACTAGCAACAGCGTGCCATTAGGCTTCATGAGCTTCCTTACATTGGCCATGGTATTGGCCATTGATTTTGTGGCATGTAGGCACTGGCAGGCAATAACAATGTCGTAGCTAGCGGCCTCAAAACCTTGGCTGCAAGGATCTGTCTCGATGTCCAACTTACGAAACTGCAGGATGCCAGCCCAGTCGGCAAATTCTTCTGCCGCTGCCTCGAAAAATGCCGGTGTGACATCTGTGTAGTCATAGTGCTCCACCAAAGGTCCGCCCGTCGCTGCAGTGCCTAGGACAGGAAGGGCATATCGAGTCCCGCCACCTGTGCCGGCGCCAATCTCGATGATGCGCGCACGAGGATGCTTGTGGACAAGCCTATGCAGTATCGATGCCGCATGCTGAAATGATTTCGGGCATTTTAGCATGTTGCTGTAATACTTGTACAATAGACGATCCTGCATCATGATCTCCAGCGGAGGCTGCTTTCCGCGCAGGATAGCAGCCAAATGTGGACCCAGCTGGCATACCATTTCGCCATTGACGCTCTTGACAGCAACGCCTTCAAGCCGTCTTTGGCGTTCCACGGCATCGTCGTTCGTCCAATCTGCACTTCCGGAGTTCAGCTGCCCGGAAGCAGCAAGCTCAAGTTGCTTTCTCAGCCAGATGTGATATTTCTTGTAGTGCCCGTCGAGCTTCTGCACATCAGTCAGGCTGAGCGATGCCAGTGCATTATCAATGAAATAGATGCAAGCCCGGCGAAGATCCGTGATGATCCCGTTCTCCTCCGGATCAACCGCATTAGCAATTTGTTGCTTGAGCGAGCCGAGAAGTCCTGGTGTTGCAACAGACATGTCAGGCGCCCAGACTAATTTATTGCATACTTCCTTTGCCCATGGTATATTAATACGTTCGGGAAGAGCACTTTCTCCGAGCGACTGAAGTACGAGATCCTCGATGAGAAGCACGGGCACAAGCGCCTTCCCGCTATGGTCGCTGACCACCGATACATCAGCTCGCATACTTTGTATATCGTCGTGGCGGAGCGATGACCATGCTTTCAACACGCTTCGGGGCTCACGGACGATCTCGTTAGAAACCCAGATACGCCCGATAGATTTTGGCACTTTGGGATTGTCCATATGTGTTCCTGCACCAGGCAGGGCCGTATACGCCGCCTGGATAATTGTGTCAAGAGTTGTTGGATGAAGCACATGGCTAAATGACAGTGACTTCGACGTGGTGTTATCGGTAATGATGAATGTGGCGGCCGAAGATTGTTCTTGAGTGGATTGGAGAATGGACGTCACATTTTGAAACTTGGGTCCACGCTTGATGCCGAAAGAACGTAGGTTGGCGTAGAAATCGTGAGTATCGAAGCGCCGCCACGTGTGGCCTAATACATCATTATCCGCTTGAAATCGAGCCGGTTGCGGTGCGTTGTCAGTGTCATCAAATTCAGCTATAACAACGCCTTTTGCATGTAGTGTCCAATTTCCATCAGCAGTGACGGTTGCGATGCTAAAGTTCATCCATCCTTGCAAGGCGATAGCCTTGCCACTGACTGTACTAAGACTTGTTTGTACCTCGACGCCGTGAGAGTTGTCCGGTATGACCAGAGCCTGCTCAATGTCAACATCCCGCAAGCGGAAGCCGGATACAGGGACCTTGGTTTGCTGGAGGAGCAGTTTTTGCACCATGGCCTCAATGGCCAGACAGAGGAAGCCAGCCTCGGGATACACAATTCTAGATTGCATGATATAATCGCGGACCCATGGGGCGTCGTCCACACGGAGAACGTGTCGCCACGATGGCGCCTCGGGATTTGCCCACGGCGCCAATGAACCGAGCAATTCATGGTACGGCTGTTTTCTCTCCCGGATCGAGCGATTAATACGAGACTCCTGCCAGTGCCGAGTGTGGTGGTCCCAAGGATAAGAAGGAAGATCGGTCAGCACACGGACTTCGGACGACCTAAACCCAGGGAAATTTACAGCAGCCAACTTCAACGGCTGGCCTTCGCGAAGCAGCTTCGCGGCGAGATCCTGAATGCTGTCCCTTGCGTCAAAATTACGCGTGAGACTGCCGAAGTAGAGCAATCGGGCGCCTTCGAACTCGTGGAGCGCCAGAATGTCCTTGATAGGGCCTCCAAGAGCGGTATGTGGACCGATCTCGAGGATTACGTCTACACTACTGCCCGACGGGTCATAGTCGCCCAATATCATGTCGGTGAGGGCGCCGACAAAGCGTACTGGCTGGACCAAGCTGCTCACCCAGTGTTTTGGATCCGCGATCTCTTCGGCGCTGAAGACTCGTGCACCCGTAACAGGCGAAGAGTAAGCGATGGAGTTTAGATCTCCCTGCTGGGGCCCTTCAAGCTGGGCATTCTTGAGCGCTTCGCGGTAGGGTCGTGCGATCGGTTCCATATGATGTGAATGGTAGGCAGCGTCCACCTTTAGCCGGCGAGCAAAAAGGGCGTCTACTTTGGCCATGTACTCAAGCTCTTGCACTGCGGCGGCATCGCCAGAGACAGTGACGTTGGACGGGCTGTTGATGCATGCCACCACTGCTTTATCATTGCCCGTCAGTCGCTCCAGATACATCTCCGCCTCCTTGATGCCCACGCCGAGAGCGAGCATGCGACCCTTGACGATTCGTTGCTGATTCTCCCTAGCGGTAAGCATGGCACGATAGTAAGCTACCGCCATGGCCGATTTGTGGTTCAAGGCGCCAACAGTATAAGCAGCAGCAATCTCTCCGCTCGAATGGCTTGTGACGGCTGCAGGCTGAAGTCCCCATTCTCGCAACACTTGCACCAGTCCAATCTGCAGAGCTACGCAAATGGGAATGCTCACGCTTACGTCGTTGACTTTAGTGCTCATCGAATCACGGTGCAATTCCTCCATCAGCGACCATTCTGCCCCGAACTGTCTCAAGTATTGATCTGCTTCCTCGAGCGACAATCTGAAGGTTGGGTATGAACCGATCAACTCACGACCCATGGCGTGCCACTGAGCACCTTGGCCTGTGAAGACCATGCCGATGCGAGGCTGGCGAGAGGTACGAACAGGCTTGAAATGTGGCGAACCTAGATCGCTGATGGTCTGGTCTAGCCCATGAGTGAGCGAAATGCGATGAGCTGCTATCCATAGGAATACGCTGCGGTGCTGACCCAATGTGTAGACGAAATTTTCCAGCAGCGCTTCTGCATTTTCAATTGTCTTACGGCTTTCAAGGTAAGTCTTCAGGTTGGTGATCATGCTCTGGCAGGCTTTTTCGCTTCTCGCGCTCAGGAAGAGTACTTTGTTCGTCAGCTTCTTATTGTCGTTCTTATTGACGACTATAGGGGGCCACGGAGCATGCTCTCGCTGCCACGAATCTGCGCTCTCCATTATCACATGAGCGTTTGTCCCGCCGTAGCCGAAATTGTTGACGGATGCGCGCTTGATGCCTTGGGGCCCCGTTGGCCAAGTTTCCAGCTTGTTAATAACCTTCAGTCCCCAATCATCGAAGGGAATCTTTTTATTTGCGCTTTTGAAATTGATCGAGGCCGGAAGGAAGCCTTGTTCCATGGCCATTGTAACTTTTATGATACTCGCTAGGCCGCTAGTCACTTCGGTATGTCCGATGTTAGTTTTAACGGAGCCAATGCGCAGGGCTTGATTAGCAGTTCTCCCAGGTGTGAAAACTGCAGCGACGGCTCCTGCTTCGATGGGGTCCCCGGTAGCGGTGCCCGTTCCATGTGCCTGTAGACCAGAAAAATATCAGCTTCGCTATTCTTGGATAGGGCTGCACCCTTCGATGTTTACCTCGAAGTACTGCGTGTCCCGTGGGTCAAGGCCAGCTTTGCGATAGCAATCACGCATGAGCTTCACTTGTGCCGCTTGACTTGGCGATGTGATGCTTTCTGTTCGGCCGTCTTGGTTTACATGCGATTCCCGTATGACTGCTCGTACTGGGTCGCCTACTGCCAATGCATCTTCGAGGCGTTTGATGACAAGGGTTGCCACGCCCTCACCTCGCCCATAGCCGTTCGCTCGTTCATCAAAAGTATAAGATTTTCCATCGGCAGATAAGAGACTGCAAGTGCGATGAGCTTTTCGAGGAAAAGCAGTATGATTTCAAACAACGCTTACCCTGCAGATCCCATAGTTTTGAACGTGTCTGAGTTGAGCATCACATTTGAGCCTCCAACAATGGACATGTCGCTCTCTCCAGTCCGCAGCGACTGGACTGCCTGGTGCAGCGCTACCAGTGTCGTGGAGCAGGCCGTATCAATGGTCATGCTTGCGCCTCGCAAGTCAAAGAAATGAGAGACTCGGCTCGCTGCGAAGGAGAAATCTGTACCCGTGGCAAACGACCTGGGCATATTGTCCTCGTCCCGTATCATACTATCTCGATAATCTTGTTTCCACAATCCCGCAAACACGGACGTATTGGAACCCGCAACGTGAGCCAACGGAATGCCCGCTTTCAGGCGCAAATAGTTCAAGTCACTAAAACCAACTTCCAACGGAGCGTTAACAGATTCGACTTACCATTCTCGAGCGCTTCATACACCGACTCCAACTGAAATCGAAATTGAGGGTCCAGCGCCTATGGCTTCTGTAAGTACTTTATCCCGTAGTCGAAGGTTTGCGGCTCGTCATCTCGCCTCCTTACCGCCGCAGTGTCTGCTGATAAGTTGAAAAACGGAGCATCGAAGAAGCCTATATCCTCTTTGATGAAATGACCTCCGCGAACATGTGTCTATCCTGTCATTCAGCGGACCCGCTCGAGTAGTTCTCAGTGCACACATACCGTGCTTAGCCGTTCTGGATTAGGATGATAGGAGCCATTGGCGTTGAATCGTGAAGACGGTATCTTTGTCCAGGCACTCTTGGCTTCTGTCAACAATCCCCAGAATGCCTCGGGGCTCTCTGCATCACCCGCAAATTTGCAACTTAGCCCAATTATCGCGATTGGCTCAGGGCCGTTGTGAGAAACGCCAACGCTTCCCATGGTAGCAGCTTTGAGGCCTCTGCCGCACAGACGCGGCGTCATCAAGGCCTGAGAAGAAAAGACGTGACAGACGGACCGAGGGAGAGATATATGCTTAAGGTAACCTTGAGGCTTGAGAGTGACCGGTGTGATGCTTTAGACTCGGCTGCAGAAGAAGTTGTTCACCCGTCAATTTTACCGCGCTACATACACACTACAGTGTATGAGCATCCGAACACTTATCGGAACAGGTTTTTATGCTGAATCAATCCAAAGCGAGCGACCTCTTGCGCCGCCTTGTGTCATCCTTGAGGCTTTTCGGTCTTCGCTGAGCGGAGTGACATAAAACACGCAATGGCTCCAGGCGTTCGCATATCTCAAGGGTCTACCATGAGGCTCCAGCTGACATCGGAACAACGGAAAGTCCGCCTTTTGAATGTCACGTCCGACATCTCGCGACAGACGTTCACTGCTGCTCGCATAAGGAGCCTGCTTGCATAAAGAAGCTATCGGATATCTTGAAGCTATCGCATGTCCCGCCATGTAAGTTGCAGCGTTCGGCTCGGCGAAACAGGTACTCAACTATCCATCACACGCCCCAAAATGATGTAGTTCAGTATGCGTATGTAGAGCATTGGGTCATCTCCGCTGCGAACAACGATGAGAATTAAGGGCCTATTGGAAAAGATGCCTTATATGAAGTAAGATGAAAGTTGACTCCTTGGCTATTCTCCCAATTTTATTGAAGAGATAGGTAAATGCCTTCACCACATCAGTTGCGTGTCACGTGCTTCCCTTTTTTCCTAGCTAGCAAAGCGTGCCACAAGCTTCGGCGCCAAGCCCCTTCGGGCTGGCGTCTGACAGCCTGAAGCAGTCATGCGGGGACTCGGCGGCCCGTAGATTCACGATACAAACATTGATCTCGAGCTTCGTTACTACCTTACGTACATGTACTGTACTTTTAGATGATCTCGCTCTCGTCACGTAGTATACATGATAATTGAGAAGGAATGGAAGAGTGAAGAAATATGATGGGCCGGAGGTGTACGGAGTACACGTCAGAGGTTCTACAGCAGACAACTAATGCACGTTCGCTTACTAGATGAGGTACGGAGTAACCGTGGGTGCCCCACTAGGAATCGGCAAGCACTTCTTACTCCTTCTCACCTAGTAATGCAATCTACCTGGTAATGCAACGCGCTAGCAGGGGCTCTAGGGTTAGATATTTAGGGTACGCAGAGAACATTATCACCATCAGAGAATTCTCATCAAATATGTCTCTCTGCTATCAAAATAAGTCGAGAAAGATTCTGATCTTGTAGATAGTCTCTGCATTGTTAATTTAAGAAGTAAATCTAAAATATATCTTTTCAAGTAGTTAAAATAAGATCTAAATAACACTTTAATTAAACTATGTTTGTAGATAGATTAATTATTACTTCTCTCGCAAATTTTATACTAATTATTGTTTATATTGTTCAAATAACTATTCTACTAGTTATTGGCAATCTTAAATTAATAAGCTTATTAATCTTAAATTAATAAGCTTATAAAGTCTTTATTATTTATTTTGTTCGATTAATTTGTAATATAATAGGAGTTGTTATCTCTTTGTACTTAGAAAACTTCTCTATTATTTTTTTTGTTATTTTTTGCAATAACACTTTTCTTTGTCTCTTTAATATCGATATAAACAATAATAAAAACAATAATAAAAACAATAACAAAAACAATATAGACAATATAATAAGAGTAATATATAATATTGCTAAAGAAGATAAATAAGTGATATTTAGTATATAAATAGTAGTCTTTTAAGAACTCTTTTAAGAACTGTTCTTCGAGCTAGATCGAAAACTTTAAAACTCGAAAAGATTAATATCAACTATATTTCTAAGAGTTTTGCAAAACTTGTTTTTATTCTTTGTTGTTTGTCTTTTTAGTATAGTTAGTTGCTTTGTAATTGTCTTTGTTATTGTCTTTGTTATTTATTTTATTTTCTTTGCAACTTGCTCATTAATTCGATCTATAATTAATTAATTCGTTGTTAAATATCTAAAAATATTAAGATATATATTGCTCAAAGTTTTAATTTCTTTTTTTATTAGAATCTCTATATATTTTTGACTTTATATTTATTTGTTTAATATTCTTATCTTATTATTTTGTCTCTTTTGTCAACTTTTGCTTTTCTTCTTAAGTCTAGCAACTTTAATAAAAATACTGTTTGTTTGCTTTTAAATATATACGTTTATTATTGCTTAAGCAACTATAGTTATGCAAGTAAATATAACTTCGCAATTAGTTAAATTCTTCTTATAGCAAGAAACGCAATTATTGATTAACTTTGTTTTGTTCGACAATATTGCTATAGTTATAGAGACTTTATTAAAGACAATAATAGTAATAAAGTCTTTTTTAGATATTAATAGTTTTTTGTTTTTGTAATTTATTTTTTGCAATATTATTTCGAGACAATAAGAAAATAGTTCGACAACTTTTTAAAAGCTTAGTATATTGCTTTCTAATATTGTTTTAGTATGTACTTTGCAAAAAATCTATATAAACTTAAGCTTATTAATAGTAAAGTTAAATTTGTTGTATAATATAATTTTTAATTTGCTCTTGTAATAGATTGTTATTAAAATCAAAGATATTTATATCCAATAATTGCAAAAAATGCGTAAAATATAATAACAAGCAAATTATTATAATATTATTATTAATATAGAACTAGATAGCTTCGATTGTTAGATAAGATTTGTGCTTATTAAGAAATAGACAATAATATTAATTTTTTTAACAATAACAAGTTTGTAATTTAAACAACTATTAAAGTTATTTAATATCTATCTTGTTGTTTGTTTATTTGCTTTTTGTAATAGATATAAATTTATTTTGTAAATTGTACGCAGCAAGAGTATCTAATTAGATATATAAGTATTCTTTTTCGACAAAAATTAGATACAATAATATAGTTGTTTTGTTAATACAAATATATTTGATTATCGATATTTATTTGCGCGAATTGCAATACTTATATAAAAATTTATTAATATTTTTAAAAAATTTGTTACAAATAATTTTAAGAGTTTCTAATAACTCTTAAGCAAAATTCTTTTTATCTATATTGTAGATATTCGAAAGAAAAAGATTATAGCATTTTATTATTTGTTAAAAGAACAAGAATTACTTTTGAATAATTTTGTAAAAATTAAAGCAAAAACAATTGTATTTAATTAATTAAGATTAATTACTATTAAAATGCAAATAATATTGTACAAACTTTTGTATTCAATTAATATCTAGAAAATACTCAATAATATTAACGTCTCTTTTAATTAAAAACTTTGTTATTATTAATCAAACTTAATAGATGCGCAACAATTATTCTCAAATAAACTAATTGCAAAAATTCGAATTTATTATATAACTCGATTTTATAATGTTAGATTCAAGTTCTTAGCAATTAAGCAAAAGAATTTGTTCTAAACAAGTTAATTAAGTAGCTTAATTTATCAATCTTAGAAACTTAATTTTATACTAAAAATTCGAATCGAATTTTAATTTCGACTTTTAAAATTAAAACTCGACTTAACAATTAATCTATTCTTAAATTTGCATTAATTCGATTTATATAGCTAATAACTCTTTCTTCTCTTCAGTAATGCGTTGCTTCTAAATATATATTAGCTTTGTACACTTTGTAATTTTGCGTAAACATCTTAAAAAGATGCTTAAAACAATATAATAGAAGTTTGCAACAACTCTAGCTATAGACGATTTAAAAGAATCTCAATATATAGATAGATCTTATATTAATTTTAAAGCGCTTAAAATATTGCAATAGCTTTATTGATATGCGAGTCTCGATTAACTAGACTTTATATAATTGATTTTGTCTTAAATATAAGTTTTAGATCTGTATATATAGTATTGATTGATAGTTTAATAACTTAATTAGTAATACAGGATACTTAGTTTTAGGAATTTGAAGATATTCTAACCCTAAGATATTAAACCCTAAAGTCCTCCTGCTAGCGCGTTGTATTACTAGGTAGATTGCATTACTAGATAAGAAGAAATAGTAGATTGCATCTTAATTATTAATGTAGTTCAAACATTATATTTTAGCAATCTAGGATTATTATCTATTAATTATTCTATCATTACTACTATGTCTTTAGAGACTTATCTTGCGCGCGAAAAGCGCTTTATTAAAGCTATAGAAGTCTTACAAAACAACAAATATTCTAATATTAGCGTTTGCGCCTATGCAAAAAGTATTTCGAGAAGAGTTCTCTTCGATCGATAGAACGAAAAACTATCTAAAAATATGCGTTAAATAGCTAATAAATATTTAGAAGAGATATAAAAATAAGCGATTATCGCATATTAAGTATACAAATTAAGTAAATATATTATTAATTTTTAAAATTATTGTTAACGCTATTAATTAATTTCTTAACAACAAGATATACAATATAAGTCTCGACTAATTAAAGCAATTTCTTGCTTGTTATTTCTATCTTAAATATTGTTGTTAATATTCTATTGCAATACAATAAAAGAGTATTAATAATATAGATAATTTGACAAATTTTAATTAGTTTACGAAATTAAAGATAGCAATTACAAAATACAATATAGCTTTGAAGAATCTATAAAATATAGATAAGAAAAACTTTTTATAGAATATAAAAGATCTTATATTATAGTTATTTTAAATATTAAGAAAATCTTAAAGATTGCAAATTTAGACGATTGTAACTATATTATTTATATCAAGATTATTAATTAATAGATGAAATAATACTACTATTGCTACTTGTTAAAAGCAACTAGATCTTAGATAAATAAATTAATAGCAATAGTATTAACAACAATTCTTTTTTTTAATTTAGTAATAAATATATAAATAATAATCTTATATTGAATTAACTATAGTATTCTATTAAAAATATGCAATAAAACTGTATAGAGCGCTATTAAATACTAATAATAGATAGTTTCGACTTTTATATTTTTTTCTTTCCAGAAAATAGCAAGAAAAAACTATATTATTCTTTTTAAGCTTTTTGTTTGCTCTATATATCTTATATAGTCTTTAGATATTAGAATCTTTTAACTATACAAATATTATTATAATAAAGCTATAGATTGTTTTCTTTAACAAAATATTTCGAAATTTAATTGTCTAGACTTTTTGTACATTTTTTAGAATTTTAGAAATTAAATCTTTAAGCAATCTACAATATATTATATTTAATAAAATAATAATATTGTTTTTTTTAACTCTATTTTTGTTCTAGAATCTTTAAAAGAGTATCGATACAAAAAATTTACTAAAAAATTTATTTTCCAAACTATATTAGAATCTAATAAATAATTTACGCAAATTTTACAAAAATCGAAATTAATTAAAAGAAATTCGCAAGTACTACAACTATATTATTAAAAAAATAGACACTTTAATGTTAATTTTAATTAAATATTTAATATTTTAGAAAGCGTTAAATAGAAATTGAAAAGCTATCTACTATATAAACAAAATTTGAACAATTGTTTAATAGCAATTTTGCTATACAAATAGAAGCAAAATTGACTAGCGAGAGAACTATCTATACGTAATGCTAACTACGAATCTGTTAATACTACAATATTCGACAGAGTCAAATATTCTTAGCATCAATAAGTAAAATGTTCGCAAACGTTCGATGCAATTATTACGACAAATTGACTCTTTCAATTGCGAAGACAATAACAACATTAATTATTATTATTATTATTATTATCTTAAGCTCTCACGTATAGTAAGATACGTGTAATTAAGAACATGCAAGATTATCTATAACTATTATTATTTATTTCTTGTACACGTCGATTGTTATTACAATGCTCGTTATATTACAATCGCGAAAGATGTGTTTTAAAATATTACAAAAAAGTCTTGAAACGCTATGTATATAAGTTTAGAAAAGCTAGAAAAAAATTATATATGCGTACGTTACATAAGCAAAATATCGAAAGTTTCTATTGCACATAAATTGATTGCGTTGAGATTACGTATTTTAATCAAACAATTGACTTTTATCTTAATTAATATATACTTAATACGCATTTAGAAGCTAAGCAATAAGAAGCTTCGTCTACTCTAAGATGCAATAACAAGAATATTTAATTTTGTCGAAAGTAACACTTTATTACGTTTCGAATTAAAGACGCTACTTATATAAGAGTACAAATAAGAGTTAACATTAAGTTCGAACATTAAGATTACACAAAAAAAAATATATATAATTACGCATTAACAAACGATCTTTACATAATCGCAATTTACAAAGAAAACTCAAATATAAATTCTTGAAGCTCTCGTTCTTAATATGTACGAATTTAAGAATCTAAGATTGTTGAACGATATATAAGAATTTCTTTTGTAAATTATAAATCAATACTATCTTTACAATTCTTATAAAGAATTTTCTTGTATGTAAATATTACAATAGATAATTTTTAATATTGAAGCGTTGCGATTCAAATTTAAAAATCTAGTCGCACAAAAATATATAGAACTCGCATAGACTTCTAGAAGTGTTAAATTAAGTATAAATTAAAAAAAAAAAAAAAAAAAGAAGCAAAATTACTGCAATACAATAGTTAATGCAATTAATATTGTTTCTATATAAGATTGTAGAGCTTAATACTCTATAAAATTAAAATAGAAGCTAAAAATACTAGAACGAGCAACAAAATAATTGCAAATAAAAATTGCTAAAACTTTATATTTTTGTTGCAAGTTCAAACAAATTCTACAATAGCAATAAAGATTACTATTGCTTGCAATTACTTTATTGTCGATATTATAATAGAGATAGCTACAACAATTAATAAAGAAAACAAAGATATTGTAGATATAGAAAACTAGATAGACTAGATTTGCAAAGAAAAAATATTTAACAAAAATAACAATTAACAATTTTCTAATTTACAATTAAACTATTCTATATAGATATTCGAGAAAAACTAAGTTAGTTTTTATAGCATAGAGTATCTCGAAATCTATACATTTTTTTTTTATATCTCTTAGTTTATTAGCAAAGCAACAATAAAATCTTATACTATTAATATGTATCTACAAATATTAATATATTTATACAAATATATAAATATTTGTTAATAATCTTTGCAATTCTTATACAAAGATTGTTAACAAAACAAAAATATAGATAATGCAAAAGGTCTACTAAAAGACCTATTTTTTAATAGCAAAATTAAGATTTTCTCTCGATTATTCTTTAAATTATTTTGCATATATATATAATATTTATAAGTGCTTAAATTTAAAGCTTTAGATTTCTAGATAATATCTTTGTAATTTTTTAATTTTTTAATTGTTTAATAAGACTTTTTTTAATCTTGGAAAGCTATCTTCTTTGCTATCCAAAAATCTATTAATTTTTACTTGATTAATTAACTTCTAAAATATAATTTGTAGAGTATAGTTATAACTTTAATTTGATATGCTACTTATATAAATTGGAACTATTTTAATAATATTGTAGTAATAATTAGAAAAACATTCTAAAATATAGTATTTAAACTATATTGATAATTGAGATGCAATTTACTAAGAAATACTTGTCAATTCTTAGTAGAATATCTATAATTACTTGTACTATCCAATTTTTATATAGTTTAATAAGTAAGATATATATAAGTTAAAGTAGTAAGATAGTACTAGCACTAATACTAGTTACAATATAAAGACTCAATTACAAATTAGTAACTAAATTTTTCTCTTATTGTCTTGTTTCTTAGCAAGTATTATCTAGATTAATAATTTTCTACTAGATTTTATTAAACTTTCTAATTAATTATTTACTATTATTATTATACTTTAATTAAGCTATAAAGAGTGCAATTATGCATTATATAGATCTACAAAGTCTTTTGAACCAATAAGTATATTAATATTGTTTTATACGTATACAAGTTTAGATACAATTAACAAAATCTACAAAATTGCTTTAACAATATATTCTCGAAATTAATATACTTTTCTATTTGCAAACAATATATAAATATACAAGAGCAAATAATTGTAAACTATATTATCTATTTAGATTATATAAATATATTGTTAACTATAAATTTTTATTGTTAACGTTGTTAATTATATTCTTTTATTTAATATTAATTCTATAGATTAATATTAGTTTCAACACTTCTACAATAAATGTTTAAAGCTTAGAACTTATTGTTAATTATCTATTGCTATTGCTTGTTAGAACGTTCTATTAAATATAAAGATACTAAAGTTTTGTTTTAGAAAGCTAAAAATTGTAATAGACATACAAAGTATAGAAATTAAGAATTACTAAAATATAGACAAAATAAACGTTTGTATAGATTGTAAAAAAGTATATATTGTTGTTATTAGAAATCTTAGAGATATACTACAAATAGTATATTTTAAAAAATTATAACTATATTATTGTTGCAAGAACTACTAGTATTGTTAATAGATTTATTCTATCTATAATTATTACTAAGAAAATAAATCTTCTAGCTATATTAACGTTTTTTTTAAGCTCTAAGCTACTTTAAGCAAGCTAGCAAGATTAAGCAAAATTAGATTAATTGTTAATTCAATTTTCGATTCCAATTTCTAGAATCGACTTGGATTGACAATTTAACTTTAGAAATTAAATCGAAAATTTATTCCATTTTAGTTTTTTTAAAATCGAATCGAATTAAATCGAATCAATTTTCGATTTCAGAAATTAAAATGGAATTAAATTGTTAAAAAATCGAGAATTATATTATTATATCAAAACTTACTATTTTTAGACTTATATTATTATAATTTTACAATTTTAACTAAAGTATAGTTTAATGTATTTCGATATTATAATTAGATTTGTTTATATTGTTATATAATAATCTACTTAAATTAATTGTTGCTTATATTACTATTTTGTATTACTCTTTTATTTTAGAGAGATTCTCTTAACATTTTCGAGTTTATAACTATATTTTATTTTATAATAATTTACTTAATTTAATTGTTATTTGTATTATTATTTTATATTACTCTTTTGTTTCGAAGAGATTCTCTATATATTATTTAAAAATATTATTTCTACTACTTTTATTTGCAATATATCTAAATCTTTAAAGACTTTGAGTTAATTACTATCTTTAATCGAAAATAATTTATGCAAATCTATTTTGCGCAGTTTGCTATTTAGTAGTTTATGTTCTAATTAATTTGCAAATTAATTTGATTAAAATTTTCTTAATTCTATTTTCGACAAAAGAAAAAGACTTTTTTACAAAATGTTAAACAAAATTAGAAACAATTTTTTGTTACTTATATTAAGAGAGAAAAACAAATATAATAAATAAAAGTTAAATACTAATATTTAATTTTAAAAATAATAGTTACAAATTACAATTAAAAACAGTATTTTAAACAAAACTTAATTGAGACTTGTTAGTTTATATTAAACAAAAAAGATTAATATAAAAGTATAGTCTAAGCTTTAAAACAAATATATTTAAGTAACTTTAATTATAGAGAATATTTCTAAAATTGTTTGCAAGAGTTGTTACAAGTTTTCAATTATTTTATTGCTTACAATTATTTAAGTACAACAAATATTAAGAAATATCTTTAATTTACTTTTTGCTTAAAATAAAAAAAATCTAGATTGCAAATTACAATTAATATAGTTTTTAATTGCATAAATTAAGTTTAATAATGAAAATAAATAATGCAAAATTAATATATTATTAGAAAAACAATTATATTAATCTATTCTTCTTCTTTATTTAAGATAATTAAAAAGATTTACTATACAAGACTTTTGTTAATTTAAATCTACTTTTTCGAAATATTAACAATTCTTACTTTCGAAAATTATTAAAATTATTTCAATCAAAACTAGTACTTCTAAATTGTACAAAACTATTAAAAATAGTTCTTTCGAATTTTAATTAAATTTGTAAAAAAATCTAAATAGATCTTAAAGATATTTATTATATTTTTATTGCTTTAAGTATATATTCTAATTTTAAAAAGTTGTCTATTTAGAAGTGTTAATTTACTAGATTAATATTGCATTTTAATTTTGCAAATATTTTATTAAATTTATTTCTCTTAATATCAAATATATAGATTGTTAATTAATAATAGAGCTTATAAAGATTTTGAAGTTTTTTAAGATTAAAAACAAATTTCTTAATATTATTATTAGTAATGCAAACAACAATAATACTCTTAAAGACAAACTTGAAAAAGCTCTAAATTAGACTAATTGCGTCGATTTAAGAAATTGTGTTGATTCAAGAAATCGAGTTCGATTTAGAAAATTGAATCGAATCTTAACAATTCGATTCGAATTAAACTATCGAAAGTCTTGACAATTCAATTTCAAAAGTTAAAATTAAAAATCGATTTCGATTCAATTTAATTTTAAACTTGAAATCGAAAATCGAATCGAAAAATCGACTCGAATTGTCAAAACTACTATTTTTAGTAAATTTAATTATTTTTAGTAACAATTAATTGATAATTTAATAAAAATAGTTAATCTATTTAAATTAATTAATAAATTTAATAGAAATATCTTTTTATAAATATATTACTATTGTAAATTATCTAGAAAATAATAGAGAATAATGAAAAATCTAAATTTAAGCTTAATTTATACTATTTTTAGTATTCTTAATATTTTTGACAATTCGATTTAATTTTAACTTTTAAATCGAAAATTAACTCGATTTAATTCAATTCAATTTTAAAATAGTTAAAATCGAATTAGTTTTCTAAACTTAAACTGTGGATTTAAGTTAATTCCAAAAGTTGGAATTAAAAATCAAATTAACAGTTAATCTACTCTAAATCGACAAAACTTTTAATAAAATAAATAATATAAAATTTTATTTTTTGTTTAACTTATATTATTAATCTAGTAGCTTAAAGTTCTATTATAGCTTTAGAATTAAAATCAATAACTAATAATATTGTTCTACAATTAAAGAATGCACAAGTTTAGAATATTACAAGAAGTATAAACCTGTTTGTTATAATTAACAAATATTTATTTTTGTAATAATACAAAGAGATAATATATTTGCTATATTTTATCTAGATTTGCGTTTTTATAGTTGTTATTAATAGTTTAACTTAGTATTTGCTTTGCTTTACTTCAAAATCTTTTAGAAGCAAATTAAAAAAAATTACAAAAATTAGTATAAAATATTTGTATTTATTATAACTCTATTTATTTAATACTTTGTTATATATATTAATTACACAATTTTATTTATTTCTAAATACAGAAATATTCTTAGAATTAAAAAATATAATAAATTAAACTAGATAAAAGCAAGTAACAATTAATTTTACTTGTTAACAATATATTAAATTCTTTCTATAAATATACTCTTTTAGTTTTACAAACAACTAATAGAAATATTTATTTAAAGTTTCGAATATTTAATACAATATTTAATTATCTTAAATATCTAGAGAAAACATTTAAAATTGATATTTGTTCTTTGACAAAAATTGTAACAAGAGTTTGCAATAAAGTTTTAACAAAATTTGCAAAATATTATTCGAAAATAAAATAATTAAATAATTTGTTATATAATTTTGATAATATTTTGAAATTTTATATAAAAATTAAGTCTTTACAAAATATAAAATAAGAAAAATAATAATTATACTATTAATTATAAGACAAAACACAAGATTAAATTTTAAAATTTATTCTCGATATAATTACAATTTAATTGCTAATTTAAGAGTAAAAGTATAAAAAGCAAATATTGTTAAGAAAATATTACAATATAATAATATATATAATTTTTCCCTAATACTTTTATAGTTTGTTGCGATTGTTGCAAAATTATTATTTCGATAATTTTAATACTCTTATTTAATTTAAGATAAAAACAATTAATATTTTCGAATTAATATTATAAAGAATAAATATTTAACTTAAAAATATTAAAAAGATAATACTTCGAACTTTTTTAAGCTAATATAAATAGTTTAAGATATACTTTTATATTTAATGTTATTAATAGATATTAAATAAACTTTTAGTTTTGTTTAAAAAATATATTAATAGAATTAATATTAAATAAGTTTGCAAGCAATTAAACAAATTATACTAGATAATTACTATAATTATATTATAAATTTAAATTTAAAAAAGATTATTGTTAAATTGTAAAATATATATTGCAAAAAAATAATAATAGTTAAGAAAAAAATAAAGAAAAAAAATATTTTTAAATAATATTCGAAATTGTTTCGAATTAAATTTATTAATAGATATATTGTATTATTAAAGATATTGTATTTATAACTATAATATAAATAAACAAATTTTATTAACAACAATGCAAAAAAATAATATATTTAATAACTTCGATTGCTAGAAAAAAGTTATTAATAGTTATATTTCGAAGATTCAACTTTTAGATAGCACAAAGAAAATATTACAATTGTTTAGAGAGAGAAAATAGAACTACTTTAGAATTTCTATTACTATAAAAGATTGAATTGCTCTATTATATATTTAATATAAATTGTCGCAAGATTCGAATCTATATAGAATAAAATATTAATTAAATTTTGTAATTATAATAGTAATGCAACAAGATAATATACTTACTAAAGAAGAAAATATATATAAATACTTTTATATTGTATAATATATATAAAACTAAGTGTTTTATTAACTTAAAAATTGAAAAGAACTTTATTTTGCAATTCTTTGTTAAAGATACTTAACTATTTAAAGACATTCGTTTTTTACTATAAATACAAGTCGCTAATAATTGTATTGTCGCTTTGTATAAAAGGAAAAACTCTTTATTGTTTTTGTAAATAGCAAAAAAAAAAAAAAAACAATTGTTTCAAATTCTATATTGTCGATATACAAAGATACGAAATAATTTTTAAGCTATTTTAACTCGAAGAAGTTAAATTAACTATAAAATAATCGAGTTGTACCTAAATTTATCGAAATAACTTTTTTAAACAATTGAAAAAAAAATTGAATAATTAATCTTAAAAAGTTTGCACAACTTGTTATATTTGCTCTTGAGAATTATAACAAAATCTATATTGTACTCTTTTATTAAATATTATTTTTAAAAAAGTTCTCGAAATACGCAAGAAAAGAGATTGCAATATACAATATACTTTAAATTGAAAAACTAATTGTTTCGAATTAAATTAAAAAGATTATAAAGATATTTTCGAAAAAACTTTTAAACGCACTTAATATATATATGTAAATAGAGTATTTTATTAATCTTATAAAAAGCAAAATATCATATACAAGATATATATATAATATATCGCAAAATAAGTTAATTGCAATATAAGAATATATTATAGATATATTAGAAAAATATTAGATTTGTTTTTTAAATAATTTTATTAAATTTCTAGTATTGTTTGTAAAGAAGCTTAATAATAGCTTGCAATTTTATATAAATTATCGCAAACTTAATAACATTATTGTTAAAAATAAGTTTTTATTTTTTTTAGAGACACTTAAATGCTTTGTAAATGCAAAGTGTTTTATTAAATTAATATATATAATATATATTATTGTATTTAATATTTTTAAAGCAATAAATAGAAAATAGCTTCTTGCACTTAATATAAGTAGTTTAAATATTAAGTTATACTCTTTAATTTTATTAATACTCTTGCTACTTTCTTATTCTATATGGTTGTTTATTAAAGTTGTATATTAACCTTTTTTGCATAATATATTTAAATAACGTGCCTATTTACTTAGACTTAAAAAAACAATATTGAGAGAATATTTGCAAAATGCTTTGTGCATTGTTCGAATATTAATTGTATATAAAGCTATCGAAATATATATTTATTTGCGATAAAATAATTTTTTTAAATTTTTTAATTAGGAAGCAAGATATCTAGATAAAACAAACTTGTATTAAAGCTATTTAGAAATAACTTAAACTAGAGTTAGTAAAAGACATTTTTATATTTCTTAAATTTGCGAAATTCTATTAACGCTTTATTTGCAAGTTCTCTTAGATTGTAGTATTTTTAATTAATTTAACAAATAATACAAAGAAGAACCAAATAAATTTGCAATTTATATATATTAAAAAAGCGAAAAAAGTCTTCGAGATACTTAATTAAAATAGTTTTTGTTATTGCTTCTATTTTAGAATACTTAGACTAATCGCGAGGAACCAAAAATATTACGTAAGAGCGTTAAGATTCGATTCCTAGATTTTTTTTAAAAATCGAATTGCTTAAAAGAATAACTTTTCGACTAAGCTAAACTTATTATAGTAATAAGCTAGCTTCCTTAAGCGATTCGATTCTATTCGATTTCTTGACAATTCGATTCGGTTCCAAAGTTGGAATCGAATATCGAATCGACAATCATTCTAAGAATACTACAATTAAAATACTTCTTCTTACGTAAAAATTAGTGCATCGAATTGTAAAGCAAAAGATATACTTAGTTAACTTAACAAAGATATGCAATTAGACTAATTGCATTAATTCAAGAAATTGATTTCGATTTAAAAAATTAAATCGAATCTTGATAATTCGATTCGACTTAAATCGAAAGTCTTAATAGTTCGATTTCTAAAATTAAAATTGACAATTTAGTTCAATTTCAAAAGTTAGATTGAAAATCGAATTAAGAAATCGATTTAAATTGTTAAGATTACTATTTTTAGTAACAATTAATTAATAATTTAATAGAAATAATTAAGCTATTTAAATTAATTAATAAATATATTAGATCAATTTTATATTATATATTACTATTGTATATTATCTAGAAAATAATTAAAAAAATCTAAATTTAAACTAAATTTATACTATTTTTAGTATTCTTAACAATTCAATTCGATTCTAACTTTTAAATTAAAAATTAATTCGATTTAATTCGATTTGATTTTAAAATAGTTAAAATCGAATTAGTTTTTAATTCGATTTCTAAAGTTAAGCTATTGGTTCGAATTAATTTCAAAAGTTGAAGTTGAAAATCGAATTAACAATCAGTCTATACTCAATAATATTCTATTGTATTTATTAGTTACAAGTTGAAAGAACTTAAAATATATTAAGATGTATACAATAAAAAGCTTTATACTATTATATTAACTTTTAAGTTTTAAAGATATTGCTTGCAAAATAGCAAATATATTATTTGTATAATTATAAATCATAAAAATCTTTGTTACTTTATAACAATAAAGAAACTTTTAATTAAGCAAGTTTGTTAAGTCAACAAATTAATTACGTTTAACTTTAATATAAAATATTGCAAAGAAAAACTTAATTTCGCAAATAGATTGTTAAGAAGAGCTAATATTATAAAACTTAATAATAGCGAAAGTAACAATAACAATTTTTTGTCTATCTTGCGAAACAAGCTTTGTAACTCGAAATATCAATTAAGATTGTAAAAAAACAAAGATATTTTTGTTATAATTAATTTTGCAACTTTAATAGCGCAATTAAATAATACTATTATTACAAATATCTAGATTATAAATTTAAACAAGAAATTTTTCGAAGAATTACGCAATATTTTAGATTTTATGTCGTTTCGACTTTTGATATAATAAGTTGTAGAGTCAAAGAAGTTCTTTGCTAATTTAAAAGAATCTATAACAATATAATTGCAAAAACTATAGTAAAAAAACGCTTTTGTTGTAAAGAAACAATAGCGTCAAAGATTTGCAAATAAGCAAAATAAACTTTCGAAATAAGATTCTTTGCACGCATTGTAATAACTTTATATTTAAGTATTTTATATATTGATAAATCGAAAATGCAATACAACAAAAATATTACTAATCTAGTATAATTAAAGAAATTAATAAGTATATTTGCACTTATTTTGACTATTAACATATATGTATCTATTATTATAAATTACATAAAAAATTTAATTTGATATCTTCTAATAATTTGCAATTCTTTAAAACAATAACAATAAACTTTATTACAAATATATTGTTTGCAAGAGAATTATATATTAAAAAAATTAGTAATACAATTTTAATATTAATTAACAAATTAATTAAGTACGCGACTTATATTGCAACTATTAAGAAGCTAAATACTAAAAACTTCGCAAAGCTTTTATAAAGAAAGTTTGTATATTATTATAAAATAATATGCAATATTATTTTCGATAAAAATTCGCTTTTTACAAGTTATTTTTAATTGACGTTATATTAATATCTAAGTGCGAAGCGTCAACTTAGTATTGTATTTTATTTGCAAATTAATAATTAAATAAAAAGATAAAATAAATCTTAAAATATTACTTGTGTATTTATTGCAATTATATATTAAAATAATTAATTAAAATTACTATTTATAATTGCAATTATATACAATAATAGTATTTACTTAAGTACTAATAAGACTTTTTACAAATTATTAATAAACTATATTATAAACTTCGCAAATACGTCTATAAGCAAGCTCTTAATAAAAAAGGTATTTTTATCTATAAAACAAATAAAGTAATTGCGAAATACTAGAAAGTATTAGAGAAAATTGTAAATAATTATTTCGAAGTAACAAACAAGAAGCTATAATAGAAATTACAAATTATTTCGTTTTTAAATAAATAACAAAGTGCTATTGCGAAGTGTAAATATATATATCTTGCAACTTAAAAAGAAGACTAATTAAAATTAATTAAAACTCTTTACTATTTTAATTAAAAATATATTAATTAAATCTACTTACGAAGTACAAAGCAATTTATATTATCTTTTATATTTTGCTACTTAAATCTTGATATTCGCGAAACAAAGATCTACTTATAGTAATCGACTAAACTACTTTGAGCGATTCGATTCTTCGAATTTTTTTTGACCCGGGTCTTGGCATTTGCACGTGACATTTCCGGGTTAGCGCGGCCAGTCTAAATATAATTGCAAAATTATTAAAGGGAAAAAGTAAAAGAAATAAGTAGCTAACAGATTAAAAAAACAAAATTAATTATATAAAAACAAGTAAAATATAAACTAATTGTTAATTTGATTGTTAGTTTTAACTTTTAGAATCAATTTAAATCGACAGTTTAACTTTAGAAATCGAATCGAAAATCGATTTAATTTTAACTATTTTAAAACTAAATTAAATTAAATTTAATGGATTTTTAATTTAAAAGTTAAAATTGAATCAAATTATCAAGAATGCCAAAAATACTAAAAATAGTATAAATTTACTTTAAATTTATATTTTTTTAATTATTTTCTAAATAGTGCACAATATTAATATATAATATAAAAACAATCTAATATATTTATTAATTAATTTAAATAGATTAATTATTTCTATTAAATTATTAATTAATTGTTACTAAAAATAATAAATTTTACGAAAAATAATAGTCTTGACAATTCGAATCGAATTGTCGATTTCAATTTTAGAAATCGAATTGTTAAAACTTTTAATTCGAGTTAAATTAAATTGTCAAAATTTAATTCAATTTCTTAAATTAAACTCGATTTCTCGAATCGACGTAGTTAGTCTAGTAAAGCGAAAGATTAAAGTAAAGTTCAAAGATTATATTTCCAAAAACTACAAAAACTCTTATAATAACGCAAAGACTTAAAAATAGACTTGAATATATAAATATACAATTATATATATATATTTGTATAAGCTAGTTTTTGCTATTTTAAAGATAGCAAAGAAAGTATATCTTAATTGTAATTCTTAGAAACAAAACAATAATTGCTATTAACTAAAATATGATATATTAATTTTATATACTATAAATCTTGCAATAAAATTTATTATAGCACAACAACTTGCAAATATTAGTATAAATATTATACTTAAAAAGTAAATAATTAAAATCGAAAATTAAAGTATAGTAACAAATAACTTAAGAAAAGGGAAAGAAATTGTCGACAACAATAATAGCAATTGTGCAAATTAGTTTAATATCTTTCTTAAAGCTTGTGCGTTGTATTTATTACGCTAGACACAATATTCTATTTCTAAATAAAAAATATTGACAACAAAGAAAACAATTATAATTATAATAACAACAATACAAACGCAACAAACAAGTATAAGTATAATAACAATAGAGTTAAATATATATAAATACTTTGTTGTAAAGCAACAAAAGCACTTAATAATACAATTAATTATTAAAAGATATACAATAAACAAGATTTACTTAAAGATAAATACGCAACAATAATATTAGATTGCTATTATATATTGTTAGTTTTGTTTCTATATTTTTTAATTTACAAAAGCGTTTTATAAAACAACTTAAAAGAGAATCTTAAAAAGTAACAAATACAAGTAAAATTATTACAAGCAACAAAGAGATAAGAGATAAAACAAAAAAAACAAAAGTTAAAGCAAAAGAGATAAAAGTTGAAAAAAAAATAGAAACAAATATAAAAGCAATAACAATAATAACAATAATAACAACAATAACAATAAATAGAAAGCAGTTGTCAAAATGGCAAATATAAGAAATTAATTGCATATATATTAATTTTGTTTTTGAAATAATATTAATACTATTAAGTTGCTTACTATTGTTTAGTAATTCGCAAAAATATACTAGTAATACTCTATATAGTTAAAAGTTAGCTAGGTTCTTAAATTAATTTGGTAATTATTTTTGTTACAAATAGAATTAAAGCAAAGTTGTTGCTTGCAAAGCAAGCTAATAATCTTAATACTTATATATTATTTATAGCAAACAAAACAAAATACTAAAGAATAGACGTCTACAATTGCGCTTATAGAGTTGCAAAATTCGTCTACAAAAAAGATAAAAATTATTATTATTATTGCAAGATAGACTTAAAGATCGCAATATTAATTGCGCTAATTTAAATTAAATATTATAATAATTAAGTATCTTTATAGCTTGTAAATAAATGCAAAAATAGAAGCAATTGCATTTACAATATTGTTTTGCAAAGTAATATAAAAAGCAAGAAAACAAGATATTAATAATAATATCTATATTATTATATTTGCATTTAAGAACAATAGCAACGCGTCTATATACTATAAAAGAAAGTAAATTATTATTATCTATATAATATTTGTCAAAAGCAATTCTATTAAGAAGATAAATCTACAATTATTAAAATAGACGAAAATAATAATTGTAGATATATTATTGTATATATTTATTGCTTTCTTACTATCTGTTAGATGCAAACGTTATTTCAAATATCTATATATTTCTTATTATTGTTAAAAGTTGTTTACAAAGTAGAACTTTGTATATTTACAATACAATAATATGTAGCTTCGTAAACTTTGTTATAATAATGTTTAAAAATTATATTATAGTTAGAATTAACAATATAAGTCTTAGAGATTAAGATTCTAAGAGAAGATATAACTATTAAATATATCTCGAAGCACTAGATTTGCTTCGCAATAGCGTATTAAATATACACAATTATATATTTAATAAAGCTTGCACAAACTAGATTTAAGTTAAACTAGTAATAAATTAGGAAATATTGCTTGTGCATAATTTCTCTTTAGTAGCAAACAAAGAAGCATCTTATAGAGAGACAAGATTTTCTTGTATTTGCGTTTCTTAGCAAGTAGTTTTACTACATATGCTATTATATTATTATACGTGCTATCTAAATTAGTTTGCTTAATTATATAGATTTACTTTAAGAGATAGTTGCTACTTTATACTCTATTTATAGTTTTATTAATTTTTCGAACTTTTTTATATTTTAAATCTTATAACACTCTATTATATATTAAGATATACTTATAATTTAGTATACAATTGTGTTATCTATATATGTTACTAGTAAACTAAGCTAAGAAATTGTATAAACAATAGAATTACTATTAATTAATTTAAAAAGCATCGCAAGTTGCAATTGTACGCAAGAATAAAATAATTATAAAAAAAACTTGTATCGAAAACAAAGCAACAATTGCAAAACTATTTCGATTTGTGTTAAAAAGTTGCGACAAAACGTTTATTTAAATAAAAGTCTCTTAGTTAAATTATAAAATTATAAAGAACAATATTAAAAACAAAATTGACAAGTATTGAATTAATTAAGATATTTATAATAATATATTTAAATAATGCAATAAAATATACAATACTAATAGCTTAATAGTATAGTATTTTAAAAATTAGTTTAGACAAAAAGTAGAGAAAGAGTTTGCAATAAGAAGACAAAACAATTTAGAGTTACTTAAGAAGTATAAGAAATACATAAAAATACAAATATAATAATAAACTTTTTTTCTTAAATTATATATATTATCTAAATATATTATTTGTTTTCTATATTTAAGCTAATTAATATTGAAATTAAATATTGACAATAAGTTTAATATTAATAAAAGCTTCTCGATATTTATAAAATTAATTGTAAAGATTATTTAATAACAATTATTTACTATAGTAGTTTAAATAACTTAAAGAGAACTAATAATAACAATTCTTTTAATTTGTATAGCAACTTTATTGAGAAATTTGCGTTATCAAAAAATGTAAAAAAGAGAGAAATTTCTAATTTTATCGATGTTAAGATAGAGAATTTTGACAATATTGTTAAAAAGAATAATAATAATCAAGAAATTCGATATACAATTTAAGAGAATACTAAAATATTAAATTATAACTACTATAAAGCTATTAATATTAATAATAATAATAAAGAGAAAAATGCAAACAATAAAAGTTAAAATTGTAATAATAAGAATAATAGCAAAATCGAAAGCAACTTGAATTAAACTATTTAGAATAATAGTATAATAAATAAGATTATTAAAATTTTGAACTAATAACTTTATATACTTAGTTTAGAGAGCTTACTATTATAAATTAATATTATAATATATTATTATATTGTATTAATATATTGTATTACTATATTATATTATTAAATCTAAAATATAAAACTAAGATTTTAAACAAATTAATTATAATCTATAATAGAACTAATATTTTAGCAATTTAAATTAATTTTTCGATTTAATTTTTAATCTTAAGTTTAGAATTAAATCGAATTGTCGATTTTAAGTTTAGAAATTAAATTGATAAGACTTTCGATTTAATTCAAATTGAATTGCTAAGATTTAATTTAATTTTCTAAATTAATCTCGATTTCCTAAATTAACGCAATTAATCTAAGCAAAATTAAGTATTTAAGAACCACTATATTCTAATCTTAACACAAATATAACTTATAGAACTCTAAGTATAGCTAAGTATTATAGTTACAATTTAAGCAATACTAGTAACAAAAGACTAAACAAGCTTTTACAAGTATCTCTTAACAAATTTTAAACTTTTAAAAGATAATTAAAGTCTCTTTTGTTTTGTCTACTATTATTGGATTTATCTACTAGAAGATACTATTATATTTCTTAACTTATATATAGAATATTCAAATTATTAATATTTGATCTTTAAGTAAACTCTATTCAAATTAATCGAATTTGTTATTTATAGAGTTTTGACATTTATATTAATACAATTATTTAACTATTAAATACGTATTGTAGATTGCAAATATTAAAACTTTTTAAAACTAAATCTAATTAAGATTGTCTTTTTTTTGTCAATTTTTGAAGATTTTTTTTTAAATATAATTTTTGCATGTTTATATCGATTTAATTTATTATATAATCTAATTTTAGCTCTAGGCTTGCTTAGAAAGCTTAGAAAGCTTGGAGTGCTCTAGAAAACTTACATTAAATTGAATAAAAAATTTAAATATTAATAAAGATAGATTGCAAATAATATCGACAACAATGTATTGTTTAATATTAGCAATACTAAATACTTTAATAATAATTTGCTATTAATTAACTTTATTATTTTATTAGATATATATACAATAAGTGCAAAGAGCAATAGATTTTCTTAATTATTAATAAATTTAAATTTTATATAACTCTAGAGTTTCTAGATGTACTAGCAATTAATTTGTTTTTTATTCTATATATATAACGTAGCTATTAGATATAAATATCTTTTAAGTCTACAAATTATATTACAACCAAATAATTAACTGTGTTAATTGTTGCAACAATAATAAATTTAATTGTAGAAAGTTTTTTGTTATCTTTCAAGTATCTTAAACTACAATTTTTAAGTTAACAATTTTACAATATATCTTTGCACAAACTAGTATTATATCTCTTAATTTTATTCTTGTTATAGATTTATTAAGAACGAAATTTACTATTAGACAAGCTATTAGAAAATTAGCAATTACATTATTGCTATAGAATTTCAATAAATACTTTATAAAAATATTGCAATAATCGAAATTAATTAAGAAGATTATTAATTACATTTATAACTTTTACAACAAAGAGAGTATTTTTAATATATATTTAAATATATTGTTTTACTTATTAAGAAAAGTAGAGAAGCAAACAAATAATTTAAAACTTGTTAAAAAAAATTTGAACAAATACTTAACTATAATAGTTATATACAAAGAGCGTTATTACCAATATAATACTATTATTGCTAATAATACTATTAAATTAATAATAGCAAAAAATTACAAACTATAGTATTTGTATATATATAACAAATAGCAAAGCTCGCTATTGTTAAAAAAAAGTAAGAGATTAAATAAATAACTAAAAAGATTGTCGCAAACGTCTTAAAGATAGCAAAAAAGAAACTTACAAAAACTATATATATTGCAAAGAAATCTAAAAAGAGAAGTTAAGATAAAACTAGAAAAGCAATTTTTGTTTAAAAAAAACAATCGTTGCTACAAAGAAGCAAGAGCGTAAGATAAAAAAGATTGTAAATATTATAAAACAAGTTACGAAAACAACAATTACAAAGATTACTATTGTTAAAACTAAGATTACAAAAAATATAGAAATAGATAAGAAGACAATATATAATAAAAAACTTTATAATACTTTATAAGTTATGCAAAACTATCTATTAAAAGAAGTAGTTTTAATATAAATATATATAACTACTCTAATCTCTATTTGTCGTCTATTATATTTTAATATACTAGTTTGTATATAACAATAATCTTATTTGACAATGCAAATACTCTAACATTATTATCTGAAACTATTAATACAATAACAAAGAATGCTATATTCGAAGAGATAGAATAGCACTATAGAATGCATAAAAATTAGATATATTTAATAGTTTCTTTCTTGAATTATTTTTTAAATTGTTTTGCACTTGTTTATAAAGCTTATAGATGCTTAATTTGAGCAATTCAAATTATGTTTCGACAAGTTCGTTCTTTTTTAATAATTAATTGCGTCAAGAGATCTATTTTTGATCTTGAAGAGTCTTTTCCCCCACTATCTGAAACTCCATTATATTTCTTATCTAAATTATTAACTTTTGATATATAAAATGTAGCGCACGATTCTAGCTTTTATTTGACCCCCTATAGGTGATATATTAATCTAGCTGGCACCCGCCGAGGGACGAGGCGGTGAGAGACGAATTTAGTTACTAACCCGCGATTACGGCCCGTGGACGCTGTTCCCCCCGCTGTCCTAAAGTAAGCTCGACGTTACCTTCGTTTATCTAAACCCGTGGGATATGAAACATGGGGTAATGTTGCTGGAGGCACTCGCTACAAATTCGTCACGATATAAGAGGGGCCAAAGAGCCCTGGTAAATTTTCACGCAAGGCTTGGACCTACTAAGTGCGATAGCATTCGTGTAAGCGACATTCAACATACACCATGTGGTTCCAGTGAAAAGTAGCCTGATCGGTAAGCTGACAGCATCGAATGCACACCCACGACTCCACGCGCTCCACCTATGACGAGGATCGGCGCCATGGATCATGGCTGTAGAGGATGCAAGCAGTCCCACGCGGCGTACGCTGATTGTCTCTTGTCAGCCTTTCGCATGTCTTCCCTTCTGCACGCGCACTTTCGTGGAGATAAGGCTATCTGCTTGAGACCCTGCGTCGGAGAATATTTCGAAGCTTGCAGAGAGCATTAGGACGATCTGAACGAATCAAGGTCCAACAGTACGTGATACCCTGAGTGCAAAGATGGCTCTATCGTTATGGGCCCATGTACCGCGCCAAAACGCCCAATGCTGGGCAGTCTTCCGATCGTCACAGATTGATACAGTCTGATCTGCAGGATTCGCCAAGGGAATAACAGCACGGTCATAAGGAATGTCGGTCAGAGGCATGGACCGGTGCAGATACAAAAGCCATAAGTCTGCCTTTCTTATCCACTGAGAATTGACTACAACAGCACGGGGATTTCCTGGCCGGACTCAACCGGTAGAGGTACCAGTTGCTTTTTCTGTCATTATTTGAGCCTCAGCCTTGCTTCTTGGTTCGTGATCATGCCTAGTCCTGTCGACGAGGATGCGTACAACACGACCACACCCTCACGTTCACGACAGAAGCCTGGCAGCGCATGCGAACCATGCAGGCGACGAAAGCTAAGGTGTGATCGAAAACAGCCCAGCTGCGGACTGTGCCTAGAGTCTGGAGAAGATTGTCGTGTTGCTACGTCTGGACCACGAGGACCCAAACGAGGCCATATGAAGGCATTCCTAGCCCGTATATGTAATGAACCTCTTTCTCCTGCTACTGCCATCTCCGTGAATGGCTGTATTTCACCTGACTGACCCAGTGCTTTGCAGCGGCGGTAGAAGATCGTCTTGCGCAGATCCAACCTGAGAGAACGTCGGGCGAAGGATCGGTCGATTTAGGATCTGTTGCAAGCCTTCCAGACTGGTCTTGTAATGACTTTGAAGATGCTATCCAGGCTGCCGATGGTCCAAGTAGCCCGCAGCATATCGTTGAAAGTAACCAAGATGCCGATGAGAACGAGAACGAGGAAGCTGTAGCAAGGCTGTCGCCAGAAAACGGGAACTACTCTGCCCTGCAAATCGAACCGCCACCAAGCATGCCAATTGCGGTCATGACTAATATGGCGTCTACCGCGGCTGTCCCGTCGCTGCCAGATTTACTGCACTCTGATCGGTGCGTCGAACACATTGTCTTACCTCAAGCAAGACCGCAAGTCGCTTATGGCTCACTGACAGTTGACCTTATATATAGAGATCAGCTCTACTTTGACCGAGTCCACACCTTCGTCCCAATACTGAATGAGCACCGGTACCACTCATGGAGTCATAATAGCTTGAAAACGGACGCGCAAATCTGTTTGCAACAGACCATGTGGGCGCTGGCGACCTCGGCCTCAGCGCAGCCACAGCTGGTCGGTGACATGCTGTACCACAGTGCGGTTCAACGCTTGGAGGAGCTGGAGGCTAAGGAGAACGCTGGTCAACCGATCTACATCATGCAAGTGCAAGCTTGGCTACTCCTTGCATTCTATGAATTCATGCGTATCGATTTTCGCCGCGGCTGGATGAGTGCAGGGCGTGCCTTTCGCCTGATCCAGCTGATGAGGCTACATGAACTCGACCTATTTGATATAGCTCTAACGATACCGACGATGGACTGGGTAGACACAGAAGAGCGACGACGTACTTTTTGGCTTGCATACTCTCTGGACCGATTCGTTAGTCTAAGCTATGGCTGTCCTTTGACACTGAGCGAACAGGTAATGATAAATTATTCTTTCGAGGCCCGATGTAGAAGAAACCGGACTAACAGCGTGTAGGTCGCCGTCCGCATGCCAGCGCCACATAAGAATTTCCAATGCGGACAGCCAGTCGTCACAAGCTTCTTATCGGACGTTATGCTTACTCAGGACACCAGTCTCAAAGACAGCTTTACCGAGTTCGTCATCATGGCCACCATCTGCGGGCGAGCGTTATCTCACCGCCACCAATCAATGGCCTGGATGATCTACTCCGACCCAATGCAAGCCCTCTGGGACCGTCACCAGCAAATCTATGCGGCTTTAGCGCCGCGGATAGCCGCCCTGTCGCTGAACCATCCGCCAGTCTCGGCTCACACAGATCCGATCCTGTTATTCGCCCACGCGATGGCCCAAACCATGGTGCTCTACATGTATCGACTCATGAGCGAAGTCCTACCAATCCCAGATGAGGCGAACCAAGCAATGGTAGATGAATGTGCAAGGTCTTTCAGCGTGGCTTTGGTGGAGGTCATGAGTTTCACTAAGACGCTCTCCCAGATGAGTTGCTTCAAGGTGAGATTTGATTCGCAGGTGCTCAACCACCTTATGCTGATCAAAAACCAACTCAGGTCCATCCGCTGTGTCCAATTCCTCTCCACATATGTGTTGAGAACCTGACTGCCTTCAATGAGGGCGGTGGCGTCGAAGGCGTCTTCGACGAGCAGCTGAAAGTCATTCATAACGCCCTCAACAGTCTAAAGCGTATCAACATCCTCGGTCAGCATTTTCAGTCGGGCTGTCCAAAGGATCTAAGTCTCCCAACTTCTGCAGCGCTGGACTTACCGTCAAACTCGCAAAATAAAGAAAGGTAACAAGCAGCCGACAATTTCCGATATGTACTCATGGTTTTTGATGGTTTCTACGGCGCTTGAATATAGAAGTGTGCTGTACCGGATGGGGGGCCACCTACATAGCATTCGCAGCTTTATTAGATGAGAAAGTCTGACCAAGGAGTCGTAGCGTACGCCACAGCGCCAAGATCAACGGGTTTCCAGCACCCGAAGAGAGTACTGTAAGATTTGCTCGGTCTCGAATTACCGCGTAAGACGAGCATGAAAAGAAAGTCCGAGCCCTGCATCTTTTGATTTCTTTGAAAAATTTTGACCTAGACCGCCACCCTTAGAAGAACAAAACTTCGATCCTCTTTTACTCTACCGCCACATCACAAATGATACCTACTAGGTCTGCATAGGGAACCGCACCCTTCGCCAACCAACTCCCCTCGCCCTCTCATCGACAACCATTATGCACAGCAAAGAGCCTCCAACAAACAGCCTCCAAATCGCCATCATCGGCGGCGGCATCGCCGGCCTGACGCTAGCTCTCGGCCTCCTTGCGCGCGGCATCACTACGACTGTCTACGAGCGCAGCGCCAGCCTCCGCGAGATCGGCGCCGGCATTGGCTTCACGCCGAATGCCGAGCGGGCGATGCACGTCCTGGACGCGCGCATCCACGCGGCTTTCAAGCGCGTGACGGTGCAGAACGGTACCGACTGGTTCATGTGGGTGGATGGGTCTTATCAAGGCGGCTCTAATAAGAGACTGGATCAAGACACGCTGATCCATAGAATGTATCTGGGCGAGCGCGGGTTCGAAGGGTGCCATCGGGCGGATTTCTTGGATGAGTTGTTTAAGATGATGGGGAGGGATACGGTTCAATTCTGCAGGAACCTGGAGTCGGTGGTCGAGCTTGGGTGCGGTGAGGGAGTGGAGCTGAGGTTCACGGATGGGCACTCCGCGGCTGCTGATGTCGGTATGCCTACCTCGTATGCGCTTACGAACTGGGGAATTCAAAACGTAGTTTACTGACGGATTGGCTGGCGGATAGTCGTGGGCTGCGACGGCATTCGGTCAAGAGTACGACAGCTCATCTTGGGCGTGAATGATCCGGCATCGTATCCGACTTACACGCACAAATACGCCTTCCGCGGCCTGGTGCCCATGTCCCTCGCGCAGCCGATACTAGGCACCGAAAAGACACAGACACGGCACATGTATCTCGGCCGCAACGGGCACGCGCTGACTTTCCCCGTGGCTGGTGGCAAAATGCTCAATGTCGTCGCTTTCACCACCGACTCAAGCCCCTGGCCTTACCCAGACAATTTCACAGCTCCTGTAGCGAAACTTGACGTCGTCAAAGCGTTTGCTAGTTTCAATAGCACGGTCCGAGCGATCATCGACCTCCTGCCCGATCAGCTGAATAAGTGGGCTGTCTTCGACACGTACGACCATCCAGCCCCTACCTTCCTCAAGGGCAGCGTGTGCATCGCCGGAGATGCCGCGCACGCTTCAGCTCCCTATCATGGCGCCGGCGCGGGTTTCGCGATCGAGGATGGGGCCGTGCTCGCGCAGCTTCTTGATAGGGCGGGCTCCAGCATCGGTATCGATCGATCCAGGGCTATCCATGCAGCATTGGAGACCTATGACGCCGTGCGCCGTGAGCGAGCGCAGTGGCTGGTGCAAAGCAGCCGCTTTGTGGGGGAGATGTATGAATGGCGGGATGAGACCATTGGGGATGATCCGGGGAGGTGCGCGGAGGAGATTGAGTGGAGATCGAGGAAAATCTGGGATTATGATGTTGAGGAGATGATGTCGCAGGCCGACAGCGCGTTCGAGGCACGAGTCGAGGCTCTTCGTGGGGGTGAGACGAGGTGAGCGATGGAGGAAGGCTTGTTGTCTGTACGTTCTTCGATTGCTGCATCATTCATGTTTTACGTGAAACTTTTAGAGGATCACAAGCAATAGCAACTAGATTGTTTTCCTGCGAATGCACACATCTGCTAAGATCGGCCGGACTGCAGCTCCGTGCACACGAACCTCGTCGAATCTGCCAGCCAAGCGACTTGGCATGCTTAGCACCAAATAGAGTCGCTAGCACCTCGCCTGGCTGCCACGCAGTCCTTGATGCCATGCTACAGCAGCAGGTAAGTCAGACAGTGAAAGCAGAGTCCGAAGCTTCGCAACGCCGTGAAACCATCACATCGTAACGCATCAACACCACGTATTTCAATACACGAACCGGGTTTTGAGCTTGTCCCCCGCCACCAGCTCATCCTCTTTGGCCATAAGCTCCGGCAAGTCCCACGTGCAATTGATATAGCGCCCACCAAGCCAGTCTCTCCACTGCGACACCAGATACACAATCGAGTCTGCGCTCAGTTCCGGGGTCTCGACGAAGACTGCCATACGCGTCATTAGTCAAGAAGAACGTTTGGATGTGCAGGATGTGTCTGAGACGCACCGTGTTTGAGATGCGGGGAGATGGCGTCCGGGCCTCCCATGATATCCGTGGGACTGTTTCCCGGGTGGATGGCGAATGTCACGACCCCCTGCGAGGCGTACTCGGCGTCGGTGAGGGTGCTTAGTTTCAGCAGGCCGTTCTTGGAGATCTGGTATGCGCTCAGGCTCGGCTCGGCGAGATGGGCGGCGACGCTCGTGACGTTGATGATGTATCTCACACCACTTGATTTCAGCAGCAGAGGGAGGAAGGCATGCGTGACGAGGTAAGGCCCTTTCAGGTTCACGTCGATGACTTGCATCCACTCTCGAGGTTCCGAGTCGGCGATCAGGCCGTATTGCCCGAGGATGCCAGCGTTGTTGATGAGGACTTGGAGCTTCCCAAAAGCCTTTTCGACTTCGGCGGCGGCGGCGGCTACGCTGGCGGGGCTGGTAACATCCATTTGGATTTGAAGGAATTGAGGGGCCAAGCGGCCGGCGGACTCTGCTGTTGTCTGGATGTCTTGGGCCAAGGTCGTGAGGCTGGAGCGAGCACCGACTGCTATGTGCGATGCTCCAGCTTTGGTGAAAGAAAGAGCCATTGCCCGTCCAAGGCCCCGTGAGCCCCCAGTGATAAAGACTGCCACTCCGTGGAGGTCCACCTTGCGAGGGTCGATGGCAGGATACGTGTCGTTGTGAACCACCGAGGTGACTTCGTAGTCCCCTGCGATTGTGCGCTTTCAATACAAAGTTCCATCCTCGCTGGAGTGGGCTAGTACACCAGAACTTACCTGGACCTCGCAGAATGTTGGGCATGTCCTTGGCAGGAGGCATCTTCGCTAGCAATCGTCTCTGCTGTCTGTGGATTGTAGACCAGGAGAGCAGATACTGCTCACGACACTGCAAGACGAGCCATACCTAGCACAGGCACCGTGTGGGTTCACACTTCGACAGTGTTTCGTATCTCGTCAGCACTGGTCCAAATGCGTCAGCTGCTCGGAGCTGTAGATTCGGAGCACATGACAAGAGAATACACAGTCAGCTCGAAACGTGTCTATGTATGGCTCGGAGTATCTTAAGGGGCGCAGTCTCATGAGTGCGTTCATGCCAATTTCCAATTGGGGAACGGACGTTACACTGCAGATTTGCCACGTAGCCGGCATAAGCGCATCTTTGCTCATCTTGTAAACACCCGAACGGTTCTTGGCAGCAGGCTCGAGTGGGACATACCCAGTACAGTAGTGAGCAGCATACTTTTGTTGTACGTCTGTCCTCACTATCACAGCCCTATTCACGCATCCCAGCGCTGAACGTACATAAGCGTACGCTTATCTTCACCGCTGCAGAAAGGGGCTTCTTTGCCCTATAGCTGGATCTTGACTTGTTCCGAGCTGACTACGGAGTAACTGGTCCGAGGCTGAGGGACGAATCTTATCGACAGGCACATCCGTCGTCAGCGCCGACTCGTGCAACGCCACTTCGTGTATGCCCTGTATGCTGCCGTATCAGTATAAGTTTTCAGATAAGGCCACATTACTAGTAGTGATACTTTAGTGAGGAGGAGGTCAATTCTCAAGCATGCAACGTCCGTTTATTTTCTTGCAAATCGAATATCTTCAGCTCTGCAACGTATGTCGCCGTAGAGTCATCGATATGACTATCTCCACATTTCATCCTCAAGATGATCACAGTCTTCACCTCCCACGTATCTTATGCCTTCACGGCGGCGGTTCCAATGCGCGAATCTTCCGAGCGCAGTGTCGTGCCCTTAGGGCCGAATTATCTCACGCATTCAGATTCGTCTTTGCCGATGCTCCTTTTCCCTCTGAACCTGGTCCAGACGTCACATCAGTCTTCAAAAACTTTGGGCCATATCGCCGGTGGCTACGATCAGGCCCACATCAATCCTACATTCCGGCCCGAGAGGCAGTCGAGAAGCTTGAGGACGCTCTGACTATGGCGATGAACGAGAGTGATTGCCAAGGGGCGACAGGGGAATGGGTAGGTGTTATCGGCTTCAGTCAGGGAGCGAAGATGGCCGCAAGCTTGCTCCTTCGGCAGCAAGTTCATTCGGCGAAACTGGGGAAAATCTTTGCCCCTTTCAACTTTCGCTTTGCAGTATTGATAGCCGGGAGAGCACCGTTGGTGTCCCTGGACCCGTACCTGCTGTCCGACCCTGCTTTGCTCGATGCGTCGCAATTTACCATGGAGCAAATGCCCGGTTTTGCAACTAAATGTAAGGAGGAAAACATATTGCGGCTGCCGACCATTCATGTTCATGGGCTCAAGGATCCCGGCTTGCATCTACATCAAGCACTGCTGAGTGACTATTGCTCGGAGGAAGCGAGATTGGTGGAATGGGACGGGCAACATCGAGTGCCGATCAAAACCAAGGACGTGCTCCCTGTTGTGGATGCTATCTTAGACATTGCACAAGCCACAGGTGTCTTGCGTTAGAGTATTGTGACCGTTGAATAAATTGCCTACTATGACCAGTCAGAGTGATGACTCTTCCTCTTACGCTATTCTGATAATGTGTCTTGATCTTGAGCACGACAATCCAACAGCCTCGTCATCATTTAACCCAAAGTCTACCACCATGATTCCATTACACTGGATATTCGCTGACAGCGTAACTCAACGTCGAGCAGGATAGCCTATTGCTTCTTGACGTACTTGCCAAATGATCTGATACGTGCACCGTAGAAGTAAAAAACCACCGGAATCGGAGCAAGCGCCAGCGAACAGCACCCAAGAAGAGTCGACGCCCAGAATACCTGTCATCAGAGTTTGGTCAGTCGTAATCAATCTTGGTTGTTGGAATTGGCTTACATGAAGCCTTTGATACAGGCGTATGGCAAAAAGTGGGAACAGCCCACCGATTAGCGAGCGTAAAATTATTGTTCCGGAGATGGCAGAGTTAGCGTTGGTCAAGTAAATGTCAATGATATAGGCCAAGGACTGCAGCAAGATTACTTGAACACCGAAACCAATTGGGATGCCGCTCATTATCTGAGGCCAGGCATTAATGAAAGGTGAAGACGTCCATGCGAACCAGAAGAGGCCGATGACAAGCGATACTGCCCCAACGATCATTGGAGGAAGACGGTCTTCCGGCTCCAGTTTGCCGTTCTCACTTGCTTTGGCGCGCAGTGTTGTTAAAGTGTACTTAGAGGCATAGAAAGCGCCCAATAAAATACCGACGCAAATTGCAAGTAGCGGTAGAGTACCGGCAACCAAGGAAAAGCCGCGTTGGTGGACGTAGCTTATCGGATAGGCCTTATGACAGGCTGTCAGCGTTCGGTTCGAGTGTAGGTGGCTGTGGGAGACTTACGACGAAGAGCAGGTAGACCAGACCAAATACAAAGGAGACGTATAAGGTCATAAGAGACAAGATGGGTTCTAGACAAAGCATCACCATCGGTCTAGTCAAATAGCGTACAGCGAAGTCCTTGAAGCTGATTGAGGTTTCATCCATCCTGGAATGTAAAGCCCACTGCTTATTCTCTCGACGTAGACGCTGTGCACGCCTCTGCTCGAGCACGGGCAAATAGGTTTCCGGAAGAATGAAGAAGCCGAAGATGCTGAAGACGGCACCAAGAATTAGCGATATCCATGCCGTCCAACGCCACCCCAAATGGCTTTGCACCAGCACAGCGCCCATTATTGCACCAATCTCAGGGCCTATGAGAGTCATGGCAGCGAAAACGGCAACAGCAACGCCACGGTCGATGGGAGCCAGGAAGTCTGCAAGGTATCCTCCAACAATTGCTGGTGATGCCGCAGAAGCCACTCCGCTGAGAAACCGAAACACCAGCACCGAATGAGCATCTTGTGCCAGCGCCACCGGAATTTGGAGAAGGATGAAAGCCAGATAGCCTAGGAAAAACGGGATCTTGCGTCCTAGCAATTCCGAAGCTGGGCCCATCAGCACGGGACCGGCGGCAAAGCCGAAAACGAAGAGCGATGTAGCCAGCGACATCGTCTCAGGCGAAACGTTGAACTCCCGTGCGGTGACTGGGATGGCGGCATTGAAGACTGAACTGGAGAAGGTAGCAGCAAAAGTCATAGCACCAAGCACACACGTACAGGACCATTTTCGCCAGGCTGGCATGTTCATTGGATTGTGAGGATTGTCAATGCCGCTTAGATCGATAACATCCAAACCAGGATCAGGATGGCTCCGGTTGCTGTTCAGAAGCGGTTGAGTCTCGTCTTCCGTATAATCTCTCGTGTCGGGCGGCAACCCGTTCTCTGAGTCGAGGACATTGCTGACTTGGCTCATCTTCAAGTCTCGGAAGAAGGATGCGTAGTATCCCAGAATGAGCACACTGCCTCTATGAAGTGGCGGTTCAAGCGCGTTTCAGAACACTCGCGGTCTCTTTGACGCAGGCTGAGTTCGACGAGAAGGAGTTCTGAACTTCTTTGAAGGTATATGGGAAGCATTGTCGCGAATACTCGTAATGGTTGATTTATTGAGTCGAAGCCAGGTCAAGGACTCAAGAAACTCCGAACCGATACAGTACAACTCAGACTATCAGAAAGACTGCTATTGCACTCTTAATGTATGAAGTTGTATTATAATCGAATGCAAGTAATGGAATATGAGATTTTTGATTCTACCATCAAAGTTGAAGGTATACTTATATTGATGATCGCCGTTTCCTCTTCTCCCTTCTTTCCGCCATGGCGCTTCGGGTCTCGGGCCGCTGCACAGCCATCTCTGGGGCGATGAGCTTGCTCTTTCCGAAGCTCGTCCGACATACAATTGATTAGTGAATGGTACTGCCAGGTCCGAATGAAGACCGACGGCGTGAATAAGAGATACGGAGTAGTCACCAGCCAGACCTCGGCTGTCTCAGTGGGCTTACGGTGGCCGATACCCTGCTTAAGGTTAAAATCAAAAAGATTTCGGATTTTGAAAATCAAAAATGGAATTCCTAGCAGCACATGTAACACAGCTTAACTATAACAGCATACGCGTTAATACAATATTCGAATACTCTATATATACTATAGTAATACACTATCTTTACAACTTAAGAAGCTAAGTTTGACTTCAAATAAATATTTGTAATAGTTATTCGAGTGTAAAGATTGAAGAGTTCTTGATGTTCGAGATTCGACTAATCGAGATAACTACAATTAACTCGAAAATACTATTAATATTTGCAGTTATATTATTGCAACTATTGCTTAAGACAAACTATTCGAGTCTTTAAATACTTCTCGAGGCAATGCAAATACATATGTTATTAAAAGAATACATTATTGTTAAACGAAGATCGAAACTAGACTACAAATCTAGCAAAATTGTTAAGATAACTATTGATTGCGAACGTAACAATTATTTACGCAGAAAGTCTAGTGCTAAGCAGAAGAAAATCGATAGTATTAAAATTGATTGCTCTTTTCGAATAATTGTTCTTTACAAAGAGAGTCTAGATATATAAACAATAGAAGTTTGCTATATAGAGTACAACTACGAGAAGAACATAGTGCTAGATATCTTTCCAGCTTTGCAAAAGAAAAATAAAACAATAAATTTATTAATTGCAATTAATTTAGCAATTAAAGCAAGTAAGTAAACTTTATTATCTATATAAATTATATATTGCTAATTGTTTAATAGACGTAAATTCGCGAGAAATTCTTAGTTAATATTGTCTTAACAATTTTAAATATTTTTTTAATAATTAAGATATCTACAATCTAAAGAAGAAATTTAGAAGAAATCAACTAGAGATATATATATTTACTTAGATTCTTTTCCAAGCCCTATATTGTAATTGCTAGTTTATAAAGACTAATTTACATAAAGAAATTAAGAATATAAAGAAACTCTTTTTTGTGTATAAAAATATGCTAGAAATACTTTGCAAGAATTTAAAGATACTAATTATAAATTGTATATACAAAACAAATATATACAAGATATTATTGCTTACTATTTGCGAGATTATTGCTTTAGAGATTATTTTTATTGTTGATTTTGTCTTTATTAAGAAAGAGAATAAGAACTACTACAATTATTTCTATATTATCTAAATTAGTTTTATATTAGTCTAGAATTTATTTGTTCTTGTATTATTGTTATTAATCGAGATCTAATTTTAATAAAGATTATTAATTATTATTATTTTGCATTTGCAATTATCTATAACAAAGACACTAGATAGATTCTATATCTTTAGCATTTTTATTGAAATATAACAAGAAATTGCAAGATTTTCTTTGCAATAAATAAGAAATAGAAGACGTTTTTAATTGTCTAGTATATTGTTATCTATATTTTTACTTATAATGTCTTTATAGTTGCTTGAACAGAATTTGTAACTATCTACTACAAGAATTATTGCAAAGACATCAACTATCTATATATTATTTGATTAGTGTTCTAGAAGAATCAACTTTGCAAATATTATATCAATAAGATTGAATATTATAATACTACTACAATTTTGCGTGCAAAAGACGTTTATTAGATTCTAAAGAGCAATCTAAAGTTTTCTATCAATAATCTAATAACAATTATAGATTGAATCGAGATAATACTAATAAATTAATTAAAGAAGTATTACAAGAATCTTGTCAAAATTGAAAGAAGCATATTATTTGATTTCGAACATATAATATTTCGAAATCTTATTGATCGCGTTACTTCGTATATTATCTGAAAGATCTATAATTAATTTAAGCAATTAAAGAGTGCTACAAAGAAGAATTCTTTATTATTATACACGAAAGTCTTTACAAAGATTATAGAACTTCTATGTAATTATATACTTAAGACTAGAATAAAGACAATCGACAACAAACTTGAATAAATTTATCTAAGCGACGTTGACATCTATTGATAATTTAAGAAGTTTAATTTAAATATTATATTAATTGCGCACTTTGTGTCAAATTACTTTACAATTAATAAAATACTTATAGAGTTGTTAGAAATAATAGAGAATATACTTAACGTTAATCTAGATTTAAATTAATTGCTTTTCTCTATTAATAATATTATTTGCAATCTATAAACTAGCAATCGCGTACAACGTCTATCTTTTAATTTGTCTAAACTAGCTATAAAGTTAATCGATAACATTATTGATCTACTAGATATTAATAAGATTTGTATTGTTAAGATAAAAGAATATTTTGCAAAAGCAAAGAATCGAAAGAGTACTATAATACAAGTAGAAAAAAGAAAGATCAAGTTTCTTAAAAGAAATTTCTTAGACTTTAAGTATATTGACGCAACTATTAAAGTCTTGCGCAATAGCAAATGCGCAGTTGAAAGAGATAGTAATCGCGACAAAGCTAAATAAAGAAAGTAAAAGAAATTAGAAGTCAATATTGTTGCTATAATTAATGCGAATATACAAATCTTTAATAAGAATATAGATAAGATTTACGAAGATATAAGAGATATATTTACTAGATAAACAACAAAAAGAGCGACAAAAGAAACAATAACAACTTTTGTAATCTTTGCAATCTTTGTAATTATCAAGACAATTATCAAGCAAATTATATTAATTAATAACAATAACAAGTTTAATATAAATAGCGATAATAATATTAATTTTAATAATAGTTGAATGTATAATCGAGATTAAGAAGAACGAGGAAAATTTATCTATTTACTATCTAAAATAAATGCAATCTCGAAAATAAATGCATGCTTTAAGAGATCAATTTGATCTCTTAACAAGATATTTAGATAAACTCTATTTAAAACTTCAATAAAGATATAATTAGAGATCGGATAGAGATTAGAGAATATAGAGAACTAGTATATATTTGGGCCAAAAATTAATGCTTTCTTAGATAATATTCTAGATTAGTAGACAATATAAATAATGCGCGAATAGATGTGCTTGCGATAATTTAATTAAATATCTAATAAATCTATAACATTAGTGGGAAGACTCAAGAAACTTAATAGTATTACATTAAAAGAGTTGATTTGTTCTATGGGAAGTACATTTACCAAACATAGAAGTATCTCTTATCGAAACAGAAATTGCGCGAATTGTTTATCTTAATTTATATCTATAAGTTGATAAAAATCTAGATAAAAAGTATCTATTTAAATAATATCTTTGCAAATTAAAAAGTATATCTCTTCTCTACTGTTTTTATCTATTTGTTTAAATTCTCTTTATTACTATAGTGTATAGATTTATAGCTCTAGGAAAACACTAGAATCTTTCTTGATAGATACTCTTATTTAACAAAAATATTCGAGTCTTCTTTATTGTATATAAATTAATTAATTTAAATAATAATACAACAAATTTTCGAAATCAGTAAATTATTTTTGCTTTTATATATATCTATTATCTTTAAAATATTATAAAGATTTATTTATATATATTAAAAATATAGCAAATATAATATCTTGTTTATAGCTTCTATAGCAATAAGTTTGTATATAAGATAAAATTAGTTTTATAATTTTATTTCTAGTAAAAGAAAGTATTAATTAACTAGTTAAAAGCAATTTAAAAAATACAAATAATAGAAGAATTTATTCTTAATTAAGATATATAACAATAGTCTTTTTTTGTTAAAAAATATTAATAAAAATATACTATTATAGATATTAAAGTTTTAAAATATTTAAAATTATAAAATATAATTAATAAATATTTATTATTGTTAAGTTGCTATTATTTTTGAATATTATTTTAATTATTTTAGAGCTTAATAGAAGTTTGACAAATTACTTAATATTAAAATATCAAGAATTATTATAGAAATTACAACCAAAAAACTATAATTAATAACTATAATTTTAAAAAAGTAAAATAAATATTTAACTTGTTTTAATAGTATTTTGAAAATATTAAGAATATTATTTCGAATTGTTTTTTACAAAACAATTTAAACTTTCCTCTAAATTATTTTCTTTTCTGCAAAAAAATATTATAATTTATAGCTATTATAATACGAAAATAGAAGTTTTATTTTATAAACAATAATAAAATTAAGTATTAAAAATTATTAAAGTATTAAAATATATAATTATATATATTTTAGTATAATAATAAATTATTTTATATTATAATAAAAGCAATATACTGCGTAGAATAGAACGAGTTAAAGTAGATATTAGACTATAAAAATTCGGTTCGCTTCGAATTAAATCTATCTTGGATAAAAGCAAATTCTGCGCAAATTGAGTTGAATTATTCGTCAATTGTATTCGAATTTATAAAAACTAGTATAGAATATTTGTATTTGTTAAAACTCTATCTATTTTATACTTTGTCGAACATATTAATTACGCGATTATATTAATTTTTGAATAAAAAAATATTTTTAAGATTTAAAAATTTAACAAATTAAACTCGACAAAAGCAAGTAAAACTTAGTTTTATTTATTAACAATATACTAAATTTTTTCTACAAATATACTTTTATAATTTTAAAAACAATTAATACAAATATTTATTTAGAATTTCGAGTATTCGATACAATATTTAATTATTTTAAATATCTAGAGAAGATAATAAAAGTTAATATTTATTTTTCAACAAATATTGTAATTAAGATTTGCAATAAAGTTTTAACAAAATTTGCAAAATACTATTTAAGAATAGAAAAATTAGACAATATATTATATAATCTTGTTAATATTCTAGATTTTGCGCAAAAAGTTAGTCTTTATAAATTGTAAAATAAGAGAGAAAACAATAATACTATTAACTACAAGAACAAATACAAGATAGAATTTGAAAATTATTTTCGATATTATTATAATTTAATTGCTAATTTAGAGGTAGAAGCGCAAAAAGCAAATATTGCTAAAGAGATAATACAATATAGTAATATATATAATTTTTTATTAATATTAATATAGTCTATTGTAATTGTTACAAGATTCTTATTTTAACAATCTTAACAATTTTGTTCGATTTAAAATAAAAACAATTAATATTTTTGCTTCGATATTATAGAAAATAAATATTCGATCTAAAAATATTAAAAAGATAATGTATCGAATTTTTTAAAGCTAACGCAAATAACTTGTGATATATTTTTATGTTTAGTGTTATCGATAAGTATTAAACAAATTTTTAGTCTTGCTTAAAGAATATATTAATAAAATCGATCTTAAATAAGTTTGTAAACAATCGAGCAAATTATAATAATTGAGTACTTTAATTGTACTATAGATTTAAATATAGAAAAGATTGTTCTCGAATTATAAAATATATATTCTAAAGAGAAAAATAACAATTAAGCAATAAATAAAGAAAAAGATCTTTTTATATTAAATTTTAAGATTGTTATAAATTAGATTTATTAATAGATAAGTTAACTTTTGAAGAAGAAATATCTTTAATAATTACAAAATCAATTAGATACTATTAGTAATAATACAAAAAGATAATATATTTAATAACTTAAATTGCTACAAGAGACTTATTAATAATAAAGTTTTAAAAATTCGATTCTTAGCTAGTACAAAAAATATATTATAATTGTTCGAGAAAGAAAAAAATTGTTGTAGAATTTTTAGCTAAAAATATTAAACTGCTTTATTAAATATTTAATAAAATTTAAATTTTTTAACTAAACTATTATACGCTTAGCGTAAATTGTCGCAAGATTCGAATCTATAGTACGTAAAATATTAATTACAATTCTATTATTATAATAATAATGCAAAGAGATAATATACTTACTAAAAAAAAGATATATATAAATATTCTAGTTGTTTTTCTTATAATTAAAATTGTTAATCTTATTATATAGAATTTCGCAAATGAAACGCTAAAATTAAAGTTAAAAAATAAAAAAGTTAATTGATTTCTAATATTTTCTAATTTTACAAAAAGCAACAATATTGAACTTTTACTTTTGTTCTTACTATTACAAAATATTAGTATATTAGTCGAAAATATATTACTTGTTTGCATTATCTTAACTGTATTAATATTTCTAATTTTTTTTTCCTTAATATTCTTTTTTTCTCGAGACTTTTCTTTGTTTGTACTTATTCTATTATAATTAGATTAAGAAATCAATTTATCGCAAGAAAACTTAGTAATATTTCGACAATTTAGCAAATCGAGTATATTAATTCTAAGCAAGATATTTCGTATTATCTATATATATTATTTGTTTGTTTTGTACAAACTATTAATAAAATTAATAATTTTAACAATATTAATAAAAAGAGATTTATATAAATATAATTAAAAGATAGAAAATTTGAAAACAATTGCAAAGAAGTTATAGTAAAATAAGCAATAATTTTAATAACAATTACTAATATAGACGTGTTAAAAATTGCGTAATAAGAAAGACTTTAATCGACAATTAATAATAAAAGTAAGTAAAATTAATAATAAGAAAGTTAACAAATATAAACGCGCATAATATATTAACGAAATCAAGTATATATTAATATAAAGAATTAATAATCTTGAATTAACAAAAGTTTAAAGTAAATGTTAGTAAATATATATTAACTCTAATTCTAATATATATATTTCTTACTTTGTTTCAGTAAAAATACACGTTAATATATTATTTACAATTTTGTTAATTTTTTTGAATTTTCTACTTTTTGAATCTTTTTGTACTCTACTAGATATTATAAGAAACTTCTAAATTGCTATATAACTATATTATTTTTGTATATTATTAATAAAATAAACTAAATATATATATAGATAATAAAAGTGCTATCAACAAATTTAAAAACTATTGCAAATCGAAATTGCGCAAAAGACTAAAATAATAATTGCAAAAAATTATATAAAAAGCAAAATAACAATTAAAAAGTTATTCTAATATAAATTAAAAAGTTTTGTAAAACGTCTATATAAAAGAAAGTTGCAAAGTCGAATTGTAAAATTATAGAAAACAATATCAAAAAGAAAGTTAAGAAGTATCGAATTAATAAAGAGATTTATAACGATATATCTAAATAATATAATTAAGTATACAATACTAACAGTTAGATTAATTGTCGAATTGGATTTTGATTCCAAAAGTCGGAATTAAAACTCGATTCAAATTTTTAACGTAAAATCAAATTGTCAAGATTGATAAATCAAGCTACTTGATTGACTCGCTTAGAACAAATTCTTTCGCTTAATTGTCAAGAACTCGAATCTAACATTATAGAATCGAGTCACGTAATAAATTCGGGTTTTCGCGATCAATCTACTAACAGTTTAATAGCAAAATATTTCGAAAACAAATTAAGATAAAAAGTAAAAAAGAAATTTGCAACTAAGAAAGCAAATCGACTTAAAATTATTAAAAAAGTATAAATGTTATATAAGAATACAAATATAATAATAGAATTCTCTTCTAAGAAAATATATATTATTTGAATATATTATTTGTATTCTATATTTAAACTAATTAATATTACAATTAAATATTGATAACAAACTTAATATTAATAAAAGTTTTTCAATCTATATAAAATCGATTGTAAAAATTATTTAGCAACATTAAGAGGAACAAAAAAGAGATTAAATATACTAAAAAGACGTTCGAAATTTTGTTCGATACTACTATCGATTCTTTATTGTTTGCTTTTTTGTTTTCTAATACTTTTTTTGCTTTTATAAGTAATTTTGTTATTAACAAAATTGTTGCAACTTGTTAGAGTACTTCTTTAGATTCTCAAGTAATTTCTATATATTCTCGAAAATAAAATATTCTTTCTACTTAATAAGATTTTTTTTGTTTTTTTATTATAAAATTTCTTCAATTTAATACTATTTCTCTTTTTGTAAATAGAAATAAAATATATTTTATAAAAATATAATTAAATTTGCTAATTTTAACAATAAGATATAAAATATTAAAAATATTCTAATATTTTTAAATAAGTTAAGTTTATAATTAACTAATTTTTTTGTCTTCTTAAAAAAAAACAGTTCGACTTTAATATAATTTAAATTTTTGCTTAACTTTTTTGTCTTAAAATTTTTTGTGAAAAGATATATTTTATTTCTTTTCTTTAACTAAGATATTTTTTTTTGTTTTTTATTCTAATACTTAATTAACTTTTCTTGTATTTTTAAGATATTATTATATATCTTTTTTAATATTGCTACTCTCTTGATAGCTAATTAAGCTAACAGATGCTTTTACTTTTTCTCGAAAATATTAAGTTTTTTACTATAGTTAACAAAGAATAAAATTATTTTAGTAATATTCGAAATCTTTGTATTAAATATTAGTTGTATTATAAATAGAAATAAAGCTTAATTATTGTAAATTTTGTTAATATAATATCTTAGATATTGCTTTAGACTCTAATTTGTTTGCTTTATCTAATTATTTATAATCAAGTAATAGATAGTAGATATTCTAAGTCTTATTTCTAATATCAATAGAAATATTTTTTAATAGTTAGATATAAAGAGCTTGTCTCTATTACCAATTAGTTTTTTAAATATATCATAGTATTATATAAGTCGATTTAATACAATATATTTTAGTTGTTTTGCTATAAACTTGTCTTTATATACAATAATATATAAATACTTAATAAGTTTGTTAACTATTATTAGTATCTAATTATATTTAGTTTTAGTTGTTAAGTTTGTCGATTTAAGCAATTTAATAGTAAAATTTATTGTAATTTAATTCTATAACAATTTAGATAATTTCTAATATTAAATTTTGCTATAGTTTGTATATATACTATATTTGTTCTACTAATAGCTAAAATATTGTTTAATATATATCTCGACAACTTGTTTTATTTGAAAAAACTAATAATACTAATATAAAAGCTAAAGAGTTTTAATTACTTTCGAATACTTTTGCAATAATTTATTATTATATTTCTTTATATACTTGTCAATTTTGTTAATAAATATTTGAAGTTTTTTTTTTATTAAAAACTCTTCTTTATTGTTTCTAAATGTTTGTAAGATAGTATTTAGTTTATACTTATTTGCTAATAGTAATTTGTTTTTATTAATTTTAAGTATATTATAATAAAACAATATTTTTGTTTTTATATAATTACTTCTTTTGCTAAATATATTTGTTCTATTATTATTTTTGTCTAATATGTATTGTATTTTAAACTTGTATTATTGAAGTTATTCTAATTATTGTACTTGTTTTCTATTAAGTTGTTTAATAATAGTAAAGTATAAAAGATTTTTGTAATCTATAAGAATTGTAAGTTCTAATAATTCTTTAATATATACTTTTTATAATTTTAAAAAAACTATAATAGCAAGTAGTTTCTTATTTTAAATATTATAATTTTGTTCAATTAACAAAAGTTTTCTTAAAAGATATATTATTAAATATTTTATATCTTTATATCTTTAACTAAAGTATATATTAATAATTAGATTTGATATATTAATTTTAATTCTATTTAACAATTGTAAATTATGTATTTTTAATATCAATTTTTTTAAATATTCTAGTTTAAGATTTTAAAATAATTTCTCTTTTGTCAATTCTTATATTTATAGAGTCTTTTTCTTTATAAGATTTATTAATAATATTGTATTAACAAAGTAGTTTTAATAAATTTTTTTTTGTAATTTATAAAATTTAGAAAGAATTAAACTTTTTTAATATTAATAAATAATTTTTATTCTTTAATTGCTTGTAATTTTTCGAAATTTATATATATTCTATATTGTTTAATAATAGATTTAAAAAAGTTAATTTCTTTTTAATAAAACTTGTATTTCTTTAATTTAAAATATAGATTTCTCTTATTTAGATATTTTAGTACTTTAAAAATATAATTTATATATTCTTTTAAGATATTTAAGTAAATTATAATATTATTTAAGTATATTATAACAAATTAATTCAAATATTGTTGTAATATATTATTAATTATTCTCTAATATATTTCTAAGATATTTGTAAATTCGAACAATATTATTGTATATTTGTATAATTTATATTAAATACAAAAAACTATCTTTTACTTTTTCTTTATTTTTATTTTAATCTAATTGTATATTTCTTGTAAATTTAGTTTAATAAAATATTTTGCTTCAAATAATCGATTCTAAAGTTTGCTAATATTAAATAGTAAATATTAATTTTTTACTATAATATTATTTAGCTTTCGATAATCGATATATAGACAAAAAGTTTTGTTTTTCTCAAATATAAAGAGAATCGAGTATTCTATTTATAATTAAGATTTTTTAATAATTTTTTTATTTATTTTTTGTTGGATATTTGCAAAGTATTTCTAACTTTTTTTCGAATAGAATATATATAGATTTAAATATAAATTGCTTATTTAGTCTAAGTCTAATCTTATAATTCTACAATTAATATTTAAATAAAATTTCGATTATTTTCTCTTTCTAAAATAGATATTTCTAACTATTAGATATTTTAGAATTCTTAGAAGATTTGTAGTTTTTTTTATTTATTTTAACTTTGCAATTTAACTAATTTTTATTAACATTTGTCGAGTCAAATTCTATTAGATTGTTTTTTTGAAAAAATATAAACTTGCTACTTGCAATCGAGTTTTAATTTAATCTTTTATCTATTATTAAATACTATTAATATTTAAAATAAATATAAATTGCGTGATTATATTGTACAAGTCTAAGTATTTATATATTTTAGTTAACTTTTGAATTATATTGCTTTAATTAAGATATTTCTAAAACAATATTATAAGTAACTATTCTTACTATATTAAATATTAGTTTCTTGTAATATTACTAAATAGCTATCGATAGTAATTTTGTTTCTCTATTTACTCTTCTATTTTCTACAAATAATAAATTTCTATTTACAACTACTAGATTGTAAGTATTAGACTTCTTCTAAATAAAGTATTTTTTTCTCTCTATAAAAGCTCTAATTATAAAATTATCTGTTGTATTAGAATTAACTATTACTATAAGTTGACATTTATTAATTTTAACTAATATAATGAAATATTGTATATATGTTGTTAAATTTTGTTGCTATTGTTAAGCTAATATATTGTATTTCTCTAATATATTTTTTATCAAAAAATTTGAACTTTTCTTTGTTTTTGTATTGCAACTTTTGTTTTAAGTATTTAACTATACTAAGCTTTTTTTGTTGCTAAGTTGTTAACTTTAACTTTTTCGAGAATTAATTAACTTCTTGCTTGTTTTCTAAATAAGTTTAGTATATAATGTTATAGCAAATTATCTAACTAAAATCTATATATATTATAAGATTTAGTTGTTTTATAATAATATTAAGTATATTTCTTTCTATAATAATATTGCTTTCTAGTTTTTTTTTGCATTTATTTACAATCTTTAATAAATTAGCTAAAGTCTCGAAATAGTTTGTAATATCTTTTATATATTTGTAAAAATTCTTTTAACTATATTTTTTGTCTAAGTTGATAATTAAACTATAAGATCTAATAGTTTTCTAAAGTACTAAATTAATTTTCTATATAGATACAAATATCTCGTTTGATAACATTTTATCTAGAACTTTGTGTAACTAATCTGGATTTTCTATTAAATAATAATTGTTATTTAATTTAGTCTTAAAAGTATTTGTTTCTATATCAACTTGCTCTCTAATATTATTTTAACTATCGAATATCTCTTTTAATATAGTATTAATTTGTCGACAATCTATTAAATTTTGTAATTGACAATCTCTTGCAAAGTAATTTGATCTACTATATAAATAGAACGTTCTCTAGAATTTGTTACTTTGCTTTTTTCTAAAATTCTTCTCTTTATATTGTTGAATAAAATTTTATTTTATTGATACAAATTTACAATAGTCTAAATTACTATATTTCTAATTAGAACAAAATTCTTTTTGCTAATATTCGATTATTAATTTAAAGAAGATTTCTGCTCTTTTATGAAATTAATTGTATTGCTTTTTTATAGTTCTTTTATATAGCTTGTTGTCGAGATCAATAGCTACTTCGATAAAATTAAGTATATTGCTAATAAATTTGCTATTGCGCATAATTTTGTTTTTAAGATTGTTTTTTTGATTTTGTTAAAGTATTATTATAAATACAATATTGTTTTATTCGATAAAATTAATATATTTCTAAAATTTTGCTGCATAATCTATTGCAGAAATTTGTTAAACTAAATGCTAAACTATTTTTTTTGCAATTTGTTTTTTATTAAATATTTCGAAGATTCTTTGAAGTTCTTTTTTAAAATTGTTAAAGTTTGTAAATATTGTATAAAAAAATTTGTTATAATTTTTCAAATATTTGTATAAGTTTAATTTGAGTTAATACTAAACTCTTTCTCTAAGAAATATTAATACAAAAATTGTCTTTTAATTTGCTAAAACAAAATAGAAAATAAAATAAAAATCTATTTGTATAAGTTAGTTCTTTAGATCGATACGATCTCTATAATAGATATTAGACTTGTTAATTCTTATTTTGTTGTTTCTACTAAATATTAATTGACGTAATATTGTTAAGTTAGTATTCGAAATAGAAGCATATTAATCTAATACAAATCTTTTTAGAATATTCAAAGTATTACACTAATACTTTTGTAAAAAAATATTAGAGAAAATTATGCTATTAAAAAGATCTATAGATATCTTTAGACAATATAAGCAATTATTTAATAACAAGAATTGCAACTATAGACAATCTTATATTTAATAAATCTTTACAAAAAGTTTAATAAATTAGAGTAACAATAAATAAAAACTTAAGATAAGTTAAACACAATCTATAAGAAAGTTGCGTTCGAAAGCTATATATATTTTTATTATTTGAAATTTAAGAAATTTAAGATATTTAAGATCTTAATTATCTTAATTACTTTAATTCTAAATTTAAGATATTTAAGAATTAAGCTATCTTAATTATCTTAATTCTATTAATAGATTTTCTCTTTTTAATTATCTTATAAAAAGCAATGCGCAACAAATAGTACTTATTAGTACGCAACTTATAATAATACAATATAATATTTTTTTACAATCTTTGATAAGACTATATAGAACAAGATTGTTAAACTCTTTAATTAGAAAAGTTAAGTCAATAATTTAATTTTAGCTATCTAGATAGCTCAAATATATTATTATAATATATTACTAGATAATCTTATATCGAAAAATTATAAAATAAAATATAATTTTCTACTATTTATTTTAGAATTTCTTTATACTAATACTAAGTCTTGACAATTCGAATTAATTTTTCGAATTAAATTTCGAATTTAAGTATAAAAATTAGCTCCAATTGTCGATTTTAATTTTAAAAATCAAATTGTTAAGACTTTCAAATTGAATTAATACAAATTGTCAAGATTCGAGTTAAATGTTCGATTCGAACTCGATAATTCGACTCGATACAATTAGTTTACTTTTTATTGCTTTTTTACATTATAAATATAACATAGAGAAATTATATTCAAAATACATTTTATTATTATATATATTTTCGATTCTTAGTTTTGCAAAGAAACGTCAATTGTAAGTACAATATATAGAAAGTATATTGCAATATTTTAAAATAAACAATTAATAGATTTTTCGATTATTTGTATATAGACTAAAGTAGAAATTAAAAATATAAAAGAACTTTTTCTTGATATAAATGCAAGTGCTCGAATTAATTTGCTAAAGATTTTATCGAAAAACTTATAAGATTTAAGAAAAAGTTTTAAATCTACGTTAATTTTAATTAAAAAGATAATAGTATTATTGTTTTAGATATTTAATCTACTTTTTCTAACTAAAAGATAAAATATAAGAGTTTACATTATACTTGAGATAGTATTTGCAATATTTAAAATATAAAAAAAAAATGTGTTATTCTAATTAAGCAAAAGCGTAATATAGCAATACTATTTAAGTTTATTATTATATACTTAATTGTATTAAGCTTAATAACAAAGTTAATTTTTAGATTGTCTTATAATATAGAAAACAAAGTATTGTGTAGAAAGTCTTGAATCTGTAGATAATATATATAATATTTTTCTCGAATTGTTTACTTTGAAACAAGAGACAAAAATTATAATAAAGTTAATACTAGACTAACAATAACTTTCTTATTATTAATCTTGCAGAAACAATTGTTTAGATACTTAATATGCGCTATAGTAGAATGTTTCTTCAAAAATAGAATTAGTATAATTGTTGGATCGGATCGAATACTTTTTTTTTGTTTAATCCGAGGATTTAGATAGACTTCTTTGTTTAACTCGAAGCTAAATTAATTATTTGCGCTACGTAGACTAGTCTAAACCAAGTAATTATTTTTCTGTTTAAAAGCACGCTAAATTCTTTACAATACAACGTAATTTTGATAAAATAAGTATAGAATACAAGAAAGTTATAAATTTTTTAAAATCTAAGATTTTCTAAAGTTAAGCTTCTCGAGCCCGATTACTTAGTGATTCTCTCGCGAAATCGAGTTCAACAATCAGGCTAAGTATATATATTGCTAATTATAGATATATAATTAATTTTTTAAAGATTTTAAAGATTTTAAAGATAACTTTATTTTTTTATTAGTATTTAAGATAATAAAGAAAGAATATAAATTAATGCTTTTATTAATTATTAGAATTAAGAATCTATAAATATATATCTATGACATAGTTAATATAATTTAATTCTTTGCTAATTATATTTAAACTTCTTTCGAGATTTTTAATTATTTATTGCAATAATATAATATATAAATCTATATACTCTTTCTTAATATATTAAGATATAAAAGATATAAGATATAATAAACTTGTATTAATATATTTTAACTATATAAAGATATATAGAAGTAAGACTAATTATTTAAATTTAATTAAATATAAGCTTTCTCTTTATTTAATACTTATTGTAATATCTAAGTTTATTTTATACTTTTTAATTAGAAAGAGTAGTTAAGACTCTTTAAGATTTTTATAGTTAATTAAAACTATAGAGTTTACTATGTAATATAATATTAGTATATTAATAATATTACAATATTATAGATAGTATATTTAATACTTTTATAAATAAACTTTAAATCTAGTCTATTGTATAATTTAAGATAGCAAGTTAATTAAGAAATAAATCTATATATTTAGAAATAATTCTCTTTCTTAGAATATTTAAAAAGAAAAAGTTATTATTGTTTAAATCTTACAATATATTATAAGATAAATAGCAAATAGCAAATATAAAATTAAGTTTGTATTTATAGAGACAATTTAAATATCTATATTTCTCTTGTATTATATATTAGATATAATATTTATTAACTTAATTTATATAGAAATAAAAAAACTTAAGAATAATATTATAAGATATATAGTTTAAAGAAATTTGAAACAATTAATAGTTAATATTATATTAATTTTTATATATATATAATAAGTATCTATTATATACTATTGCTATATATATTTGTAATTAATCGAATATAATCTAGATAAATCGAGTAAAATATTCTTTTAAGTAACTTTTTGCATAGAAAGAACATATATATATAGATATAAAACTTGTAAAAGTTATTAGCATTTCGGGTAGACTAATTGTTGGATCAAGTTTCGGTTTCAAATTTCAAAATTAACTCGATTTGTTAATTTCAACTATAAAAATTAATTTAAAACTCGATTTAATTTGTGTTAATTTAAAATTGATTTAATTTAACTTAAGTCAATTTTCGATTCCAATATTAGAAATTGAATCGAATTGTTAAGAAATCGAAAATTATATTATTATATTAAGAATTACTATTTTTAGAATAAAATATTTATTAATATATTGCATTATTTGCATCTATAGAGTCTATAGAATCTATAGATACTATTTAATATTTTTCTTTTTTTAAAGTAGTAACATATTACTATAATATATTATCTTATTATAATTTAGATAATTAAATATTATTAACTATATATTAACTATATATTAATTATTATTGACTATAATATAATTAAACTAATAGTCTTGACAATTTGTATTGATTTTTTGAATCGAATTTCGATTCTAAATATAGAATTCGACTTAAATACTCGATTTCAACTTTAGGAATCGAATTGTCAAGACTTTCGAGTCCAGTCGATACGAATCGCCAAGATTCGAGTCGACTATTCGACCCGAACTCGATAATCCGACCCGACGCGATCAGTCTAATTTCGGGAAACTAGTCTTCTAAATCTAAGATACTACTCTAGCTCGAGTGACCCGAGATATATCCTAGACTAATTATGGGTTCTCTAAGAAACTTACATTTAGAGACTTAAAAAGAGCTTGACAATACTTGTTACTTGTTTACACTATAGTAATCTATATAGTAGAATCGAATATTTGATAAGATCTTCTTGCGAGCGACAATGCGCTTGCTAAGTTGTTTCTTACATAAGGGTAGTTTTTTGTGCCCGTGAATTGCGCTCGATAGACCTTGGCAACACAGATGATATCCGCGTAACTCTTGGCGTATCCTCCAAATTTTTGGTAATGCCTGGGGAGTCGCTAATGACGCCCGGGGAGGGTTACCCCGAATTGCCGATAGCTATAACAATTTTAATTTTTAATCGGATTTTATTAGCATAGCAATTTCATAGAGTGTTGAGTCTCTAGTTCTATATTTGAATTTATTCGCACATCAAGTCATAAAATACAATATTGGATGAAATAGCCCTAAAGCGATCTTGACAGACGGGAAGCCGGAGGGTGGGATCTAAAAACAAAGCCTAGGATTTGCAAGCATTGTGAAAGCGCCAAAACGAGTAACCGCCATCTCTGGCGCGATGGCTTGCTCTTCCCGAAGCTTGTCCGAGCTGCAAGGCTGTAACTGAGTGCTGAAATTGTACTGCCAGGTATGAGTGAAGATTGAGGGCATGAAGAATAGGGTACGAAGTAATCGTGGGTACCCGTCTGCACCCTGCTGGACTCTGGTCTTCCATCTTTTCCTTTGTCAGATTGAAAGGCCCGGTCTCTAGGGCGAGTAACAACAGCATCTTGCTCTAGATACCCCAAGCAGGGATAACAGACATGGCGATATATCAATCACGCTGAGACAGCACGATAACACAGATTGAGATTCATCAATCACGTCTTTGTGATCTAGCTTCGCAACACGGGCATCACAACGCCGGCCATGTGAAGCCCTTCTCGCTCAGAAACCGGCTTCAATGCGACCTTATCATCTTGGCCAAGAACTCGAACACGCCCCTCCGCTTGTTGACGATATCCATGAACTGCTCCTGCGGCCCAATGCTCCCGATGATAACCTGGTCGCTCCCCTCGGAGAGGCCGACGTACGCCTTGTCGCAGAACTCGGCCAGCGGCATCCCTAGTGCCCGTCCCTTTTCCTCGCCCATGTAGTCGTGGAGTTCCGTTTGCACGGGAGGCGGGGAAATCTCCAGGACCTTGACGTTGGAGCCGGCGTTGGCGAGCTGATCGCGGAGGCAGAGGGTGAAGCAATTGAGGGCCGCTTTCGAGGCGGAGTAGGCAGGCATGTTCCAGGCTGGGACGATGGCGAGGTTGGAACCGGTGCTTGCGAGGCGGGAGCGTTAGCGTGATCGCGAAGGAGGTAGACCGATTTCCAACTTACAAGACGATGCTTGTGGGGTATTGCTTGGACTGGAGGAAGGGCAGGAACGCGAGGGAGAGATTGACGAAGCTGGTGAAGTTGACGCTGACCTCGTTGTGGAAGGCGGACAGATCGACTTGGGTGGGCTTGGTGAGGTCGTAGGTGGCCTGGATGCCGGCGTTGAGGAAGAGACAATCGAGGTCGGAGTGCTTGGTGGTGATGGTTTGGACGAAGTTGTTGAGGTTGTGGGCGTCGTTAATGTCGTAGGCGAAGCCATCGGCTTTGCTGCCGTGCTTGCGAACGAAGTCGTCAATTCTATCCTGTCGACGGCCGACGGCGATGACTTTAGAGCCTTCGCGGATGAGCTTTTCGGCCATGCCGAGGCCGATGCCCGACGTGGCTCCTACCATAAGGACGCACTTGTAGGAGAACGACATGGTGCTTTGATGAAGTCTTACAGTGAAAGGATTGGCGCAGTGCAACGCGTATTGATGGTGGATAAAGCTTCGTGAGGGTTAAGGCTTGATTGATATGTGACAACGCAGGCGATTCGAATTTACGGCTTTGCACACAAGATACGTTATCAGATCGCACAACAAAAAGAACATCATCTACTACCAGCAACGCGACTTCCCTTCAGAGTGCAGATATCGTAGGGCAGAGGAGAGACGTGTAAGCAACTAGTGTCCCAGAACATCATCAACAACCGCGCAAGTTCAGCACTTAGGAGTTAAGCATGCCGACTCTAGCCCGAAGACGTTAGCTGAACGGCGATAACGGAAGATAGTACCGGCGGCGCATGCGACCCGCTGCAGATAGTCCAATTGTTTCATATGGGTCAGTTTTAGTGCGCGCTTGTCTAATCGAAGTCAATGATGTGAGGAACGTCTTTGTCTGTCCTGACACGGTCTCGGAGAAGACCCCCTAACCGGCACAAATGCGGCCAATTCTTGAGCTATATTTGGCGAAGAAGAGATCGAGGAGCCAGCTGTTCCGGATATGATTAACCTCCTTCATGGATGAAGTAGATCAAACGGATCAATTGAGGTGCTAAGAAGCTACTCCATGAGTGCATTCGAAGCACTAGAAAAGCCCTCTTGCACTTTCTCCTCGATGTTACCATTGGTCAACGACTTCAAGATTGCATTGCCCCAGTCCGACAATCAATCGTTTCCGAGGGCCAAGAAGAACAGTAGCCACGATCACTTCCGCATGAGCCTTGCTGGAACCATTTCCGAAATTTTGAGCGTCTCAAGGGAAGACCGCGCGATTTGAAGAGATCGCTGTGCTGCTCTCATCAATCCTGCGCCTGCGGCGACACACGAAACAACAAAGAAGTTTACTGTTCTCAGTACACGTTCTGTAATACTCACAAGTCCTCCAGTCCACAGTATAGTACGACTTAGCAGAAGGCCTTGCAGGAATGGCGAATCGATCATGGTGTTTTGTGCGCAGTCTAGGCCGCTGGCTTCGTTCGGGCCGTTGTGCATTTGTCAGCTTCGAGCCCCAGTCCTCTGGAAGGTCAGCTATCTTCCATAAGCAACCCGTCGTAGCCTTCGAGAACTCACAAATGAAGACTGACCTGTGACTACGCCCACCTCCAATTACAGCGACGCCAACGTCAACGATGTCGTTCAACCCTGCCAGCGACATCCCGAGTCTATCAAAGAAGGTCATTTTCATTACATGAGGTTGGTCCTACACCCCTGCTCTCCACCACCCGCGCCGAAGAGCCCTTCTCACATTCCCACAGGCACTGCCGGCATCGGCAAGGCGGCCGTTCTCGCCCTCGCGGCGCATAGACCCGCCCGCATCTACTTCACCGGACGCAACGCATCAGCCGGCTCCGCCGTCATCTCCGAAGCACAGAAGCTCCATTCCTGCGCCTGTCCACCCCTCACCTTCATCCAATGTGACCTGTCCTCCTCACGTGAAAGCATCCGCGCCGCCCTCGCCGAAAAGTTCCACTCCTCACGCCTTGACATCCTCATCGCAAATGCGGGCGTGATGGCGATTCCGCCGGGCCTCACAGACGAGGGATTTGAATTGCAATTTGGCACCAACTACCTCGGGCATGCGGTGATGCTACAGCTCTTGCGACCGCTGATGCTACGCACGGCTCAGGATACCTCGGTTGGAGGAGGAGGCGATGTACGCTTCGTAGCCGTGAGCTCCTTTGGGCACACGATGGCGCCGTCGAGCGGCATCGAGTTCCTCAAGCTCAAATTACCCGACGCTGGCACCAAGTGGCAGCGCTACGGGCAGAGCAAGCTAGCGGATATCTTGCTCGCGAAGGGGATGGCGAAGCGGTACCCGGACATCCTTAGCGTGTCCGTGCATCCTGGGCTTGTAAAGAGGGAGTTGGGACCAAGGGCGGAGTGGTCGGTGATGATGATGCTGATGCAGCCGTTGACGTTGACGCCGCTGTACAAAGGTCCGGAGCAGGGGGCACATAATCTTTTGTGGGCCGCGACAACTGCCAAGGAAAATTTTTGGAGGGCGGCAAGTACTATGAACCGGTGGGGAAGACGCCGGGCAAGGTGAATAGTTACTCGGGAGTGGCAGAGATGTGTGCCGATGAGAGATTGGCGAATCAGCTTTGGAAGTGGACGGAGGAGGAGCTGGAGGATCTGGTGGCGCTGTAAGACTGCTCGAGGCCAGTTTGGGGGTGGTGCCATGCCTGCAACTTGCCCTGCAGTAACATGCATGAACATGACCCTCATAATTATTAGTCTATGCAGAGTCGTGGGCCTCATACTTACCGAGTCATCAGACACACTGCACATCCGCGAGAGGAAGCCAATACAATGCAACAACACTTATCAAGCATTCGTGTGGCTTGCAGGACGAGGGACAAGCGTGGGTACACAAACGCTCTCCGAACGAATCAATTGACTTACTGTGCTTTTCAATCGCGCAAATCGCGTTCCCTGGTACGTTCCTTGTCTGCTACTCCTGAGGTATTTGATCGTTTCAACCATGATTTTGACCATTTCTGACCATGCTAATAAGGTGGCAGACCAACGAGCTGCAAGCCGACGTCTTGTCGAGATAGATGCAACCCGTCCTTCTTCAATCCTGCGTGGCCTTCAATCGCTTATCCCAAGTGATTTGTGGCTCGCCATCCTTCCATTCCCCTTTCCTCGGCCTCCACGTGGCTGTGTATTCGATAGGTAACAGCTCCTCCGATAATTTTTCCCATTCTTCGCTAGCACCTGCAACGTTCATCTTGACGCTCACATCCTTGACAGGTCGGAAGCCACATCTAGTATACAGGCCCTTGCCAAAGTCAGATGCCTCGATAAAACTCTCGAGCCCCAAGCTATCGATTCTTGCGAGACCCCCTCCCATCAACAACTGCCCTATGCCGCGTCGTTGGAACCGGGGACAGACGCACATCAGGCTCAGACCTGGGAATATCACGGTCAACGCCACATACAGTCCTCTGGAGACCCGGACGAGCTCACCCACGTGTGGATAGGCCATCCATTTTGTCCTTGGTGTATAGCACTGCATAATCACTTCACTGGCGAAACACCTTCTCTCGCCCTCAGGCCACCACACAGCCTCAATGTGTGGTGCGCCGTTAGGGAACGGATCCTCGGTGTAAATGCGTCATTGACAGCCACCCAAGACGTCTCCAGAGATGTTATCGCGGGCGAGTATCCAATGGCTTGATGGGCTGCCCTTATGGTCCTCCCAGGTCCGGTCTTTGGACCACTGAATTGCGGTTTCTCAATCTGCTGGCTTGGATCCGAGAACAGGCTAGAAAATTCGGTGTGACGGATTAACGCCGTCCATTGCTGCCCAGATCACATCGACTATGCCGTCAAGATCCTCTCGTCTGGTGACTTCTTCAATCTTGTATTGAGACATCAGTTCAACACGCGAATAGTTGTGAGGCGGATGGTAGGAACTGGGATTCTGTTTGAGTCAATTCCGGTTCGGCTGAAAGACCGGCCCCGGCAGCAAAGCATGCAGTGTAACGTCATCGGCTGAATCCTTTGATGTGTTGTACTTGGATTCGGGTATCTGCGGACTGCGATGTCTCAAGTACAGAACAACCAGAACTCGCCTCTTGCTATCGATCCACAACACAACCGCCATTTCGCGCCTTGTGCTTGTACAACCGGAAGTACATAAGATCCAGTCGCTTTTCGCTGGCCAATGTAACTGCTTGCTGAATCATACCCATCTCCCGGACATATAGCTATCTTGGAAACAGAGCATGAATTCACAATGTTTGATGGTGCGTTCTTGTTCAGATGACAGCTTTTCATCACTTGGCTAAATTTGAACACTACTAGTGTTGGAATTGAATCATCGTTGCATGTAATAAGGAGGATTGCAGTGGGCGGTCATCATACTAGATACTAGTGTGGGAAATGGCCAAGCACCTTAAGGTAAAGTATCTCCCTCGTCCCCAGCACTTAGCCCCCTGTCATGCAACGCACTCTACTCTGCGCGACCTCAATCTCTGACAGCTATTGGCGGCTTTAGCACCCAAACGCCTTGGACAGTGCTCTTCGACTCTCTCTTGACGCCGCCCTGCTTCTGACTTTCCATCGTGAATGACTCGGGCATTAGGTATGCGTGGCCCAATTCCAAAGCGCTGGTGCTGGCAACTCTGCAAAGGAAATTGTCACCATTGTCAAGTCAACGAAATACGAGAGCGTGGGGCTGGATGGACCATGGCGGAACTTACCCTGAAGTACAGATGTCAGGTACATGTAACTTGTCGACGTCCGATTCTGGGGCCGAGTCGCCTTTTTACTCAAGTCTAGCCCAAACCTGCAGGTCTCGTTGAATCGAGTTGGGTCAAAAAAACTTTCCCTAACCCGACCCAACAGTCACTGTACACTTGGTATTGCAAATACTCAGTAAAAGGACGAGAAAGTATGGCTTTGAGAAAGTAGTAAGTCTACAACTTTTGTCGCAGGATGGGCTCTAAGACCTCTAAGATCATACATTCTGCTAATCTCTTCTCTCATTGTCGATCTCCGTCTCGATATCAGAGACAATTTACCGTAGCGCCTGGAGGAAAAACAATACCCTCCCAATATTCCTGCAGCTCTTCCCCACTCATCAGCCATTCATCACATTCCTCACGATCGAGGAGACGAAGTAAATTGTTCATGAATTCCCTCCCTTGTTTGGCTTGACCCCATTTCTGAATCGCGTCGTTAACGTCGTAGAACTTCATCCTGTCGGTGGCGCTAGCGAGGTTCAAGCTGTAAAATGTACGGCATTCGCAAGGTAAGTTATTGGGAAGATTGAAGGTGTTGGAATGGAGATCTTTCGCATCGTAGATCCCAATTTTGAGCTCCTTAACCTCTAGTCGGGAGTCTTTCAGAAGATAGCAAAAGTGTCTTAGGTTTGACACCACTTCTGGTCTCTCTTCGACGGCAAGATTAATCCGATGGAGTCGAAGTTGCTTCGTCAGTTCTTTTTGGGCATCCACCATCCAACTCTTTGCGATGTTTGTGGAAGCTTGGTCGCAGCAGAGGAGGTAAAGGTAACTAGGGCCATGTTGGTTCTCGCTGATGACAGTGGACGGGATCGTAGTGGCAAGACGTGGGAAATGTCCCATATTGCATAGTGTTTTTCGAACATCCACATTGAAGACATCTTTGTCGAATCCCTTTGAGCGATCCACAGTAGTGATGAAGTCTAATTGGCTCAGACTTGGCAATTGCGGACGGTGAAGTTGAGTGCTGATCGAAGTGTCTTGCGTCTCTGTAGGGTCCACAAGAAAACCTCTGGCTTCAGGACGGTATGCCAGCATAGCCATCATCACTTCGTAGTAAAAGGTATTGGTACCCAATTCGTCAAGATTCTTGGGCTCAATAGAAGTCGGCGATCCTTTGATGCTATGATCTGAGAGCTCAGTGGGAGGCTCGCTAGTGACTGTAGACGCTGGAATGGGCCCGGAGATTTGGTCCGAGGGGTCGACCGACGTTTGAATGGACACGGAGACTGCGTCCGAGGGGTCGACCATTTTGGCGACTCTCTTCCTGACTTCTTCCCAAAGCTGGGCAATATCAGAGTCTAGTGGAGGTTCGTTGTGATAAGGTAGGTTTCTGAAGAACGGCAAGATCGATTCAGATAGATGGCTAAGAGAACTTTGGCTGAGAGGGGAAGCGGTATTAAATAAAGAACGAGGTCTGAAGTGTTCATTGAGTGTTGAAGTACCTACTTTTCCGTGATGAACATTAGTTGCTGAATTCACAAACTTCGTAAGCGAGATAGACAGTGAATAATGAATAATGATGTAATAGAAGTTAGATACCAATCTTATCTTCACGTAACTTTATCTTGACTCTATTTGTGTCGGAAGACTACCTTATCACTAAAGAAAACAACAACTATGGTGTTGCTAGGTGTAGACATTTCAGATTCATCGGGCCTTTGATGGGCTAGGTTTTTGTACAATTAGTAAGTTATAATACCGCTTCAAAGAAGTGCTGCCAGGATGTGGATGGAGCGGTCCTGGGGCTCGATTGCTCTGAGAGTCTATGACTTGATTGCTCTAAGAGTCTATGGCACGGGGGATTTGCATCGCTAACGCTGAAATTTCTCAACAAAGAATTCGCTGCGACAGCTTCACTATTCGCGTCTACGGAGAGATTCCGTGGTTCTAACCTCATAGACTTTATGTGGCTATGGCTTGAGGATGTAGTGTTTGTAGATTACGACGTCCTGCGTGCCCTACCTGCGTCCCCTGATAGAATCTCTTCCGTCTTGGATGTTTACGGGCGATGAGCTCCGGTGGCGCGGTATAACTTCATCGGATAGAGAAGGATATATAAAGCCTGATTTACGAAGAGTAGAAAAGGCGAGCTTGATGCGGACATTGAACGTTTGCTTCACGAGGATAAAGTTTGCGAGAAAGGATGCAGGCCGCCAAGCCCACTAGCTATAGAAAGTCGAGGCGAGCTTCATATGATTTCGAACAACAGTTTCGGTCCTATCACGTTGATCTCAAAGTTTTGTTTGGAGCAAGAATGTAATTGCGGCTGAGCTTACAATTGAAACTCTACGCAAGTTAGATTGACGGTTGTTCCTACACAAAATCCTGCACAGAATTCTGCACAACCAAGGAGCATCTCGGGTAATGCAAGTTTGCATACTTCAGGATGTAAAGACCCGAATACCCGAGACATTAGGGCCTGTTTGGATTCGCATCCAGTAGTTCTACTGATCCTACTGAACCTCCTTTACCGGTACTAATGGTACTATTCTACACCATCGTTTGGATTCAAATCGTAGTAGTACTACTAATTAAATAGTAGCGTTTATTGCGACAATAATACTATAATTGATGCAATTCTGCAGTTCGTCAACTAGAACATAATACAAGATGCAAATAGTACTATTTCTGCTCTTCTTACTACTCTTTTCGCAGACTTTATTCTCTCTTTTGTTGTCGTTGTTGTCGATTTTATATAGACTAATTGCGTCGAATTGAATTATCAAGTTCGAATCAAATACTCAATTCAAATCTTGACAATTTGTATCAATTCGATTCGAAAGTCTTGACAATTTAATTTCTAAAATTAAAATTAACAATTCGAGTCGAATTGTAAGCTTAAAATTAAAAATTAATTCAAGACTTAATATTAGTATAAAGAAATTCTAAAATAAATAGTAAAAAATTATATTCTATTTTATAATCTTTCGATATAAAATTATCTAGTAATATATTATAATAATGTATTCAAACTATCTAGATAGCTAGAATCAAATTATTAATTTAACTTTTCTAGTTAAAGAGTTCGACAATTTTATTCTACATAGTTTTATCAAAGATTATAAAAAAAAAATTATTGTATCTTAAAAAGAATTTAAACTTTTAATTTTTTAACTTGCAATAACAATAACATAACATCTACAATAAAATTAATAAAAGCATAGTAATACTCTTAATAATATTATTATAAATGCTATATTATTGTTATTAAAATTTAAAACGCTCTATAACTAAGCTATCAAGACTTTAATATTTAAGTATACTTTATTTAAAGATATATAAAGAACCAATAACTCTAAAACAATAACATAATTCTTAAAAAATCAAATATATTATTCGAAAAATAACTCGAATTGTCAAGATATTAGTATAAATATAAATTATATTTAATAGATTTAAAATCTTAGTTTTATACTTTACTTAAATTGTTTAATTATAATTTAATAATATAGTATAATAATACAAAAAAATAATACAAAAGAGTAATATAAGCAACAACTAATCTAAGTAAGTTGTTTTAACATAATACAAGCAAGCGTAGCTTTTGTATCGAAGTATACTACTTAATATTCTAGCAAAAAAAAAAAATTATAATAACGTATATTCAAAGATAGAAAATCTTAGCATAATAATATTATTTTCGATTTCTTAACAATTTAATTTAATTTCTAATATTAAAATCAAAAATTAAGTCAAGTCAAATTGAATTAATTTTAAAATAATAGAAATTAAATCGAATTTCGAATTAATTTCTAATATTGAAATTAACAAGTCGAATTATTTTCTAAAGTTAAAATCGAAATTTAACTTTACAATTAATCTAATTTTATATCTATAAATTGTTAATTAATAATATATTAATAACAATAAATATATTGTTTTCTACTTCTACAAATATTAACTTTTGTAATTATAATAATATTAACTTAGACAATTGTTTTCTATATTATTTCTTGCAAACTTGTCTATCTTAATTCTAATTTCGATCGCAAATATATACTAAAACTTATAAATAATAAGAGCAATTTTAATTTATATATATTTAAGATATTTCGAATATCTTTAGTAATCTTTCTAACGCTAATAGTATAATTAAAACAATATATATTAATAAAGAACTTGCAAAAAGATATACTCTTAATAAATTGTTTGCAAGAAATCGAAAATATTATATGCAAGTGTTAAGATTTGATTTCTTGAATTTTTTTTAAAATTAAATTGCTTGAAATAGTAACTTTTTAACTAAGTTAAACTTACTATAATAATAAGCTAGCTTCTTTAAACAATTTAATTTTATTCGATTTCTTAATAATTTGATTTGATTTTAAAGTTAAGATCGAATATCAAATTAACAATTAATCTACTTTTATATAGAAAAGATTAATTAAATATTAGAACAAGAAACAAAAAATATTATTTTAGTTAAAAGAGAAAAATAAAATTTATCTTCTAATTAAAAATTTTAAAACAAAGAAAAAAAGCAAGAAATTAAACTATATTAAGATCAAATTTTTTTTAATAAGATAGTTAAGAGATTAGTTAATTACAAACTTGATTTATTTAAGAATATTAAAGTATTTTTAGTATTCTATATTTTATTGTTGAAACTAGTCGACTTTAGTATATTTATATAGAAAATATTTTATTACAAAATTTAGAAAGAAAATAGATATAAAGTAGAAAAAATTCTAGAGCAACAAGATTAGAATTATCTTATCAAATAAAAAAAACATCTATTTTAGAAAATACGTAAAAATTAGAGAAAAATCTTAATAATTGCTATAATTTTATTTAGATATTTTATTAATATTCGAAAAATTATTTAGTATAGCAAAAGATAATTAGAAAATAAAAAACAATTTAATAAAAATATTTGCAAAAAAATAGTTAAAGAACTTGGGAATATTTAATTTCTCGATTTTTAACAATAGATATTATATTTTTTATTTTATATTTTTATTGATTTTTTTTAGAATCTTTTTATTTCGAATCAATCGAGTTATTACAATTGTTAATAGAATTTTATTTTTAACAATTTTAACAAAAAGATTTTCTCTATTATAATTAAGAGAAAATTACAATATATTTATACACAATTTGTTTGCACAAATATATTTCGAATACTTTAAATAAAATAATAAATCTTCTATAATAATATAGAAATAATTAGAAAGAGAGCAGCGTTTGCAAATAATATCTATTAATATATTATAATATTCGATTTCGAATACAAAACAAAAATAGTTTTATTGCTAACAAAATATAGTAAAAAAAACAATAGTTTTCAAAACAAAAATCTTTAAGAAGAGAAATAGTATTACAACTCTAGTTTAAAATAATATAATATATAATTTACAACACAATATATAGTACAAAGTACAATTATCTATATATTCGACAATTTAATAGACAAGTAATACTTAATATATTCGACAATTTAATAGACAAGTAATACTTAATATATTTGACAATAAGCTAAATAAGCAATATTTAATATATTTGATAGCAAACTAAGAAAATAGTATTTAATATATTTAATAGCAAATTAAATAAATAGTATTTAATATACTTGATAGCAAGCTAAGCAAACAAAAAGAATTTTCTTTAATATATAGATTTTCGAATAGAACTTTTTTATAGATTGTTTTTAATTTATTTTAAGTTTTAATTTATTGTTATAACTATTAAGTTGCAACTTCTTATTATTAAGTAATTGCTTGCATTGTTTAAAATTATTTACAAATCTCTTTAAAGTATAAATCTCTCTCTAATATCTCTAGCGAAAGTATTAGCGTAATATATATCTTCTTACTATATAGTTAATAATAAGCATTTATAATATTAAGTCTCGATAATCTAGTAATTATAATATAAGATATCTATTTATTTCTTTATAATATAATTTACGAGTTAGTTGTATTATAAAAAATTGAAATATCTAAAGATTGCAAGTTTGAATTTTGCTTAAAACAATTCTTTTTTAATCTATTTTGCTAACTATTTTAGACAAATATTAGTTAATTATATAATAAATCTTTTTTAAATTTAAAATTGTATTTTAGAATTTTATATATTCGAAATATTAAGACTTAAATCTTAATCGAACTAGACTATTAAAATTATTATTTAAAATCTTAAGAGATATAATTTTTTAAAACAATTTAAAAATAAAATATTAAATTAGATTTAAACAAAATTAAACAAAATTTTGTATTATTCGAAAGATTCTATCTTAGTTATAAAGATACTAATTCCAAATTTTCTAAATAGACAATATTAATGCAAAGTATTATAATATAAAATTGTAGAGAATATAACTTCTTTAGAATTATAATAATTTAATATTAATTTAAGTCTATATTTAATTAAAACAATTTTAACTTTATCTTGTAGATTATATCTTAAATAAATAGAAGCTTTTCTAAAATTTCTAATATAATTAATATTAATATAGAATATTGTAGCATTTGTATTAGAGAATTAGATTTTTCTCTTAAAAATTATAAGTTAATATTAAATCGAGTCTAGATTTAATTAAATTAACTTTTACTTTATCTTCAAGATTGTATTTTAAGTATATAGAAACTTTTTTAAAATTTCTAAAATAGACAATATCGATACAAAATATTATAGCATTTATATTTAGAAGATAAAATTTTCTCTTTAAAAATTATAATTTAATATTAAATCGAGTCTAGACTTAATTAAAATAATTTTTATCTTATTTTTAAGATTGTATTCTAAATATATAGAGACTTTTTTAAAATTTTCAAAATAAGCAATATTAATATAGAATATTGCAATATTTATATTTAGAAGATTAGATTTTCTCTCTACAAATTATAATTTAATATTAAATCGAATCTAAATTTAATTAAGATAATTTTTACAATATTTTTAAGATTATATTCTAAATATATAGAAACTTTTTTAAAATTTCCAAAATAGATAATATTAATATAGAATATTGCACAATTTAGATTTTGCAATATTTTAAGATTTTCTCTTATATAAAATTTGCGATACTCTAGATAGAATACTACTAATATAGTTATTAGATTATAATAAATTACAAGATAATTTTTATATAAATCTAGTTTATTAAAGAATTGTTTAAGCAAATTTGTTAAATATATAATTTTTTTTTTAAAATATAAGTTTCTAGAAATAAGACTTATAGTTTTTCTTAAAAAAATAAGATTATTCTAGATTATTTATGTAATATAAACTAGTATATTTAGAAATATATAAAATTTAAAAAGATCTAGAGAGTAGAATAGAATATTGCTATTAATTGCAAAAAAATTAAAGAAAAACAACAATAAAATAATGTTACGCTAATATTTTCGTAAGAGATATTAGAGAGAATTATATTATTAAAGAGATTTATAAACATCTTTAAGCAATATAAGCAATTACTCGATAACAAGAGTTACAACTATAAACAATCTTATATTTAATAAATTTTTATAAATAATTTAATAAATCAAAGTAACAATAAGTAAAGACTTAAGATAAATTGAACACAATTTATAAGAAAGTTGCGTTCGAAAACTATATATCTTTTTATTGTTTAAAATTTAAGATATTTAAAATATTTAGAATCTTAATTATCTTAATTATCTTAATTCTAAATTTAAGATGTTTAAGAGTTAAACTATCTTAATTATTTTAATTTTGTTAATAGATTTCTTCTTTTTGATTATCTTGTAAAGAGCTATGCGCAACAAATAATACTTATTAGCATGCAACTCGTAATACTATCTTCTCTCTTCAAAAAATTTTGTTTCGATTTTTTTTTTTTTTTTACTATATTAATTAAGCTAATTATTAAACAACGTCGCAATTTCGTTGTTAATTGTCGTTATAAATACGTTTTTTTTATAATGTATTTTTGTCGAATCTATATCTTATTTAACGTATCTTGTCGAATAAATAAAAACATCTTAAGTGTAAGAAGTGTTATCGAAAGAATCGAAAATATAATTTAACTTCTAATTATCAAAAAATAAATAAAGCTATTTAGAAGACTAAAAAGCTAAATAATAAAATAACAAAATTGCGTCTAAAAATTGCGCAAAAAATAAAACAAAAAAATATTAATTTTGTTATTTAAAAGATATAAGTAATACAAAGTCAAAAAATATTTTAAAAATCGAAAAGAATAAAAGAGAGATCAAGTATATTAAAGAGATGTTTGAAATTTTGTTCGATATTATTATCGATTTTTTATTGTTTGTTCTTTTGTTTTCTAATGTTTTGTTAACTCTTATAAGTAATTTTTTCGCTAACAAAATTGTCGCAATTTGTCAAAATACTTTTTAAAATTCTTAAGTAACTTCTATATATTCTTGAAAATAAAATATTCTTTTTACTTAATATGATATTTTTGATATTTTTATTATAGAATTTTCTTAATTTTATAATGTTTTTCTTTTTATAAGTAAAAATAAAATATGTTTTATAAAAACGTAATTGAATTTGTTAATTGGAACAATAAGATATAAAATACTAAAAATACTTTAATGTTCTTAAATAAGTCGAGTTTATAATTAACTAATTTCTTTGTCTTCTTAATAAGAAATAATTCGACTTTGATATAATTTAATTTCTTGCTTAACTTTTAATTATCTTAAGATTTTTTATAAAAAGATATATCTTATTTCTTTTCTTTAGCTAAGATGTTATTTTTTGTTTCTTATTTTAATACTTGATCGACTTTTTTTATATCTTTGAGATATTATTGTATATCTTTTTTAATATTGTTATTCTTTCGATAACTAATTAAGTTAACAAATATTTTCGCTTTTTCGGAAAGATTAAATTCTCTATTATAGTTAACGAAAAATAAAATTATCTTAGTAGTATTCGAAATCTTTGCATTTAATATTAATTAAATTATAAATAGAAGTAATATTTAATTGTTATAAGTATTGTTAGCGTAATATTTTAAAAATTGTTTTAAACTTTAATTTGTTTGCTTTATCTAATTATTTATAATTGAATAATAGATAGTAAACATTTTAAGTCTTGTTTTTAATATTAATAGAAGTATCTTTTAATAATTAGATGTAAAGAGCTTGTCTTTGTTACTAATTAATTCTTTAAATATATTATAATATTGTATAAATCGATTTAATACAATATATTTTAATTATTCTATTATAAACTTCTTTTTGCATACAATAATATATAAATACTTGACAAGTTTGTTAATTATTATTAATATCAAATTATATTTATCTTTAGTTGCTAAATTTGTTAATTTAAGCAACTTAATAATAAAGTTTATCGTAACTTTATTTTATAACAATTTAAATAATTTCTAATATTAAATATTTTTATAGCTCGCATATATATTATGTTTATTCTATTAACAATTAAGATATTGCTTAATATATATCTTAATAACTTGTCTTATCTAAAGAAACTAATAATACTAACTTAAAAATTGAAGAATTTTAATTACTTTCGAATATTGTTGCAATAATTTATTATAATGTTTCTTTATATATTTGTCAATTTTGTTAATAAATATTTAAAGTTTTTTTTTTCTTTATTAAAAATTCTTTCTTATTGTCTTTAAGTATTTGTAAGATAGCATTTATTTTATATTTATTTACTAATAATAATTTGTTTTTGTTAATTTTAAATATGTTATAATTAAATAATTTTTTTATTTTTATATAATTACTCTTTTTGTTAAGTACGTTTGTTCTATTGTTATTTTTGTCTAATATATATTGTATTTTAAATTTGTATTGTTCGAGTTACTTTAATTATTGCATTTATCTTTTATTAAATTGTTTAATAATAATAAAGTATAAAAGATTTTTGTAATTTATAAGAATTTGTAAATTCTAATAATTTTTCGATATATATTTTTTATAATTTTAGAAAAATTACAATAGCAAGTAATTTCTTGTTATGAATATTATAATTTTGTTTAATTAATAAGAGTTTTCTTAAGAAATATATTATTAAGTATTATATATCTTTATATTTTTAATTAAAGTATACATTAATAATTAAATTTAATACGTTAATATTAACTTTGTTTAACAATTGTAAGTTGTATATTTTTAGTACTAATTTCTTTAAATATTTTAGTTTAAGATTTTAAAATAATTTCTTATCTATTAATTTTTATATTTATAACATCTTCTTTTTTGTAAAGTTTATTAATAATATTGTATTAATAAAGTAGTTTTTAATAAATTTCTTGTTATAATTTATAAAATTTAAAAAGAATTAAAGTTTTTTAATGTTAATAGATAATTTTTATTCTTTAATTACTTGTAGTTTTTCAAAATTTATATGTATTCTATATTATTTAACGATAAATTTAAAAAAGTTAATTTCTTTCTAATAAAACTTGTATTTCTTTAATTTAAGATATAAATTTCTTTTATTTAAATATTTTAATACTTTGAAAATATAATTTATATATTTTTTTAAAATATTTAAGTAAATTATAATATTGTTCAAGTATATTACAACAAATTGATTCAAATATTGTTATAATATATTATTAATTATTTTCTGATATATTGTCGAAACGTTTGTAAATTCGAATAATATTATTATATATTTGTATAATTTATATTATATACAAAAAGTTATTTTTTATTTCTTTTTTGTTTTTATTCTAATTTAATTGTATATTTTTTGTAAATTTAATTTGATAAAATACTTTGTTTCATATAATTAATTCTAAAATTTACTAATATTAAATAATAAATATTAATTTTTTATTATAATATTGTTTAGCTTTCGATAATCAATATATAAATAAAGAGTTTTATTTTTTTTAATACAAAGAAAATCGAGTATTTTATTTATAATTAAAAAAAAAATTTATAAATTCTTTTTTTTTGTTTTTTGTTAAATATTCGCGAAGTATTTTTAATTTTTTTTCGAATAAAATATATATAAGTTTAAATATAAATTGCTTATTTAATTTAAGTTTAACTTTGTAATTTTACAATTAATATTTAGATAAAGTTTCGATTTATTTTTTTTTCTAAAATAGATACTCTTAATTGTTGTATATTTGTAATATATACTTTAACAATTTTTTTACTATATTAGATAATTTAGAGTTCTTAGAAAATTCGCATTTTTTTTTATTTACTTTAACTTTGTAATTTGACTAATCTTTGTTAATATTTGTTAAATCGAACTTTATTAAATTGTTTTTTTGCAAAAATGCAAACTTGTTACTTGCAATCGAATTTCGATTTAATCTTTTGTTTATTATTGAACGTTATTAATGCGTAAATTAAATGTAAATTGCGTAATTACATTGCGCAAATCTAAGTATTTGTATATTTTAGTTAATTTCTAAATTGTATTACTTCAATTAAGATATTTCTAGAACAATATTGTAAATAGTTATTTTTATTATATTAAAGATTACTTTCTTTTAATATTATTAAATAGCTATTAATAATAATTTTGTTTCTCTATTTACTCTTCTATATTTTGCGAATAATAAATTTTTATTTACAATTATTAGATTGTAAGCGTTAAACTTCTTTCGAATAAAATATTCTTTTCTCTTTATAAGAGCTTTAATTATAAACTTATTTATTGTATTAAAATTAATTATTGCTACAAATTAACAATTTTTAATCTTAATTAATATAATAAAGTATTATATATATATTGTTAAATTTAATTGTTGTTGTTAAACTAAAATATTGTATTTCTCTAATATATTTTTTATTAGAAAATTTGAATTTTTCTTTGTTTTTGTACTATAACTTTTGCTTTAAACGTTTGTTTGCGTTAAGCTTTTGTTTGTTGCTTAATTGTTAACTTTAACTTTCTAAAAAATTAATTAATTTTGTTCTATTTTTAGATAAGTTTAGTATAAGTTGTTGTAACAAACTATTTAATTAAGATTTATATATATTATAAGATTTAATTGTCTTATAATAATATCGAATATATATTTTTTTATAATAATATTATTTTTAATTTTTTCTTGTATTTGTTTATAATCTTCGATAAATTAGTTAAAGTCTTAAGATACTTTGTAATATCTTTTATGCATTTATAAAAGTTCTTTTAATTATATTTTTTGTTCGAGTTGATAATTAAGTTATAAGATTTAATAATTTTCTAAAGTACTTAATTAACTTTCTACGTAAATACAAGTGTCTTGTTTAATAATATTTTATCTAGAACTTTTCGTAATTAATTTGAATTCTTTATTAGATTATAATTGTTAATTGATTTAGTGTTAAAGATATTTGTCTTTATATCGATTTGCTTTTTGATATTGTTTTAGCTATCAAATATTTCTCTTAATATAATATTAATTTGTTAACAATTTATTAAGTTTTGTAATTAACAATTTCTTGCGAAGTAATTCGATTTGTTATATAAATAGCACGTTTTCTAAGATTTACTATCTTGCTTTTCTCTAGAATTCTTTTTTTTAATTGTTAAATAAAATTCAATTTTATAAATGTAAACTTACGATAGTTTAAATTATTGTACTTTTAATTAGAACAAAATTCTTTTTACTAATATTTAATTGTTAATTCAAAGAAGATTTTTGTTCTTTTATAAAATTAATTGTATTGTTTTTTTATAGTTCTTTTTTATAGTTTGTTGTTAAAATCGATAATTACTTCGATAAAATTAAATATATTGCTAATAAATTTGTTATTACATATAATTTTGTTTTTGAGATTGTTCTTAAAATCTTGTCGAAACATTGTTATAAGTGCGACATTATTTTACTTAATAAAATTAATATAGTTCTAAAATCTTGTTACGTAATTTGTTGCAAAAATTTGTTAAATTAAGTATTAAATTACTTTTTTTGCAATTTGTTTTTTGTTAGATATTTCGAAGATTCTTTAAAGCTTTTTCTTAAAGTTATCGAAGTTTGTAAATATTGTTCGAAATTTTTTATTATAATTCTTCAAATATTTGCATAAGTTTGACTTAAATTAATACTAAATTCTTTCTCTAAAAAATATAAATACAAAAATTGTCTTTTTATTTGTTAAAATAGAATAGAAGATAAAGTAAATATTTATTTGCATAAATTAGTTCTTTAGATTAATACAATCTTTATAATAAACGTTAGACTTATTAATTCTTATCTTGTTATCTTTATTAACAAAGAATTGATCTAATATTATTAAGCTAATGCTCGAGATAAAGACGCATTAATCTAATACAAATATTCTTAAAATATTCAAAGTATTACGCTAATACTTTTATAAAAAATATTAAAAAGAGTTATATTATTAAAAAGATTTGTAAATATCTTTAGACAATGCAAGCAATTACTTAATAACAAGAATTATAATTGTAAGCAATTTTATAGATAATAAATTTTTATAGATAATTTAATAAATCAAAGTAACAATAAGTAAAGACTTAAGATAAGTTAAACACAATTTATAAAAAAGTCGCGTTCGAAAGTTATATATTTTTTTGTTATCTAGAGTTAAAGTATTTAAAACATTTAAGATTTTAATTATTTTAATTATCTTAATTTTGAATTTAAGATATTTAAGAATTAAGTTATCTTAATTGTTTTAATTCTATTGACAAATCTTCTCTTTCTAATTATCTTGTAAAGAGCAATGTGCAACAAATAGTACTTATTAGCATGCGACTCGTAACAAATAGTAGTAAAGATAATTATTCTAATTTCGATATATATATTAATTAAATATATATTAATTAAATATTATATATTCAAAGCTTACAAATATTACTTTAACAATCTTGTAAATCTTGTTTTTACTATTAATTATAAATATAACTATATTAAATTATATATAAATGTTATATATAAGCTTATAGAAACAATAATAGTAATAATAAAAACAAATAAAGATACAAAGATAAAAAGAGAAGATAAAAAGAGTAAAAATAAAATATTATTAATAGATTAAATTAATATAAGTCTTAATTGTATATTAAATTAAAAACTTTACTAGAAATATTATTAGTAAAACTATATATAATTAACAATAATAACAACAAGAAATTTCTAATCAAATATAATATTTACTAGATAGATAAGACAATATAACTAAAAAGAATTGTTAAAAATATAAAAGAGAACTATTTTAAATTAATTTAATTTACTAGAATACTAGTTTGCAATAAAGAATTTAAAAATATTGTTTTTTAAATATATATAAATTATACTAATAAGATTATTAACTAGTTTACTAGTAAATATTTTACATATAATTGTATTTACAATAATATTAAATCTATCGAAAAATAATATACAATATAATATTAACAAATTAAATAAATATATTGTAAGCAAGAATAACTAATATAATATTAATTACTATTATTATTTTTGTAATTAACTAATAGTAACTAGTATTTAACTATAAATTTTGTAATTAATAATTAAGTTATTGTCTAAACTTATATTGCAAATATTGTTAACAATTAAAATTAAAAAAAGTAACTAAAATTTATAAAGTAAAATAATAGAATATATATAAAGATTTAATAAATAAGATTTTGTAACAAACAATAATTATAAAATAAAATTTAATATAATAATAATAAAATTATAATAAATATATTGTAAGCAAAAATAAATAATATAATACTAGTGTTTTTTTTAAATTAACTAGTAGTAACTAGTTTTTAACTATAATTTTGTAATTAATAATTAAAATAAAAATTAAGAATAAATTACAAATTTTATATTATATTTAAACAACAATAATTAATTATTATATAAGTTTTTATTAATATATTTAAATATTAAAAATAATATTAAAAGTTACTTGTAAAATTTATTAAACAAATATTAAAAAATATATAGAGAAATAATAAAATTTGCTTTTATATTAATTTTTATAATAAATATAAAAATACAAAAATATTCGCAAATATTAAGTCTAAAAATATTAAAATCTTGCAATTATTACAATATTATACAATAGTTTCAAATTACTTTAATAATAATCTAAGAAAGTTAAAAACTAAAAAATATATATTTTAATAGAAAAATAAATAAGAATAAATGCAATCGATATATTAATAAAGACGCAATCGAGCAAGTCTTTTTAATAGATTGCAAAAATCTTTAAGTTCTAATATTAATTGTTCTTAATCTTAATTCGAACTTGTATAATATTATTAATCTATTATTATTATTTACTTAGCTAACAAGCTTGCACAATTCTAGATCAACTAGTAATTAACTTCTAGATTTCTTTATTATAATTCTCTCTTCTTTAATCTAATACTCTCTAGAATTTTATCTTAAATTATTATTCTTCTAAGCTATCTATCTATCTCTCTTATTCTTAAACTAGATTATTGATCGAAATTCTTATATATACTTAAGAAGATTCTTTATTTATATTATATTAATAGTATTATCTTTATAGTAAGTTACAAGAACAAATATTTCTCTAATACAATAATTCTAACAATAATTAATAAATGCTAAGCAATTATATTACTCTTATTATTTTTATTCTTTGATCTTCTTCTACAATTTCTATTTCTAAGATACAATAAATTAAATAAGCAAAGAATAACTATCTTAAGACTCGATTTATCTATTGGAAATCTCTATAGTTGTTGTTAATTTAAGTCTCTTTAGAGAGTTTTGCATAATAGAAAGATTATTGTTAAGAACAAAAGAGATCAAGATAATAATATTTATTTATCTACTATACTATCTAGTATAAAAACAATTTACTATATTTTTCTTCTTATTGCATTTGTATCTTTTAAACTCTTTCTACTATTTCTATTTTGCTTCTACTATCTAGATATTAGAAAGTTAATTAATGTCGAAGCGATTCTAACAATTCTTTCGATAACTTTGTGCTATTAATATTCTTTGTTAAACATATCTATTAATAGCAAAAAAGATACTTCGAGATAATCGAGAGCTTAAATATCTTTTATATAGATAGAACTTATTTGTTTTTAAAGCGCTTTAAGTTTTAATAGCAATAGTATTAATCTTAAGCAATTATATTGTTCTTATCTTTTTTTTCTCTTTCTTCTTTCTTATATTTAAGACACAATCTTCTTAATTAACAAAGAATAACTATTTTAAGACTTAATCTCTTTATTATAAACTTTCAACTTTATTGCTAATTTAAGTTTTCTTAAATTTAAGTTCTTTAAAAGATTATTAGTGTTTTTGTTAACAAAATTCTTAATTGTAAGCATATTGTATGCGTGCTATTAATATATTATTTATATATATTACTTAGTACAATTTAGTATAAGATATTTAATAAATTGTACAATTTAGTTTAAGATATTTATAAATTGTTTGCACTAATAGTATAATAATTAATTCTTAATATTAAGATTAATTCTAAATATAGTTCTATAATAATTTACAAAATATTTATAAGATACTTATTTTTTTCTTAACGTTGTTCGAAGAAGAAATTTTAATAAGAAATTTTAATAAAATACGTATAATTTTACTATCTTATTAATAAATAAAAATTACTATTGATAATATTATTATTAGATTAATTGATAGACGATCTAATAATCTAGAATATTCGATAACTAATTTAAAGTCTAGAAGACGACAAATTTAGAACTTTATTCTCGAACGTCGTTATAGCGACAACAATAAAGAAGAACAAGAATATCTAAATGTTCGCAGAAGAGATAAATAATTACTATAAAACGACCGTCTATATAGTCTTGAAAGCATCGCACTATTAGTGTACTAACAGTGCAAACAGTGCAGTTTAGTGTTGCCTCAAAAACGCACCGTTTGCGGTTTACTTAGGCCGTACGGTTTAGTACGAGGCCCAAACTGCATGGTTTGTACGGTTGAGAGTCTTGAGTCGGTGCTCTCCCCGAAATGCGAGCAGACCGGCTACGGCGCTCTGCCTCCTTTGCGCCGCCGCCTTAGCATATCACATCAACGTCTCCGTCACTCCCACAGTTCGCACCCCCAGAAAGACCTACCTATACGGCGTCATCGAAGTTATTATCGACACCGCCAACAGCATCTTCGCACAATCCCAGCAGCACTCGGCAAAGACTAAGTTCGACAGCATATCGAAGATGATCGGCGTCCTCACCGTAAAGAGTTCTCACAATGCGTCGCCATAAACGGGATATTGTACATCGTGGGGAGCGTAGATAAATTTTGAATTCGAAGAGGGGGTTAATCCGATGCTGGCAATACCGATAGAGGTAGGCTGGACGACGTTCCATAGTAGTAAGGAGGCGGTGATGTCTTTGGAGCACTGACTCGGTCTAGCAGTTGAAGGGAAGCTGCAGGTGCTAGTTTGGAAATTTTTGAGTGGCTTGAAGGAGATGGTGGAGGCGCATAGGTTGCTGGCTTCGAATCGACCGGGGGTAAGATTGTGGTTGCTGTTGAGTGCGTACGTGCATACATCGAAGTAATTGAAGTTCGTGGATCTAGTGAGCCCAAAGCAAGCGAAGACAAATACAACGATTATGCGTGAGACAAGACATTATGGTACACGAAAATCAGACTTCTTACAGACGGGTATAGGATACTCGAAATAGGACCTTGAGCTACACCCGGAAACTCTTGAGAAGTGGAGACTTGAGATTCTCTCTACGAAAATGGAGTCGTTGCGAAATGGGAGGATGGTCGGACTGGAAACGCGATGTTCGGATACGTGTGTTGCAGAGGAAACCTCGGAGGGCCTGATTCGAGTCCGAGTACGAATACAGGGAAAGGAGATTGGAGATTGAAGACACTTGACGCATCCTCATGACCTTGCACAGTACTCTATCGGGTCCATATTCGATAACCTTACCCTTAAGTCGCGCCTCAGACTTCCTGCAACTTTGCCCCGTGGTTTGAGATAAGGCTGCTGGATCGCACATGTTCGTTAGACTCTCTCCCTTGGTTCCTATATCTCCATGTCTGTTGCAGCTCCTAGTCCGACATGCGGACAAAAGAAGTACCGACCAAATAGCGACAAGAAAAATCCAACAACTCAGACCGATCACCTCCTCCGCGGCCCAGTCGGTGACGACCCTCCTCTTATCATCCCCGTGCCTACCATCCCCCACTTCCCATCCATGATATCAATATCCACCCCAAAGTACCCATAGAGACTATAAAACAGCGCGATACCCCTGAACGCACTCGTCACGATGCCATATGTCAGCCGCCGAGCTGGCGGTGCCCAATCATCCATAACCATGATAACCTCCCCATACGACTGCACGTATTTGTTGAATCTCAGAAAACCGTCTTGCTTGTTTTTAACGACCGTGGCGAAGATATCGGCGAGGGCTTCGATGATGCAGAGGTCCGTCTCGGTTTGGTACACGAGGGATTTGTAGTTGGAGAAGCGGAGGGAGGTCGAGGTGCCGGGGACGCGAAGGGTGACTGCGTTGTTTGGAGGCGTCCTAGCCTGGGATTCAACTGGAGTCATAACAATGGTAGGATTGGCTCACCTGAAATTACTGAAATTGTTGGTGGAGCTGAGGGTGAGGTTGGTGACTGGAGGAGCAGCAACGGTGGGTGTGTAAAGCTGACAGACGGCGATGCAGAGAGCCACCACTGCGAGCTTCATCGTGCTTGACGCTCTGTACTAGAGGGGTTAATTCCGAACCCGGGAGGAAGCGTTGAGGCAATGGACAGGTTGAGGTTTGTCATTGTTGGTCGAATTGTGAAGAATGCTCCTCGTAATCTGTCGTGAGCCAACTTTGTCGCGACCTCGGTACGCCAACGTACTGGCGATATCCGATCTTCGCGACGAATGGCTGTCCTAGGTCTAGACCAAATGTTTAACATTTACGCGACGTGCAGTTCAGAGAATATGAGAAGCAATTGCAGCAAACATTGCGTTGGCCGACGACGTCTTAATCGATCTTGAAACATTCCAAGAACAGGGACGGTTTCCTGCCTCAATCTCCCCAACTCGCCACTGTGCGAGAACGAATTTTCATACTCAAGCCTCACGACTTAGACGAGTACTGCAAGGTCGATAAGCCACAAGATCCAATAAAACCTTAAATCCTAGACGGATTTCGAAGCTCTAGTCACGGGAAGGACGATCAAAGCCATTTCCAAATCTTCACTAGGTAAGTCGCGTGACCGTGAACCAGAAGATGGACTGAGTAGTAGTCTTCCCATAATTGTAAGAAGAGAAGCCACGGAAAGCCCGTGATGGTGCTGTAACGGTGCTCCAAGATATCTGATCTCAGCATCTGCCTGCGTCCAGACTTGAGATCAAATATTGGAGGCCTGACCAGCGTCGAACGCGATAGACATAAGTGACCTGACATGAAAGTGGAAGAAGAGAAGAGAGAAATCGAAGCTCGATTGCATATCGCTCACTATACGACTTGAAAAGAAGCTAAAACATTCTGAATGCAACGACGTCAGCAAAACACCACTGACGTCTAGATTAATATGAAGCCCTACAACTTTGAGCATACTTCTATAGCGGGGTCTATAAATGAAAGGCATATCAGACGTATCTTATTAGCTATCTTTCTGAGACCAATCGCTGATATATATAATACAAGAGCTTTGCCCCCATTCTTCAGCCTATAACACAGGTGGAAATTGCTGGACGCTTTCCTGTTCCCCAGAATGCCTCGTCCTGATATTCATGCTTTACTTGCTGACCTTGAACACGTTGAACGTGCCATTTGGCGTACGCTGATATCCAGTTCCGAACATGACATAATCCTGGACAATGGCAATGCCTCCCTGCCAGTAAGTATCCAGCGTCGTTTCCTTGATGATAGCCCCTGTGTGCTTGTTCAGGGGAAGCAGGGTACCTGGAGGTGTCTTCTGCAAGATTCCCACAAACGGCCCTGAAACTCCGACAAGGACCACGTCGTTGACGACCGAGGGCGGCACAAGCGACGAGCTATTGCGCGGTACCGGAGTTTCCCACAAAATCTTTCCATTGCTCAAAGACGCCGCGCCAAATACACCGTTCCAAAGTTTGGTGCCGTCCTGCAGCTGCCATGGCGTGCCCAGCGTATTGACGGCTGTGTAGTAGATTGCACTGCTGTCCACAGCGACGCCCCAGATCAAGCCGCCTTCGGTGCCGTCCGGGCTCGTAGCGGTGGCCCAGAAGAGTTTGCCGTCCTGCGCAGAAAGCCCGTAAAGATTGCCGTTCTTCTGCCCTATGACGATAGTATCTTCGCCGGACGGTGTGTTTGGAGACGCAGGGATGAATGTTGGTGCCATACCGAAATCAGCGTCGGGGCCAGGATTGGGCGGACATGCGCCGGGATTAATCGTTGTAAAGCCTGGAAGACATGCTAGGTTCCATGCATCCAGAGGGTTGAATTCACGAAACCATGCAATGTGCCCGGTTGCGGTGTCGAAAGCGATGACGGATTCCTGGTAGAGACCTGGAGGTGCGCAAGGGTCTGTGGTGTTTTGTGAGTTGGTGGCAGTCGTATTGGCTGTCTTATTCCGGCAAGCTGTGTACGAGTCGGGTACAGAATAGACATTGCCAGTGCCTATGAGAACTCGATTACGTGCCGGATCAATGGCAGGCTGAGAACCCCAGACGGCGCCCCCGGAGAAGTTCGACCCAAGAGGAACCATTGTCTGCGTCCACAGGAGTCTAAAGTGACCGTGCTGGAATACTAGACCGTTCATATTTCCGACGAACGAGCAGCATACGTACCCAGGGATGAAACCCGCTACAGATTCTTCGTCGCTGGCGGTTCCCACGAATATCCTGCCCTGCCACTCAGTCGGCGACATTGTGATAACTGCAGTTGGATGGTCATTCAACTGGATCTGGTCTACTAGCTTCCCGTTTCGCTTGTCAACGGCGAGGAGGAGTGCATTGGCTTGTGTTCCCAGGATGAGCACGTTGCCACTCAACGTGGGCGTTGTGCGTGAGCCAGTGTTCACGATTGTGCGAAGCTGAGTAGGTACTGGCCTGTATGCCAAAGAGATCTCTGAAATGTTTGTCTGCCAGAGCACCTTGCACTTGTTGTAGTCAAGTGCCACCAAAAGGCCACTCCAGGTGGGGTAATACACAATGCCGTCGACAACGAGGGGCGTGGCACTTACTCCTTTGGAGTACTCCTTCTGGCAGACTGGATGAAGAGAGGCGACATTGGCTGCGTTGACTACAGCGTCCGGGGCTGCCAGACGGTTATTGTAGACGTCGGCACCCCAGCCAAGCCAATTACCATTGCTTTGTCTTGGTGGGCCATGCTGATCGTAATCTCCCTCTTGCAATCCACCGGCGTCCGAAGTGATTACTGAGCTACGAGCGACGGAGCTGAGAGCGCCAAGCGGTACAAAAGCAGCTACCAGTAGGAAAGAAAACATTCTAGAGCCAATCATGATCAAGACAGAAGTACCTGCCTTGAGAGTATATCTATAAAGAGACCAAGTGAGCAGAGTCAAAGCAGAGCTTCGTCACAGGCTATGTCAGGATGCAGGGGCCTGAGACGCAAACAGGAGGGTACATTCTCCCTTGTAAGCATCCTGTGAAACCTATGCATGTTCGCGGAGTATAGTAGGACTGACGCAAGCTTGAGGGTAGTCGACACCAACGTAGGACTAATCGAATAGGGAAGGGGGAAGCGATGAGCTCGTAAGATGATTTTGTGCAAGATGCTGACAGGCGCAACGAGTGAAAGGATACTTGAGTCTAAAGACTGTGCTAGGGCAACGCCTCGCCCAGTCCTCCGTTTGAAGGGACGACTGCGATTGGCTGTTCCTGGACCTGGACTGGCGTACCTCCTCAGGTCAGAGAAACATTGATTTCTCGCCGTCCTTGGGGTTTGCAAATGGACTGACGAGATGCGACTATCCATACCAGCCTCCAGCTCCGACCTCGTAATGCCACTTGTCAACGACAGTTCGAAGCGAACCGATTTTTGGCAGATGACGAAGAAGTGCAACATCTCCATCGTTGAGTTCCGTCTCGGTTCGTGGTAGCCGAAGGAAATCTTGGCGCATATTGATCGGGCTTAGCCTACGGCAGGAACTGGACCACTTCGCCTTATGTTGCCCTTCCAGAAAGGCCCCACTTTGATCTCCCACCAGCTCTTCCTTTCACCATTCATACTTCATGGGATCACTTTAGCCTTATCCCTTCGGACCGTATGCGGTGCAATTGATGGCCGAACTTCCCCAGACCGGAACCCGCGGACCAGGACATGGTCGGCGGGGAAATCTTGAGCGAACACAGCCGAGAGATCCATCGGCTCGTTCAGAGTGACGATGGTCATGCGGGGGTCATGCAGGCATCCTGCACATGCAAGGTTGAGAAGTCGGGGAAGCTCGGATGACGAAGACTCAAGTCAGGTGCAGAGCATCCACCGGGACTCACGGGGATAATGCACTTCTAGTCCGATGCATCTGCAAGTGGGAGGGAGCAAAGGGAGTCGAAGCGAGCACGTGGGACATCGGTACTCTTTTATCCATTGAAAGGTACTTAGCCGAGGGTAAGCAGACAGCCAAGGGGCAAAGAGATTAGCTTAGAGGAGGAGCAGTGGTGATGAAATCGGCCTCGTCCGGGCCTGTACAGGGAGGGTTCGGGGAGGGGAAGTGAACTTTCCGTATACCAAGGTGGAGGAGCGACCGGCTTCTGTATGTACCGGACATGGTGTACAGCGGGATTATAATTTCATTGATTCCTCCACAGGATTCTTCGCTGAGAAGCATTGGATAGTTAACTTGACGCGTCATACATCAATTGTTTCGTTGATCGTACGCTACGTCATTGGCTTCAAGCTCCAGCCAATTTGTGCCAGTCTACAGCTGATCGATCCTGCCCAAGAGCCACTCAAGATGGCGATAAGTGACTCGTGGCTGGAATTCAGGCTGCATGTGCCCAGCCAGATAACTCTCGGCCCACATCAGTCCCCGCTCATAGTGCTGAACTCCCATGATGCCTTGCGGTCCGTCAAGTCCATCGGCACCGTTCGCCGCGAAGACGGCCGCATATTGCAGGTCGGGAAGCTGGATGTCGATGGGGGTCGCAGGCTGCTGGTCGAAGCCTAGCTTGCCATTCCACGTCATGTTCTGGATCGCCATCAAGGTCCCGTTGGTGATGATGATCATGTCGAAATCCCCGTTGCTGACAAGAACACGGTTGGTAGCTTCGATGACTTGCGGCAGGACCTTTTGGATAGGATCGGCAGAGAAATCGCCCTCGGCCTCGGGGCCACCGGTATAGTAACCACCGGCCGATTTGTTGCCACCGACGAAGACAGGATGAGTAGAACACTCTGCCCAGTCGACGTACTGTGGAGCGTGCAGTGCCGCTTTCACGTCGGAGCGGTTGAAGTAGACATCGGCACCCTCTGGCGTGTACACAAGCTGCGTGGGAAAGCCGATGACATCCCACAGCAGGGGACACTGCTGATTGATTTCGTAAATGTCAAAGCAGGGATTGATTTCCAGTAGGGCGTTGTCAAGCAGGCTGAAGACGTCGCAGCTCGCTTCGGAAGTCAAGTTCAAGTATTTCGACGGCTGGTAACCTGAAGCTGGAAAGGTGAGGTACTTCTCCCTAAGCGCAGCATATCCGCACGACTGGTCGAGTTTCTCCATCTGGGCGAGGAATGTATCATTAAGGTTGAGAATGTCTTGGTGAGCTTGCACAAAGGGAACAGCGACAACTTCTTCTTGAGTGTACGTGAAGTCACCAATGACTGGGTCGTACATCAAGGCGCCTTGAAGCACGTGTAACATTAGCAAAAAAATTCTGCCTTCGCTCATTGACACTTACCAGAAAGGTCGTAGTAAGTTTTATCTTTCTCGTCCAACATGGCAGCGGAGATATAGGGCACGTATCGACCAGCATAACTTTCGCCCGTAACATATATCTTGAAATTCTTAATCCCGAATGCCTTTTCAAAGTTCTTGAAGAAATGGATGAAGTCCTGAGCGATCTCTTCCTCGGACGTGGCCGTTATATCTCCAATTGAGTAGCCTGTGCCGACTGGTTGCTCAACCCTGTTGCATAAGTTAGCCTCCATTTAAGCGATCCTTGAGCGTGCTCTGGCCAAGAAATTTCGGCTAGGAATGTCGTACCATAGCATGTTGGTCAAATTAACCCACGAGCTAGATCTGTCAGTAGAGGTCTGTAGACTTGAGACGCCTGGTACACACTAAGGATTCTCGACCGGGGCATAGGTTCCCGGCTGCCATAGGAATCTACCCATCTCTTGCAAGAAACCTTCGAGCGAGGAACACCCGGGGCCACCGTTGAGCCAGATTGTCACCTCGTCAACCGGCTTCCCGATTGTAGGTTCGAAGAGGAAGAAGAGTGCTCTCGACGTGTTGCTTTCCGATATCGGCATAAGCCCAGAGTACATCTCTCCGACGTCGAAATTGACCTCCGGGAGCGACTCGACAACATATTCTGCATAGATCAGTAAGTTACGTTGGAGGTAGAAAGAGGATCACAAACTCTGACTGGCCGTGGTGTTGAATCGACGAGCTGGCTTAGGCTTCGCAGTACCATTCGTAGCACGCTCTGTGAGTCTGTCGCGGGTCGCCTCTCGCACTATCGCTCGAGCCCTGTCTTGTGCCCTTCGTGATCTGGAGCCCAGACTGGGTCGTCCGGCGGCAAGAGCTCCATCCACCACCAAGGCGGCGAAAACCAGTGACGTACACAATTTCTGAAATAACATTCTGAGGATGTCGCAACAAGTTCCGCAAGCCGAAAAGGATGCGATGAAGAGAAAGATGAGAAGGGAAGTACTCGTTCATATGTATGGCTTACATTGGTAGAGTATCGCTGCGAGGGACAGCAACCCCTCTTGAAGGTTACCTCATCCCAGAGTACAAGGCACATCCGCCTTCCCAAAAGATCATAGTACCTTTGATAACATCAAGCCATTGCAGGTATGCCTGCTTCAGTCTAGGATCAAAGCTCCGACGTCCTGTAGCCATGATAGGCCATCCATTGCATACCCTCAGTGTAGATCCACAGACCGACGAGAAAGCTCATGCATGATGCAGCTATTGCGCAAGCTTTCATGCATGCTCTGGTCCTCATCTGTGACGACCAGAAAAGGTTGGTAGATAACCAGCCTCGGTCGCATCTCGAGTGAGATCCACTCCCTCTTTCCCATCAACATCTGCGGGAACATCGAACAACCACTTCGATGGCCCACTCCACGGATAAGGATTCAATGTCGTGCAAGATAGGTTTCATGGAAGGAAGGGGTCGGTTTCCTCCAGTCCAAAGTACAGAAAATTGTCGCACCTTCCTATCTAGTCATAGCGGAGCAGGATACTGACGGCAAGAACGGCAGCGTTAGACAACGGAACTGTGGCATCCGCAATTCTTGGCACGACTGACAAGCTGCAAGATGATGCAGCGCTCCTTCTGGCCATCACTAAGGCAAGTACCACTATCCATCTTGAATAGTCAGTGTCTTGATCAAGTACGAATCAGCCGCAGATCCCGGCGATCTCTTCCGGCTCGGACAAACTGACGGCCCGAGCCACGGGCGAAGTCCTTTACTCGCAACCTGAATCGCATCGTTACCGCGTCAACGTTCTCACTCACGTCCCATGCGACCAACTCCATAGACTAATTGTGTATTTTGTGCTTCCCCTATGACTGTCGTTTCGGACAGATATCCCTTAATGCCACGATAAGCAGGATGTACTATCTCCCCAGCTCTGACCAGTCGATTATCAGGCTAAGATAGAAATATCTTATAAAGCGCTCACAGACTTACTGGGCCTTCTATTGATGTTCGAGTCAAATGGAGTCACATGCCCAGGAAGGCGCCTTGAATGCGTACGGGCCACGCACGTAATCGTGCCAAGTACACTAAATAGAGCCTTGATCTTCCGACGTAGTTGGCGCAGTCTGGCCTATGCTCGTCAAAGCTATCCTCCCAGTCTCTCTCCACAGTTCGAGAGTCCATGATATTTCGTAAGGAACTGTTTCAGAGAAACGTCTCCAAGACACCATTGTGTTGTAGCGTGCATTGCCACTCAGCTGGACATCATCCAAGATTTTGGAAAGGGAATGCCGTAGTAACTGGGATGAGCAGCTGAGGAGCAAGTATCCCGGTTTCGACAGGGAAGATCTGAACCAATCCATCACCATGCTCAACCACCAGGATCACGTCAGTATGTCCATGTCAGGCCGGCTTTGGCGATTGAGTCAGGCGGTGGAAATAGCACTCATTCTCGAGGAGCGATGGGCGGCGGAAGACTTGTTGCAGAAGTACATTACTGATTTCATGGCCGTCAGAGAGCATTATGATGAGCGTGGGCATTGAATTGCTGCGGGTCGCCAGGTCTGGGCTCTGCTGGGTGGTGGCTTCCTGGCTAAGGCATTGCATGTGTCGGAGGAAGCGATTGCCAAGTATGTCGATTGTGTGCTCGAAATACTCACACAGCGTTTTGACATTAGGCCTCAACGCCCATGCAAGGGTAAGAGTATCAAGGAGATGGTCGAGCTGCCGGACAAAATCTGGTCAGAAATCAAGCCGTTAGAACCCGATAATTCAGAACTAGTAAACTACGGCGAGGCTGTTCCAGCAACCTTCACGCACAAAGGTGTAAGTGAGGACGAAAGAGCCGAGATGGAGAAACGGCTCGAGATTCAGCTTCCGACGGACTTTAAAGAATTTCTTTCCTCGAGGAACGGGTTCTATCATGACAAGCGGATTGGTAATAACAATTTGTTCACAGACGCGTCGCATATGGTTTGGGAGCAAGGCCCCTATGGATTCGAACTCATGTGCTGGGAAGAGCTCTCAATTGCGTTCCTTCGTTACTTCGAATGACCCAAACCATTTAAGGGTATACAGACCGGCAGTGGTCTTGACGAAGGACGGCAGTTATTGATTGAGCCTCGATCAGTCAAGGAGGCGATTATGGAATTTGACAGGAAATAAATATGAAAATTCAGTTGAAGGGACGAAGAGGGTTCTGGAGAGGGCTGCCACAGACTTTTTTGGAGGTTTGGAACAACTGAGGGAGATGGAGTGGATAGTGAATGTTTCGTATCACTGGAATACTGGGTCCGTGTCATATGGGTACGTCAATGCTCCAAGTCCCATACGAACCAAATCCATAACCGGCCTGATAGCTCTTTCCAAATATTTCTTGAGGATCTGCTACTACAAGCGCAGGAACGTCTACAGAAGGTCAAGCACAATGGTGAAAAGGTAGAGAGAACCAAAGAGCTCCGTGAGTACAAGGAAGGAATAGAAAGAATCGAGATCGCGCTAATGAAGGTGACGAAAGTAGCGATAGCGACGAAGGTGCGGGTGAAGACAACGAGAGGAATGAGCCTAGCGACGGTAAGAACGCAGACAAGGAAGAAGGGATAGGGGAAAACGAGCTAGAGTCTAAGGACTATGGAGAAGATAAGGCGGAAACAGTAAGCAAGTGAATGCGGAGCATAGACAATATGGACAATGGTGGAAGTGGAGCGACATCGAACACTAAAGGCAGAACTCACACACAACGCGATGTACACCTTGCCTGAGGAATCAGGAATAATCTTTATTGACGATTGGTTACCAATGCAGACATTTGCATTCCTCGCCAATGTCGGCCGGTCATTCATTGTTATTGTCGCACGACTTACCTCCTCCACTCTTATATTTTCATCGCTCAAAAGGACTCCGAAGGTCTAAAGCTCTGCGTTTCGAACGTTCGACATGTTACTTGCAGTCATACTCTTGCAGGCTATTTGGTCCCGAAAGATCTGGGCCCAAGCCAGTCTACCAGCCTGTGCCGTATGTTTTCCTACTGAATCCATGCAGGGCTCTCCAGCCATTTGTTGACAAAGCTTACTTGACCAAGGAAATCTGCCTCGAAAGTTCGACACCGGCACAAGGCAAGTGCTCGAACGTGGACATTGGTTGTCTGTGCAGTAACGTCGAGTATATCGATATACTTGCTTGCTGCCTGTCCAAGACTTGTAATGCTGCTGATCAGCAAGGTATGGTCATCCCCTGGGGCATCTTTATTGATAACGAAAGCTTACTGGCTTCCAGTTGCTCAAGCTTTTAATCAAGCCCTATGCGCCGGCGTCAATGTCATTATCCCAAATTTCCTTGGTTGCGGAAATGCTTCTACCACCAGATCATCTGCAGTAGTCGGGCCTGCATCAACCACCGTTCATCAAGCCGGCATCGAACTGGCAGTCACCGTGCCCACTACAGGCGCAGTCGCTAACTTTAACGGTCACGCGCTCTTGACTGGCACATGTTCGATCGCACACCCAGTGCTTGCGACAGTCGACAATGGTGGCTTGATGGAGTATCCTAGACTTGGTTGTTCGAATGAAGATCCGGGGTGTTGCCCTTTCGATATTCACGTCGGTGGCCCGTTGAGTGTGTGCCCAGAGGACTATACGACGACCAGCGGAGCGTGCTGCCCATCGTAAGCTAGCTATTCGAAAATGAAGTGACGAGGACTATCGTAGCTGACTCAACCATGCAGAGGCTGGTCCGTGTACACTTCTGATCTTGCAGGCCAGACGCCTTGTTATACCACGACGCCCTTGGAGCTTGCAACGTCCACCACACTCAACATCAATCAACGAGACGTCGCAACTTTTACGTCGGTATCATCCGGACCTGTACCAACAATGCTCCAGAAGCGCCAATCCTTGCAAGCAGTCCACGTTATATCAACGCATCTCTTCACTCTGAGATATAATCTAGTACCCGCTAAGAAAGCGTCTCTTTCTCAGGGAGCAAAGGCAGGCATTGCGGTCGGTGCAACGATTGGAGGGTTGCTGATCATTGGCCTCTTGACCTTCTTCTTCTCAGGGATGATGCGCCGGCGCCGTGAACGGAGAGCTGCTGCAGCAGCCGCCGCATTTGCTGCCAACTCGGGAATTGCAAGCCCAATGACAGGATACTCAACACATCCAGCTTCTACGTTTCATGGACAGGTTGGAATGAACGGCCATGCCGGGAGATTTGTGCCGCAAGGTATGCACCCATCTATGTCGAATCAAGCAACAAAACCATCGTCACGGAATGGGGCGTCTCCACCGCCAGTAAATGCAACGCCCATGGAATTGCCTGCTGCTGAGCCGGTCGCACATCCGACTGCGTCGCCAGAAGCAAGAGCTGCTTTTCAAGGTGGAGCGGGCCCGCTAGAACAGCATCCTTTTTACAGCCCCACAGGAGGAGATCTTACTTAATCTGGATCCTTATCGATGTTCAAGGCGTATTTTTGTGTCCTTTATTGGTGTACCGTTGCTTCCACAGAATCAGGTCGAGTCAAGTGGAGCCTAAGCAAGCTCGTGACTCCAACTTGTAACAGGTATCCGGGGCTAGCCTGATCGTTATCTCTATGTGCCACTACTACAAGTAATCCCCTCACTTCCCCATCACCGGAGAATCTTCGAAGAATACATACGTTCTGTTCCCGTTCACCTCATGCAATATTCCGAATCTTGGGCATATCCGAGCTGTAGCGTACGTGAGTCTTAAAATCTTTCACACCACGTGTGCATGCTAGGTCAATGATTTCGGGCAAAATCCCGTATGCCAATGTCTCGGTTGTGAGGAGCTCCTCCGCATCCAGCTCAGGCTGTGATTCATTACGTACACCCTTCACGACCCCATCTTCTAGACCGACGGCCAGGCATTTGTCCGGCTGCAAGTTGCCCCAGAATGGCCTTTGACTTGTGTAAGAGGATGCACAGATGGTAGGACCGATGATCTAACCGTGTATCAAAGAACACTTGGATCCAGGAGCAGTCGTCGACGTGGGAGCCATCTTCGGGCCGGCCAGACTCGGGTGAGGCTGGAGGCATTCCAAGAGGCTGCACATGTCCATAAATTGCTCCATGCTGGTGTTACATCTTCAGTCTCGATTTCCCTCTGATGCAGATCTCGGTGATGGTCTTGGTCGAGGTAGCGAGGTAGGCTTAGTGGAGCTTTCCGCACTGATGAATCTAGACGTGGGAGGCCCGTTGGACACTTGACCCCATTGATTCAATCCTTAAGATACTTCGATCGTGGTCTAGCTGTCACGCCATTGCGTCGTCCTACTAAGCATACAGATCAGCTGAGGCCAGAGCGCAACGGCAGGAAATGACAGGGACAGAACGTGGTAAGCGTTGTCAATTCCACAAATCGGTGCATATCAACTGGCCTAATGACTACCGACCATTTTCTGTGGTGGAAGGCCACAAGACGTAGAAAAGCGGCCATAGCTGCGCAAACTTAGGAACGACGGAGAGGGAGAATTATCGATACTTTTATTCCTTGGCGTTCGCGGAGGGCAGGACGGGCCGAGGGGCGCGGAATCACTCGCCAGATTGCGACAGCACTTTTTCGTCCCTGTTGTTCTCCACCTCAAGCCTATTTGTTGTGACAGCAAAGGCTGCCTGACCCTCAAGGACTGCTTCAAAGTAGTTGGGAAGACACTTGTGCCTAACATGAGACGCAGCGCTCACGCATGTCAAAGCACGAGATGACATGGTCCTAACCAAGATGTGGTCACAGATTCGCTGCACCCCCGCAATGCATCACCAGCAGGATGCGAGAGGGTCAGGCATCCGAGCTCGAGCGCAGTATCATCTCCTGCGAGGAATCACTTGCTCTTTCGAGGGTGCTGTAGTACTCTACCGGTAGCGTTCAGTGTTCTGATCATCTGGACATGTCCAGTAGGGCTGCCTGGTAAAGGTCGGTAAACTCTCACTCACGGCAAACTTCATCGCAATGTCTACAAAAGTACAGCGTATGAACCTTGGTCTTACTCTCTTCTCTGTACGTTGTGTCAATATGTCCGCATGCTTAATATCGTCCTCCATTTGCTCACAAGAATGCAATTGTTCTTGTCTCGGTACTCGAGCTGCAGTGCTACTATCCTTGCCCGGTTCTCCAGGTCCGTGCCGACCCTCCCCCCTCAAGAGTTGCTTTGCCTCCTTTGTTTCATCTCTGCTCAATCGCTCGGTGTGGAGCTACTGGCGCGTCACACACGTGAGCCTAAGCGCTTGGACCGAGCATCTCTACGCTCAGGTACATGTCTCTACACCACATCTACCTGGTTTGGAAGATGTGAGATCCTTGCCACATTGAGAACAGTCTAAGTCTTCGCTGGTCACAGCATCGTCTCCTACAGCTTAGCCAGAACTGCCTTCTCCCCTAGTGGGAAGGTCTGTGAGCAGGCCTGGCCTGGCATAATCCTCGGTTTCTGTTACACCTTTGCCATGACCACTGCATCGCTCGGGCTTCTTGTCAATGGCTATCCAAAATGTCCCCCCCCCCCTTCAGGTGGTCATGTCACTCATTCCTAACGCTAGAAATCTGAAAAGGGGTCATGGGGGCTTCCGTGCCATCACACGACAAAGCTATATAATTCGTCTTTGCCCTCTCCTGTCGCCTTCTCCCCAAAATCTAGCTTGCCACCCACCTATCGGGCCATCAGTCCAATACTTGATTTCCTTGCTATGTATCTCTCAGCTTTATTACTCCTTGGATTGTCATCAAGGTTCAGTACAGCTACTTATGTGCTTGAGGACAATTACACGCCCGATGCCTTCTTCGGCATGTTCAGCTTCTTTACGGTACGTAGGACATCATAGATAGACTTACAATAGGGTCAGCTCACAATTGCTCAAGGGGTCTGACCCTACACATGGCTATGTCACCTTTGTGGATCAGCCAACGGCTGCGAGCGACAGCCTCATAAACAGCAGTAACAACCAGGTGTACATCGGTGTCGATAGCACGAACGTCGCCTCGGGTACTGGGCGCAAGAGTATCAGGATCACGAGCAACAAGTCATACAACCATGGCTTATTTATTCTTGACCTCGCGCACATGCCTGGTGGCATCTGCGGCACATGGCCCGCCTAGTAAGTCCTTCTCTAGAGCCTAGAGTATCCAGCTCACATATCTAAGCTGGCTCGTCGGCCCCGATTGGCCAAATGAAGGCGAGATCGACATCATCGAAGGCGTCAATGACGGCGCCCATAATGCCATGACATTGCATACATCGGATGGCTGTTCAATCACAGACGACGGTCGCTTCACCGGCACTCTTGGCTCCACCAATTGCTATGTCAATGCTCCAGGCCAGAGTGCCAATGTCGGCTGTGACATTCAGAACCAGGACACACAGTCCTATGGCAACGAGTTCAATGCCATTAGCGGTGGAGTCATTGCTACCGAATGGACGAGCTCCGACATCAACATCTGGTTCTTTCCAAGGGGAACAACCCCTCCCGACATTACGACTGGCAACCCGAATCCTGCAACATGGAAGGAACCAGTGGCACAATTCCAGGGCAATTGCGACCTCGACAGTCATTTCAAAAACCAGCAGATTGTACTCCTCCCTATCTCCACCTGAGAGCTCAGGAACTAACATACACAAAGGTCTTCGATACCACCTTCTGCGGTGACTGGGCCGGCAATGTTTGGGGTACTAGCGCTAAATGCGCCTCCCTTGGCCCGTCATGCCAAGATTACGTTCAGAACAACCCAGCTGCCTTTGCAGATGCTTACTGGCGAATCAATTCACTTCAGGTTTATCAAGCGGCTGGTCCAGTCCAGGCTCTCGCGCATAGTGCCGCCATCGAAGGCAAGAATCATACTCTTCCTCTGCTTACCACGCCGTTGGCTATGGGAGGTGGGTTGCCTCCGAGAGAGCAGAAGAAGATGCAAAAGCCTCAGTGAGGCTTGTCAGCTTTTGACGCTGCAGTGAGCAGGGGTGAGTTGACTGGACATAGCCGCAGCAGGAGGCGAAAATTGTATATGATCTACCAGACAGGACTTGTATTTCTTTGACATGTTTCTGGAACCATTTATCAATTACATTCCGTCGCTGTTGCTGTCTCGCCGTGTTTAGTAAACATCTTATCGCAAACCTTACTTATACGTTATCAGATCTCTCCCCCCTTAGACTCCCTTCAACTCTGTGGCCCCCCTAACATTATCTTGTCGCTGTATTGGCCCCGCTATTAAGTTCATTAGATACTTGGCCTCGGGCGCCATCTAGGCATGAGCAGGACAATATGCCAAAAGTCCCGATGCCAGAGTGCTTCCTAGATGGCGTTGAGTAGATAAGTGATTGACAATCCGGGTGATGGAATCAATGATTCGGGTGGCACAACTTTTGGAGTATGAGTAGCGTTCTGGGCCACGATTCTGGCGTGTGATTAGGACTTTATCGTTTATTTTGAAATCCTATGTAAGGTAGCTATCCGATTATAAAAAGGTGAGGTGGTGCTAGGCCTCAGGAATCAGCCCTAGGCATGCCCTAAAAATTTACGTCATCAGACGAAAACGATGTACTGCCTTAATATTTGAGTATTTACACTCCTAGACAACTTTTTGACGACATCAGGGGGCATGGCTCAGTGGTAGAGCGTCCGCTTTGCATTTATGAGGCTCCCAGCACGCTGACCGGTGTGTTTGGGGCCCGAATACTGACTAAGTATGCGGAAGGTCCGGGTTTCGATCACCCGTGCCTCCATGATTTTGGTTTTTGCTCCAATTGACGAACAGCGATCAAATCCTTCGGCATTGGGGTTTTATTGTTGGCAAAAGTTGCTCCACAGAGCTGGGGGGGCGGGGGGGGGTTGATCGCAAGTTTCGTTCGTTGCCGAGATTCGGCGCTTGATTAGCGGAGCGCATCGGCAAAAGGAGCTTTCTCCGGCAAACCGTTCCCATTGCACTGAAGTTTTGTGTCTGATCTATTTTGCATTGAGGCTGCAGCACTAGGATGAGCTTCAATCGTTGTCACTGCTTCTGGCTTCTTCATCTAGTTGCGATCCTGTCACTTGCTGGAGTAGTACGTGCATCAATTGGTGACCGCTTACCAGAGTTCCGAGACTGTCTATATGTCTGTTCCAACCCCTCAGACTAGACATGAGCCTGGCTAAAAGTGAAGATAGGGATGCTTCAAGACGAATTGTGTACCAGGCCCTTTTCCCGTACGTGAATATATTCGTGAGTGGACCGATTGCCCAACTTGGCTACTTTGCTAATCTAATAATCCCACCAGCGCTGCACCACCGCCTCCTGTTCTGGGAGTGCCAGAGCAATTGCGACTATGTATGCCAGCATATCATCACGGAGCTTCGTCTGAGCCGGGAACCTCCGGAGCCGATTGTACAGTACCACGGCAAATGGCCCTTCCAACGCTTTCTAGGCATGCAGGAGCCTTTCTCCGTCCTGTTCTCCCTTTTCAACCTCCTCGCCCACCGCAATGGCCTTGCGAAGCTCCTCGAAAGTATACCAGCAGGCTACCCTCTCCGAAGATACTACATAGCCTTCAGCTACATTGGGATGGCGAGCTGGGTATTCAGCATGATCTTTCACACACGAGACTTCAATATGACGGAAAAGCTGGACTACTTTGCAGCTGGGGCTAGTGTGCTCTATGGACTATACTACGCCCCGATCCGCATCTTTCGGCTGGACGAGAAGAAGCCGCCCATCAAGCAGACGTTGCTGCGGCTCTGGACGCTCACGTGCATCCTACTCTACATGGCGCATGTGTCGTATCTGACACTGGTGAGATGGGACTATACATACAACATGGCGGCCAACGTGGCAGTTGGGGTGCTACAGAACATCCTATGGAGCGCTTTCAGTGTCCGGACCTATCAAAAGCTGAAGAAGCCATGGGCGGCGTGGCCCGGGTTGATCGTGGCATTGGTCGTCTCGGCCATGAGCTTGGAGCTGTTGGACTTTCCGCCATGGTGGGGATTTATCGATGCGCACAGCTTGTGGCATCTGGGGACTGTGGGACCGACGATATGGTGGTACAAGTAAGTCTTGAGAATTCATCGTTGCTGCGTTCATTGTGCCTGACAAGTCGGCTTAGCTTCTTGGTGAAAGATGCGCAACAAAACATGGCCGGTCAAAGATTGAAGGCCTGAGGAAGCTGCTGTATCCACGACACCGCGTCGCCCGCGGCCCATAGCATGACTTCTCCTTCCACACCGTATCTGTGGAGCCGAGGAAGCCTTCTCATCCTTCGCTGACCGCTGCGTTGTGGGCTCGTCAAAGCGTCAAATCCTTCTCCTACAATTAGGATGGTAAAATGGTTCGGCCAAGGAAGGTCTAAACGCGGTTTGTGCAACGAACGGAGGTATCCGCGGTTCTCCAACGTACCTTGCAGGGCATGATGCCGCTGACCGGATCTCGACGATGACCAGCATGGGCGATGCTGGGCGATGCTGCAGGACAACGCATTGAGCCAGGGAAGGAATGCGGGGGAATCGTCCGTGCCAATCTCCCGCTAACCCCATCCGAACAAGCGTGCATCCACGGAGTGTGGGGGTGGCTGCTTTTCAAGCTTCTCACCAGAACGTCAATTCCGTTGGCAATTACCTTACATCTGCGAATCTTTCCTTTATCTCTCTTTCCTCCTCACCTCCTTTCTTTCACAATTCTCGTTGTCCGTCTGAATCCATGGCTTCACAGCATCCCATCGTCGCGGGCTCAGTCAGGTTCACAAAGCCCGCAGATCAGGCTTTTCAATATGGCACAGCTGGGGTGAGTCAAAGCGCCCTGACCATTGATACTGGACGCTTATCAGTGCTGCGTTCAGTTTCGCATGAAAGCGTGAGTAGTACCACCAGGATCTCCTAGTACTTGTTTCGTTCTGCCAAGCATACAGAAGGCTGAAAGCTGCCATTGGCCACAGTTCGCTACTTGATTCCGTCGTCTACCGGGTTGGGTTGCTGGCAGCCTTGCGGTCAAGAAAACTCAATGGCCAAATCATTGGAGTTATGATCACGGCTAGCCACAACCCTCCTGACGATAATGGCGTCAAGCTTGTCGACCCAATGGTGTGTTCGACCTTCTCCCGTGCAATGTTGCGTGCTTGCTGACGCCGGCTTGCATAGGGAGAGATGCTCGAGGTGTGATCCATACAGCCAATTCTACACAGGTGACCCCCATTGACACATCAGCTAGAGTTCATGGGAAATCCATGCCACAATCCTAGCCAATGCTATTGACGACCAGACCCTCCTGCAAGCCTACCATCAGCTGGAGGAAGACTTTAGGATAAAACCTGGGGCCAAATCCCGAGTCATCTTCGCCCGCGATACTCGAGCCTCTGGACCGCGTCTCGTCTCTGCGCTTACCGAAGCATTGGAAGCCACCGGCACCGAGTCGACAGACTATAAGATTCTTACCACACCTCAATTACATTACCTCACCCGCTGTCTCAACACGAAAGGCACACAGTACGAGTATGGGGAGCCAACAGAGCAAGGATATTATGAGAAACTCGCTGCCGCGTTCAAGACAGCCATGCAAGGCAAGAAATTCAATGGCTCCGTCACAGTCGATTGTGCCAACGGGGTTGGTGGCCCCAAGCTCCTCGAACTTATCAAACACCTACCATCATCTTCGGAAGGCGGTCTCGAGATCAAAGTTGTCAATGACGATGTCGTCGACCCCGAACGACTCAACCGCTTCTGCGGTGCCGACTATGTCAAGACCGGCCAACGCGCTCCTCCCTCCTCCCAAGCCGCCCCCCTAGCCCGCTGCGCCTCTCTCGACGGCGATGCCGATCGCATAGTCTACTATTTCCTCGATTCCGACAATAGCTTCCGCCTCCTTGACGGCGACCGCATTGCCACTCTCGCCGCGCTCTTCATCGGGGATCTGATACGCTTGGCTGGTCTGACCGAAAAGCTGCAAGTTGGCGTGGTGGAGACCGCGTACGCCAACGGCGCGAGCACAGCCTACATCACCAACGACCTCAAGCTGCCTGTCGTGTGCACATCCACAGGCGTCAAGCACCTACACCACGCCGCCACGAAGTTCGACGTGGGTGTCTACTTCGAAGCTAACGGCCACGGCACCGTGGTGTTCTCCGACCTCGCGCTGAAGCGCCTGGTGAAGTACGAGCCCAAATCTCCGGCGCAGTTCTCTGCCTTCACCACCCTCCACGCACTCACAAAACTCATCAACCAAACGGTTGGGGACGCACTCTCGGATCTCCTCCTAGTGGAAGTGATCCTCGCGCACAAAGGCTGGGGCCCGAAAGAGTGGGATCAAACGTATACGGACCTCCCCAATCGGCTCGTAAGGGTCGAAGTTGTGGACCGGAATATCTTCAAGGCGGTCGATGCGGAGCGGAGGCTGGAGAAGCCGGATGGGGCGCAGGGGATGATTGATGCGCTGGTGGGGAAGTACAAGCAGGGAAGAGCGTTCGCGAGGGCAAGCGGGACGGAGGACGCAGTGAGGGTGTATGCGGAGGCGGCGACGAGAGGGGAAGCGGACGATTTGGCGGCCAAGGTGGCGGGGGTGGTGAAGCAGTTTGGGGTTTGAGATGATTGGAAAGAGGCGCATGAAGTATGATGAGGTGACGGGCAAGGAATAGGGCTTGGGGTGGGGATCGGTGTGTATCATGATTGTACGACTGGGATGGGGCGAATCAAAAGTTTGTGATTTCGAGAGATGACTTCTCTCGCTGCCGGTTGGCGTTCGATGGCGGCATTCAGTACACCATAGGAACCAACAACCGGCCCAAAAAGGCGATAGCATATATATAGCATGCGCTGGCACCCAAGGATGCTAATAAATATGCTTGCCAGTCCCAACGTGGTCCACGCTGCTGCGTTGATCGTTCTTGCGATGCTGCAACTGAACCACCAATATTCCGGAACATCGGCTGGCTGCTTTGGAAATTATTAGGTGTTACGGGTTATTCTGTTGACGAGACATTCACTCCTTTAATCAATCGCTTCTGGGTTCAGTCAGCCACTGGGATCAGGGTTGTGGAATAGTGGCTCTAATGTAGACAGCTAATCTTGCACTGCAGATCAGGCGTTCCACGCACTATAACTCCAGAGTTGCGCGCAACTGCTTCTCTTCTACTCTCTAGAGCCCATCACTTGTCTCTATCCCTGCTGTCCCACCACCAGGCCCTTCCTTCCCAAGCAACTTCGACCTCATCCCCGTCATCTCCTCCAAATCAACGCCATCGAGAACGCCACTATCCGTTAGCTTCCCCCTCCTGAAGATAATGCGCGGTCTCCTCTTCCCTCTCACAGCCAACCCCCCATACGTACTCGCCTCCACCTTCAGCCTCATTGCAAACCCTTTCTCCGGCTTATAACGCACAACAACCGCAAAAGCCGGCTGCTCATAGATGCCGCTGCTCGTGACCTCGTTCTCAGCCATCGACCACTTCGCCCCCGTCTGGTCGCCGACCATGCGCCCATGCACGAGATGCAAGCCCTCGCGCACGAACGTCTTCTCCACGCCCACTTCAACCCCCACCCCCACGGCAGCGGGATCCACGTACCCTTTGATGCCGTGCTTCTGAGCCGCGGTCTGGATATGCCCCCGGATGAGCTCGGGGTGGAGGCGCAGCACCAGCGGCCGAAAAACCCCCCCTCCGTCACTGTCGTCGCTGTCACCGTCTGAGGTCTCGTCAACTTGGGCGATGTCGCTGAAGTCTGCTTCGGTGGTCGCGCTCCGGAAGCGGAACCAGCCCCGCCCTCCGCCTTTGGGGCAGAAGTCGACTTGGATGTGGATCAGGCAAGCGGGTTTGCCGGCGAAGGTGCCGAAGAGGGCGGTCTTGATGCGGGCGGAGAGCTCGGAGTCGCCGAGGCGGCCTTCTTGGATGAGTTGTTGCTCGGAGGGGCGATACTTCTTGTCGGGTTCGTTCTCCTTGTGGCGGAAGCTGAATAGCTCGTCGTTTGAGGCGGCTGGTTCGAGGGCGAGGGAGAGTTCGAGGTCTGGCTCATAGGCGACTGTGTCGGGGTGCTCCATGATGTATGCTCAACTGGAGTCAGATCACGCAATAGCGCTGTGCTCACAGGTCTGCATCAGTTGCAGTGCCCAACGTGGGTGGAGGCTCAGTTCTTTTTGGCACGTCAGGGCTTGTTGGCGAGGACGAAGTACCCTTTACGTTTGCATTCGTTATCACTTGCCAAGATGCCGGTGTTTGATTATGCAGGCGATGCCTCAATGGAAAGATCTCATTGGAAAGATCTCACCAGGCTGCAGATACGTGCAGCCGAGGCCTATAAAACAGTACCACTGCAGTTCCCGCTTCACGATTGGGCAAGTACGAGGCCCACAACCATCCTGCAGGTATGGCCTGATCGAGATCCACAATCATACTTCTAGCTCTCACATCAATTGAACTACAGCGCCATGTCCTCGCCGCATCGGACTGGACGCATTGTCTATGTACATAACGGAGAATGATATTCTTGGCTACGAGATCGCTCCATGACAGCCCAAACCCGATCACAGCGTTGTCTACGCGAAAATTCGATCAAGTCAAGATGGCCGAGGAATCGAGTAACGAGGAAAAAAGTGACTCCATGGGATCCATCATCTGTCCACCAGGCTCCCTGGATGCCCGAAAATTCAGATATGGCGATATCCGTTCGCTCCATCATACCCTAGATACTCCAGCAGCCGCTCGGTTGGAGGAAGCCGCTCTCTGCTGCTGCTTGCGAGACTTCGATTCAGCGGTGGCAATTTTCGATGCCTTTCCGGTTGAGTCGCTCAACCACCCAGTTATCGCCTACTATCATAGTCAGGTTTACTGGTTGCAATGGCGGCTCTTCAAGTGTGCAGACATCCTTGAGGGAGCATTGACTGCGGCGAACCAGTTCCTACCGCAGTTCGGAGATACTGGTATCTGTACCTTACTTCGTGTATTTCGCGGCTCGGTACAGTACTATGCCGAAGGCCATTTCACTCTGATGCGAGATGCCATGAGAGAAACAAAAAGTTGGCTGTTCGACGTGCCTATTCAGCAGTACACAGACGTTCAGGTACCTCCCCAATAGCATCATGTAGGTATGAAATAAGCTTGCCATTTGACCTAGTCTTTTAGGTTCACTGTCTTGTCCGATATTACCTGATGCTTCTTATTGTGGACAACGTCACAACAGACTTTGATTCGAGTTTTTTCGAACGTATCCCATATGGGTGGAACCAGAAGGCTCCAACAAGACTAACACCACTTCGCGAACACCTGCAAAGTACAGGCCGACTAACAGAAGCTCGCACCGTCTTAGATACAGAGCTTGGCCTGTGCGCAGATCCTGAAGACCAATTGAGTGCAGGTAGGTCGTTACTGGAAGCTTGTTCTACGCATACAACATATGAACCGATCTGGTGGATTACTGGCAGAGCCAAGCTGAGACATGCCCAAATACTGCAAGTAGTTGGTCAATCCCAAGAAGCCCGACAGCAACTCGACTCTGCCTGGGAATCTTTGACGCAAGTCGGCGCCCCGGGCAAAAGCAACAGGGCCGAGCTCTTTGCTCGATTGCAGGAGCTGAAAGTCTTTTCGCAGATAATTGACGATGGCTTATCTACTGACGGTGCCGGTCTATTAGAGCGATACAAGGTCTTGTCGAACGATCCTCATGTGCAAAGGGACGCCTACATATTATCCACGGTGCTGACCCGTGCTTTAATTGTCGCCGTAGCCATCATCGAAAAGGACCCGAGCTCCTTCAACAGAGAGGTATTTTGGAAGTGGTCGACAAAGACCGAAACGCTACTGGAAGAGATTGGTGATATTGCCAATCTGTACATCAACCGTCTTGCGACTGGCGACATTGCTTGCGCACAATTCGGCGACTTCGGTGCTATCATCAAGTGGCACCAGCAATTTGACGCAAAGTATCTAAAATTCAAATTGTGGCGATCAAAGATAAACGCGAAGAAAACCCTTCAAATTATATATACGCGGATCGTGAATCAAGATCAAGCTATGAAGATCATAATAGATATGAAAAACATCTCCGCAGACCAAGACAATTTCTGGAGCGAAGAGGGTTTTAGACCCCAATGTGAAGTATCTTCGCAAGGTGCGACCGACAAAATTGATCAGAGGTTTTTGCCCGTTGCGTTCCAGACCGAATTCTCGAGGCCGAGAGATTGGCTTTCCGGTTTCTCGAAAAGTCTTCCTGCACAGTTCATCAATACGTGGGATATGCGCCGGATTGAGGTGGGCTCCGACAGAATCAAAACTTCTACTGAAGTGGAAGAAGTGTTACTCGCACTCATGAGGGATGATTTCGCCAATGGGGTACTGAGCAGGAACGACCTACAGGCTCTATACAGCGGGTTGTTCTCTCAGGATGCCAGTCACAGCTTGGAAGAATCCATGGACCATCTCGCATTTCTCAATACCATAACCCCGGAAGGATTATCGACAATATTGTATGGGACAGCTACCTCTCCTACTCCTGAAAAACAATGGGCGGAGATATTCGAAATACTTTCGGTATGGCTTCTACAAAAATCTGCTAGACCTGAGAACAAGCGACATTTCCTGCTGCACCAGATTCAATACTACAGACAGAGCAAACTTTGGCACTCAAACAGCTCCTATGAGACCAACGCAGCTGAATCGCAAAGGCTGATAGACTTGGTTCCTCGCCTCAACAAGCCGGTACAAGACCAAGTGTCTTCCAATATCCCGCACTTGAGGAGTCTTGTGGCATCGGCGAAGGTTTTCCTGTATATGCAGAAGAACAACCATCCTTTCTTTGACATTGAATGCCCAGAGTTTGCCGAAGTCCTTGGTCTTTACCAGCAATGCCTTGAGGAAAACCATGGGAATAACCGATTCATTCGCGAGGTCTATACACAGGTGAACATCGCCCAACTCTACTTCCATGCCGCTTTCAGGCTCAACCAGCAAGCCATTGACCCCTTCTTCCAGGCTTTGGACAAGGCATTGACCACGCTAGATAAAGTCAGAGACGGGTGGCGGGCTCTAGAGGGATGGGAGCGGGTGCAAAGTCTCACGCTAGCTTTGGAAGACCGAATGATAATGACCATCAGTCCCTGGGCGGTTGCTGTCCTCAGTCAATTCCCAGACACCCATGGCGAGGTGAGGAATAACATGATCTGGACCATGATTCAGGTGGCGAAATCCATGGGGTTAGGATGGCTGCTGGAGATTAATGCAGGGATTGTCCGCGACTCCGAAGGAGACACTACGACTGGAGCCAGCAAGAATACCGGCAACCAAGAGGTGGACAAGCGCGTGAATTGTGCCCCTCACCAGCCACTCGAGGACATTGAAGATAGACATGTCGACGCTGGAGATGCAGAAGACTCGCCTGAGTTGAAGACGGTTGAAGCCGAACCGAAGCAAGCTCCCGATGATCAGAAAATCCCCAATGACATTAACGCGCAATCAGTACCAGGTCAAGACTCGGAGCTTGCAGCAAGGGACACTAACAAGCCGGGCGATAATGACGAAGCTCCGGATACGACAATCGAAGACATGCAGGCAAAGCTCCAGCAGTTGAGTGACATTGGCGGCAGCGCGGTCTTCGTAGATTGGTACAACGGAACATCTCGTCTTCAACCCTTCGCCAAACCGCTCATCGCAACCATCTCACCTGGCGAGAAACCCAAATGTTACATTGCAGACATCACGTGGGAGACAATTGACGAAGTTGTCAAGGAATTCATCCACCTGGACACAAGCGACCTCAAGAAAAGGAAGAACTACAAAATCCTATACAAGCTGAACCCCCTGATAGAACCACTGCAAAAGCTCTCTCAACCAGGCCAAGTCCTGGTCTTCTCCCCCTGCGGCAACCTTCACCGCATCCCTCTGCACGCTCTAAAAATCGACGGCGAAGCGCTCATCCACCGCAACCCCATCGTCTACACCAGCAGTCTCAGCGCCCTCATCACCGCCTTCGAAACCCGCCAGCGCACCCAAACGGCGCCCACCACCACCACATCCCAACCCCCCCCCTCCCCTCCGCACCGCCATCTACGGCGCTCCCCCCACCCCCACCGGCATCGCAGCCCTGCACGCCACCGCCCTGAACTTCGCCACCCAACCCCACACCACCACCGCCTTCACCGCCAACCTTCAGTCCCCCGGCCTGCACCTCGTGCAATACCACGGCCACGCGCACTTCTCAGCCACCGCCCCCATGGACCAAAGCCTCGCATTCGCAGACCGCCACTTGACTTTGCGGGATATGTTCGATATCCCGCCCGGGCGCGGCCGAGGCTTCCATGCCACGCTGCTGGGCTGCGGCAGTGGGGCGAGCACGACGGCGAGGACGGATGATGTTATTGGCTTGGTGCCGGGGTTTTTTCAGGCTGGGCCGCGAGCGCGGTGGGGTCGCTGTGGCCGTTTGCGGATGGGGATGCGGCGCTGTATTCGGAGTATTTCTACGGCGATGCGCATGGAGTTGGGAAGGGGGGTGGAGAGGTGTTGGAGAAGGACGTTGAGGGGATGAGGATTAAGGAGGGGGAAGGAGGTAGGGAAGCGGGGATGGAGGGGGTTTGGAATTTGGCGAAGGCGAATCAGAGGGCGGTGCTGAAGATTAGGGAGCTGAAGCCGGAGCTGTATCATTGGGGGGCGTTTGTGCTGAGTGGGTGGTGGATGATGCGGGTGCCCCATTTGGGAAGAAGGGATGGAGATGGAGTGGCTGCCTGAGGTTGAACGGGTTTGCAGGGATGGAGTCGGGTGCGAGTTTCGTGGCTGGGATGTGCTCGAGAAGGGTAGGAAACAGCTGAAGAAGAGTGAGATAGGAAAATGTTTCTCGAGCATCCGCTATATATACGAACACAGTCCTGGGAATCGCCGACACTCTTCTCAATTCTTTCAGAGAGATCTGAATATCATGATGGCCCCCCCTGCCGCAGCGGAAAGGAATGCAACCCACGACACGCGGTATCGACGCTAGGAAAAGAATGTTCCCCTCGCCCCCTTCTGGTAAGGGCTACGGAGTTTGAGCTTCTTTCTTCCAGCGTATTAGAGAGGAGAGGAGAGGGAAGGGGATAGCTGGTGCGTCTACACCTTCAGAAAGAAAGAGTGTCTTGGCGAGAGGGAGCTTTGGTAAGTGGCTGGGTCTTCTTCAAGCAGATCGGTATTCGGTGCGGGGGTGATATACGGGGGAGTTTGAGAGGGGAGGGGCCGAGGTTCGAGAGGAAGGATGGAGGGGCATATGGATATTTAGGGGTATGCACTTTTACGCATAGGTGGGCTTTGGAGGTGGGCGGATTTGAATATGGAGAAGGTCAGGCAGGGAATGTTGGTTATGGGACTTTTTTGGGGGAGTTTTTGGGGGGGGCTGGGGTGGGTAGGTTCGAGTAACGGGCGATGGGGAGGAGATATGTGGCAGCTGTGAGAGGGGGGATCTACGATTTCCGCTGAGAAGAGTTGCGGAAGGTTGTGGCTTGAGCTATTGGTGGATTAGGGTTTCTGACTGGAAGAGAAAAAAAGATTACTTGCTGAGAAGTATGGATCTGTGGATTGAAGGATAATAGATAGCCAGAATGCATTCGCTGGGTTTTTGATATTTTGATTCCTCTGCGCAGCAGGCCAGTATGTATATAGCCTGTAAGTAACGCTTGCTTGCTTGCTCCCGCTCCCCAGATCGGTGGGAATCTTGGGAGTTCGAAGAGATTTATTCTGACCCCCAAGTGATGATTGACTCGGCTGTGCTTCTGCCTACTGATCGTAAGGGCGTAGAACGTCGAGAGTTGTGCGAGCTGTTTCTCTCCCCTTGGAAACCCCCTTTATTTGTTCCAGTCCCACCTCATGGAGGAGTGATAAGGGGAGTGGGTTGCGGTCAGAGCGCTCATGCGTAGAGCAATAACTGTCTGGAATTGCTGTGAGCTTGGTGGAGGAAAGCGATCTCTGCATTCTGGCACCTCCGTTTTTGGTTTGTGGAAAGGGCGTCGTTTGATGGTGGGAAGCAGGCTCTGGTTGCTTGCCATTTCCGCTGGCTCAGTGGCCAGGAGGTAAAGTCGGGGTCCGCGGATTACTGAAGGAAAGGTAGATGAGTTCGTACAGTACAGAGAACCGAGATCACGTGATATGCTTAGCTCGAAGGCCTATGCTAGTCTCGCTATCCGGTTGGCTAAGTCGACGAGTCAAAGCCCACAGAGTACAAAAGGGACGGTGAACGAGCTCACACAGAGGACTGAGATATCGTGATATGCTTAGCTTGTGGCCTTCCCCTTGCTGCCGGCCATCCACCTTCATCATCCGCCTACTGTGAGGTGAGATCCGTGCGAAGCACGACGTTAGCGCGAGATGCAAGGATCTCCTCTGAGCCAACCAAGAGGGAAGGCTCTCTTGAGTCCCACCCGATCTCATCCCTTTTCCCGGTCGGGCAGCTCCGCCCTCTGCGCTTGCCGTGGCCAGCCTGGTAGCTCCGCCATAGGGGCTTGTCGTCCATGAACCTCATGCCTAACCGTATCTTTTCTGTCAAGCCCTTCGTACATAGCCTGACCGTTCTGAGGTTCGTCGCCCTCGACTGGCGGCTTTCTTTTTTTTGCTCGTTTTCCCAGGTAGTATGCCGCAGCGGCGATAAGCAATGCAGCGATGAGGGCGCCGATGCCGATACCGGCTTTGGCGCCTGGTGTTAGGCTATTTGAGGACGATTGGGGCGAGGCTGTTGAGGTTGAAGGAGGGGGTAAGGATGTCGTGAGGGAGGTCGATGCGGTGCTACTGCTGCTTGACGTGGAGGGCTGAAAGGCGGTCTTTGACAAGGTGGATGGCGGCTGGGATGTCAATGTAGCGAATGTGATTGGGCCTACCGCTGATACTACGGGGGTAGTTGATCTTGTATAACTGCTGGGCGTGGCAAGCTGACTCGGGGATGTTGATGCTGAAGATCGCGTCGTGGCTGTGGAAGGGCCGCCCGGCGGTGTCGAGCTGACGAAAATTGTCCCAGTGATCGTTATTGTGCCAGCTACAGGGGTGACGACTGACGGCTGGCCAGTGACAACGCCGAGGGTGTTGGTTTGATCGAGAATGGATGTGGGTCCGCTTGTCTGATTGACTGGTTGTCAGCGTACTGCGCTCGTGGTTGAAGTAAGGCAAATTTCAAAACAAGAATCTCTAGGCAACGAAGAGACATGCAATATGGCTACATCAATCGAAGTATGGGCGCGACAAGAGACGTACAGATGCTGAAATAAACATCATTAGGGGATCTGGCATTTTTGGCACTTCTGCGACGGCGACGGGAATCAATACGAGGAGGCAATGAAAGTCCAGTCAGGATGGTAACATCAAGAGTGCTTCTAGGTAATTCCTAGAAGTCTGGAAGACAGGAAGTATTGCATAGGGTGTCTGGAAGACAGGAAGAAGCGAAGGTAGAAGTAAAGCTACGATTGAACATTTGGATCAAGATGAGCCAGGAGGCCAGGCTCTTAGGATATTCTGAGGTTGAGATTTGCGGGGCCCCCAAAAAGCAAATGCAAGAAAAACCCTTTTGAGAATAGATCTTCCTAGAGTGCAGGAGAACCGCGATTAACGAGCCAATAACTCTCGATTGGCGGTCAAAGTCCGAGGAGGCTGTCACGACTCCACGAGAGGCGCTTAACCTTTGGCAGCCCGGCGTTGTGATAATGCTGTGCAGCGGTGGATATTGGTACTTCTTCCCTTCAAAGCACTCCAGCGCCTATGGAAACTCATGTCCCTCCAAGTTGTCGTGCATGGGATTGATAGCGTCCAGTACAGATGGAATAAAAGGGTTCGTTGGGACACAGATCAAAGATAGTAGGTGCAAAATATTCTCGTCAGACGTACTTTAGGGTCTTCGAACCACTTTAGAGTCGGGTAGGCGTACACCTCCACGTTCTCAGAGCCAGTGCCTATGATCTTAAGCAACAGGCTCCAAGTTCTGTGGAAACATAGCTATCTTTGCTCGCAACTGCACAACAGCTAGGTCAATATCTGCGTTCATTAGCATCCGTATTAGGCCTTCACACTAGATCACCATTTTCGGCTAGGATCGAGGGCTATCCCTCCTCCCTATCCATATCCTCTCTTCCTAGTTTGCCCCCTTTCACCGGCCCAACGGGCCGCCTACCTCTCAATGTAGCCCCCCGAGTTCCTCTCTTTTCATGCAATTCCTTCATCTCCCGGATTGCCACTCTTGCAGCCTCCTCAACCCTCTCACCCAAGACATCCACCTCCTCCCTATCCACAGCGTACTCCTCCAACTTCTTCCCCAACGCGCTCTCAATCCTCTGCCAGATGTCAATATCATACTGGGTGACCATGCTTATCGCGTGCCCACTCTTCCCTGCTCTTGCAGTCCTTCCGACGCGATGAATGTATGTTTTGGAGTCGGGTGGTAGGTCGAAATTCAGCACAAGATCGACGGACGGGACGTCCAAACCACGAGCAGCAACGTCGGTCGCGACCAGAATGTCCCTGCTTCTGGATCTGAACTTTCCAAGGGCGCCCAATCGTGCGCTTTGTGAAAGTTGGCCATGAAGTGGGATAGCGCCGAATCCAAGACTGCGGAGAAGTATTGATATTCGCTGCGTTTCATTTACGGTGCGTGTGAAGATAATGCAGGAAGCGCCGGCGAAAGGTGCGCTGAGCAAGTGGGCGAGGTAACGATCTTTGTACTTGTGGGGGATGAAGATATACGATTGGAGTAGTGTGCTGACTGTCTGATACTTGTCCGTACTGACAGACACCCGCAATGGGTTTTTCAAAGAGGCCCGCTGAAGCGATTCGACTTTCGAGGTCATTGTTGCGGAGAAAAGGTATGTGTGGCGGGTTTCCCGTGGAAGGACCTTTAAGATCTTGTCGATTATGGTACCAAAGTCAAGGTCTAGGAGACGGTCTGCTTCATCCATAACCAGGTATTTGAGATGTTTGAGGGAGAATCCTTTGGTGTTCTCGAGGTGGTCAAGAAGACGCCCGGGCGTAGCGACGACAATGTGGGGCTTCTTGCCCAGAGCGATAGCTTGGGGTACCATGTCCATCCCACCAACGATAACGGCGGTACGTACTGATATAAGCGAACCAAGCGCATCGAAAGCTTGGGATATCTGGTAGGCGAGCTCGCGTGTGGGAGCCATGACGAGGCCGAAGAGTGGTTGGGGTTTGTCCATCAATGCTGGTGTTCGTCAGTCATGAAGGTTTGGAGGGACTGCGGATAGGTCCTACCGTGCAGAATAGGGAGAGCAAAGGCAGCAGTTTTGCCGCTGCCCGTCTCTGCAAGCCCTATGAGATCTCGTCCTTGTAGCGCAAGTGGAATGGCCTGCTCTTGGATTGGAGTGGGGCTTTTGTAGCCCAAAGCCTCGCAGGCTTCACATAGGGACTCTAGTACACCAAGATCCCTGAAAGATTTCGTTGTTGGGCCTTTTGGCGCAGACTCCAAAGATCCAGCTTCGCTTTCAGACTGCTGGAGATTGTCCACTGAGGCAAGAGATTCAGATGCTTGTGAGGTTGGCCTAGACCGCAGCTTCTGCACAGGATTGGTAGGGCCATCGAGCTTCCGCCTCTTGGTTTTAGACATGTCTGTATACGCGGACTGTTCAAAACAGTTATGGCACGGGGAATGGAATTACACGGTGGTGGTGGTGGCTTAAAGTAAAGTAGACACACGAAGTGCCAAGGCTGTAGGGCTAAGCGAGACTTCCAAGCATGGATCGCGCTAATCTTATCGATAAGTCGAATTGTCCTAAATCTTGCAAATTTCTTTCCTCCAAATCTTGCATTGACTGTGGTATTCAACATTCGGGAAGATGGCGCGTCGTCGTACGAAAAAGCACACGCACGTAGGTGCGCAAAATGGTTCCTCTAGCAGTGTCAGACCCACTACATCGTCAAGCCGAAACCCGAAAAGCATGGTCATTCGGATCGGAGCGGGCGAAGTTGGCCCCAGTGTTAGCCAGCTGGTGAAGGATGTCCGAGCGATGATGGAGCCTGAGACGGCCAGTAGGTTGAAGGTAGGTCCGCTGACAAGGCCGTCTAATGGCATACCTAAGCCATTGTGAATAGGAACGCAAATCGAACAGGCTGCGAGACTACACAACCATGGCCGGTCCTCTCGGTGTATCCCATCTCCTCCTCTTCTCCCGATCGAACACCGGCAACACAAATCTGCGCTTAGCTCTCACTCCTCGAGGTCCTACCCTACACTTCCGTGTGGACAGGTATTCCCTGGCCAAGGACGTGCAAAAAGCCCAAAAGTACCCTAAAAGCAGTCGCCAGGAATATCTTACCCCGCCTCTTCTTGTCATGAATAACTTCATCTCGCCACCTTCACCGAATGGCTCGGAAGCCACTTTCCCGAAACATCTCGAGACACTTACAACCACCATCTTTCAATCTCTCTTCCCTCCCATATTTCCTCAGTCAACACCACTTTCCAGCATTCGCCGAGTTTTACTCCTCAATCGAGAGTTGACCAAGTCTTCGTCTGATTCATCTTCTGCAGACCCTGGTCACTATACCATCAATTTACGACATTATGCCATCATGACGAAACGTACAGGACTATCAAGGGGAATTCGAAAGCTGAATGCGGCTGATCGGCTCAGTAGGGAGCGTAAAAAGAAGGGTGGGTTCCTCAACCTTGGTCGCCTTGATGATGTCGCAGACTATCTACTCGATCCCTCAGCAGCTGGCGGCGGATTTACATCTGGCAGCGAGAGCGAGGTCGAGACGGACGCCGAAGTCGAGGTAATGGAGACAAACGCAAGGAAAGTCCTGAGTAAAAAGCAAGTCAATGATATGCGAAGCAAAAACGTGAAAGTGGGTCAGCCTGGAGCAACGGCGGTGGAGAAGAGGGGCGTCAAGGTGGTTGAGATCGGGCCAAGGATGAAACTAAGAATGACGAAGGTTGAAGAGGGCGTCTGCGGAGGGAAGGTCATGTGGCACGAATACTTGAGTAAAAGCAAGGAAGAGGTGAAGGAAATGGAGAAGGTTTGGGATACGCGACGGCGGGAGAAGGAGGAGAGGAGAAAGATTCAAAGAGGAAACGTTGAGCGAAAGCGGGAGGACAAGGGCGGAAAGCTGGGTAATGGGGCCGAGGATGGTCAGGAGGAGGAGCAATTCTCAGATGAAAATGATTGGGGTGATGATGGTTTGGGGGATGACGAGGACATGGCCACCGATGACCGCAATGAAGGTGTAGCTGTTGGCTAAGATCATTCGATGTGCTTGAACAGGCCTTGCAGAAAGCATCCGCAGCGATGGTGGATGGTGCCTTCCATCTTCGATAAAAACATGCACTTGCAGCCAACTGCGAATCAAGAAGCACCGAGTTATCCTGTGGGTTCTTTCTTGCAGCGCCACTCTCTCCTCTTAAGGTCCCCAAACCAGTTCATTTCACCAAGCATTGCTTACTGGCTCGACTTTTTGGTTGCAGTTCCGCTCTTTTGGAACTCAAAATCTGGGCTTTCAAATGCTTTCGCGCGGTAACAGCGGCGCTGCCACTCGGCTGAGACGGGCAAAGTCAGCTTCAACCGTTCAGACCTACAGGCCTACTTCTAGTGACATTGTTGTGGATCCAGAGATAGCGTATCAGCACGCCCTCGTAGCAGCATCCGTCGCTTTTGAGCAAGCACATGGACGCGAGGCGAAGAGCAAGAGCAGCGGAGAACATGGTACCCGTCAGCCCCTGAGAGACCGACAAAGCGTTCGTTTCACAGGACCATCCGCAATACCACTTAAGCAACGATCCATTACCAGGAGGGATGCAGCAGATTACAGATCTAGTCTCGAAAGATCCGAAACCATCCCACATGCTCAACACTCACGGCGGGAACCAACCCTTCGCACGTCTGATAGCTTCGTGACTGCTCTGCCGGAACAGAATGAGGAGTATGTCGAGCAAAGAGTATCGTCCGTACCCTCATCATATCGGAGGCTTCGTAAGACTAAGTCTATGGTCAATCCCGATAAAAGCTCCGCTTTCTCACTAGCAAACGGCTTCTCCTGGACTAAAGGGCACCATTCATTCCGGCCACAACCTAACGATACTGACCCACGCTCCTCCCAAGACTCACGCCTCCGCAGGTCACTTTCTTTCCGGCGGCAATCGACCGCGTCTCCTGAACCACTTCGCAAGTCCATCGACCAGGACAAGGCTGTACAAATAGCGCGAGACCAATTCGTTCGCCAGTTAGAACAGCAAAGAGTGAGGGAGAAGACTTCTGTTGTGGATTTCGCTCAGAAACGCAAGTCCGCGAAGCCGTTTCGCCGGACTGTCCGCACGAGCAGTACCACCAGCTATGGCAGTGCTATCGCATCTCCTGCGACCGAAGCACTGGATCTCCCGAAGAACCAGGGCCTCGGACGTAAAGCGAGAAACATTTCCATTTCGCTCAAAAGCCGGTTGAAGCGGGTATTCCAGAAACCTTCTACCATTGAAAAGGTTATGCCAGCGCAACAGCTCGATGCAAGCCGTCCACACTTTGGAGACTTTATGTCGTCATTCAATGGCACCCAACAGCGCTACGACCATCACATTCCCTCGCCTGACGACAAAACCATACGGAGGATTGACTCTCGTGGTCCGACATTCCGCGAAACATCTGCCTTCGTCGAGCACAGTTCCCGACCGGGCAGCATCCGTAGCGTTGAAAACGGCGTCGGCGCCGAAAAGGATGAGTCTCGTGTCTCAAGCTGGGGAACCTCTACTGCGGCCAATTCTTTGGTAACGCTCCAGTCCAGAGAGAACAAGCGACTGTCCACCATCAATGAGGGAGCCCCGTACCAACCATCGTCCATCCGTTCGTACGGGGATTTGGGGCATAACTTGGCAACTTACACGGATCCGACACGTGACTTTAGTGCCGGGAGCCTCTACTCGAGGCTGAGGCGAGAGATTGCAAAGAACGAGCGTATGGCGAGGATCCGTGGAGAGACTTTAGATGAAGAGGAACACGCAGCAGGGGGCTTGAACTACGTCGCCAATCTCACGCCCAGAGGCTCCTCATTGGGCAACCAACAACGTGATGGAGTACGAATGTCAAAGTCTGTCATCTTCAATCCCACGTCGGTCATGAGCGGAAAGCAGTCCGAGGATTCCCAGCATACCCACATCATGATCCAAGATCCCACATCGCTGTCGACAGATTCGTTGCATGATTCGCTAGATCGTAGGGAAATTGGTGGTTCACCTTTGAAACGACCTCTCCACGAAGTCAAGTCAGCTTTCTTCCCACCGTCGATCCATCTTGAAAGGAACAGCACAAGCCCGTACAGGCAAGCGATGCGCGGCAGTAGTGAGTCGGACTCGACGCCCGTAAAGTCCGGAAAGGCCCTCAACCTCTCAAAGACAGGTACTGCCTGGAATGCGCAGTCACCGTTCCTCCAGGTCCGGAATTTTACCGATTCGGACAGCATTTACTCGCGCACTACCAGTGGGAACACGCCTGGAGCGAGTGACAGCCCATCATCAAGCTCAGAGAACGATGAACGGCCTGGTACAGCTGTCGTTGCAAGCAAACCGATGCGATGGGACCAGTCGTTATCTCCTTCGCACAACAGGAAGACATCTACCGTCCAGTCGAGCGGTGACTGGAAGAGGTGGTTGTCCACCGAGGTTGCGCAGCTGGAGCGGAAAGGCACGACCCATACACGGATTCATGACGGTTCATCGGTCAGCATTCTAGGACACAAAAGAGAGAAAGCGCAAATTAATGTTGATGATGTCGAGGTTGGTCGGCTGCGACTGACGAATGACACGCAGCCTATGGCACAACAGCAAGGCCTATCGCAAACTAAACCCATTCTGGCTCGTCAAGGTACCTCAGACTCGATGGTTGAGAGGTACCCTTTACTAGAGATTGGGGCACCACACCCGAACGCCCAGGGCGGGCAATCGCATTCGAAGACACCTGTGCCTACACAGTCACGAAAGCAGTCAGGTGCGGAGATAGAGAGTCCGCAGTCTATTCGTACCTTGAACCCAGCGACAGAGCTCCTTTCCAAGTCTTCCCGTCCATCACTGCAAAGTCAGGCCAGTAGCTTTACGATGCAGAAGCGCCATGGCATAAGCTTCATGTCTTCGCGTACCGGGTCATCAGACACGCTTCGCACACCAAGTCCTCGCATCGCTATCTCTCCAAAACCCAGCCTGAACTCAGGTGGTCCCCATAGTGGGGAAAGGGAAGCTCGCCTCCGTCGCATGCAAAGCAGCACTTCGCTGGACTCGCGTCGCAACCAGGAGAATCGACCCTTCGCTAGTAGTGAGACCAAGGGCTGCAACGAGGGACAGTTGAAGGGTGCAAGGCAACCTTTTTCGAACACGGGGTCTGCTAATGCGGTCGAGACAGAAGGAAGCCAAGGCCTGATTGACCGCTTTCTCAGCAACCGGCGAAGGGATATGAGGGTCAGTGAGGAAAGTGGTGTTGACCCGGCTTTTTTATGATGATTCGTAAATCACTCTACCTACAAATCGTGCCGTTCTTCCTATCGCAACGCACGTCTTGAAATCAACTCTCCACTATGGTCTGTGGGTGAACGCCATTTATACTTATCACGAAGCAGCGACCAAGCCGTATGGTCTCTAGAATTGGGGGCACAATGCTAAAGGGAAGCACCGAAAAGTATTACATTTGGTGGCTAAGCTTGTTCATTAAAAATACAACAAGTATGAGTAGTGGGCAGCATTGGCTATTAATCAGACCTTGGCTATAGATACTGCGGTACAACTACCCAGAGGAATCAGAGTACAAGTTTTTTCATACCGGTATTTCCATTTACACCCTCTTTGCTCAAAGTAAACATGACCGTCGATTCTAAATTCCACCAAGACAGTAGTGTTGCCGGCCTAGGGCTGAAGCGGTAGGGTTGGCAGGGTCAGCTGTTTGCATTGTTTGCCTTTGAGACCTGCCTTGCGCATTTTGAAGCTCCTTCTGCGCTTTACCAGGCTCTACCAAAAGGTACTGATTGACTATGCGCCTGAGTGCGCCTCTTCTGGGGACAATATTCTTACTGGTCTTACCTCTACCGACAACCGCAACATACGCCGACGAAGCCTACACAAACGATTTTCATCACGCACTCCTCGGTACTCCCCAATCCCAAACCACCTTCTTCCACCGCCCTTCAGCCGCCTCGAAAGCTTCGCTTCTATATACTCTGTCCGAAAAGCTTGTGCTTGGAGCCATCAATCCGAAAGATGGTTCGGTAGTATGGCGGCAGCGGCTCAGTGCTCGAAACGGTAGCACGGGCGGAGGACATCTGAAAGCTGGAGAGGCTGGGACAGTGATCGGTTCAGCCAATGACGAGGTACAGGCCTGGGACGCGGCTGACGGAAGGCTGGCATGGGGATGGCAGGGTGCTGGAAGTGTAAAGGGCCTGGAAGTTCTCGAGGGAGGCGGGCAAAGCGGTGTCCTGGTGTTCAGTGAAGAGGAGATTTCCAGAACTGTGGTCAGGAAGCTGGCAGCAGATAGTGGGAAAGTGGAATGGGAACATACGGAAGTAAGGTGGGTAGTCGAGGTCACCCCTTTCCGAGATTGTCGAAGTTCGTGGGCTGACGTTGTGAAGTGGAGACCAACCTTTCGGACTCTCGTCATCCTTAGACAAGGCCTACAGTATCTCCCTGCACTCAGCACTGTTGAAGGGCTACAAAATCAGGGTGACAGCCTTCGACACAACGACTGGCAAGCAAGGGACCCAGCATACTCTGAGCTCGGATAGCGAAGTCACCTCCGAAGATGAAATCCTGTACATTGGCTCGCAAGCTGCTTCGCCGCTACTTATCTGGACGGATAAGGCCTTGAAGGTTCTCAGAGTGAACATCCTAGGTACTAAACACGTCGCCACTATTAGCATCAGCAACGAAAGTAGAGAAGTCATCCAAAAGATCTATGTGCATGCACCTTGCGCCATTGGAGCTCCGGCTCACTTCCTGGTCCATTATCAAGCTGCAAAGAGCCATTGGGCGGAAGTATACCATGTCGAGCCGTCTACTGGAGCCACAACTAGGGCATATTCTCTACCGAAGGTCGAAGGCATGGGCGCTTTTTCGGCGAGCAATCAACGTAGTAAAGCATATTTTACGAGGCATACTGACTTTGACATTGCACTTGTACCTTCGACATCCGACGAGGTGCTCAATACATGGCCTCTACGACCAAGAAGTAATGGAGGTCTTGCCGATCCTCGTGGGCCGTTACACGCAGCGTCCGAGGTGATATCGAAAGGCTCTTCGAACTTTGCTGTCAGGTCGGCTTTGACATTGTCCTCCGGAGACTGGGAGCTTATTAGGAATGGCGAGCCTGTATGGATCAGGTCAGAATCCGTTGCTGGAGCGGTCGCTGCAGCGTGGTTCGACTTGGGTGCAGGAGATGGCCTTGCTCAGGAGCTAGCTGCTGAAGCTCGTGGTGGTATCCTTGGTATCTACGTACACAGGTTGAAACGACACGCTCGAGATCTCATCAAGTACCTCCCTGCATGGGTCGAAGGCTTGCCCAGCACGGTCATGAGTACACTTTCAGGCAATCCAACCCCCGCTGCTGCTCCACAAAGTCAGCGAGACAGCTTCGGCTTTGATAAGATCATCCTCATTGCCACAGAACGCGGGAGAGTCATGGCGCTGGAATCTGGCAATCAAGGGAAAGTCCTGTGGAACGTCAAGGCCGTCAACAAGGCGCCAAAAGAGCCATGGCATGTTCTTGGTATGGAGGTCGAAGACGGGGTTGCCCTGATCCGAGGTTCGGAGGGAGAATTCCTGCGTCTTAGAGCAATCACTGGAGAAATCCTACAGTATCAACCAGGAGGTTTGATATCCGCATTGAAGACATCTACGTTCGTTGTGGATACTTCTGGGAAAACGATCTCGATACCCTCGAATGATGATGGCTCTATAAAGGAAGTCCCGAAAAGTGAATTAGGAAATGGAACTGTCATCGTCACTCAGGGCGACGAAGGAATTGTGAGGGGTTGGTCAGTCTCCCAAGATGCTAATCCAGTCATCACCTGGGAATTCATACCCAGAGCAGACGAGAAAATATCAAGCATAACAAGCGCACCCTCTGGCGACCTCGTTGCATCGATTGGCAAAGCCCTTGGAGATCGAAACGTTTTGTACAAGTATCTCAACCCCAACCTCCTGGCCATAACCACACTACAACGTACGAGCTCCCGTGCTATAATATACCTTCTCGACTCAATCTCCGGCGACATCCTCTACAGCTCTGGCCAAGTTGGTGTTGATACATCGCAGCCTATCCCGCTGACCGTGGCCGAGAATTGGATAGCATACTCCCTGTACCTAAGTCCTGTGAGTAATGAGGCAGAAGCCTCTAACAAAGCCCCAACCACACCGAAAGGCCACCAGCTCATCGTCTCGGAACTGTTCGAATCACATGTCCCCAATGACCGCGGTCCTCTCGGCTCCTCATCCAATTCTTCCAGCATCCTCCCCAATACTGCCACGGGTGACGAAGTCACAACTTCACCCTACGCGATCTCCCAAGCCTATCTCCTCCCCGGACCCATCTCCAAGATCACTGCAACCTCCACGCTCCAGTCCATCACTCCACGATCCCTCATCTGCATCCTTCCGAACCTCAACGCCCTGATTTCAATCCCGCGCTCCGTCGCAGACCCCCGCCGCCCCGTCGGCCGCGATCCCACCCCGGCCGAGATCGAAGAGGGTCTCTTCCGACACGATGCCCAGCTGGACTTCGAGCCGAAGTGGATTCTCACCCACAAGCGCGAAGTAATGGGCTTGACGAACGTCATCACCACACCTTCGCTGCTGGAGAGCACAAGTCTGGTATTCGCGTACGGGGAGCTGGATGTCTTCGGAACGCGGATTGCGCCGATCGGAGGATTCGACATGTTAGGAAAGGGATTTAGTAGGTCCCAGCTCGTGGCCACGGTGGTGGGCTTGGCGGTGGTGACCGGTGCTTTGGCGCCCATGGTGAGTGCCCGAAACAGAATCTCAAGGGTTCTACTTTTCTTCTTGGATGCCCGCTGATACGGCGAATAGATACGCAAAAAGCAGATCGATGCGTTGTGGACGTCTTGAGAGTGCGCGTTTGCCCCTTCTGTACATGCTTCGGATAACGTAGGACCTGCGCACATACCCAACGGCCGCCACAAGTCAAATGGGAGATCAAGAAAGAGTCGTCTGTACCACGAGCGGCGGCGTATCTCGTGTCGTCACCTCTCCCTCCCCTATTTCGTGCTACAAATGGTAGTCCGCATAAGTATTCTACGTCGATCATCGCCTGTATGGTATCAATGTAAGGTAGTGTTGAGACAGGGCTACCTGTTTCCAATAAATCGAAAAAGCATGCAGTTGCGCAGGAATCAGGACGAAAATTGGCGCATCAAGGCCCTCCATAATAAAATCTTCACTGTGTGATTCTCTACCTCAGTATTGACAGCCGAAAGCATGGCCCAAGCCAGCTTTCCTAACAATATCTTTCATTTATCGCCCCGCCTCTTGATTGATCCTTCTCCCCCCCTCCTCATAATTTCGTTCCATTGATGGAAGAGACATTCTCAGCCTGCCACACGTTCGAAAGGCAGATGCGATTCGTTTCCTGATCGAATTGGCAGTCTCCCTTACCCTTGCGGGCCCAGGAATATTCTCAACGGCGTAGACGTGCTGATGGGTCTGAGAAGCAATAGCCCTTGGAACTCACGGTCCCGCCTCTCGGCTAAAAGTGACTTCTTAGCGAACGGGATGGGTGGTAAGACCAAGATATCGGGGTCGAGGAGTTTTTGCCTATGTTCCCCTTTCTTCTTGGATTCCGTTGCGAGTCGCGCAGCTAGAGTGGCTTTTTCACATCCCGTGGTATCTTGTTTTGCGTGCTTGATTTTGAGTGTCAAATGCTGTACCTGGAGCAGGCTCTTGATACTCAGCTGGAGGGGACAATTCGTGCCTTCCTGCCCAGATGTGACGCTGTTGGAGTTATCGCTAGCGCAATCCCTTGGGATCGATAGCGCAATCCCATATATCGTGCGGAGCAGGTTTCTGTGCCGCAGTCGGGGAAGTGAAAAACGATTTGGCCTGCGAAACACATCTAAAATTTCACTTTGCAAATCTATTATCAACGCAATTGATAATATTACGACATCAAAATTCTACTGCTAATACAACTTGATATGCTCTACAATCTCTACATAATTTTAAGACATAAACTTCAAACGTGCGTTGTAGAATCAAGAGTCTAAAAATTCTTAAAATCTCGCTCAAACTATTTTGCAACATAGAAATCTACTTAATACGATATCGTGTCAAGCAAATTTCTATGTCGCAATTAAGAAGATGTTAAGATTTTAGTAAAATTATTACATAAATCGTGATTTTTCGAGCAATTGAATTAAAATCTCTTCTATCTATTTAATTAATATTCTAATTAGACAATATCTAAAGTCTTTAATATAATTGTATAATTTGCATATTTTGTAATTTTCTTCTTATTATAATATTTGCTCTAATTGGCGATCAAAGAATTGCAATAATTAATCGCATTAAAATTAATAAAAATATTGTTTAAATATCGCATCTAAAGAATATATTTAAGTGTTAAGTACGTAAGATAAAACGTAATATTAAGTTATATATCTTCGTTATCGCTTATTAATATTAAAGAGATTTTAATAAATTAATTGATAAAATAATAAAGAATAGTCTTCTAAATTATATTAATCTTTATTTTATTATTTATCTTAACAAGATATGTTTTTATCTATATAACGAATTTAATGTTATTGTTAATATCTATTATAAATAAAGCACTATAATGTGGAAAATAAGTTGTAGAAAATATACATTTCTTCTATAAAAGATGTTAAACTAAATATAGATATAATTGTTGTACAATTGTAGTTATTATTGTTTTCTTTATTGCGATCTATTGTGATAATAACGCTTTTAACAACTATTGTAATATTTTCTTGCTCTTGAAATAAAATTGTTGTCAATTAATTAAAATAAAATAATAAGAGAAAAGAAATTATAATGTAAAAATTATTAGAAAAATAAAATAATTATAAAGTAACATAAGAAAAGAAATTATAATGTAAGAATTATTAGAGTAAAGCAATCGTTTCTTGAAGTTGTAATCGAGAAAATAATAAAAAAACGTATTGTGCGAAGAACTTCTTAAATAAAAGTAGAAAAGAATTGCGATACGTTAAGATAAAAGCATTGTAAAATTGCGAGATTATTGTTTGCTCTTAAGATTATTGTTGTTAATTACTTATTATAACTAGATTGCGTTGTCAAAATTATTAATATTAATATGCGTATCGTAAAGAAATAAGTTAATCTTTGTAAATTTATCTTATATTAGTCGTTTAAAAAGAGAATTTACGACTTTATCTTTAACTTCGACGTTAAATAGACAATTAATCTTGTAAACGTTAATAACTTGTATATTTAACTTAAAAAGTTTCTTATATAAATCTTTGCAATTATCTTAAGTTATTGCGACAATGCTTTTTAATAACAATTGTAAAATTGCACTATAAGTAAGTTTAAAGTATTGAGCGATATTTGCGATTTCGATTAATTAATACGTTATAATATTTTGTAAATAATCTTTATATTTATAATTTAACTTAATAAAGAAATAACAATTAAAATTCTTTAATTCTTAATTTTGATTTACAATATTCTTAATCTTTTTCTTTAATATTAGTTAATTAATAATCTTTAAATTCGCATTATTATGTTCTTTATTTTTTTTAATAAATTTTTAATTAATTACAATTATATACACATCGCAATTAAGAATTAATATAAAATCTTCTAAAGATATTAAAGAATTTATATTTGTTACTAGCATTTATAATTGACAAGTTATTAAATAAGAATAATATTTATTAAGAATATTAATGTTTGCAATAATAGACATTTATAAAGAAATAACTAGATTTTAACTTAATATTGTTTTTATTAACAATAATTATATTAATAATAAAGTATTTATTGTTTTTATTAATAACAATAATGCGTTTATTTTTGTTCGTAATTGTAAAATGTTAAAACTTAACAATAATTTGTTTCTTAAAATTCTTAATCGCGACGTCTTTCTTTAATTGCGTTAAAATCTTTATCTTTTTCTTTCACTTCTTTATTTTTTTGTTTATTATTACTTTGTCTAATAAGTTTATATCGTTTTGTCGCATACACAAGAGATGTTTCTTATTAAAACTAGATTTTTTATTATATTTAAAGAGAGATTCTTGTTATTAAGAAATTAGTAATTAATAATCTTATAATATTTTTACTTTTTCTTAAGAATCTTTAGTGTAATTGTTAAATTAAGTCGAACACTTTTTTCTTAATTTAATTTAATCTCTTAAGTCTTGTAGAATTAAACTAGAATTAAGACGCGAATTTAATCTTAAAATTAAATTTCGTCAAATTAATGTCAAGAATTTAAGCTAACTTTGTTGCGTTAACATTTGCTTATTTTATCTTATTTTATTTACGCGTTAATTTGATTAAACTAGTGCAAGAATTTACGTTAATTATATGCGATTAATATAAATCTTACGTTAATTTAATCGAATTAACGCGTTACGTAATGTTATGTAATCGAATAAATTAAATTAAACATTTAACGCGCATTCTTTGCTTATTTTATTTTATTAAACTAGAAAATTTGTCTAATCTTAGAATTAAAATTAAGCGAATTAATTCGATTAAATTAAAATCTAATTCAATAATTACACTAAAAATCTTTTAAAATTTAGTTATTTTTTTGCGATTCTTGCGAAAGACGCGAATTTTTTAATTGTTTGCGAAATCAACAGGTAATTTCTTAGAATTTGTAAGATTAATTTTAAGAATTTTTTACATATGCGAGTTGCTTAATATTACGTTAACAAATATATTATTAATCTTAATATTGTATTTAATGTATAATAATATTTCGTATTTGTAAAAATTCTTCTTAATTAATTTCGCATTAGATTTTATTCGATATAATATAATAATTGTTTGCGCAATTCAAATTAATATAGAATATTAATATAAAATATTTATAAACTTCGCTTTGTTATTATTAATATTAAGTAAACTTTAAGATAGCAACGATTCTTGTTTCTTAATCGCACTTTATGTAAAATTAATTAAGATATTTTAATTTCTCTTAATGCGAGCAATCGAATTACTTTTGAAATTGTTCGTAAATATATAATATAATCGTTAAATTAAATTAAACACTTTTTTCTTAATCTAATTTATTCTCTTAAATCTTGTAGAATTAAGTTAGAATTAAGACGCGAATTTGATCTTAGAATCGAGTTTTATCAAGTTAATGTCAAGAACTTAAGTTAACTTTGTCGTGTTAAAATTTGCTTATCTTATTTTATCTTATCTATGCGCTAACTCGATTAAGTTAGCGCAAGATTCACGTTAGTCTAATTAAGTTAACATAGAGTTTACGTTAATCGCATATAATTAGCGCATTATATAACATTATATAATCGAGTAAGTTAAATTAAACATTTAATGCGCATTCTTCGCTCGTTTTATTTTGTTAAACTAGAAAATTTGTCTAATTCTAATATTAGAATTAAACGAATTAATTTAATTAAATTAAAATTCGATTCAACGATTACGCTATAGATATAATTATATTTAAGAAATCTTTAATTATTCGAAAGCGATGCTCTTTAAAGTTGTCGCTTATATTGTCGTAGAAAACATGTAAAAATAATAATTAAAGATAATAAATAGATGCAAAGAAGACAAAATAAGTAACTATAAACAAAGTAAAGTTAAAAGATAAATATATTAAGTAAATATAAAGTAAGTTTTAAGTTATTTTATGTTCGAAAAGACATGTAATATTACAATTGACGCATTAATCTTTATTAACTAAGACGTGTTATTAAGTTTAATATATTAGTCTTTATAATTTTTATTAACTTCTAGATAAATTCTCTATAATTCTTTTACTTAACAATATATCTTAATTTATTGTTCTTTATTTTATATTTAATTATTCTCTCAATTATATACAATTTCTTATTCTTGTATTTTATTAAAAACGATTGTAAAACGTTACGTGACAAAGCATCGTAATTGATTTATTCTAAATACTTTATTAAAATAATATTGTGTATCTTTATGTGCAATAACAACTTTAACTTATATATTAAATCTTTTATCTTGCGAATAGTTTTAAACAATTTAATTTTCTTAGCATTACAACTAGAACTTCTCGCAAGTAAATAATATTTAATTTTTTTTAATTTTTTTAATTTTAATTTTTTTAATATAAACGTTGTTATTAAGATTTAACTCGCAATACTTCGCATTATAAAGAATCGTTATCTTAATTTGCGTAAACTTAATTGCGTTATAGATTTTGTTTCGAAATAATTAATAATTTGCGATAAATTGTATCGTAATAATACTATTATAAAAGAATAATTAAAGAAGAGTTAAAGACTTTTGCAATGTAACGTTATATAGTAAATAAATAATACGTAATTGTAAAGTTAAGTTTGATTTCGTTTCTCTTAAACAATGTAATCTAAAATTTGTTCGTAAATTTAAAATTGCAATTTAAGATTATTTTAATCGACAATCTCTAATAGTAATAAATGTTGCAATAATATATTTTAATTTAGTTCTTTGTTGTTTAGATTTTCTTATTAAGAATTAATCTAATATATTTTGAAAAACAATCGATAACAATAAGTAAAAAGTTGTAATTTTACATAATTATTAATAATATTACGACAAAATTTATTGTTAATTAAGAAAGAAAAATTGTTGTTATTTCGATAAAATTAAACTAATTATATAACAATCTTCGCGAAGACTTTAACAATTGACAAGTTAAACATTTATAAATATATGAGTAAATCTTGCTTTATATCTTAAGAAAATAGCAAATAATCTTAAGATAATTTAGAGTTTAATAATTATTATTGTAAGCATAATTATTATAAACAAACTTAAGGTTTTTTTTTTAATAATTTCGAGACACAAATGTAATTAAAATTAAATTTGTTAATTAAGTAAAATAATTCGATATTCGCATTTAAACAATATAATTAATATATAATATTTAAGTTCTTAAAGTTCTTTACGATATCTTTTACTTACTTCTTTATCTTCTTATAAATTTTTCGAAAATAAGAGTTAATTTTAAGAGCATTAAGAAAACTATAAAGAAATTCTTTATTAATAACAATAGTAATCACAAAATAGCAATTGATATTTGCGTAATTAATTAACAATCTTAAAAGATTATTCGCGTTATTATAATTCTTTTTAAGACAATAAACTATAATTATTCGTAATAAGTACGTAAATAAATACATAGCTTATTTATTAAGTTTTGCGAAACGTCGATTTATAAATTTGTTTTATAATGTCGTTCTTAAAGCAATATAATTTATAATTTCAATAAAAATTTTATTGTCAAAATATTATAATAACTTAATTAAGACTTAAACAAACGCGTTAATCTTAAATTTTGTAACTTAATATCTTGTTTTAACGTTAACAAGATTTCTAAAGAGAAACAAAATATATTTTTAATTTCTTCTTTATCTAGTTAATAAATTGCGATTTCAAATTCTCTTTTCTTATTATTGTTAACGTAAAGAATAAAAGACTTGCTAAAGTCAAGATAGACTAAAATTAGTATTTAATACAAGACAAACTTAAATTTTTTTTACGTTTATTAACATTTCTTATTTGTGTTAAAAATAATATTAGTTAATTTATTATTATAATTGTTCTTTTATTATTAACAAAAACATAATCGCATTATATGTTCGCGTTATAAGCATTTTTTTATTAAACTATTAATAAAATTTTTAATTTTTAATTTTACGAGAAATCGAGTTATAGCAACGTAATAATTGACAAATCAACAACAATAATTAAAAAATCTTAAATTTATCTTTAAATCTCTAAGATTACGTAAAAACTTTATAACTTTAATTGCATCTATTTTCTTCTTAATAATGCTTAAATTTAGTCGAGATACATAATAGTTTAGCGTCTTAATACTAGAATAAACGAAGTAATATTTCGATAAAATTAAAGTAATATTGTTGTTTTTTAACAAAGTTAAAACTTAATTAAGATAATAAACGTATTATTTTAAAGTTTGCAAATAAATTATAATATTATTAATATAAATTAAAACAAATTATTATAAATATAATTTTAATAATTGTTTTATGCGATGTTAAAAGAAGACTAGAATATTTGCGAGTTTTATTGTAAATATTGTAAGATATTCTTAATCTTAATAAGACGTTACTAGAATAATTTTTTATTAATTATTTAATTTAATATCTTGCTAAAAAAAAGCTTTTAATAAGATTAACAAAGTTAAAAATTATAGCTTTTTTTAAAGTCTTAAGTATAATATCTTGACGCAATAAAGAATACGCGTCTAGATATAATCAAGCATTAATCTTGCAAAAATCAACTATTATTTATAATTTGTCGTTTTTTTAAATTACGAACGTCGATAACGCAATTAATAAAATAATTTTTAAAGAAATCTTTTGTAATTGATCTTGACGCATAAGCGAGTCTAGTATGTTATTAATTGTCTTGCAATCTCGTGTAATAAAAAAGTATAACGTTTTTTTCGTTCACAAATAACATTAGTATTTTAACATTATTATTAAACTTGTTTAGTTTCGCACAAAAGAGATTTTGATAACAATTAATAATTGTTTGTACTTTATTTCTATATTTCTTTTCTTAATAATTTATTATATTTATTATATTTATTTTATTGTTTTTTTTCTTTAATAATTGTACGAGATAAAACATATTTAATTTTGTATAAGTTTTGTTAATAAATACGTTTGCGAAATTCACTTTAATTATTAACGTAAATTGCGCAATTTTAACGAAATTATTAATTTAATCTAGAGTTTGTTCTTTATGAATTTTTGGAGAAATAAGTTCAAAGTTGCTTACGAAAATAACACATTAATTTGATTTAATTATTGCGCTAATCGTAATAATTAATTCTCTTATAATAAAATGTATATAAGAAAAAACTTAAAAGAGATAAGAAATCTCGACAAACAAAGATTTATAACGCATAAGAACGTTCTTTTTTTTATTAAAATTTAATATTGTAATTTTTGAGACATAAATAGTAACATTACGTATACAAAAATAATATTATTTAGCAAGTCTTATTACGTTTATTTTTGTTATAAGAACTAGAATTAAGATTATTTTCTCAATTATTAATAAAGCAACTATAGAAGTTGCTTGTACAAGAAAACGTCGATTGCGAAAGAATACGTAATTTTAATCTTCTTTATTCTTATTTTATTTAATTGTTATTTGATTAAATTTTAAAAGTTCTATTTCGACAATTATATTGCATAATAGATTAAACACAATGTAAACTTCTTTAATAATAATTTTTATTCGACTTTTGTTATTCTTAAAACGCAAAGATATTTTAGCACAAAGCGTAAATATAACGATTTCGTTTATTCTTTTATATCTTAGTCGCTTGTTCTTTGTTATAAAATAATATAAAATATAAAAATAAAATTCTTAATATACTTGTTCGCTAATAAGAATAAATCTAGAGTTGATATTAAGACATAAAATATATAACTTATTAATACTAAAATAACATATAATAAACACATTTAAATATGCTTAAAAGATTAAATTAGACTTCGACTCTTATTTAATAGATTTCAAGATCGTAAGTATTTTAATAAGAATAATAGATATAAAGATTTTCGCGTTCTTTACAACGATATCTAAAGATAATTTTTGTTTAAAGACGCTTTTAAGAAAGCGTTGCGATAAAGCATAAAAGAATGTTAAATAAAATTGAAAAATATCTTTCTAAAATAACAAGCAATTATAAATGCGATTAAAATAATATTACTTCTTAACATTAATAAGATTCTTAATAAAGTTAAGATTATTAATTAGCAACTTTAATCTTTTTTCTTCTTCGCGATATGCAAAGCAAGAATTTTTTCTATATTTTTATTATTTAGTTGTATAGTCTTGAAACGCGTATTATTCTTAATGATCGCGTTCGCTAACATAATCTTTATCACAAAAATATACAAATTGTCTTAATAATTGTCTTCGCAATAACAATAAAATCGTTTTATCTCTTAAGACATCTTATTATTACTTATAGAAGTAAGAATTTTCTTCTTAATTAATACGACAACTATAGTAGAAACAATTAACTTGTTAATAACTTGTTAGTAATTATTTACTAATGATTTAATTTAAGCAATTATTAATACAATCGCGATATTAATATACGCATTTAATTAATTCTAAAATTAAGTTTAGAAACAATTTGTTAACTTCTTGTTCAAATCTTAAATTCTACGCGTTGCTTGTTCGTTGTTTCTTACGCGTTAATTAAAAATTTTAATAGTATTGTTGTCTTTTCTTAACGATGTTATTAAAGTTAATTGTGCTTTTAAGTTTTAATTGCGATTTTAATTATTGCAATTACGTAATTCTTTATTGCGATTAAATTTAACAATTAATTAATAAAAAAGTAAGCAAAATTAATTCTAGATAAAAGATTCGATTTCTTCGAAATATATCTTTAGTTAATCTAGATTTTTGCTAAAGTTACGAAAGAGTTAAAGACAAAATTAAGATGCTTCTTTACAATATTGCGATATTTAAAAAATGTTATATATTGTTTAATATAATTGCAAAGATTAACTTGATTATTCTCGCTTCTTAGTACGATCGCATTAAATTATAATTTTAATTAATTTATCTTAAATATCTTTAAAATTACTACGAATACGTTTAATAAAATCTCGAAATCTTATCTAATTAAGAAAGAAATTAAGAACATTTTTCGCCTTTTCTTTAAATTAATTTTTCTTAACAACGAAGAGCATCTTATAAATCTTGATCGCAATGTTAATGTTTTATTTCGTAATAACTTGTTAAAAGTTTGACGTTTCAAGTTCTTACTTTCGAGTCTATATTATATAGAGTAAAACAACGCAATCTTTAATGTATTGCGTCTTGTTATAGTTTAAAGAAGAATTGTTCGAAAAAAAAATTTAATTATAATATTGATTTCTTTGTCTTAACAAGCTTTCTTAGTAAAAGATGTTTCGATAACAAGATTTCTCTTAAGACATTTGTTAACGATCTTATTCGAAGAACTATTAATAGTAATTATTAATTTATAATGTCGAAAATTACTTGTTACAATCTTAATTGATTTAAAAAATTGTGTCGAAATTGCGATACAACTTTTTATTTCGAAATCTTTTAAGTAAACGCTCTTTTCTAATTTTATTATAACTTGCTTCGCTAAGAGTTTCGAGAAAGTAATCTTAATAAAGTATATAAAGAAGTTGAAAAAAATTATAAACTTTCGCGATAAATAACTTTGATATTAAATATTAGAGCGATACTTAATCGTTAATTTAAGAAATTATTAAGTAATTGTTTTGAAGTTATTAAAATTAATTGCTTAATCGTCTAGAAAAAATAAAGATTTTATAAACAAGTTTCTCGTTTTTCTTTTTAATAAACGACTATGAAAGAATCTTAATTAAAGACGAAAGATAATAATAATCTAAATTGTGAAAAAGAGCTCATTAGTATCTTCTTTAGCGAACGAATAATTAAAGTGAAGAAAAGCTAAGAGAGCGAAAACAATTTTAATGATTTTTTGATTAAGTTTTAAGAATAATAACGAACTTGTTAAAGTTAACTTAACGTCTTGAAAGAGTTCAAATAGATTGTTCTTAATTAAAGCGAGATCGTAACAAATTATCTATAACAATTATTGCAATAATAAGTATTGTTTTTATTTTTAAAAATAGTAGAAAAACAATACAAATTATCTACAACTTATGCGAATTGCTATTAAAATTATTAAATTATTATAAACAAAACACTATAATGCGAAAAATAAGTTGTAGAAAGAATGTATTTCTTTTATAAAAAATGCTAGATTAAATATAGATACAATCGTTGTGCAATCGTAATTGTTATTGTCTTCTTTATTGTATTTGCTATTGTTTTCTTTATCGCAATCTATTGCAATAACAACGCTCTTAATAACTATTATAACAATATTGACATAATCGCGAGAATGCTTCAAAGAGAGAAATAAACGCATAAAAAAGTTAATATATAAACGTCTCTTATACTTGTATACTAATAAATGCTTTGTAGATCTTTTGTTGCGCTTTATAAAGAAATTAGACACAATATAATATCTAACAAGTACAATTATATTAATAGAAAACACATTAATTGATTTTTCTAAATAAATTTGTTATTTGCAAAAAAACTAATAATAGAAAATATAAATAATTGTTGCAAGATTGCGAAGCAAAGATATACACAATATTTAAACAATTAAAGAGATAATTACTATTATTATTATTTATAATTAAAGAATATATTGTTTAAATTATCTATTATAAATCTATTATGTAAACAATCTTTAATAACTTTGTTCGCAATTATGTTCTTTTACTTATTATATTAACAATTAATTAAGACTTTAATTTAGTATTTTGTTTAAATAACGTTTCTACTTATAAGAGTAAGAAACTTCAAGAAATATATAATAGTATTGACGTTATATTAAAGTTTCTTTCTTTATACTTTTGCAACTTTAATTGCATTAAAATCTTCTTTGCAATACTTAAAAGATAAATAAAATGTTACAAGTAACACGTAAAGAATTACGAGACATTTAAGAAATTCTTGTAGAAAACTATTTTAATATAAGAATAAAGACACAACTTTAATAGATTCTTTAGAATGTCAAAAATAGATTATCTATATTGCAATAATATATATAACTAGATATCTAAATAAGAGTTTCGTAATTTGTAATTTTTTTAATCTTTCATTGTTCTTATACATTTTGCGTTAATTTCTTCTTCTTTATATAATTAAGCAAGTTATTATTTAAATTCTTGTTCTTGTTTGTATCTTTATATTTCGATATATTATCTTAAGTCTTGTTTTTGTTAATTGTAAGAGAAGAAATTTGTTATAGAAAAGTAGTTAATATTTGTGTTTGCGTTTGTGTTATAGAAGAAAAACTTATTAAAGTTTTGTTTATAAGATTCTTCGAAAGCAATTGCAATACAATATATCTAATATTATTTTAATCGTTTACATAGTTTTCAAAATTTATAATTTAATTATTTATAAATTCTCTTAACTTTATCAATAAATAAATACGTAAGAATTAAGATTTTGCAACAACAATAATTGTAAATTAATATATATATATTTAGAAAGAAATTTAAAATTCTTATGCGACTTTATCGAAGATTGTATTAATATTAATTTAAGATTTAAGATTTGTAACGCTAAGTCTTAAGTAATTAAACTTCGTTAATTCGCAATATTGTTAGCAATAATTAATGTTTTTAAGTCGTATTATTATTATTAAAAATTCTTCTCTAAATAATATTAACAAAAAAATATATATTTTTTGTTAACAAATGTTGATACAAACATCTTAGAAAAACAAACAATAATATAGACAAAAAAATAAAAAATTTAACTTATTATTTATATCTTGTATTGTATTATTAAAGCTTATATTAACTATCTTTTTATTAAATTGCTTAATTTTTAAATAATTATCGTAGAATTTGATCTTGCAAACAAGAATAATATTAACTTCGAATAATATATTAATTAATAATTATTATTTAGTATTTGTTTTCTAACTTTAAACTATTTACAATATAAAGAATTACTTATTTAGAATATTACTTGCTTCTAATATTGCATTGCGAAGAACATTATTAGAAGCAAAATCTTTCTTACAAATAACTTAATTAACAAAGTTTATTATAATAGATTTATTAAAGAATATTCTAACAAAATTGCTTGATAAAGCAACAAAAAGATTGTTATTTACGTTAGACAAATATATATAAGCTCTAGATTTGTCGGAAAAATATTCTTTATTTATATTATTAGTTGTTTGTCGTTTGCAATAATAATTCTTAATATATTTTTATTCGAGATTAAGTTTTATTTAATGCTTTTGTTTACGTTTATAAATTCTAGTCTTTTACTTGCGTTCGCAATTCTCTATTATATTTATAAGATATAAATTAAGCATTATTTTAATAGAACTAATAATAAAACTAATTGTCAAAGTAAACGTCAACATAAAAGTAAAAGTCTTAAGAAAGACATATTTCTCTTCTCTTAATATATCTTTCCTATTATGTAAATTACTATTAAGTTTAATTATCTCGCAATAACGTTTAATATAATCGAAAGATTTACTAAATATATATCAATTAATTGTAAACTCTTTAATCTAGTTATTAATATTTTCTTAATTAAGTTTATAATATTTGTTATTATTTAAATAGCATTTTTCTTTATTCTTGTTAATATATTTACAATTCTTATATTTATATATATTTATAATTTCTTTTGTTGTTGCAATTTTGTTATTTTTAAGTAGATTTATAATTTTTGTTTCGCAAATTGTTTTATTCTTTGCAACTTTTGTCTTAAGCATAAATATAATAAGCGATTTTTTTAAAGAAGAAGAATTCTTTAGATGCGATAGAAATATATTTAATTCGACTCTACTATTTAGAAAAGATATACGAATTATTATTTCTTGCTTTTTAGATTGCGAAAGAAAGTATTATTTAATGCGCAAAATTATATTAAATAGAAAATCTATATTTTTTCTAAGCTTTATAACTAGTTCTTGATCGAATTTTTATTCTTTTTAAAGAATTATTATTTCTAATTCTAATTAATAGTATAAAATAATATTGTTCTTAATATATAGTATTACTTTATCTTGAACACAAATTTAAATTATTATATAGTTTTTACTTTTAATATTATAAATAACAACAAACTTATTATCTTATTTAAAGAAAGCATTATTGTCGAAGATAACAATATAGATTAACGTATAATTCTTTAGAGTAAGCAACTTATTCTTTTTCTTCTTTCTAATTTATTTCTTTTTTGTATAGTTTCGAATCTTTTGTTTAACAACTAATATTTGCGACGACTTACAATTTTATTAATAATAATTTATTTTTCTTATTTAAAGAGACATTTGTTACGATTATTATATCGATAAACGTCTTGTTATCTATATTACTATCGAAAAATTTATCGTTACTAATAGTAGAATTAACGTTAAAATCGAAGAATACAACAATAGATAAGAAAGTCTTCGCGAACTTCTTTGTAAAAGTAGAGAAGTTTGTTGTTAACTTGTTCTTAATCTTGAGTTTTAACTTAATAACTTTAGACTTTGCAAATAAACTAGTCGCATTAATCTAGAAATGTTACGTGCAAATATTAAAACTTAAATTAAAAAAGATTCGAGAAATCGTTGCGATTCAATCTTGACGTTGGGTCGAATTAAAGAAATAATATTATAATCTAGTTTAACAATTAGTTTAATTGCAAATAACAAAAGATTATTAAAGACAATAACGACAATCTTCTTAAAGAACTTTTTCATCTTAATAGACTTACTTATAGCGACAATAACAAGAGAAATTAGAAGAATTATTAACAACAAAACAAAGATAAAGAAAAATATTAAAATAGATATATTAAAAGCTTTACGATTACATATTAATTAAACAAATAAAAGAGATTTTAATTTAATTATGCGAAAAATTACGATTTGTGTAATAATCTTATTAAAATCTTAATATCTTTCTAATTGCGACATAGAAACTTGCTTAACACAATAACAACTCTAAAATTCGAAAAAGTCTTAAACTATAAGACTATGTACGAACGTATAACAAGACGTCGCTACATCGACGCACACAAGACAAGACTACATAACATATAGAACTATAGTTTAGAGAAACATTAATTCGTAAGAATTCTAGAAAAGAATTCTTAGAAAGAAAACTCTATACGACGTCAAGTCGCTACTACAAGAACTTGACACTAACGTATTTACTAAATCATTGATCGCTAGCATTACAATTGCTTTTCTCTTTAGAATTTTAATCTTTAAAATATATATTCGACGTTGCGACTACGTTGCGATTTCGTTTTCTTAACGACGTTAATAGCTCTTTAAACGTCACGATAACAATGTTTTGCTTTTCTACTTCTTGTAAACGCATATTTTCGCGAAGTGTGCAATAATAATTTGCTTCGATCTATCGTCGTATAAAAGAAAAAAAAAGTTTGAATTATTAAAAAAATCTTTTTATAGATTTTTTTTACTCTCTTGATAAATGTCGTTTGTCGCGTTGAGTCTACGCATTTATCTTAGTCGTTTAATCGTATTTATAAAAAGATTTCTTGCACTTCTTTTCTTCATCTTTGTTTAACATTTTATGCGAGAAAGATCAAACAACGATCTTGACTTCTCTCGTATATTATCGTGAAGCGCTTTGTTTCTTTTGATAAAATTTTATCGTAAATTAATTATATATTAGCAAGCGAAAAGACATTTAAGTTCTTAGCAAAAGTATTTAACTTTATTTTTATCGTTATATCGCTACTTTAATGTTACAACAATGCGACAACATTCGACGCTATTAATCTTAAAATCTTTTTCTTAATGTTGTTCACTATTTTAATAAATTGATCGAAATTTCTTTGTTTTATCCAATTTAGTTAGCGTCGTTAACGCGCTAGTAATATTTACTTACAATCTTCGACTTTTTCTTTCTTTCACATATTAATTTCTATAACGAAGCGATAAATGATTGCAAACGCTTCTTCTATTGCTTATATTATTAATGACAATAATGTGCACAATAAAATAAATTTAAGTAAATATCTCTAGACTTTTCTTTACATTCGTCGATAACTTAAGATAATATTGTTATATTTAACGCTTTGCAAATTGCGACTCAATTGATGTAAGCATTGCTACATGCGAATGCTTTAACTTCGCTACGTATAAAACTAACAATATAGCATTTTATTACGAATATGTCTTTGTTAAGTTTTTTCGTTCGCGTCTTCGTTATCTCTTGCAAGCTCTCTTGTTTTCTTTGTCTTCATTATCTCTTTTATCTTGAAAAGAAGTTTAATTATATTGTAAACATTTGCTTTTAATTTTTTATAATTGCTTACGTTCTTAGTGTCGCAAGACGAAGAATTGTCGCTACAATTATTGCGCTAAAAAGCGCAAAACTATATGTTTTATCTCTTAGTTATATACTTGATTTACGATTTAGTGCGTTGCGATTTCTTAACAATTCGTTAAGCAAGTCAACATTTTGCTAGTTTTTTGTGCGCGTGTTCTTGATGACGAGAATATCGAAATTAATTAATTTAAATTCGCTTTGCGAGTTCGACGCTATCTACGATTTATGTACGCATAAATTAGACAAAACAATTCGACTTCGCATTTTAGTTAAGAGAATTTGCTAATTTATATCGATGCGAACTTGCAACGTCTTTACGAAGTCTAGCAAGAAATGCTAGACGTAATGCGTTATTGCGTCAATTTTGATGCTCTTTCTTTAAAAGAGCTAGATAAGAACGAAGAGTTTAAGTCTAACTTAATTGTTGCGAAAGACAACGTTGCTTCTAGCGAGAAAACGTCGTAGATTTCGCGTGATTCAAAGAACTCGTTAAGAACAATATTATTCATTTTGTTTCTAATTTTTGAGTCGAACTTCTATAAAGAAGAGCGACGTGAATGTTTAGACGAGACTTCTCTTGTATATTATAAGTTGTTTCTATAGCTTACACGATTTAAATTTTCTTGCAATACAAATTGCATATTAATAAGATTAACGATCGAGATAAGTTGCTTCTAAGGTAAGAAATACAATTGTTAATTCGTAGAGAGTTTAACAAGTCTATTATATCGCGAGTCTTATTATGTCAAGCTTTTATCGCATCGTTAGCGCTAAAATCTTTGTTAAGCTATCTAGTTGCTTCAAAAGCTTTAAGATATGTCGCTTCTTCAATTTATTAAATTGATTTAACGAATTTTCTAGACGACGAACATCGATTCAATTATGCGCTCTATTGGCGTTGCATCTTCGCACCTTTTATAGACAATAACGAAGAAGAAATAAAGATAAAAGTGATAAATTATTGAAGAGAGACGAAACAATTAATTAACGTAGTTTATTCGCATTGTATAGCATGTATGCGAAGATCTTTACTAATAAAGTAGAGTAAAAGAAATAATTAAACTTGAGCGCATTTCATGCAATCTTTTTATAGCTTTCTAATGCTTCAATAGATTTATTAAGAGAGCATCAATTTAACTTACGCGTCATCTACGTTATTTATTCGCTTTAATTGCGCGATTTTATGTTGTTCATTAATGTTATTTATTTTCGTCGAAGTTCTTCTTGCGAACGCGAAGCTTTAGCTTTCTCGCCTTTAATATTTTCTCGTTAAAAAATTCTTTTGTCTTGTACTCTTTAAGCTTTCGCTACGCATGCGCTAAATAGTTTTTCGAAATTCAATTGTTCTTACATGATAAAAATTCTTTTTATCGAACAAGATATTATAATTTATAATATTTTTGTTTGTTGTTAAAAATATTTTCGACTTCTTATTTCTAATTTTTGTCAACGAATATTATGTTCTTCGATGCGATTATGCTCGCATTTTAATAATATAATTTTAACAATAAAACGTGAAAGACAAGATAAATTTGTTACTTCTTAAAAAGACGAAGACGATACATTTGCTTTTTAATAATGTCTTTAACTTCGAACGATTCTATAAATTTGTAGAACAATTTTTTCTTTAAACGAACGTTTGAAAGATTTTTCGTTAAAAGCATAATCTTATCGTTCACTTAATACTTTTTCGAAGTAATTATTTTATTGTAATTGCGAGATTGCGTCTATTGTGCGAATTAAAAACGATCTACAAGTTGATCTCGTTTATTTTACAAAAACTAAATTTGTTCTCGAGCAACTAGAACGTCAAGGCAATCTTTGTTATTCTAGTTGAATCTAAAATTTACGACGACACTAAACACTATTTTAAAGAGCGACAATTCAATGAACGCATACAAGATTCTATTGTATATATATTAGATTAAAGCTAGAAGCAAATCTTAATTATCTTGTTTATAATTGCAATAGCATCGCAAATAATGTTTTAATATTTAATTTTATCGTTCGATTTAATTATTAGTTTAAGAATAAAAAGTTGTACTTAACTTTCGTTTAATGCGAATGCGATAACATATTGTAAACTAGTAGTTACTAGTAAAGAGCAATTCTTAATTAAAAACAATTTCTTGAATTTCAAGATATACAAGTAGCATCTTTTTGAACAATGTGTTTGCTAGATCTTTCGCGATTTATATAGACTTCGCAAGTATATATAACAACATCTTTAAATATTGATCAACAACTATTAAGATAGCGTCGTAGATGTCGTTGTCGCAACGATTAATAAGCAATTTAATAATAAAGTTTATAAAGATTTTTATCTAGAATTGTGCTAGAACTAGTAGCGACGTCAATTTATTATATAAACGATAACGCAATATTTTGTTACGCTAATATATATTGTATTTCTTAATGTATGCGTCAATATTTAACGTTATTCTAAACCAATAAAACTTCTTGCTTATTAAAATTCTCGTTTTCTTGATTTCGAAATGTTTTGTTAACGAGTCGTCGTAATGTAATCTAAGAAGCTCTTCTTTAAGAAATGCTTTATCTAGAATAAGAATTGCGTGAAAAAAGAATAACATTTTCTTGTAAATTAATTACTCGCATTTAGCGCAAACATCACGCGTGTTATTTAACATTAATTGTTTTCTAATCTTGAGAGTTGTTAGATTCTTATTTTGAAACTTCTTAATCTTAATTAACAATAAGAAGAAGAAACTTTCTAAGTGATTTTTCTCTTCGCACGCTAAGTAAACGTCACATTGGCGCAATTGTTGTGTCACAACGCTTTAAGTAATTTCTACAATTTCTTTCTTCGTTATTTTAGTGTTTGTAATCTTCTTATTTGTAAATACATTGCAAGAGAGTTTTTCAAATAATTTATCATTAAGCTTCTTAATTACGAAAGTCTTAATTTCGCTCTAAAAGTGCGAAGATAACGCTCTAGCAACGTCTTAAGCTAATATCGAGATCATTTTAATAATTGCGATCGTAATGTTTTTTAGCTTATTCTAAAGAATAAGTAAATAGATTTTGTTATTCGCATCGCTCTTATAATTAAATCGTTAAAACAACTTATTTGCGAGATTGATCTTTCTTGTGCGATATTTAATTTCGAAATTATATTTCGCTAGAATAAGAGCTTATCGCGTTTAACAACGATTTAGCGTCGTTATCTTCATAAAGTAGCGCAAATTGTTATAATTCGTTAGTACAATAATTAAATAATGACTTCTCTTAAAATAGTGTTTTTATTGCTTGAATCTTGTAACAATTGCGAGCAACTCTTAATCATAAATTTCGTATTGTATTTTTGCGAGAATTATTTTTCTTAAATAGAATGCAACTAGATGTTACGTTATCTATTTAATCTTGCTCACGCAATACATTAGTTAAGAGAGAATAATAACAATAATAAATTCTAAAACGTTTGTTTCGATACAAATGTAATTCTTGAAATCAAAGTACACTAACATAGATGCTCGCATAAAGACAAAAATAAACTTCTTAAACGCTATTATAGCGTTCTTGTTAAATACGAAAGACCTATTTTGTTTTTCTTACTTATCGTCTTTTAGTAGCTTCGTTAATGTTCGAGTAATCTTTGCATAATATTGAACAAATTGTCTATAAAAGTTTGCAAATTCTAGAAACACTTAAAGCTTACGAAGAGTAATTAACTTAAGTTATGTTGTAATAAAGTTTATATAACGTAAGTTCATTAACACATCGTAGTTACTTATAATGTATTTTAAGAATTTAATTAAGATTGTTATGAAGAAGCATTTCGATAGCTTAACATAAAGCTTATATAATTGCAAACGTTTAAGAACTTGACAAACGCAATTCTAGTGTCTCTCTTATATTTTTAAGTAGATTAAAATATTGTCGAGATATATTACACAAATGTGATCAATTAACTTTCGCAATGCTTTATTGATTTAAGATTAAAAAATAAATAATATATTCGTTAATTTAAATAACATTATCGCATATTTAAAATAATTATATTGTGTTTAAAAAGCGATCTTTTATTTATTGTTTTAACGAATGCGAATTCAATAATAAGCGTTCTTAAGATTTAGCTTTGTGAAGTAGACAACGTTAATTAATCGATTTAGCGTTTTCTTGATCAAAGATAGAGAACATTTGTTCTTAATAATTATAACATTAAGATTACAATAGTTGACACACAATCTTAAGCTATTATTGCTTTTTAGTACGAACAACATTAACGCATTAACAAGACTAATGAACTTACGAATTCTATCTAGCGCTAGATTCTTTAGAAGATACTCTTGCAAAATATCTAGTTCTTTCTTGAAAAGCGAGTATAGTAATTCGTAGAAAAGCTCTTTACTTAATAGTAAATCAATATCATGATTTTTTTTCTTATAATTAGAAAGGATGAATGCGTTCTTTAGATCAAAAACGTCATTATAGTTTTTAATGCTTCGCATCTTCTTAAGAACGTCGCGTAATTAAGACTTCTTGTTCGCATTAAAACTATAGCAAACAAGAGCAAACACAAAAATAAATTTCTCGAGCTTCAAGAAATCTTTTGAAAATTCTAGCACAATTATCTTCTAGATAACTTGATAGCGCTAGGTTAATGTATGTTAATTAACATATAAGTTTGTCTTCATTATCTAGGAAAGATCGATAATAATATCGTGTGCGACGTCGTCAAAGACGTAGAAGACTTACTTTAAGACGTATTTACGTTTATTATTATTGCGAATCTTGATTTTTGCGATGGAAAATTCTATAGATCGAATCTTCTAGATCGTAAATGCTTTCGCTTCAATAACGAAACACTATATTTTTTCAAAACGTTACGACTTCGTTAGTCGTTCGCTAATGCAATTGACGTAAGCGTCTTTATTAAGAAGATCTCTTTGTTTGTGTTACTTTATGCTAGCAAATATCGACAACTTTGCGAAGAGCGTCTTTGTCTTGTACTTTTAATTCACAATAACGACTACAATTGTTGCGAGTTCATCTAGTTTCTTAATTTATTAAAGACTTTCTTAATAACAAGTCGCGACGAAAACGTCTTCTAAACGCTTATTGCGAAGCTTAATTAGAAGTTTTCTACTACATTTACTTGCGTTTTCGTAGAAGATTTAAGACAATTTCTCGCGATGTGTTTCTTCTTCTCGCAATTATAGTAGATGCATTTATTTCGCACAATATCGTTAACTCTTTCTAAGTTACGAAGAGAAAGCTTGCTTGTGCTTTTCTAGCGACTTGTAGTCGCAAAGACGTCGCGAGTTTTATTCGTTAACACAATCTTTTTTTGTTTTTAATTGTAAGAACTTTCTCTAAAGTTGCGAGATTCGAAAAATAATTTTCTCTTAAAAATTTTATTTAGTATTTTGAATCTTAAGAGTATTGTGCTCTTTATGCGTTGCGTTAGCGCGACAAACGTGTCTCTTGTCTTAAGAATTTAAGTCACATCGTTGAATTTTTTTCGAAGATCTTTTCTTAGTCTATGCAAGAGATGATCACGTCGTTGACGTTCAATATATTCGTCAAGATTTGCTTCGAACGTTTCAAGATATATCACGAAGTTGTTAACGCTTTGCAACAATTGTTGCTTAGCGTTCTTATATTTTTAAAAGAAAGCAAAACGACAATTCTTTAAGTTTTTGATAAAATTAACTAAATACTTAGTAAATTACTTTTAATCTTATTTCTTAATCTTGTTCTTATTTTTGTTTTTGTAACTCTTTCATTGTAACGCAAACGCATCGCGAAGAAATTGCTAAGTTTAACAAATCTTTATGATTTCTTCTAGAAACTACTCTTTACTAGCTTCGAAAAAGTTTTTAGCATTTTAAGTTTAATTTTTTCATTTCTTAAAGTTCTTTTTATGATATAAATTTAAATTGATCAATCTTATAAATTGTACGAAGCGTTGCTTCTTGAGCATCAATTTATTGTTTTTACTATTAAAGTTGTTTTTGCGAAAGCGACGTTAACTAGACGCTCTAACTTCGTCTTAACGAAAAAACTCTTCAAGATGTTTGTTTCTTGTTTAAGCGATACAAAAATCTTGTTTCGTTTAAATTTTACGTTTCTTTGTTTGCTTCTTGACGAATAGCTTTTTATAATTAATATCTTTATCGAACAATAACGACGAAACAATGTCGTCGTCTTGCGAAGATTCTTCTTATGATGTAATTTTAAGATTCGTATTTGACGCAAGCTAGATTCTCGCATTGCTTTCGTTCTTCGATCGTTACAACGTCGCAACATTGTCGTTATTATTTAGATTTCGTCTTGTATTGCGTGTTGTATTGATCATCTTGTCGAACAATTGTTCTTATAAATTGAGACGAATTAATACTATGAGATTGTGTACAAATGTGTGACAAGACGTCGTTACATCGACGCACACAAGGCGAGACTACATAACATGTAGAACTATAAATTAATTCGTGAGGATTCTAGGAGAGAATTCTTAGGGAGAAAACTTTGCACGACGCCAAGTCGCTATTACAAGGGCTTGGCACTAACGTATCTACTAGATCATTGGTCGCTAGCATTACACGAACAAAACAAAAGCATTTTTACAACTTGCGTCAACACATATCTATATATCTCAAAATTATGCACAAGTTGTAGAGCATATCAAGTTGTATTAGTAGTAGAATTTTGATGTCGTAATATTATTAATTGCGTTGATAATAGATTTGCAAAGTAAAATTTTAGATGTGTTTCGCAGGTTAAATGGTTTTTCACTTTCTCGATTGCGACACAGAAACCTGCTCCGCACGATAATAATCTGCATTACCTTATTATAAGTTCTGCGAGCACGAATTGCTTAAGGTACTACCTCCATGAGAAGACAAGAGTGGCGAAATCCCTACGTGCCTACGACATATCACTCAATATACGAAAAACATCTCGAGTGGAATCATGGCGACATGGTGAAGGGAGCGATCGAATCATACACACCCTTCCATGATTCCGCGCAACAGCTTCTTCTGGCGATAGCTCAACCAAGGTGTTGGTACCTCATCTGGAAGCTAGAAGTACTGAGCCACAACTATTATGTCTGTTTCGAAGCCTACGCGTAGCATATTCTGCGCCCCAACTCCCGAGCCTCCAAGATCTTCGCGTCCATCAGTCAGCAAGACGACCCCTGGGGCTGGACACCCGTAACCAATTTCTTTAGTGGCATTCGACTGTCGCAATGAAACGATGATCCAGAATACTTACGGCGGGCTTTAGAAAAAGGACTTATCCGAATGTCATGCGAGGATGCCAGTCCCACTTCCTCTCAAATTCGGAATACATGTACAGACATGTACCACAGTATAAGAATACGGGTTATCTTATAGTCTTGCAGACTGTCGACGGATCCAAACCTTTCTGTAGCCCAACCTTCTCTGGTTGTTGTTCTTGCTTCCAATTGAGTCCATAAGGCGTTTGTAATTTCTATGCTTTTTTTTTGGATACATCACTCTTTGCAATTCCACCATTTCCATCCCAGTTGTGGGGTGCGTTGATATTCGTAAGCCCAGAGGCACCAGATGCCTAATCCTCAGAAGTAACAATGTGGTCAAGAGCGGCATGAAAACCCTCTTCGGCCAAGATCACCATCGATACCCTCCACGAGGGTTGATGCATCGATCTGGAAGCCGGTATTCGGGCTCCGTGGGTCCCGTCCGCAAATGAGAGCTACATCCACCGGTCCCGTTCTTGTACTTCTGATAAGGTCTTATGATCCTATACTGAACAGGCCGGTTTGTCCTTGTCTACATTGTTTGCTGGTAGCTTGTGATGTCCTACCATGGTGATGCGCGCGCGGTGGTTATAAATAGCCCTCTTCCTCTCTTCACCTCCTTCTTCAATCTTTACCCTACTTACCTCCCAGATCTCACGAGAGACTGCCCAACGACATTCAAAATGACTTCCCGAGAACCTCCAAGCACCCCAAAGCCCCACGATCCACCACCAACGCAAGCAAATCCAATCGCTCCCGTCGACGTGACCTACTGCGTCATCTGGTCCGAACTCTCCAACGAGAAACCCCAACGCCACGACCTCGACACGGGTTCCCGTATCCGCATCCGCAGCACCAGTCACGCAGCCGACGACCATGGCTCACTGCGCTGCTCCGCGCGTTTCTCCTAGGGCACATTCCGCGCTTCGTTTGACTGCCTTTACCATCCCTCCACGGACACGTCCTCGAGGCTCGAGGTGCGGCAGGGGAC